>Ga0315339_1000018_pt1 | contig 474816 bp, 438 predicted proteins | sample ASW17metaG_FD_204514 | JGI IMG/M metagenome (GOLD analysis project Ga0315339, IMG submission 204514) | Ammonia-oxidizing marine archaeal communities from Pacific Ocean, United States - ASW #17 | ecosystem: Environmental > Aquatic > Marine > Oceanic | place: USA: California | collected 2016-12-05
GGGGCGAAACACACAGGCGGTGCCAGATAACCCTGGACCCCCGGGTCAAGCCCGGGGGTGACGAGGTGGGGGAATGTCTATACCGTCATTGCCCGACTTGATCGGGCAATCCAGTAACCAATGAAGATGTTGGTTTGCACAAACAGGCGATACATAAACCCAATAAACGATGCTGTTTACTGGATCACCCGGTCAAGCCGGGTGATGACGAGAAGAGTGATGGCTTTTCCGTATGGCACATGGAGGCTCGCGCGAAGCCTTTGGCTTCGCTCCCGAGCCGACTGGGCGCGACCGCGCCCCGGCGCTAGCGCCGCGCCCGCGCAGGCCCAAATGCGCAGCATTTGGAATAGCCGTGAGCGAGATGGCAGCGGTGCCACAAGCTAGCCCCTCTCCGCATTGCGGGGTGCGGCAAGCGCCAAATTTTCCCTGCGCTAGTCGGCGGTGAAGATTAGAATGTCAGCTTAGTGCCAGAGGCGGGCGTTCGTCTGCCTGATATCCGATGTAGATTGTTTTGCCTATGATCGCTAAGCTTATTTCCGGAGGGCTTGGGCTTTGGAACGTAAATTGAGTGCTATTCTCGCAGCCGACGTGGTCGGCTATTCGGCACTAATGGCGAGGGATGAAGCCGGTACGCTTGAGATGCTGAAACGCCATCGCATCGAGCTGTTTGACCCGGAGGTTGCCCGATGCGGAGGGCGTCTTGTCAAACTGATGGGCGATGGTGCGCTTGTAGAGTTCTCCAGTGTAGTCAATGCGGTAGAATGTGCCCTTGCCATCCAACGGGCCATAGCTGAACAACCCGAGGGCGGGATTGCTCTTCGGATCGGTATTAATCTCGGCGATGTCATTATCGATGGTGAGGATATTTACGGTGATGGGGTTAATATTGCAGCCCGTCTCGAAGGCCTTGCTGAGTCGGGTGGCATCTGTATTTCTTCAAGCGTGAACGAAAGCTTGGGCCATCGCATCGATGCGAATTTCACGGATGACGGCACCCATGTCGTCAAGAATATCGACAGGCCGATCCGAGTGTTTCGTTGGAAAAATACAATTTCGGTAGATGACGAAGGAATCTCTTCCTGCAACGAAGAGAGCGTAAATAAGTCTGCCAAAGAACCGCTTGCGATCCCCGACAAGCCCTCAATCGTTGTCCTGCCGTTCGACAATTTATCCGGGGACAAGCAACAGGATTATTTCGCCGATGGCATGGTTGAAGCGATTACGGCGGCACTTGGAAACATTTCTTCGCTATTCGTGATCGCTCGCAATTCGGCCTTTGTCTATAAGGGTCGTGCAACAAATGTGTGCGACATCGGCTTGGAACTGGGCGTGCGCTATGTGCTGGAAGGCAGTGTGCAACGGGCTGGAAACAGGGTGCGCATCACCACTCAGTTGATTGAAACGGAAGCAGGCACCCACGTCTGGGCGAAAACATTTGATGGATCTGTCGATGATATATTCGAGCTTCAAGATGAAATCACCGAACAAGTAGCAGGAGCACTTCAACCATCCATCCGGCTTGCCGAGATCGAACGGGTTCGGCGCAAGCGACCGCAGGATTTGCGCGCCTACGACTTCACCATGCAAGCCTTTCCTCATGTCTGGTCATTGGAGAAGGAAGAGACTGATATTGGTTTGAAATTGTTGGAGCAGGCGCTGGAAATCGACCCGGATTATCCGCTGGCACTGTCGCTCATCGCCTGGTGCCATGCTCAGCGTTCCGTCTACAACTGGGTTGAGGACTTAGCGGCCAGCAAAAACGAGGCGCTATTGCTTGCCGAAAAGGCAGCAAATCTTTCAGGCAACGACCCGCTGGTGCTGGCGGTGCTTGGAACGGTACATACAGTCTCACGCAATTTCGGCACAGCACGAATTTTGCTGGAGCGAGCTGTTTCGATTGATCCCAACGCGGCTTGGGCGTGGAGCCGGCTTGGCTGGCTGGAAACCTACGCTGACAATCCCGAAACCGCACTAGGGCATTTTGAAAAATCACGACGGCTCAGCCCGCTCGATCCCCTAACCTTCAACACCTACGTCGGCATGGGCTCGGCACATCAAGGCGCCGGCGAAAATGAGCAGGCGATCAGGCTATTCCGTCGAGCAATCGAAGAGCGCCCCCACGCCGTGTGGATTTATCGCAGCCTTGCCGCGGTGCTGGCTGGTGCCGGGCGGATTGAGGAAGCGAATGAGGCCTACAATATGTTGATGAAAAGCTATCCGGATCTAACCGGGAGCCAAATACGCAAGGCAATGGTGTTCTCGCCAGAATTCATGGACCGGATGCTGGCAAGTCTGAAAACACTCGGCTTGCCAGATTAAAAGAGTCCCGCCCAGCACAAAACTTCCCACCAATTTGTCAAAGAGCGGGGGATCACGGAGCGCCGAGAGGTCGCTTGTGTCTAGTAGTGTGAGCAACCCATCGGCGCTCCATGGTGGCGTTTTCGCATGCCCGCTGGCGAATATAACGTCCAAGGTTTTACGTAAACCTCGGCTCGCGCCCGAATCCTAGTGTTCGGACCCCTTAGCTTTGGCAAGACTCGCCTTACGCAGACGGCCTTGGGCCGACATGCCCCGGGACGGGCGGTTCGTTACACCAACCCGGCGCAGGGCGCCACGCCTTGCCTCACATGTTGAGCCGGTCTCGAGCACGCTTCCCCGTGAGGCAAAGTGGAGAGATTATATGGGAGGTTGAGAGGGTGGGGATTAGTTTTTCTCGGCACACCAGCCTCTCAATCGTCATTGCCGGGCTTGACCCGGTAATCCAGGGGCGAAACATACAAGCGGTGCCAGATAACCCTGGACCCCCGGGTCAAGCCCGGGGGTGACGAGATAAAGTGTCCTTGCCCGACTTGATCGGGCAATCCAGTAACCAATGAAGAAGTTGGTTTGCACAAAAAAACGTCCCATAAACCCAATAAGCTCTGCCGTTTACTGGATCACCCGATCAAGTCGGGTGATGACGAATAGAGGGAAGGCTTTTCCGTATTGCATACGGAGGCTCGCGCGAAGCTGAAAGCTTCGCTCCCGAGCCGACTGGGCGCGACTGCGCCCCGGCGCGAGCGCCGCGCCCGCGCAGGCCCGAGCGTAGCGAGGAATAGCCGTGAGCGAGATAGCCGAGGTGCGGCAAGCTAGCCCGGCTCCGTATTATTCGGGTGCGGCAGGTGCTAGACTTTCAGGGTGCGCAGTCCACAAAAAGACGGGAACTCTGTATTAGGTAGTTATGAAATTTCTATTTAGCACTCAAGTACGAGAGATTTTTTTAAAATAAATATTTTTTCATTGCGATAACTATTAAGTAAAAGTCAAAATAACTACCTTGAGCACTGTTGGTTTTGTCCAGAATCATATTCATCGCGCAATAAGTAATGCAGAAGTGAGCAAATAATGGAAATAGTAACATTAGCTGAGAATCTTTTATTCACAACGGTTCGGATAGAGACAGAATCCGAAAAAGGAAATCGAGCATCTGGTACCGGATTTATATTTGAACACACAATAAATGACTTGCAATATCCTTTTATTGTCACAAACAAACATGTGGTTGCCGACAGTAAAAAAGGCAAAATCTATTTCATTAGAGGAGAAGGTGATAAGCCAAAAATAGGTAGTGCTCATCAACTTAACATCGATGATTTTACGGACATTTGGCATGGGCATCCCGAGGATGATGTCGACGTTACAGTTACTCCTTTGGTGCCCTTACTTGAGCCCATTAAAAAAAAGGGTGTCGAGATTTTTTATCGATCTTTATCTCCCCAATTCATACCTACTCCAGACCAAATAAAGGAACTGGATGCATTGGAAGATATTATCTTTGTTGGATATCCTAATGGTCTTTGGGATGAGGTAAATTTCACACCAATAATGCGTCGTGGAATAACAGCCACTCCGCTAGCTTTAGACTATGAAGGAAAGAAGAAATTTCTAATTGACGCTTCTGTTTTCGGCGGCTCCAGCGGCAGTCCGGTATTTGTGTACCAATCTGGTGCATACGCCACAAAAGGTGGCGCAACAAAGATCGGTACAAAGTTCTTTTTTGTAGGGATTGTCGCCTCAGTTTACTACAAAACCGACGCGAACGAGATTATTGTTGCACCTGCTCCAACCCAACAAAATTTTGTTGCAATTGACAAAGAGATGATTGACTTGGGAGTTGTTTTGAAGGCTGAAACAGTTGTGGCGACTTTCGAGGCTGCCGTTGCCAAGATTGGAGTAAAACAAAACCCTGATTGAACATAAATTTTAGGGGCCATATAAAAGTTATTGCACCTAATGTTCTGCTATCTTCGTTACCCCTCGTCATTCCCGCGAAGGCGGGAATCCATTTATCGGATCAGCAAGTGAAGGCGCTAGTCGCGCATAAGGTGTCTGCGACACTTGTCACGCTGGATTCCGGCTCTCGTGATGTGGCTGCGCCACACACGGTCCGGAATGACGAAGGGGGGAGAGGAGCGATGCAACCTAGTGCCTTACCGTATCGCACGGAGGCGACCGCGAAGCCTTTTGGCTTCGCTCCCGAGCCGACTAGGGCCGACTGGCCCTCGGCGCTAATGCGCCGCGCCCGCGCAGGCCCGAGCGAAGCGAGGAATAGCCGTGAGCGAGATGGCAGACTCTCTGCAAGCCAGCCCCTCTCCGTATCACTTGGGTGCGGCATACTCCACCCTCTCCGCCGTCATTACCCGCCGTTCGACGGGCCAATGATTCACAGGATCATTGGCTTTATCCGTCTCACCGGGTAATCCATGCCTCATTCCTGTCTGCAAACTCAGCGTGTGTTGTGAGAATGTTGGAATGGATCCCCGGGTCAAGCCCGAGGATGACGAAGGAAGCCAAAAAAATGCCCCCCCGAGCCAAACAAACCCGGGAGGACAAGAGGGAGGTAATTTCCTTTGTCGTATCTACCGCCTGCCACCGGCGGCCCGTTTGCGCCGCCTGTCTTGTGCTGGCTGATAGGCAATGCGCACATGGTGTTGGCAATAGGGCAGGTTGTCCTGGGGTTGTCTGCCGCAGAAATAGAAATCCTCATCTTCGGGATCACCAATCGGCCAGCGGCAAGTGTTTTCGTTCAGCGTGAGGATTGAGGCCCGCTCACCTGGTGGTATTTGCAGCTCCTGAATGATGGCGGGTTTGGGTTCCGGCCTATAGTCCGGTGCCAAGCCTTGATCGGCTTTAAGGGCGGTGTTACCCGCACTTCGAAAAACATTTGTAACCGGATTAGAGGGCGCACGTGGTTTGCGTGTTCTGGTGCGCGAAACCCGCGATGTGGTGGCACGACCCGAAAGCCCAAGCCGGTGGACCTTGCCAATCACCGCATTACGGGTGACCCCGCCCATGCGATTGGCAATCTGGGAAGCACTGAGCCCTTCCATCCACAATTTTTTTAGCATTTCAACTCTATCGTCTGTCCAGGCCATGGCCTTTTCGACCTCATATGTTATGTGTTGCCGCGAGACTCCTTGCGCGGTCGCCGACAAATGATTCGCCAGCGTTTTACGCCAAAAAGTCTATGTGAAACTCTATATGTCGTGGTTAACGAAAAGTAACCTACTATATGCATTGTTAGTCGCGCAAGCGGTTTGGCGGCCACTTGTGCCGTTTTCCCCATGATTTATGAAAACATGACACTGAGGCCATATATGAAGTTGCGTTGACATTGTTAGAGAGCACTTCGTATAAAAGTGATCCGCCGCCGGATTTCGGCGGCATTTTAATTTCACCAAGGCACAAACAAGATGATCTCCGCCGTTTTACCAACCTATGCCCGTGCCAACCTGGCTTTTGAGCGGGGCGAGGGCACACGACTGTATACGGCAGATGGCGAGGCCTATCTTGATTTTGGCTCAGGCGTGGCCGTCAACGCTTTGGGGCACGCGCACCCGCATCTGGTTGAAGCCTTGAAAGAGCAAGCTGGCAAGCTGTGGCATACCTCCAACCTCTATCGCATTGAAGGTCAAGAACGCCTGGCGGAACGGCTTATTGAGGTGAGTTTTGCTGACACGGTGTTTTTTGCAAATTCCGGGGCCGAAGCCATGGAATGCGCTATTAAAATGGCGCGCAAATATCACGCAACCAATGGTTCACCAGAGCGTTATAGATTGATCACATTCGAAAATGCCTTTCACGGCCGCACGCTGGCAACACTGGCGGCCGGTGGCAATGAAAAATATCTCGACGGGTTTGGTCCTGTTTTTGATGGGTTTGACCAGGTCCCGCTTGGTGATCTTGAAGCGGTTAAAAAAGCCATTGGCGATAATACCGCAGGCATAGTGATTGAGCCGATACAAGGCGAGGGTGGCATTCGCGAAACCAGCCCGGAATTTTTGCGTGGATTACGCCAAACATGCGATGAGCATGGACTTTTGTTGATCATGGATGAAGTGCAAACCGGCATGGGGCGCACGGGCCGCCTGTTTGCCCATGAATGGGCAGGTGCGGCCCCCGACATTATGGCGCTGGCCAAGGCATTGGGCTCGGGCTTTCCCGTAGGCGCGTGCCTGGCAACAGAAAAAGCAGCACAAGGCATGACCGCAGGCACGCACGGCTCAACTTTTGGCGGCAATCCGCTGGCCATGGCGGTTGGCAATGCTGTCTTGGATGTGATGCTGGAAGACGGCTTTTTGGAGCAGGTGCGCGACAAGGCACTGTTGTTGAAACAAAAGCTCGCAAGCGTCGTCGACCAATTCCCGACGCTCATAGAAGACGTGCGCGGCGAGGGTCTGCTGTTGGGCATTAAGACCAAAATTCCAAACACGGATTTGTCCGCCGCCCTGTTGGAGCAACATCTCTTGACGGTCAATGCCGGTGACAATGTGGTGCGGTTCATACCACCCCTCACCGTGACGCCCGAAGAAATTGATGAAGCCGTCACGGCTTTGAACAAGGCCTGCGAACAGCTGGCGAATGGAGACGGGCATGAGTAAGGGAAAAACAAGAGATTTCCTTGATCTCGATTTGATCGATCTTGAGGAATTGCGCCAGATCATCACGTCAGCCCGAAGCATGAAAGATGCCCGCAAAAATCTTGGCAAAGGTGTGGTTGAGAAAACCCGCCCACTGGAGGGCAATGTTTTGGCAATGGTGTTTGAAAAACCATCAACCCGCACCCGTGTATCATTTGACATCGGCATGCGGCAACTGGGTGGTGAGACAATTGTTCTCTCAGGTGCCGACATGCAGCTTGGCCATGGCGAAACCATTGCAGATACAGCAAGGGTGCTGTCGCGCTATGTCGATATCATCATGTTGAGGGCAACGGCCCATTCAAATTTGGAAGAATTAGCGCAAAATGCATCCGTGCCGGTGATTAATGGTCTAACCGACAACTCTCACCCCTGCCAGGTGATGGCTGACGTTATGACATTTGAGGAACATAAAGGGCCAATTGAAGGACGCAAGATTGCCTGGGTGGGTGACGGCAATAATGTTGCAGCCTCCTGGATCCATGCGTCCAGCCGTTTTGGCTTTGAGCTCTCGCTTGCCTGCCCTGCTGAATTATCCCCTGATGGCGCTGTTATGAGTTGGGCAAAAGATCAATCTGCCAAAGTGAGCGTTATGCAAGACCCAGCGCAAGCCGTTGAGGGGGCCCATTGTGTGGTCACAGACACTTGGGTTTCAATGGGCGACAAGGATGGAGCAGTGCGCCACAATCTGCTCAAGCCATATCAGGTAACGTCCAAACTCATGGCAAAAGCGCAAACAGATGCCATATTCATGCATTGCTTGCCAGCCCATAGAGAAGAAGAAGTAACGGGCGATGTTATTGATGGGCCACAATCGGTTGTGTTTGACGAAGCCGAAAACCGTCTCCATATCCAAAAGGCCATATTGGCCTGGTGCATGAGCGCAGAGATTTAACGTGACGCTTTCAGATCAAACCACACCCCTAGGTGCGCGCGACGCATCCAGCGATGATATGGTCTTGCCATTTGAAGTACCAGCGCTTGGTGTGCGCGGGCGGCTGGTGCGCATTGGCTCTGTTGTAGACGATGTGATCCGCAGGCATGAGTATCCCCAACCCGTGGCCGCGGTCTTGGGCGAGGCGGTAGCATTAACGGGTCTCTTGGGTGCTTTGCTGAAATTTGACGGTAAATTCATCTTGCAAACCAAGACCGATGGCCCGGTGAATTTTCTGGTGGTTGATTTCACCAGCCCCGGCAAGCTCAGGGGCCTTGCGCAATATGACGCCGAAAAACTTACAAAGCTGATGGCAAACGGCAACACCGATACATCACAATTGCTGGGCGAGGGCCACCTTGCCATGACAATCGACCAAGGCCGTGACATGGAGCGCTATCAGGGCGTGGTTGCCCTTGAAGGTCAATCCTTGAGTGATGCCGCCCACAGCTATTTCAAACAGTCTGAACAAATTCCAACCATGGTCAAATTATCATCTGCCCCCCTCATTGATATCAAACACGAAGGCTGGCGGGCAGGCGGTATCCTCATTCAACATTTGCCGAAAGAAGGTGGCGCACGTGCGCCTGATTTGCCGCCCGGCGATGTGCCAGGCGGTCTTGAAGGCGTGCCGGAATTCGAAGAAGATGATAATTGGGCAAAGGCAAAATTCCTTTTAGAAACAGTGGAAGATCATGAACTGTTAGACCCAATGCTATCCAGTGAGAAATTACTTTATCGCTTGTTTCATGAAGATGGCGTCCGTGTGTTCCCCGACCTCTCCCTTGAATGGCATTGTCATTGTTCCAGAGAACGCACCACGGAGATGCTGTCGCAATTCAGTGTCGAAGATAAGCGCTATATGATCAAAGATGGTCAGGTGGAAGTGACCTGCGAATTTTGCAATACGACCTACAGGTTTGATCCCGAAGAATTGGATTAAAAAAGCATGCCACCGCACTAAGCGGACATTCATCTTTATACCCTTGAACAAATATCTCTATAGTCGTCCCTAATAACAATGCGCAAACTAGCTTAATAACATCATTCAACCTTTTCGGTTCTGAATAAGAAAAACCAAAACAGGAATGCTGTTATCAAACAAGCTCCCCCAAAAACCACCCCGATTTGCCAAAGTGCCGACCACGTCAGTATCATATCCGGAAAGTAAATTAGGCCCTTCCACCCAAACAGAAGCAAAACGGAAACAACTGATGCAAGAAAACTGACCGTTATAAATTGAAAGTCATGAAGGCTGCGGCGCAACACCGAGAACAGAGGCCACCAAACGAACAGCCCTGAGCAAAAAAGATAGATGGGAAGTTGGGTCCAGATTGTACGTCCCGAGCTAAAAGCGAAAAGAGGACGCATTTTCCCTATCTCAACACCACGCCACTGCCAAAACCCCGCCAGCAGAACGCCAATCGATGTAAAAACGATCGCCATCAGCAGGAATTGTAATAATGCCGATCTCCGTTTCTTCGATACGGCCTCTGTTGCATGTTGATTTTGTGTGTTCTTGAAGCTTTTCCAAAAAAACTGATTGCAAATGTCACGAAGCAAGCCGATGCAGCAGCCATGTAATTCAAGAAAAAGCTTAAGTTTTCCTCCGAACCGAAGATAAACCCCAACAACAACAACGGGGTCACGTAAGCCAGCAGAAAGATCGAAGAACGGCTCGATAATTGTTCGTCAATTCGCCTAAATCTTTTCAGAAAATGAAATAGCAACAGGCAACCAAAAGCCATTGGAACGACCCAGACCGGCAAAATAAGTGGAACATAAGTTATTGCAATATCATAAAAATATAAACCTGATACCACCAAAAACAGGTAATAGGGAAACCCGACAATCGTTAAAAACAAACCTGCTGCAAGATAAAAGTATGAACTGTTGACAAGAGGATACTTCAAAATAGTTTCTCCATGAAGTTGATCCAGCCAAGACTACTAGTAATAAATCAAATATTTCTTGGAAAAAATCATAAATTAGTTATTTTTTGCATAAAATCCTGTACACACAATTTATCGATGATTACTCGCTGCCTTCCGCTTTGGGTCATAAGCAGACAAAAATCGGCACTGATTTCAAAATCCGCTGCGACACGAAAAGCGGACATCCAGACAGATATTGCTGATCACAACCGGTCAGCTTACATGCGCAATCAACCGGCGCATAAAGGCTTCGCATCGGGCAATCTGTTCCAGGGATATAAACTCATCGGGCTTATGTGCCTGGTCAATGCTGCCGGGCCCGCAAATAATCGTTGGAATATCTTCCACCTGAAACAGACCGGCTTCGGTGCCATAAGACACCGTGTGAATTTCATTTTGCTGGGCAAGTTGCAAGACAAGGCTTTCGGCAGGCGAGCCATCAGGTCCTGAAAACATCGGCACATGGTCAACACGATTGGTTTCAATGCCGGCATCTTCACTGACAGCTTTCATAGCCGGTAGTAAATGTGTCTCAGCATAGGCTTGCAACCGGTCTGGAATTTCATTTTCATCTTGGCCCGGAAGCCCGCGAAATTCCCAATGGAACTGGCAATGCTTCGGCACGATGTTCAGCGCCGTCCCGCCCTCAATCGTTCCGACATGAACACTGGTAAACGCAGGTTCAAACCGGCCCGTTGGATCACCCTTGGCGACCATATCTTTGGCTATGCGGTTGATCTCGCTGATCAGCTCAGCGGCAATCATGATTGAATTCACCCCAATTTGCGGCAAGCTGGAATGGGCTTCAATGCCATGCACCTGCGTGATAAAGCCGTTGATGCTTTTGTGAGCATTGACAACACCCATATCTGTTGGTTCACCAACAATACACATTTTGGGTTTTGGAAAATGCTTCAACACATGCGCGATCAACGGTCTTACACCCACACAGCCCACTTCTTCATCATAGGAAAACGCAAAATGTATAGGCATGTTCAAAGGCTGAGCCAGGAATTCAGGCACAAGGGCAAGGGCAATGGCGAGATATGATTTCATATCGCACGTGCCGCGCCCGTAATATTTACCATCCCGCTCAACCATCTTGAACGGATCAGATGTCCATGTCTGCCCCTCAACCGGCACCACATCAGTGTGGCCGGAAATGACAATGCCACCCTCTGTTTTTGGGCCTATTGTTGCGTAAAGGGCTGCTTTTTGACCGTCAGGAGTTGGCACAATCGTGCTTTCAACCCCATATGAGTTGAGGTAGTCGCGTATAAACTCGATAATCGGCAGATTGCTCAAATGCGATGTGGTATCGAAGCTCACGAGCTTCGCGATCATTTCAGGCACGGAAAATTGAGAGTGAGACATATAATTGCTATGGTAAGCCTAGGATAATATTGCCGCTAACATAGTGCATTAACGCTAAAAGGGGCCAGAGTTAAATAATTCAACGGATTTTAGCCGCCTCACCCGTTAAACAAGATTATAAATAAAATTGTCTCAAGCATAAAAACGGCAAAGAAACATATATATAATATGATGATCTATGGCGGTAGGCACGAAAACTGCATATAGAGCGTATCTCCCAAAAGTGGGAACCGGTTTTGGGACAAAGATACGCTTAAACAAAAATGAGAGCACGGAAGCATTTCAAAGAAAGGCTGACGCGCTCGAAAGTTCGTACTGACGTGAACATATGACCCAGACACAGACAAGAATGGCAAAGGATTCAGCCGCGCGCACCGGAAAACGGACGGGTTTTCTGGTCGTGAAATTGCTATTGCCGGTGTTAATTGTGGCCGTGGCCTATGCATCGTTCCTGGCGCTGGCAAATTCAAAGCCAGAGACCAAACCACGCCAAGCGCGGGAAAAAGCTTGGATTGTTCAAACTATCTCCGTAAACATAGCCAATCACCAACCTCAGTTGAAGCTTTACGGTGAAGCAATGGCTGGCCGCAAAGTTGATTTCAGGGCCCTTGTTGCCGGTGAGATTATCAAAGCCTCCAAAACCTTTCGCGAAGGTGGCATTGTTGCCAAGGGTGAAAATCTGCTCACCATCGATCCGTTTGAGTTCAAGGCGAGCCTGGACGAAGCGAAGGCAAATTTAAGCGAAGCGAAAGCCAAGCTGCAAGAAGTCAATGCCAGGATACGTCTTGAATCCGATCAGATATTAAGCGTTAAAAACGAAATGGCCCTGGCTGAGCGCGATTTAGAAAGAGCAAGTGAGCTGTTAAAGCAAAAATTGCTGGCGCAAAAAAACGTCGACGACCGCAAATATACCGTTTTGCAACGCACACAATCCTTGAGACAACGCATCAGCAACCTGGCGATTGAGCAAGCCAAGGCCGCCCAGCAGGAAGCCGCTATTTTGCGGTTGCAATCAATGGTCAGCCGCGCTGAACGCAACTTGAAAAACACCAAAATCATAGCGCCCTTCAACGCGTATATCAGCGCGATCAATGCTGAAGCCGGCCGCATGATTTCCACAAATGACCGCATCGCAACTTTGATCGACACTGACCGCATAGATATCCGGTTTAATTTTTCCGATGCCCAATATGGCCGCATCATTGCCGGCGAAAAAACGGTTGTCGGCAGGCCCGTCAAAGTGGTCTGGCGCATCGGCAAAACGGCAGTTGAATACAACGCGGTGATCGAACGGGTGGCGGCCCAAATCACCGCCTCCAGTGGCGGTGTTGAAATTTACGCAAGACTGCAAGATCCAAAAGCGGGATTGTCATTGCGCCCCGGTGCTTTTGTTGAAGTTTTCATCCAGGACAGAACTTTCGAGCAGGTCACACGTTTGCCCGAAACAGCCCTATATGAAGGCGACAAAGTGTTCGTCATAAATGACAAACGCCGCCTGGAAGCCCGCAAGGTTGAGCTCATGGGCTATGCGCAAAACGACATATTGGTGCGCGGAGCACTCAAGCCCGGCGACCGTGTCGTGACAACCCGAATTTCGCAAGCCAGAGATGGATTGCTTGTTGAGGAGAAATAACTCTTGTGAAACCGGCCGGTATCATAAGTTTCTTCGTGCGCCATCCCAATGCTGGCAATCTTTTAATGGTGGCGATGATCTTGCTTGGGTTGTTTTCGCTGACCAAGCTCAACAAACAATTTTTCCCGACCATTGAAATCCCTAAAATCACGGTCTCGATTGCCTGGCCAGGTGCTAGCGCTGAAGATGTTGAAACCAATATTATCAATGTCCTTGAGCCTGAACTGCGCTTTCTCGACAATATTGAGGACATGTTCTCCTATGCGCGCGAGGGTAATGCGTTAATTTCGATGGAGTTCAATTCCAAGGCCGATATGCAAAAAGCATTGTCTGATGTGGAATCAGCAGTTGGCCGTGTAACAACGCTTCCAAGTGCCTCCGAAAAACCGGTCATCAGCCAAATAGTTTTCTTTGATTCCGTTGCAAGCTTGATTGTTCATGGCCCCTTTGATGAGGCCACCTTGAAACGCCATGCCAAACAAATTCGTGATGGCTTGCTGGATCAGGGCATTGAGCGGGTGAGCCTTGAAGGGGCACGCGATGAGGAAATCTGGGTGAGTGTCGGTCAATCAATACTGCGCAGGCTTGATCTCACCTTGCGCGACATCTCTCAGAGATTTAATCAGCAAAGCCAGGACATTCCCTCAGGCACACTTGAGGGCGTGGTTGACGTACAGGTGCGCTCAAAAGGTCTTGCTGAGACAGTTGAGAGCATAGGGGCTGTCGAAGTGCGCTCGAAATCCAGTGGTGAAAAAATTTATATGCGAGATATCGCCATCATCGAAGAGCGTTTTGATCGCGCTGATGTCTCATTATTTCGCAATGGCAAACCTGCAATCAGGTTGCAAGTCATGCGCGCAGCAACAGCTGATACGCTCACCGTCGCTGATACAATGCACAAATATATCGACAAAATTGAGCCCAATTTGCCCGCAGGACTCAAAATCGAAAAATATCGTGTGCGCTCAGAATTTTTGACACAACGCATCAACCTCCTGCTCAACAATGGGTTTTGGGGGTTGATCATCGTTCTCATCGTCTTGTTCATTTTTCTCAATGCGCGCGTGGCCTTTTGGGTGGCATTTGGCATTCCCGCCGCCGTCATGGGCACATTGGGGGTGATGTGGGTGACGGGTCAGTCGATCAATATGATCTCGTTGTTCGCGCTTATTTTAACGTTGGGGATCATTGTTGATGATGCGATTGTGGTTGGCGAACACACAGCCACATTGCAAGCCCAAGGCATCGATCCTTACGAAGCCGCAGAACGCGGCGCCCAAAGAATGTTGGCCCCTGTTGTGGCAGCAACGCTAACCACCCAGGCCGCTTTTTTACCGCTCATTATGGTTCAAGGCAGATTGGGTCAATTCATGATCGCTCTTCCATTGGTGGTGGTGGCGGTCCTAATGGCAAGTCTGATTGAAAGCTTCTTGGTTCTGCCCGCTCATTTACGCCATACCAAAGTGAGCAAGGATAAGGAATGGCGCGCCCGCCAGATATTTAACAAGGGCTTCCATAAGCTGCGCGATGTTTATTTCCGCAGATTGGCCCAAACGTGCTTTGCCTGGCGTTACACAACGGTTGCCGTTGCCATCGCCTTGTTCCTTCTGGCAATCGGCATGATTGCCGGTGGCAGGATACAGTTTCGTTTCTTCCCGGCCCCTGAGGCTGAGATTGTTTTTGCCGGTGTTGAATTTGGTGCCGGCACACCACGCGCCCAAGCAATTGCCGGCATCAAGCTGCTTGAAGTATCCCTCGCCAAGGTTGAGCAGCGCCTTGGCAAAGGTAAAGAAAAACTCGTTGTTTCCACCTTCACAACGCTTGGCAAATCCGGGTTGTTGCGCGGCGACAATGTCGCCCGTCTAAATGTACAGCTCACCTCGTCAGAACAGCGCACAGTGCGCACACGTCCCATTATTAATATGTGGCGGCGCATGGCCCCCAAAATTCCCGGCGCCGAGCGCATTACAATCTCAGCAAGGCGAGGTGGCCCGCCAGGACGGGACGTTGATGTGCAATTGATCGGCAAATCGCCCCATATACTCAAGCAAGCCGCTTTGGAAGTGCGTGAATTGGTGAAACCTTATCCCGGTGTCACAGGCGTGTCAGATGATTTGCCGTTTGGAAAACAGGAAATTATTTTAGGCCTGTCTGCCAAAGGAGCAGCCCTTGGGTTCACAACTGAATTAATCGGTCAGCAAGTGCGTAATGCAATTGAAGGGTCGGTTGCTAAGAAATTTGCCCGTGGTGATGAAGAGATCATCGTAAGGGTGAAAGAAAATAATCCAAATGGCGGCATGGAAAATCTGCGTAACTTGTATCTGCGCAGCCCATCGGGCCGGGAAGTGCCCTTAACCGAGGTGGCAAACCTCACGCAGAAAGACGGATTTTCCGTAATCCAGCACAGAGACGGCAAACCAACGGTATCGGTGACGGCCGATGTTGATCCGAAAATCTCCAGCGGACCGGAAATTTTAGAAGCGCTGGAAAAAAGCAAACTGCCCGACATAGCGAAAAAATATGGCATCACCTATAAGTTCAAAGGCAGAACCGAAGAGCGTCAAAAAAGTTTCGCTGATTTGAAAACTGGGCTGTGGATAGCCCTTGGTATGATTTATCTCATTCTGGCTTGGGTTCTGGGCAGCTATGCCAAACCGATTATTGTTATGTTGATCATTCCCTTTGGGGTGGTAGGCGCTATCTTCGGGCATATTTTCATGGGGTTCCCGCTGACCATTTTAAGCATGTTCGGCGTGCTGGGCTTGGCGGGCATTTTGGTCAATGACAGTATCATTCTGGTCATCCGGATTAATGAACGCTTGAAGGAAGGCGAAGATTTGGCAAGTGCCGCTATCGCCGGGGCGCAAGATCGCATGCGTGCTGTCTTGCTAACGTCTCTCACGACCATCGGCGGTCTGACCCCGCTGTTATTTGAAACCAGCCGACAGGCACAATTTCTGTTGCCAATGGCCATCAGCCTTGTGTTTGGCCTGGCGGCGGCAACTGCCTTGGTCTTGATCCTGGTGCCGGCCTGTTTAGGCATTCAAAATGATCTTGTACGACTGATAAAGCAAACCCGCCCCAGGTTTGCAGTGCGTGCGGCGACAAAATAGCTGGACCCGAAACACTCTAGGCCCGCCAGAACGCCGGCATAAACAAGACCAAAACCGTAAACAATTCAAGCCGTCCCAGCAGCATGGCAAAGGATAGGAGCCATTTGGCACTATCAGGCAATGTCGCGTATGTGCCCGAAGGGCCAACAATTGAACCAAGCCCAGGCCCCACATTGGCAATAGCACTTGCGGCTGCCGACATGGCGGTCAGATTGTCCAGCCCGATTATATTGAGCACAAGGGCAATCGCGCCAAAACACAGGAAAAACAGAAAAAAGAAACTCATCACGGCAGCAGACACATTGTCCGGCAATTGCCGCTCATTATAGCGCGCTACAAACACACCATTGGGAAACAGCATGCGGTTGATGTGCACTTTGACGTTTTCGGCAATCACTTGAAACCGAAAAATCTTAATGCCGCAGGAAGTCGAGCCAGCACAGCCACCGACAAACATCAGGCAAAAGAAAAACACCGAGGTAAATGTGCCCCACGAGCCATAGTCTGTGGTCGCATAGCCTGTACCGGTCATAATCGATATCACATTAAACCCGGCAAGCCTCAAGGCGGTCACGGGTTGGTTGAGATCTTCAATGACCTGATATCCCCAGGCAATGGCAACGAACGAAGCCCCGAGAGTTAAGAACCAGCGTATCTGGCTGTCGGTAAGCAGGGGCTGTGAGTTCCCTCTTATCGCCTGCAAATAAAGTACAAATGGCAGGCTGCCGATGATCATGAACGCTATGGCGATACTATCGATTATTGAAGAATTAAACGAACCCATTGAGGCGTCATGGGTAGAAAATCCTCCGGTCGCAATCGTCGTGAACGCATGAGCGACCGCATCGAACAATCCCATGCCCGCCAGAAAATAGGCAATGGCGCAGGCAATGGTGAAAACCAGATAGAGCAGGGAGATGGAGCCTGCAATTTGCGTGGCGCGGGGCAGAATTTTCTCTGACGTGTCCGATGATTCCATCCGGAACAATTGCATGCCGCCCACTTGCAACATCGGCAAGACCGCAATTGCCATAACAATAATGCCGATACCGCCAAGCCATTGCAGCAGCGCACGCCAAATCAACAGGCCCGGAGGAGCATTATCAAGCCCGGTGATAATGGTAGCCCCGGTTGTGGTCAGGCCCGACATGGCTTCAAAAAAAGCATCTGTATAGCTTAAATCAAGCTCGCTCCAGGCAAGTGGTAAGGCGGCAAAAGCCACAAGAGCAACCCAACTTGTGGTGGTTAGAAGAAAGGCCTGTTTGACATTAAGGTTATCAACCCGTCCCCAGGCAATCATGGCAAGGGACACACCTATGAACAATGTGAAAGCAGATGAGGCTGCAAATACCACCCAGTCTTTATTATTGGCACCAAGATCAATGATGGCCGGAATGATCATGGCACAGCCTAGTGTGGTCAGCAAAATGCCGACCACCAGCAATATCGGCTTAAGGTCAAACATCCAGTTTATGTGTCCACGATCTAGTTGAGCTTTGCGGTGTGATAGGGACAATCGAGCGAGAAAGCGGGAATTTCCACATCAAAGCATTCTCCAGCGTCTGTCTCCATCTGATATGATCCCATCATCATGCCTGATGGCGTAGACAAGGGTGCGCCGCTGGTATAGCGGAACGATTGCCCGGGCGACAATATGGGTTGTTCGCCAACAACACCTGGACCGTTAACGTCTTGTATCTGGCCATGCGCATCAGCAATCTGCCAGGAACGGGTTATAAGCTGAACGGTGTTTTTGCCCAGGTTTTCAATTTCAATCGTATAGGCCCAAACAAAGTAATCTTCTTCAGGGCTTGACCTGTCTTCAAGAAAGACCGGCTCAACGCTGACCTTAATGTCATGTGTGACTTTATCGTACATGAACGCCTTCCTTGTCCTTAGGATCAATAATAAGTGCTTGTTAATATCGCATAATTGAGTTCATAACCTAGCCCTTGGCGCATTACCGCTAATGCGCTATGTGAAGATAAGATATCGCACTTTAACAGATTCGCCACGACAAACCATTCAGGACTGATCATTTGAGCGTCGTACAACCAGATCATCAAGAAGACTTGGGCAGGTTGCCTGCAGGCATCTTGCCGGGTCATGATATCGAGGCGGCCATTGCAAGTGGGGTGATTAAGCTGAGCGCTGATCCCGCAGAGGGCCAAATTCAGCCGGCCAGTCTCGATTTGCGATTAGGGGATGTGGCCTATCGTGTGCGGGCAAGTTTTTTGCCGGGCCCGGAGAAAACCGTAGCACAGCGGTTGGAAGAATTATCTCTCCATCAAATTGATTTAGGCCCAGGTGCTGTTCTGGAAACCGGGTGTGTCTATATCGTACCTTTGATGGAAAGCCTGAACCTTGAGGGGAACCTGTCAGCAACAGCCAACCCTAAAAGCTCAACGGGCAGGCTCGATGTTTTCACCCGCGTTATCTGTGATCACGCGATGGAGTTTGATAAGGTTGAAGCGGGATACAAAGGCCCGATTTATGCCGAAATTAGCCCCAGAACGTTCAGCATTTTGGTGCGCCCTGGCTCAAAATTGTCGCAAATCCGGTTTCGTTTGGGCTCGCCATCTCATAGTGATGAGGATTTGCGCAAGCTCCAGGAGGAAACCCAGCTCGTATCAAGCGCTGATGCCAATATCGATAATGGCATAGCGCTCAGCGTTGATTTGAGTGGTGAGGGTGACGGTGGCCTTGTGGGCTTCAGGGCAAAACGGCACGCAGGTCTCATCGATGTGGACCTTAAAGCCGGATATGATGTCGATGATTATTGGGAGCCGATCACCAGTAGAGGCTCTTTGGTGCTTGATCCCGATCAGTTCTACATTCTGGCATCCAAAGAAGCGGTTCACGTGCCCCCAAGCCATGCCGCGGAAATGGTGCCTTATAATCCGCTGGTCGGTGAGTTCCGGGTGCATTATGCAGGGTTTTTTGATCCGGGTTTTGGCCATTCAGCCGCCGGAGGTTCTGGCAGCCGTGCTGTTTTGGAAGTACGCAGCCACGAAGTGCCGTTTATCCTGGAAGATGGCCAGATCATAGGCCGCTTGATTTATGAGCCGTTGATTGAGACACCCCAAACGCTTTATGGCCAGGGGATTGGATCGAACTACCAAAAACAGGGCCTTAAACTCTCAAAGCATTTTCGCGTTTGAGAAACGGTCGTTTGAGATAATTACCCCACGTCTCACGATGAGCAGGTCCCGCCGCCGAGCACACAAAACTTCGAACAATAATGATGGTTGAGTTTGACCTGCCCCTGATCAAATGATCCGCCATCGACTTGGGATGCTTCGCTGAGTGTCTCTCCCATATGGAATGCCAGATCGTACGGCAGCAAGGTGCACGGCACAACGGAAGGGCGTTTCTCTCCCTTGCGTTTCACCACCATGCGGCTTGAGGCGCACATAATGTCGTTTGGATCGACGTTTAAAATATCCCAGCAGGCGGTGGTGATTTCAGGAACATCGTCATTGTCATTCATCTCAGGCAGTAATAACAATTGCTCAGGGTTATTGGCCTCTATCTTATAGTCATGCTCGTCAATCAATTGGCGATAGCCCTTACGGGAAGCTTCTTCAGTTTCATTCCAGCAGGTTCGCCCGGCAATCGAAATGTTAAACCCGTTTTGTGAAAGCCAATCAAGACCTCTGATCGCATGCTCCCAGGTGTCAGCGCCGCGCTCGCTTTCATGGAGTTCTTTGGAAAAATGATCCAGAGAAACCCGTATGGCGAGTTTTTTGCCAAAGTCTTGGCGAAGCTGGAGCAGGGCCTTAAGAATGTGGGGCCGCTGCATGGGCTGCATGGCATTGGTAAGAATGAGAACATCAAACCCGCGTGTGAGTGCGTCGCGCGCCATATCGCACATATCCGGGTTCATAAAAGGCTCGCCGCCGGTAAACCCGATCAGTTGCGTTCCCAGGTCATGTTGTGCAATCTCATCAAATAAATCTGCAGCATCCTGTTTGGGAAAATAGACCAGCCGATCATTTTTCGGGCTCGATTCAATATAACAGCCGACGCATTCAATATTGCACAATGTGCCGGTGTTGATCCAAAGCGTTTCAAGCTTGCGCAAAGCAATCCTGGCCCGTGGTTCACCACTTGCTGTGATGTCAGGGTCAACAAATTTTTTTAAAACCACAGAAGGTTGTGCGCGGTTTTGGTCTGGTGCCAGTTCATTCATTGATGCGTTTTCTACCATGCTGATGGGTGTACGTCACATTTAAACATCTGCGATCACGAAATTATAAACCGCTTATAAAAAGTATATAAACTGGATACGGGCTATGTGAAAATGACATTGCCGTGTTATGTGCAGATGCGATTGGCGGGTGTAGCTCAGTGGTAGAGCACGAGCTTCCCAAGCTCGGTGTCGAGGGTTCGATTCCCTTCACCCGCTCCAGCTTAGTGCGTATCTCCCAAAAGTGGGCACCGGTTTTGGGATAAAGATACGCGCACTCGCATCAGAAGTGCAGTTTTGCTGCGCGGGTAAAAACGTCAGAAACGCCGTGCTCGGTTTTCTCCCAATAGAACGGCTGAGTTATAAATTGCCAAAGTGCTTTATAGCCACCTAATGATATCAACAGCCAATAGATGGGAATAAACAGCGCATGAGTTGCAAGCCATCCTTTGCCGCGGGCGTGACACGCGCGCATGCCAGCTAGGATGGAGGCAACATAGCCCACCAGTAAAACCCCTCCGTTAAGAGTGAATAAAGTGGTGCCAAGCCAGGTATCAATTGTGTCTGTCAAAACACTATTGATAGCGCCAAAAATCATGAGGCCTAGAAAAATAGGGTGCAACAGCGCAGACATGGTCATAGCACCAATTAGCATTTGAAAACCTACAAAGCGTTTGAGCCCGAGCTCACGAAATAATCTAATCGGATTGCGCATATGAACGAAATAGGTTTGCATCCAGCCTTTTAGCCAGCGTGAACGCTGCCTGAGCCATGGCCCCAATCTGCTGGCGGCCTCTTCATATGTGATTGAGTCTATGGTTTGCGTTTCATAGCCAAGGCGCGCAAAACGAATGCCCAAATCAGCATCTTCGGTCACATTGTATGGATCCCACCCCAAAACCCGGCGCAAATAATCTGTGCGGAAATGATTTGACGTACCACCAAGCGGCAAGGGCAGGCCGAGGCGATCGAGCGTTGGTAACATCAAGTCGAATAAAGCAGCATATTCGATTGCAAATTGCCGGCTTAGCCAATTTTCCCGAGCATTATAAAAATTAAGGCGCGCCTGAACGCAAGCAAGCGTGGTTGGCCCAAGGCGAAACGCATTAAGCGCACAGCGTAATTGTTTTGGATCAGGCATGTCTTCGGCATCATAAATCACCGTATAAGTTCCACGTGCAAATGGCAGGGCAAAATTAAGCGCTTTGGGTTTTGTTTGCGGAAAAGATTTAGGCGCTACCAGAAACTCAAAATTGCCCGGCAGACGAAGAGCTTTTGCAGCCTTAAGGGTTGTTGTGTCTTCTTCTTCGAAGATAAATTTTATGTCGAGCTTTGCTGCTGGATAATCCAGTCGCATAAGAGCGCGCGAAAGATGCGGCAACATACGGCTTTCGCGGAATAAGGGTACAAGGATGGTGTAAATTGGCAGTTCATGATTGGGTATTGGCCGCAACGTGGGGTGCTGGTTGAGGCTGCTTAATGGCATCGCAAGAGACACTATGCGCAATAGGATAAGGGACAAAAACGCCGTTGAAAGAAACACATTAAGCGCAATGCCGGATGTTGTCGGCCAAAGCCATAGGCAGGCACTGATGCCGACAACACACATTGCCAAAACGAGAAGCTGGCAAAAAGTAACGGTCCGGTCAGCTGATAACCAGGGTGCGTGATTTTTAAGATGAGATGTGGCACGTCTCATCAGCCTGTCTGCAAATAAGCGTAAAATAACATTGCGTACATCGCGTGGCGTTGTGATGGCATATGGTTCAGCGCTTAAGAGTTTTGACTGGTTGAGGGGAATGAAGCGATGGCTGAGATATCTGCGAATATCCTGTGGTTTTAACAATGAAGAATCCGGCGGCCGGCGCTCCAGATCAGCAAAAGGAATGCCGGTGCGTTGTGCCAATGTTCTGTAATAATCTATCGGCCTGATCCAACCTTTAGCAATCAGCACTTCGCCAAGTGACACTTGCCAATCGCGCGCAAGTTTAACGGCTGTCCGCAATCTATTGGGGCTGACCAAACCCTTTGATAGCAATATTTCAACAAGGGCTGTCCCATCCGTGTGGTGAGATGCCGACGCTGTGGCCGGCTCATGGATTGGTGGTGGTGCAGCACTTACGCCCACCCCATATCTAGGTCTATGCAGATTGTGAGAATCTGCGTAATCTTCTGCCATACCGCCCCCGCCGCATAGAGGTCGTTGCATTTTTTTGATATAATGCCTCTACGCTTAGCTTAGTGAAATGTTCGAAGGAGAAAAGCGATAAAAAACAAGTTTGTTATCAAAATAATGAAAAAAATGGGAAACCATGCACAAAATACAAGTTATTATTGAGTGATTTATTTAGATAAACTTGAAGTTGCAAGAACGGTAAGCTTGTCGACAAAACCAAAGCAATGAGAACCTCGTGTAAATGACTATTATTATTTGGCAGCGCTTATTTAAGCTTCCTGCAATTGTTTTAGCCCTTTGCAGCTTGGCAGGGGGCTGGCTCATGCAGGGCAATACGAGTTTGGCACAAGAGGCCGACGGCATTTCTGTTGCAACGCGCTGGCAGGGGGCTGCAGAGCTGAAGCGCCCGGACATGTCCGGTCTCAACACTCTGCGGTTTGTGACCGATAATGATTACCCGCCTTTCAATTATGCGGATGAAACAGGCAAATTGGTCGGCTTTAATATCGACTTGGCACGCGCGTTGTGTGATGAGCTTTCGGTGCGTTGCATCATTGAGCCTATGGCTTGGGACAAGCAATTGCCTGCGCTGACGAAAGGTACGGTTGATGCCGTCATGGCCTCGCGTAAGATAAATACGCTAAGCCGGCGCGAGGTTTTATTCACCGATCGTTATTACCGCACACCGGCACGCTTTGCTGTGCCGCAAAATAGTCCTTTAACAAATTTAGCGCCCAGCTCACTGGCGGGTAAGAAAATAGCCGTTCTTAAGGGGACGGCACATGAAGCATATTTGCGCAGCTTTTATAAAAGATCTCGCATTTTGCCTTATAACGATCAATTCCAAGTCCAAGAAGCGTTGCGCACAGGGTTGGTAGACGCTTTGTTTGGTGACGCAATCTCCATGATGTTTTGGCTCAATGGAACCGTATCCAAAAGCTGTTGCCGGTTTGCGGGTGGTCCCTATACGGAAGCCAAGTTTTTTGGCGATGGTGTCGGCATTGCCCTTAAGCCGGACAATCAAAAATTGGTGCGCATTTTTAATTATGGGCTCGACCGTTTGCGTCGCAGAGGCGTTTATCGGGATTTATTATTGCGCCATTTCCCAGCGGGAAATTTCTAAGTACATTTATTCCCGCATAATCTTATCCGAACTATCGAGGATAGAAACTATCGCGATAGAAACCGGTGCCAACTTTTCAGGATTATTTGCCAGAATTTTTCTTGTGCTCTACAGCCCTCAGTTCTTGTGGCCGCTTCGGCAAAAACGGCAACAACAAGCAAAACCAGAGTTTTGAGGGCTCATCAGTCTGATAGGCATTCTGACCCAAAGTCATGTCTTCATGGCCGTCTTTGGGTTGGGGGATATAGGTGCCGAACATTCGGTCCCATATCGACAGGTTGAAACCATAATTGGAATCGGTCTCATTGTGGTGCACCGAATGGTGCACTCGGTGCATGTCAGGCGTGACAAATAACAGACGCACCACATAATCAAGCGGTGCAGGCAAAGTCAGGTTGGCATGGGTAAACATTGCTGAGGCATTGAGCAAAACTTCAAATAAAAACACAGCAAGTGCAGCGGGCCCCAGCACAATGATAATTGCGAATTTATAAACCATAGACAAGACGATTTCGATCGGATGAAACCTGATGGCCGTTGTCACATCCACGTCGCGGTCGACATGGTGCACCTTATGAAGCGCCCAGAATATGCCGATCTTATGAGAGATCACATGTTGAAAATAGATCGCTAAATCAAGAGCGAAAACACAGAGAATAATTTCAAGTGCAACAGGCAAGTTCAGAAGATTAAACAACCCCCAGCCTTTGCTTGCAACATAGCCTGCAAAGCCAACCGCCAGCAGGGGAAATAACAGCCGCAGGGCCAGTGTATCAATGACTATGAGACCAAGATTGGTAATCCAGCGCTGCCATTTAACGCCAACAAGCTTGCGTCTTGGAATAAGCAGTTCAAGCAAAGCAAGGCCCGCCAAAACACCGACAAAGATGATCAAACGAATGGTGGGTTCCTGGTCAGGATCAATCATGGTGCCCCATGATAATAATATCTTTATAAAACGGCATGGCGCGCACGCGCCCCGCGCTCAATTGCGGCAATGGCCAGCTTGTCGAGTTCAAGGCTGTCACGAAGCAATTGCAAAAACCGTAATTCTTCTTGCTTTACCGAAAGATCAGCTGCCGCCACCTCGACACCCAGAGCATAGGCCGTTTCGTGCAAATGCACAGGCAAGGCCTCAGCAATCAAACCCAAGACGGCATCAAGCCCGCCCTCTTCATTGAGAATTGAGGCACATTCTTCGGCCATGTGAACAAGATTGTCTTCGTTGAAATCTTTAAATATAGGAAGATTACGCACGATATTGCCAATGCGCTTAACCTCATCATCATTCATCGTTCTATCAACTGCTGATATTGTGACCATAACGTAGATAAGAGCGGCGTGATGGCTAATGGTTTGCGGCATGTGCGAGGTCTCCGTGACGTGACTTTAGTTTAATTTATTCTGCGCCCGAACATTAGGCAATCAGATGCGCTAGAGCAAGCATAACAGATGCATATATGGGGGCAGCATAAGCCAAATCAAGATTTGGGTCTCCACGATTTAGGCTTGTGTTTTAAGACTGCTCATGAAGCCTGTTGACTGAAAGAGAACCCACCCCTAGTTTCGCCGCTATAGAGGCCTGCGTTTTGGCCTTAAGAAACAGTTTGAAAACCATCAACCCTATGAACTATACACAAGATACACCTCAAGCCCTCAAGCAGCTTGCACAAGACAGCAAGGCTTGGCCGTTTGACGAGGCCCGCAAATTGCTCAAACGACTGGGCCAGCTCAAACAAGCTCCTGAGACGGTCATTTTTGAAACCGGATATGGCCCAAGCGGCTTGCCGCATATCGGCACATTTGGTGAGGTGGCCCGCACCACAATGGTGCGCCATGCGTTTGCACAATTGAGCGATTTGCCAACCCGGTTGCTGTGCTTTTCAGATGATATGGACGGGCTGCGCAAGGTGCCTGAAAATCTTCCCAATCAGGAAATGCTGACCGCGCATCTCGAAAAACCTTTAACGCAGGTGCCCGATCCATTCGGCACCCACCCAAGCTTTGGCGCACATAATAATGCAAGGCTGCAGGCGTTTCTCGATGCTTTTGGGTTTGAATATGAATTCTTGTCGGCAACGCAGTGTTACACCAGCGGCCGGTTTGATGAGACCCTGCTCAAGGTTTTGCAAAATTATGATGCGGTAATGAACATCATCTTGCCGACATTGGGGCCTGAGCGCCAGGCAACCTACAGCCCGTTTCTGCCTGTGTGCCCACGCACCGGCAAAGTGCTGCAAGTGCCCATGCTGGAGCGCAATGTGGATGCTGGCACCATTGTTTATGAAGACCCAGAAACCGGCGACAAAATCGAGCAGACTGTCACAGGTGGTGCTTGCAAGCTACAATGGAAAGCCGATTGGGCCATGCGCTGGACCGCCCTTGGGGTTGATTATGAGATGGCGGGCAAGGATTTGATTGAGTCCGTGAAATTATCGAGCCGCATCTGCCGTGTATTAGGGGCAACACCACCGGAAGGGTTTTCCTACGAGCTGTTTTTGGATGAAAACGGCGAGAAAATTTCAAAATCCCGCGGCAATGGCATCACCATTGACGAATGGCTGCGTTATGCCAGTCCAACAAGCCTGCAGCTCTTCATGTATCAAAGCCCGCGCAAGGCCAAGCGGCTGTTCTTCGACGTCATTCCCAAAAATGTCGATGAATATCTGACCCACTTGAGCAAATATGATGCCCAAGAGCCGTCTGAGCAACTCGCCAATCCGGTCTGGCATATTCACGCGGGCGCCCCACCAAACACCAGCGTGCCGATCAGCTTTGCTGTTTTGCTGAATCTTGTGTCCGCGAGTAATTCGCAAGACCCGGACGTGTTATGGGGTTTCATCAATCGTTATGTGCCTGATACATCGCCCGACATGCATGACGAACTTGATCGCATGGTTGGCTATGCGATCAATTATTTCCATGACTTTGTAAGGCCCACCAAAACCTATCGCGCGGCAGATGATAAAGAACGCGCAGCGCTTGAAGATTTGGTGGCAGAATTGGCAAAACTGGATACGGGCACCAGTGCTGAAGACATCCAAACCGTGATCTATTCGGTTGGCAAGGCGCATGATTTTGAAAATCTGCGTGATTGGTTTCGAGCCCTTTACGAGGTCTTGCTTGGCCAAAGCCAGGGCCCGCGTTTCGGCTCGTTTGTAGCGCTTTACGGCATTGAAGAAACCAGCACCTTGATCAAACAGGCTTTGGCAGGAGAATTGCTCTAGCGCGAACCGGTTAGGGGCTAGCGCAACACAAAAACCGAACAATCGGCATGACGCACGATGCGCGAGGCCGTGGAGCCCAGCAGATAATCCTGCACCTCGGGCTTGTGCGATCCGATTAAAATCAGGTCCGCATTTCTTTCTTTTGCAACGTCAAGAATACACAGGTGCGCAGAGCCCGAACGCATTTCAATATCTGCTTTCAAACCTGCCGTCTTGGCTATCTTCTTCAGCTCTGTGAGGGCATCCTCCTGCACCGTCTCCCGGACGCCGGCCGGTAGCTGCGAAGCGATAAAGCCTGGAATGGCCTCAATCACATTGACGAGTATGATATGCGCATCTTTTTCAGCCATCTTCTTGGCGGCTTCGATCATTGGTACTGCCTTATTCGAGTCTGCCAGGTCGATTGGCACCAAAATACTCTTGTACATCCTCTGCTCCCGTGGGTTCGAAATTATCCAATAGTCATCGCATTAACTTTAGACTGTCAGGCGTTGAAAACCTTGATCAGGATCAAACAAGCCACTGTGGGGGTGCGCCCAAAAAGCACACGCAGGCGCTTGTGCCGCCGGTTTGGTTGGTCAACAGGGGGTTACGTCAAGGGGTCGTCAAATAAACCGTATACGCAATGTCGTGATTGCATGAATGGTATTGCTAGCACGCCGTTTTGGTCGATGCATGGAGCCCCTTGGGCAGTTTGGTGTTTGCGTCGATGCACGCTGTGGCAAGTTGCTGCTGGGTCAGACCCGAGACCGTGCTCAGGTCCACACCCTCGAACCTGGCGCGATACATATATGTCTGGCGCAAATTGACATTGGCAAGCTTTGCGCCACGAAAACTGACCCGGGATATATTGGCACGGCGCAAGTTGGCCCCGGTCAAATTGGCGCCATCGAAAACGGAGCGAAAGAAATCGCCGTTTGATAAATTAGCGTTTTTGAGATTGGCCAGGGAAAAATTGCTTCTTTGCAATTCGGCCTTTGACAATTTGCCGTTTGATATGTTGGCCCTGATAAAACGTATACGGCTGCCATAGGCGCGCGAGAATTTAGCACTTTGCAATTTGGCACCGTTGAACGAGCAACGGGAAAGCTCGGCACCTTCAAAATTTGAATTGCGTAAATCTGAACCCCTGAAACTCGTGCCAGACAAATAGGCGTTCTTGAACACCGCCTTGTTCATATTCCGTCCGCTAAAGACCAGCCGTTCCTTGGAACATTTTGTCCAGTTGACACCGGGTGCTGGGCGATCTTTGCACCCGGCTTCAGCTGGATGGGGCAGAGCAACAAAGCCCGCCACAGCGACAGCTAACGCTGTGCCTAATCTGTTGAGGTCGAAATGACGCATTGAATGGCCCTCGCTCCTGATTGTTCCTGTTCAGCCGCCGAATGAAGACGCATGTTTCATATTAGAATTTTGACCGCAGTTTACAAGCGCTCACCGCCAAGGATAACAAATTGCTAGTAGCTACTGGCTGGCCCATAAAATGCGGGCCATCCACACCACCTCGTCAACAGGTATCACCCGCAGTTCATGTTCGACATTGAAAGAGGCAAGCTCAATTGTGCGGGCTGTTTGGCGCTGCAGAATTTTTGCCATAACCTCTCCGTCTTTGGTTTTAATCACAATGCGGTCGCCGCGCCTGATACCCGCATTGGGTGACACAATGATGCGGTCACCATTGCGATAGACCGGCAACATGCTGTCGCCGGTAATTTCCAGCGCATAGATATTTTCATCCAGCAATCGTGGAAAGTCGACTTCTTCCCAGCCGGCCCCTACGGGGAAGCCGCCATCGTCGAAAAATCCACCACCGCCAGCCTGGGCAAACCCAATGAGCGGAATAAGTTTGAGCTCGCGTGATTGAGCAGAATCATGTTCGTTGACCAAAGATAAAAACTCGTCAAGACTAGCGCCGGTCGCTTCAAGAATTTTGGCCAGGCTTTCAGTGTTCGGCCATCGTCCGCGACCGTCTGTAGTTTGGCGTTTTGACTTATTGAAAATTGTCGGGTCAAGACCGGCAAGTTTAGCCATGCCTGAAGGTGACAGGTGATATCGTTTGGCCAGAGCGTCAATAGCGGTCCATATTTGACGATGAGAAAGCATTTTAAAATATGACTTTTGTTGCGTAAAATTATAAAACGACATTCAAATTAGGAAGTAATACCTCAAACTCTCAGAAAAAATCAACTGTAGGTTATAAAATCAACTTGGTGGCGAGTTTGCAAACCAGGGGCTGTATCATTTTCTGGGAACATTGTACAAACAAGGCGGTTTTACCTTTGGCGAGCATTATTTATAAAATATGCACAAGTGCAGCTTGGCAACAAGCCCAAGAGGCCAATATTTACGCAGGAAGCAGCGATGATCTGCGCGATGGGTTTATTCATTTCTCGACAGCCGCACAATTGCGCATAACAGCGGATAAGCATTTTTCAGGCCAAAGAGATTTGGTTTTACTGGCCGTAAATGGCGATAAACTGGGAAAAAACCTTAAATGGGAGCCATCTCGCGATGGGGCTCTATTCCCCCATCTTTATGGGGATATGCCAGTTAGTGCGGTGATGGAGACTTGGAATTTAGAGGTAGATGAGATGGGCAAGCATCTAATCCCCGGAGGGCTGGCTTAATGGCAAGTCTGTTTTCACTGCTAGCGCAACCCATGTTTGATTTTCTGGGGCCCGAACGCAGCCATGCGATGGCCATTCAGGCGCTAAAATCAGGCCTCTATCCACGGGCGCGCAACAATAATCCTCGACTGGAGGTTGAGGTATTTGGGATTAAATTCCCAAATCCGCTGGGGATCGCCGCGGGCTTTGATAAGAATGCCGAAGTGCCTGATGCTATTCTTAATATGGGGTTCGGGTTTGCCGAGGTTGGCACGGTGACCCCCAAACCTCAGCGCGGCAATCCACGACCCCGCGTGTTTAGACTGGTCGATGAACACGCGGTTATCAACCGCTTGGGGTTTAACAATCAAGGCCATGATGTCGTCTGCGGACGCCTTATGCAGCGCGCACACCGTCCCGGCATTGTTGGGGTCAACATCGGGGTCAACAAAGACAGCCCAGACAGAATGGCTGATTTTATTGCGGGCATACGTGGTTTTTATGATTTAGCCGAATATTTCACAATCAACATATCCTCGCCCAACACCCCAGGTTTGCGGGACTTTCAAACCAAAGAAAACCTGGTGGAACTGATGGAGCGCGTTTTGGCAGAACGTGTTGGTCTGCGTCAGGAACAGGGTCGCAATGTTCCGATCTTGTTTAAATTTTCGCCGGATTTAACGGATAAGGATTTAGCCGATATCGCCAAAATATGCCTCAAGCAAAAAGTAGACGGTGTGATTATATCGAACACGACCATCACACGTGAAAATATCTCTGGGGCACGCGCAAAAGAACAAGGCGGGCTTTCAGGCAGTCCGCTATTTGCCTTATCAACCGCCAAGCTTGCGCAATTTTATCTGCTCACCAAAGGCAAAATACCCTTGATCGGGGTCGGCGGCATTGACAGCCCGGAAACAGCCTATGCCAAGATCAAGGCAGGGGCCTCATTGCTGCAACTTTACACCGGGCTGATATATCAAGGTTTTGAATTGATTGGTAAAATAAAACACGGCCTGGTCGCCCAGTTGGAAGCTGATGGCTATAAGACCATCGCAGAGGCTGTGGGCAAGGACGCAAAAAGCTTGGCGAAATTGTAAGTGAAAATATCAGGAGCCATTCATGACACTTAAAATCTATCACAATCCGCGGTGTTCCAAATCACGCCAGACACTCGGTCTGCTCGAAGAGCGCGGGCTTGAGCCAATCATCGTGGAATATTTAAAACAACCGCCGAGCAAGCAAGAGATCAAGCAGGTCCTGGCCTATTTGGGCAAAACACCGCGCGACATCATGCGCAAGGGCGAAGCGGCGTATAAAGAGCAGAACTTAGGCGACGAAAGCTTAAGCGATGATGTCCTGATTGATGCCATGGTGAATACCCCAATCCTGATCGAACGCCCCATTGTGATTGCGGATGGCAAAGCTGCCCTAGGCCGCCCGCCTGAAAGCGTGCTGGAGATAATCTAGGTCCCAAACCGCTTGGCGATCACACGCGGCAGGCGGATGCCAAGGCTTGCGCCCCGGGCTACAAAAAACACCATGAGCGCTGCCCAAAGCCCGTGATTGCCAAACAAAGGTGTGAGCACATACCAGGCGGCAAAATAGATCGCGGTCGATATAATCATCATATTGCGCATGTCGCGTGCTTCGGTAGCACCAATGAAAATACCGTCCAGCAGATAGCACGCAACGCCCAACAGAGGCGCTGCGGCAAGCCAGGGCAGGTAGACGCGCGACAAGGCTCTCAATTCTTCATTCGGTGTCATGAAATCAATCACAGGTCCGCCAAGCGCCAATGTTGCTATGCCCAGCGCCAGGCTCACACCAATCGCCCAGCCAAAGGACAACTGAACAGCCCGGCGGAAGCTGCCGAGGTCTTTCGCCCCAACAGCTTGTCCGGCCAGGGTTTCGGCCGCCATGGCAAAACCATCCAGCAGGAAGGCGGACGTGAAGAGAAAATTACGTAATACGGCATTGGCAGCTAGCACATTATCGCCCATGGCAGCGCCTTGAGCTGTGAACCAGGCAAAAGCGCCGATCAAACATAACGTGCGGATCATGATGTCGCGATTGACAGACAAGGTTTGCTTGAGGCGTTCAGTATCGAAAATCAAACCCCGTGTGAGTGTGCCGCCGCGTTGTTTGAAGATGCGGACCACAAACCAAAGGCCGACCAATACCGCTGAAAGCTCGGCAAGAGCTGTGCCCAAGGCCACGCCATCTGCTGCCATGCCAAGGCCCAGAACAAACCAGGCATCAAGGGCTATGTTCACCCCGTTGAGCACAATTTGCAAAACCAGCGCCAGGCCAGCGCGGCCCATGCCGATGAACCAGCCCAGCAGCGCATAATTCATAAGAGCAAGCGGCGCACTCCAGATGCGTATACGGAAATATTCAAGGCTCAGGGCTTCAACCTGATCTGAGGCTTCCAGCAGGTTGAGAATAAGCCAGCTTAGCGGCACTTGCAGAATGATCAGCGCTGCCCCGGCGATAACTGCAATCACGCCTGCGCGCGCCAAGGCGGCTTTAAGCTCGGCATCATCTTTCGCCCCGATCGCTTGGGCCGTGAGCCCCGTTGTGCCCATGCGCAAAAAACCAAATCCCCAAAACAAAAGATTGAAAATCGTGGCGCCAATGGCAATCGCCCCGATGTAGTGCGCATCCCCAAGCTGGCCGATAATGGTGGTGTCAACCAGACCCAGCAGGGGCGTTGATAGGTTGGACAGGATAATCGGGGCCGCGATAACCAAAACGGCGTGGTGCGTGAGGGCTGTTTTTTGAGAAGGGTTAGACATTGATGAGACGCAAAAAGCTCAAGCAGGACAAAACGGCCTGAGGCTTATCACAATGAGGCTCTGGCAGCCTAGTCTAAAAACACCGTGCCCGAGGCAGCAAAACTGTCAGCCCCTTCATAAATGCCAACGGCAATGAACGGTTGATCAGTGCTGGTGTTTTTCACCCAATGGGGCGTGTTCTTGGGGATGAACACCGCGTGCCCCGGTTTGAGTTCGGCTTCAAGTTCGCCAATCCCCACCCGGGCCTGGCCTTGAAGCACAAAATAAAATTCATCAGCATTTTCATGAAGATGCCGCCTGTTGTTCTCACCTGGCGCAAAGATCGTCTGCCAGGCGGCATGAGCGCTCTTTTGGTCTTTCCCAATGGTCAGCCTGATATCGCTAATACCAATATCAGCGCCATCGCCCGCCTGTTCGGGTGTCACTTGATCCGTGTGAACCAATGCGCCCGTGGCATAGGCAATGCGCTCAGCAGAAATATCATCTTCGGTCACATCGCCCATGTAAACATAGTCTGTGGCCTCAACACTGCCTGAGCCGATATACCAGCCGATCACTTCAATCGGATCATCTGTCGAGCGGTTCGCCAGCCAGTGTTCGGTGTTTTTCGGCACGTAATGAAAATCGCCCGTTGAGACATCCTCCACCGAGCCAGCAGCACCTGCAACACCATTACCGCTGATGATGTAATAGATCTCGTCGCACGCCTCATGCCGGTGTTTTTTATGCACGGCACCGGGGAAAAACCGCGCCCGAAACATGGTGGAGCCAAGCCCCTGGCGGGCAGAAAGCGGTAATCTGAAATCAGTGATGAACCAGCCCTTGCCTTCATCCATGCGCTCAGGCTCAACATCGTCAATATGAATAATCTGCGGCTGAATGGTCATAATAGGATGCTCAACTGGTTTTGCTGGTTTGTTTTTTGGCCGGGCTCTTGTTTGGTTTTTCGGTCATAAGCTTCCACACCCGCGCGATGCTCCAAATAGGGATCACGATGACTGCACCGAGAAGGAAATAACGAATGACCCATTCAAATGCATCAAAGCCCAGATAATATATCCGGTCAATCAGACGCCTCAGCCCATTGAGAATATCAAACGGGCTAACGCCCAAAAACGATAGAATCACCCCGACCACAAAGCTGATAATCGCAAGTCTGAGGATGACAGCGCCCGGAGGGCCACCAAAAAAATTATTCATAAAAACTCACCTGTTCAGGGCACCATTGAGAATTAAAACATGGTGTTTTGCCATGGGCATTTCCAGTCTAGAGCGTTTCCGGGCTTTTATTGAAGCATTTCAAGGCTCGGTGAGCTGTTGAAAACAGCCTAAGTCCATATTGCCCTGTGGCTTCACCACAAATTTATCCACTTGCCGTGCCAGTAAAATGCTTGAGATTAGGCGCGAACCAGTTTATGGCGGAACTGAAGACTATTTATTGGCCAATATTGCTGAGGCATAATCGAGGAGGCTGAACCTCTTGTCTGACCAGAGCAATGTTTCGATCAGGCGTAGATTATTTGAGACCAAACCACCTGCAATTAAGCTGTGCGGTGTCACACTCTTGCCGGATGTAACCGGTGCGCTTTATTGGCCCGAAGAAGACACATTGATTGTCTCCGACCTTCATTTTGAAAAAAATCCGGCCTTCGCCAAACGTGGTGTGAACTTGCCACCCCATGATACCAGCTCAACCCTAACTGTGCTGGAAGGCTTGTTTCGTTTTTACCGGCCATGGCGGGTGGTGGTGCTGGGTGACAGCTTTCAAGATGAAGACGCAAGTTTGAGGTTAAGTGCCGGCGAGACAACGCGCCTCAAAGCCCTCACCTTAAATTCTGAATGGGTATGGGTTTCGGGCAAAAATGATCCCGAACCCCCCAAAGATTTTGGGGGGGAGGCTGCTGAGAATTTTTCTATAGGCTCTTTGGTGCTTCGCCACGAGCCAGGCGCGCCGGGAACGATTGGCGAAATTGCAGGCTATCTGCATCCCGCAGCCCGGGTTATGTCGCGCGGCAGGCACATCAGGCGAAAATGCTTTTTGTCTGATAAAGACCGGATAGTTTTACCAGCCCTAGGAGCGTTCACCGGCGGTCGCAATGTCTTATCCGAGCCTTTTACGGAACTGTTCCCGAAAAAAAGATTTCATGCCTGGATATTGGGAAACGACACGGTATACCCCGTTGCCGCAACACGCCTGTTGCTTGATGAAGCGCCTCCTAGAGATGTCTCAGATGCAATTGCACCAGAACCGCAAGCAGACACATAATTGCCGTGAGTGACAGCAGGTAATTCAAACGCGCAAACCATGGCTCAAGACGCCCTGTTTCAGCGCTGAGATAATTCCACAAGCCCATGATCACAAAGCCGGAGATTAACAAAGCAATCCCCGCACTCACTGCCGGCACCAAGGCCAACCATGCGAGCATCATGAGCCCCAAGCTGGCAGCTAGTGTTATATATCCCTTTCTCCCAGCTTGATTGATCGCAAGCCCCCAACGCACCCCGCTCAACAGCGATATCACCAAGGCGCTATAGACCATTTCAAACCGTAAAATGAGCGATAGAGTTACGTCATCTATGGCAAACCAGATGAGCGCACTTAAGATTATAAAAGGTATGAGACCTGCCGCCCACAGCAATTGCGCGGCCGCAGGAATAGTATAGCGCGTTGCAGTCGATGGATTTTCACCGGCAGTCATGTGCTAGAGCATATTTCGATCATATTGAACCATTTGATGGAGCCAAATCAGTTCACTCGGCTAGGCGCAAAAAATAGCGCGATCTGGTTGATCTGGCAAGTTTTGCAACAACGCCGATGGACTGATTTGGTCCACCGAAGGCCGAATTTTCGCGCTTCCTGGACTTCGTTATGCTTTCCTTATGGTCAGCCTGACCAGGGCGAAAAGCATGCCTCGCCAGAAAACGCGAAAATCCGGTCAAATAGTTCAATATGATCGAAATATGCTCTAAGCTTAAAGCACGCGTTTCAGCTTGTGCGAATAATTATCGTCTGCGCAACAATATCGAGGCAAGCCAACCGGCAAATAACGCAAACGCTACAGCCAGGATGCCATAAAGCAGAGATTGGCGGTGGGCCAGGTTGAAAATAAATCGCTCAAACCCGCTTTTGTTGATATAGAGCGGCGATGTTTGAGCATGGATTACTTTGCCATCGCGAAACAAGAAAACTTCCGTGGTGTAATAGCCGACTTGGACATTGGCGGGGATAGAAATTTTAGCCCGAAAAAGTGTATCACCCAGAAAGGTTACCCCATCGGGGACCTCATGATAGAGCCCATCTTTTGCCTTTAGCCGAACCAGTGATGTTTTAAAATTGGCCTCGGTATTTGAGGTTTTATCGCGTTTTTCATTTAGTTTCAGGCGATTGAGCCCAATCTCGTGGCGCGACAGCACTGTATCATCTGCAATGAGATTCAAAGCGCGTGTGCTGACGACGGCATAATAACTGGGCACTTTTGTAAATGTCTCAGCTTTCGCATTCATCCAGATGCCGGCGCGACGTTCTTTGCGTCGCACCACAAGCTGCTCATTGGGTCCGCGCACAACAACAACAATGTCGCGTGGCAAGGCTCTAATACGAGCTGAATCGGCTTCAACAGCCCCAAACAGCAAAATTTCAGTGCCGGTGAAATTGGATTCAATAGCCACCAGATGATCGGATAAATCCGTGACCAGCTCTTCTGCCTGAAGTGATTGAAGGGGCAGCATGCTTAATGTTGAGACCATCACGCAAATCCCAAGCAGTTTTAATATGTAAGCATGCACGTTCATTTAATGTCTCCCGAGAGACGTTATTGAGAACAACTCATCAGGCTCGATCAAAAGCCCAAGAGCAATTCTGATACAAACGGCCAAAACCATGATAGCGAGCAGGGCGCGCAGGTTTTCGCCGCTGAATTTTTGGCTGGCACGGGCGCCAAACTGCGCCCCGATGACGCCGCCAATCAACAATAACAAAGCAAGCACGGCATCCACTGTCTGGTTCTGGCTGGCATGAAGCACGGTAACCAGGCCGGTGACGAACACGATTTGAAACAAGGACGTGCCGACCACGACATTTGTTGGCATGCGCAGCAGATATATCATGGCAGGCACCATGATAAATCCACCACCAACGCCCATAATGGCGGCGAGAATGCCGACAATCACGCCAATGATGATTGGCGGGATGACGCTGATATAAAGTTTGGATTGGCGAAACCGCATTTTAAATGGCAGTCCATGGATCCAATTATGCTGGCCGGGCTTGCGAAACGATATTTTTTTGCCGGTGCGGTTGCGCCAAATCACACGCACACTTTCGATCAGCATCAGCCCGCCGATAATGCCCAAAAACAACACGTAAGACAGGGATATGAGAAGGTCGACCTGGCCCAGACTGCGTAATTTGGCAAACAGGGCAACACCGGCAAAAGACCCAATGACACCACCGACGAGCAAAACCAGCCCCATTTTGATGTCCACAGCGCCACGGCGCCAATGCGCAAGCGCGCCCGATAGGGATGAGCCAACCACCTGATTAGCTTCCGTTGCAACCGCGACGGCAGGCGGAATGCCCGAAAAGATTAAAAGCGGCGTCATGAGAAAGCCGCCGCCAACGCCAAACATGCCTGACAAGAAGCCAACAGCCCCACCCATGCCCAATATGATGAAGGCATTGACTGAAAGTTCTGCAATAGGCAAGTAGATTTGCATGGGGGTCGTGCCGGTTTTCCATAAGCAGTTTGTGCTGCACAAATATTGGGCCAGCCAAAATGCGCAAACAACATCTGCTTTAAACGCCGCTTGGCGTCATCTGTCAATCTATCTTGCTAAACAATCGCAGACTAAGGCTGCGTGAACCGGGTGTCATCCGCTAACCTTGCGCAGGCGTTCGATTAATACCGGTGAAACTTCCCCAGTCGCCTTCATGTCATTGCCTGTTTGAAAATTGCGGATCGCATCATGAGTTTGTTGGCCCATAATGCCGTCAGGTGGTCCCGCATGAAAACCCAATTTGTTAAGCCGGGATTGCGTCTCTAAAACCATTTGTCTGTGCGTCAACACGGTTGGCTGTGAAGCTTCGCTCATAGCCTCCCAGCCACCCTCTGGGGGTGTAACCTCATTGGCAATTGCAACAGTGGGGCTTGCTTCCCAGGTCTGTGCCGCAAGCTTGGCTTTAACCAGCATTTGAGATGTTAGGTTTTTTTCAAGCTTGGCTATGCGTTTTTTTGCCTCGCCGTCACCGCTGCGCGAAGCGATTGAAAACCATTTATAAGCTTCAATGACATCTTTTGGCGTCCCCAAGCCGCGCTCGTTTAAAATGCCGAGATTATATTGGCTATCGGTTAGCCCAAGCTCAGCTGCCTTGCGAAACCAAAGCGCTGCTTTTGCATAATTAGGTTTGGCATCATTGCTATTTGAATAGATCACAGCCAGATTATGCATGGCTTTAACATTGCCTTTTTCGGCAGCCCGCTCATACCAGATGCGCGCTGCTGCTTTATCCAGGGGAACGCCGCGACCTTTTTCATAAAATGTGCCCAGGCGATATTGCGCAGGTGCCAATCCTTGAGCTGCAGCCTTTTGATACCAAGTTGCTGCTTTGCTGTAATCCTGCGGCGTAAGTTTGCCTTTGCTATAGCGCACGGCAATTTCGAATTGGGCCGCCATATTGCCCGATGCGGCTGCAGTGCGTAGCGATTTTGGTCCAATGTTTTCAGGTGGCAAAGGTTCTGTTGCCTTGGACAAAGCGGATAAGCGTTGGCTTTGTGGTAGAGTGCCTTGAGCTGCGCCAGGCGATATTCGCTCATTCGCCTTGTTTGGCAATGAACCTGTTTGCAGCGCTTGTGCATTTTGAACTTGGCGTTCGCGCATCGATTGTACAATTCGGCTTACAGACCAATTAGGGGTCGGCTCCATCAAAGACTCAGAACGGTCCATACGCGGATCATTCGAGCCAACAGAGGCATCACTTTTGGGCATATCGTTTGGTGATGGCGGAGGTGCAGGGCTTTCTGGTGGTTGGGTCGGTTTCACACTGCCTGTTTGAATGGGGCTATATGACGGGGCCTTTGATGTGTTGACGCGCTCGGTCGTGGGGACCGTGCCGTTTTGAATATTGTTCGAGCTATTATCGCGTGCTGGTTGTTGAGCCGAAGATTTTAGCGTCCTTGTTGCCGGGGCTGTCGCGGGTGCACTGGCAACAGGCTTGGCTTTCTTAGCCCCCATATACGTATAAGCAGAAGCGGCACTAATCGCCAGCAAGGCGCTCGCAACGAGAAGAAAAGCTTTGCGTTTGCCTATTTTGCCGCGGGAGACACCATTTTTGTTCGTGTCTTTCTTGATCTCCTTGGACAAATGGCTGGAAAGCTCAAATGGTGATTGAGCAGCACTCTCACCTGCTGATGCCGCTGTTAGTGCTGCTCTACGCGCAGCCGCTATAAAATCTTCAGGTGCTGCCGTGTTTGCGGCTGCAGGGCTCGATTGGGGTGCGCTGGTCTGCACTGGCTGGTTTGCTGCTTGCGCAGGCTTGACGGCTTCAGCAGACGTGGATTGGGTGACAGCAGGTACTGGTGTGTTTTTTTCAATTGACCGGCTAAGCATGCGGGCAAGGTCTTCCACTTGATTTTGCGCCTCTTGCTTTGCCGGCGGTGCTATTGACTGTGGTGGGTCTTTGGGCAGGGGTGGGGGCGTTTGCTCAGCTGGTTTTAGCGGTTCTGTGCGTTCAAGAATGTTCAGCCGTTCGGTTAGTTTCTCCAGAGATTTATAAACCACATCAAGCGTTTGTTTCGTGTGCTGATCGTCTGATTGTGCCCTGGCCTGAACGGCATTGAATTTTTCTTCCAGAGAGTTGAGGGCCGAAATTTGAGCCGTGATGTTTTGTTGTTCACTCATCTGCTGGGTGGTCTGTTCACGCCAGGCGCGGTTTTGCTCAGCGGCATCAAATAATTGTGCAACAGAGTTTTCAACAGATTGCAGATTTTGAAATCTTTGCTCAAGTGTTGAAAGCCGTTGCGAAAGTTCAAAAACCTGCGCTTCAAAATCTTTGATGGGTACCTGGTTTTGTCCGGAGTTTTGCGCTTGCGCCACAGCAGCATCCAGCGCGCGCACACGATTTTCCAGATCCAGAATCTGCGGGCTTGGTTCGGGCTTTAAAACGGTGCCTTCAAGCTGCTTGGCTATATCTGCAATACGTTGTTCGAGAGCTGTGATCGTATTGCGTGTTACTTCAGGCTGTTGGTTGGCCATATTGGCAATTGTGGATTGAATTTGCTCGAGCCTGGCATCGTAATCTGCCCCATCTGTTGCTTTGGGGTCCGGCATTGTTTCGAGCTTGTCGGCAAATTGGTTGATGCGCTCCTCAAGTGAGTTGATAACTCCTTCATTGTTTGAACCCGATTGCGCATGCTCAACCTGGGTTGTCAGATCTCCAATGCGTTGTTCCAAGTCGTGAATAATTGATGCATTGTTTTGCATAGCCTCAGCTGGAGCATCGGCCACGCGCGCAGAGATTTGCGCTAACTTGACCTGTAATGTGCGAAGCGCTTGTGCATTGTTTTGGTCGGAATATTCAATATGCTCGACAATGTCCTGGAGTGATTTTTCAAGCGCCTTATAACCTTGTGGCTTGTCATGTGCCCCATTAATACCCTGCATTTGCTGCTCTAAGGCATAGATCAGGTGTTCAATGTCACCCTCAAAACTCTCAAGTGAATTGCTGTCGCTTTGGGCGATTTTATCTGTCAGGTCGTGAATGGCTTTGGTGAGCGAACCATTTGACGTTTTGTGCTCAAATAACGGGGTCACTGTTTGTTGACGCTCTTCATCACTATACGGGGCAAGTCTCATGGAAGGGGTCACCCAATTCCGTTGAAAGTCGCCAATGCGTATTACAAATCGGGTTTACGCTTGCAGGCGGTGCACTGACCAATCTAATTTTTCTATGGTAAACATCAGGTTAATCAAAGGGTTTAAAGTTCAGCATTTGTTGGTTTTTTGCCTCCAAATAATTTGTGTGCAGATAATTTTTATAGCGCCTGAGAATGGATGCATATTCGTGAGACAGAGTTCACGATGATCCCTTGACTTTATTGATTCCGGCAAAGTAGACCTAAACGCAGTGGGGCGAATCACTTGGAGGGTAAACAGACTTATGAACGCAGAACAGGTCGCAGCTAATGCCAACAAAACTCCCAATAATTATACCATCTCTCAATTGGCAAGTGAGTTTGATGTGACCGCGCGCACGTTGCGTTTTTACGAAGATAAGGGCTTGTTGTCGCCTGCACGCAAGGGTCAGGCCCGGATATATTCAGCCCGTGACCGGGCGAAATTAAAGCTCATTCTTCAAGGCAAAAGAATTGGTCTGCCGCTTGATGAGATAAAAGATCTTATGGGGCTTTATGAATTGCATGGCAATAAGCCTGAAGAATTACGCGCCACGTTAATGAAGCTCAAAGAGCGCATTGAGTTTCTGCAAAATCGCAAGGGTGACATTGAACAAGCTATTACAGATCTGAACCAGACCTGCACCCTAATTGAAGACTTGCTCAAGCCAAGATAAAGCCAAAGCCAGCCCTTCACCCTTAAAAGCCCTTGATCATGATACGCGCTGATCCCAACAGCGCTTGCGTGGTGGCGCTTTCCACAAGACATATTTCTAGTAAGGCCGTAAGCTTTGAGTTTCAGCAAAAGGTTTTGTGCTTGAAATTTAGCAAGTAGGTGCAAAGGAGTGATGGGATGGGTGGATACGCAAAGATTATGATCTCCATGGCGGTTTTATGCCTTGGCGTGATTGGAGCACAAGCCGCGGATGAACCCGGCCGCTATAGTTTGAAAGCCATAGAAGGCGGGTTTTTGCGTCTTGATACCAAAACCGGTGCTGTTTCAACCTGCGCCAAGCAGGACAATAATATAATCTGCCGGGCAGCAGCCGATGATCGCGCCGCGCTGCAATCTGAAATTGACCGTTTGCAAACCGCCAATGACGAGTTGCGCGCCAAATTAGCCAAACTCAACAAACAGGGGGCGACGAAGAAAAACGCCAAGCCAAAATCTGAACTGCCTGATGATGAGGAAATCGATCGGATAATGGGGTTCTTTGAAAAGCTGATGAAACGATTTTTCAAATTCGCTCAATCCATGCGGGAGACGCTGGACAACGACATTTGATGTGGAGATGTCCGCACTGCGGCGTTTTGCGTATGGCTTCCAACGAGGTGAAATGGTAAAAAGCCCCGTCCCTGCAGGCACGAGGGACGGGGCCGGCCTCACATTACTATTACTGGGTACGCACTACTGTGAGAGGCCAAACCAATGCGCATAAGGGGGGGATGATATCTGAATACGATCAGATGTTACGCAGCACATTTCCTCCCCTCGTGCTGTACTCAACATGGTAATATTTATAGCCAGCCACGAAGGCGTGGGATGGGCGAAACAATGGCGCAAATACGACTATGCGCCAACCTGTTGATAACATTTCAGCAAGCTGGGCTGATCTGAGATAAAACGAGAATTCGGGTAGATATTGTATGCGTCAGATACAGCGCACTCTAAATATTGAGTCCTCTGGCATCGGGTTTTACGAAATCACTGAGGAAATCGCTCTTTGGTTGAGGCGAATTGCGGCAAAAAATGGTCTTTTGACGCTCTTCATACGTCATACATCGGCATCTCTAACGATACAGGAGAATGCGGACCCGGACGTGCAACGCGATCTCTTGGAGGCTTTTGATCGGCTGGCTCCGCAAAATATGCCCTATCACCACCGCTCAGAAGGCCCTGATGACATGCCCGCACATATCAAAGGGGCACTTACCGATGTAAGCCTGTCTATTCCGGTCTCAAATGGCGAGGCAGTGCTTGGGACATGGCAGGGGATTTTTGTTGTGGAACACCGCACCAGACCTCGTGAGCGTCAGGTCGTCCTGCATTTTCAGGGGGATGCAGGTCATGAACCTGAATTTGAAATGGAATAAAGATAAGATTATGCGATCAAAGAAGGCCGCTCTTGGAGGCATAGCGCTTGATCTAACAGATCTAGCACTATGACGAGTGGGTGCGACTGCGCCCCGCGCCGGTCAGGCGCGCCCCCGCGGAGGCCCGCGCTAGCGCGGAATAGCCGTGAGCGAAATAGCAGGCGTTAGTCGCGATACCTGTCTGTCGCCTCGATCAATTCATGCACAATGCCAGCTTCCGTGGTGGCATGACCTGCATCAGGAACAATTCTTAAATTAACACCAGGCCAGGCTTTATGAAGCGCCCAGGCTGTGGTCAGCGGCGTTACCACGTCATAGCGGCCATGCACGATGGTGCCGGGAATATGGGCAATTTTGTTGGCTTCGGCAATCAGTTGGTCATCATCGTCCAAAAACCCGCCATTGATGAAATAATGGCATTCGATGCGGGCAAACGCCAAGGCATATTGCGCATTGCCAAAATGCGACACGCGCGATGGATTGGCCATCAGGGATAATGTTGTGCCTTCCCATTGGCTCCAGGTGCGGGCTGCCTCAAGCTGAACAGCCTCATCATCGTTGGTAAGGCGCTTGTGATAGGCTGAAATCATGTCGTCGCGTTCATCAAGTGGAATAGGAGCCAGATAATGCTCCCAGGCGTCAGGGAAAAGCTCGCTGCAGCCATATTGATAAAACCAGAGCAACTCCTTGCGGCGCAGCATGAAGATGCCGCGCAACACCAGCTCGGTCACACGCTCAGGATGAGTTTCAGCATAGGCCACGCACAGTGTTGAGCCCCAGGAGCCGCCGAGCAATTGCCAAGTTTCAATGCCTAAAAGCTCCCGCAGCTTTTCCATGTCAGCGATCAAATCCCAGGTCGTGTTCTCTCGCAATTCCGCGTGCGGCGTCGATCGGCCACAACCGCGCTGATCAAATAAAATAATGCGATAGGCTGCAGGATCATGCAGGCGGCGCATAAAGCTGTTGGACCCACCTCCTGGCCCGCCGTGAACAAGCAGAACCGGCTTGCCTTGCGGGTTGCCGCATTCTTCATAATAGATTTCATGAAGGTCTGAGACTTTTAATGTGCCGCTATTATAGGGCTGTATTTCAGGGTAAGCAGTGCGGCGTGTTTCGGTCAACGGGATCCCTCCAAAGAAAACGGCGATGAAAATTCACCGCCGCTCATTGCCTTGTTATGTCTAAACGGTCAAGTCACCATTCAATCCGAACGATTGCGCTAAAGTCAAGGCGGCTGCCATCGGGAAGCTCAATAAAACCCTCGCTGTTTTCAGACAATGTCACTGAATTATCATTAAACTCATTCACACTGCCGGACGTAAGTGTGTAAACCCAGCCCATAGGTATCCTGCCGCCGTCTGCATCTTCCAGTCTAACGGCGTCAATCCTGTCGTCGCCAACAACGTGCCTGTAACCATCACCAATCTGGAAGTAAAATACATCTCCGCTACATAGGTTTATGAGGGCATTGTGCCCCTCAATCTCAAACTCGGCTTCATCATATGAGCGATCAATAGCGGTGAGGTTCACATCTTTTCGGTTAAATTCCAGAGGGTCTTCACCGGCAATGCTAAAGACAGCCGCACCGTCGTTCAAAATATTAGGCTCCTGACTTATTGGGTCGCAGGTCAGCAAAAACTCTTGGGTTGAATATGATCCATGAGAGCGCGCAGCAATCTCATGATTGTCAACGCGCTCATCTTTCAATGTGACCGTTGTGCTGTGTTGATCTGTCATAAAGCTCATCCGTACTGATCTGCACATATTTTGATTGCCGGTTTTCACCGGATAATATTGCCAATAATTATCCCTGCGAGGTCTTAAGCTTGCTTTGAGGAAATTGGTTAAAAAAAGGTGAATGAACAATTTAGGCAGGGACGTGTTGCAGCAGATTTTAATGTTCAAAAACAGGGAGTTAGAGTGGGAGGGAAAATTAATTAAAACGTCACGAGCGGTTTATGGTTAACGAAGCAATAATGATTTAGGTCTATCTAGGTCATGAGCTCATAAACAGGATCAAAATGGCGATGAAACCACAAAAATATGCAAGGAAAAGGTCGCAGGACGGGCTGGTTGCCCGTTCAAGACCTTTGACGCAGCAGATTGCGGTGGTTTCATCGTCCTTTGGATATGGTCAATTTTCCCGGCTACAGCGTTGCAAGCCTTTGAAAACCAAAAGGTTTCCTGCATGCTTGCGCCTTGTATCCAGAAAAATTGCTCCATACCATTTTGACCCTGTTTATGAGTTCATGACCTAGGATCATAGGGTTTGCATCGGTAAATATTTTTATAAATAAGGTCTAAACATTGTGGATGAAGCGGGTGCAAAGCACAATGTCGGAAATGCTGGCTCCGCAGCGGCCCAAAAGCTGCGTGCACGCCTCATGGACAGGTCCAAATCAGACCAGCCGAAACTTAAAGCTCATCCAACTTCGCCTCAACCCTCTAAGCAGCCAAAAGCGATCAAGCCGGCCAAAAGCACCAAGCTTTCCCTAGCTTGTGACCCAAGCCCTCAAACAAATACAGTCACAGCCTTTGAGGAAGTGAAGACAAAAATCAGGCAAACGCCAAATAACAGCCATGAGAAAAAGCAGGTTAAGCGGGGGCGCAGATATAAAAAGCCCAAAATAACCGCGTCTAACGAATACACAGCGAACCGGAAACCCGGCCCGTTGGTTTGGATAAGCACTGGTTTCATGAATGTTTTGGCATTGGCAATACCGTTTGGTGTCTTGCATGTTTTTGATCGGATTTTGCCCAATCAGTCTGCCGAGGCTTTGGCTTTTTTAATTTTCGGACTGGCAGGTGTGATCCTCGTCGATACTGTTTTGAGAATTATGCGCTTCTATCTGATTGACCGGGCAGCGATGCATCATGACTACGATCTGAAATATGAGGCTGTAAAACACGTCATTTATTCATCCGCTGACAAGATTGCCGAAACACAACCAAGCGCTGTGCTTGAAAAGCTTCGCAATTTTAACGCGCGCGCCCCGCATCTCATAACGCTTGATCTGCCATTTATTGGCATCTCTTTAGCAGCTATTTGGCTGGTGGCAGGTCATTTGGTTTGGATATCAGTGGCATTATGCTTGATCTTGGGGGTCGTATTCTTAAGCGTTAGCAAAGCGTATAAGACGAATTATAAGCGCGCACGCCAGTTTGAAATTCAACGCTATGATTTCATCACTGAAACGTTTGAAAACATTTTCACCATCAAGTCCATGGCCATGGAACCGCTTGTGCAAAGGCGATTTGAGCAACTTTATAGCAGCTGTGCTGACGTAAATTATCAAGCAGGGCTGTTGAACCATACAAGCCGTGCGATCGGCACCTCATTTGCTCATTTTTCGTTGATCTGCATGGTCTCAGCCGGCGCGGTCATGGTGATCGGCGGCAGTTTAACCATTGGGGGGCTTGGCTGCAGCGCATTATTGACGGGCACCGCCCTGCAACCTTTATTGCGTGCCTTACATACGCAGGCGCAAATACAAACAAGCCGGGTTTTAAAGCGCCAACTAAGCGAAACATACAAACAGCCCGTTATTGAAAAACAAAGCCCTTCCCCTAATGGCCTGTTTCAATCAGCACAGCCCCTTGCGATGGAGGGCTAGGCATGGCGAGTAAAAATGCGGTTCATGACCAACTGACACATTTGCAAGACCAACTGCTTGAGAACGATAAAACACAAACGATCAGTGATTTTGAGCACAGTGATAAGGCAGAGGTGGGGGCCTTGCGCCAGGTTTTGTCTAAACTTGGGTGGCACGGTGAAGACCGCCACATCTATGAGGCTTTGCCCCAAGAAGGCGCACTGCACGATATTGCAGAATTTCGGGCGATCTTGGCGCGGCTCAACTTTGAGACCGAGTTAAAGAAAATCAATCCAACGGAATTAAATGAAGATTTTCTCCCCTGCCTATATGTGGCCGATGGTCATAAAACACAGATCATTTTGGAGCTGCAAGCCAATCAGCTAAAGGTGCTTGATGTCTCAAGCAACCACACCGAAACAATTCCGGTTGCAAAACTGAAAGGTAAAATATTCCAAATTTCAGCCGTCGACATTGAAGCCCAGCGCTCATTGATAGCACAACATGGTTGGATGGGAATGTTGACCCGCAACTTCTGGCCGCTTTTCGTTCAACTGTTAGGCGTTACATTGCTCTCCAATATCATGGCGCTTGGCCTGCCGATATACATTATGAGCGTCTATGACAAGGTCATCGCCACAGCATCCACAGCTTATCTAGGATATTTATTTGCAGGCATCGCAATCGTTATGGCAGCGGATTTTTCTCTGCGGTTGATACGCGCGCGTATGATGGCTTATTTGGGCGCGCGGTTTGACGCTATTTTAAATTTGGCAGCCTTCCAGCAAATATTGCATTTACCGGTCTCCATGACCGAAAGCCCGTCTGCCGGCACACAGATCTCACGTTTCAAACAGTTCGAAGACGTGCGCGAGGTTTTTACAAATCCGCTCGGGCTTGCGATGTTGGATACACCGTTCATATTGATTTATCTGAGCGCAATTATGATTTTAGGCGGTGTCATGGTTTTGGTTCCGGTCACTGTAATGGTCATTTTCGCAATCGCGGGCGCCCTAGCATTTCCGCGCACGAAAAAGCAGATAGCCATGTCTGGGGAAATACGGGTCCAATCACAGAATTTTCTTCATGAACTTGCCGCTAAACAGGCCAGCTTGAGGGAGGAGCATGAACAAAATGCGTGGCTCGCACGGTTTCGTAAAACCGCATCAAAAGCAGCTTTGGCCCATTTTCATAGTCAACAAACATCCCATATCTCCCAGGTCCTGTCCCAATCAATGGTGCTGATTGCAGCTGTGGCATGTTTAGGCATAGGGGCCACGCGCATAATGGCAGGAGACATGACAGGGGGTGCGTTAATTGCCGTTCTAGCACTTGTTTGGCGGGCTTTATTCCCGCTTCAAGCGATACTTGCAAATCTCTCCGGCCTCCCTCAAATGATGATCAGCTATCGCCAAATCAATCATTTGATGCAGTTGAAACCGGAACAAGACCCCAGAGCAGTATCAATACGCCAACGCGATTTCAGCGGTGATGTGAGTGTACGCAACGTGAGCTTCCGGTATACGCCAAGCAGTGATCCAGCATTAACTGGCCTGTCGCTGGACATTCCCCCAGGCCAGCTGATAGCCATTGCCGGCCCAAATGGGTCAGGCAAGTCAACGCTGATTAATATCATTATGGGCCTTTATCCTGTGCAGGCGGGAGCTGTTTATTTCGATGGGCTCGATATCCGCCAACTTGATATGGGACTGCTGCGCCATGCAATCGCATTGGTTCCACAAAAAATAGCCTTGTTCAAAGACACGATTGAGCAAAATATCCGCATAGCACATCCCCAAGCGTCACTTGCTGACATTGAACGTGCGTTAAAGCAGGCCAATGTTTTTGAGGCCGTTGAAACATTGCCACAAGGATTGCAGACGCAGCTAACCGATGACGCACAAAGGCAATTGCCCGATGACCTTAAACAACGGCTCATGTTGGCACGTGCCTATGTGAAGTCTGCCCCGGTTTATCTGCTGGATGAGCCTGTAAGCGGGCTTGACCAGTCAGATGACCAAGCGTTTTGCGCTAAGCTTGAAACCCTGCGCGGTAAATCGACAGTGATTATGGCAACGCACAAGCAAAGCCATATGAAACTGTGTGACCGGGTGATTTATCTTGAACGTGGACAATTAATACATGACGGCAAGCCCGAACAGGTTTTGCCGCTCATTGAGCAGATGAACTGATATTTGAATATGGCAAAACCACTTTCACATAGTAATGCGAAACAAACGCGTCATTTAACAAAGCCTTTGTTGATGGAAGACAGTCTGCGTCCGCGCATGTTTTTACGTCTGGGTGCTGTGGCGTGTTGTTTTGGTGCGGCATTGACCGCTTGGGGATCAATGGCTCAGATGAGGGGCACAATAGTGGCAACGGGCCAAGTTACCCCCATAAGTTCACTGCCCATCGTTCAAAGCCAGGAAGAGGGCCGTATTACAAAAATATTGATTAAAGAAGGTCAGGTGATAGACAAGGGTGCGCCCCTCATTCATTTGAAATCCAGCGCGACCACAAGCACGCTAGAGAAATTTCGCGCGCGCGCAGCACTTTTGTCGCTGCGCAAAGAACGCCTTGATGCGGCTTTGCAAAATCGCCAGCTCAAATTTGGACCATATGCCAAAAAATATGCCAAACAGGCGCGTGAGCAGCGCGAAATTCTAAGTCAAACCCGCCTGCATAACGCCAAGGCAAATGCCAGGTTGACAGCACAAGTTAAACATCATGATGCAAAAGTGGATGAGCTTACCAAACAAGCGGACGACTTGGCCCGGCAGGTTGAGTTGCAGGCCAAACACGTAAAGACCCGCAGCGACTTCCTTAAGCAAGGGGTGGTGTCTATAGAGGCGCTTATGGAAGTTCGGCGTATTTATGAAAAACTCCATAGTGAATTGTTAAACACACGTGTTCAGTTAAATTCAGAACTTGAAGCGTTAAATGAAGCGCGCACCACCAAGCTTGAGTTTGACGTGGCCGGAAAGAAAAAATGGCTTGAAGAACATGCCGGGATTATGGCTAACCTTCAAAGGTTGAACCCTAAAATTGCCGTACTGAAAGCGCGTGCTGCAAGATTATTTGTGCGCGCGCCCATTCGTGGATTGGTTCAAGAACTTATACCCCAAAAATCGGGTGAGCTGATTGAAACCGGCAGTCTTGTTGCCAAAATCATGCCACTAAGTCAGGAAATGAGTGCTGAAATACAACTGGGACCCAATGAGATGGGCCACATTAAGATTGGGCAGCAGGTGCAAGTTAAAATCAACGCATTTGATACGACGCATTTTGGTGAGGTTAAGGGCGTGATCCGGAAAATTTCGGCAACATCAGGTCAAAGCGGCGAAGGGAAATCATTTCACAAAGTCGTTATTGCGTTGAGCCGGAATTATGTCAAAAGATCAAGCCAAAATTATATGATACGCCCTGGCATGCGGGTGAGCGTGCTGTTTGTCACTGGTGATCAGTCATTTGCCGACTATGTTTTGAAACCTGTTTATAGATCCGTCAATATCGCCTTTGCGGGGTATTAGCTAACTGATTCCCTTTTTATCTCTTTTTAGACGCTTTCCAGCTTGTCGCTGGTCAAAAAACTGCGAGCAGCATTTTTTGCGCATCAAGTTGAAAAACAGACATGCTGACCACGTGCCCACAGCACAATGCTGTTTCAGAAGATATCGATAAAAGACGGAATAGCAGGCGTTGGGGCTATTTTCTCGGCCAGATTGTTGCCTGTATCAAAGGGCCATTATGGGCATAAACAAAGCCAAATAGATCGCACAGGATCTTATGACGTTATTCAACTAAAGTAGTATCCTAACACCAAAGTATAATTGGCGCAGCCCATATGGCCGGTAACAATCCCTCTAGCTAAGGTTAATAGAAGATTAAGGGGTGCAATAGACAGCCCAAAATTTTCTATGGGCGCTTAGTAATTCAGCATTGACCGGATATCAATAACAATAAGTCGGTCGGTCTCTAAAGGGGGACATAATGCGCAAATCTAGGAGGATATAACTGTGTCAGCTAAAGTTGTATGGCTGTTCGCTTTTGTGGGCCTGTATTGGTGTTATTGCCTATACTGGGGCTTCAGAGGCGCGCAACAAGCCAAGACCGCATCTGATTATTTCATTGCGGGACGGCGCCTACACATGTGGGTGTTCGTGTTAGCCGCGACGGCAACGTCGTTTTCTGGTTGGACGTTTATGGGTCATCCGGGTCTCGTCTATCGTGACGGGTTCCAATATGCCTATGCGTCTTTCTACACCATAACCATCCCGTTTACGGGTGTTCTATTCCTTAAACGGCAATGGATGCTCGGCAAACGCTATGGTTTCGTCACACCAGGTGAAATGCTTTCGACCTATTTCCAGGGCGATGGTATTCGCATTCTCACCGTGTTGGTGGCGTTACTCTTCTCGATTCCATATCTGGGTGTGCAGCTTGGCGCGTCGGGCTTCTTGTTCAACGTGTTGACAGACGGCATGATCCATAAGGAATGGGGCATGTGGATTCTGTCCGCAGTGGTGTTCATCTACGTGGCATCAGGCGGCCTGAAAGCCGTGGCCTATGTGGATACGCTACAATGTATTTTGCTAGCCCTTGGCATCATCATAACCGGTATGATTGCACTCAACGCCGTTGGTGGTTGGGATGCATTGAATGCTGGCTTTGCCAAACTTGGTGCTTCAGGTGTTGGTAAATGGGGCACAACGAAAGGCCTTGGCGGTGGTGATTATAACGCCTACTTTGCTGTTCCGGGGGTCATTCAATGGACCGCTGGTCTAGGTAAAGCAACGCCTGTTGGCGGTCTTTGGACCGGCATCATGGTGTTGACCTACATGTTTGCGCTTATGGGCATTCAATCAGCTCCAGCGTTCTCCATGTGGTCGTTCGCTAACGCAAGTCCAAAACCTTTTGCGCCACAACAAGTTTGGGCCTCATCTTTCTGCATTGGCTTTATCTTGTTCTTCTTCACGGCGTTTCAGGGCATGGGCGCGCATCTTCTTGGTGCAACGCCTGATGCAGCCAATCTGGTCAAGGACATCATCCCCAACATGACGGATGGAAAGTTCCTGTTGCCAGATTTGACAGCCAATAAACAAGGTGGCCTTGTGCCGCATTACTTCAACCTGATCGGTGATACAGCACCATGGCTGGTTGGCTTGTTGGCGGTTTGTGCGCTTGCTGCTATGCAATCAACCGGTGCGGCTTATATGTCAACGGCGGGCTCCATGCTTACCCGTGACCTCTATAAACGCTTCTTGAACCCAACAGCTGATCACGACACACAAAAATTGTTTGGTCGTATCGGCGTTGCTTTCATCGTGTTTTCGGCATTGCTGGTTGCAACCTTCAGCTCAGATGCACTTGTGCTTCTTGGTGGTCTTGCCGTGGCCTTTGGGTTCCAGATGTGGCCGTCACTGGCGGCTGTTTGCTGGTTCCCGTGGATCACACGTCAAGGGGCGACTTTGGGTCTGGCTGCAGGTCTAATAGCCGTGATCTTTACCGAAAGTCTCGGTGCATCCATCTCAGGTGCCTTGGGCTTTAGCTTGCCTTGGGGCCGCTGGCCTTGGACCATCCATTCTGCTGGTTGGGGTATGATCTTCAACTTAGGCATTTGCGTTATTGTTTCCGCTATGACGCAAGATACCAAAGCAGAAAAACACCGGATGCAATATCATGACTTCTTGAATGCTCATGCTGCTCTCAGCCCTGAGAAAAAATCTCTCATTCCTTGGGCTTGGGGCATTACGCTGGCATGGTTGTTCTTTGGTGTTGGCCCGGGCGCTGTTATCGGCAACGATATCTTTGGCGCTCCAAACGCTGGTGTTGCTGGTTGGACATTTGGCATCCCATCAATCTGGGCCTGGCAGATCATATTCTGGCTGTTAGGTGTTGGTATGATGTGGTTCCTGGCCTACAAGATGGAAATGTCAACCGTTCCAGATAAGGAAGTTGAAGCGTTGATCGAAGATATCGGCGACGCAGCGCCTAAAAAGGCTTAAGCAACTTCTATCTTACACAAACATAATAGGGAGGGTTTTTACCCTCCCTATTTTTCTTGGCTCAAAGAGAAATAATCTCGTAGACTACATTTATTAGATAAGAGAAAAGACCACGCGAGCCATGGCACAATTCTTCACCCGTGATTATATGATATTATGGACGCTGCTTTTGGCGGTGTTATTGTATTTTCCGGTACGCCAATTTATCTGGGTGCTTTATGTCCGTCGCGCCCAAAAAAAGCTCAGCAAGGTTGAGGAGGCCGAACAAATGCGTTTGAAAAATCGTGCCGGCGTTACGGCCGGCCTGTTGTGTCTTATATTTTCTTATTTTTATGTCACCCATTTATTTTCAAGTTGAGTTATGAACCAGCAAGTTACCAAAAGATTCATCAAAATTGCGGGTTACGGCCTTCTAGTTGCCGTGTTGGGCTGGTTGGCGTTTGACCATTTTTATGTGTCTCCGGCACCAGGAGATTTTGAGGTCAGGGCAGGCAATATCCATTTGGATATCAAGCAATATGATGAAGCTCTGGAAGATTATAATGCAGCTCTGGAGAAGTCTCCCGATCACAGAGGCGCACTGATGGGCAAGGCAATCGCATATCATTTGAGCAAACGTGCCGATAAAGCCGAAGTGGCTTATACATACCTGATCAGCTATTTGAGCAAGAGGCTTGCCTCTGACGATGCCACAGGCACAGCCGTATTAGCAGGTGCTTATGCCAATCGTGGTATCTTGAAAGATCAGGACGGGCGCCACAAGCAAGCCCTTGAAGATTATATCAAAGCGCTCAAAACCGATGAAGAGGCTGTTAAAGGGGCGGGAGTTGTCGACAAAATATTGCACATAGTTGATCCCTCAACAATCCGAAAACGTGCGCAATACCTCTATAAGCAATTTCAATTGCCCGAAGAAAAGCGCGTGTTCCTTAACCCGGAAATCGACAAAAAACAGCGCATGGTCAAGCCCTAATTCAGGAGAGGGGCAGCGGTGCAGCAGGCTAGCCCCTAACCGTATTAATGGAGGCGACCGCGAAGCCAAAGGCTTCGCTCCCGAGCCGACTAGGGCCGACTGGCCCTCGCCCGGTCAGGGCGCGCCCGCGCAGGCCAGCGCGCAGCGCGGTACGGCCGTGAGCGAGATAGCCGAGCTGCGGCAAACCTATCCCCTAACCGCATTGAAGGCGGACGAGCAAAGCGAGGACTGGGCGCGACTGCGCCCCGGCGCTAGCGCCGCGCCCGCGCAGGCCTGGCCGAAGGCCAGAATAGCCGTGAGCGAGATGGCAGCCGTGAGGCAAGCTAGCCCCTCTCCGCATGGGGGCTAGGCTCACCCGAGCTTTATAACACCCAACACATCTTGGAAGAGCACCATAAAGAAAAACACAGCCGCAATGCAGGCAAACAACAAGCGGACATAATCTGAGTTTCCCTCTTTATCGCGATAGCGAATGCCGTGCAGGGTGATATAGCCGGTTGCGGCCAGAAAGATCAGATTGATGGTGAGTTCCCATTGCGGGGATAGTCCGAAATCCAACATATTTTGTGTGTCTCTCCATGACGGTTTATGGCAAAGGCACAGTTTTTTTGTTGTTCTTAAATTCGTCGTCGCCGAAATAGGGTGGCAATATTGACCCCGATTTATTGGCGGTGACGACAGCAGAAAAACCGATTGCCCCAAAGATCAGTATACCAAGAATTGATGCGAATTTTATAAATTGTTTTCTGCCATCTTGGACATAAGTAACATAGTCAAAGTCATAGCGATGGTAAGATAGATCGCGATCGTCAAGCTGACCTGTGCGCTCAAGCTCAAGTATGTTGCGGGCATAATGCCGGGCCCAGGCAGGTACGATGCCGCGCATCATATAATCAGAAAATATAGTGTCCACGCTGGATCGGGGGAGATCCTCGCCATACCATTCATAATACGCCAATTGTAACACCTGAAATTCGCCGGTCTGGAGAAAGTTTGCCGCCAGGGAGACTTCTTCGCGTTCAGCGTCATCTAGACCTTCGTGGTCAGGCCGCAATAGCGTCTTGAAAAGACCAAACATGAAACAAATCCTCTTCATATTTTGAAAAAGACAATATGCAGAAAATATATCGACTTCTTATGATGTCGGCTGATTTAAGCCATCATGCCAGCCTGCTTCTTTCTGCTTGGCGATGATATGTTTCGACCGTTGTTGGAAATCCAAAGCATCCTTAAGGGTTGTAACATTAACAGCCTTAAGGCGGGGTAACATCCGTGTGAAAACTTCTGCTGTTGCCAAGGCGTCGCCCAAAGCGGTATGCCGCCCTTCAATCTGAACACCAACTGAGCTTGCCACGACATCCAAGCTCATTTTTTCTGCATTGGGTTCCAGTGCGGCATAGAGCAGCATGACGTCCAACGTCAGTGGGTCGGACCAGGCAAGGCCTGCTTGCGTGGCCTCTTTTTGTAAAAAAGCACGATCAAAACCGATATTATACCCAACAAGTACCGTGTCTTGTAAAAGAGCACTCAAGCGCGGCCAAATTGTGTCGAACGCACCGGCACGCGCCACCATGTCATCGGTAATGCCATGAATGGCTGTTGAGGCCTTGGGGATTGGCCGTCCAGGATTGATGATGACGTCAATAACTTCATCACGGTATATTCGCCCGCCATGCAGACGCACCCCGCCCACGGAAATCACAGCCTCTTTTTCAATCTCAAGGCCAGTGGTTTCACAATCAAGCACCAGCGAGGGCATCTCAGATAAAGCCAAGTCTGGCGCGAGAGCAGGAGGAGAAGGCAATGTGTCATGCAACTCAAGATCATGCTCAACCTGAGAGGTCACATCCCTGGCCCGGCTTTCAAACACCATGGTGACCCCGCCAGGGCCATCTAGCAAACGCATCCGGCCTTTTAACGTGATCTCTTCTAAGGTTTTGATTTTGACATCCTGTGCTGTCCCGTGTGCCATGGTGTCATCTACTGCTTTCTCCCATGACGAGGTGTGAACCGCTGCATATATGCTGGTTCCAACAGCAACATTGTCAGCACCCAAAAGCTCTTTGGCCCCTGCATTAACCAGGCTGACCAAGCCGCTTTCCGTCACCACAAGAACCGCTTCGGCAATTGAGGATAACACGGCTTCAAGACGTTGATTTATCTCGCTCTTGACCGCTAAGCGTTCGCGCACAAGCGTGTCGATAACAAAATGCAGCTGGGCGATTTCATCGCGCGGTCCATCAGCTTCGCCATAAACCACGCGCTCGGCATTTGGTGATTGGGCGACAATGACGGCTTTGTGTAACCTCTCAAGGCGCTTGAAATGAATATGCGCCATCTGCCAGGCAATGGTCATTGCAGCCAGGGTGAAAATGCCAAGGCCCGCAAAAATCATACGCACGGTTTCATCGCCGGTTTGGAAAATGAGCGCAATCGTAAGCCCGATGATACCCACAACCCCCAGCATAGTTAGAGATGCGATAAAATGGCGTGTGCCAGTCTGGGGGAATTTAAAAAATCTCACCGGAAATCTCATATTTGGTTTTTTCCATAAGGTCTTGAATTGCCTTAAAAGCATTGACCAGCAAACGCCGCTCGCGTCGGGTAAGTCGATCAGCATTTACAAAATAATCAAGTGGTCTGCCAGCCTCTTGTGCCTCAAGTTGATGGCGCAACAGCATGTAGGAAATATTCGAATACGCACCCACTAATTCATCGGCCAAATCTATTGACAGCGTACCATTTTCTTTAAGTTCAGCAATGCGTCCAAGTGTCGAGGTTTCTTGAATACCTGCTTTGAGCGCCAGTAACCTTACGGACTGGATCATGGGCAGAAGGCCTGAATGTTTGAGCGCAATCTGGCCTTTACGCTTAGGATCGTCGCTAATCGTTTTAAGGCGGCCAAACCAGCCCAATGGCACGCCAATGTCGCTGTCGTCATGGTAAAGCTGATTTAGAAAACCATGAGCGTTTTTCACGGTTTTGGAAATATGTTGTTGCAGCTCTGTTGCAAGAGAGTGCTGGCCATAGACCGATTGAAAATCAAAGAAGATGTCGGCAAACCGGATTGCCATCGGGGTCTGCTTTTTAATCCAGCCGGACGTTTGTGCGCGCCATTGCGAAATGGTTTTACGCCACAGCGGATTAATCGCCATGACATAACCGTTGCAAAGCGGAATGCCAACCTGATCAAGTTGTTGGGTAACGCGCTCAGCAAGCTCGACAAACCAGCCGTCAATCCGATCATGATCTTTGTCCGGGTAGTCTTCCAGAATAAAGCCATTATCTTGATCGGGATAAAGATAACTTTCGCGCCTGCCACCTGAGCCCATAATGATAACGGAAAATTTAACCGGTGCAGCACCTAGGCCTTCTTCTGCCATCGCTTTGATATTGGCTTCAAGCAGGCTGCGATATATGCCGTTATTAATATGAGTGAGAACGCCCAAAATATGAGGGACTGGAATATTCTCTGAAAATAATTGCCGGGCAATATCAGCTTGCACGGCCTTCACCTCGGCCAAGCCGCTTATCGTATCTTCCTGGGCTAACAGATCAACCTGCGCCAGACGCTGCGGTGCAACAGCGCTCAAGGCTGTATCCAACTGCAACATGCCGATTGGGTGCTGATTGTCATCTAACACAGGAATGTGGCGCAAGCCGAAGCGTTGCATAACAGCAATGGCATGATAGAGATAATCGTCTGCCGCAATGGTTCTGACCGGCTGGGTCATGACATCTTTTAAAGGGGTGGCCTCAGGCACACGATAAGCAAGTTTACGCACAACATCCTGCTCCGTGATGATGCCGGCAATGCCCTTGCTATCATCAATTATGATCCCGGCGCTGGCCTTGGCCTCGCATATAGCATTGACCGCATGTCCGCAATCATCATCAAGCGATAAGATGATTGGCGCATGCTCCACCAACTCTCCTGCAGTTTTCCAGAAGATAGCGGTTTCGGGCTGATCATTTGTCATCATCATGTGTTTTATTTAAACATTTTTCAGGGCCAAATCACATCAAGCAAACAATATCACGGCTGAGCGTTTTGTTCTTTAGAACCTTCGTCAGACAGCTGGCCTGACGCGCTCTGGACGCTTGCTGGCATTATATCTCTTGAAAGAGTATCATTTAGCGCTTTGTGTTGTACGGACCGATATTTGTGAAGTCTTTACTAAAAAGACCAAGTCTTGCTTGCAAAATGGTAAGCAACATGTTCGCATATGTGAAATTAGTGTAAGTTGGTGGGGCTGACATGACCGATTATCGCATTGTCATTGCAGATGACCATCCCTTGTTTAGGGGGGCATTGCGGCAAGCATTGGTTGATGCTTATGACAAATTGGAGGTTGAAGAGGCCGGCAATCTCAATGATGCGATTGCATTATTGGAAAATGGTGTCCAGCCGGATCTTGTTTTACTTGATTTGAAAATGCCCGGCGTTCAGGGCTTCTCCGGCCTGATCTATTTGCGCGCACAATATCCTTCAATTCCCGTGGTTGTGGTTTCAGCAACCGAAGAGCTGGAAACCATTCACCGCTCATTGGAATTTGGCGCCTCAGGATACATTCCTAAATCAACACCGGTCGATAAAATCAGAGACGCTGTGGATCAGGTATTGAAGGGCGAGATATGGGTGCCTGAAGATTTTGACCACAGCCGGTCCGGGCAAGACAGTGAGGCAGCACAAATTGCTCAAAGGCTTGCCACTCTAACCCCCCAGCAAGTGCGTGTTTTGATGATGTTGGCCGAGGGGTTGTTGAACAAGCAAATCGCTTATGAATTAGGCGTTTCAGAGGCAACCATCAAGGCGCATGTCTCGGCAATTTTGCAAAAACTATCTGTTGAAAGCCGCACTCAAGCTGTCATTGCAGTGAACCGCATTGGCAATGGTGTGCAAATTTAGCAATTAAATCTTTGAAATTCTGAACAAACTATCCAACTCTAAAAACCCCCAATTTGAGTCGAGGTCTAGGAAATGCCATTTCGAGAACCGCAGAATACTTGGCGTATTTGAGGATCACAGAAGTGGTATTGACGACGAGATCGGCCAAACTGGGGGTTTTGACTTATTCTGCAGCTTGGCGCGGTAGGCGTGCCTGGCTCAATATTGCGCGCAGAGCGGCAGGTTTGACGGGCTTGACCATAACGGCCACATTGTCTTTGTGTGCCAGATCAGCCAGTTTGCGAGAGCGGTCAGCCGTGATCAAAACAGCGGGCAGGTCGGGATCAATTTTTGCTCTTACCTTGTCAATAACATCAAGCCCTGTTTCGCTATCCAAATGATAATCTGCCAGAATAATATCGGGTCCGCCTGGATGTTGAGTGCATTTACGCATGGCGCCACGGCCGGTTTTGGCCTTTAAAACCGTGCACCCCCAACCGCTTAACAAAACATCCATGCCCTTGAGTATTTCTTCTTCATTATCCACGCATAAAACAGTGGTATTGCCCAAATTGAGCCATTGTCCCTGGGCCCGCTGGACGGCTGATCGTGGTTCAGCCAAGGTGCTGGCAATCGGAATGGTGAGCGAAAATACCGAGCCATGCCCGAGAATAGAACGCACACCCACGTCATGATTGAGAACCTTGCCGATGCGTTCAACAATCGACAAGCCAAGGCCAAGCCCTTGTTCCTGGTCTTCCAATCTTTGAAATTCCTTGAAGATCAGGCTTTCTTTTGATTTTGGTATGCCAGGTCCCGTATCATGCACTTCTATGCGAATTTGCTCACCATTTTTCTTGCAGCCAACAAGAACGCGGCCATCTTTGGTATATTTGATGGCGTTCGATATGAAATTCTGCAAAGCACGCCGCAACAGGCGACGGTCAGAATAAACGGTCACACTGCTTTTAACCATCACAAGCTCAATGTTGCGTTCATGCGCCAGAGGCGCAAAATCAACGGCAAGCGAGCTTAAAACATCATCAATGCGAAAGGCTGACCGCTCGGGCTTTAACGCACCTGCATCCAGATAGGAAATATCTAGCAAAGCCGACAGAATTTCTTCAACAGCGCTTAAAGAGGCATCAACATTGCTGATCAAAATGGGCTCATCGCTCTTGTTCTTGCCTTCAACCAGAGAGGTTGTATAAAGCCGGGCAGCATTAAGCGGCTGCAAAATATCATGACTGGCGGCTGCCAAAAATCGCGTTTTATCGAGATTGGCATTTTCCGCAACAGCCTTGGCCTTGATGAGCGCTTTGTTGAGTTTGGTAAGCTCAGCCGTGCGTTCACGCACGCGGCGCTCAAGGGTTTCATTAGCCCGCGTTAAAGCTTCAGCAGCAATTACACGGTCTGTAATGTCGGCAAAAGTCACCACAATCCCGCCGTCCGGCATAGTGGTAGAACGGATCGCAAGTGTTGTATTGTCGGCCACTATTTGTTGTTGGAACGGTTCCATGGTGACGATAAGTTTTCGCACATGTTCAGCAACAGTGTCTTCTATCTCGCCACTGTCTAAAGAGCTGCTTTCAGCATTGCGTCGAATGATCTCTTCAAGCGGCACGCCCACGCGGCCAAAATCCTCTGGTAAATGGAGCAGATGCCGAAACTGCCGGTTCCAGCAGATCAAGCACATGTCTTTATCAAACACGGCAATGCCCTGGATCACATTGTCGATGGCCGATTGCAGCAAATCACGGTTATATTGAATGGCGGCAGTTGCATCATCAAGCAGCTTTATGGCACCGCGTGTATTCAAACTATTGCGTTCAAGCAACAAAGCTAGCACCAAGCGCGAAGAGGCTGATCCTACAGCACTTGCCAATAGGTTTTCAGCAAATCTCAAAAGCCTGATATCAGCTTCCTCATCAGGGTCAAAGGTGAGGTCACGTTTTCCGGCAAACTCTTTAAACGACCGTTCAGCGCGTTCTTTGCCAATATAGCGCGCAACTGTGTGCTTGAGATCGCCAATCTTTATAGATGTGCGCCACAGCCTCAATCCATGGGCGGCGTTTGGGGCGTCCGCATTTATAAAAGCGTTGGCTTGCGAGCGCTCAATCGGTTGTGGCTCAGTGAGCAGGGACACCATGATATAGGCAGCAACATTAAACAACAGGCTCCAGAACACACCATGTGTCAGTGGGTCAAAATGCATGTTGAACAAGATTTGCGGGCGCAGAAGTTCAATCCCCAAAGGTCCTTGGTTGAGAAAATCAGGCGCAATCCACCCTGAATTGACAAAAGAGGGCAATAGCAGCGTGTAAGTCCAGGTAAGGAAGCCTGCCATGATCCCCGCAAGCGCGCCTTTGACCGTTGCCCGGCGCCAGATGAGCCCGCCGAAAAACGCAGGTGCCAACTGCGCAATTGCAGCAAAAGACAACAGGCCGATTGAAGCGAGCGCAAAGCTGTCACCCACCATCCAATAATACAGATACGCCAGCGCTAAGATTGCGAAAATTGCCGTGCGCCGAATATTGAGCAGCACCCGGCTCATATCTTTATGCGCACCAACCGTCAGCACACGCTGTCGCAAAATAAGCGGCACGACCAAGTCATTGCTCACCATGATGGAAAGCGCAATGGAGGCCACAATCACCATAGCTGTTGCTGCTGACAGGCCACCGATAAAGGCAATTAGGGCTAGCAGGTTCTGGTCAGCGGCAATGGGCAATGCGAGCACGAATGTATCGGCGTCAACCCCGCCTGAAGAAAACGTGATCAGCCCGGCAATGGCGATCGGAACCACAAAAATATTAATCGCGATTAAGTATAGCGGAAACAGCCAAGCTGCTTTTCGGATGTCGCTTGGGTTGTCATTTTCCACAACACCCACATAAAATTGCCGGGGCAGCAAGATAATCGCAATCATGGAGAGCAAGGTCATGGTAATCCAGCGCCCGCCATCAAAGCCTTGAGAAAATAATTGAGAGATTTCAGGTCGCGCGCGCGCCTGGGCCATCAAATCGGAAAACCCATTGAACATGGAATATGTGATGAAGCCGCCAACCAGCAGGAAGGCGAGAAGTTTAACGATGGATTCTGTCGCAATTGCCAACATCAGACCGGCTTGATGTTCGGTTGCATCAATATGGCGCGTGCCGAACAACACTGAGAACGCTGCCATCGCCAATGCGATCAAAAAGGCAGGGTCGCCAAAAAAGAAACCAACAGCGCTCTGGGCACTTGGGTCGCTGGAGGCAGCAAGCATGGTGGTCAGTGATATTGAGACGGCTTTAAGCTGTAGCGAGATATATGGCAAAATGCCGATCACAGCGATAATGGCAACCAGCGCTGCCAGCAATTGGCTTTTGCCATAGCGCGCGGCAATAAAGTCGGCAATGGAAGTGATGTTTTGTTTCCGGCTTAAACGCGCTATCCGTTGTAAAACCGGCCAGCCGATCACAAACATCAAGATTGGACCGATATAAATTGGCAAAAAGTCAAATCCGGATTTAGCAGCCAGGCCAACAGAGCCGAAAAACGTCCAGGATGTGCAGTAAATCGCAAGCGATAAAGCATAAATAAACGGCTTACCTTGGCCACGAACCCGACCTTTGGCAAGTTTGTCACCATAGCTTGCAACGCCAAACAACAGGCCCAAATAGGCAAAGGCTACAATTATGACGACCCAGCCGTTCAACACGGGTTTGTTTCCCTGATAAATTGCATATTCTGCTCAGACTTCTTCTAAGATAAATAGCTCATCACATAGCGGTTCATTTGTCCAATCCAGCATGGCAAAATGGCTAATACCAATGAGTGTGGTCAGCGAAAAACTTATTTGCATACAAATATTGTCAGTCTTGCCTTCAAGCCCAAAAGTGCCTGTATAATGGAGGCATCATGCATTTTCGCGAGTTCTGTCGTGGAATGAACGCATAAAGGGAGGAAACATATGTCTGGCTTAATAAAAGAATTCAAGGATTTTGCGGTTAAGGGCAATGTTGTCGACATGGCGGTCGGCATTATTATCGGCGCCGCTTTTGGCACAATCGTTAAATCATTGGTGAGCGATGTCATCATGCCGCCGATTGGTATTTTGATGGGCGGGGTAGATTTTGCCGATTTTTTCATCAGCTTGTCAGGCGGCAGCTACGCAACGCTTGAAGCGGCAAAAAAAGCAGGCGCTGTAACGCTCAACTATGGGGCATTTATCAATACAGTCATCAGTTTCCTCATCGTGGCGGCGGCTGTGTTCGCCTTGATTAAAGGCATGAACACTTTGAAGCGCCAGGAAGAAGAAGCCGCCGAAGCCGAGCCACCAGCACCGCCACGCAATGAAGTGTTGCTGGAAGAAATTCGTGATGCTTTGGTGAAAAAGAAATAAGCCAAATCGTTCAAGGTCCAATATTTTTAAAGGCAGGGGCATATTTAGGGCATGGCTATGTCTCTTTGGGGGGGGCAGGGCCCGCTGTTTTTTTATAAATATCGCAAGATACGAGTTTTTGCCTGGATGAGGGCAAGACAGACGTGTAAAGACGATCAGTCTGTGCTTTAGTTAGGTTTGGTTGCAAACAACAAGTGGTGAGTGAAGTGTCGCAAAATATCTCCGAACAAATGGTACGTGTGACAGCAGAGGATGGTTTTACATTTGATGCTTATGAAGCAAGGCCCGAGGCCGGAAGCAAGGGCGGGCTTGTAATTTTACAAGAAATTTTCGGTGTGACCGATCAAATGAAATCGGTTGCAAGGAAATATGCCGAGCAGGGATATGACGCCATAGTGCCTGCGTTGTTTGACCGTGCAGCGCCTAAAACCGTGGTACCGTTTAGCGAAGGTCCACGAGGACTGGAAATCGCCAAAAGCCTTAACCCGGACCAGACAAAAATGGACATAGCTGCTTCAGCGAAAGCCGTTGATACCGGCAAGGGCGTCTCTGTATTGGGCTTTTGTCTTGGTGGAGGACAAGCCTTGCGGATGGCGCAAGGCTTAGAGCTAACCTCAGCAATCGCTTTTTATGGTACCCGGCTGCAGACGATTTTAGGTGCACCTCTCAAATGTCCCATGATGTTTCATTTCGGCGAAACCGATGATCATTCCCCTCCAGAAGTGATTGAAGCTGTACGCGTGGCCATCCCGGAAGCAGAAATCCATTTGTATCCAGCGGGCCATGCCTTCGCCAATGATGCGCGGGATACCTATGTGGCTGATGCTGCCAAACTGGCGCATGAACGCACCATCACTTTTCTAAATAAACATCATAACGCTTAAGCGTGGCAAACAATGCCTGCGTGCTACGAAGGAATAAACAATGAGCGAAGCCGAAAGGCAGATTAAATCCTGCCAGCCGCCTGATCCCAACACCAAGCAACCGCAATTTGCAATGCCACAAGGGGCATGTGATGCCCATTGCCATGTGTTTGGCCCGGCCGATAAGTTTCCTTATGATCCAGGCAGGTCTTACACCCCGCCTGATGCGCCGCGCGAACGGCTGAAAGCGCTTCATGACCTATTGGGTGTTGAGCGCGCAGTGATTGTTCAGGCAAGTTGTCATGGGGCCGATAACACAGCTGCCCTTGACGCCATTGCGCATTCACAAGGCAAATATCGCGGTGTGGCTATTGTTGATGAGAGCTACACGGACAAAGATTACGAAGACATGCATGCAGGCGGCATGCGCGGTGTCCGGTTTAATTTTGTAGCCCACTTGGGCGGCACGCCTGATCTTGAATTTTTGAAAAAAACCGTCGATCGCATCAGACCGCTTGGCTGGCACCTGGTCCTCCATCTTGATGCCAAAGACATTCTGGAATTCGAGGACCTGTTCAAATCCCTCTCCATCACCATTGTGATTGATCACATGGGACGTGTTGATGCCTCTGCCGGTCTGGATCAAAAGCCGTTTCAGACTTTGTTGGAATTTGCCGAGAATGAAAATTACTGGATCAAAGTTTGCGGTTCTGAGCGAATATCTAAAGAGGGACCACCATTTCTGGACGCCGTGCCTTATGCACGCAAATTGGTTGAGACAGCACCGGACCGCATGATCTGGGGCACAGACTGGCCGCATCCAAATATCAAAGGCACCATGCCAAATGATGGTGATCTGGTGGATTTGGTCGGCCGATTTGCGCCCGAGCCGGAATTTCACCAAAAACTGCTGGTTGATAATCCAGCACGCCTTTATGGGTTCGAACCGGTTCCGGTCGGGCAGGAAGCATAAAATTTGGGATGAACGACCGCGCCGCCCATACGCCTATATCTCTTGTCATTGCAAGGATTGCCGCAGGCCTGTCATCGAGCTGATGAGTATGAAAATGGTATCGAATGAGTGAAATAACTGCTGCAAATAAGCCGCGGGACGGGCTGGTGGCCGTTCTAGCGACAATAATGTGCGTCGCCTGTATCCTTTGGAATATCGAAGCGCCAACCCGGCTCGGCGTTGCCATCCTCTCGCAGCAATATATGGCGTTCCAACTGGGATTGGCACTGACAATTGCCTATCTGCAATTCAACGCGCGAGGAGACGTCAAGCAGGCCGTCGGATTGCTCGATGGCCTGATCGTAGCGGTCGCATTTATTGTCTTAATGTATGCGGCCTGGGACTTCTCCTGGCTGCTTCAGGAGCAGTATTACAGACCTTGGCAGATCACGGTGATCGGCGCCGTCGTGACCATTGCCGTGATGGAGGGCGTTCGGCGCCGCGCCGGCTATATGCTGTTTGCCATCGTCAGTCTATTTCTTGTCTACTCCTTGTTTGCAGACAAAGTACCGGGGCGGCTGATCGGCAAGGAGCTGAGCCCTGTGCGCTTGGTTCAATATATCGGCTTCGACCCAAGTGCGGTCTTTTCCACGCCGCTTGCAATCGCGACAATCGTCGTCTTGCTGTTTGTTTTTTTCGGTCAATTATTATTTGCCGCCGGCGGAGGCGCTTTTTTTACAGACCTGGCATTTGCGGCAACGGGCCGGTCGCGCGGCGGAAGCGCAAAAATTGCCGTTGTCGGTTCAGCACTGTTCGGTTCCATCTCCGGAAGTGCCGTGTCCAATGTCGTAACCACCGGCGTGGTAACGATCCCGTTAATGCAACGCGGCGGTTATTCGAAAACGGATTCCGGTGCAATTGAAGCGGTCGCCTCAACCGGCGGCCAGCTTACCCCGCCCATCATGGGAGCTGCGGCCTTCCTGATGGCCGAGTTCCTGGACATTTCCTATTTGACAGTCGCAGCCGCTGCTTTGATACCGGCAGCACTCTATTATTTCAGCGTCTTCGTCCAGGTGGATCTGATCGCGGGACGCGATCAGATCAGCGCCAGCGATGAGGACGCCTTGACAACGTCCCAGGTGCTGGCGCAAGGATGGCATTTCATATTGCCGTTCGGCGTGCTTATGATGGCTTTGTTCTGGTGGCAGTTCGATCCGGAAGATTCGGCATTGCTCGCTTCCATTGCCATTTTAATCGTAGGCTTCACCCGTGGCTATCGCGGGCAAAGGCTTAGCCTGAAGACACTAGGAAACGTCTTTATCGAGACCGGTATAAGCATGGTGGATTTGATCTTGGTCGTATCCGCAGCTGGGTTTGTTATCGGCGTACTCAACGTGACCGGTCTCGGCTTTGCCCTCACATTGGTATTGGTCGATGCCGTCGGCTCCAATGTGATATTACTGCTGCTGATGTCCGCTGTCATCTGCATCATTTTGGGCATGGGCATGCCGACATCGGGCGTTTATGTCCTGCTGGCGGCTTTGGTGGCACCTTCACTCGTTGAGGTCGGAATCCAGCCGATCGCAGCGCATCTTTTCATCTTGTATTTCGGCATGATGTCCATGATTACACCGCCGGTAGCACTCGCGGCATTTGCGGCCGCAACCCTTACAAAAAGCAACCCGTTGAGCACTGGTCTCGCGTCCATGCGGATCGGCTGGGCGGCATTTATCTTGCCATTTTTGTTTGTGGCTAAGCCTGAGCTTCTGTTTAATGGGAGTTATCCTGACATCGCTATTGTGGTGGCTTTGTCAGCCGTTGGCATCTTTGCCGTTACGGCAGGAATCGTTGGATTTTGGTCGCGCCCGTTAAACCTGATTATGCGGGCTGCCTTTCTTGCCGCTGGTGCTTTGGCGCTGCCGCTTGGGTTCGTGCCGCAAGCAAGCCTGCTGCATATACCAGCGGCGATTGCCACTGTTATACTGGCGCTGAGCATGATGTTTCTTAAAACGCGGTCCGGCGTCGAACGCCGGACAAGATAATCACTTACGCATAATGCGTGAAAAACCGAAGGGAGTAAGAAATGAAAATCAAACTAATGAAAACATTGTCGCTGGGTGCATTTGGCTTGTCGCTATGCATGTCCGCGGCGCAGGCACAGGTCGTGACGATTGCGACCGGCGCTCAAGGTTCACTTGCATATAATTCCGGCCAGGCGGTTGCCAAGGTTGCCAATCAGGCAGGCATTACCGCACGGACCCAGCCATTGGTGGGCTATCTGCCCTTGATTAATGCCGGCGAGGTTGATTTCGGTTTTTCCAACGGCGTCGAAGCAGCCTTCGCTATGACCGGCACCGGCAATTATACCCGCAAAAACCCAAATATTCGCTTGGTAGGGGTGATGTTTCCGCTCACAACGGGATTGATGGCGCCGTGCGATCTCGGCATCAAAACGGTCGCCGACCTAAAGGCAAAAGCCGGCACTTTGCGCATAGCCTCGGAGTACAAGTCTTCCACGATCATTCCTTTTTACATCATGGGAGCTTTGGCAAATGGCGGCATGAAATATGACGACTTCAAGCGCGTGCCTGTTGCCAGTTTCGTTGCCGGCATCAAGGCGCTTGGCGATGGATTGGTCGATGTAGCTCTTGTCAGCCTGAATTCGGGCGCAGGAAAACAATCCGCTGTGAAGCTTAAGTCTCGTGGCGGGCTTTGCTATATTTCGATGGATAAATCGGATGCCGGCGTGGCGGCATTCAAGAAATTCCTGCCCGCAGGCAGCATTGTTTCCATCAAGCAAAACCCGAATATCAACGGTATGCAAAAGGGCGGCGCCAGTATTGCGCGGATCCCGTGGATGATGTTGACCAATGCGAAACAAAGCGAAGATCTGGTCTATAAGATCACCAAGGCCATCGCCGAAGGCAAAGATGCTCTGAAGAAATCCTTTGGCGCATTTGGGCGGGCGAAACGTGAGAAAATGGCTCCGACCAACCAAGTGCCTTACCACCCCGGCGCTTTGAAATATTACAAAGAAGCTGGCATTAAAGTGAACCAGTAAGTACAGCTTCTAGCGACAACGAAAAAGGCGCTCTTCATTGAGCGCCTTTTTTTATGGAAAGTTTTTAGCTCATCGTAACCCTTTGGGAGTTATGATGAAAAAGCAATTGAGAAAACCATGAAAAATGAGCGCCGGTTCCCCGGTACCCGTCAGTGCATGCACAACTCAGGCTTCCGAAAAGCTATGTGAACTTGACACTTAAAACATAATCTTATCTGAAACGAGTTCGATAAAACCGGTACCCATTTTTCGGGATTATGCTCTAGTAATAACGCCATCCGCAATGCCGGCGGCCCTGATGCCAAACGCCATAGCTGTCACGCCAACCGGCACGACGAAAACAATGCTTGCGACGGTGGTTATAATAACCACCTTGATGATTATAACGCCAATGCCGGCCAGAATAGTAATAGGGATATCCACGCTTGTATTGGTGATGTCCAGGCGGGGTGTGAAGGCGACCTGTGCCATAATAACCTTGAGCCTCGGCCTTTTGGGTGGACGCACCAGTAAACATTGCTGCTGCAATTAACATGATAGCAACGAAAATAAATTTACCCATTTTCAGTATCCATCTCGTTTGTTGAGAAAAAGCGCCCCGGTTGGTCAGACATAGCACACAAAAATGTTACTATCCAACCAAAAGGAAAGATAAAGCCGGATAATCAGCAAAGACAGATGTAACAGTATTTAATGGAAAGCTGGTGCCCACGAGTGGAATTGAACCACTGGCCTCTCCCTTACCAAGGGAGTGCTCTACCCCTGAGCTACGTGGGCACAATGCGCTATATGCCTTTGTTTTAAGGGCTTTTCAAGCTTTTCTTTTTACGCGGGAAAACACTCCAAAACGGAACGAACCATGAAACTGCACAGGAAAACCGTGCAATATCCGTGCACTATGTTCTTGTTTTGGCTGCATCTAAAATTGCTTCATGAATTGGGCGTTGTTCTAAATGCCCGTAATTATCATCCAATACCTTGATTGACTTCCAACCGCCCGCCTCCTTAACGGTCTTGATATCCTTGCCCGCCGCCAGCATTCGCGCGGCAAAGGCGTGCCGTCCAACCTTATGTGAAGACATGTAAGGTATGCCGGCCCGTCTCGCAGCCCGCCTCAATGCGTTGTTTACAGACCATCTGCTTGAGTATCCAAATACGAGACCTTCCACCGGTATTATATTGGCGATTGCCACCACCACTTCCGGCGGCAATGGAACCATGCGTGGCTCACCATTTTTAGTTCTCCCCAGGATTGCCCAGCCGTCACGCAAGTTGAAGTCAGCAGGGGTTATTCTGCACGCTTCCGAGACCCTGGGGCCGGTATAGGTTAGAAATAACACCAGTGCCTTTAGATTTTGATTGCAGTGAGGTAATAGCGCAGAGATATAAGCATCGGTTGCTGGTTTTACTGGTTTCTTTTTAATACGGGGTTTTCTGATTACCGATTTAGAGCCAGCATCATTCAGGATAGCTATTATTGGTGTGTAGACCTGCCGGACAAGTGTTGCGGGTGCGCGGCCTGGATAAAGCTTTGTGGCAAGTCTATCGACAAACGCCTGATCGATATTACTTATTAAAGTGTCCGGCCCTATAGCGCTTGCGATTTCGTGGATGAATCTGGTTTGGCCGGTTCTGTTCACATAATCGCTCGCGGCTTGCGCGAACGTCACCGTTTTTTCACGCCCGTAAATCGATTGCTCAAATAGCTCACGTTCCCGCTTTGCTTTGTATTCTTCCGCGCGTGTTTTTTGGTTTTCGCCAGTAGACTCGAATATGCTTTTGCCCTGGACCGTGCCGCGCACATACCAGTGCGGGCCTCTTTTCGGGTATCTAACGAGCTTGAGGGGCATGGCCTTAACCTTTCAAGTAAAGTGATTACATCTTCATCGGTAAACACGATAGACCGACTAACTTTTATGCAGCAACCATGTTTTTTAGCAGTCTCAATTAACCAGCGTTCAGTCGGCCTTACCTGTTCAGGGAAGCGCTCGAGCACTTCTTCAACAGTGTATATGTTTGGCAGGGGCATCGTCAGAATTCGCTTGTTTAAGTTGCCGGTGAGAATTTGAGAGATCGGAAAATGTCGCACTCTCTAGCAAGAGCGCTAGAGGTTTGAACGATGTCTGGATTGGACCAGTGAAATCACTTCATCTTTTTTGGTCGGATTGGTTGGGTGATGGACGACGTACGCAATTCAACTTCGAAACGTCCCGGATGTGGGAAAGCAGAACAATTTTTTACCCTCTCGCTGGAGGGGTATAAAGGTAAAATGAAAATCGCCTAGAAAGTGTTGGCGAGAGGGGCCGAACAAGCGCCTATCCCAACAATTCCGCTGCTTAAACGGTCTCGCAAACAGTTAAGTCCAATTGATCACACCGTCGGCGGATTGCGCTCGAGGGCACCAATTTATGCTCTTTGGGGCTGTAACATTTTCCCACAATCCCACATGCATTTTTCAGCTAAAATATCCACGCCAAATGGGCTGCCGCACCGCATATGTTTAAGATGCCTAGGAAGGACCCGTAAAAATAAATTGAGCAATTTGTTGTTTTTGTAAGCTCTGTGAGACACCTGCGGTTTCTCTGCTGCCGAACGCGCGTTACTGATTCAAGTCATATTCCTCTGACAATGCCCCTCAAAGACATCACACTCAATGGGGCCAATTACTCAAAAACAAAAGCCAGAACGCAAATCCGCAAGGCCTTGTCTCTCTGAAATTGACTCCGACAAGTTGGTTCACCGGATCGGATCATAATTGCCCCCTTTTCGGGCAAAATCAGAATCCGTATAATTCTGCTGGATTATCCACCAATATTTTTTGGAGCACCTTTGGATCGTCAAACCATCCGTCCAATTCGCAGAGAATTTCCCCAGCGTCAAGATCCAGGTAGGGCGTTTCTTTCTCACTTTTGACAATGCCCACATGCAGCTGAATGTGAGGCCAATCGGTTCCCCAGACAATGCGGCTGGGGTTGGTTTGATAAAACCGGCGCGCCAATTCGCCAATCTTCGGATTAAAAATATCATTGCTGCCATCTTCAGCAAGGCGGTTGGCACCTGAAATCTTGACCCACGTATTTCCCTTTTCCAACAGCCGATGAAGAACCTTTTCGGTTGGATGCGTTTCTTCCTGAGATGGAATCATGCCGAAATGATCGATGACAACGGGAACCGGCAATGTATCAAGTACCTGTTCAAGACCTGGAATGACATCGGCACGGGTAAAAATCTGCACGTGCCAGTCATGGCGGGCGCACATGCGGGCAGAAATCAACAGCTGTTCGGCAATTGCTTCAACAGAACGCGACCCGTAGCTCGCGGTGTTAATCCGCACCCCCCGGACACCAAGCCGATGCATTTTGTCCAGAGTTTCACTGGTTATATCTTCCGGAACAACAACGACAGCACGTGCGCGCGGTCCAATCTGTTCAAGGGCATCAAGCATACAGCTGTTATCGTCACCAAACACGCTGGTTTGGATCAAAACCAGGCGTTCTATACCGAGCCGCTCATGCATTGCCAGAAGTTTGTCGAGCGGTGCATCTTCAGGGATGAGAGCGCTATGGCTTCCCAGCGGATACTGGGCCTTCGGTCCGATGACATGCAAATGGCAATCACAGGCGCCATTTGGCAGGGAAATGATTGGGGCATTCATCAGGGTGTCTCTTTCGTTTGGGTTACAATAAGAGTTAAGCTGACTATATCTCCACCAGTGCTTCTAAAAAATAGGGCCGGAATTCATCTGGGTCTTCTATCATTGGGAAATGACCTAAACCGGGCATCTCTTTGAATGTTACGAGATCACAGTCAATCTTATCGAATAATGTGCGGGTATTGGCAGGCGATGCAGAAAAGTCATATGAACCTGTTAAGAGCGCAATCTTGCGGTTTGAATTGCGGAGCTGTTCTGCAATTTCTTCTCCATCGTATTCTTCGCTGTAATAGGCAAGGTCGCCCATATAAGTGCCTGGCCGTCCTTGAGAGTAAATAGCACAAGCTTCATCGCGATAGCGTTGCGGGGCCGTAGGGCTTAGCAAAGAACGGACAAACGCCGGATTGTGAAAACCATTTGCTATACGAGCATCAGCCATGAACGGGCTACGACGGCCTGGAGCACGCAAAGGGGCTTCCAGAGCGATACAACTGCGAACGAGATCAGGGCGCAGAGCCGTCAATGTCAGGGCCATTTCAGCCCCCATTGAGCAGCCAACAAGAACGACAGGCTCGCTTATGATTTTGTCGATGAATATCTCGCACCAATCCTGGTAATCACCAGCTGTTAGACGATAATTCTGCGTCGTTTCAACGCCGTTTGTGCCGCCCGAATACCCATGCCAGGGCATGTCGAACGCCAGCATGCGAAACCGTTGCTGCAACTCTTTATCGGCCAATTGGTAGTTGAACTGACGACAGTCAGCACCCGCTGTATGCAGGAATAACATAGGAATGCCCTGGCCTGCTTCCAGCCAGTGCAGCTTGCAATAATCGCCATTGGAGCGTGTCAAAGTCTGATAATGGCCACCAATAACTGTTTCATCTCGAAGGACCGAGGATTCAGGCGCAGTTGTAAGTCCAGGACGACTTAATTCAACCAATCGCTCAAGAGCTCCCAGGGCTTGCGCCTGGATGAGCGGGTCAGCCTTAACAGCTATGCCTATATCGTGGCGAAGCCAGGCGCCGAATGAATGATAGCCCGGCTGAGGCGTGACCCTGAAAACCTCGATCCAGACAGAGTTAGATCCAGATATCGAAATATCCGGATTTTTGATCTTCTGTCCTTCCTGACGCTGCGGCTCATTTGACATCAACAGGCCTTGTTTCAGGTCATCAACAGTGATGGCGAGCTTAAGGGATAATCCACTGCAAAGAGAGGCAAACACGCGATCAGTGACCGCGCGGTCAAGCCAGTCGTTGATATCACTTTCCTTAGACATCCATTTCACTTCTCAACTATTGGTGGAATTCGGAATTAACGGTTTTAATGGCCCGCTTCCTGAGAATACGACCTTAAAACATTATCGTTGTTATTGTTCCTAGTAGCACAGCCCCGGGTTATTCCAAAAGCTAATGACAAGATCATCACTTGCCATATACGCAATTTAGCTTTGAGGGATTTTTTGTATGTGTCCAAACAAATTTCGCATGCGTTCAAGTTAGATGCCTTGATCAGTTCCGTATTTGACTCAACATGTTGATGGAAGTAGCGTTATACATTGGTGGGGGGAATTAAGGTTGGGAGGAGGAGTATGTCAGCGAAGTCCTTTAACCCGTCCGGCGTTATTCCAGCCACTCTGGCCCTGTTCGATGATGATTTCTCATTAGACACGGCAGCCACAGCAAAACATCTCCGTCATGTTGCGACCGTCGATGGCCTTTCGGCAATCACCATCAACGGGCATTCCTCAGAAGTGCATGCCTGCACTTTTAATGAACAACGTCATATATTGGACCTGTCTCTTGATGCAATCGGAGATATATTACCTTTGGTGAGCGGTGTTTATGCAGATGGATCGGGTGAAGCTGCAGAAATTGCCAAAATGGCAACGGCGGCGGGTGCGTCAGCTTTATTGATATTTCCGCCGAACAGCATGAGCATGGGCGGACACATGCGCCCGGAAATGGCACTTGCTCATTTTGATAATATTGCCTCGGCTACGGATTTACCGCTTATCCTGTTTCAATACCCGATGGCTGGTGGATTGGGTTACCCGTTCGAAACGCTATTGCATATCCTGGAAAAGGTACCAAGCATTGTTGCCATTAAGGACTGGTGCAATGATCCCATGACGCATGAAAAGCAAATTCGCACATTGGCTGCTCTTCCTCGTCCTGTGAACGTGTTGACGACCCATTCATCCTGGTTGATGGCATCGCTTAGCATGGCGCCAGCCGGATTGCTTTCGGGTGCCGGAAGTGTGATCGCTGAACTGCAGGTGGCCTTGTTCAATGCGGTGCAGGCGAAAGACCTTGCAAAGGCCCAGGCAATCAATGATCATATTTATCCAATGGCCCAGGCATTCTACCGTCCTCCGTTCTTGGATATGCATAATCGAATGAAAGAGTGCCTGGTTCTGCAAGGTCTTGCTGACAAAGCAGTTGTTCGTCCACCGCTTATGAAATTGGCGCCTGAAGAGGTTCAGTCATTGAAGCAGGCTTTGAAAGAGGCAGGCCTGTTAGATCAACCAAGCGAGGTGATGAATGCCGCTGAATAAATACAGCAAATATCAGCTTGGCGACTAATGAAGATCAACGACGTATAAATCATAAAAACATTATAAATTTGGGAGGATTAAAATGTCAGTAAAAAAATATACCAAAGCTTTTGTGGGGGGACTTGCAGCACTCGCAGTAACGTCAGTTTCCGCAACAACACTTCAGGCAAAAGATACCATTAAAATTGCCGTACCATCATTCCTGTCTGGTGGTGCTGCGGGGCCTTTCGGCGTACCAGCCCGCAATGGTGCTGAAATGGTTATTGACGCCATTAACGCCGGAAAATTACCGGCACCTTATAATACCAAGGGATTTGCCGGTGCCATCGCTCAGGCTACCTTCATTGATGAATCAGGTGGCTCAACCAAGCAGGTCGCAGAATATCGCAATCTGGTTCAAAAACGGGGCATGGATATTATCGTTGGCTATATTTCTTCAGGCTCCTGCGTGGCCTTGGCTCCTGTTATTGAAGAATTAAAAAAACTAACAATCCTCACGACATGCGGCACACCGCGCGTCTTTGAAGAAAAGCCACGGAAATATATTTTCCGTACCATGGCCCATGCGACTGCAGATAATGTAGCAGCAGCGCATTACGTCAAAGCCAAATTCCCCAAGCTCAAGGGATACACCGGCATTAATCAGAATTATGCCTGGGGTCAGGATTCATTCCGTGACTTTGATCTTTCGGTTAAATTTCTGATGGCGTCAGCCAAAGTGTCTGGCAAGCTGCAATTCCCCAAAATTTTTGCAGGCCAATACGGCACAGAAATTTCAGCTATGTCACTGGACAAATCTGAACTGGTGCACTCAAGTTTCTGGGGCGGTGATCTGGAAGCCTTTATCTTCCAGGGGGCTGCACGCGGTCTGTTCAAGCAGAAAAAGATCGTTCTGACCGTTGGCGGCACAGCAGCTTATCGTTTGGGCAAACGCATGCCCAATGGCGTTGTTCTTGGCGCACGTGGTCCATACGGTATTTTGGTCAGGGACAGGAAAACAACACTAAACGACTGGTTCATCAAGACCTATAAAGATCGTTATGGGACATATCCATCGGGGCCGGCATATCAATATGCTCAGGGAATTTTAGCTGCAAAAGTTGGTTATGATGCTGCTGCAAAAAAAGCCGGTGGTTTCCCAACACAGGCTCAGGTGATTAAAGCCCTGACCGGGGTCAAGTTCGAATCCTTCTCCACAACCGTCAATATGGCACTGGGTAAAGGTCATCAGGCGGTTACGGAAAATGGCTATGGCATCACCAAATACAACAGTGAAACAGGTGAAGCCGGCATTTCGGATGTTAAATTTTTCCCGGCATCCTGCGTCATGCCGCCCGAAGGAATGACCAGTGTTGACTGGATCAAGGGTGGTATGAAAGGCGCCAAGTGCTAATTTTGAATTTGTTGCAGCCCGGGAGAATGTTCTCGTCTCTGCTCGTTTCATTTTAATTGATCCAGAATTAGGACGAGTAGGTGTTATGGATACCCTGATCACCATCATTCTTGATGGGCTGCAATATTCTTCGTACCTGTTTATCGTTTCCGTTGGACTGACGATAATTTTCGGTGTGATGAAAATTCTCAATGTCGCTCATGGTAGTTTTTATACCTGGGGCGCTTATACTGCCGCATTTTTCATTGGCAAATTCTCCGACATGGGATGGCCTGATGCCTTCGGGTTCGTCATCATCCTTGTGTCTGCGCTGGTGGTGGGGCTGGTTCTTGGCTTCATCATCGAGCGTGGAATTTTGCGGTTCATGTATCACCGCGATGAAGTGCTGATTGTATTGGCAACCTTCGGCCTGTTCCTCGTGCTTGATGATATTATCTTGCTGGTATTTGGTGTTAATCCCTATTTTGCCTTCCAGCCAATGATGCTGCTTGATTCAGTGCCTGTCGCAGGTGTCGTAAGGGATGTTTATGGCCTGTCGTTAATAGGTTTGTCAGCGATTATAGCCTTTGTCTGCTGGTTCAGTCTCAATCGGACCAAATGGGGCAATCTGCTAAAGGCAGTCATTTTTGATCGGGAACTAAGCCTTGCCATGGGCATTAACGTCACCGGCGTCTACACGGTAACTTTCGTGCTAGGGGCTATTCTGGGCGCTTTGGGCGGTGCCTATATTGCGCCGACCGTATCAGTCGCCCCCGGCTTTGGCGTTGATATCATCGTGTTGTCATTTGCCGTTGTGGTGATTGGCGGCATGGGCTCGGTTCCAGGCGCGCTCATTGGCGCTATCATAATTGGGCTGTTGCGCGCCTTCGCTGTACATAATTTTCCGGAAATTGAATTATTCGTAATCTTCGCGGTTATGGCGATTGTTCTGGTGTTTCGTCCTGAAGGGCTGTTTGCCCCAGTCAAACAGAGAACGATCTAGTCATGTTGAATGATCGAACATCACAAGCACTCATCGCTATCATGGCATTTTGCGCGATAGCGGGTGCATTTATACCCGATTGGATCATGAACCAAATGATGTTTGGGTTTTCCCGGGCACTGGCCGTGCTGGGCCTGCTGGTGCTCTGGCGGACCGGACTGGTGTCCTTTGGTCATGCTTTATATTTTGGTTTGGGCGCCTATACCGTTGCCCTGCTTGATATTTACCTTGGGGTCAGTGACGCATTTCTCCGGCTTGCTGCCTCGGTTCTGGTTTCTGGCGGCATAGGTATTTTGCTTGGCTACATATTACGGAATTATCGCGATATCTTTTTTGCCATGTTGTCTCTGGCCTTTTCCATGGTGCTTTATGGCATCCTTGTAAAAACTCAGGCTCTGGGGTCAACAGATGGATTTGCCGTCTCAGCACCTTCATTTATCGGTTACGTCCCAGAGGGCAAATATCCACTGTTCCTGTTGATTTGTGCCGTCTGTGCTGTATCAGGATTATTGGTTCAAACATATCTCAGGTCTACCCTTGGCAAGCTCACCACCGCCATTCGCGACAACGAAGTGCGGGTGGAATATCTTGGATACTCAGTGGCCCAGGCCATCCATATCAAATATGTCATGTCGGCCTGTCTGGCGGGTGCCGCAGGCGCATTTATGGCCATGGCCTTAGGCCAGGTTGATCCTGATTCAATGGTCAACTGGACAGCGTCTGGCGAACTGGTGTTTGTCACGGTGCTCTCCGGACCTGGCAGCGTCATAGCCCCATTCTTTGGGTCCCTGGTGTTTGAGCTCCTGCGCACCTATGCATTTGAGCTTGTGCCTCACGCCTGGCAATTAATCGTAGGCGGCACTTTGATGGTCATTATCCTGTTCCTGCCGGATGGGGTCTGGAGCCTGATTACAAAATTCAGGAGGCCTGCCAAATGAGTAAACAGAAAAAGGGCGAGCCCATTCTCTCCGTCAAGGGGTTGCAAAAGGAATTTGGTGCCATTATCGCCGCCTCCGACATTAATATTGATGTCCATGAGGGAGAAGTCATTGGCATAATTGGCGCCAATGGTGCCGGCAAAACCACTTTCGTCAATATGGTGACGGGCTATCTGAAACCCACCTCAGGTGAAATTGATTTCGAGGGTAAGCAGTTGGTGGGCCTGCCATCCCGTGAGGTTACCCGCGCTGGCATCTCAAGGTCGTTTCAGGTCAGTCAGGTTTTTATCACCATGACGGTTTATGAAAACCTGCTAACGGCACTCGCGATTGCGGAAAGTCCGGGCCTCACAATGCTGAAACCAATGCATCGTGCTGAACTGGAGCAGCGTTGTGACGAAATTTTAGAGCGTTATCAAATCGCAGCATATCGCGATCACGTCGCCCGTGCCTTGTCTCAGGGTGTGCGCAAATTACTCGATATTGCCATGGCCGTGGTCAGCAAGCCGCGCATTCTCCTGTTGGACGAGCCCACCAGCGGGGTTAGCGTTGAAGAAAAGTTCGGCATCATGGATATCGTTATGAACGCTTTAAAGGCGGATAATGTCACGGTGTTGTTTGTCGAGCATGACATGGAAATCGTCGAGCGCTATGTCAGTCGCGTCATCGCTTTCTACCAGGGTGCAATCATCTGTGATGAACCACCCAAACAGGCGCTTGTTGACCCCAAAGTCCGTGAATTTGTCATTGGTCACAGTGTCGTTAAGGGGACAAAGAAGAATGCTTGAAATTAAAAGCATGGATGTCGACATCGGCCCTATCCCTATTTTACGGAAAATTAGCCTGTCCCTTGAAACTGGCAAAATGGTTGGTCTGATCGGGCGCAATGGTGCCGGCAAAACCACTTTGATGCGTTCCATCATGGGGCTACTGGCGGCCAAATCTGGCAGCATTACATTTGACGACGCAAACCTCACCGACCTGCCAAGCCACCGCAGGGCGCGTCTTGGCATTGGCTATATGCCCGAAGACCGTCGACTGGTGCCGGAAATGACCGGAGAAGAAAATATTCTTGTCCCGGTCTGGTCAACAAATCTCGAAAATTATGAAGAGCGCCTCAGTTGGATTTACAACATTATTCCTGAATGCCTCGAATTCAAGCAACAACCAGCAACGTCATTGTCAGGCGGCCAGCAAAAAATGGTGGCACTGGCACGCGCGTTGATAGTTGGCAACCGCCTGCTGCTACTGGACGAACCAACAGAGGGTATCGCCCCTGTGCTTGCCCTACGCATGGGTGAAATTCTAACTGACCTTAAAAAGGAAGGGGTCTCAGTGTTAGTTGCAGAATCCAATGATATTCATATCGCCGACTTGCTGGACAAAACTTATGTCATGGAACGCGGATCACTCACCCTGAAGAAATAAACCGGCTCAAAATGCATTGATTCTAGCATTGAAGCGTCTCGCCTAACCTCCTGAAACAAATCAAATAAGTCGTATTTAATTTTTCTATTTAGGTGTTGGCGGATTTCCCGGAATGGGGATACCCTGCAAAGAAGGATGGCAGCGTTCATATTGCGGGGGGAAAGCAGCCTTTGCATTCAATGCTTCGGCCGCATGCCACGGCCAGCGCGGATCATACAAAACACCTCGTGCAAGCGCTACCATATCAGCCTGTCCCGTGCGCACAATAGTCTCTGCCTGATACGGGTCCGCTATCATGCCCACAGCCATGGTCGTAAGGCCGCTTTGACGTTTAATTTCAGCAGCAAACCCTGTTTGGTACCCTGGACCCACATCGATTTTCTGTGCCGGACTTGTGCCCGCACTGGAGACATCAATATAAGCACAGCCTTTTTCTTTCAATTGCTTGGCAAGCTCAACCGTATCTTCCAACGTCCATCCCTCATCAACCCAATCTGTTGCCGAAACCCGTATTCCAATAGGAATATCATCTGGCGTTGCATTTCTAACAGCATCGAAAATTTCAAGCGGGAAGCGCATACGGTTTTCCAGACTTCCGCCATATTCATCCTCGCGATTGTTGGAAATGGGTGAGAGGAACTGATGCATCAGATAACCATGAGCCGCATGGATTTCTATTGTATCAAACCCCACCCGAACGGAACGTTCAGTGGCTTGAACAAAGGCCTGTTTGATACGCTCAAGACCTTGTGCATCAATTGCAATAGATGCTGGCCAACCAGGTCCATAAGGATGTGATGATGGGCCATAGGTCACCCAGCCACCATTGTCAGGAGACAGAGGCTTGCCGCCATTCCATGGATAATCAACAGAAGCTTTGCGGCCTGCATGTGCAATCTGAATACCTATCTTGGCATTACCATAGTCGTTGAAAAATTTAACGATGCGGGCCATGCCCGCTTCATTTTCATCATTATATAAACCGGGACATCCTGGAGAGATCCGCCCTTCGGCCTCAACCCCTGTGGCTTCGACAAAAACCAGACCTGCGCCAGAGACAGCATATTGCCCAAGATGCATCAGGTGCCAATCATTCACAGTGCCCTGATGGGCTGAGTATTGGCACATTGGGGCAACGACAATGCGATTTGATAATTCGAGCGTCCCAATTTTAATGGGCGTAAACAATTTGGAGGACATATTCTTTGTTCTTGCTTTCTTCCTGGATCAAATATTCATCGCCCGATTTGAAAATGCTGATGGGGGACTACAAAGCTTAACCCAGGTTGATTTACACATACAACATTTTGAGCCTTTGAGCATTCATCCAATTTTTCTTCAATGAACTGACTGAAGGCATTGAGCGCATATCCCAACGTCCGTTTATTACCCCTTACAAAAGTGCCGAACTTGCGCTGGTATTTCACCATCGCGTGGGGCAAACTGCTCTCCGGATTGGCGGCGTTATATGGGCTGCCTGAAGCATTTATTTTCAGCAGGAGAGTGTGCAGTGAGCAAAAGTGAACATTTCGAAAAAGGACTTGAAGCAAGGCGTGAGGTTTTAGGCAAGGACTATGTCGATGGATCGATCGCCAAGGCGGATGATTTCATGATGGCCTTCCAGGAAATCACCACCGAATGGTGTTGGGGCTATGCCTGGACCAGACCTGGCCTTGACCGCAAAACACGCAGCATGATCAACCTCGCCATGCTCACGGCGTTGAGCAAACCCGCCGAATTGAAGCTTCATGTCAAAGGCGCGCTGACCAATGGCGTAAGCGTGGAAGAGATTAAGGAAATTCTGGTGCATGCCACTGTCTATTGCGGCATTCCAGCGGGCCTTGAGGCTTTCAAAGCGGCACATGAGGTTCTAAAGGCAGAGGGTGCTATTAAAGAATAGCGAGCGATTTGAACATGTGAGGAGTTGCAGGTGGTCATGACACAAACCTGGGAGATATACGCGTTACGTTATGCGGTGCTGGACCGGCCCGCAGGCGATAACTTCATCAACCCTCGGGATGATCACGCAAGCTCCATGCCGCTTGACTATTATGTCTGGCTGCTGCGTTCAGGAAAACAGGATATCATTGTCGATGTCGGTTTTAATGAAGTATCAGGAGGCAAGCGCGGGCGCACCATGCTGCGTACGGTCGATGATGCTCTAAAACAGATGAGTGTTGATGCAGCCAGTGTGCGCGACGTCATCATCACTCATCTGCACTATGACCATGCTGGCAATCTGGACCTGTTTCCCAATGCCCACTTTCACATCCAGGATAGTGAAATGAGCTTTGTCACCGGCCGGCACATGACATCGCCCGCCATGCGTCACCCCTTTGAGGTCGATGATGTGGTCGCCATGGTGCGTGCTGTTTATGGCGAACGCGTCATATTTCACAACGGCACTGAGAAAATTGCACCCGGCATCACCGTCCACCGTGTAGGCGGTCACACAGACGGCCTGCAAGTGCTCGCCGTGGAGACAGAACGTGGCATAGTAGTGCTGGCGAGCGACGCAAGCCATTTCTATGCCAATATGCGCGAGCAAAATCCGTTCCCTATTGTATTCAACCTGGGTGATGTAGTTGAGGGCTGGCGGTTTCTCCACCACCTGGCCGATGGTGACGAGGATCGGATTATACCCGGCCACGACCCATTGGTGCGCGAACGCTATCCAGCCGTTGATGGAACCAACGGCGAGTGCGTTGCCCTGCACTTGGCCCCCAAGCCCGAAAAAGGCTAATCCAGATCAGTTTCCGATAAGAATTTGAAAATAGCAGTATGGTCGGCATCGCTGCCGAGTTTTTCTGTGGCTTTACGCCAAAGCGCTGCCATATGCGCCAGCGCCGGAACATCAAGTTCCAGATGATCCGCCAAACCTTCAGCAATGGTCAAATCCTTAGCCATCAGACCGATGGCAAAACCTGATGCAAATTTTTTCGAGATGACTTGCTGTTTCATTTTCCCTTCGGTCGCCGTGTTGCGGCCGGTCGACGCGTTCAACACATCGACCATGATTTCGGGATCAAGTCCGAATTTGCGTCCGACGATCAGCGCTTCACAAGATGCCACAGTGCTTGTCGCCGATAAATAATTGTTTAGGGCCTTCATGGCATGTCCTGAACCGATGGGGCCGGTCTGAAAAACGTCCGATCCCATGGCTTCAAACAGCGGTTTGGCACGCTCCACAGCGTCAGCTGGTCCACCGGCGATAATTGACAAAGTTCCCTCAATAGCGCGGCTCACCCCGCCGGAGACCGGCGCATCGATCAAGGTTATGCCGTGCTTGGCAAGCTGGTCAGCCAGCTCTACCGTGCCAGCGGGTGCAGATGAACTCATATCTATCAGCAAAACGTCTGGATCTATCGTATCATGCACGCCCTTAGAGCCGGTTAAAACCTCCTTCACAGCTTTGCCATCCGGCAGCATTGTGATGATCGCTGAGGCACCTTTGCTTGCGTCTTTCAGATTGGTAAATGATGTTCCACCTTCTGCCTCCAGAGCATCGCGCGGGGCTTTGCCCAAATCAACGCCATGCAATGTAAAGCCCGCCTTGAGCAGATTGCGGCACATAGGCAGGCCCATCATGCCAAGTCCGACAAAGGCCACTGTTTGTGGCGGTGTTATTTTATATGTGGTCATCTGGTTCCTCTAAGTGCCGTTGCATTGTTAATGTAGTATCCGACAGCGTTGTCACGTTATCAAACTGTAATCGCGCAAATTTGGAGTGTAGGTTTTGTTCATGCAGCAGCGGCTGCTCTCTGCCATACGCTCATTGCTTCGCCTCTAACCAAACGAAGTGTTTTTCTAGAGATAAGATGGCGTTGTAAGTTGAAGGTGTTGTAAACGGTGGCATGAATGGAGAGAAATCGTTGTGCTGACCATGGCGTTTTAAACCGTTGCATTCGTCGTTCGCGCTGCCGGACAAGCAGGTGTGAGTTTTCTGCTCTATTGTTCTTCCTGCCTCCAAAATCATGGCGTTTGTTAAGGCCTAGTCCCTCAGTGCAGCACCATACGACGGCAGTTTGTCGGTGACGAAGGCATCGGGCACAAAGCCTTGTTTCTTCAACAGTTTCCGTATCAGCTTTAGCGCCGCTTTTTTATTTCTCCGGGATTGGACCAAGATATCCAGCACTTCTCCTTCGCTATCTACAGCGCGCCATAGATACATTCGATTACCGTTAATGAAGATGAACACTTCATCCAACTGCCAACGGTCATTGGGCTTAGGACGCGTTCGTCTCAGTCTTTGAGCGTAGCTTTGTCCGAGTTTCAATGCCCAGCGCCGAACCGTTTCGTATGAGGCATCAATTCCTCGCTCTGCCAGTAAATCCTCGACATCTCGAAAGCTGAGCGGGAATTTGAAATAGATCCAAACGGCATATCGGATCACATCCGGTGGAAAACGATGACGTTCATAAGAGATTCTAATCATCTGCGAAGGCTACTGGCCCACTTAGACTAAATCACTCTATTTTAATATGACAATACCGTCTCAAGTCTCTCATCGTGCAACGGGCAAAAGGCCCTCCTCGCACGCCTTGATCTGAAGGGCCAGGAACTTGGAATAGATCCGGCATTGGGCAAAGCTGCCCGCGTTAAACCACAGGCCGGGCTGTCCGGTCCGCACGTACATATTGCGCAATTCCTGATTATCGCCAAAGCCCCATATCGGTCCGACGCGATCGGCAATTTCATCGCCGAACAATTTCTGCACCAGAGCATCCTGGTTCTTATAGCCGGTGGCCAATACGACCAGATCCGCATCCAGCGTCTCGCCAGTCTTGAACCGTGCGCCTTTGGCAGAAAAATCGGCAATATCCGAGAACTGTATCAGCTTGATCTTACCGTCGGCGATCAGGTCCGAACAGCCGACGTTGAAGCAATAGCCGCCACCGCGCATCATATAAAGGAACTGCCATCCTGTGCCGTCCTCGCCAAAGTCGAGTTTAAAACCCACGCGTTCCAGGCGGTCGAGAAGATCCTGATCCTGTTGTTTCGCCTGTTCGGTTATGAGCTGATGCGACTTCCAGGCGACCGCGAGCGGCATCGATGCTGCAATAAGATCGCAGTCTTCCAGCGGGGGACCTTCATTATAAAGGGCATAGGGCAATTGTGCGCCGGGCTCGATATTGATGATCATGGTGGGGCTGCGCTGAACCAGCGTCACCTGGGCGCCGCTCGAATAAAGATCCTGCGCTATGTCGTGGCCGCTGTTCCCCGAGCCGATGACTAGGGCGTTTTGGCCTTTCCAGTCCTCGCCGTCGCCATAGGCACTTGCGTGAAGGATCTCGCCCTTGAAGTTCTGCTGGCCCGGGATATCGGGAATATTGGGAATGCAGCTGACACCCGTTGCCATCACCACGTGTTGTGGATTGAACTCGCGGGTCTTGCCGTTCGCAAGACGCAGACTTGCGGACCATCTCTCCTCTTTTTCGTCATAGCTGCCGCCCAGGAACTCCGTGCCGGTCCAGACATTAAGCTCCATGGCGTCGGCATAGGCCTCAAACCAGCCCGCCAGCTTGTCCTTGGGAATATAGCTAGGCCAGTTTGGCGGAAAGGGCATGTAAGGCAAGTGGTTGACATGAACCTGATTGTGCAGGGTAAGCGCGTGATATCTGTTGCGCCAATTATCCCCGATGCGCTGGTTGCGCTCGACGACAAGCGTATCGACGCCAAGCTGGGTGAGGCAAGCGGCGATCGAAAGCCCGGCCTGTCCTCCGCCCACCACCAGAACGGACGGGTCTCGGTCTGTAAACGCGGCCTGAGACTTCCTGAGGTCAAGCCAGTTGGGCCCGTGGAAATCGCGGGAATAGGTCTCACCCGTGGGACGTGCATCTCCGATGCGTTCCTCGAAACCCTTAAGTTCTACAAGCGCTGTCATCAATGTCCATGCTTTGAGCGCGCCACCATCATCCGCATCCGGGACCAAACGCAGGACGCCGGTTCCCCGGCCTTGGGCGGTTTCGAATGTGAAAATGGTCTCAACAGCTTCTTTGCCTGCCCGGACCACCTGGCGGGGTGGCGTCCTATCCCGGGCCGTCTTGAAATTCGAAGCGCCCACCTGCCCGCCATGCGTCTTCATCGCGTCGATAATATTCTCGGCACCAGAGAAGGTTTGAATATCCCAGGTAAGGGCCAGCAAATCGCGCCAATGGCAATCGGAATGAAACAGCGCCTTGGCACTGGCCTTATCGGAATCAAAAACCGCCTGCTCGAATGCCGCAAGCCAGCGATCCGAGGCTGTCAACAAGGACCCGTTCGCGTTATCCAGCATGCGTTTCACCCGTAAAAGTCAAATCCAGCGTCTCAACCGGTTTCCTTTATAACCTGAGCGAAGTTGTTTTTGAAGCGAGGATCGAACAAGCCGGGGCAGCATGTGGCGAGAGTGAACACGCCAGTAACCCGTCGAAGTGTCCTTTGCCGCCCGCATTTCTTGGCAGTTGGTTTCGACCACAAAGTCGGTTAGACATCTGCTTGTGCGTCAAAAGCTGACGTTTTGACGTCGGCTCGTGACGTCCGCTAAGTGCCGTAAGTGGACATTCCTCTTAACTCATCCATCCACGCTCATATATGAGGGTACACGGTCTAGACGACTAGGGCCACCCATCTCAAAACAGTTCGGTAAAGGTGGCTGCGAGCCCCCGCAATCACTTTTACCGAACGAGAAGCCCTTTCATCCAGGAAGGCTGTTTTGCTCTCGATTTTCGGCCATGTGAGAGTGGTCTTTTTGCCATTACGATGCGATGAGCATTGCGCATGATAAGGATGGTTGATTTTATGAAATCGTTGTAGTACCGACTTCATCAGGGTTTATATGAGTGTTCGTCCTGGTAATGTTCGTCAAAGTCGGGGGTGAAGCCATGCAACAATCCACTATCTATAACGACCTTTCTCCGCGCGATGCGCGCGCACTGTTTCGCTCGGGCACATTCGCCGGCCATACAAGCGGGATTTCTGCAGGCCATATTCAGGCCAATATTGTCATTCTGCCTTCCATACCAGCTCTTGATTTCCACCAATTTTGTATCCGTAACCCCAGATCCTGTCCGCTAATCGGACTTTCCAAGTCGGGTGAGGTCGGGCTCAATGATCTCGGCGTCGATATCGATATGCGCACTGATTTGCCGGCCTACAGAGTTTACCGTCACGGTAAGCTGGATAAAGAAACCCAGGATATCTCGGCGCTCTGGCAGAAAGATTTTATTACCTTTGCCATCGGGTGTTCATTCAGTTTCGAGGAAGGGCTGATGGTGGCTGGTCTGCCGGTCAGGCACATCGAAACGGGAAACAATGTTCCGATGTACCGCACCAACATACCGGCCGAGTCTGCCGGTATATTTGGCGGTTGTGTTGTGGTCTCTATGCGGCCCTTTCTGCGGGTTAATATCGATCGCGTGGTTGAGGTGACTGGCCGGTTTGAATACGCACATGGGGCGCCACTTCATTGGGGCGATCCGATTGAAATAGGCATAGCCAATCTAAGCTATCCTGATTTTGGCGATCCGCCCCACATGAAAGAGGATGAAATTCCAGTTTTTTGGGCCTGTGGTGTCACCCCGCAGGTGGCAATCGAGCAGGCCAAACCCGAAATCGCAATAACGCACGCGCCCGGCTCAATGCTTATTACCGACCTTGCTAGCGATACCCCACAGCCAAATTTGGGTGCCCCGTCTTTATAAGCCAAAGGTATCCACCTTAATCGGCCATTTGCCTTAGAGCGCTAAGCGGATAAACGGTAAGTTCATGAATGTCCGCTTTGGGTCATAAGCGGACCTAAATTAGCGTGCGACATAACGTCCGCTTTGCACCCCTAAGCAGACATTGGGTCACGGCCTGCCGGATGATTTTACAAGTTGGTAGCAGGTGCGGGATCCGAATCCGCGATCTTCTGGGTATGAACCAACGAGATAGACCTCTCCTCCAGCCTGCATCAATACTCGACCAAAACAAAACGCATGACTTTACCGCGCCCGTTTCGCGGCATGTCCTATCTAAAAGAATGTTATTGATAGTCTGGAGCGTTAATCTAGCTCCACAATAAAGGTCAATCGACCCTTTGTAGGCATTTAGCCGGGCCACGCAGTTCAGTCCGAAGAGGAACTTTGTGACCGACCGGGTGTCTTTTCGACAATATCCCCGGTCAAACCGTGCGAAACACTGATTGAGCGAATCACTCTAACATCTCAACCAGTAATTCAACGCGTTCTCCGTTGTCAACTGCAATTTGGACATTGGCGGGATCACTCCCGCTATGAAATCTAAACAGGCGGCATACGGTCATGGGATATAAACCTTAGCCATAACTTTTCTGTGGAGGATGAAGCTCCATATCATCAAGAACGCAATGCATATAAAGTGGGCTATTACTAAATTTGCAATCCGCAGATTATGTGCAATATCCGTGCAGTGGTTTTATCAAAAACAGTTAAGTATCTGTTAGTTATGAGGTAATTTGAAGGTGATTTCTCCCTTACCAAGGGAGTGCTCTACCCCTGAGCTACGTGGGCCTTATGGTTGGTGAAACCAACCTGTCGCTGGCGCGAACCTGCCATAACTACTCCCTGTTTCGCAAGCCTTTAAAACAGGCAGGCTTGCTAGATTGTGGTGCATTAGATATCACACCATTATTGAGAAGCCCAACGAACGTAGCTGGGAAATGGCCAGATAAGCCCATGGAAAATATCAATCCAACCCGACGCTTGGCCCGGTTCGTAGCCGAGCTCACAGCACAAGACATCCCAGATTCCGTAATGGTTCGCACACAGGAGTTGTTTTTAGACTGGGCAGGTTCTGCACTAGCGGGTTGGGCAATGCATCCCGTACCCCTGTTCGACAGCTTCTCGCGCACGATGGGGCCCAATGACGGGCGGTGCGATGTGTTGGGCGGCAAACGTAAAACCAGTGCCTGGTGTGCCGCCTTCGTAAACGGCGCATCATCACATGTTGCAGAACAAGATGACCTTCATAACGGGTCTGTGCTCCATCCAGCAACTGTGGTGTTCCCTGCCGTTTTGGCCGCAGCGCAAGATCAAAGCGCATCAGGGGAAGCGATGTTTGTCGCAGCAATTGCCGGTTATGAAGCAGGCATTCGGATTGGCGAATATTTAGGGCGCAGCCACTATAAGTTTTTCCACACGACCGGAACCGCAGGCACGCTTGCCGCAGCGGTCGGTGTTGGCAAATTAATCGGGCTCGATGAAGATGGCCTGGTCAACGCCATTGGCAGTGCTGGAACACAAGCTGCAGGATTATGGGAGTTCCTTAAAGATGCTGCCGATTCAAAACAGCTTCACACCGCCAAAGCATCAGCGGATGGCTTGCTGGCAGCCTATATGACAAGCGAAGGCCTGACAGGAGCGCAACATGTGCTGGAGGGCCAACAAGGCATGGGAGCCGCCATGTCCAGTGACGCCGATCCTGCCCGGCTGACCGATGGATTGGGCACACGCTGGGCAACGGCTGAGACCTCGTTTAAATACCATGCGTCCTGCCGGCACACCCATCCAGCAGCCGACGCGCTGCTTTTATTGATAGAGCGCGAAGACATCAGCCACACCGATATTGCCGCTGTTAAAGCACATGTTCACCAGGCTGCAATCGATGTGCTTGGCCGTGTTGATGTGCCCCAATCAATCCATCAGGCGAAATTCTCGATGGGCGCAATGCTGGGGTTGATCGCGGTCCATAACAATGCCGGGCTTGATGAATTCGATAAATTTGCCTTAACGGACCCCAATGTGGCGCGCATCCGCGAAGTAACCCGCATGGAACTCGACCCCGAGGTCGACCAAGCCTATCCTGCCCGCTGGCTGGGCCGTGTTAGTATCACCACAGGTGATGGCCGCACTCTGACAGCAGCAATTGACGAGCCCAAGGGCGACCCCGGCAATACACTCAGCCCTGGTGAACTGGAAGATAAATTCAGAAAACTTGGGGCCCGCGCTGGCCCCTGGTCGGCAGATGACGTGGAGGCTCTGCTTGCACGTATCCGCGCGCTGCACACAGATCCACAGCTCGGCTCGCTATTGTGAGCGCTGCTACCAGGGAATTTCATCACCATCAAAATTAATAAACCGGCCCGCGTCTTCCAGACACAAACCCGCAATCACCTTGCGCATGCCCTGGACCGAAATATCAACTGTATTAATCGCATTGGGCCCGCCAAGGCCGGTCTTGGTCCAGCCTGGTGAAATGGTCACTGTGGTGATGTTTTTGGGCTTAAGCCAAGCGGCAATGCCGCGCATGGCCATGTTAAGCGCTGCCTTTGAGGTGCGGTAGCTGTAGCGGCCGGGATGATGCGTGTTGGCAATCGACGATAAACCCGATCCCATCATCACCAAAATAGCCTTATCAGCGCGTGCCATATGCTCAACAAACGCGCTTGTGACACTAATAGGGCCCAATAAATTGGTGTCCATGACACGGCGCCATTCATCAAAGTCATATGTGCCAGGGTCAGGGTCGTCGACATCATCATAGGCCGCTGTGCCATAGGCTTGCTTGTCGATCGTACCTGCATTATTGATCAACAAATCGATCGCACGGCCGCTCAATTTGTTAGCTAAAACGACAACGCTCTTGTTGTCATCAACATCAAGCATTTCGATCTCAAGCCGATCACCCACACGCTCTTGAAGGGCATGCAATGCCTCTGCTTTGTCCGGCACGCGACAACTTGCAACTACATGCCAGCCAACTGATAGATATTGTTCAACGAATTCAAGCCCCAAGCCACGATTTCCCCCGGTGATCAACATTGTCGGCATAAAACAACCTCTTCCCTCATCGATAACCAAATGTATTTATTCCACCCGCATCACCAAGCTTGATGCCAGCTTCCCCGGTCAATAGTTCCAGCTTAAATCTGGCCTGGCGTATAATTGGCACTGCCATTATGACGCAACGCTTTGAAGATATACGCAAGCTTTTAAAACAGGCAGGCTTGCTTGATTGCGCTCCATTAGATATCACTCCACATAGATATGATTATATGACAAAGGCCCATGACCTCTAACAGCTCAGATAAAGCCAAAAAGCGCCAGGAGCGTTTGGGGGCTGCGTTGAAAGCCAATTTGCAAAAGCGCAAAATGCAATCACGCGCGCGCCTTCAAGCGGTAGATGATGAAGGTCAAGGTGAGGATGATACTGCCGCCTCAAAACCGCCCCAGCAGGGTGATTAGAAATATTGAGCGTGATAAAAGAGCTTTTGCAGTAATCTGCACTGTTTAATTTCACCATATTATAGAAAGAAGCTTGATCCCTCAGGCATTATAAGAAACAAAGCGTCTGGGCCTGTGTGCTGGAACGCTGTTTAAGTGGAATATTATGGATAGAATTAAAATTATCGGTGGGGCTAGATTAAACGGCGAAATTCAAATCAGCGGGGCAAAAAACGCCTGCCTGCCGCTGATGATCGCAAGCCTTTTGACCAATGAAACGCTGACGCTCAAAAATGTGCCGAGATTGGCCGATGTGGCCATGCTGGCGCGTATTTTGGGCAATCATGGCGTGGACATGAGCGTGGATGGCAAGCGAGCCGGTGAGGTGCAGCGTAACGGCGATACGGTTCACCTGTCAGCGGCAGAGATTGTCGACACCACAGCGCCTTATGAACTGGTCTCACGCATGCGGGCCAGCTTTTGGGTTTTGGGCCCGCTACTGGCGCGTTGTGGTGAAGCACGAGTGTCTTTGCCCGGTGGCTGTGCCATTGGCACAAGACCAGTGGATTTGCACATTGCCGGTCTTGAAGCTCTGGGCGCTGAAATCGAGCTGGAAGACGGCTATATAGTAGCGAAAGCCCCCAAAGGACTGCATGGCGGTAAAATAAGCTTTCCAAAAGTCTCTGTCGGCGCCACACATCATGTCTTGATGGCAGCTTCTCTGGCCAAAGGTGAGACTGTGATCGAAAATGCAGCCTGTGAGCCCGAAATTGGCGATCTTGCGCAGTGCCTTGTGAAAATGGGCGCCAAGATTGAAGGCATAGGTTCAACAACCTTGCATATTGAAGGGGTTGAAAAGCTTCATGGGGCCACCCATTCCGTTTTGCCTGACCGGATTGAGACCGGAACCTATGCCATGGCAGTTGCCATGACCGGCGGTGAGGTTGAGCTGCTGGGCGCACAGATTGACCAGCTTCAAGCGCTGGTGCCGGTGATGGAACAAGCGGGTGTTGAAATGGTCGCCACCAATTCGGGCATCCGTGTAGCGCGCAATGGCGCAAAGCTTCATCCGGTCTCTGTTGACACCCAACCCTATCCGGGTTTTCCGACCGATTTGCAGGCGCAGCTTATGGCGCTGATGACCATGGCGGATGGCACGTCGGAAATCACCGAAACCATTTTTGAAAACCGCTTCATGCATGTGCAAGAACTGGTGCGTCTTGGGGCTGACATATCGCTTGATGGCGACAAGGCGACGGTGCGCGGTGTTAAAGCGCTTAAAGGTGCACCTGTTATGGCAACGGATTTGCGCGCGTCAGTGTCATTGGTGATTGCAGGCCTTGCGGCCGAAGGTGAAACCATTATCAACCGGGTATATCATCTTGACCGGGGCTTTGAAGAGATTGAGCGTAAACTTGGGGCATGTGGCGCGCATATTGAGCGCTTGTCAGAGTAAGATCAGGGCATAGAGGTAGCACAGGTCATGGACGCGTTGAAATTGACAGCGCTGGATGAGGACGATTTGCAAGTGATATCCACTCATTTGCAAGATGCCGTTATGCGCGCCAGTGACATGTCCTATTCGGCCAGTGAGAAACGCTTTACGGCCATTCTCAACAGGTTTGACTGGCAAGGCGCGCAAACCCCGAAACGCGATAAGTTTCAACGCGGCCACACCGGGCTGGATTTTGGCGCGGTGTTAGGTGTTCGGACCCGTAATATTCAAAACCAGTCCGATGATGTCATTTTATCGCTGCTCTCTATAAGCTTTCGGGCTGGAGAGGCCCCATCGGGCAAAATAACTCTGATTTTTGCCGGTGGGGGTGAGATCGAACTGGATGTGGAATGCATTGAGGCACGCATGAGTGATTTGGGGTCGGCCTGGGCAACGCAACATCGGCCCGAGCATGATTTTGAGGATGATTAGGCACGCCTAAGGCGTGTGTGAAAAGGTGTTTTATGGTGCTACGGCTGCAATCTGACGCAAGCGATTTTAAAAAGGCGTTTGAAGCGTTCCTGCACACCAAGCGGGAAGCCGCTGTCGACGTGGCCGGCGCTGTTGCGGGCATAATTGCTGACGTGCGTGAAAATGGCGATAAAGCGCTGATCGAGCTGACAGCCAAGTTTGACCGTTTTAATGTCACGGCGCAAAACTTGAGATTGAGCGATGACGAGATTGAGGTCGCCTGCGCAAAAGCCGACCCAAAAGTTGTGGCAGCGCTTGAATTGGCGCACCAGCGCATCACGGATTATCATGAGCGCCAGCGCCCCGAAAACAACCGCTTCACGGATGAAGCAGGCGTCGAACTGGGCCATAGATGGACGGCGGTTGAGGCCGTGGGTCTTTATGTGCCCGGTGGTACGGCAAGCTATCCAAGTTCGGTGTTGATGAACGCTGTTCCAGCAAAAGTGGCAGGTGTTAATCGCATCGTCATGGTGGTGCCATCTCCCGATGGTGTTTTAAATCCGCTTGTTCTGGCCGCAGCCCGCATTGCCGGTGTAACGGAAATATATCGCATTGGTGGGGCACAAGCGGTCGCTGCCTTGGCCTATGGCACGCAGACGATAGCGCCTGTGGCCAAGATTGTAGGTCCCGGCAATGCCTATGTGGCTGAGGCCAAGCGTCAGGTATTTGGTTTGGTCGGCATAGATATGATCGCAGGCCCGTCTGAAGTGTTGATCCTGGCTGATAAAGATAATGATCCAGCCTGGATTGCAGCAGATCTGTTGGCGCAAGCTGAACACGATATCTCAGCACAGTCGATTTTAATCACCGATGATGCAGAGTTTGGCAAGGCCGTTGAAGTTGCCGTTGACCTGGCCCTTAAATCCTTGCCGCGAGGCGAAATTGCAGGCCAAAGCTGGGACAGGTTCGGCGCTGTCATATGCGTTTCAGACTTGGCGCAAGCACCGGACTTGATTGACAAAATAGCGCCCGAACATTTGGAAATTGCCACAGCGAACGCTGAAGAGTTAATGGAAAAAATCAACAATGCCGGATCGATTTTCCTGGGCGCTCACACACCCGAAGCCATCGGCGATTATGTGGCAGGCTCAAACCATGTCTTGCCCACAGCACGCTCGGCAAGGTTCTCCTCGGGGTTAAATGTGCTTGATTTTATGAAGCGCACGTCAATTTTGCGCTGCACGCCCGAAGCCTTGCGCAAAATCGGTCCAGCAGCCATAACGTTGGGGCAAGCCGAAGGGTTGGACGCCCATGCCCGATCGGTTGCCATACGCATGAACATGAGCGTTGACGAATAAGGATTTGTGACCAATGACCAAGCGCGATGACCCAACGCGCACAGAGGGAACCGGCAATGATGACCGTTGCCGGTTGGTCAATATTATTCTCGATGAAAACTCACTGGCCAGAGCCGCACCCGACATTGAACATGAGCGCAAAGTCGCCATTTTTGATCTCCTGGATGACAACCAATTTGCCCCTGTGGGCAATTCTGACGGCCCCTATACGCTCATGCTTGCCATCATAGAGAGCCGTTTGATGTTTGACGTGCTCGATCAAAACGAGGTCCAGTGCTCAACGGTTCTGTTGTCATTGACACCGTTCCGCAAAATTGTGCGCGATTATTTTTTCATCTGTGAAAGCTATTTTGAAGCCATTAAAACTGCCCCGCCAAGCCGGATTGAAGCCATTGATATGGGCAGGCGCGGAATTCACAACGAGGGCAGCGAATTGTTACGTGCGCGCCTGGATGGCAAAATTGATATTGATTTTGATACGGCACGGCGGTTGTTCACGCTGATTTGTGCGCTTCATTGGAGAGGCTGACCATGAGCACCAATGAAGAAAAGCCGATTAGAACCGTTTTATTTGCCTGCAATATGAATGCTGTGCGCTCGCCCATGGCAGCAGGCCTGGTAAACCATTATTTTGGTGATCACATCGCGGCACTTTCGGCTGGCATCAGGCAGGCAGAGGAAATTAACGGCTTTTCCATAGCCTGCATGGAGGAACTTGGCATTGATATTACCGAGCATCGCCCGCGTACATTTGCTGATTTTGGCGAGGTAAATTTAGACCTCCTGGTGTCACTGACGCCTCAAGCCCAGCACCAGGCTGTTGAACTCACCCATATCAACCCAGTTGAATTTGAATATTGGCCGACTTATGATCCGACCTTGGCAACAGGTAATCGTGAGCAGAAAATGGCGGCGTTTCGCGAGGTTCGTGATAGTCTGATGACCAGAATAAAGACACGTTTTGGGCCGTTGATTGAGCCCATGATGTTAAAATCTAAGCTTAAACCTTGATTTTAGCGGGCGATGTGATCATTGTCTCACAGACAACGAAGGCAGGAGTGCATGGCTAAAGAAGAATTATTGGAATTTCCCGGTACTGTGACCGAATTGTTGCCGAATGCAACGTTTCGGGTGTTGCTTGAAAATGAGCACGAAATCATTGCACACACGGCGGGTAAAATGCGTAAAAACCGCATTCGCGTACTTGCGGGTGACAAGGTATTGGTGGAGATGACGCCCTATGATCTCTCCAAAGGGCGCATTACATATCGGTTTAAATAGGTCTATGAATATTCACTCTTAGGTTTCAGCATAATTCATGAGCGATGCACGAGCAAAACTGGTTTTGGCGAGTGGTTCTCCACGCAGACTGGCTTTGCTGGAACAGGTGGGAATAACGCCTGATCTTTTGTCGCCCTCTGCTGTGGATGAAACCCCCAAGCTAACTGAAATGCCAAGGTCATTGGTGAAAAGACTGGCGCGCGCCAAGGCACAAAGAGCAGCTGAGAGCCATCAGGTAGCAGATCTGGAACGCAGTCCCTATATTTTATCGGCTGATACGGTGGTTGCCATCGGCAGGCGCATTATGGGCAAGCCGGAGACGATTGAAGAAGCCGCCTTGTATTTGAAAAAATTATCCGGTCGCAGCCATCGCGTGTTCACCTCAATATGCTTGGTAACCCCCGGCGGAAGTTATCGGCAAAAGACTGTGGAAACGCGTGTCCGCTTCAAACGGCTTACCAAGCAGGACCTTGAAGGATATTTGGCTTCAGGCGAATGGCGCGATAAGGCGGGTGGCTACGCCATTCAAGGCAGGGCTGAAGCTTTTGTGCAAAAACTCACAGGCTCTTATTCAAATGTGGTTGGCTTGCCGCTGCATGAAACCATCGCGTTGTTGCAAGGCGCTGGCTACCCGGTCTATTTCAACTGGTTCTCAGGCACTTGACGGGGGCAGGGGATATGGCGCAGCAGGAAAACAAACTCAAGTCCAGCCGCAGTGCCAGGCCGTGCCCAATTTGCAACAAGATGTCGATTGAAAAATATCACCCGTTTTGTTCTGGCCGGTGCGCCAATATCGACCTTCACCACTGGCTAAATGGCTCATATGCTATACCTGCAGAGGAAGGTGTGGTTAACCCGGAAAGCGACAATGAAACAGGCGAGGGAGATGCCTAGCCGTTCTGGTAATTTGACCAATTTTGCTGGCAATAAAAAACCGGAAACACGCCTAGACAGCATGAGCCGGATTTCCTATAAACACGAGCTTTCCGCAATGCCGGGCACCGGAAAGACTTGAGTATAGCACCCAAGTAAACATCAGCCCGGATCGTGTGCCCAGGTAGCTCAGTTGGTAGAGCAGCGGACTGAAAATCCGCGTGTCGGTGGTTCAAATCCGCCCCTGGGCACCATCATATATATTTTATTTTAAAAAGTATTTTTTCGAATCAACAATCTAAAAGTCTAAGGCCGGGGAGGGAGCAAGGTCCCACTTCGCCAAATTCTCGCAGACGAACTTATTCGCTGGAAAGCAGCAGTTAAGTGCGACGCTGTTTTTAGCTTGCTTTTGAGCCAGAACGGTTATTCGAACCGTGCGCTTGCCGTGGGACAGTTCATGCTGTGCATATTGGACAAGTACAAACAGGCCATATTAGACTGCAGGGTAATTTCTATCGGCTGAGAGGGAAAGCAAATGGTCTTGTCGATTTCCAACATGGGTATTCTTTTCCGTATTCTGTTCTTGTTTGTTAGCGCGAGCCTATTTTTCCATCCGGTGAGTGTTTTGGCTGAATCGGTGCCGGACAGAAATCAGGCCATTGAAGGACGGTTCGAATTTCCTGGCCTGGCTGTAGCTCGGGAACGGGTCGAGATCATTCCACAAGCCAAAGGCACTGTTTTAAACGCCGCTGTCAAAACCGGGCAAAAGGTGAAAAAAGGCGACGTCCTGATCAGGATCGATCCAAGGCGATACCAATACATTGTCGATCAGGCCAAGGCAAAATTGAAAAATACACACGTCCGCTTTAAAACTGTAGTCACTGAATTTAACAGAATGAAAGGGTTGTTTGAGCAGAAACTTGCCACCACCACGAAGCTTTATGGCCTTAGCGTTGCGCGCGACCTTGCGGCAGGCCTCGTGGAGGAAGCGCAAGCTGACCTGAAAACAGCCGAGCTTAATCTTTCCCACACGGTTATACGTTCACCGATCGACGGGTTTATAGGCAGGTTCAATACAGATACCGGCGATGTGGTCGGATATAGCAATGAACCTGTCGTTCTCATCTTGAAGTATGATCCCATCATCGTGATCGTCGGCATCGATATCAAAACGCATCTTCGTTACCGCAGGCTCGGTATCGCAGGAAAGGGTAAACTAACGGGACTGCAGCTTAAACTACCTGATGGCAAGATTTATCAACATCGCGGCGAATATGTCGGATCTTTCCATCGGGTCAATCCGAAAAGCGGCAGGATGGAGCATGCAATTTCGTTTCCGAACAAAGATCTTCTCATTCCTCCGGGCCTGCCTGTAACCGTTATCGTAGAAATCGGCAAAGTGACGCAATAAGGCCGCGAAAAACATGCTCCCCTGAGCTTGGCACAATCTATAGTTTTCCCTCGATCGACCATCTCCACCTTCGCCGATATGAAGGACTTTTAGAGCAGCAGTTCTCTGTTTCATGGTTTCATGAAAGCGGAAGTCGAAGGGCGGTGTGTTTTCGGCCTGCTTGCTGATCGCCGGTTTTGCCATGGTGGCGTTTCCAGCCGATTATGGCATATCGGGTATAATGACATTGGTTGTTAGTCATAATGGCAGAGTTTACCAAAAAGACCTCGGACTCGATACGGCATCAATTGGTCGCGCAATGCATGCCTTCAATCCTGATAAGACGTGGACAAAGGTAGATGATTGATGGCGCGAGCGTGTCTATAAGTGCGCTATATGGGGCAACAATGAAGACCGCGCATATCACAGGCCTGCCGCACCGCTGGTAGCAAGACCGCTTAATGCCGGAGATTGCCTCCGAGGCACGCGCGACTGTAAGGGCGTTGAAGCTGAACTTTCTTTCTCAAACCCGCCTTAGTTAGATCAATTAGGTAACGCGCTAATTAGGAACAGCGTTTTTAAGGCTGAACTGGGATTTCCTTTGAAGTGACGCAGAAGGATGACGGAGAAGTCTGGCGAACGAAAGATTTTGCTCAAAGCCGTGTCGATGGCCAAGCGGAAATCATTGTCGCCGTGCCGAAGCCCCAGGCCATAGGGCTCAAACGAAAAAAAGCGGTCAGAAAGTTGTAAATCCGCACGGTCTGCTAATTTAGACACTAAATGTTGCAAGACGCCTCTGTCGGCAAAGTAAGCAGCGAGCTTTCCCGATTTCATCTGTTTAATCGCTTCAAGATGATTTGACACAGAAACCACTTCGGCCTTGATCTTTATTACTTCAAGCGTTCGTTTCAAAAGCTTCTCTGTGGTTGTGCCTGAAACAACCCCGACTTTGTGGCCGGCCAATTCCGGCAAACTGGACGGCCCGCCCGAGCGGAAAACCACGGTCGCACCGTCGGCAAAGAAAGGAACGGAAAAATCTACAACCTTCCGGCGGCTGAGCGTGATGGTGCTTGCGCCGCATAGCAGGTCAATTTTGCCCTGCCGAATGGCTTCAAAGCGGGCTTTAGCCGTGACGGCCACGAATTTGCTATTGAGTGACCCAAGCTGAAGTTGTTGCTTTAAACGCCCAACCACGGCCTGGCAAAGATCGATCGTGTATCCTGCGGGTTTTCCGTCTGGTCCCTGGTATGAATAAGGCGGTGCATCCTTGCGATAACCGATTTTGATTTCGCCGCTTTTTTTAATGTTATCCAGGGTGTCGGCACGCGATGGCGTTGAGGTCACAAACCCAGCGACAAGGCAAAGCGTGAAAAACCCCACGGCAATAATGATACGGTCAAACATGTTTTGTTTCTCCTTGTTAATCAGTCTTGAAGGCTGGTCTACCGCGATCGTTTATTATTGCCGGCAATAACAACGAAATCGGGAGCCGTCCGGGTCTCTGGAGACGCTGCAAAATCGGTAATCAATAAAGTGGTTCCTGGCTGCAACGTTGAAGCGACTTCAAGTGCGCGCGTCTTGTCAACCAATTCAACCCTATTCAAAGTCTGATCAGACATGCGTGTTACGGATTCCCCACCGACGCCGAGAAGATTGGGTTCCAGCCCATATGACATCCAGCGCAGATAGGGTTGGCCGGGCACTGGCCCGATTAGTGCATAGACATGCGTTCCAAGCGGCATGTCCGGTTGCTTGATCCTTATACCGGTCTCAAACTCGATCCTGCCGCCACGCATCAAGTACACTTTACGGTCGGCACCGGAGACGAGGATTGATGCAACATTCTGCCTTACCTCTTTGGACCAACCATTAGGAACCTTCTTCTTGCCCGCTTTAAGGACTGCTTTGCGTGCCAGCTTATCGGCAGCATCGGGAAGCAGAAGCCCGGGATTGTGTACTTCTCCTGTCGCCGTTTTGTTGTTCGCGATGATCACAGGGGTGCCGTAATGGGTGATGCTGAAAAGCATTTCGGAAAATTTTAGCGGCAATCGAACACAACCGTGCGATGCCGGATAGCCGGGCAGGTTACCGGCGTGCATGGCAATGCCGCGCCAGGTAAGCCGCTGCATGTTCGGCATAGGCGCGTTGTTGTAGGTTGAGGAATAATGTTCCTGTCTTTTCTGCAGGATCGTAAATACGCCAGTTGGTGTGCGATGTCCTCGTTTGCCTGTTGAGCAGGTTGAAACAGCAATTTCCACACCATTGCGATAGACATGCGTCAATTGTTCAGTCAAAGAGACAATAACAACCACCGGTCCAACCGGAGACAGATCAGGCCGCCAGATATATTGACCCGGCTTAAGGCTTGCGATGTTGGGTATCCGATTGGCGAGTGCTGCGGGTGCTAGCAATAAGGCCCCGGCAGCTACGCCAGCACCAAGAAGTTTTCTGCGGTTAATCTCTAACTTTGGTTTTTCGGTGGGCATCGTTCTTCATCCTCAACTATCTGCAACGCCTGGCAAATGACCGGATAGAATTCAGTTAGCGTTATCGAGCCGCACAAGTTCCACCCTGCGGTTCATTGCGCGGCCTTCGAGTGTATCATTGGTCGCCTTCGGTCGTGTCAGGCCAAAACCGACTACTTTGAGACGACCGGACTTAATCTTGTGTGTCCTGATAAGCGCAGTCTTTATGGCTTGGGCGCGGCGTTGCGAAAGCAGCTGATTTGCATTCGCGCCGCCTATGGAATCCGTATGCCCCTGGATCGAAAGCCGCCAGGCTGGGTTATTCTTTAACGTGGCGGCGATATCGGCGACCAGCGATCTCACCCCCGGCCTAAGGGAAGCGCTGGCGAAGTTGAAATGGATCCCATAAAGCTCAAAACGGCGCATCGTCCTCAATGTTTGCTCAAGTGTGGCGCGCTGGGAAAGTCCGGTATTTAACCGAACGACGTTCATGACTATCGGCCGGTTATCGCGCGCGCTGCGGATGTTCTGACCGCCCAGTTTGATGTTGTAACGCAGCATAAGTGGATTATGTATGCCATCGACAATATAAAATTCACCAATGGCCTGCGTTTTTCCGGCTTTGAAAAAGCCCTTCGCATGGAGTGCCGGAATGTCTGCAACCTTGTTGTTGATAACAATGCGGTAGCGCGTTTTTTTAACCAAGGACAGCCGGCCGGGTAAGATTTTGCCGCTGGTATCAATCATCAAGCCCCAATTGGCCTGCCCGGTCTTCTTAAGCTCCTGAAACACATTTGCAGACAGACCGACCGAAGTCGTCCCCGGCATCACTAGGGGCATTTGTTTGGAAAATCCAATCACGTAAGCCTTGGCGTTTTGACGGTCGCCGCGCAGAATTTCACGGCGTGAAACCGTGCCGAGCGTATTGGTGTAATTGACCAGGAAGCGGAGCGTATCCGCATTGAGCACCCTGGTGTAGGCTTCCCCGTCGCGCTTATCAAAATTATGAAAAGCGGTCGTGATCTCAAAGCCCGGCTGCAGCGTCGTGGCACCGATTTGCGCCATGGGGGCCTGGGCGGCCGCATGGGTGGCAAAAATTATTACGGCCAGCATGGCCAGGACTATCTTGCTCGTCATCACACTCTCCCATATCCAGCAATATTTAGATGACCCTATAACCCCGGGCTCCTGCTGATCGCCAGCAGGAGCCCGGGCATCCACAATTCCCATTCTTGAAAACCACTGGAGACAACAAGTCTATTTCAGGTCTTCCTCAGCATCGGAAAAAGCGACCTGACACTTTTGTTCAAGTTTGGCTCTGTTTTTCAACAAGCATTGATACATCCGCCCGCCACCGATCTCCACGTCTGCGCAATTATTGTCGAGATCTTTTTGACACTGCTCAACAACATGGCTCACGGCTGACAGGAGCATGCGGAGCTGAACCACGCCAACTTCAATGGATATTGAACATTGATCGGAAAGTTTATCACCGTGAGCATAAAGGCAAGCTACGATCCGGCCTCTGCCTGGTGTCACTTTACTACAGTAATTAACCAGCTCTTTCTTGCAGTCATTAAGCACCATTTCTGCAATGGATTCTTGAGCAGAACTGGTAGCGAGTGGTGTTAGCGCCAGCACGAAAGCGAAGAAAAATATTTGGGTCAGATGCTTAAGCGTTTGTATAGTCATTATGATATCCCTTCCACAATTTTCAAATAGACAGCCTGCAATTTGGGCTTCGCCCGCCACATGCACTACAGGTTTCCGGCCCCGACACCCAAGATCATCGTCCTGGACGGGCCGGCCATTATCGCATCAGTTTCAATCAATTGCCGGAGCAATAATACCAGTAACCTCTTGTCAAAGCCGAGTTTGACCACGTCCAGCACAGCGAGGGATCGGGTGCTGGTGGCGGTGTGTTTGCCGCAACCACGATTGCGGCCCCCATGGTGACGCCGAAAGCAACCGCGCCCCAACGAGCGCCGCGCCATCCATAGCCGCGATGTCTTACGTTTACATTCACATTACGGTTGGGCCTATTTCCTGGGCGTCCACCGGGCCTATTTCCTGGGCGTCCAGCACCGGGCCTATTTCCTGGGCGTCCAGCGCCAGGCCTGCCCCCTGGGCGTCCAGCGCCCGGACGCTTTCCTCCACCGCCTCGGCGAGCACCACCGCCTCCGCGTCTGCCGCCTCGTGCGTATTGTTGCAACTTAATATCCGCAGATGCGCTGTTAAACGGATTAGCGATCTCTGTGGCGGGAGTTGCAACTGCCGCGGATGCATTGCCCGAAATCACTGCTGAGAATGAAAAAAATACAATTCCCATTCCAACGGTCAGGCCTGTCCTTTTGCTCATAATGGTTCTCCTATCCAATAATTTAATTTTGTAACCAAACGCCGCAATTCGCAAGGCGGGCCATGCTGTTGTGCCACCCATTCTTATTCCAGAACCCTCGCAGTGCCTGTCCATTTCGGACTTGCACTGTTCAGTAGCATCCCGCACAGCAGCTAATATCCCAGCAAGATGACCCAAACCTTCTTCATACTAAAAAGCAGATTGAGGAAATGCGCAACTGTCATAATTGACAGGTGCACATAAGTTGAAACCAACATTTAATTCCTCCATTGAAAAACATACAAGTTCGCGGCGCTCGCTAAAATGAGCCAAGCCGTGGACAATATCGTTTCCGGTATCTGAGGTATATTCACAACATTGCTTCGAGCGTTAAAAATCGTTACAATAATAGGGTGGGTGAAGAAGCCATGCATATCACTGCAGCATATCTCCTAAACCCCCAACGGGATGAGCAGAGCCACCTTTAGCTCAACCAGATAAGTGCTTTGTGTCATTAATCGGTGGAAAGCGATTATGGTGAATATCCAATGAATACCAGGGCTTTACAGTGCACTCTTATCATCTGTGCTGCTTTAATGTTTGGCAGTGCATATGCCGCACAAGCCGCCGATAAGGCTCCTCCAGCTGCCGATAGCGGATGGACGTATAACATTACTCAACTCGGTTGGATCCCCAAAATAAAAGCGGATGCGGCGATGTTTGGGTCACCGGTTCTTGAAGTCGATCTTAAATTCAAAGATATTATTAAGGATGTAAACTGGTCTGACTTTCCACCTATATGGGAGATGAATGGCGAAATCCGTAATGGTAGGTTTGGTTTATTTTCGGAAGTGATATCTGCTGCTCTCGAAGTCAGCGGATCAACGTCCGGCCCGCCAGCCGCGAGCCTTACGGTGGATCTCAGAATGACGGTTGTCACCACGCTTGGATCTTACCGGGTTGCCGAACAGGACAAGTCCCATCTCGATGTTGTCGCCGGCGCGCGCCTTTATGACGTCAGACCCAAATTGAAGGTCGCGATAGGTTTTTTAGCCGGTTCAGCCAAGGATTATCATACCTGGGTCGATCCGGTGGTTGGTTTTAAAGGTAACTATGAATTGGGTAACAACTTTTTTGTCGAAGGTTGGGGCTTAATCGGCGGCTTTGATGTGTCCTCTAAATTCATGTGGGACGCATGGGGCGGTTTAGGATATAGGGTGAATAATTTGTTTTCAGCGTCCGCCGGGTGGCGCCATCTCAGTGTGGATTACGAGAAGGGTGCATTTTTATTTGACGCAGATATCGACGGCCCCATGCTTAACTTCCATTTCGATTTCTAAATGGTCTCGGGGGTGCGGGTTCAAGCAACTCACCCGAACGTTCAGGCCAGTTTGAATCACCTATTATCATTTTATCATTGCGGAAACAGCAAGGTCAGAGTGGCTTGCAATTGCCACTAGAGTGCTATTTTTTCTCCGGGAACAGAAAATTCAATGACGTCTGGATTTGCCAGTCGGGGCCACCACTTGGTCTGACAACGTTGTAAAAAGCAGCTGCCTTGAACTGCATATGCTGGCTCCCGATCATGAACGTTTTGCCCACGCCACCACCCAGTGGTACCGTCCATTTGTTGCCACTTGAGGCGTTCCAATTTGCGGAAATCACCGGGTTGGTAAAGACGAACAAACCGGGGTGGTCTTTGAAATTGTAGTTAAAGAAAGGTTGGATAGTCATCAGGTCTGTATCCACGCGGGAAGAGCCGCCGGACGCATCGGCGAAAGACCACACTTGTCCGAACAAGGCGCCCGTGACAATGTTTTCAGGAGTATAGACAACAACAACGGCCGGGCCTGCCGTCCACTTTTCCGATCCCAATGAGGATTTGGAGGCGGTCGGCAGGATAAATTGCGGGCCCGCTCCAATCGTCCATTTGCCCATCGGTGGAGCAACAAAGAACAATGACGGGTTGATATCGCCCAATCCTGAATCGTCGCTGTTAGGAGTGGTAACAATCGGTTTTTCAATGAATGTTGGGATGATGGTTCGAGTTATAAACGTCCAGCCGCCACCCAGATCAAAAGGCACAACAGGTTTGAAAGTCAGCTGATATTGATCCCTGTCAAAAGGGCCGATATTTGTTTTGATGTCGAGTTCAACCGGAACACTTATCAAGTTTCCAAGCGGGTTTTGTGCATCTTTGCCAGCATCTGCAACTGCCTGGTGAGGGGCAGCCATCAACAAACAAAATCCTGTGGCAAGTCCCAGATAATATTTGCGAAATCTAACTGTCATAAATCCCTCTTATCATTTATGTCCTATGGAAGGCCCTTTACCCAGATGCCTTAATGGTTAGAACTACAACACTGCTCTATAAATAAAGAACAGCCACCTCGACATTTCATTTTAAAGTCTAGAGATCAAAGTAATTATTAAAAAAAATAGCCACATAGAAGCGGGAGTATCCGCCGTCTGTGTGGCACATTATTCCCTCACCCGGGTTAGCGGGTTAAATGATGTCGTAAAATGTCAACCATCCAGATTGTTACGCCGCTATTTTTTATTTTTGTCCTTGTAAAATTTCATTGCCTCATCAACATTCAAAGCGCCATCTTTGTTTGTGTCGGCTGCTTTAAAGTCCTGGAGTTTTTCCGCAATAACTTCTTCTACGGAAAGAGACCCGTCCTTATTCGCATCACCGTCTGAGAATTCAGGATTCTTCGCCAAGTCCCCGATTTCACCTTTTTCGATCAAATTGTTTTTGTTTGTGTCTGTCTTGGAGAAATGGGTCATGACCACTTGAATAAACTCTGGTTTACCTACCAGGTCGTCGCCATCTTTGTCGGCAAGGATAAAAGCTCTCTCAATTTTGGTGACGTCTGCTTTGCCCGGGCTCACGCCTAAAAAGGTGAAGCCTAGAGCCATTATGGTTGCGGTAAAAATTCTCTTCACCTGAAACTCCTTTTCACAAATTTTATTCATTTAACACTCTCCCCATACCCTTGATGGTAATAGGTTTCATCTGAAAGGCTCAAAAGGATGCTATTTTCCTCTGCGGCGCATGCAATCGTTGTAAGCTCGGTTATAGAGCGCCTGAGAATTACTACTTTGTCTGCTGGCACCACTTAAAAGCCCAACACCTCCACCTACTAGAGCACCTGCGCCAAAACTGCCAAATGCGCCGCCTATTAATGTGCCGCCAATAGCTCCAATCCCGGTACTGCGAGCGACTTGTCCCTGCGTATTGCGGTTTGCATAATCGCGGGCGTAACCCGAACAATAGTCTGATTGAGCAAAAACCGTTTGAGATGTCGATGCGAAAGCTCCCAGGAAAGCTATCGCAAAAAAAGCCTGTTTTAATAGATCATGTTTAAACACCGGAACGTTTCCTATTTTGTTTCAAAGCACTAAAGACCGTTTATTTAACCCTGTTCATGCAGCCAGCCCCACGCTGAGGGCACATCCGCACTGAAGCGTGTGATTGCATTGTTCTATTACAATCCGGCTTCAAGCGATATGCAACTGTTAAAACTAACAGGTAACCCCGGAATTTAACAGACTTAAATCCACCAGAAAAATCAAAAAAAAAGTGTCTGCCGAAAAGCTGCGTATTCTCACGTTAATATAATTTACAAAAGTTTTGTGGCTGGGGCCAAAAACCAGCTAAACTCCAGACAGATGCGCATGAGGAGGTATTAGATTGGAGATTTGAACCATGCGCATAAGGCTAAAAACTTTTCCGCTCTCCGCCATTGCCTATTTGCTGGTTTGTGGTGTGTTCGGCAGTAGCGCCACCGCCATCCCCACGGTGAGTGGAAAGCTCGTCAATGTTCCGCCAAAAGCGTCTATATTAACTAAATTTGCAGAGTTCCGTCGCCATCCCCGCCACAGAAATTTCCGGGGACGCAACAGAAAGCATGGGTTAAAGCGTCGGGGTCGCCACGGCGAGCACAAAAGGCGTCGAGGCAGACGCCCCTTATACCACCATGGGTATGGATACTACCATGGTGGGTATGGCACTTATTATTATCGGCCCACATGCCGCTACCTCGCCGGCTGTCCTTGCCGCTTCCTCTCAGGATGTTGATTGGTTACGGGCCAATATCTGCCGGGTCTGCGCCATCCGCACTCAAGAGCAACTCAACGTCTGCGGTGATATCTCATGCAGCCATAATAATTTGAGTTGCGGTAACCCCAATTTCTCACGCACCGGCGATGCCAATATCCGCCACGTCCCCTATAATACCTCCGGGTGGTGTAAGGATAGCTGTAGTACGGGTAACTATAAGCGTAAGGATACGCAAGGAACGGATAACCGTAATAATAAGAGCCTCCACCCCAATAACGGCCTCTGCGATAACTTCTTCCGCGATAGCCACGGCCTCTGCGATAACCTCTTCCACGATAGCCATGGCGGCCACGATAGCCACGGCCTCCACGACGGGCACCCCGGCCACCCCGGCCACTCCTTTTCGCAAGTTTGACCGGTAAAGCCGTATCAACTTGGCCGACCTTCTTAGCGGCTTGTGCCGGCCCTTGTTCATCGACCGTCAGTTTGGCTGAAGCATAACTGCTGAATACAAACAGGCCCGCCGCTGCCATGCCAATGACTGATAAAAAACGCCTCCTAACCATATCATCCTCCTATATTCATCAGCCCCCAGTTTTTGTGTATCACATGATCTAACGAGATCATTTGATTTTAATCAATTGCACCATCGGTCCGCACAGAACGAACGATGTTGCCGTGATCAAAACGATGCTTTTGATGTTCAGCGTTATTTCTCCACAAAATTGCCCGGGTGGGGGTGTTGAATCATACTCCGAAGAACTGCCCGCGCCCTAGCACGGTCTTGATCCAGTTGGCGTTATGCGCTGGCTGGTTTACCGATTATAGTACCCATCACCAAACCGAACGCGACATGGTCCATCAGGGCCACCATTGCCTAGGGCAGGTTGACGAAGAACAACCCACGTCCATTAGAAAGGTAACATTAGCCCTAGCGTCAGATTTCGATAACCTTGCGATACAGATGCCAGGTCGCATGCCCAAGGATTGGCATCACCACGGCGAGGCCGACGAAAAATGGCAAGGTCCCGATCCCCAAAAGCACAGCGACGATAATTCCCCAGATAACCATGGTCACGGGGTTCTCCAGAGCTGCCTTTATTGACATTTGAACCGCCAATAATGGGCTGACGTCACGGTGGACCAGCATTGGAAAAGACACAGCACTAATAGCCAGCACGAAGGCTGCAAACACAGCCCCGACGCCGCAGCCAACAATCATGAGTGTCCAACCGGCAGTTGTTGTAAAAACCTGGGTGGTGAACTCGGTAATCGAAGTTGGCACCCAATTGCCAAAGGCCATCAGATAAATGACACGTGCGGCACTCAGCCAAATCAGGTAAACGGCCAACTGCATCAAACCCAAGCCTATGACATTGCGGATGGACGGGGACCGGATGATGTCAAACGCGTGTCTCCAGGAAACATCGAGCCCCTTCTCGCGACGCCGGCTCATCTCGTATAAGCCAACCGCTGCTAAGGGACCGATGAGCGCGAAACCGCTGATAAGCGGAAACAGCAGCGGCAAGACGTCGTATCCAAAAAACAATCTAACCAAAACAAGGCAAACGATAGGATAAATAAAGACAAGAAGTATCAGGTGACTGGGCATTGCCTTGAAGTCGTCAAAGCCCTTGGCCAACGCCTCTTTAAGGTCGGCGGGTTGGATTTTTCGAACAGTCGGTTGAACGTGTGCTGCGCCTGCTTTCGTGGTCATTTTCGCAGTTGTCATGGCCGTGTCTCCAGAATTTCCAGTCCAAACAGCCACGACGCCAAAGCTAAAAAATCTTCAGCTTATCGCAGCTGTCTCGCCCAGCAGCGACCCGTAGCCATGCAATCACTATACACGACCTGCGTTATTTTGTCGCGCCCCTTGTGGTCCAGATACTAACAACGCGCCATGCCATTCTCGGCGCGATATCGTTAGATTTAAATCTTCAAAGAACACCGGAGGAGGGGTGACACTCTCGCCCGCAGGCGTCCTTTGTGCTACCACTGCCAGATGTTCCCTTTGATGAGTACGGTTAAGTTGATGACAAAAACGCTGCAACACATAACTGAGTTATTCAAACTGCGCATCGGCGTGGCCATAACTCTTTGTGCGATTGCCGGCATGGCGATGACGCCGGGCACCCCACTGCCGCCTTGGAAGATGGCGGTGCTTGCCCTGGCGGTGTTTCTGTCCTCGGGAAGTGCTGGTGCATTTAATCATTATGTGGAGCGCGAATTGGACGCATCGATGGAGCGAACACGCAACCGCCCCTTTGTTACAGGCGAGCTTCAACCCGGTTGGATGTGGCTTGCCGGCATCGTTGTGTTGCTCGCCTTTGCCGTTGGCATTGCAGCTTGGGTCTTGAACGCCCATGTAGCCCTTTATGTTTTTCTAGGCGCGTTTTTCTACGCCGTTGTTTACACGCTGTGGCTCAAGCAGCGCAGTGTCTTGAACATTGTGATCGGCGGCCTGGCGGGCAGTTTTGCTGTGCTTGCAGGGGCCGCTGCCATCACGCCTGATCTGGCACCGGCCTCGATTGTTCTAGCGATTGTTTTGTTTCTTTGGACGCCACCTCATTTCTGGAGCTTGGCAATGGTGCTGCATAAAGAATATGCGCAAGCTGGCGTTCCAATGCTTCCGGTTGTGATCGGTGATGCTGCGACCTCTTGGGTCATCTTGGCGCACACACTGGTCCTTGTAGCCGTCTCCCTGCTGCCCATGATGTATGGTATGGGCACAATTTATCTGGTGGGCGCCTTGGCAGGTGGCGGATTTTTCATAAAACGAAGCATTGACCTGGTTCGAGATCCTGGCCCCCCAAAAGCCTTGGCCAATTTCCTGGCCTCTTTTGTGCAGTTGGGATTGCTGTTGATCGCGGCAATTATCGACGGCGGTTTGAACTTGTGACGTTCACGCCTAAATCGGTCATGAGAAAAATGGCTTACCGATGGCGTTTTTTTCGCCAAAGACTATGACGGCCAGTGTCAGATTCATCTCGAGCGAATCAACCCTCACATCCTTTAGATATACTTCTGGCTCTCGTTCAATATCGTGGCTCTGGATGTTAGCTGCGACAATTTGGCGCATGTGGGCGTTTCATTATGTAAGGCCTCGGTACCATTTGCATCCACATCCCCGGCGCAAAAGCGCGGTTACCTTGCGCCACAGACAAAATCAGCCTTGCCCGCGCACGGAAAGTCCAGATCATTTTAGCAAGCAGGTTAACAACAGGAGGTGTGCCTCAAGAGCTCCAAAAATTACGTTCTTAGCTATGCTTTGACAGATGTCATTGTAGTTATTATGGTGCAGCCGTTGCATACGTGAAGCGGTACTCTGCTTTGCTCCGGTGTGGGTCTTTTTCATGGAGGGATGAATAAGGCAATGATTGTAGCTTTGATACTGATACTGGTGGCTGTTGGCTCGGTCGTATTTCACTTCGTGAGCCCGTGGTGGTGGACACCTATCGCCTCAAATTGGGGTTTCATCGACACCACGATTCTCATCACATTCTGGGTCACCGGGGTCGTTTTCGTTGCCGTCGTTGTGTTTACCGGCTATTGCGTCTGGAAATACCGCTACCAGGAAGACCGGCGTTCGGAATACGAACCAGAAGATCCAAGGCTGGAGTGGTGGCTTACCGTGCTAACCTCGATCGGCGTCGTGATAATGCTCGCCCCCGGCCTGATTGCATGGCAGCAATATATAACTGTCCCTGCGGGTGCGGCCGAGTTCGAAGTTCTGGGCAAGCAATGGCAATGGGGTTTCCGTTTGCCAGGCAAGGACGGTGTTTTGGGCAAATCGGATAACAGGAATATTACCGCCGAAAACCCGTTTGGTGTGGATCCAAAAGATCCCAATGGCAAAGATGATGTTCTGATTGATGCCGATGATCTCCATATTCAGATCGGCAAGCCGGTTAAAGTCCTGTTGCGCTCTGTTGATGTTTTGCACGATTTCTACGTGCCTCAGTTCCGCGGCAAGATGGATATGATACCGGGAATGGTTACCTATTTCTGGTTTACGCCGACGAGAACCGGCAGTTTTGATATCCTTTGCGCCGAATTATGCGGCGTGGGGCACCATGCCATGCGTGGTATCGTCGTGGTCGATAAGGAAAGCGACTATAAAAAATGGCTGAGTGAGCAGGAGACGTTCGCGCAAACAATGGCCAAGGCCAAAAGCCGCAAACAAAAAAAGCTCAAGCTGACGTTCAACCAGAACAAGGCGGCACCTCAAGCAAAGGTGTCTGCGCAATGAAACTCAAACGAGTTGAAATCAAAGAATTCAAAGCCGTGGGGGTATTTTGATGTCTGATACTACACCAGAAGATGTCGGGTATGTTGGACCTGCCGAGGTCGATGATCAAGATCTCTACCATCCAAAAAGCTGGATCACGAAATACGTCTTCTGCCAAGACGCCAAGGTCATCGCCATCCAGTATGGCATGACAGCAACAGCCATCGGGCTGGTAGCCTTGGTCTTATCGTGGCTTATGCGTCTGCAGCTTGGTTTCCCCGAGAGTTTCTCTTTCATCGAGCCATCTGACTATTACCAATTCATCACCGCCCACGGCATGATCATGGTGGTCTACCTGCTCACAGCCCTGTTTCTCGGCGGATTTGGCAATTATCTCATCCCGTTGATGGTTGGGGCCCGCGACATGGCGTTTCCATATGTGAATATGGTGAGCTATTGGGTCTACCTGACCGCGGTGTTGGTCCTTATCGCAAGCTTCTTTGTCCCCGGCGGGCCCACGGGTGCTGGTTGGACGCTCTATCCGCCACAAGCGATATTATCCACCACGCCGGGTTCTGATGGCGGCATAATCTTGTTGCTCGTATCATTGGCGCTCTTCATTGTCGGCTTCACCATGGGTGGGCTGAATTATGTTGTGACCGTGTTGCAGTGCCGCACGCGTGGCATGACGCTGATGCGCATGCCCTTGACGATTTGGGGCATTTTCACAGCCACCGTTCTGGCTCTGCTGGCGTTCCCGGCCTTATTGGTCGGTGCCATTATGATGTTGTTCGACAGGCTGCTTGGCACCAGCTTCTTCATGCCTTCGATCGTGCAACTGGGCGAGCAACTAAGCTATGGCGGCGGCAGCCCGATCTTGTTCCAGCACCTGTTCTGGTTCTTTGGCCATCCAGAAGTTTACATCGTGGCCCTGCCGGCCTTCGGCATCGTCTCGGACTTGATAAGCGTGCATGCCAGACGGCATATTTTCGGATACCGCCTAATGGTCTGGGCAATCGTGATTATTGGTGCGCTTAGCTTCATCGTATGGGCACATCACATGTATGTGTCGGGCATGAACCCATATTTCGGTTTCTTCTTTGCCACCACAACACTGATCATTGCGGTGCCAACAGCACTCAAGGTTTATAACTGGACCCTGACATTATGGCGCGGCAACATCCGCCTTAACGTGCCGATGCTGTTTTCGCTCGGTTTCATCATAACCTTTGTGAACGGCGGGATCACAGGGCTGTTCCTTGGCAACGTTATTATTGACGTGCCGCTGTCCGACACAATGTTCGTGGTAGCGCACTTCCATATGGTGATGGGGGTTGCCCCAATGCTGGTTGTCTTGGGCGCAATCTATCACTGGTATCCGTTGATGACGGGCAAGATGTACAATGAAACGCTGGGCAAGTGGCACTTCTGGGTCACCTTCCTCGGCGCTTATCTGATTTACTTCCCAATGCATTATATCGGTTTTGTCGGTGTACCGCGGCGGTATTTCACAATAGATGACACCTCGTTCATCCCCGAATCGGTCGGCGATTTGAACGCCTTTATCAGTATTGCGACATTCGTCGTAGGTGCTGCACAAATATTGTTCTTCTACAATATGGCGCGCAGCTATTTTAATGGCAAAAAGGCCGGCTCAAATCCATGGCAAGCAGCTTCTCTGGAATGGCAAACCCCGCAAGTACCGCCAGGCCATGGTAACTGGGGCAAGGAGTTGCCGCTGGTTTACCGCTGGGCCTATGATTATGGCGTGCCTGGTGCCAGAGACGATTTTGTACCTCAGCATATAGCGCCGAAAGATGTGCCGATGGCAAAAAAGAAAGCAAAGAAATCGAGTTCCGGGAAATCCAAAGCATGAACTTCTTTAGGCAAATAAGCCAAAAACCTTGGCTGCCGGTTGAAGAAGGTCTTGCAGGATTTGATGATTACCATACATCTACCCCGCCCGCCCGGGTTGCCCTAAAGATGTTTCTTATCGTGGTTAGCATCCTGTTCTTTTTGCTGACCATCGCTTATGTGGGCCGGATGGCATTTGTAGAGTTGCGCCCAGTGCCGCAACCATGGCTGATGTGGCAAAATACATTCATGTTGGTCTTGGCCAGTGTTGCGTTGCAATGGGCAAAAACCTCTGCTCGGCGCGACCAATGGAGCAATGCGCAAACCGCTCTGCTTGCAGCTGGGGCATTGACCATTGCCTTCCTCGTAGGCCAACTCTTGTCCTGGCAACAGCTGGTTGACATGGGATATTTTAAAATCACAAACCCGGCAATTGGTCTTTTCATCCTGATAACTGGGATGCACGGGTTGCACATGTTAGGCGGCCTGATAGCCTGGGGGCGGACCACTGACAAGGTATGGCGGCGTGACGAACTTAAGCTGACCAAGGTTAAGCAGAGCATCGATAACTGCACGCTCTACTGGCACGTTTTGCTGGTGGTTTGGCTGGTGATGTTCGGTTTACTGTTTTCAGGTAACAATACTCTGGATATCCTGCTGGTGCTGTGCGGGATTAAATAAGAAGGGGATACGTTCATGGCAAAGACAGCAGCTGTTGCAAAGGGGCTGGACCCCGCAGCTCTAGCACCAGGCATGGCGGGCTTTTCGGCCGATTGGTCATCTGACCAACGCGCCTTTAAGAACGTCCACTGGGGCAAGGCCATGATGTGGATTTTCCTCCTGTCTGACACCTTCATCTTCAGTTGTTTTTTGATATCCTACATGACGGTGCGGTGGTCAACGACGACACCATGGCCCAATCCCAGCGAAGTTTTCGGCTTGCATGTAGGCGGCGTTGAAGTTCCACTTCTTTTAATCGCTATTATGACTTTTATCCTGATCTCCTCCAGCGGCACCATGGCCATGGCGGTCAATTTCGGCTATCGCAAAAACCGCAAGGTAACCACCTATTTGATCTTGTTGACAGCCCTGTTTGGAGCATCCTTTGTCGGCATGCAGGCGTTCGAGTGGTCCAAACTGATCCATGAAGGTGTGCGGCCCTGGGCCAATCCCTTCGGCGCACCTCAATTTGGTTCATCTTTCTTCATGATCACCGGATTTCACGGATTTCACGTGTCAATTGGTGTAATTTTCTTGTTGATCGTTGCGCGCAAGGTTTGGCGCGGCGATTATGATCGCGGAGATCGAGGGTACTTCACCACGATGAAGGGTGGTTACGAGCACGTTGAGACCATGGGTCTTTATTGGCACTTCGTCGACCTGGTCTGGGTCTTCATCTTCGCATTCTTCTATCTCTGGTAAGGGGCGCACATGGCACACGCAGAAGGTCAACAACACCCAATCAGCACCTATCTATGGATATGGTTTCTGCTGTTCGTATTCAGCTTCTTTTCCTACATGGTCGACTATGCGGCCTTTCAGGGCTTGCTGAGATGGAGCCTGATACTAATCTTTATGATGATAAAGGCGGGATTGATCGTTGCTATTTTCATGCATATGGCATGGGAACGGCTGGCACTGATTTATGCAATTTGCCTGCCCCCGGCATTCGTGTTGGTCTTTGTAGCCCTTATGTCGTTTGAATCCAGCTACACCCTGGACACGCGCGATACCTTCTTCGCCCTAGGATCCGCCCTAGGGTCATAGGACAGAAGGATCTTAAGCCCAGAAGGATCATAGAGCCAGAAAGCTAGAGTTCAGACCCTAGAGAACATCTTTTCCGAATAAAGACCCTTCCAGCAAGGTTTGTCTTGAAGCAAGACTTTGCTTAGCAGGAAGGGCTTTCATTAGGGTGTTGTTATTTCTTGGAGAACGTCTGGATATAGGCAATGACGTTTGCGCGGTCAGCCTCTTTTCTCAGACCCGGGAACACCATTTTGGTCTTAGGGACGAGTTTTTTAGGCTTGGTCAGATATGCATCAAGCTTTGCTGCTGACCACGTTAGCCCGCCTGCGCCTGCTGCGATCATCGCCTTGGAATATTTGAACCCTTCTTGAGCGCCTGCCTTCGCATCAACGATATTGTTGAGCGCCGGTCCGATCTTGTTCTTGGCACCATCACCAACCATGTGGCAGATCTTGCATTTATTGAAAACTTTTTTGCCTTTCGCGGCATCGCCTTCAGCCTGGGCCATATTGGCGAAGGAGGTAAGGGCCAAGGCCACAACCGCCAGTCTTATGGGATTTTTCATACTCTAAACCTCTTTATTGCCTAGTTTAAATTGAATTCGCGGATAAAACCCGCAGTGTGATCTCGCCCCTTATAACATGAATTACCTTGGCCGCAGACGTGAAAATATAGTCAAATGGTTCAATATGATCGAAATGTGTGCTAGCTCTTAAATTCCCTGAAAATCTCAGCTATACTGCTTGAGATAGGCATGCATTGTTTCCTGCTTGAAAGCCGGATTACGGCAGTCCTGAACGGTCTGAGTGGGGAGTGGTGGCGTGCCGCCACAAAGAATTGAAATCGGAAATGAGGGTAAAAACAATGTCAGATGACTTCCACCAAGGCGAAGTTTTCAAGGTTGCCATAATAATAGGGATAGTTGTCCTCGTTTTGGGTTTTGGCGGCTTGTTGCTCCAAGTTGTATAGGCCTGCAAGGTCGATTTTACGCTAACCGTGATCCGCGTGCAGGGGTGGCAATCTTGTCGAAGTTCTACGGGTTAAGGCAGACAATGCGCACCGCCCTATTTGAACAGATAAACCGCCGCATTTCCCGGTGACAGGTAATATATGAGTTCCCCATTCCAATGAAACCCCGCCTTATTTTGCTCATCACAGCCGCCTTTATTGTAGGCGTTTTGGGAGCGTTTACCTCGTTCTACCTGGTTGGTGCGGGCATGAAACAATACACCTCAAAGGTTACGGTAACAGGCAAGGCGCGTGTCGGCGGGCCATTTACTTTAACCAATCACAAAGGCCAACGGGTCACCCGCAAGGATTTTGCGGGCCGTTACATGCTGGTCTATTTCGGCTACACTTTTTGCCCGGACGTTTGCCCGATCGAGCTTCAGGTAATAACCAAGGCTCTAGAGCAACTCGGAGACAAGGCGGCCAAGGTGACACCCGTGTTTATCACCGTCGACCCCGAGCGCGACACCGTCAAGCAAATGGCATCATACGTTACCCACTTTCATGATCGTCTGGTCGGACTGACAGGATCGGTGGACGAAATTCGCGCCATCGCAAAGTCATACCATGTGTATTTTGCAAAAGCGAAAGACAACAATTCCAGCACCGAATATACAATTGATCACACAAGCCTGATTTATTTCATGAGCCCAAAAGGCGACTATCTAGCCCATTTCGCTTATGGGACCGATCCTAAGAAGATGGCGGAAAAGCTCGCAAAATTTCTCTAAAGCAGTGAGCAACGTCTCTTACGAAGCCTCCATATCGACACAGCCTTTATGGCTGAGAACGTGGTAAAATGCCTGTTGATCGGATCAATCCGTACCATCTGGGATGAACGTGCGATGAATTCTGCTTTCAGCATTGCGTCAGGTTCGAGCTTTTATGGTCTATGGTTTAATCAATTTGGAGCATTCTGTGTTGGCCAATTTGACCTAGCCAGGAAGAGGAAGACGTCATGATAAATCGGATTATTCTCTGCTTTTTAGCGTTTGCCATGTGGACCGGTGCTTCTGCCAGCGCTTGGGCGAAGGAACGTTTTGCTCTTGTTATCGGAAACTCAAAATATCAGGCCGTAACGAGCTTGCCCAACCCTGTGCGCGATGCGAAAGCCGTCACCGACTTGCTCAGAGCTACTGGCTTTGAAGTGACGTCTGCCTTAAATCTCGACCAGGCCAATCTGCGCAGCGTTGTGAATGATTTTGCAGCAAAGCTTGCAGACAAAGGCGAGGACACTGTTGCCCTGGTCTATTTTGCCGGTCATGGCATGCAGCTTGATGGTAAAAACTACCTGCTGCCGATTGATGCCAAACTAACGCGTGAGGCGGATGTTGCCCTTCAAGCCGTGCGCCTTGAAGACGTTATGAATGTGCTAAACACAATTCCGAGCAAGACCCGCATAGTGATCCTTGATGCCTGCCGCAATAATCCTTTTGAAACCGCCAGCGATAAATCCGGACGCGGGCTTGCCCGTGTCAACGATCGCTCAGCTGGATCAAAATCGGCCCGTGGGCTTGCCCTTGTCAACGCACCGCCCGGCACATTGGTTGCCTATTCAACATCGCCTGGGGCGACTGCCGATGACGGAACAGGTAAAAACAGCCCGTTTACCTCAGCACTTATTGAGGCGGCCAAAGAACCCGGCGCTGCCATCGGCACCGTGTTTCAAAATGTGCGCCTGGCCGTTCACAAGAAGACCGAGGGCCGTCAAACGCCTTGGGAAGTAACGGCCATTACCGTGCCATTCTCGTTTATTCCAGGTGATCAGGCCCCTGTTGCCGATCAGGCCCCTGAGAAGTCCGACAGGGAATGGCGCCAGGAATTACGCTCATTCACACCTGAGCAAGCTTATGAAACGGTTGTGGTTCAAAACAATGTAATTGTGTATCAGATTTTCCTCGCCATTTATCCCGATACCCAATGGGGCCAAATCATTCAGGGCCTCATGGTGCGCCGCCTTGAAATGCTTGCCTGGTTTGATGCTGTAACTTTGAATTCAGAAGCTGCTTTTCAGGCTTTTCTCAAGCTTTATCCAAATAGTGATCTGTCACAGACAGCAAAGCGGTTGATGAAGCGTGCCCAGCAGCGTTCATTATTTGCGAAAACATCGCCCGGCGCTCTTCCGATTGCAACCACGCCTGAAATTAAAACCGTGATCAAGGAAGTTTTGGTGCCATCGCCGCCGCAGATCAAAACCGTGATTAAGGAAGTTTTTGTGAAATCGCCACCGGAAATCAGAACTGTCATCAAAGAGGTTCGTGTGCCTGTCGTGAAGGTCAAAACTGTGATCAAGCGTGTGCCGGTCTACAAAACCAGGACCGTAATCAAGCGGGTTCCGGTCGTGAAGGTCAAGACGGTGATCAAGCGGGTTCCTGTGCGCGTTCCTTGCAATTGCCGTGGCACAAGCCGCCCCAATCGCAGAGGGCAGGCGCCTATCAATCCTCAATCGCGCCAGAGCAATAGGTTGCGGTGATTAACCTTTGACGCCCAAACATAATTTTCTTTGTTTGCTGAAATATCTTCTTATCCTTATGGTGTTGCCAACATTGCAAACTCAAGAAATATAACAAGAAAGGGCTGAACCTCATGTCCACCAAAATCACCGTCGCTGTCTTTCCTGGCGGGTTCAACATGCCGTGCTGGACGGCGATCGAAGAAGGTTTTTTCGCCAAGCGCGACCTTGATGTTGACATGTATTATGTCAGCGCCTCCACTGAGCAGCTTCCAGGCCTTGTGCACGGTGATTGGGAAATTGGCTTAACGGGCATCGACAATATTGTTGCCTATAATAATGGCCAGGGCGAAGCAGAAATTCGCAATGAAAGCGATCTGTTTGCCTTCATGGGAGGTGATAATGCATTCCTGCGCGTTGTCACACAGCCAGATATCAAGAGCTATGAGGATTTGAAGGGCAAGCAATTGGCAGTTGACGCCATGACCACGGGGTTTGCCTTTGTGCTGCGCAAGATGGTGGACATGGCGGGCGTTTCTGCCGACGTGGAATATATCCGTGCCGGCGGTGTTATGCAGCGCTGGGAGGGGCTCAAGGAAGGTGAATTTGCCGGCACATTGCTAATGACGCCGTTTGAGTTGATAGGCTCTATGCTGGGTCTCAACCTGTTGCAAAGTGCAGATGAGGTCTTTCCTGATTACCAGGGCATTGCCGGTGTTGCCAAACGGTCCTGGGCTGCCGAAAACGGTGCTGTTTTGGAAAGCTTTATCGCAGCCTATCTCGAAGGGCTCGACTGGTTGTTTAATCCAGAAAACAACGAGGCGGCAATTGCACGCCTGATAGCCCATGTGCCGGCAATGTCGCCGGAGCTTGCGGCTAAAGCGCTTGAGATATTTGTCTCTCCTGGCGGATTTGAGCGCAATGCCAAGCTCAACTTGAAGGGTGTCGACAAAGTGTTGGAGCTGCGCGATGAATATGGCGAACCCAAACGGGAACTGGGTGTGTCAGCCGACTATATCGACAGCAGTTTTTACGACCGTGTTGTCAAGGCGTAAGGATAAACTAACGCTCAATACTAATGTTGGCTAAAAGCAGAAACAGAACATCTGATCTAAAACGGCGCTTTTGTTGGAAATTCACGCCCGTCTTAACCAAATACTGAAACTATCGGCCTATAATCAGCCCCAAAATAAGCCAAAGATGAACTTGGTAGTGGGTGAGAGCTATGCCTTTTGAAATTGATCAATTATTAGCGCGAATGATTATGGTATTGCGCTCACGTCTCAGCAGACGGGTAGCGCTGTCAGTCTTTTTCACAATAGTCATTGTGGAAGCATTAATTTTAGTGCCGTCCTATATGAATTATAAGCGTGATAGGCTTGAATTGCTTGAGATGTCGGGCAAAAACGCGGCCCTTATGTATATTAACACTCATCACCATGATGACGCGAAACACAAGCCAATTTCCTCACATGAGCACTTGCCCGGAACCATATTACTTGGTCTGACCATCTACTCGAAAACCGGCCGTGAGCTTGATCAAATTGGCGAAAAACCTCTCTTTGGTTTTTCCTCCAAAAAATCAGAGGGGAACACTTCATTTAAACCCCGTTTAGTAGGGGAACATTATGAGGTATTTTGGCAACCTGCCCAATTAGGTGTGCCATACATGGCTGCCGCACGTATTAGTGCCAGCTCTCTGCCGGAAGATTTGTTGAACTTTATATTGCGTATTGCAGGTCTTGCTCTTTTGATCTCATTGAGTGTGTGTTTCGTAACAATGATAATCTTGGGCCGGACGATAATATCTCCAATTCTGACATTACGTGAGCGCCTAATGCACGCAGCACAAAACCCTAAAGAAGTCGAAAAATACGTCTTGGACACAGAGCGCAATGATGAGATTGGCGAGGTTTTCTCAAGCTTTAATCACATGCTTTATCACGTTGGTGACAATGTCAAAACAATCAACTCATCCCTGAAGCAACTTCGCCAAAGTGAGGCGCGCGCGCGCAATATATTCGACAATTCTAATGATGCGATATTTCTGGTTGATATGGAAAAATATCTCATCATCGATGCCAATAAAAAAGCCTGCCAAATGCTGGGCTATAGCCTTGCTGAACTAAAGGTAACATCCGTTAATGACATCCATCCTGATGAGGTGGTGGCGGTCGATCAATTTTCCAAAAGCGTTCTGCATACAGGCTCAGGCCGGACAGACACTTTGAGCTGCGTTGCCAAAGATGGCCACAAAATACCGGCTGAAATATCAGCATCGCGTCTGGAGATGGCTGAAGGTCCGGTAATGATGGTAATTGTGCGAGACATAACAGAGCGCAAGAAGAGTGAAGAAGCGCTGCTTCAAATGAAACAGGAGGCAGATTTATCCAACCGTGCAAAATCAGAATTCATCGCAAATATTTCTCACGAATTGCGAACGCCGTTAAACTCGATCATTGGGTTTTCGGATATTTTGCAAAACACGGACTATAAATCTATCAGCGCTGATATTTATCGTGAATATGTCAACGATATTAATACTTCAGGCCAGCAATTGCTCGATTTGATCAATGACATATTGGACATTTCAAAAATTGAAGCAGGCAAAGTTGAACTGTTTGAAGAATGTGTTGAATTGCACCAAGCGGTTGAGGCATGTCTTGTCATGGTCAAAGTGCGTGCCGAGGAAGCTAACATTGCCCTTAATTGCCAGGCACCGGAGCAAAAAATTATACTCCGGGGTGAAGCGCGCAAGATTAAACAAATTCTCATCAACCTGTTATCCAATGCCATTAAGTTCACAGATACCGGCGGCCAAGTAACAGTGAGCTGGGGTATAAACAATGAAGCCGGGGTAAGCCTTTGTGTGGCAGATTCAGGCATCGGTATGGCAGCTGAAGATATTCCAAAGGCGTTGGAACGTTTCGGCCAGGTTCAATCTACTTTGACGCGCAATTATGAGGGAACAGGGCTTGGTTTGCCCCTGGTTGGCGCTTTAACCAGGCTGCATGACGGCATAGTAGATATTGAAAGCACACCTGGTGTTGGTACAAAAGTAACCGTGAAGTTTCCTGCTGAACGAGTTGTTTCTGGAAATGAAAACCCTGTGCAGCACATAGCCTGACAACTCTGCCGGGATAAGGTTCAAGTCCTCAGATCAATTGCTGTTTGACGCAATAAGCAGCCCAATCGCTCGTCGTTTTCTGATCGCAATGTTGAGCAATCTGCTGAGCAGCAGCACGCTTTGGATCAGTCTGTGTGCTGGCCACAGCAAAAACACGAACATCTTGCTGGCAAGGCTGAAGGTGAGAATGTGTATGGGTCGACATTTTATTTCTCCATTACGCTTGTGATCTAACAGGCCTCTTTGATGAGACATGATCTTTTTTAGCGAAATGGAGCTGAACGAAATCTGAGAATAAGTGTTATCTCTTGTTCATGTTGGTGATGGCATTCCAGAAGAGGCTAAACAAAACATCTGCTTGCGATTTAAGAGATGGCCTGGCCCCACGGTAAATCCACATCGTAAAGGCACGGTGGATCATGCCCAATAGCATATCAAGTATGGCAACAGCAGGTATGTCATTTCTAATATCACTGTCTGCCTGCGCTTGTTTTATAACGGCCAAAACAGTATCAATCAGCGCGCGCTGTGAAAAAGTTTCACTGGTCATCCAGGTCGTCATTGGCAAGGTGAGAAAAAAGATTTTACCGATATCCTGATTGGCCTGGTAATAATCAAGAAAAGTGGTAAGCACCAGATTGAGCTTGTCCTTGCCGCCGGTCGCAGCATTAATTTGCTCTAAGACCTGCTCGTTTAAATCGTTCTGCCATTGTCTAACGAAATAAAACAGCAAGCCTTCCTTGTCGCCAAAATATTTGTAAATCGTATTAAAACCCATGCCCGTTTCGCGCGCAATGGTGCGCATGTCGGCAGCATGAAAATCGTTTTCTGAAAATATCTTGCGAACAGATTTCTCAAGCGCCCGTAATCGCTCTTCATCAAGGGCAATTTCGTCATGCTGCGGGTTGGGTTGGGCTATATCCATGTTCACGCCTGCAAAAGTTTCTTGATGGCCGCAACGGCCAGTTTGGGTCCCACAGCCCGCCGGTAGGTGCTAGGCATTGACGTACTTTTCATTGGTTTTATTTGTTTGTTCGTAAGTTTTAAAATCTGCTCGAACATATCGTCATCGAGAGGCTTGCCGCACAATTCACCCCGCCCTTCAATTTTAAGCGGCCTGCAATTGGTGCCGGTAAAGGCAATTGCCAGACGGGTCAACCTGTCGCCATCGCGATCAAGCGCCACGGCGACACCAGCAAGGGGGAAGTCTATTGAGTCACGCACGCGAACCTTTTCATAAATCATATGTTGAAAACGATCATTGGGGATTTTGACCGAAACAACAAACTCTCCAGGCGTCAAAGTAAGATGCGCTGCCCCATCATCATGATAAAGCTCGTTCAGTGCAATCGTGCGCTTACCTTCAGGGCCGATCAGGTCAACTTGTGTATCGAACAACAGCATGGCGGGGGCGAGATCACCGCTGAAAGCGGCAAAACATGTTTTGCTCTTGGGGGCGACATGGCAGATATCACCCTTATATTTCAGGCAGAAATCATTGCTCTGGCGCCACCAATGGCTTTGGTTGTAATAAATGCAACGCGTATCCAGACACAAATTGCCACCAACTGTTGCAAACCGCTGATGGGTTGGGCCGGCAATTGCACAGGCTGCTTGGGTAATAACGCTATAAGCCTCAGCCATGCCCTCATGGCGCGCAAGCTGCGTCAATGTAACACCAGCCCCAATGCGCGCGCCGCTATCATCCAGGGTGATCTGTTTCATTTCCGCAATGCCTGAGAGGTCAATCAGCGCAGATGCTTCCCCAATGCCGCGCCTCAGGTTCACAATTAAATCCGTGCCCCCGGCAAGAAACCGCGCACCATCTTGCTCAGCTGCAAAAGCAATGGCTTCTTCAAGCGTTGCGGGTTTTAGCAGATTAAAATTTTGCATCACTTCCATGGGATCATGCTTCCGATACTTGGTCGGCTCTGGCCTGTTTTACCTGTGCCGCATGAATGCGCTCTGGGCTCAAGGGGGTTTCCATCATCCGGATACCAATCGCTTGCTTAACAGCGGCTGCAACGGCAGGCGAGATTGAGCCAATCGGCCCTTCGCTGGCTTCCTTGGCACCAAACGGACCATTAGGGTCAATGGTTTCAATAATTTGCACCTCAATGGGCGGTGAGTCCTGAATGGTCGGCACACGATAATCAAGCATGTTGGGATGCACCGGCAGTCCGTTTTTAAACGTCACTTCTTCGCACAAGGCCTGGCCCATGCCCATCCAGACAGCCCCTTGAATTTGACCTTCAACCGCAAGCGGATTAATAGCAAAGCCGCAATCCATCGCCACCCAAATCTTATCAACACTCACCTTGTTGGTAACCTCATCAACGGTTACTTCAACGGCAACGGCGGCATAAGAATAAGCCATGGAGGGCCCAACGGCACTGCCACGGAACTTGACCGTGCCTTGATATTCACGCGGTGCCGAGAAGTTGCCCTTTGTGGTGATCGTGCCGCTTTCGACCAACGCTTCGATCACCACATCTTTAAAGGGAATGCCGGTGTCTTGTGAGCCGATCACCTTGAAATGCTCATCAATACAATCAATTTCGTGCGCCTTGGCTTCAAGCTTTTTAGCCGCCGCCTCAAGCAAAATTTTCTTGAGTCTCTGCGCTGCTTCAATGGCGGCATTGCCGCACATGAAAGTAACTCTGGAGGAATAAGAGCCATTGTCTTTTGGGGTTATGGCACTGTCATTGGCAATCACCCGGATACGGCCAAGCTTAACACCCATCACTTCAGCCACCGTTTGCGTGAGCATGGTTGTTGAGCCCTGGCCAATTTCAGCCGCTCCGGTGAAAATCGTGATGCCTGCGTCAAAATCGAGCTTGAGATTGATGGTTGCGTGCGGCTCGCCGGTCCAATGCACAGGCTTAGGCGCACCCGATATGTAATGAGAGCACGCAACGCCCAGGCCCTTGTTTGGACCAAGCTTGTCTCGCCTGGTTTTCCAGCCGGATGCTTCTTCAACATAATCAAGACATTCCGGCAAACCATAAGTGTTGATCTTAACGCCATTAATAGTTTCGGTCGGTGCTTTAAGCAGATTGCGCCGTCTGATTTCAATCGGATCAAGGCCCAATTTCTCAGCCATAATGTCCATCAGGTTTTCAAACGCAAACCGCATGTTAACCCCGCCATGACCGCGCATGGCCGTGCACGCAGGCGTGTTGGTGTAAACCCGGCGGCCGTGATAGCGAACCGCGGGCAGGTCGTAAAGCGCGTTCATAAACGCGCCATTATAAAGAATGGTGATAATGCCGTAACACGCGTAAGCCCCGCCTTTTTGCAGCGCTTCGCATTGTCCGGCGGTCAGCTTGCCGTCTTTGGTCATGCCAAGCTTGAGTTTGATTTTGGTCTCGGGCCTGCCGCCTCGTGTCAGATACGTTTCCTCGCGGGTGAGCTTCAACATCACTTTGCCGCCCGCAGAACGTGCCAGCAGAGAAGCGATCATTTCATGGTTGAGCGCGTCTGTGCGCGCCCCAAACCCACCGCCAATAAAAGGCTTGATGATGCGGATTTGTGATTGTTCCATCCCCATGACCTTCGATAAGGCCAAGTGAAGATAGTAGGGCACCTGTGTGCAAGAATGAACAGTCAGTTGATCGCTCTCAGGCTCATATTCGGCCATGGTTGCGTTCGGCTCCATCTGCACGTGGGTGACTTCGGCACAATTGAAAGTTTCTTCAACGATCAGATCGGCCTTCTCAAATCCCTCATCTACTGCACCGAGTTCATATTCAACTTCGCGTTCAAGATTACCTGGCCTTTCTTCGTGGAGATCTGTGGCACCCGCTGCAAGAGCGTCTTCTGGCGTGAAATAAGCGGGCAATTCTTTGACCTCAAGTTTAATGAGTTCTAAGGCGCGCTCGGCTGTTTCATCATCAATTGCTGCGACCGCGGCCACCGGATCGCCCTTAAAACGCACTTTGCCGCGCGCCAAGGCAAATTCATTCTGGCTGATGGGCAAAATGCCAAACGGCTGGTCTGAGGCGTCTCCAGTTATAACGGCAATGACGCCGGGCAGTTTTTCAGCCTCGGACACGTCAAGCTTGATGATTTCTCCATGAGAGTAGGGGCTGCGGAAAATACGCCCACACAGGCTGTCTTGGGACAGAAAATCAGCAGTATATTTGGCTTTGCCGGTAACTTTCTCAATGCCGTCAACAAGAGGGACCCTTGCGCCTACAGCCTTGGTTTTGCGTGTCTCATTGGTTTTCAACATCGTCTAGGCTTTCCTCATTGCGGCAGCATCTTGAACGGATTCAATGATTTTAACGTAGCCAGTGCAGCGGCAAATATTACCGCCAAGTGCTGTACGTATTTCCTCATCTGTTGGATTGGGGTTTTCGCGCAACAAGGCTTCAGACGCCATAATCATGCCCGGCGTGCAATAGCCGCACTGGCTGCCCAGTTTTTCATGAAACGCGCGTTGCACCGGGCCGGGCCTGCCATTTTCAACCAACCCCTCAACGGTCTCAATATCGGCACCCGCACAGCTCTGGGCCAGCGTGATGCAGGATAATCTTGGTTCACCATCAACCAAAATAGTGCACGCACCGCACTCACCACCGTCACACCCCATTTTAGTGCCTGTAAGACCCACATCCTCACGCAAGTAATCTATCAGCAAAACATTGTCGCCAACGGCGGCGGTTTTTGAGCGGCCATTGACCGTAATTTGTAATATCTTTTTCATGGGTTTTATCTCCGGGCTTGCCGGTGCCGTCTGTGTTGATGTTGCAGGGTTTGCGGCATTGTGCATTTCAATCAGCTTGAAGCGTTGTATTTTGCCCGTTGGGGTTCTCGGCAGTGCCTCAAGAAATGTGATCAAGCGTGGATATTTATAAGGGGCGATTGAGGCTTTCACAAAAGACTGCAATTCCTTTGACAAAGCCTCTTCGTCATTCACGCTATGTGTCGTGACAATGACGGCTTTAACGATAGCGCCGCGGTCAGGGTCAGGAACACCGATAACTGCACATTCTGCCACCATCTCGTGTTGCAAAAGGGCTTGCTCAATTTCAATGCCGGATATGTTGTAGCCTGATGATACGATGAGATCATCAGCCCTGCCAGCATACGAATAAAAGCCGGCAGCATCTTGGCGCATAAGATCGCCGGTTATGTTCCAGCCATCGCGCACATAGGCCCGCTGGCGTTCCTCATTGCCCAGATAAAGACAGCCGTTAGGACCACGCACGGCAAGCTGGCCAATTTCACCTGTTGGGACATCATCGCCATTATCATTGATGAGCTTGGCCACAAAACCCTTTACAGGTCGGCCCGTCGTACCAGCTTTGAGGTCGGCCGGCGGCGTGGACAAAAAGTTGTGAAACATCTCAGTTGATCCAAGCTGATCAATAATCTTTAGCCCTGAGGCTTTTTCCCACTTATCAAACGTATCCATGGGCAAATGTTCACCAGCTGAATTGCAGCGCGCAAGGCTGGAAATATCGTAATTTCCAACCTCCTTGACCATACGCCGGTACATTGTTGGCGCTGTGTAGAGATCGGTGACATGGTTTTGCTCAATAACGCCAAGCAGGTTTTCAGGTGTTGGCGTGGCCACCAAAGCAACACATGCCCCAAACCTCATGGGAATGAGGATTGAAGCCCCAAGACCATAAGTAAATGCAATCGGCGGTGAGCCTGAAAACACATGGGTGTTTTGCACGTCCCAAACATCGCGTGGAAAGCAATCGCTCGCTGCCATCAGGCCGCGATGAAAGTGAATGGCACATTTGGGCACCCCGGTTGTGCCCGATGTGAAAGCGGCAATAGCGGGATCATTCGCTGCTGTGTCAACGGCATCGAACTGATCAGATTTTTCAGACAGTGCCAGATCAAGATTCTCTGTTGGGTGTATGCCCGCGCCAATGTCCGTAAACAGGCCCAAATGCTCTATAATACCGGTCTTGGCAACAGCCTCTTTTAGCGCATCTGCAGCGCTCACATCACATAGCGCAATGCGGGGTTTTATTTTCTCAATAATGGGCACAAGCTCAGCAGCCCGCAGCAAAGCCATTGTGGTCACACATACGCCACCCGCTTTAACTGTGGCCAGCCAACACGCAAGCAAGATGGGCGTATTGGGACCTCTAAGCAAAACACGATTGCCGGGCACCAGGTTAAAATCCTGCACAAGCACATTGGCAATTTGGTTAACCAGCGCGTTAAGCTCGCTATAGCTCCAGGATAAATCATCGAAAAGCACAGCTGGCCTGTCGCCAAAACCACGCTCAATATTGTCATCAAGCATGATTTTAGCGCAATTCATACGGTCAGGGTAAGTGATGCCGTCGGGGAGGTTGGAAAAATCAAACGACGGCCATAGATCTTGAGGCGGCAGATTATCGTGCACAAACCGGTCAATATGCGCACTCTCACTGCTACCAGGAACGACCCTCTCGGCCTTGCCGTCCATATCATGATCCCAAGTTTAACTCTGCCAAACTCAATGATAACATTGTTATCGTATGATGCCAAATAGGGCAAGCGGATTACTTCACAATAAAAAACCCGGGCAGATAACGCCCGGGTTTTATTTGATCAAAACGTCAAGCGCTCTAGTCTGGAATTGGAATGTCATTTGTGAATTTCGGTACGTGATAGCCTTTTTGCACGGCGGGCCGTTTGGCGATTTCAAGATACCAACGCTTCACATTTGGATAATCGTTGAGGTCGATCTCTTGCCATTCATACCGTGAAATCCACGGCCAGCAGGCAATATCAGCAATGGAATATTCATCAACGATGTAATCGCGGCCTTCAAGACGACGGTCCAAAACCCCATAAAGTCTTTTGGTTTCTGTGCCATAGCGCTCTTCGCCATATTCCGATTTGCCTTTATTGTATTTCAGAAAATGGTGCGCTTGGCCAAGCATGGGGCCAAGGCCACCCATTTGCCACATCAGCCATTCAATGCAGGCATAGCGTGCTTTTTCGTCTTTCGGCATGAACTTGCCGGTTTTTTCGGCCAGATAAATCAGGATAGCGCCGGTTTCCATCATGGAGATGCCGGTGTCATTGTCCACGATCGCCGGAATTCTATTATTTGGCGCAATTTTCAGAAAATCCGGCTTGAACTGGTCGCCCTCACCAATATTGATTTGATGAGCGGTATATTCCAGGCCAACCTCTTCAAGCATAATAGAGGCCTTGCGCCCATTGGGCGTGGTCCATGTGTAAAGATCGATCATTGATATTTAATCCTTATTATCTTGTCGTCTCATCGACGAAAGTGGTTCATGCATTTAAGGTGCGATATAGCTGGTTTTTACACTTGTGTAAAACTCAATGGCATAATGACCTTGCTCGCGCGATCCATAGCTTGAACCTTTGCGCCCGCCAAACGGCACATGATAGTCAACACCTGCTGTCGGCAGATTGACCATCGTCATGCCGGCCTCAGAATTTTTACGAAAATCAGCCGCATATTTTAAAGAGCTGGTGCAAATGCCACTGGAAAGCCCGAACGTCGTATCATTGGCCACGCTAAGCGCCTCGTCATAATCTTTAACCTTGATGACACTGGCCACAGGCCCGAAAATCTCTTCCTGGTTGATGCGCATATTATTAGTCGTGTTGGTAAATAGTGCCGGTTCCAGATAGAACCCTTCGGTTTCACGATTAAGCCGCTGGCCGCCATAAGCCAGCTCGGCGCCTTCATTGCGGCCGATATCGATATATTCCATATCCTGCGCCAATTGTTGGTCGTCAACCGCAGGGCCAATATGTGTGTCGGGATCAAGCGCGTCACCAATATTGAGCGAGGCCAAGCGTTCTGTCATGGCATCTACAAATTTGTCATGAATGCCTTGCTCAACGATCAGCCGCGAGGAGGCGGTACACCGCTGGCCGGTTGAGAAATATGCCCCGTTAACAGAGCATTCAACAGCTGTTTTAAGGTCGGCATCATCCAGCACAACCATTGGATTTTTACCGCCCATTTCAAGCTGCACTTTTGCCATCCTTGCCACGCAAGCTTGCGCCACATGGTGTCCGACCTCAACCGAGCCGGTAAAGCTGATACCCGCTATACCCTTATTGGTGAGAATAGCTTCGCCAACAGACGAGCCACGGCCCATCACAAGGTTGAAGACACCTGCAGGAACACCACAGCGATGGATTATGTCGGTTAAGGCCCAGGCACAACCCGGCACCAGGTCAGCAGGCTTGAACACCACGCAATTGCCGTAGGCGAGTGCGGGCGCAATTTTCCACGCCGGAATGGCGATTGGAAAGTTCCACGGTGTTATAATGCCGACAACGCCCAAAGGTTCGCGTGAAATTTCAACGCTGACACCGGGCCGGGTGGACGGAAAAAATTCACCGCCCATTCTAAGCGCTTCACCGGCAAAATATTTAAAGATGCGGCCTGCACGCACCGTCTCGCCAATGCCTTCAACCAGCGTCTTGCCTTCTTCGCGCGACAGCAAATTACCAAGTTCGTCTTTGCGGGCAAGAATTTCATCCCCAATTTTATCCAGAATGTCGGCGCGTTGCTCACCCGTCATACCAGACCAAACAGGTACGGCTTTTTGAGCGGCCTCTACCGCATTGGCAACATCACTTTCGTCCCCACGGGCATATTCACCGATGGTATCGGCAACATTAGAGGGGCTAACATTAGGGTTGGCATTGGCGGGCTTTAGCCATTCTCCACCGATCAAATTTCCAAAACTATCCATAGGTCATCTCCATTCAGATCAATTTCATTATTATTTCCGGCGGCTTTCGCCTTGCGCGCGTGCTTCGCTTAATGTTTGCACGGGCGTTAAAACTTCAGCGTCAAGCACAAGCTCAAGCACAGCAGGCTTATTGCTTTTAACGGCATCCTCAAACGCTGCTTCAAAATCTTCTGTTTTTGTAACCCGCGCCCCGTGCGCCCCATAGGCCTCAGCCAGCAGGACAAAATCCGGGTTTACTAGGTCGGTGCCAATCACATTGCCGGGAAAGCCGCGTTCTTGATGCATGCGGATGGTCGCCAACATGCTATTGTTGATGATAATAAAAATCACCGGCACATTAAATTGCACGGCTGTCGCCAATTCCTGACCCAGCATCATGAAGCAGCCATCGCCATTAAAACTGATCACCATGCGTGTCGGTTCTGCAATCTTGGCGGCAATGGCTGCGGGCACGCCATAGCCCATGGCACCACTGGTGGGGGCCAATTGGGTGCGGAATTTTTTGTGCTGATAGAAACGATGCAGCCAGACGCTGTAATTACCGGCACCGTTCGTTAAAATCGCATCATCGGGCAATCTGTCATTGAGGAAGGCAACAATCTTTGCCGGGTTTAGCGGGCCTTGAACCTCCGGTGGCTGGATGCGTGCAATATAATCTTGATTAGCGTCTTTCAACCAATCATCCCAGCTCGAGCCATCAACCGGCTCTAAAGCCCGCAGCGCCTTGGCAAATTCCGGCATTGTGGCGCCCATCGCAAGAGTAGGGTTATACACCCGTCCCAATTCGTCACTGCCGGGGTGTATATGAATAAGGTCTTGGTCAGGCTCGGGAATGGAAATCAAATCATAACCCTGTGTGGTCATCTCGCCGAGCCGCGGGCCAGCGACAATCAACAAGTCTGCCTCTTTAATGCGCTGAGCAAGCTTTGGATTGACCGCAATGCCAACCTCACCGGCATAATTGGGGTGGCTATTGTCAAAACAATCTTGAGAACGAAACGAACAACACACAGGCACACCATTGGCCTCAGAAAACGCCTGAATGTCAGCCACCGCCTGTTTGGTCCAGGTTGGCCCGCCCACCATCAACAAAGGCTGTTTGGCACGGTCCAGGCGTTTACGTAAATCGGCCATGTCTTGCGGGGCAGGGGCCGATGCTGGGGCTTTGGCAGCCGTGCTGATGTCGGCAACCACCACTTCATCAGCCAGCATGTCTTCGGGCAGGGCAAGCACCACGGGCCCCGGTCTGCCTGACATCGCCACATGATAGGCATGGCTGATATATTCGGGAATGCGCGAGGCGTCTTCTATTTGGGCGACCCATTTGGCCATTTCGCCAAACATCAGCTTGTAGTCGATCTCCTGAAAGGCTTCACGATCAACCATGCTGCGGCCCACCTGGCCGATCATCAGGATCATTGGCGTTGAATCCTGAAAGCCCGTATGCAGGCCGATTGAGGCATTTGTTGCCCCAGGCCCGCGGGTAACAAGGCAAAGACCAGGCTTGCCGGTAAGCTTGCCATAGGCTTCTGCCATATTGGCAGCCCCGCCTTCATGGCGCGTGTTAATGAGCTTTATCTTGTCTGAATGATGATAAAGCCCATCGAGCAATGCGATATAGCTTTCACCGGGCACGCAAAATACCGTGTCAGCCCCTTGAAGAGCAAGTTGGTCGGCCAGAATATGCCCGCCAATACGGGGGGATGTTTGCTTCGTCATGAGATTGTTTTCTTAAAATTCTTAAGCAGCTTTAAGCCAAGCCTTGTTTATACATTTGAAATCATCCCGCCATCAATGCGCAACATATGCCCGGTGGTATAGCCTGCACGCTCGCTGGCAAGAAAGACAGCCGCATCTGCAAACTCTTGCGGGCTGCCATAACGGCGTGCCGGAATGACCTTGCGGAAGGCTTCGCGCACCTCGTCAACGCTTTTGTCCTCGCGCTTGGCCCGCGCCTCATCAAGCTGGCCCAGGCGTGCCGTTTCAATCCGCCCGGGGATCACCAGATTGACGGTAATGCCAAATTGAGCAATTTCCGTAGCCAGTGTTTTTGAAAACCCGACAATGGCCGAGCGCACCGTGTTGGACAGCGCCAAATTTGCTATCGGCTGAATGACACCTGAGGACGCAATCGTGATAACGCGCCCCCAATTGCGCTCTTTCATGCCTTCTATGCTTGCTTCTGTAATGCGGACGACGGATTTAAGCAGGCTTTGGATGGCATTGTCCCAGGTCTCATCATCAACACCCGTGCTGGCGGATGGCGGTGGCCCACCGGCATTATTGACCAAAATGTCAATGTCGCCGCGCTTGCGGATATAATCGCACAAGGATGCCGCAGAACTTGCATCCGTCATATCAATGGATTGAACGTCAACAGCAACGCCGTGCTCGCTTTTTATCTCGTCTGCCACTGTGTTGAGCTTATCAACACTGCGCGAGGCAATAATAAGATTAACACCTTCAGCAGCAAGGCCTCGGGCAATTGCATTCCCCAGTCCTTGCGACGCTCCCAGAACAAGAGCCGTTTTTCCTTTTAAACCAAGGTCCATAACAGATCACTTTCACAATTAGTTTGTAAGTTGAGGGTTAGATACGCATTTATGCCGCCAAAAGCACGCTAACTTTTTGCAGCGATTGTTTTTTTACCATCACTATTCCGATAGCGCTTGACCATAAGTGCAAGGCCCAGTGCCAGCATTATGACAGCAATACCGGGCCGAAAATAGCCATTCATCATGTACATCGGTAAGGCAAGTGCGATCAGAAAGGCCGGCACGAAATATACGGTCCAGGAAGCTTTGCCGCTTTGCCTTTGATAGAACGGAAAAATCATCGACATAATGGCCAGCATGATGAAAAACAAAGACCAGGGCCTCGCAAGAAACGCCATAGGATCATAGCTGAGTGCCACCACACGCGACAAGCTGTCTTCGGCAAGCCGTCCCAGAACCACGCCCAATATGATTGGTACCACCGGAAAACCAAGCGATTTAAGGACATATCCCAAAATGCCAAACAGCAGCAAAGTCCAGAGGTCGAAATCGATATTGTTCAGCGCAAACACACCAATCGCGCAATAGATCAAGATCACGGAAGCCAATATATGCATCCGCATATGGGTTACCAGAACAAAGCCTCTCAGTGTGATCGATTGCAGCGCCAGCATTATGAAATTGGCGAGGAAAAATGCCATAAAGATCGAATAAGCCAGTATCGGCTGCTCGGCGATGAACAGTGGGCTTGGTGTTACGTCATGGATCAGCAAGGCACCCAGCATAACAGCGGTGATGATGTCGCCGGGAATGCCGAGCGCCATCATGGTGATCAAAGCACCACCTGCTGTTGCATTATTGGAAGATTCAGGCGCGACAATGCCTGAAACACAGCCTGTACCAAACTCTTCGGGCGTCTTCGATGATTTTTTGGCCTGATCATAGGCGAGCACATTGGAGATTGCAGCGCCTTCCGCCGGCAGCACACCGATAAACACACCAAGCAGTGATGAACGCACTAGATTTACCCAATCCTTGAGGACTGTCTTGGCCGCTTTGAAATGTTCAATACGCACCGCCTCTTCGCTGCCCGAACCCAATTTACGCGTTGCGGTTTTTTTGTCCTGCACATCGGATAACAATTGCGAAAAAGCAAACAACCCAATCAGCACCGGTAAAAACGAAAAGCCCTGGCCGACGGCGTCAATGCCGAAATTAAACCGAGGCACACCAACCACCACGTCTTCGCCAATGGTGGCTGCTAAAAGGCCGATCATGCCGGCGATCAATCCTTTGACCAGATTGTCGCCTGCCAAGCTCGCGGTCATGGTGATGGCGAACATCATCAAGGCAAAATAATCCCAGGGCTGAAACTCAAGACCGATCAGAGCCAGTTGGGGTGCTATAAAAGCCAAGCAAACAGCCGCGATTATGCCGCCAAAGAAAGACGCCCACACGCCGATCCCCAGAGCAAAACCGGGCATGCCGCGCTTGCGCGCCATGGGGAAGCCGTCAAATGTGGTCGCCACCGACCCCGGCGTGCCCGGAATGCCGGTTAATATGCCCGACATGAGGCCGCCGGAAAATCCACCGACATAGACCCCGATCATGGTGGAGAGCCCTTGAACCGGTGTCATGGTGAAGGTAAAGGGCAGCACCAAAACCACCCCCATCGCGACCGTGAAGCCGGGGATGGCGCCTGCGATCAGGCCTGCGAAAACCCCGACCGACAATAATAAAATGGTCTTGACGTTGGCCAGTTCGACGCCAGCTGCGAGGATATTGTCTATAATCATGACTTTTTGCCCCCGCTATGGCCTAAAACGCATAGGTGAAAAACGCCGTGGGCAAGATCACGCCCAAAAGCTTGGTGAAGATCAGCCACATGCCGCCCACAGAGAACAAGGAGACGGCGGCATTGATGATAAGGTCTTTTTGACTGCGTTCGCCCAAAATCGTCGTCAAGGTGAAGACAAACAGAACGCCTGTGATCAACATGCCGAGATAAGGCAGGATGAGTAAAAATATAAAGAAACAAAAATAGCATAAAAGCGGGTTTTGGTAATGTTTGAGCCAGCCGACAAAGCCACCCCGGGCATCGCCTTCCGGTTCTTTTTTGAGAATGGATTGCGTCAGATAAATCAAAACCAATACGGTGAACACTGACAAAATTAGGCGAGGCCACAAAGCAGGCGACATCTGCTCTGGAAAAGATTTTATCCCTATTGTGTCATAGAAAAACACCCCGCAGATAACCAGCAGGAATAGAGCGACAATGGTATCACGATTGAGCCGATGCATGTAGATTTCGCCGGTAATTCCGTCACGGCCCAGATAATTATCTCCGGGCCGTGACAAAAGACTTAGTAGGCCTATTTCTTGATCATGGCGTAGAGTTTAGAAAACAGTTTGGCTTCTGCTTGGAACCATTTCTTATACTCTTCCGGGCCCATATATTGCAGGCCAGTGCCTTTGGCGGCGATCTTCTTTTGGAACTCAGGATCATCAACCGCTTTCTTGAAGGCTGCTGCCCAATGATCAATTATCGCTTTTGGTGTGCCTTTTGGCACCACGATGCCACGGTTAAGGGCTGCTTTAATATTAATGCCCTTTTCTATCAAAGTCGGAACTTTTGGAAACTTTGCCGAGCGTTTGGCTGCAGCAATCGCAAATGGTTTTAAGGCACCAGAGCTCATTTGTTTGCCTGCTGCGGCTTCGTTCATTTCAGCGATCGAGAACGTATCGTTCATAAGCAGAGTTTTACGTTTGCCGGTACCGCCTGCAACGGGCACGTATTGGAAGTTTGCACTGGTTTTGGTGGCTTCGCCATAACGCAGCCAAATAAAGTGCGAGGTAGCTCCCATGCTGGCACCGGTTTTGACCTTGCCTTTTTTCAGGGCAGCCAGCATCTCGTCATGGGTGTTAAACGGTGATTTTGGGCTGCCTGCGAGGAATGACGGCGTGATTGTCAAATGCGCTACTGTATCGAACTTATCCCAGTTAAATGGCACGCGGCCCTGGAGATATGATGTCAATGCACTTTGGTGGATAGCAAATAATGTGCAGCCATCAGCTTTTTTCGTAGCAGCGACCTTAGCACCTTTATTGCCGCCTTGGCCTGGCATCGTGACAACTTTGATTTGCGGTTTGGCACCATGAGAATTGAGATAATTTTCAAAAATGCCGAACAACACAGCTGTGCCGCCCCCTGGTCCCCATGGCACAATCAATTGCGCTGTTGAACAGGCAAATTCAGCAGCTTTGGCTTGAGTGCCAAACCCAGCGATGGTAGCAGTCGCAATGACAGCCGTGCCGAGTAAACTTTTTATAATATTCCGTTTCATGCTTTCCTCCCTAACAGTCTTCTAAATTGGATGTAATTCCATTTTTTAATTTAGTATCAGATGAGATCAATGCTATAGCGTAGCACATAGAAAATCAACGTCTCACCCCATTTGTGCCTCACCCTTAAAGCCTAGGTAATCACAATGAGGCGAATTTTACAAAGACCAATTTCACGTAATGGTACAAAGCCTTGGCCATCAGTCGGCTTATAGTATGTCAGCCCCAAAATTTTCTGACTTTGAGAGTTCTGGCGGCAATTGGGATGTATAACCCGTCAGGTCAATAGGGTCTCGTTTTAAAAACGTGCCTTGGCCGCCTTTGGCGTGAAGCTTGGATCCTTGAACAATAACAGAACCCCGGTTAATCACCGTCACCGGCCACCCTTTAACCAACCATCCTTCAAACGGCGTATAATCCATATTGTCATGCATATCGTTTGGTCCCACCTCGCGTTCCTCATTAGGGTCCCAAATTGTTATATCGGCATCTGATCCAATGGCTATTGTGCCTTTGCGCGGATGTAGGCCATATAGCTTGGCAGCGTTTGTCGAGGTGAGCTCAACGAACTTATTGAGCGTGATACGGCCCTTGTTCACGCCTTCGGAAAACAACAGCGGGCCTCTAAGTTCAATGCCGGGCATGCCATTGGCAATCTTGTTAAACGGCGGGTTCTTACCAGCGCTCAGTTTTGCTGTTTCATCAAACCGGTAAGGGGCATGATCAGATGAGCATAATTGGAAAGTTCCATTGTTTAAATAACGCCACATGGCTTGCTGGGTTGCCTTATCGCGCAGTGGTGGCGAGCAAATAAACTTACCCCCTTCAGCGCCAGGTCTGTCCAAATCCTGCGCCTCCAAAAACATATATTGCGGGCAGGTTTCACCGAAAATTTTAGCACCCTCCAGCCGCGCTTGAGCAATCAGGCGCGCACCCTCATCAGTTGATACATGCACGATCAAAAGCGGTGCATCAACAAATCTTGCAAGGCTAATGGCGCGGTTGATTGCCTCAACCTCAGCAGCACGCGGATGGCTTGGCGCATGATATTTTGGCGCATCATAACCACGCTCAGTCAAGCGCTTGACCATCCATTTGATCATTGCGTTATTTTCGGCATGCACCATGGTGAGCGCGCCGTGTTCTCGGGCGGTCGTAAGAATGTCGAGCATTTTCTGGTCATCAATCTTGATGAGGTCATAGGTCATAAAGACCTTAAAAGATGTGATCCCAGCTTCGAAAATGGCGGGCAGTTCTTTGTTCAAGACATCTTCCGTCGGGTCCGAAACGATCAGGTGGTAACCGTAATCGATCACAGATTTAGGCCCCGCACGATCATTATAAATGTCGAGTACATCATGCAGCGACTGGCCTTTGTGTTGTGCTGCAAACGGGATAATGGTGGTGTTGCCGCCAAAGGCTGCTGAAACACTGCCTGTGTAATAATCGTCCGACGTCATAGCACCGGTGGAGGATTCCTGCTCGATATGGCAATGGGCCTCAATGCCGCCTGGCAACACAAATTGGTTAGAGGCATCAATTACATGTGCCCCATCGCCCAGTTCTGTTGCGATAGCCGCAATTTTTTGATCTTTAACGCCGACATCCGCGCGATAGGTATCCGTTGCGGTAGCAACCGTGCCCCCCTTGATGATAAGATCAAATTCGGTCATTTAATCAAGCCCCAATATTTCATTCCAGCATCTGCATCCAACCACACCACAGAGCAAATTGATACTATGCATGGTTTGGGCCTGGATGCTTTTACCAGCTCTAAATATCGTCTAAGTTAAAGTCAAAACTAAGCCGAATTGCCTGAGAGCAACTAAAATCAAGATCTAAGGAGATGCGTTTTGTCTAACCACCGCATAGATAATAACACCAATGGGGTGTTCATCATTTCCGCCACACCGTTTCAAGACAATGGCGCGCTGGATCTTGATAGCACCGATCGGCTGATCGAGTTTTACATCGAAAAACAGGTAACCGGCATCACCATTTTAGGCATTATGGGTGAAGCGCCAAAATTATCGTCAAAAGAAACATTGGAATTCGCCCAACACGCCATGAAAAGGGTGGCAGGCCGGGTGCCGGTTATCGTCGGCGTATCGAACCCCGGGTTGGATAATCTCAAAGCCCTAGCTCACGAGAGCATGGGCCTTGGTGCGGCCGGTGTTATGGTAGCCCCCTTTGCCGCGCTGAACACCGAACAAAAGCTCTATAATTATTATGCCCAGGTGTGTGAGGCGTTGGGACCTGACACACCGGTCTGCTATCAAGATTATCCACAAACAACCAATGCGCCTATTTCCGTCCCGTGCCTTGAAAGAATATTTTCAGATTTCCCGCAAATTGTGATGTTCAAGCACGAAGATTGGCCGGGCCTTACAAAAATAAATCAATTGCGCGAAGGCAGTGCCGAAAACCGCAGCCCCCGTGTTTCCATTCTGTGTGGCAATGGCGGGCTTTACCTACCGCTCGAATTGGCGCGTGGTGCTGATGGTGCCATGACCGGATTTGCCTATCCAGAAATGTTGGTGGAGGTTGTCGCAAAACACCATAACGGCGATATTGATGGTGCCGAAGACCTGTTTGATGCCTATCTCCCGCTTGTGCGTTATGAACAGCAGCCGGGATTTGGGCTTGCGGTGCGTAAAGAAGTCTTGCGCCGTCGCGGGGTCATTTCATGTGCGCACACACGCAAGCCCGGCCCGTCCTTAAACCAGGTAGATCATGATGAGTTAACCCGGCTGATGGATCGCACCGAACAAGCGCTTAAGGCGCGTTAGGCAAATCGTCCTCTAAGTGTCGCTAGGACAATCTGCTGGCGGGTCTCAGCTTGTGCCTACGCAGCTGAGCTTGTATTAAAACACTTAACCTAGAGTTCATCAAATATGGTTGCCATTGAATGCCTGAAGAAACCCGCTTGAAACTGATCCGACCTGATGACTGGCATCTGCATCTGCGTGACGGTGACGTAATGAACGCTGTCTTACCCTATACGGCCCAACATTTCGGCCGGGCAATCATTATGCCCAACCTGGTGCCACCCGTGACGAGCAGCGCGACAGCAATGGCCTATCGTGAGCGCATCATACAGGCTTTGCCCAAGGGGGCTGATTTCAAACCGCTCATGACCTGTTACCTCACCGATACCACGGACAAGGATGATTTGATTGCGGGATTTGAAGCTGGCATCTTCACTGCCGCCAAGCTCTATCCCGCAGGGGCCACCACAAATTCAGACAGTGGTGTCACCCAGGTGAGCAAAATTTACCGCACATTGGCGGCCATGGAACAAGCCGGCATGCCCTTGCTTGTTCATGGTGAAGTGGTTGACCCAGAGATTGATATTTTTGACCGCGAAGCCGTTTTTATCGAACGCGTGCTTGATCCCATTCGTGCAAAATTCCGCGGCCTCAAGATTGTATTTGAACACATCACCACCCAACAAGCAGCAGATTATGTTATGTCCGCTAATGAAAATCTTGGGGCCACCATCACACCGCATCATTTGTTGATCAACCGCAATGCGCTGTTAGTCGGCGGCATCCGGCCACATATGTATTGCCTGCCGGTCGCCAAGCGCGAACACCACAGGCAGGTTTTGGTGAAAGCGGCAACATCTGGCGATAAGCACTTTTTCTTGGGCACCGATTCAGCGCCTCACATTCGCTCGACCAAAGAAGCGGAGTGCGGCTGTGCCGGCATTTTCAACACGCCCACAACCTTGCCCTATCTGGCACAATTATTTGAAAGTGAAAAAGCTCTCGATAAGCTTGAAGCGTTTGTGTCGCTAAATGGCAGTACTTTCTACGGGCTTGCGCCGAACGACAGCCATATCGTTTTGGAGAAATTCTCAAGCGATCAAATAGTCCCAGCACCCGAAGCCGTGCCGGTCGCAAACAGCAATGAAGATATCGTGATCTTCCAGCTTGAAAGCGGCACGCCGTGGCGTGTTGTTGAGGCTTAAGCGCCCTAAACCGGCAATTCCCCAGCAAGATAAGCGCGCGCTTCAGCACTCTTGGGGGCCGCCAGCACATCTTGTGCAGGGCCGGTTTCCACAATGCGGCCTTCATGGAGAAAAATAACCTCGTCCGCCAGACGCTTGACCTGAGCATCTTGATGCGAGGTCATGATGATCTTGGTGCCCGAGCCGTGAATGGTGCGGATCAGACCTTCAACTTCTGCCGTGCTTCTGGGGTCAAGGCTTGCTGTGGGCTCATCCAAAAACAAAACCTGAGGCGACAGTGCCCAGGCGCGGGCAATGGCAAGTTTTTGCTGCTCACCGCCCGAAAGCAGGGGGGCTTGGCGATTTGCAATGTCACTAAGGCCGGTTTTCTCAAGCGCTGCCATGGCGCGTGTCTGGCGGTCCGGGCGGCTGATATGCTTAAGTTTTAACGGATATTCTACATTGGCCAGAACAGAACGGCGCAACACAACCGGCCGCTGAAACACCATGGCTTGCGCATGAAGCGCTTTGGCAGGGGACAACCCGTTCCACGATACACTCCCGCTGCTGGGGGCAATCAACCCATGACAGAGTTTGAGCAACAGGCTTTTACCCGCCCCATTATGCCCCATGATGACGCTGATCGGGCCAGGTTCAAAATCAATGGTGATATCGCTCAACAAAAGCTGCTCGCCAACGCGATAAGACAGATTTTCAATTCTCAAGGGTAAGATATCTGCCATATCAATTCTCCTGCGACAGTGAGACGATGGAAACCACCGCTGTGATGGAGAGCGACAGGAAAATCAAAACAAGCCCTAAGCCAAGTGCCATGGCAAGGTCCCCCTTGCTGGTCTCAAGGGCAATGGCCGTGGTCAGCACACGTGTCACATGTTCAATATTGCCGCCAACAATCATAACAGCGCCAACTTCTGCAATCGCCCGGCCAAACCCGGCCATCACAGCGGTCAGCAATTGCAGGCGGCCATCCCATAACAGAGTTGTGGTTCGCTGCCATGGCGTGGCACCAAAAGATAGCAATTGTTCGCGATATTGCACCCAAAGATCAGCAATGATCTGACGGGAAAACGCAGCAATGATTGGGGTGATCAATATGGTTTGCGCAATGATCATGGCCTTGGGCGTAAACAGCAGACCCAAGACGCCAAAAGGGCCTGCGCGAGATAACATTAAATAAACAATCAGGCCCACTACGACCGGCGGCAGACCCATCAATGTGTTGAGCGCAACAATCACACCAGTGCGGCCACGAAACGAGCCAACAGCTAGGGCTGCACCTAGCGGCAGACCGATGAAAGCGGCAATGGCAACCGCGGTCAACGAGACGCGCAGAGATAGGGAAATAATTTCATAAAGATCTGCATCAAACGCAATGATCAACTCAAACGCTTGGGCCAACCCCGTATAAATTTCATTCATTTATCAATCACTACTGGTTTTGTTCCAACGTTTGGCTGCATCATCATCTTTAGCATGGGCGTCAACCCAGCTTTCGCCCTGATCGCTTTCCTCAAGTTTCCAAAACGGCGCTTTGGTTTTAAGCCAATCCATTAAAAACGCACAGGCCTCAAACGCCGCTTGCCGGTGGGCGGAAGCTGTGATCACCAAAACAATGGCCTCTCCCGGCTTAAGCTCACCGTAGCGATGGATGACGAGAGAAGCTTGCAAAGGCCAGCGGCGGCGGGCTTCAGCTTCAATCTCTTCGAGCGCACTTTCCGTCATGCCGGGATAATGCTCAAGCGTCATGGATTTGAGGTGTGCGCCATCAGATATATCGCGCACTGTGCCGGTGAAGCTGACAATGGCGCCAATCTCTGTGTCGCTGCCGATAAATGCATTTATCTCAGCCCCGGCATCAAACGGCTCTTGTTGAACTTTAATCATGCCCCATCCATAAACCAAGATCACATGCGGCGTAAAGCCGGGCCGCCAGCAAGCCGGTGTCTATCTAGAATAATTTCTTGAGTTTTTTTAACGGGTTTTTGCTTTTTTTCTTAGGAGATGCATCCGCGCCTGGCGATTGTTCGTTTTGCGGCTTGGTGAAGCTGTCAATCAAATTGCCAATGCCGCCTTTCTTTGTAACGTCACCAATATTCAACTTTTTTAGCGCCTCAGCGGGGTTTTTAAGAATGCCTTCAATATCGGGGTAAATTGAAGGATTGGCCCAGGGACCTTTTATGATGATGGGCACGTTCAGGCCTTTTAAATCGGCATCCCCGCCCTGGCCTTGAAGGGACGCCACCACTTTCGGCTCAACCTTGTAATCAAGCTCTTGGGCTGGCATGGAGACCGTGCCGGCACCGTTTACGCGCACCAAGGGGCCGATCATGCGAAGGTCCTTGTTGGTCGCAATGCCTCTGACAATCGCAAACGAAGCGTCAAGCGCGCTGAAATCGGTTTTCTCTGCGTTGGATTTGGACCAGCCGGATAGAACATTGCCGGTGAGATTGCGAAACATTTGGGCAATATTAATGCCACGCACGGCACCATCCGAAAACTTGGTGACGCCTCGGCCGGACAGATTGGTTATCATCTGCTTTTGGCTTTGGCCTTGCGAGACGATGTCAAAATCCATGTTTGCCTTGCCCTCAATCCACTCAAACTTTGCGGCGTCCCGCAACAGCGGGAAGGCATCAACGCTTTTAAGGGCGCCACGAATGCGAACGATCTGTCTGAAATCGCGGCCATCAAGCGTAAGTGCACCTGTTGCCTGACCATTATAAAGCGCAAGCTTGGGCAGGCTTGCCGAGACCAGCCCACCCACCATGGTGACTTTGAGCGTGCTGGGGCCGGTGACAACTTTCTTGTAGAGGATTTGCTTGGTCTCAAGCTGCATATTGGCATCAATTGTTTTGAGACCGGAAAAATCAATTTTTGCCGTACTCCAGCCGGTTGATGTGGCCTGCGGCGTGTCAGTCGCATTGTTTTTAGCAGCGCTGATATATTGATTGAGATCGAGCTTATCGAGCACAAAATTACTTTGCACACGTGGGTGCGCCAAGCCCAGTTGAACCAATGTATTGCCGGTGGCGCGCATGCCATCGAGGGTAATTTGGGCATTGTTCAGGCTTATGGTTTTGCCTTGAGAAACAATCTTGGCGCTCATCGCCAGACCATTGAGACCACGACCGGGGGTAAGCGGGCTTTTGAGCCAACGTGCCAATTTGCGAATGCTCGGTGTTTCAAGCTTAAGTGCACCCTCAAGATGGCTTGCCTCACGCAACGTGATTTTACCATCGAAATCAGCGTTGATCTTGGGACTGGAGAGAACCGCTTTGAACTCCGCCGGGTTTTTGCCAAGCAGGTTTTGCAAACTGTTGAGGCGAACATCAAGTTTCAGCCTGTCCTTGTTCCAAACCACAGCCCCTTTGACATTAAGCGGGCTTGAGATATTGGCCATAGCGATTTGCAAATTAATATCATCCAGCTGTTCGCGGGCACCGGTTTGAGCATTGGTGTAACTGACAAAACCGCCTGAAATATCAAACACCCCAAGCTCAACATCTCCCACCGGCAAGGCGCTGTCTTGCTTTTTCGCAGGTGCCTGTGCACCTTTTTTCGGCTGAGAAAACGTCCAATTGTTTTGGCCCTTAGCATCAACGGCAAGGTGAAGGCTGGGCTTTACCAAAATGAACCGGCTGATAGCAACTTTGCCTGTAAGCAAAGGCAAGAGGGCGAGCCTGACCTGCATTTTCTCTAACGTGGCAAACGGACGCTTGCTGAAATGAGCAGGGTTTGACAACGCCGCATCATTCACTTCAACGCCAATTGCTGGAAACAATGTGAAATCGGTTTTGCCGACAATAGTGAGCGTGCGGCCCGTGCGTTCTTGAACAGCATCAACCACCATTTCGCGCAAAGACGTGCTTGAGACGAAATAGGGGGCGGCCAGTATAGTGCCGGCAATGAACAACACGCACGCCAGTAAAATTCCAAAGAAGGTTTTCATAATTTCTCAAGCCCAAATTGGGCAAATAGCCTCATAAAATCGAATCAGCCCGATCGCCCCTGCATCTGAATAATATTATTTGCGCTCTATGCCTAGCCCGGTTGGGCGCACATGTTCGATATGGGCCCTTGTAAAGCAACAAGCAATCGTTCAAAAATACGGACCTTCGGGCCGGATAAAATCACTATGGGAACCGCCGCATGCAACAGCCGTTATGGCAGCCAAGCCAGGATCAGGTGGCCAATGCCAATCTAACCCGTTTTCTGGCATTTCTCAAAGAGCGTGACATCGCCACCCTTGATAGCTTTGACGCGCTCCATTGTTTTTCAATCCAAAAGCGAGAACAATTCTGGCAGGCGATCTGGGATTTTTGCGAAATTAAAGCCTCCAAGCGCAGTGAGATAATCATTGAAAACCCGGACCAAATGCCCGGTGCTGTGTTTTTCCCCGATGCTGAGCTGAACTTTGCCGAAAATCTGTTGGTAAAGAACGACGACACGCCTGCGCTAATCTTCCGCGGCGAAGACAAAGTGCGCACAAGTTTCACCTGGGAAGAGCTGCAAGACGAAGTCTCCAGGCTGGCCGATGCCTTCAAGGCGTCAGGTCTCAAAGTGGGTGACCGCGTGGCCGCCGTCATCCCCAATATGCCCGAAGCGATCATCGCCATGCTTGCTGCCGCCTCAATCGGTGCGATTTGGTCGTCGTGTTCGCCTGATTTTGGCGAACGCGGCATTCTCGACCGGTTCGAGCAGATCGACCCCAAGTTCATCATTGCCTGCGACGGCTATTATTATAACGGCAAGGCGTTTGATGTTTCAGACAAGCTGAGCGCGGTTGCCGCCCAAATCCCGTCAGTTGAGAAAATCATCCTGGTGGATTATCTCGGCAAGGCCAAACAGAACGCCAAGAAGCTCAGGGGCGGTGTCAGTTGGGCAGACTTTATCGCCCCCTTCGCGCCGGGCGATATTAAGTTTGCGCAATTGCCGTTTAATCACCCGCTTTACATCCTGTTTTCCTCCGGCACCACAGGCGCGCCAAAATGCATTGTTCATTCAGCCGGCGGCACGCTGTTGCAACATGTTAAGGAACACCGCCTGCATACCGACGTTAAAGACGGCGAGCGGGTGTTTTACTTTTCAACCTGCGGCTGGATGATGTGGAACTGGCTGGTCTCAGGCCTAAGTGCAGGTGCCACGCTGCTGTTATATGACGGATCACCCTTTTACCCCGATGGCAATGTGCTGTTCGACTTTGCCGAACAAGAACGCATGAACGTGTTTGGCACGTCTGCCAAATATATTGATGCGGTGAAAAAAGCAGGGCTCAGGCCGCGCGACAGCCATGATTTATCTGCCATGCGCGCCATGTTGTCCACCGGCTCACCACTGGCGGCTGAAAGCTTTGAATTTGCCTATGATGCCATTAAGCCCGACATGTGCCTGTCATCCATTTCCGGCGGCACAGACATTGTTTCAACCTTTGTGCTGGGCAATCCGTTGGGATCCGTCTGGCCAGGCGAAATTCAGGCCAAAGGGTTGGGCATGGCGGTGGAGGTTTGGGGCGAAGACGGCACGCCCATGGCCCAAGGCAAGGGCGAGCTTGTGTGCACAAAACCGTTCACGGCCATGCCTTTGGGGTTTTGGAATGATCCCGCAGGCGAAAAATATAACAAGGCTTATTTCGCGCGTTTTCAAAATGTCTGGTGCCATGGCGATTTCGCCGAATGGACGGAGCACAACGGCATGATCATCCATGGCCGCTCAGACGCCACCCTAAACCCCGGCGGCGTGCGCATCGGCACGGCTGAAATTTACGCCCAGGTCGAGCAATTATCGCAAGTGAAAGAAGCCATCGCCATCGGCCAGCAATGGGAAGACGACGTGCGCATCGTCCTGTTCGTCGTGCTGGCAGACGGGCAGGGGCTGGATGATGATTTAATCGCCACGATTAAGGACAAAATCAAAACCGGCGCATCCCCGCGCCATGTCCCGGCCAAGGTCATTGCGGTGGCAGATATTCCCCGCACCAAATCCGGCAAAATCACCGAACTCGCCGTGCGCGACATCGTCCACGGCCGCGAGATTAAAAACCAGGAAGCGCTGGCCAACCCGGAGGCATTGGAGCTTTACAAGGATTTGGTGGAGTTGGAGGCGTAGCGCCTGCCGCACCCCCGCAATACGGAGAGGGGCTAGCTTGCCGCACCTCGGCTATTTCGCTCACGGCTATTCCAAATGTCATCACCCGGCTTGACCGGGTGATCCAGTAAACGGCAGAGTGTATTGGGTTTATGTGTCGGCTGTTTGTGCAAACCAACTTCTTCGGTGGCTACTGGATTACCCGGTCAAGCCGGGCAATGACGATGGAGAGGATGATAACGGAGAAACTGTGCTGTCTAACCGTATCTATGACGGACGAGCAAAGCGAGGACTGGGCGCGACTGCGCCCCGGCGCTAGCGCCGCGCCCGCGCAGGCCCGGCCAAAGGCCGGAATAGCCGTGAGCGAGATAGCCGCACCTCGGCATATCAATCCCCTATCCGGACCGTGAGCGAGATGGCCGAGGTAAGCCAGAAAGAAAATTTATCCTCTTATCAAAGATACCATTTGTTAACCATATCATCAGAATTCTAGCTTAGGTTGAACGCACTGGGCCGTTCGGGGTGAAAGGTGAAATGGGTAGATCACACGAAGCAAAAGCAATGCTGACCGCCATAATATTTGGCGTAGTCGTCATTTTTGCAGCATCCGCTCTGGCATCTGTCCCGCGTGAAGGAAAATCAATCGCTGTATTTTCGTGGCCTGGTGCGAAGCAATCCAGCGTTATTGAGATCATCGTAGAAGCTGATGGCGTTATCAAGAATTTTGGTCAGTTTTCATGGGTCGCGATTTCCAATTATGACAAAAAAAATCGCGTCCAGCGGCTATATAAGGCCGGCGCTCTGCTCGTGCTCGATGCTGCTCTGGTCTCAACCTGCCTCAATTTATAAATGGAATATTGGAATGAACTTGCTGCCGAATACAATTGAAACAACCGGAAATATGACCAAACTAGACGTATTCCGCGGATCGTTTGCTCGCTATTTTATTCCGTTTCTGTGGTTCAACGTCATCCTTGTAGCCGCCGCCGGGTATGGAAATGGGCAATCCATGGTCTGGGCATCGGTTGCTTTAGCCGCAATATTGGCGGCAATTCCCACATTCCTGTGGAAGCAGGGCGGCACCAACCCTCTCACCCGCTATCTTTCGTCCGCATTTCTCGCGGGCATGGTCGCTTTGATGGTCAATGCGTTTGCGGGCAGTCCATATCAGATCGACATGCACATGTATTTCTTTGCAACATTGGCAATCATCGCTGGTTGGTGCGACTGGCGCGCCATACTTGTCAATGCCGCTGTTGTGGCTGTGCATCATCTGGTTTTGAATTTCATTTTCCCGCTGGCAATTTTTCCAGATGGCGCAAATTTTTACCGGGTCGTTTTACATGCGGTTGTCGTTGTGGTGCAAACTGGCGCGCTCACCTGGGTCACTATGAAACTATCCGCAGCGCTCTCTGAAAGTGCGCAGGCAACGGAGCTTGCAGAAGTTGCGAAATCGGAAGCTGACGACCTTATCCAGAAGCAAAATGAAACGCGCAATTCTGAGGAGCAGCGCGGGCAAAAAATCAAAGCGATGATCGGTAATTTTCATGCTGAAATTCAGACCCAACTGCAACTTGTCAGTACAAACGCAGATGAGCTTGAAGTCACGGCACGCACCCTTACAGAGGTTGCTGATGATACGACCAATAAAGTTAAACACGCGTCAGATGCATCGTCGCAAGCTTCGCAAAATGTAGAAGCCGTGGCGTCAACTGCAGAAGAACTATCCTCCTCAATTAGTGAGATCACGAGGCAAATAGAGACCACCAATGATGTGGTGAACAAGGCAAGTGACAATGCACAAAGCGCCAATGAGAAGGTGGATAGTCTGGCAGAAGCGTCACAAAAAATTGGTGAAGTGCTTGGCCTTATCAGTGACATCGCCGAGCAGACCAATTTGCTGGCGCTGAATGCCACCATCGAGGCGGCACGCGCCGGAGATGCCGGGAAGGGCTTTGCGGTTGTTGCTTCCGAGGTGAAATCACTCGCAACTCAAACTGCAACCGCAACGGAAGAAATCAGGCAGCAGATTGAAGGTATCCAAGTGTCTTCGGTTGATGCGGTAAGCGCGATCCGCGCCATTTCAGAGACGATGAAAGAGGTCAACGGTTATACGTCTGCTGTTGCCGTCTCGATCGACGAACAGGGTACTGCAACGGCTGAGATAGCACAAAACGTCCAGAATGCCGCATCTGGCACCAAAAATGCTGCAGACAATATGTCTGGTGTCGCTGCATCGGTGGAAATTACCAATAACTCGGCAGGCCAGGTGAAAACGGCATCCGATGCGGCCAACGAACAGGCCACCCGCCTCAAACAGACGATCGACCAGTTCCTGGACAAAGTGGCGGCGGCGTAAATCAGGTTTTCGCGTCACTCGTATGTTTCGCCCCTGGATTGCCGGGTCAAGCCCGGCAATGACGATAGAGGTGTTGGTGTGTGACGACACGAAAAACTAATCCCCACCCCTCAAACCACAAATATAATCTCCCCACTTTGCCTCACGGGGAAGCGTGCTGCAGACCGTCTGTTCATGTGAAGCAAAATGTGGCGCCCTGCGCCGGGTTGGTGTAACGAACCGCCCGTCCCGGGGCATGTCGGGGCGAGAGCAATCTGCTGCGTGAATTAGTTTCATGGAGGCTCGCGCAAAGCTTTCAGCTTTGCTCCCGAGCCGACTAGGGCTGACTGGCCCTCGGCCCGGTCAGGGCCGCGCCCGCGCAGGGTGAGCATCGGTTTGGCGAAGCCAAATCAAACGATCCAGTGAATCGTTTGAAGGTGCGAACGCCCGAAGGGTTTCCCTGAGGGCTGCGAAGCGCGGTGCGGCCGTGAGCGAGATAATCTAAGACGCCACGCGTCTGGGCGCTTTCAGCGTACGCGACAGCAGGATCACCGGAATAATGCCGACCACCACAATGGTCAGCGCTGATAAGGCGCTGTCTTCAAGCAATTCAAGCGAGGCAAGCGTGTAAACGTGCGTTGCCAGCGTGTCGAAATTAAACGGCCTGAGCAAAAGCGTCGCCGGCAGCTCTTTCATGCAGTCGACAAACACCAACAAGGTGGCGGTGGCAAGCGCCGGGCGAAGGAGCGGCAAATGCACGTCTTTCAGCGTGCCGCCCGCGGTGCGGCCCAAGGTGCGGGCTGCCATGTCCAGGCTTGGCGTAATTCGCCCAAGGCCGGTTTCAAGCGCGCCATAGGAAATCGCTAGAAAGCGCACGAGATAAGCAAAGCAAATGGAAAAAATCGTGCCGGTTAAAATCAGCCCCGTTGAGATGCCGAACACAGAGCGCATAAGCGCGTCCACGCTGTTATCGATTTGCGCCAAGGGCACCAAAATGCCGATGCCCAGCACAGCGCCGGGCACGGCATAGCCGATGGTGGCAAAGCGAATGGCGATTTGCACATTGTCCGAGCGCGCCAGCCGGTAGGCATAGGCCAGGAACAGGCCGACAGCAACTGCTGCAACCGACGCCAGGCCAGCTAGCAACAAAGAGTTGCGGGCATAGCGGAAATAATCAGCAGTGAAGGCAGTTTCAAAATTGCCGATGGCAAAATCGAGCAACACAGCGCCGGGCACGACAAAGCCGAAGATGATCGGCAGCGAGCAGGCAAGCGTGGCGAGCCATGCGCGCGGGCCCTTGAGATAAAAAGCATTCGGTTGGGTGTCATGGTTCGTTGCATGGAAGAACCGCTGGCGCTGGCGCATCAAACGCTCAAGCCAGATCAGCGCAAACACGATGATCAACATGACAGAAGCAATTTGCGCGGCCCCGCCCAGATTGCCGCGGCCTAGCCAGGTTGCATAAATACCGACAGTCAATGTATTGACGCCGAAGAACTCAACAGCGCCAATGTCATTCAGGCTTTCCATCATGGCAAGGGTAACGCCAACCGCAATCGCGGGACGCGCCAGTGGCAGGGCCACTTTGAAGAACGAACCCCAAGGCCCAAGGCCAAGCGTGCGTGACACTTCCATAAGCCCGCCGGATTGCTTAAGAAAAGCCGCACGTGCAGTGAGATAAACATAAGGGTAGAGCACAAAGGACATGACGAAAATCGCCCCGCCAAGCGAGCGGATTTCGGGAAACAGATAATCGCTGCGCGACTGCCAGCCAAACAGATCGCGCAAAAGCGTTTGCACAAAGCCTGAATATTCAAACACGTCCACATAAGTGTAAGCGATGATGTAGGTGGGTGTGGCCAGAGGCACCAGCAAAGCCCATTTGAGCATCTTGCGCCCCGGAAAGCGACACGTGGTGACGATCCAGGCGGTGGAGGTGCCGACAACGAAAGTGACAATGCCAATGCCGATCATCAATATAACGGTGTTTTTAATGTAAATAGGCAGGACTGTTGAAAACAGATGCGGCCAGATATTTTCTTCAGGTGTTATCGCCAAAATGCCGACGGCAAAAACAGGAGCTGCCACAAGCATGCTGATGAGAACAGCACCAATGGTCCAGAGCCGGTCGCCGTCGTGGGATTTAAGTGGGGAGGCTGCCTCGATCATGCCCGTCTCCAGATAAACAAACAGGCGGGCTCATAAGAACCCGCCATGAGCATGACTTTACAGGCTTTAATTATTGAAGCCAACTTTGTCGACAAGCGTACTGGCTTTGGCGCGCAGTTCGGCGATTTTGGCAAGCGATGTTTTGTCTGCCTTAAACTTTCCCCAGGATTGAACCAGTTCAGACCAGGGCACGCCTTGTTTGACAGGGTATTCGAAATTCTTGCTGGCATAAATTTGTTGCGCTTCACTGCCTGAAAGAAATTCCATGAGCTTCACGGCATTTGCCTTGTTAGGAGCGTGCTTGGCGAGGACCATGCCTGAGAGATTTACATGCGCACCTCGATCTTGTGTGTTCGGGAACAGGATCCTGACAGAATGCGCCCATTTTTTCTGCTCGGGGTTTTTCTTATATGTCAGCATGGCACCCATGTAATAGGTATTGGCAATTGCGATGTCACATTCGCCAGCATAAACGCCCTTGACCTGCGCGCGGTCATTGCCGCCTGGTTTGCGGGCAAGATTGGCTTTAAGTGCTTTCAGCCATTCTTCGGTCTTGGCTTCGCCGTGCTTTGCCATGAAACCGGCAATCATGCCGAGGTTATAATCATGCTGTCCTGAACGGATGCAGATTTTACCTTTCCATTTAGGGTCGGCGAGTTCTTCGTATGTAATGGCGGTTTGCTTAACCCGTTCGCGCGAAACATAAGCCACACGTGCTCGCTGGGTAAGACCAAACCAGTTGCCTTTTGGATCACGAAAAGCTGCGGGAATATTTTTTGCCAAAACGTCTGATGTTAATGGCTGAGATATGCCGCGTTTAACCGAGAGGTCCAGCCGGCTGATATCTGTTGTTAACACAACATCTGCCGGACTGTTTTTGCCCTCTTGCGCAACCCGTTCAATAAGGCCTTTTTTGGCAAAAATCACATTGACCTTAATGCCGGTAGATTTGGTGAAGGCATCAAACAGAGGCTTGACCAGAAACGGCTGGCGATAGGAATACACATTAACATCGCCATCGGCATGTGCAGAGATGGAAGCAAGCGAAATCACGCCCGCAACAGTAAGGCTGGCGATTGTTGCAAACTTCGTGACGGCAGACATTCTAAAACAGCTCCTTGGACAAATTACAATTATTCTAATTTAAACTCGCAATTAAGAGTGAGAATTATTATCAATTAAATACGCCATGAGCTTTACATCGTCAATCATTATGATTTTTAACGACTCTAAACTGAATGCGGCAAATTGGCAGGCCGAGCTAGAGCGTGGACGTATAAATAGGGTTGGAAACGACAAATATGGTCAATCGATTTAACTATCTTCTGAATGGCTATAACCTCTGTTTTATAGGTAAAGCAGACACAGCAAGCCGTTACGGAAAACACCATCTTGTGACCCCAGAGGGGACGTTATGAGCTTGAAATCAATGCCAATTCCCAGCATATTTAGCGAAATATCAGGTGTTAAACTAGCTTTTGAGCTGTTGAGAATAAAACCTGATCCACATCTATCAAGCAAAGGCAAAAGCCCATGAAAGCAACGCTCGTCTTGGTAATTCTGATACTATCGGCTTTGCCCTCCAAGGCTGATACGCTACCGATCTTCGATGCTCATATTCACTATAGTCATGATGCGGTTAAGTTTATTCCGCCGAAGGAAGCCATTGCCGCGCTGCGCGCAGCTGGTTTGAAAAAAGCGCTTGTCTCAAGTTCAGATGATAATGGCACACAACTGCTTTTCAAACTGGCGCCAGATCTGATCGTGCCAGCCCTGCGGCCCTATCGCCGGCGCGGTGAGATAACAAGCTGGATGCATGATCCTACAGTGATCGGATATGTCGAGAAAAATCTCGCACGCAATAAATATCGGGCCATCGGAGAATTTCATGCCTTTGGCGCCGATATCGAGACAAAAGTTATCCAACACATTATTGCCTTGGCTAAGAAGCATAACCTCTTGCTTCATGCGCATTCCGACGCGGACGCCATCGATCGGATATTCAAGGCCAATCCTCAAGCTTATGTTCTTTGGGCGCATTCTGGATTTGCCCGGCCGGAAAAGGTCAGGGAAATGCTTTCCAAGCACAAGAATCTTTGGACCGACCTTGCTTTTCGCTCTGACCATGCGACTGGTGACAAGTTGGCCGATGAATGGAAAGAGGCCTTTGAGGCCTTTCCGAAACGCTTCATGGTCGGAACAGATACATTTGCCCCGGAGAGATGGTATTACGTGAAAGAGCACGCCGAATACAGCCGTGGATGGTTGAGCAGTCTGCCGAAAGATTTGGCGCAACGGATTGGCTACCGCAATGCGCAAGACATGCTCGCAACTATTGCAGCCGGAAAAGATTGAAAATGAGAAGCAAGCTTGGGACAATTATTTCAGCAGCTTCAATAGCGGTTATGTTTTCTGTCCTTCCCGCTCTTGCTCAGTGCGAGATACCCGCGTCAGGTCTGCAAATGCAAAACCCTTCCAGCTCTCCCTTTTCTTTGATGCTCAAAACGGAACCGGCCAAGATTAAAATTGGCCAGAAATTGATCGCCCATGTAATCGTCTGCGCTGGGGACAAGGCAAATGTCGATCGGTTTTCGGTGGATGCGACCATGCCCAAACATAAGCATGGGATGAACTACACGCCTAAAATTATCAACAACGGTAATCGACGCTATTCAGCACGCGGCCTTTTGTTTCACATGCCTGGACTATGGCGGTTGGAAGTGGCATTTCGGGCTAATGGTAGGCAGCACCGTTTCTTTCACGATTTTACGATCGAATGATCCGGTTTTGGCTGCATAAATCCTTGGTGCTGATAACGATCAGTTTTTCCGGGTTTACGGTCGGCACAGCACCCCCAGTTCAAGCGGAACTTTTACTCTCTGATGCGGCAATCAAAAAAATACTCAGGCACGGTCCATGGCCGCCGCCACGGTCACCTGACTTTAGCAACCGTGTGTCCGGCTCACCGGACGCTGTCATTCTTGGTCGAAAATTGTTTTTTAATACGCGATTGTCGCGAAATGGCAAAATTGCATGCGCAACGTGCCACAAACCCAAGCTGGGCTGGACGGACGGCCGGAAAAAGGCGGTGGGATTGGCTGGACTGGACCGCAATTCGCAATCCCTTTTCAATGTCCGGCATAATCGATGGTTCGGATTGGATGGACGAACCGATAGCCTTTGGGCACATAGTATCGGACCAATTCTTGACCCCCGGGAGATGGGTGCAAGCGCCAAATATGTAGCTTCCCGGGTGGCGTCCGAGCCCGGCCTTGCGCAATTATATTCCAAAACCTTTGGGAGGCCTCCAGACCTGAAAACGCCCGTTACGGTGCTTGTAAACGTCGCCAAGGCAATGGCAGCTTTTCAAGAGACGATCGTCACGGGAAAAACACGGTTTGACCGTTTTCGCGATGCGCTGGCGAAAGGCGACTTGGAGACTGCAAAGACCTATCCCCATGACGCGCAACGCGGTGCGGCACTTTTTGTTGGGCGTGGTAAATGCAACTTTTGCCATACCGGACCGTTATTCTCCAATGGTGAGTTTGCAGATGCGGGCGTGCCATATTTTACCGGTCCTGGACGCGTTGATCCTGGCAGGCATGGAGGCATCAGAAAGCTAAAAGCATCACCCTATAATTTGACCGGACGCTTCAACGACTTACCCGCTCGTGCGAGCGCATGGGCAACGCGCCAGGTTGCGCAAAGCCATAAAACCTTCGGTGAGTTCAAAGTTCCTTCACTTCGTGAACTGACCCGCACCGCTCCATATATGCATGACGGATCGCTCGCGACGCTGGAAGATGTTGTGCGTCATTATTCGACCATCGACCTTGAGCGGCTGCATACGGATGGGGAAAAGATACTTTTCCCTTTGAACCTAAGCAGGCGGGAGGCCTCCGACCTTGTTGCTTTCCTGAAAACGCTTTCAGTATCCAAACCGGATTGAAAGAGCGACTTTATGTCTGCGATTGCAGATAATTGCTCTCGCCCATCTGCTCAATCAGGGTGAGTTGTGCTTCAAGCCAATCGACATGCTCTTCCTCGTCACCAACCAGTTTTGCAAACAGGTCACGAGAGGGGATGTCCTTGATGTCGTGACAGTAGTAATGGGCCTCACGATAGAGATCGAGTGCTTTCAATTCACCTTTGAGATCGCATTCATGGATTTCTTTAACTGTCTGGCCAATCATCAATCCGTCCAGGTCCTGCAGATTGGGTAGGCCTTCCAGAAACAATATGCGCTGGATGATCTCATCGGCATGACGCATTTCCTCGATTGACTCTTCTTTGAGCTTCTCGGCGAGCTTGTCATAGCCCCAATCCTGGACCATGCGCGAATGCAGGAAATATTGATTGATCGCAGTAAGCTCAAGCTTCAGCGCATGATTAAGATATTCAATAACTTTGGTGTCGCCCTTCATGGAATCAGCCTGTTTATTAGTTTAAAACAATTCTAAATTAGAGAAATAGCTAATTAAAGTCAAATAGTTATGGAAATTTCATGTATAACTTAAACTGAAATATGAGGATAAACCAAAATCTTAGGTTGGTACAGCTTGAACCTTAGGGCGAGCCAGTAGGTCACCCCGACGTGCACTTTGATTGACCTTCACTTTATCGATCAATTCCTGGGCATTTTCCAGGCAATTGCCACATACCGGTTTAGCCCCCACCTGTCGATAACAATCCACCACCGTGCCATCACAGGCAAGGGCCGCATCTTCTATGTCGCGGTCTGTCAACGCATTACAAGAACAAATAAACATGGGCACTAAACTCTGGTTTTTCCTCTGTCCATTCTCTATGCAGCAGGCTGCCGTCGTCAACACAATAATTGAAATTGCGAGGCACTCGCGAATAAAGCGTTAATATCAAGGACCTTGGGTGCCGTGATTAATTCGCCAATACACGCGTGGTTGGGAAGGTGATTTCAACCAGAGTGCCGCTGCCAGGTGTGCTTTCGATATGAAAATTGGCACGATTAGCCTCGGTTAAAGCTTTGGTCAACGGCAGGCCAAGCCCCGTGCCCTCATGTAAGCCACGATCAGCGCGCTCAATCCTCTGGAAAGGCTCAAGTGCTTTCACAACTTCTTCTTCGTCCATGCCGATGCCGGTATCGCGCACCCGCAATTTAACTTCTCCGGTCTCATCAAGCGTGGCTGAGACGATAACCTGCCCGCCTGCATCGGTGAACTTTATGGCATTGGACAATAAATTGAGCATGATCTGGCGCATGGCGCGCAAATCGGCCACCACGGGTGGCAGCTCAGGCACAAGCGAGGTGCGAATAATCACCCGCTCGCGGCTGGCTTGGGGTTGCATGGTGGCAACGCTTTCCTGGACGATGTCATCAAGATCGACGGAGACGAAATCGAGATCAATTTTGCCCGCCTCAATTTTGGATAAATCGAGCAAATCATTAATCAGGCTCAATAGATGTCCGCCGCTGGAATGTATGTCATTGATGTAGCCAAGATAGCGTTTGTTTGCTACCGGCCCAAATTTCTCTGAACTCATAACTTCGGAAAAACCGATAATCGCATTCAGCGGCGTGCGCAATTCATGGCTGATCTTGGCCAGGAAATCTGACTTTTGCTCATTTGCTTGTTCTGCTTCATCCTTGGCGCGCCTAAGGTCAGCTTCTGCTTTTTTCCAGCTAGTTATATCACGCATAACAGCACAGAATTTGGCTTTGCCTTCTTTGTCGTTGCCGTCATCTGCCGTAATTCGGCCAAGGGTGAGAAATAATGGGATTTCACCACCCTGTTTTTCAAGCGCCACCACTTCGCGGCCATCATTGAACAGGCTGGCAAGACCGCTATCGGCAAAGCTGGCAAGGTATTCACTAACCCTTTCAGCACTTTCTGGCGTCATGAGTTCTTGCAGTTTCCGGCCCGCTACCTTGTTCGTGTCATAGCCAAACATAGCTTCAGCACTGGCGTTGAAACTTTCAATATGGCCGGCTTCATCAAGCGTGATAATGCCGTCGGTGGCCGTGTCTAAAATGGCCCGCAATTCAGTTTCTTCCAAGCTGAGGTGTTGTGGTTTTTTTATTTTATTGCGCTTGGCTTTTGCGGGCTTATCAGTTTGATCAGCGTTGAGAGAAAGATGCATTTGAACGGCTTGCTCACCTTCCCATTCAATCGGTGCCAGCCGGGCCAGAACGGATAAGTTTTCACCGTCCTCATCTGTAAACAACAAGCTAAGGGTTTCACCAGCTTTGGCCCCGCGTGCGCGGGCCTCATTTGAGGCATCTCGCCAATTGATCAAATCAGAACGGCTTGCTGGAAACAGGGTAAGCACATTGTGGTTCGCCATAATGGTCTCAAGCGCACCAAGCCCAAGCAGATCAGCAGCGGCTTGATTGATAAATAACAGTTTGAAATTTCGATGAACGATCAGCGGCAAAAAGGCTTGTTCCATGACCGCGGCAAGCTGGTTGTTTGGCCCAGAAGTATCATCGGCTTGCACAGAGGCACTTTCAGGGGTGTCAGAAGTGTTTTTAAGAGCCGCACCGATTGTGTGAAACGCTTGTTTTTCATCCTCATTGAGCGCCTGATCAGACCCATGCGCGTGCAATATGGTGACATTCTCGGGCAGGGCGCCTGTGCCAATCCTGGCCGGTTTATCTTTATCTGACGCGCGAGGCATATCACGGCCTCCATCTGCCTCATGCGCTCGCATGACACCTATGCCCCGATAGCCCATAAAGCTGCCATCGATATCAAACACCGGCACACCGTTTAACAAAATGCCGATGTCACCTTCAGTGCTGGGCCAGATGAGTTGACCTTGCCAAGGTTTTTGCTCTGTAAGAAGATCTTCAAATGTTTCAATGCCGGTAAGGCCAAATTCTAACGTGAGATCTCGCCAGTTCTTTTGGGCAACATCTTTGGCAGCAACGCCTGTGAGCGCCTCGAAATCTTGAGATACGCTTACCAGGCACATATTAAGGTCCATTTCCCATGTAAAATCTGCTGCCGCAGCCACAAAATCTTCCAGCCGCGATGCGGTTTCACTCAGCACGCGTTCATAAGCTCTGCGCTCGGTAACATCTTCAAATAAGATCAAAAACACATCTGTTTTGGCTTGAGGATCGGAAAAACGCCGCATCGTTATTTGATGAACACGCTCACCATATTTTGTCTCAACGTGCCGGGTCTCGCTAACGGTGCCTGCGGCTTGTGCGCGCGCTATCAAGTCATCTGCTACATCCTCATCACCGAGTGCCTGTGCCAGTGAAAAATCAGCCGCTTTACTGTCTTGGAGAAGGTCAAAAACCTCGCGCGCTGCCCCATTGGTGAATAAAACAGCACCTCCGGCATCAAATATACCAAGTGGCACGGGAAGAGCGCCAAGCAATTGCGGGCTAAGGTTGGGTTGCGTGATTGTGGGCAAAGACTGTGCCGTGACCGTTACCAGGAGGCCATCGCGACCATCAGCAAGCTTATAGAGCATGCAATGGCAATCAACAGTATCTTCCTCGCCTCGCGACGGGAAGGTGACGGTTAAATTGCGGCGCTCATCAGGCTTGAGGGTCTTTGCTAATTGCCCAAGTTTTTCAATGCCGGCCTCTGTCTGTCCAAACCGCCTGTCGAGCAAATCAAACAGGCTGTCACCATGCCAAAACCGAACACCGGCTTCATTGGCCCAGACAATGCGCAGCCGCTGAAAATCCCACAGCCAGGCGGCATTTTGTGATTGGGTGAGCTCGTTAAGAGATAAGGTCATGGGCTGGCACAACATCAATGTTTCCCAGTACATGCATCAAGTGCGTTTGCACATTGCAATGCCCGGAGGTGATAATATGGCCTCATGAAAAAATACAACAACTCAGTGCTAAGGTTTCGAGCGTCCTATTTGCTCTTTGTTGTTTGATTCTCCCATTTTAGGCGATCTTGCCCCACAGCGTCCACAAGGGAGTGGTTTTATTCACCTGTGATTTATAAATATCGTAAACAACGCTGAATTTGCCAATTATGATTTTTTCGATTTCCCGGACGTTCCCGCATGTTCGGCGGCGGCGGTGAGCTCGGCTGCAATTTCACGGGCTTCATCCGGGGTGAAATCCATGGGCACGTCAATGCCGTCACCCGAAATATAAAGGCGCACCATGCCCTTCGTGGTCGGCCCAATTTGCAATTGAGCTTCAATATTAGTTTGCCGGTTAATTCCCATGTTAGATCAAAGCCTTACGATAAAAAGTTGAATCTGTGATCTGTTATGTCAGGAACATAAGAGTTTGACAAGCGCCAGTCCGCGAACATGGGTTTTGGGCTTGCGCGAATTTACCGTAATTTCTTGAGAGCCAATCACTTGAAATGGTATAATATTGGGCGTAGGGTGCGCGCCTGTTTAAGGAGAATTCCTGTGCAGCTGTAGCTCAGTTGGTTAGAGCGCCTGATTGTGGATCAGGAGGTCGGTGGTTCAAATCCCCCCAGCTGTACCATTCATTTCAATCGCTTATGAGGTTTTGGTAACTCTCGCGTATTTAATAAGTGACCATTTGAAGGGTGTATTTTGAGGGAAATTACCCGATTTCCAGTGTTTTGGTACTTGCAACGCCGCAACCACACCGCCGAATATACCAAGCCTGCTAATTGGTCGACTTTATTTGATGACGGACAGTTCTACCGCAGATTATTTAAAACGATTTAGCAACCTTTTTAAAATTTCTAGCAGCTTTGCTAAATAAGGTGGCAAGGTCTGGTTTTTGTACGATCGCTTGCCGATGAAGTCGTTAGTATACTTGGCCTTTAGGTGATTTCTAAAATCTGTCGAAAAATAAAATGGTGTCGTATTGCGATATTGTATCTTTCTTGCGCGATTTTCAGATGTTTTCGAGAAAACCTTACGCACCAGATCCTTGATAGTCTTATTTGGATCCGTGACATGCAGGGCCAACCATTTCTGATTTGGTTTATTGGACCTTTTAAAATCCAATGCCTCAAATGTGCACGCTAAATCGGACTTGAAGAAAAACTGGACACCAAGATCATCATGAACACCGAAGTCCGTAAGAATGGATGTTGGGACGCCAGCGTGGATGGCCTCTACAGCAACAGTTGAGCTTATCGTCAAGCAATGGCTAGAGATACTTAAAAGCCTTTCTACTGGATCAAAAACGACCTTTAGATTCTCTGGCCACGTCCCAATTTCTGATGCAGCTTGTCTGAGGAGCGGCTCAATATGAGCTTTTGTACGATGTAGAGTCGTGCCATTTTGTTTTATTCTCGGTTTTATTAGAAATTGCCGTTCGGGATATCGGCAAGCCAATAAAATGAGTTGCTGTGCTAAATATTGGCGCTCCTTAATTGATCGAGGGATGACAGCCTGTTCGAAAAAAACGATCGGACCATTCTGTCTGTGTTTTCTCTCTACTGGCGCAAGCAATGCTGTTGGCCCCAAAATATGAGCGTTGGATGAGTCCGCTCCGAGAGCCACACACATGCTCTGGTACAATGACAGATCATGTTTTGAGTTGAGCCAAAGAAAATCGGCCGGTGCCCGGCTTGAAAAGCCATCGAAATGATAGCGAAGAACAAGCCCTGGATACAACGCAACAATCAAGGGACGCGGCCCAGCATGGCTTTCAAGCCGTAAAAAAAGACGACGAAATGAGGCACCATCAAGAGCGGCAAGAAACACATCATATTGCGCGAGTATTTCTGGCTCACACAAACTGTCGAGATTGTATTTTTTTACATCATCAACAGACAGTCCCAAGAGCTCAATTTGCTGATCTGTAATCTGATTACTTCGCGTATTTAGCAGTGCATGTTCGACGCTTGCGCCTAATTCACGAAATACCTTGGAGACCAATAGATTTGAACGAATGAAAGAATCATAACTGGCAATGCTCAAAACACGAATAGGCTTCGCATTAGTTTGGCTTTTCTTGTTTTGCATTATTCTGCTTTTAAAAAAAGATCAGCCACTTCCCTGAGCGCGCCTTCGCCGCCCCTGGCGCCGAGCAGTATATCAGCCGTCAACTTGGCTCGATTGTCGGCATCAGCTGGAACAAATCCAATACCCGCTTGTCTAAGACATTCAAGATCATTTATGTCGTTACCGACATAGGCAATCTGGAACCACTCCAGCTCATTATCTTTGAGCCATTTCCCTAAAACATCGACTTTGTTATCCACACCTTGAATGATTTCCATCTTCAACTTTTTTGCTCGCTGAGCGACAACCGGGTTTTTCTCTTTAGACAAAATAAGGGTGCGATAGCCTGCTTGTTGCAATAATTCAATACCCATACCATCCCGACGATGGCAAACCACTGTTTCCTTCCCATTCTCATCCACCGATACCTTGTCGTCGGTATGCACTCCATCGAAATCTGTAACGATTGTGCGGATGGTCTTCAATCGGCTTCGATCATCCTCATTTTCACGAAATAAGGGACAAAGCGCTTCAGCTATTTCCCAATCCTCAGGCGTGTCGATTTCTAGCGCTGGTGTAACAAGCGGGACTGCTATAACTCGGCCACAAAACCTTTGACCTGAGGCAACAAAAGCACTCGTGCGCATGGCATATATTGCCCCTGTCTCTCGATATTGGACCTCCATATCTTGACGTCTCTGACGAGGCTTTGTCTGATCATGGGTAATGCCTTCAGCGTGGCCACCTTCATCAATGCGCCACATAAGACCATGATCTTCTTTAGCGCTAAAAGCACTGTCGGCATCTGCATTGTTCATAGTGTCAACCACGCGATCAATATCGTGAGCGGAGGTGAATGGAGATGTGCATTGAAGAAATACGATTACTTCTGGAGTTTTTCCGTTTTGGTTTTCAATAGTCTTCAAAGCATGCAACAACACGCTTTCAGAACTGGCTTCGCCTGTTGCTAATTTTGGAGGTCGAACGATGGTATTTGCACCAGAGTCTCTGGCTATTGCTACTATCTCATCATCATCGCTCGAGACATAAACTGCATCTATATTATGAGCCTTCAATGCTGCCCAGATTGTGCGCACAATGAGCGGTAAGCCGCCAAGTTCCTTGATGTTTTTGCGGGGGATGCCTTTTGATCCACCACGCGCTGGAATTATAGCAATCGCTGACATAGATCGGGATCAATCAGTTGCTGGCAGCGAGGGATAAACTTCCGTGCTGCGCTTTAGTCCATTTCAGTTTCTTACGCTGCTCGAGTTCAACCTCAAGCATATCTGCTTGCTTATACGCAAGAGACTGACTGACATGTTTAATGTCCCGGCACAGACGGCGCAATCCATCTGGCTCAAGACTGGCAGCGTGATCTGTACCTTTCCAAGTCCGATCTAATGTGAAATGCCGCTCGATATAACCAAATTGTCCCTGACCATAAACGTGCTCACCGTTTTTACCAATTGCAAGAGCGGCGACATCAGCGGCTATGCCAAGGTGGTGTCCTGAAAAACCAATCGATTTGACTTGGTCCCCAAATTTTTCCTGCAAGCGGTTTATCTCAAACAAGCAGATATCTTCGAAAGCCACCGGATAGCCAGAAGTACAAGCATAAAGAACCAAGTCTTTTGCCCGCCCGCGCTGCTCATAAAACTTAACAAGATTTTCAACTTCATCGCGGGTTGTCATACCCGTCGAAACATGTATCTCACCGTCATAATGCTTGCAGAGATAGTCCTGCAGATCATAATGCTGGTTGGTGGCAGATGGAATTTTTATTAATTCGGGTTTAAGAGTTGCTATTTCACGAGCCGATGTTAGATCCCATACAGAGGCTGAATAAATAATACCGTTGGCCTCGCACTCCTCTTTCAATTCCTTGTGCTGCTCTATATTGAATTCAAGAAATTCCCTGTGTGCGCCATAAGTTTCGCCATATGAATTGGCGGGATTAGGGTGTGGCGCGCGATATTCTTCTGATGCTATAATCTCGCGCGAGTTGCGCTTTTGGAACTTTGCGACATCCGCTTTGCAAACGCGGGCGGCAACCTGGATCAACTCCTTGGCGATATCCATATCACCCTTATGGTTGCAACCTATTTCCGCGATTACTTTGACCATCTTATTTCCAGTTCATTGCTATCTATACAGCGTCATCATCTATGCAGTAATTATGGCATATCAAAAACAGCTTTAAAATCCAAAATCCTATTACAAAACAGCATTAATTCCTATTTCTAGAGATTTTCGTTCATAAATATTGGTCTAACCTTGAGAAAGATAATTTTCCACTTTTTCGAAATCTTTACGTGTGTCGATATCGGTTGACTCGACTTCAGACATCTCTAATGGAATGCATGGTTCAATAAAAAAAGTTTTGTGTTTTCGAAAACCACCAATACCAACTATATATATAGCACCATTTTGACGATAAGCTTGCGGCAAGTCTTGCCGTCCCATTGCCAGCTGCCGAACGTCACTGCTCACCGTGCTTATGTATCCATCACTATCTCTCATTAACATTTTTAATGGATGGTAATCATGTTGGCACACAGAAATTAAGCTGCGTATTTCGCTAGAAGAATTGAATGTATGTAGAGCAGCATCGATATGCTCAACTGTTCGAAGTGGCGAGGTTGGTTGTAGAAGCACTAAGATATCTTCATCCTTTGGGTGGGGCGGGTAGGATAGTGCGTGAAAAATAACGTCAATGATTGAAGCTGTATCGGTTGCAAGTTCTGCAGGCCTATCGATGCAGATCGCACCAATTTTTTCGCCAAGTTTCATGACCATTTTATCATCTGAAGTTACGCGAATTTCATCAATTCCGTTGGCTTCAGCAGCGGCATCCAATGTCCATGATACGAGCGGCTTTCCACAAAGGGGAAGGGTGTTTTTTCCTGGCAAACCCTTAGAGCCCGCTCTCGCAGCTACAATTGCTATAACAGATCTATGGCTTGTGCCCTTATGGCTTTGTTGCTTTGTCATTGCTCTTCTATGGAGAAAGAGGCCGGTCGATGAATGACTTTTGAAGCGGTAAAGACCAGAAGTCCGCACCCTCGATTACTTTCATGAATCTATGATGACTGTCCCCTAAGCCGAAGGTGAAATCTGGTTTGTGGCGAAATTTTTCCGGGATACTTCTAATCGCTTTGAGGATATCGTCAGTGTCATAATCAACACTTGTTATAGTTGATATACTATTGCGCTTATTTTGGCGCGTCCCGACATTTATAGTCGGCACCCCATAAATTGGAGCTTCCCTTACCCCTACACTCGAATTGCCAATTATGAATTGGCAATGGTTGAGTAATGTGAGGAAATACTCAAATCTTGTCGAAGGATATATCAAGAAACGTGGATTATCGCGGTGTTTTTCTATAGCACGGAATATTGCTTCATTCCCGACATCATTATTTGGATATATTATTAAGTAATTACGCTTGCTTTGTTCAAGAGCATCAAAATAATCCGACGCGATTTGTTCCATATGATGTCGTTCTGTTGTTACTGGATGAAAAATGGACAGAGCATAATTGTCAAACATTATGTCGTAACGTTCTTTTGCCTCCTCAAGGCTTGGCAATGAATCCGAAAGCATAATGTCCACTTCAGGTGAACCTATAACAAAGACCGAACGTTCGTCTTCACCCATCTGAATTAATCTCTGCTGTGCTTCCTCATTGGCAACAAAATGACTGTGAGCCATCTTTGTGACTGCATGCCTTATCAACTCATCCACAGTACCAGATAATTCACCACCTTCAATGTGCGCTATTCTGATATTAGTTAAAGCTCCTACAAGTGCCCCTGCTAGAGCCTCTACACGATCGCCATGTATGACCAGAAGGTCGCATGGATTCTCATGGAGATAGCTGCCAATCCCATGCACCGTATTGGCAGCTATATGATCCATGCTGTCACCTTCTCTCTGATTTATGAAGCTGTAAATATCTGAGTACTTCTGCTTCTCAATTTCCAAAGCTGAGAGGCCGTATTTCTTAAGCATATGCATACCAGTCACAAAAACTGTACAAGAAAACTCTTTGGATGCTTCAACGCGAGATATAAGCGTTTTTAGTTTGCCGAAATCCGCCCGCGTTCCGGTTAAAAAAACAATTTTTTTCATATGCAGTCCGACTTTAAATAGTCATATTCGAATAAAATTTGTCCATGGAGAGACAATAGCACCACTAAACCAAAATACTTATGCCATGATGTCCGATATGCTTCTAAATGCTCCACTTAATAATCTTTTATTGTTTTTGCCATGTTTTTTGTGTTTCTGGTTGGGCTGAGGTAGCGTTTCAAGGACAAAGTCAGACGCTTTATTTAACAGGCCAACCTCACCTCGCGCAATTTCTTCAGAAAAAGCCAGTTCACCTAAAACACCGACTGCATAGCTGGGTACACCTGCATGTGACGCGTCATAGATTGAAGCGGAATCGCGTGTTAAATGGGCGGATGTATGTTTCCATACAGCGCCCAGTGGCATCGGTTGCTTAAACGACGAAGCTAACCTCACATTCTCGCTCTTTGGAAAATTCGACAGTTTTTTACGGCCCCATTTCGGATGGGTAAAAACAAGCCAGAGAATATCACTATTTTTTCTTATGATTTCTGAAAATAATTTAGGAAATGAAGTTTGCTCCTGTAAGGTGATAACACAAAGCTGATGCTCTTTGATCCACGCATGAAATTCATCACAACCTTCTTCGCTATCTAGAGAAGAGGGCATGTCAAGCCCTGCTATTATAGGTTTGACCGATTCATTAAACATCTCATTGATGTGGATTGCATCTTCCTGAGTCCAACAAATAAAATGACTGGGCAAACCATGCCAACCGTCTTTTGGCACATGGCGCCAAAGATTATATACAGCTGTTGCACCACGTATTACACCGTGCTGGACGTCAACGGTCGGAATGTCTTTGCGCCGGGCTGCATCAGCCAAGGCCATGTGCTGACCTAGTGTATCAAAAATAACTATTTTGGGCCGGTATGCCTCTAAGACTGCTACCCATAAATTAACGCTACTCACGTATTGATTTAAATGTTTTGCGAATAAATCGTGATCAATCTCACCCTTGAATACTCTTTCTGCCTTGGCCAACTCAGGGGCTATATAGGCCATAAAATCAGCATCTATAACCTTAAGGAACAGGTCTGGAACAATATAATCTGGACCCCAAAAGAGATTTCTTGCAGGTTTCAAATTATTACGCCCGAGAAGAATGGTTTTGTTTATTGAGTGCTTTTCCGCGAAATGTTCAATTACCGGATCGAGAATAGGGTGATATAATTCCAATCCATTTACTAAGGCCCCTTTTTTTAAAGCGCTTTTAGAATTTTTGGTCGGTCGTTCAATTAAACGAGTTGGCCTCACCGTCTGCACTACAAGTATATCAGTGGATTGCTGGCGCAGCTGGTGTGCTGGTGAACCCCCGCATTTAGACACATAAAACTCTTGGTACTTCCTACTCACCTCGAAATTAAATGGAATGGTATTTTGAAATTTCTTCTTGCTCTTAACATAACACCATAAAATATAGCGCACTGCTGGCCATATTGATCGATTCTGTAACTTATAATGATCTGGGTCTTGATCTATTATAATGCGGGAGAATTTTTTTAAATCCTCATAATCGAATTCATCCGCCGAGTTGTGTTCTTCGACTCCCTGGTTATGCAGCGAATATTTTGAGATTAAATTTTGCAGCATCGTCATTTTTTATTCAGCTAACCATCATATTAATCATGCCAAAAAGCTCAAATATTCTGCAGACGAATAGTTATTCGCATGTTTGTGAGAAGTGTCTGTTTTACACAATATCAGCCCAGGTTAATTGATGATCGAGCGGGAGATCGTTGCTTGCTTGGGAGCCTAAAATTGAGTCATAATCTTTTGCGGCTATGTCACCGGTTCCAGGTCGTTTGACCCAAATATTCTCGCTCGAAAACGTTTCACCGGTTTTGATCGGTTTTATTGTCACAACTGATGCACGGGCAAAACGATACGTTTGCTCTTCTTCTTTTGTACGTGATTTCAAACCACCGCGCGCTTGGAAAAGAATATTGCACCCCTTAATCAACTGACGCAACTCAGCCGGGTCCATTGAACAAACGATATCCGGCCCCTCGCGGGTCATTGTATCTGTGAAATGTCTTTCTATAATGGAGGCACCAAGAGCAACAGCCCCTAGGCATGGTTCTATACCTATGCTGTGATCTGAATATCCGATGACAGCATCGGTAAAATGTTCCGCAAGCTGTGTGATGCCGCCGAGGCGTATGTCCGACGGCGGTGTGGGATAAAGATTGGTGCAATGAAGCAATGCAAAAGGTACATTTTCTGAACGCACAATTTCGACAGCAGGCATCACGCTATCAAGGTCTTGCATTCCCGTGCTCATAATCATTGGCTTGCCAAAACGGGCTACATATCGAACTAGCGGTAGATTATCGATCTCGCCAGATCCAATTTTGAAAGCTGGGACCTCTTGGTCATTCAACCAATTCGCCGCCGCACGGGAAAATGGGGTTGAGATGAAAATCATATCAAGTGATTTTACATGCTGAATGAATTTCGCTTCATCACTTAGGGATAAATGATTTTCATTCATAACCTCCCAAATGCTCTTGTTTGCATTGGCGGGCACTATGTCTGTGGCATGCGAACTCATTTCATCACTTAATATATGCGTTTGATGCTTTATAATTTCTGCGCCTGCGGCCTTGGCTTCATCAGCCATTTTGCACGCAACGTCTATATTTCCGCCGTGATTTATACCTATCTCAACGATCACAAGTGGGGGGTAGTCATATCCAATTTTTCGCCCCGCAATTTCGAACTCAAGCTGTGGCATTTATTCTTCCCTTAAAGGAAAACCTTTAAACTATCTCTTATCTTCTGACTGTATTGTGCGAGGTTTTTTTGTTTTGCAAAAATGTCATATGTTTCCCAAGATTGTGAGGTCAGCTCTTTGACCCGAGGCCTGGATGATGGAACCAAAGCAATTTTTAAAAACGCCAAGAATGCTTTTCTAACGTCGTTGTCCAAGTCCTGCAAACTCACGCCTTTTGAATTGCCTTTTCCGGCGATTATGGCGTTTTGTTCATTCCGATATATTTCTTCAGCTATGACACGAGCATATAAGTCCAGAACTTCAGAGAACTTTGGTGAAACAGCAATTGCATTCCAGTTCATGTCGTTCTTGCTAAGCGCTTCAGCATGAGATTCTCGGATTCCTTGAAAAGTGTCAACAAAGGCAAACCGCCCTTGAATGGCAATCAGAGCTGAGAGTGAAATTTCAAACATCCGCGGCCAAAAAGACTTACATGCAACAGCATTTTTAAGCGCTTTTGTGAAGGTCTCGGTACGATGCAAAGAGTAAAATGTTGGGCGGTAACTTCGCATATGCCACATTAAGCGTTCAACGGGCGTATTTTGAAGCACGTCTTGATAAAGATACGGCATTACCCGGAAGTGTTCGTTTTCACGACGAACAATCATGATACGACCTTGGACCGCGATCAAATCCGGGCGGCTCTCTAACGCTGTAGCAAGTTCGTTGTAACCATCTGTAAAATAGAAGTCATCATCCGCATGCATTGCCGAATAAGGCGTTTTGACCAGGTTTAACGCTTCGTAACAGCGTTCGCTGAAACTCAGTTCTGTCGGGAAGGAATGGTATTCGACATTTAGGTTCTGTCCTAGTTCCACAGTCAGAGCTTCATTGGCTTTCTTTTCTTTGTCATGACTGCCATCCGCGATGATGATACGATATGCGCATTCATCTCTATTAAAGTGCAATAGACAACGTTCAACGAAATGAACCCGGTTATAAGTCGGCACCAAGAGTGTTATTGAGTTATCTTTTGTCATATTACGACTACTAATAATTCGAAGACCTAGGCAGCAAAATCACAATATCTTTGTTGTTGGAATGGCCACGACAAACTGTCCACCCCACTCACGAACGAATTCCAGCTGAGACATGATTTCATCTTTCAAGTTCCAAGGTAAAATCACGATATAATCAGGTCTCAATTCAGATATTTCATCAACTGAACATGTTGGAATATGATTGGTTGGCAGAAATTTATTTTGTTTATGCGGGTTACGGTCCGACACAAACATAATCTCACTAGCTGATACGCCGCAATAATTGAGCAGTGTGTTTCCCTTGGCGGCAGCACCATAGCCTACCACTGTCTTGTTTTGAACTTTCGCGGCAGATAGGAAGGATTGAAACGCATTACGGATAGCTTTTGGTTTTTCAGCGAATGTGGCATAAGTTTCAAGTTTATCAAGCCCTGCCAAGGCTTCTTTAATTCGTATGTCCGCAAGCTGTTTCGTGTCAGTTATGTGTGCATTTTCAGCGTGGCAACATAAAACCCTAACACTTCCGCCGTGAGTTGGAATTTCTTCTACTGAGTAGATACGCAAACCATGCCTATGCATGGCCAATTCTAATGCATATATAGATATATATGAAAAATGTTCATGATAGACCGTATCAAACTCAACATGCTCGATTAATTGCAGCAGATGCGGAAACTCAAAAGAGATAACCCCTTTGGGTTTGAGCATGATCTTAAAGCCTTCAAGAAGGTTATTAATGTCCGGTACATGAGCTAGAACATTATTAGCGATCATCAGATCGGCTTGCCCGTATTTTTCCACCATTTTTCCAGCAAGTGCGGCGCTAAAAAAGTCAACTTCCGTTGGAACACCAATTTCCATAGCCGCACTTGCAACAGTATGTGAAGGATCAATACCGAGGCAAGGAATGTCATGAGCAAGAAAGTTCTTAAGCAAATAGCCATCATTGCTGGCAATCTCAACAACGAAGCTTTTGGAATTTAGTTGAAATTGATTGCGGGCCCAATCTGTAAACGCTTGGGCATGCGCAATCCAACTTTCTGAAAATGAAGAAAAATATACATATTCATCGAAAATCTCTTGCGGTGGAACATCACAATTTAGTTGAACCAAAAGACAATCACTGCAGACCTTGGCAACTAATGGATAAGCCTTTTCAGAGTTAAACTCCCCTATAGAGTTCATAAAACTATTTGCAGGCGCCATTGTTCCAAGGTCAACAAAAACTGTCTCTAACCACCCCTTGCAACTTCGGCAAGTGTTACGAATCATGTTTTGTATCATGGTGAAAGACCAATATTCGGCAGAATAAAGGCTTCATAATATTCAGCTAAATTATCCCATGATGCTGTTTCATCAAAATTCAGAGCAGAAGCATCAACCTTGTCCGTATTTATACGCACACGTGGTTCAGGGAACTCGTGCTGGACGGTAAGCTTAATATCAGCGGCAAACCCCAGCCGTGATCCAATTTCGACCTGGAACCGCTTTGAGAATGCGCCTTGCGATTCAGCAAAATAACTGGGCGCAAAGCGAGCGATACTCAGAGCTTCATCTTGCTGAGTGACGAAATCTCGATAGCATAAGGCCAGAATTTCAATGGGAATATTATCCCTTACATAATCAGGTGTGCATATTTCAGCTGTTTCTCCTTTTGCCCAAGTGCGTACTAAATAGTTTGTGAAGCGTGGCTCCTCAAAGGGACCAAACGGATTCGCTATTACGAACTCAAACATTGAAAGCCCCGATTCCTGCGCATAGAAATTATAAGCTTGCGTCGTAATGGTCTTCGCCAAACCATATGCCGAAACAACGCGATGAGCATCATCATTAAGCCCATCAAAACCTTCGAAGACAGAACGTGTGACAATGAGTGACGGTGCTCCCTTGTCAGCTAGTGCTTGAAAAACTGAACGGCAATTTTGGGTATTATTTGCAAAAGCAGCTACTGGATCGAAGTCCAATGAACGATAATTCGTCACTTCTGCCCCGTGAAGGCATACGGCATCAAAAGCAGCCTCATCTTCCAAGAGTTTAAAAAACTCAGTGCCACCAAAAGGTGTGTGAAAATAAACTTGGGCGATCTCTTTAAGCTTAGAAAGACGCAGTTGGCGCACAGCAGATCCGTCGTCTTCACCACTTCGCAAAGGCGCTGTGACATTGTGGCCTGCGGAAGCTAGTTCGCGACAAAACCAATACCCAGTAAATGAAGAAGCTCCTGTTAGAAGAATGCGCATGAATTCATAAACCTTAATCGTCGGTCCCTGGTTAAACGCTGTCTAACTGGAAATTGTTGGCCAGTTCATATCTTTCTCAGAAATCATTACCGGCTCAATTGGCCAATCAATAGAGAGCGCCGGATCGTTCCAAGGTAAACCGCTACTGTGATCTGGGGAATAAGATTGCGACATAAAATAAAATACTTCCGTATTATCGGTAAGTGTGATGAAACCATGCGCAAATCCTTTCGGTACAAACATCATCTTGCGGTTCTCTGCATCCAGCCCTGCACCAAACCAACTCAGATATGTAGGCGATGATGGGCGAATATCGACAATGACATCCCAAATCGCCCCTGACACCACTCGCACAGTCTTTTCTTCCTCGAAAGGTTCCTTTTGATAATGCAGCCCTCTCAGGGTTCCCTTCTTATGATTGTACGAATTGTTGATTTGAGCAATATTCGGATTGATGTTGAATTGTGCAAATTCATGCTGACAGAACAACCTGCTAAAGAAGCCGCGGTCGTCACTAATATGATCTGGTATAATAATATAGGCGGGGGATAATGGTGTTGGAATAACTTGCATTTTTCCTGAGCCTATTTTTTATAACACCTTTTTCAACCATGCACTCGGCCAGTGAGATGGGCCCGAGACAAGTGGGCTTTCATTAAACGGCCAAGATGGCGGTGATATTACAAAATCATCGTTGTTTGCGGCAAAATCAAGCGCTGCTTGTGTCGGATTATCTTTATCCCATTCAGCTTTCCCGCGTGGCACATCAGTGAGATCTTTCATGATACCATCAGTCGCGACTATATAAGAGCCTTTGGTGACAAATGGCGCATATGTTTCAAGCTCGCTAGCTACGTGACGATAACTATGATCAGAATCTAAAATAACCAACACGGTTTCGTCTGATTTGACACCTTTACGAACATGCTCCGCGACTTCAGGGGCCGTGGAGCTTTGCTCTATCAATTCAATATAAGGAAAAAGCTCGTGTGCTTCGATTGCGCTGCGGTTATGTGGACGTATTTCAATATCGATTCCTATTATGCGACCCTTGCCGATCGCATGACAAATGGATGCATAGAATATTAATGAACCCCCGTGCGCCACCCCAGTCTCAATAATAATATCCGGTTTAACTTCATATATTGCCTCTTGGATACGGATCATATCATCTGGCAATTGAATAATTGGCCGTCCTAGCCATGAAAAAGTGTAACAATGTTTCTGATCCCAGCCGACTTTGGTCCATATGTCGGATATCGTGGAAAATCCCTCTGGCGAATACAGGTCTATTTGCCTTTTCTCATTATGATCATCCAGACTAATTAATCTTGTATCGGTGTCTATTTCAATTTTCATATGAGAGAACCTATACTCGGAATAGGAGGTGGGGATTGCACAACCTATGCTACAAATCGCAATTCATTATCAAGCTGTTTCAGCCCAATGAGATGTTGGAGATGTTTTAAACGGATGAAACGACGTGATTCTACGTCCTCGCTCGTGCCGACTTCATTTTTATCAATCCAGCTCACCAATTCTTCACAACCCGACTTCAAATCCCACTTCGGTTCAAAATTTGGCAGTTTGGCTAGTGCCTTGGTAAAATCAACACGGTAGGAACGCGGATCGCCACCCATCTCGCCAGTAATTTCGATTTCTGCTTGAGGGATAACAGTTTTTACGACATCCGCGATATTCTTGACTTGGTAATTGCAATCATCACGTCCAATGTTAAAGGCTTGATTGTGAATAACATCTCGTGGGGCCTCCACTGCACAAAGTGCAGCTCGGCTAATGTCTTCTATATGAACCAATGGCCGCCATGGTGTGCCATCAGACAAAACACGTATAACATTTTCTGTCATAGCCCAACCTACCAGATTGTTCAAAACAAGATCAAAGCGCATACGTGGACTGGCGCCGAAGGCTGTCGCGTTACGCATAAAAACCGGACTGAATTCGTCGTCGGCTAAAGCAGATAAACCGGCTTCAGCTTGCACTTTTGAAACCGCATATGCTGACGCAGGCGCAAATGGGGCTGTTTCATCTAGTGGGCCCGACTCTCCTGCAGCGCCGTATATCGAACAAGAGGACGCCATTACAAACCGTTCAACATGAGCTTGTTTCGCGAGCTTGGCTAACTTAACAGTTGCTTCATAATTGATATTGTGGGTCAGAGTTGGATTAAACTTACCAAGCGGGTCGTTAGAAAGGGCCGCTAAATGCACAATGGCGTCAATACCATCAAGGTCGGAAATATTGATTTCGCGGACGTCTTTAACAATTTCGCGATCCGGTTCTATGAGAGAGGGTGAATTGGCGAGACATTCACGGAAATAGCCAATATCAAGGCCCGTCACCGTGTGGCCAGCCTCTTTAAAAAGCCTGACCATAATTGGGCCGATAAAACCTGTATGCCCCGTTATCAATACCTGCATTCGCGCCCCCAAGATCCCATATATCTAAATCTAATTTTTATTATTTTCACAGCAAAAACTCTCTATTTACTATTCTTTGGATGTCTTAATGACGCAAATTAAAATCACTCCAACTTTTCTGGAATGTTTAAGTTGCCCAGGGCGCATTTCCTTCTGCCCACATCTTGTTTAAAAGCTGCATTTCGCGAGTTGTGTCCATACATTGCCAAAAGCCATTATGGTGATAAACTGCCAGCTCCCCAATTTCAGCCAGGCGTTTTAGCAACCCATCCTCCAAAGCAACATTTTCGTCCTGTTCGATATGATCGAAAGCCTCTTTTTCGAACACAAAAAAGCCGCCGTTTATCCAGCCATCTTGGACTTGGGGTTTTTCTTCAAAAGACGAGACAATATTGCCATCTACCTTCAGTTCGCCAAATCGAGAAGAGGGATGAACAGCCGTCACAGTCGCCAACTTTGACGACTTTATATGTTGCTCAACAAGGGCTTCAATATCTATATCAGCCAACCCATCACCATAGGTTGCTAAAAATCGGTTGCCAGAAATGTACTTTAGGGCGATTTTGATTCTGCGCCCGGTCAGAGAATCCACACCTGTTTCAGCAAGCGTAACACGCCAATCGACAGATTTTGCATGTTCTTCAAGCTCGACGATATCTCCTGAACCTAAATCCACGCATGTGTCTACAGAACGCACTCGATATTCGTGGAAATAATCACGTATTACGTCGCCTTTATACCCTAGGCATAAAACGAAATTTTTTACATTACCGCGACGATTGTATACATCCATTATATGCGACACCATTGGAATGCCACCGATTTCCACCATGGGTTTGGGTCTGATTTCGGTCTCTTCCCGCATACGTGTGCCATAGCCACCACAAAGGATCATGGCTTCGAGTTGCATTATTTCATCCCTATTATTTTAGGTTCTTGATAAAGGTCTACATCAAAGCGTTCTGTTGGAATTTGTTGTTTTTTTAATATTGTTTGGAGGGTAGATGAAATCTTCTTGGGCGCACTTTCCAAAATTCCATATGGATTTTGGTCAAAATAATCTTGCTGCCTGGTAAGAAGAGACTTTTGCTTAAATTTGGATGTCATGAGCTCGGTAGCCTTCTGCTTAAGCTCCTCAGTATTGGCTGCACTCTCAGCTATTCCCCATGATGGTAAATCCATTGGTTCTGGGTATGGCTTGCCGTCAATAGAGACACAAATGCAAGGTTTTTTTAGAATAGCGGCTTCCAGCGCAACATTGCTGAATAATGTTACAACAACATCGCTGGTTTGGATAAGTGAATAAATATCCATTTCGCGTTCTATGATTAGATTTTCAGAATCTTTATAGTATTCTTTATAAGAATCGTGAGCATCTTGATTCATCATATAATGCATTTTGAATATGACTTTCACTTTTTCGCTATTTATATGAATGCTTGTCAGGGCTGATAATATTTTACTCTGAACTGAAAACTGCATCATTTGCCCTGCAAATAAAATTACCTTGTCTTCCAAGGATATATCCAAAGCGAACTTATCGACTAAATCTCTTTTGCGAGAGGGGCGTTTGCGCAGATGTTCCATGCGCGGCGTGCCGGTTATATGAATATTTTCAGGTTTATAACCAAAGCCTTGATATATGGGTACGAAATCCTCACTCTGAACAAATGCTTTCTGTCCTGTTCGATGCCAATGAAAAGCCGTACGGGGTTCGTCCATAACAAAAAATGGTTGGATATCGCATACAAGAGAGCCCCGCTTTTCCGCTTCTGTGGCCAGCACACGCGAAGTAGGCAAGCTCGAAGGATAAAGCAATACAGTTCTGGGGGCGCTGGCATCAAGAAACTTTGTAAATGCAACCAATTTCTCAACGAGAGCGCTTAACGACCCTGCCATCTCATCTAATGCTGAGGTGAACTCTAATTCCCTGTAATCGATATCAATCCCATGTTGGCCTGTACTGCTTTGGCTTTGCTTAGTTGCACTCCGGCGTATTGCAAGCCTTAAGAAGACACGAAATAAATCATTAACGGCGTTTTTCTGATCCGGTAAACTTTGCATAAAATGCTCGGCAATTTCCAAGCGATGAAATGTAATCGGAAACTGGGTCAGCTGTTTTATCGTCTCCAACTTTTTTTCCAATAAAGATACTTTTTCGTCTTCTGCAGAGCCTGGAACGGTAAGTAATGCCACAGGTGCTGTTTGCGCTAGTGATTCGAGTAAATCCAAGTCCCCTAAAGAACCTGGTCCCATACCTGAAGGAGTAGGAAACAACAAAATAGAAGATTTAGGCATTAGGTGATCATTCACTCTAAGAGCCAATTTACGCGCAAATATAGACTCCCTGAAATTAAATATTGTCCTTGAAATTTTTGAGCGTGGAGAAACATCTTGGGTGGTTTTGTCTTCGTTGGCTGATTTAGACGGTGTCTGACATAACCGAGCATAAAATCCGAGCTTCTTGCCGTGTCGCTTAAATATCCGCGCGAGGCTATCAAAAAACTTGTGGTCTATTTTTCTATTGCGTTTAGTTCTGGCTATCGCCAGCGGTGGAACGTCAGGGTGGGTCATCAGCGAACCCAATAGACAACGACAAATACTCGAATCGGCAAACATTAAGATAATGCGGTCATAAGATCCATTGAGGCACAATGGCCGCAAGCTCTCCACCAGCATATGCAGCCCAAAAAAACTAGGTTCAACTGTTTGAGCAAATGCATGTTCGTGACCACGCAACAAACTCAACATCGGGCTTCTATGAGCTAACTGAGAGAATACTTCGGAAAAATTGCCCGTATCAATAACACTTTTACGACACGCTTCTTGATTTATGGATACATCGTACTGAGGATATTTCTCTTGCAAGCTACAGAGTGTTAGGTTTTCTACCTTCTTCAGTGCTTTTTTGCTCATTATTGTTCTGTCATAAAAACAGTCCACAGCCGTTGCATAGCGACTGAGAGCAGCTATAACCCTACCACTGACCTTCCTCTCGCATAAAATAAGAACTTTTTCACCAGCCAAATCTTTTGGTTGAAGCGATTTTGGTAATTGATTTTCGAGAGAAAGTTCGCTTATGGGGAACACACCGGAGTAAAAATATAAACCAACCGCCTTCCGACCTAAAAGATACGCAGCTATGCGCTTTCTCATCTGGTTACTTTCGTAGAAATAACCCGAGTGAACCAACTTTGAAACCGTTGAGATAGCGCCCGTGACAATTTTTTGGGACGTCAACTTATAGCTTCCCATAACCGCCAATCACATTCGTTATTTTTAGACCATATGCGTTTAATAGCCTCGCGCGGATATTAAGCAAGCCACATTTCATTCTATATTTTAATTGTCTAGGTATTATTCGAATTTAATAATTTTTAGTGTCTTTGGGTCGATATCGAAATATTTTACGGGGGCGGCCTGTCTATTTCTGGAAATATTTATTGATATGTATGGAAAATGCTTACCTCGCTGCACGGCAAATACCTTTTTTTTAAACTTACCTAGGCACCATATAGCTACCTTTAGAAAATACTTATACATTTTTACCAGGTCTCCCCACATTCAAATTGTGCTCATTTTTCCAATAGCTTTAATGGTTGCCTCCGTACCCTCATAGCCAGCATAGATGTCATGAACCAATTGAACGGTCCTTTCAGCTTCAGCAAACGGGACTGCCGGTGGAAATGGATGGGAATCAATGCTGGTTGTCTCTCCGGTAATCTCTGCCACTATCGCACGCGCTTGAGCAAGAAACCCGGGCTTAAAGTCGTCATCTTCAGCCAATGATGGAAATGTAATAGGGCTACGCTTACCCGCTTCCTGAAAACTTGCCTTTTCCAAAGGTGACATCATGTAACAACCCCTTGCCGTATTCACCCGTACCGACCATCCGCCCGCCCCTTGCCAAAAGCAATAGTAAAGCCCTTGATCACCATTGGCATAGGTTAAATGTGCAATATGACAGAGAGTTGTTTCTGGATCGAATGTTGTTAATGGATGAACAGCGCTGATTTCAGAACGAGCGAATGAATAAAAATAATCAATCAAATGGATTGAGTTGGCATACATGAGATTATAGGCCTCTATTCGCTCCTTACCTTGTATCTTCAAGAACTCAGAAATGCTTTGATGATCTGTAATGGTAATGAAACGTGGGCCAGCATCATCATTCTTCAATGCCGCACTGACTTGCCTTGTTGCTCCAAGGTAACGCCGGTTGAAAGCCACGTAAGCTTGATGGTTCCCAATCAATTCATGTATGTGCAACGTATCGGTCAAATTTATCCCGGGTGGTTTTTCCATAAGAATGGTCCATGGATAATTAACAACATCAGCAATGACTTGTGAAAGTAAAGGCGTATTGACACAAATAACAATCAGATCTGGCGCTGTTGCCTGCCAAAGACTGGTAAGACTGTTAAAAACAGGGATATTAAACTCACCAGCTAAAGTTTCCGCTGTTTTTTTTGTCCGTCCAACGAGCCCAACCACTTCAACAGTTTCAATCGCAGAAAACACTCGAAGGTGCTCATGTGCAATGCGTCCAGCGCCAATTATTGCGCATTTAAGCATGCTCAACACCTTTGTATATTTTGATAAAAGCCCTCATATTTGCCAACTCAACACCAATTGAATATTCGATCGGGATCTGCAAACGCTTTGGTTGTATCAATCATCGCACCACCCTGTTCTGAAGAAGCATAACAAGCTGCAAGCAATCTTATGATATGTGCGCCTTGCTTATGGGTGACAATTTCCTCGCCATTTATTAGTGCCATTAGATGGTCTCGAGAGGAGGCTATGAGATCCATTTCTTCTAATTCGATCATTTGGGCATCTGCCGGCATAACATAACGGGTTGATGGAGCATCACGTGCGTCCTCTTTTCTCGAAGAGAGCCAAGCCTTTGCAGCGATCCGGTCAATAATGATTTGCCCATATTTGCAGCACCAGACATCTGAGATGCCGTGATGCTGGCTGCTGGTAAAACTAACATAAAGACTCTGATCAGAATTTTGAGTCTGTAACCGCACATCTCCCGCCCGGTCTTCGAATTGCTGCCCACGCGGATTTGGTACACGGTCCATTTCAAGCCAGGCATTGACATGTGTCAATTGCGTTTCAGCTATCCATTGAAACAAGAACATCGCGTGCGATCCGCCCATCGCCAGCCCAAAATTACCCGCCATGATTGATGCAGAACACACCCCACCAAAGGCTGGGCTGTTCGCGATTTTCTTAATCTGGCGATAAGAAGGGAAAAAGGGCCATTGGTGATTAACGGCAATGCGCATTCCAGATGCTAATGCTAAACGGTCAATCTCCTCTGCTTGCGAAATTGATGAGCAAAGAGGCTTTTCCACTAAAACATGTGATATTTTTCCATGATCGGCAGCTTGGCGCAGATATTGAAAATGATATGGAGCAGTCGTTGCAATCACGATTGCATTAAGTCCATCGACAGCCATTAATTCATCAATTCTGTTGAAATACGGAACCTTTGATGCCCACTTCCCCTCTTCATCTACCAAGGTTTCATAACCCTGTTTTTGTGGGTCAAAAATACCTGCAAAATTGATATCCTCGAGTTTTTGGGCCGCATGGATAGCGGCAGCATGCCGGCGCCCCATTTGCCCGCATCCAATTAATCCAATGCTAATTCTATCCAAATTCCCTCCCTATTAGATCATTTTGGAGCCGCAACCCCAGTTATCTAGGCCAAGCCTCACGAGGCACCGACTTTTTTCAACTTGTTATTACGACAACACCTTACGAATGATAAAATAGACGGGCACATGAACTGCGGTTATGCTTGCTCATAATGGAATTTTAGCCGACTTATAATCCGGCGCCGTAGGATTTTTGCATTAAAATTAGCTTGACAGCCATGAAATAAATTTTGGGATGATAAAGGAAGCTTGAATAGCAATGTCAAAAGAAAACCTGCCTAATGTTTGTCACAAACGTAAACTGGTCTTTGTTCATAATCCGAAGGCTGCAGGTACTAGTTTTCGAACTTATTTAGGATTCGACGGAAGAACTAGTCATGTATTTCCAACGCATTTAATACCACTCAATATTTGGGAAACCTACCAAGTCGTCGTTGTGGTTAGGGATCCTATTGATAGATTCATCTCATCATATAAATATCATACAAATGAAAAATATAATGGGGCCATATTACGTCAATTTCCTTCACTACATAGCTTTGAAATAAGAGAGTACTTTTACAAAGTTGCAACAAAGAATTTACACATTTTATCCCCCCAATATTTGTACACCATTCATGCTGAAAGTCATAAAAGAGCTGATATTATTATAAAATATGAGGAATTATCTGATTTTGATTTCAAGTCAATTTTTAATATCGACAAAATGTTTCCATTTCTAAATAAGACAGAACCTTCTCAAATTTCTATTGATGCAGAGCTTCTGGAGAATATGAAATATTATTACAAAATAGATTATGAACATTTTGAATTTCACGATTAAAATTTTTAAAACCACATAATTATATTTATTTCTACCAAATGGTGACTACACTCTTGATATCACTTTATGGGAATAATTGTCGTTTAGCTCCTTTCTCTCCAAAATAAGTGCACTGCCGGTGGAAATTGCTTGTCAATAAAGCTCCTTATCCTGATATATTATGCCAATTCCTATGCAGACGCTCAGCACAAAGCCCGAATATTGTCGCTCCAAGGCCCCAAGCCAAAATGTATGAGGGGTCAAAGCTGTCACCACGAAAATTTACATAATATCCATAACGCATCCACTCAACACCATGCAAAATTGGATTCCACAGAAGAACATCCCGTATCTTACCTGGCAGGGTATCGATCGTAAAAAACACACCGGAAACAAAGAAAAGCGGGCGCGTCAATAAGCTATAAACATTTTTCCAGGATGGCAGCATTTGCATTATAACTGAGTTTATTATGCCAACGCCAAATCCAAACAGTGCCAAGCTAAATATCGCCCCTGCAGTTGCCGTGAGCCTAGCCGGGAAAGGCCCAATTCCATAGCCAAAAAGCACTGAATATACAATGAGTATAACCAATAGCGACGTTGCAAGTTCCAGCACTGCTCGCGCGACGAGTGTGTCCATCTCCTTTACAATCGGATATGTCAACAATGACTGATTTGATTCTATTGCGGAAGAAACTCTGTTGGCTAGATTTCTGAATAGCAGGAAAGGTAAAATGCCCGTCGCGAAAAACGGTATCATGCTATTCCCAATTGGTGGCGTCCTGCCTACCGATATGAAAATAACAGATAAAACGGCGATGTGAGCAATTGGTTCTGACAAAGCCCATAAAAATCCAAATTGGGAATGACCATACCGGGTACGAATCTCTCGCAAGATCAGGGCACCGACCACCCGCGTTTGAATAATTACAGCAGTTTTCATTTAGATAATATCGTGCATAAAGCTGGCGATTAATTTTACGATTCCAAGGTTCTTCAATAAACAGTATTGCTGATTTTGTTTTCTTGTGCAGGCATTATCAATGAAGCTATGGATAGCTCAAAAAATTTATTTGCATTAACCCCAATTAAAAAACATAAAATCCAATTCATAGCCTACCAAAATCATCTTCAATTCTAACGAAATCTTCTTCATCCAATAAACTGCCTTGTTGAATTTCTATAAAAATAAGGACGTGGTCAGACGTATTCGCAATACGATGGCGAACTTCGGTTGATATCTGCACAACATCTCCTACAGTAACAGGATGTTCTTCTTCGCCAATAACCGCCACGCCTGTTCCTGATACAATCACCCAAGTCTCGTCACGATGATGGTGATACTGTAATGACAACCGCGCACCAGCATTTACTGTGATACGCTTGACGACAAAATTCTCACCAATATCTGATACAGCCCAGCTGCCCCAAGGTCTTACGTCAGAATCCCCAACTTCATATTTATTTGAGATCGCACGATCCTCCTCCTAGTTTGCAAACAATACATCATAATCTGATGTCTTGCGAGTACGCTAATATCTACAGAGGTAGACAAATTATCCCTCCATTTTTTATACCGAAATTGTAAGCTTTACGAATGCAAGCAAGGCAACGATTGGCCATCGTGCCACCGTTTTTGTTTTTGATGGTTTGAAGCAGTGACACCAATTCAGGTTTTGTGATTTCAACAGCTTTGCGTGCGTGCCACGGTTTAAAATAATTATTGAGGATACGTTCATCTTCTTTCCAGGACTTCTTTTTTCCTTGGCATGCATGTCCATATATAAGTCGATCAACTCTTTTAGAGTCAGAGCATTTCGATCCTGTTTTTGTTGCAAAGCTGGATCGGCTTTGTTAATGACACGATCATATTTCACTGAAAGGGCGGATTGTTTTGCCACCGCGAGACTAATCGACGGTAATTGGCCTAGTGTCATTCGTCTTTGTGTTCCATTGTGAACATATTTCACGAACCAGGATTTAGAGGCATGTCCTTGGGGACCGCCAGGCATAACGACCGTCTCTCAGACCAATAGCCTCTTAGGAGCATGCAAGTCTTTGGCTTTCAATACACGTCGCACATTTGCGATCATTTCACACCCTGATGCCGGTAAAACCACGCTAACGGAAAAACTTCTTTTGGCGGGTGGCGCTATTCATATGGCCGGTGCCGTGAAAGCCTCGGGCGATAAACGGCGTGCGCGATCGGACTGGATGAAGATTGAACAAGACCGGGGGATTTCGGTCACAAGCTCGGTGATGACATTTGAGCATGATGGCCTGGTCTTTAACTTGCTTGATACACCAGGCCACGAAGATTTCTCTGAAGATACCTACAGAACACTGACAGCGGTTGATTCCGCCATCATGGTGATTGATGCGGCCAAAGGCATTGAAAGCCAGACACTGAAACTGTTTGAAGTCTGCCGTCTGCGCGATATCCCGATCATGGTGCTGGTCAATAAAGTTGATCGCGAAGGGCTCGATCCGTTTGAATTGCTCGATGAAGTGCAGGACACACTCGCCCTAGATTTATCCCCCCAGGTTTGGCCCATCGGCATGGGAACGGAGTTTCACGGGGTTTATGATCTGGCAAAAAATCAATATCTCACCTCATCAGAGAGAAAGGGCGGGGCGTTCGACAAGGTCATTGAGTGCGACAGCATCATGGACCCAAAACTTGATGAGCTGGTTTCAGCCTCCGTGCTGGCCCAAGCGCGTGAAAATGTTGAACTCGCCCTTGCCGGCTATAGCGATTTTGATCGTGAAAGCTATCAGGCAGGTCATTTGGCGCCGGTGGTGTTTGGCTCAGCCCTGAGGAATTATGGCACAGACAAGCTCGTTGAGCTTGTAGGCGCCAATGCACCAGAGCCCCAGCCGCGAACTGCTGATACCCGCGATGTTGACCCCGGCGAAGATAATGTAACCGGCTTTGTTTTTAAGGTTCAGGCCAATATGGATCGCAATCACCGTGACCGCATTGCCTTCATGCGGGTGTGCTCGGGTCATTTCCACAGGGGCATGAAGCTCAGGCAGGTACGTACGTCGAAAGATATCATGGTGTCCAGCCCGATTTTCTTTATGGCACAAGATCGCGAAATTGCCGATGATGCCTGGCCGGGCGATGTCATCGGCATTCCCAATCACGGCACTATTCGTGTTGGTGATACGATGAGCGAAGGCGAAGAGTTCCGCTTCACAGGCCTGCCGGCATTTGCGCCGGAAATCCTAAGAAGGGTGCTGTTGAGCGACACCACACGCGTCAAACAAATGCGTGCCGCCTTGAATGATCTGGCCGAAGAAGGATTAATCCAGGTGTTTAAGCCTTCGCTGGGGGCAAATTGGATCATCGGCGTGATCGGCGTTTTGCAGCTTGATGTTTTGAAAGCCCGCGCCAAACAGGAATATCGCATCGACCTTGATTTTGAGGGCGTACCCTATGAGATGGCCCGGTGGTTGCGTTCAGATGATGACAAATTATTGGCTGACTTTATCAAGGCCAATTCGGGAAATGTGGTCACAGACCGTGACGCATCACCTGTTTTTCTGGCTCGAAATGCCTGGGATCTTGATTATACCATAAGCAAGAATGAAGGCATTGAGTTTCAAAAGACCAGAGAACTTGAATAGAGCGCGGATGACATATCCACTTTAATTTGCATTGTCTCTTTCATGCCAATATTTTTGAACCTGTTGCAGTAATAAATCTTTAGCGGCTTTTCTGACATTTGGCCCCTGGCTGGGCAGCTCGTCGGTGAGTTTTTCAATCTCGGCATGTTGCGCTTCACTAAGGATGAACACAGTGCCGGATGGTTTGTGCACCACACGCCAGTTCATCTCTTCCATCTCTCCAAGGCCGAGCATGACTTTCAGCCCGCGAAAAAGTCCGGGCGGCAGTACATCGAATTTATCATTTGAAGCAAGGGTTCGCGGCATAGATTTAACTTAAAACATCCAAAAAGATTCAAACAGCATCTTATCTCAAAGCTAGAGAGGTAAACCATAGGCAAAAAGGCATAGGTTGTTTTTCGCAATGCGGCATATCAGCATTATGCTTGAGCTGAGATAAGATATATATAACACACACGCTAAGCAGGAGATATCTAGGATGGTTGAGACCCTTGTTGAATTATTAAATACGGGGAATGGCGCGCATATGGCGCTCGGTGCGCCTGAAACGCCATCTATGAGTTATGACGATTTGCGTCAGCTCGTAAATTCAACAGGTCGTCAATTGGCAGGCTTGGACATTGAGGCCAATGATCGGGTGGCAATTGTTTTACCCAACGGGCCTGTAATGGCGACCATGTTCTTGGCCGTAGCAAGTTTTGCTACAGCAGCCCCGCTAAATCCGGCCTACCGTGAAGAAGAATTTGAATTTTACCTCTCCGACCTGAATGCCAAGCTGTTAATTGTGCTTGAGGGCGATGAAACGCCGGCACGGGCTGCAGCAGCGAAACGCGGCGTTAAAATTGTTGAAGTAACCGATCAATCAACCGAAGGTGCCGGCTCGTTTTCTCTTGTGAGCACACAGCTCGAAAAAGATCCGGTGAGGGCGGCCCCTGACGATATAGCCCTTGTCCTGCACACATCGGGCACAACGTCACGGCCCAAGATTGTGCCGCTCAGCCAAAGGAATGTTTGTGCCTCAGCAGCTAATATTGCGGCATCCCTAAATCTTGACAGTGATGATCTTAATCTCAACATCATGCCGATGTTTCACATTCACGGGCTTATCGCAGCCTTGTTGGCGCCTTTATCTGTAGGGGCGGCTGTGTCGTGTTCAACAGGGTTTAATGCGCTCAAATTTTTTGGCTGGCTCGATGAAGTCAAACCCACCTGGTACACGGCCGTGCCGACAATGCACCAGGCAATTTTCAGCCGTGCTGCCCGCAACGAAGATATTGTTAAAACAGCACGCCTTAGGTTTGTGCGCTCATCATCATCTTCCTTGCCGCCCCAGGTGATGGTGGCTGTTGAAGAAACCTTTGGCTGCCCGGTCATTGAAGCCTATGGCATGACAGAAGCGGCCCACCAAATGGCGTCCAACCCATTGCCGCCGGCACAACATAAGGCGGGCTCGGTGGGCGTGCCGGCAGGCCCTGAAGTGCGCATTATGAATGAAGCCGGTGAGTTTCTGCAACAAGGCGGCATTGGGGAGATTGTTATTCGCGGGCCCAATGTCACAGCCGGATATGAGAACAACCCGGACGCCAATGCTGAAGCGTTCCCAGACGATCCAGACGGTGGCGGACACTGGTTTCGCACGGGCGACCAAGGCACGTTCGATGCGGATGGTTATCTCTCTCTCACCGGCAGGCTGAAAGAAATTATCAATCGCGGTGGTGAAAAAATTTCCCCACGTGAGGTTGATGAGATCCTGCTTGACCATGAGGCCATTGATCAGGTTGTGACCTTTGCCATGCCGCACGACAAACTTGGGGAAGATGTTGCCGCAGCCATCGTTTTGAGCGAAGGCGCTGATATAACGGAGCGGGATGTTCGCAGCTTTGCTGCAGAACGCCTGGCGGATTTTAAAGTGCCACGCAAAATTGTGTTCCTGGATGAAATTCCCAAAGGGGCAACCGGCAAATTACAACGCATCGGATTGGCAGAAAAATTGGGGTTGGTTTCGTGAAAATCTGCATCTATGGCGCAGGCGCGATTGGTGGCTATATGGGCGCAAGCCTGGCAGAAGCTGGCCATGAAGTTAGCTTGATCGCGCGCGGTGAACATAAGCAAGCCATTCACGATCAAGGCTTAACATTGATAATTGACGGCCTAGGCCGCAATTATAAAATCCCGGTTTCTGATAACCCTGCTGATTTTGGTCCCCAAGATTGCGTGATTATCACGCTTAAGGCACATTCCGTGCCCCATATTGTTGATCAACTGCCGGTCCTGTTTCATGAAGACACAACCGTCGTAAGTGCGGTCAATGGCGTGCCATGGTGGTATTTTTATGAGCTTGGCGGCAAATATAAGGATATGCGGCTTGAAACTGTTGATCCAGGTGGGCGGCAATGGGATGTGATCGGCCCTGAACGTATTATTGGGGCGGTGGTATATCCTGCCTGCGAAGTTCCCGGACCCGGCGTGATTGAGCATTTAAGCGGGAATAAATTTTCGCTCGGTGAACCTTCCGGTGAAAAGACAGATCGTGTGTTGGCGATCTCCAAGGCATTGCAGGAAGGTGGTCTGCGCGCCCCTGTAAAAACCAAAATACGCGATGAAATCTGGGTCAAGCTTTGGGGCAATTTGAGCTTGAATCCGATCAGTGCGCTGACATCGGAAACCCTTGAGACGATTTGTAAAACGCCAGAAACTCGTCAGGTGGCCCGGAACATGATGCTTGAAGCTCAAGCAATTGGCGAGGAATTAGGTGTGCGTTTTGTTGTAGACGTTGAAAAACGTATCGATGGTGCCCAGGCAATTGGTGCGCATAAAACATCGATGTTGCAAGACCTTGAACGGGGGCGTCCGATGGAGATTGATGCCCTTGTATCAGCGGTCCAGGAATTGGGCGCTCTCACCGGCAAACCAACCCCAACAATTGATACTGTATTGGCGCTGGTTAAACTCAGAGCGCGCCAGGCTGGGCTATATTAGTGAATTCGGCTGCAACGTGGAAAACGATTGCAAAAACGATCGCAATTTATAGTGAATGCTGCGGAAACTCTACGTCTTAGCTTATTTGCGACCATATTGTGGGAATTTATCTCAATAATTGATGCCCTGTGCTGTTGCAACGGTGAGGATTATCCCCTTTAATCGACAGTTGTGGATGGTGTTTATTTGAACAAAGTCCAGGGTGTAGGATATAGGGAGTAGGATAGATGAGAAAAATTTCAGTATTAGCAATGGGTGCTTTTGTTGCAGGCGCCACAATGGTCGCAAGCGCAGCGCCTTCAATTGCTGCTAAAAAATTTATTGCAATTGGTACCGGTGGGCCAACAGGCGTGTATTTCGTCGTCGGCAACTCAATTTGCCGCATGTTGCATAAAGCTGCCGCTGAAGGCCGCAAAAGTGGCCGCAAACACGGTATTCGCTGCTCAGCACCGTCAACCGGCGGTTCAACGTATAATATTGGCCAGATAAGCCAAGGCGAACTGGATTTTGGTGTTGCCCAATCAGATTGGCAATATCATGCCTATAAGGGCACCAATCCGAAAAAAGTGAAGCCGTTTAAAAAGTTGCGCGCGGTATTTTCAGTCCATCCTGAACCGTTCCACATCATTGTTGGCGCAAAATCAGGCATCAAATCCTGGGCCGATCTGAAAGGCAAGCGCGTCAATATCGGCAATCCGGGCTCTGGTCAACGCGGCACTATGGAAGTGTTGATGGGCGCACATAAAATCAAATCGAGTTATTTCGCTCAAGCAACGGAATTGACCTCGACCGAACAAGCTAAGGCTTTGTGCGACAGTAAGATCGATGCTTATGGCTATACTGTTGGTGTACCAAATGCGGGTGTTGCGGTATCAACGGATGGTTGCGGTGCAAAGATCATCAATCTCAATAGCGGCGTCGAAAAGGGACTGATCACGAAATTCCCTTATTATGCTGCAGCGACCATTCCCAAAGGCACGTATAAGACCAGCGATGCTGACGTGACGACCTTTGGTGTTATGGCAAGTTTCGTCACCAGCGCTGATCAGCCAGATGACGTCGTTTATGAGCTGGTGCGCTCAGTTTTCGAGAACATCGATGATTTCCGCAAACTGCATCCGGCTTTTAAAAACCTTGATCCAAAGAAAATGATCAAAGACGGCCTGTCTGCACCTCTGCATCCTGGTGCTATTAAATACTACAAGGAAAAAGGCTGGATGTAATTTAAGTCAGCAAATATTTTGCCGGCGTTCATATGAGCGCCGGCAAAATTTGGTTTAATGCGCGCAGGGGAGGGCATCGCATGGCTAAGAAGGCATCTGCTACAGCAAAAAAATCCGATAAAGAGCTTCAACAAGAATTAGAAGAAATTGAATATACCGGCCGTAAGATGAATGTGCAGTTAGCACAAATCGTCGCGGTTATAGCCTTTACTTGGGCTTTGTTTCAGCTCTGGATTGCCTCTCCTTTACCATCCGCACTCTGGCTGGTTGATGTGCAAAAACGTGGCATCCATCTAGGCTTCGCTCTGCTGCTGTGTTTTCTTATGTTCCCCGCGGCCCGAAGTTTAGCAACCCGCCGCCTTCCCATTTACGATATTGTGCTCGCCCTTTTGTCATCAGGCACGGCGTTATACATGTTTTTCGGTTATCGAGGGCTGGTCGATCGCCAGGGTGTCTTGTTGGATATAGATTTATTCGGCTTCACCATCCCCTTTGAGATGATTTTGGGCGGCGTTGGCATTGTACTCCTGCTGGAGGCAACACGCCGAAGTATCGGCGTACCCTTGGTGATTGTCTCGTGTATTTTCTTGCTTTATTCGGTATTAGGCCCGGATGTTCAAACGCTGATCGCTGTTATTGGCGCTGTGTTTCTCACCATAGCCGCTCTTGCCGCACTTAAACAAAATTACGTGCTCGCAGCCCCCTTTGCTGTAATCGGCGCGGCTGTCATGGTCTACGCATTCACCGGCGAGCAAGTGCAGGATATTTTGGCCCATAAAGGTGTCTCTTTCAAACGGTTGATCGGTTATCAATGGCTCGGTGGCGAGGCGATCTTCGGCATCCCGGTTGACGTGTCAGTGAGCTTTGTTTTTCTGTTTGTTTTGTTTGGAGCGCTTCTGGACAAGACAGGGGCGGGGTCTTACTTCCTTGATTTGGCCTTTGCCCTTGTTGGCAAATACCGCGGCGGACCTGCCAAAGCTGCTATTTTGGCATCCGGCATGACCGGCGCGATCTCCGGCTCTTCCATTGCCAATGTGGTGACCACGGGGACCTTCACCATCCCCGTCATGCGCAAGACCGGTTTTCCTGCCGTTAAAGCGGGTGCCATCGAGGTTGCAGCCTCTACCAACGGCCAAATCATGCCGCCGATTATGGGGGCTGCCGCTTTCATCATTGCCGAGTTTATCGGCATATCTTACTTCGATGTGGTCGTCGCTGCGATCATACCGGCGCTCACCAGTTACATAGCCCTATTTTATATCTCCCATTTGGAAGCCTTGAAACTGAATCTCAAAGGGCTGCCTCTGCCTGATATTCCCCGGTTCTGGTCGACCTTCATTGAGGGCATTCACTTTTTGATCCCGATCGTGGTTTTGATCTACCTGCTAATGGTAGAGCGCTGGAGTGCCTCGAGTGCCGTGTTTTATTCAATCCTGTGGATGATGCTGATAATTCTGTCAATCAAGGTAAAGCCAACTACCGTTAACCGGCCCGTGCTTGTCGCAACACTGTCAGCACCCGTGTTTGTGTCCACCGCCTTGCGCTGGGGTTATGACGTTAATATCACCACGGCCACCATGTGGGGGATCGTGGCGGCAGCTTTGGTGGTATTGGGCTTTACGGCTCTATCCGCAAAAGACGGCAAAGATGCTGTTCTCGAGAACCTGAAATTAGGCTTTGCCGAAATCGGCTCAGGCATGGTAGCAGGCTCGCGCAATATGATCTCGATCGGTGTTGCTGTTGCAACCGCCGGCATTATCGTTGGTGCTGTTTCCTCAACGGGCCTTAACAATGCCCTGGTTGGTGTTGTCGAGGCGATCTCGGGCGGTAATATCTATATATTGCTGGGCATGACAGCCGTGCTGTGCATCGTGCTCGGCATGGGATTGCCAACAACGGCCAATTATATTGTTGTTGCCTCTCTGCTTGCCGGTGTTGTCGTTGAGCTTGGCCAAGCCTCCGGTTTGGTTTTGCCTCTGATCGCGGTGCACTTGTTTGTGTTCTATTTCGGCTTGATGGCGGACTCAACACCGCCCGTGTGCCTTGCCGCGTTTGCGGCTGCCGCAATCTCGCGCGCCGATCCTTTGAAAACCGGTGTTCAGTCATTTCTTTACGACATCCGCACGGCGGTGTTGCCTTTTATCTTTATTTTCAACCCCGAAATGTTACTGATCGGTGTCCAGAGTTGGTGGCATGGCCTTATGGTGTTCGCGACCTCTCTCATTGCCATATTCTGTTTCAGTGCGGTAACCCAAGGCTGGTTCCTGATCAAGGTCAGATGGTATGAAGGCATCGCCTTGCTGGTGGTGTGTTTTGCCCTGTTCCGGCCAGATTTCATGATGAACCTGATTTATCCACCATTTGAGCCGGTGGCGGTCGAGAAGCTTGCTGCCAGCGAGAGGGTGGCAACGCCCGGGTATACCGTTCGTATACATGTTAAGCGGGAAACAGACTATGGCGAGCGATTGAAATTATATCGTATCGGCACGCCGTCAATTTCACCCGATAAGGAATTTGGTGATTATGGTCTGAAAATCAAACGTGATGAAAAAGGCCGGTTCATAGTCGACAAGCTGCAACGGCTCGGTTTGTCTGCTAAAATCGGCATTAAAGAAGGCGATGTTGTCTCCGCAGCCGACGTCGAGCAGGTTGGCTTGCCAGCCAAGCAGTGGACCTATCCGTTTGCTCTGCTCTTGCTAGGCTTGGTAATCCTGTGGCAATTGGCTAGACAACGCCGGGAGACGGCTAAAGCATAATCCCGAAAAGTGGGAACCGGTTTTCGGATAAGATTATGCGGCAGGAGAAACAAGCATAATCCCGAAAAGTGGGAACCGGTTTCTATCGAGATAGTTTCGGATAAGATTATGCGGTGGGAGAAAGCTTAGGGTTCTGACCCAAATTTAACGCATCAATACAATAAAAAAGCCCGGCTCAAATATGAGCCGGGCTTTTGTTTTTTTGAGTTTGCTATGCTCAAGCAGCGAGCGTTTCTTCAGCCACTTTGCGGAACTCATCGTCGCTCATCAGACGTTTGTTCTCAAGCCCCCAGGTTTTAACAGCAAGCAGGACATCCATGGCTTGCTCATCGGTGGCGGAAATCTGCTGGCGTTGCAGCCAGTCCTTAATGGAATCAATACCAGAACCTTTTCCCATCACAATCTTGGCGGGTTGCTGGCCAACCACTTCCGGACGGAAAGGGAACAATTCGGTCAGGTTTTCTTCGCCACAATTTTTATACCATGAGGCGATGATACCGGATTCGATGTTGAACAAATCGTCGCCGATCACTGGCCGGTTGGAGGGGACAGGGTGACCTGAAATCTCTTGAACCAGATCAGCAAGCCCTTTCAGTTTTTCGGTTTTAATGCCGCAATCAATGCCATACATGGTCAAAAGCGCCATGACGGTTTCTTCCATGGGCACGTTGCCGGCGCGTTCGCCAAGGCCAAGTATCGTGGAATGGACCACCTCAACGCCTTCTGACAGCGCCATAATGGTATTGGCAATACCCATGCCGAAATCCATATGGAAATGAGCTTCAAGCCGCGAGTCGATCCGGCTTTGTACCGAGCGCACAAAATATTGCATCGCATGAGGTGAGATAGCACCAAATGTGTCGACCAGGGCAAGCGCATCCATATGACCGTCATTGGCAACCCGGGTAATAAGGTCAAGCACCCAATTAAGTTCCGCGCGGGTGAAATCGATCGGGAAGAACACAACTTCAAGGCCTTGCTCATGGGCGTAAGCTGTGGATTCAACTGATAGCGCAATCGCTTTTTCCAGATCCCACTTATAAGCAATATCGATAATATGGGTTGATGACGGCACTTCCATCACCACGCCTGACACGCCTGAATCGACCGCACGTTTGACATCTTCGACCATGCAGCGCGAGAAGGAAAAAATCTGCGGACCCAGGTCGCGTTTCACCAGGTCTTTAATCAACCGGGCATCTTCCGACGACACAACAGGCATGCCCGCTTCAATGCGCTGAACACCAGCCTCGGCGAGGCCTTCGGCAATGCGCATTTTGTCGTTATAATCAAACGCAACGCCAGTCTGTTGCTCACCGTCACGCAGGGTGATGTCATGAATTTTGATGTCTTTTGCAAATCTAAAATCTTTTGTAACTTCATCATCGAAGTTCCAGGGACTGACAAACCAATTGTCAGTTTTCCATGGTTGATCACTCATTTGAGATACTCCTTGGGCAGGCCAGCCAATGGCCTGTATGTTTTGTTATCTATCAGCGAGACGTTGTCCGCTATAGCTGCAGGAATGTATGGCTGCACTCTAAGAAACAGCCTTTCGACTGTCAATTAAACTTGCATGTCTTTAAAGACAGCCGTCAGACTATTTTCAAGCCGTTGAACAAGATCTTCCAACTCTGCAGAGGATATAATAAACGGCGGGGCAAGCTGTATATGATCGCCTAAAACACCATCTGCCGTGCCGCTGCCGGGATAACACATCAGGCCATATTCCATGGACTTGGCCTTGATACGGGCGGCTAACTTAGCGCTCGAGGGGAAGGGGTCCTTTGTTTCACGGTCTTTAACCAGCTCAAGGCCCAAAAACAGCCCACGGCCGCGTATGTTTCCTATGTGAGGGTGCTGGCCAAATTTCTCTTCAAGCAGAGCGCGAAGCTCCTGGCCGCGGGTTTGAACATTTTCCAGAAGATTATCTTCTTCGATAACATTTTGCACTTCAATGGCGGCGGCACAGGCAATGGCATGTCCAATATAGGTGTGGCCATGATGGAAAAAGCCCGTACCTTGATCGAGCGTTTCAACAAGTTCATCGCGCACCAAAACGGCACCGATTGGCTGATAGCCACCGCCAAGCCCTTTGGCACAGGTGATCATGTCTGGCACAACGCCATCTTCCTGGCAGGCAAATAAATATCCAGTCCGCCCCATGCCGGACATCACCTCATCAAGGATCATGAACACACCATATTGATCGCAGATGCGGCGGATTTCCTTGAAGTATCCCGGTGCCGGCGGCACACAGCCCATCGTGGCACCCACAACGGTTTCAGCAATAAAAGCAACAACCTTATCAGGGCCTACATTTTTGATTTCCTGTTCAAGTTCCTGGGCCGTTCTGAGCCCATAGGCCTGATCATCTTCTCGCGAGCCTTGATGGCGATAGGCATAGACCGGGGAAATATGGCTGACATTTGGTAACAAGATGGCTTCAAAAGCCTTGCGCCTGCCGGGGTTATATCCCACAGACAAAGCGCCAAGCGTATTGCCATGATAAGATTGTTTGCGCGCGATGAAATGATCGCGCCCAATCTCACCACGTTCATAATGCACCTGCCGTGCAAGTTTGAGAGCGGCTTCATTGGCCTCTGACCCGCCGGACACGAAATAGGTTTTGCTGAACCCTTCGGGTGCGGCCGCTATAAGTTTGTCGGCTAATTCCTCGGCAGGTTCATTGGTGAAAAAGGATGTATGCGCATAGGCCAGTTTTTCGGCTTGTGCTTTGATCGCTTCAATGATGCGGGGGTGGCCATGTCCAAGACAAGAAACCGCGGCCCCACCACAACCATCAAGATATGTCTTGCCGGTGCTGTCTGTGAAATAAATGCCTTGGCCGCTTACTGCGACCGGATAGTCGGTTTTAAGGTGACGATGAAACACATGAGTGGGCGACATGTCCCGATCCTCTATATGGCTCTTATTGAAACTGTTTCAGGACCTCACGGGCAATAATCAGACGCTGGATTTCGCTAGTGCCCTCATAAATTGTGGTCACTCGGGCATCGCGGGCATAACGCTCCAGAGGAAAATCTTTTAAGTATCCTGCCCCGCCATGAATTTGCAGAGCGGTGTAGGTTGCACGCTGCGCCATTTCGGTTGCATAAAGCTTGGCCATGGCGGCTTCCTTGTTAAAGGGCAAGCCGTGATCTTTATGATAGGCCGCACGCTGGATGAGCAATCGGGCCGCATCAATTTCGGTTTCCCGATCAGCAATCATCCATTGAATGCCCTGAAACTCGGCAATTTTTTGGCCGGACTGTTCGCGTTCAACCGCATAGGCTTTGGCTGCATCCATGGCCGCGCATGCAATGCCAAGGCCAACAGCTGCTATGCCAATGCGGGCTGCATGCAACTCGCCTATTGCAAACTTGAAACCTTGGTCAAGCTCGCCCAACAAGGCATTCGCCGGTAGACGGCAATTGTCAAACGTGACCGCGTGAGCTGTAGAGCCGGTCTGGCCCATCTTGCTTTCTGCTTTGCCGATATTAAGACCTGGTGTGCCGGCCTCCACGATGAAGCAGGATATGCCTTTGGTTTTTTGAGCATCTGGATCAGTGCGCGCGAAAACCACCATGAAGCCGGCAATACCAGCTGAAGAAATGTAGATTTTTGAGCCGTTTAAAACCCATTCATTACCATCCATTTGCGCGCGCGTCGTAAGGCCAGATGGATCAGAGCCTGCAGCTGGTTCCGTTAAACAGAAAGAGGCCGCAGGCACTTCGCCTGATATCAATTGTGTGAGGTATTTCTTTTTTTGCTCTTGCGTGCCTCCAGCTTGAATGACGCCTGCTGTAAGATTATTGACACCAAGTGTCACAGCTGTTGAAGCGCAAGCGGCACTCAGGGCTTCCTGAGCAATCGCAAACGTCATAAAACCTGAGTTGACCCCGCCATAGTCTTCATCTGTTGTAAGCCCCATGAAACCGGCATTTGCCAATTGTTCCAGATTGCTCAGTAATGCCTCGTGGCCTTGGCCTTCATCGAGTATCTTCGCATTCACCGCCAAATGATCTCGTGCAATGCGCTCTGCAGTGTCCTTGATCAGCGTTTGTTCTTCGGTCAGCTTAAATTCCATGGGGCTTGGATTCCGATTGTCTATTGGTTTTACCTAGACCTCGACAATTTTGTTTGTCTGTTCACCCAATCCATGAACGGACAGACTAACAGTATCGCCTATATTGAGATATTCAGGGGGTTTCTTGCCCATACCCACGCCCGCAGGTGTGCCGGTGGCAATAACATCGCCGGTCGATAACGACATGAAGTTACTCAGATAGGAAACCAGGAAGGGGACTTGATAAATCATGTTGGCTGTCGAGCCCGCCTGTTTACGGTTGTCGTTAACATCAAGCCAGAGCGGTAAGGAGTGCGGGTCGTCAATTTCGTCTTTGGTTACCATCCAGGGTCCCATGGGGCCAAAAGTGTCATGTGCTTTGCCTTTGGACCAAAGGCCTGAGCGGTTTAAAATATAATCGCGTTCACTCACATCATGGACCACGCAATAACCGGCAATATGATCAAAGGCATCTTCCTCTTCGATATATTTCGCAGGCTTGCCAATCACCACACCAAGTTCAACCTCCCAGTCCAGTTTTTCAGCACCGCGAGGCATTTCAATATCATCATTGGGTCCGCAGATTGAATTGACATTTTTGAAAAATGTCACAGGCTCTTTTGGCACGTCCAATCCCGCTTCATAGGCATGATCGGAGTAATTCAGCCCGATGCCGATGAAATTCCGCACATGACCAACACAAGGGCCAAGGCGGGGGGTGCCTTTAACGAGAGGTAATTTTGCAGGGTCTAGCTTACTGAGTTTTGCCAGGCCTTTCGGCAGCAAAACGTCGCCGGCAACATCATCAATATGGCCGGATAGGTCGCGGATTTGCTCATTCTCATCAAGCAAGCCAGGCTTTTCTTTTCCCTTTGGACCAAAACGGACGAGTTTCATAATGCGGCCTTCCTATCAAAAATTATGCTTAATGCATCAATACTTGGGTTATTGGCACCTCGCAATGGTTTTATGTAGCTGCTTAACGTTCAACAGCTTTTGATGATATTATTGGTGCGATATGGAGTATATTTAGAATATGGAATCGTTATTTCTCATCATTGCCGGAGCAAGCATAGCGTTGGGCACAGCTTTAAGTATTGTATATATGCGCAGCGCTAAAATCACAGCGACCTATAAGCCTACGGTCAACCCTGAGCTATTGCGTAAAGACATGCTGGCTGATGCAAACTCGCCTGAAGAACGAGCCTATTTGCAGGAAATGAGCGAACTCGACTTGCACCGCCGCCATATAGTTTGTTAATCCAGTTTTGTTGATCGACGGGGCTTCTTTGTCGCCAGCAAAATATTGGTTTCATGAGTCCGCCAGCGATATCCCATGCCAAATGTTGCCTTGGCAGCCCGCCCTTTGCGAAACAGCTGGCGCATATCTGGTTGGTAATAGCCTTCAAATACCGCTATTGGCCGAAAATATTTACCGATAGGGTGCAAGCGCCAAATGTTCCGTTTGAAATAGCGCAGTGGAATGCCGGAATCATCCTGAAGAAGCGTGGCGCTCTGTGTCAGCAGAAAATTACGGACATTGGAAAAATGCGGCCGGTGCATCAGATAAGATGCACTTTTAACCAGACTGTCGCCGGGGCCAAGCTTGTTTAAGAATTTCAAGAACCCGCTTCGTTTTGTGCCGCCGTTGGAGAGGTCCGTTTGAAAATAATACAAGGTTTGGCTTTGCTGCCCCTGGCTGGAGAATTTTATTTCAACCCCAGGAACAATGTGGGCCTTACCACGCTTGCCGCGGTCTGAAACCGTACCATCCTTGTTGAGCTTAACGAAGCGTACTTTATCGATCGACTTGCCTGCGCGCGCCAGGAAAATATAGAGCAGAGGCAGCGTGCCGGTAAACGCACCATCTTTCAGTTTGGTTTTCATGTCCTTGGTAATGAAGAAACTGTAATTAAGCGACGTGGCAAGTGATGCGCGTAAATGCCCAAGAGCGCCTGACATATTATAGCGTGTGCGCCTTACCTTGGTGAGCGTGCCAACCGGTTCCAGGCCACTCAACACATAAGTTTTAGCATTCGGAAAAAACGTGTTTGCATAGAGAAAGTCCGGACCGGAAAACATATAAAACATTGTAGCTTTAGGATTTTTTAAATGCGTCTTAGTCCATGAGCGAATATTATTCAAACGCCGCTTGTCAAGACCGGCCCAGGCGGCATCAAAACTCTTTGCGTGATGTTGCCAGCTTTGCGATTTTGTCAATGGGGCAAGTGGTGATGAGGAGGCCAGCCTCATACCGGCCAGAAAGCGCGCCGTGTCATTGGCGCTTGCTTTTCCCTGAGCATGGGCAGAAGCCGTTATGACGACCAGCCAGCTTGCCAGAAGAATAACACTCATATTCAGTTTGGAAATTTTACGCATTACGCATCTTTCTTGTGTTTGGCAGGTGTTTCAAATTTTGATGAAATCCAATAGATCACGAGGCCCGCAAACATCACACCCAGGCCCGCGAGCGATTGAACGGGTTTTTCAACCATCAAATAATACATCATAAATCCCGTAACCGATAAAAACACGATCGGTGTCAACGGATAGCCCCAGGTGCGATATGGCCGCTCAAGGTCCGGCATGGTATAGCGTGCGATAATCACCCCCAATACGGTAACAAATGAGGACAGGGTTAAGCTGAACAAAGTGAAGTTGAGTACATCCTCAAAGCTTTGGGTGAGCAGCAATACTGTCACAATGGCCAGCTGAAGCCAGATTGCAGCCGCTGGTACACCTTTTTGCGTTTTCGTTGCAAAAATCCGCAAGACAGCCAGATCTTCACCCATCACCATGGTCACGCGAGAGCCAATCCATGTCATCGCACTGAGCGCGGAAATAAGACCAACACAAATCAAGCCGCTTACGATACGTCCGCCGGCATCGCCGAAAATATGCGTACCCGCAATCAAGGCGATATCAATCTTGCCCGCCATAGCCGTCATTGGCGTCGTGTAAAGGAAGACCGCATTAAGGGCCACATATAACACCAGAACAATCAAAGTGGCTGTGATCAGCGAGCGGGGCACAGATCGTTTGGGATCGTGCATTTCACCGATAATATAGGTGGACGCATTCCAGCCCGAATAGGCATACATCACAAACACCAAAGAGATGGCAAAAGGAGCACCGGTAATAATAGAAAAATCAGATGCTGAAGGGGTAAACGAGAGCGGTTGCGCTGTGCCAAATGTAAGCCCCAAAGTGATGAAAGCAACGATCAATACGACTTTTAAAATGGTGGTCGCATTATGAAACACACTGGAATGATTGATGCCGGATAAATGCACCAGGGCAATGAGCCACGTGATGCCAAGGCTAAGGATCAAGGCTGGCGCGCCGGGAATGGCCCCGTTGAAATAGCTCCCAAACGCCATGGCGGCCAGCGCAATCGGGGCGGCAAACCCGACCGTTGCCGAAAGCCAACCGGCCATAAAGCCAATTGCGGGATGATACAGGCGGGCGAGAAAATTATATTCACCACCGGAGCGTTGAAACGCCGCCCCAAGCTCAGCATAAGAAAGCGCACCGCACAGTGCCACGATGCCACCCACCACCCACAACATGATAAGTGAGAAGCCAGATTGGATCGTTTGAACTTGAAACCCCAGGCTGGTGAAAACGCCAATGCCAATCATATCTGCAACGGCTATGGCGGTTGCTGTGGTGGCTGTCACGCTTGCTGGGGAAGGGGTGCGTCGGGGCGCATCTGTAGAAGTGGCTGTAAGGGTCATTTTTGACTAATTACTCAGAAAACTACGCAACGACACATGACTGTCAGTTAACTTAGACTGACATTTTTAAAGCAGCAAGCGTTGAAATTTTTCAAGGCAGAAGAATGGGTCCGACTGCGGCAAAAATATGCCTCTTAATAATCAAGACTGCTGACACGCAATGGGCTCTGGCCGGTAATGCGGCCAAGCCTACTGACACGCAATGGGCTCTGGCCGGTAATGCGGCCGAGCCTGGTGAGCAGATCACTGATTGGGTTTGCAGTCCAAGCCTCAGTTACGAAATCGCGGTGTTTTGCTTGAGTGGAAATAAACGTAACACTGCCCGGCCGCATTTCAGGCTCAAGCTTGGTTGCAATTTGAATGTTTTCTTGAGCCAAAAGCTTTTTGAGTTTTAGATTGCGCCGCTTGGTCGAGCGCGCATAGGCGCTTAAGAAAAACGCAGATTTTGTGTTTCTGATCCAGGCAGCAAACTTATCAAGATGGCCATAAAGCCCATCAAGCAAAACCACACCGGCCAATCGTGATTTAAGCCCGCCATGGGTAACGCTATAAGCGGCGGGAACATAACCGCCGCTGTAAGCAACAATAACAACCGGCATGCTCTTGAACGCACCCGCTGTAGTTGGGTCACCGTGCAGTTTCGCAAGCTTCACGCTTGCTTCATTGACAAACCGGCGCAAGGCCCCGGGCTTCCAGAATTTGCCGGCACTTGAATCTTTCGCGTCAACCGCAAATTGCGGGGCAACCAGAACAGCATTCATACCTGATTTGGAAATTTGTTCGGGCACCCGCTGGCGTTTTAAAATATCACGCTCAAGGGTCGCCCCATGCCCGTGGAAAAACACAACCATGACGCCCGGCGCCCGCGCATTAAATCTTTTGGGAATGTGCAACAATGTGCGTGGATCATTATAGGTCTCATCTGCCCAATATGACCGGCCAAAAGCTGTTTTATGACCTTGCCGCTCGCCATTCTTGATGTTCAAGAAAGGTTTGGTCGTGGCAGCCATCATGCCTTTATAGGGAAACGGTGATGATTTCAGCGCAACAAGCCTGGTTTTCGCAGCCTTTATGGAAGGTTTTATAATCTTTGACAAATAGGGCAGTGGCGATAGTTTTTTGATCAAGGCGGTCAGTTGACGCGCTTCTTTGCGGCCATATTCAACGAGCCTGGTAAGACGGTCAGATTTTCGCGCTGTCGATTTTTGTTTTAATTTTCCAATCAAAGCCAGCCGGTCAGGACCATTGGGATTGGGCGGCCATGGCAGCCTGTCAGCTTTTAGGGCGCGTGCCTCATTTGTAATATCTTGAAAACGCGCGTGGTCGCGCCCGTCATTGGCATTGGGCGCAAAAGCCCAATAAAGCGGTGTCGCCAATACCCCCAGACACACAAAAATAAGTGCCAAGCGTTTTAACAAACCTGGTGTCCTTCCCTCAATCTCATAGCCCTGCATATGGGCATCAGATAGGCGCCGCTCACTGCTCATCGCGTCATTAAGTTGATATGAACCGCGATTCGCTTTTGAGTCTAAGGGCAAACTGTGTCGAGAAAAAGGATACATAAAACGCACGAAACACTTGAGTTACCACCATACTTGCAGCTTCAAGACTAATGTTTTGTGTTTGAGCAAAGGTTAATTTTTGGGGTCTGCCGTTGATCTCAGGTTTTAGCCTCTAACCCACCACAATCACATGCAGGTGTTTGGGACCGTGTGCACCGTAATAGATCACCTGTTCAATGTCTGCGGTGCGCGATGGCCCGGTGATGAAATTGATGGAACGGGGCAGGGGGTTCTTTTTTTGAGTTTTCCGCACGCGGTCAAAGCCATCTTCATAACAGGCATCTACGGTTTTGCCATCAACGACAACAATGCTGTGATCGGGCATGAAGTTGAGTGAGGTTGGATTATCCCCACTTGAGGTGAGCACCAATGTGCCGGTTTCAGCAACCCCGCTGACAGCATAAGTTAACCCCGCTTTATCATCATCACGCGCGGGCCCATGGGTGACCTCAAGCGTTGGTGTTTTCGTCCAGTCAAATTTCTTCAACCGTTTGTCTGATCCCGCTCTGATTTTTGCGGGCAAATTATACTGCTTGAGATAAGTGGCAATGGCACGTGGAACATCCTTAGCTGAGCCGACATGTTCGGCTGTTCCAGATAAAGCGATAATCTGTGACATGAAAAGCTTTCGCCGGTCTGCCGCCGCAGCCTGACCGCGTTCTGGGACCACACCACGCTCGTGTTTTGCAATTCGGGCGACAATTACCTTCTGCCGCGCCTTTTGGTCTGAACCCTCTGCATCAAGCGCGCGCGTAACCTTGCCCAAGATGGCATTTCTGGCAGCTTTCGTATCAAGCACGGTCATGCGTCACCTTTTGTCTGGCGGTCGCGCCATTGTGCCTGGAATGTCTTGCCCTCAGGGGCGGGGAAATCACGATGCCTGGTCCAGGCACTTGCGAATGGCAATTTGTGCAAAACACCCTTGCCTGCACTCAAGGCTTTCAGCGTGCGTATAACAAGCCCTGTCACGAATTGATAAACCTTGGGCCTGCATGCCAAATGCCGCCATAACTTCAAGCCATAACGCGTCGTGGACGGCGATAAATGCCGCTCAAACTCTCGGCTGCGCCAATGGCGCATCATTTTCGGCAAGGGGATATGCATGGGGCAGACAGCCTCGCAACGCCCACAAAAAGTAGACGCATTCGGCAAAAGCCCTGCCTTATCAACACCAATCAAGCTTGGCGTTAATACAGCACCCATGGGGCCGGGGTAAATCCAGCCATAAGCGTGCCCACCAATCGTATTGTAAACCGGGCAATGGTTCATACACGCCCCGCAGCGAATGCAGCGCAGCATCTCCTGAAATTCCGTGCCCAGCATATCTGAACGGCCATTATCGAGCAAAACCACATGATAAGCATCCGGCCCGTCCACATCTCCTGGCCGCTTGGGGCCTGAGGTGAAACTGGTATAAGCACTAATGTCCTGACCCGTGGCAGAACGTGCCAGAATCCGCAAAATGCCCATAGCGTCTTCAAACGTCGGCACAAGTTTTTCAATGCTGGCCACCACAATGTGAACCCGCGGCAATGTATGGGTTAAATCCGCATTGCCTTCATTGGTGACGATCACATTGGCGCCGGTTTCAGCAATCAGGAAATTGGCCCCGGTAATGCCAACGTCGGCTTTAAGGAACTTTTGGCGTAATTGTGTGCGCGCTTCAGCAACCAGCTCTGCCCCGTCGTCCAGCACACGATCTTCATCTAGATTTGTGTGTTTGTCCCTAAAATCTGCTTCAATTTGCTCGTGTGTGAGGTGAATGGCCGGCGCTATAATATGGCTTGGCGGTTCCTTGCGCAGCTGAATGATATATTCGCCAAGGTCCGTTTCAACAGGCTCAATACCGGCTGCATCAAGGGCGGAATTAAGCGCGATTTCTTCGGTGATCATTGATTTTGATTTGGTGACAAGCTTGGCGTCATGCTGTTTGCAAATATCAAGCACAATGTCACAGGCTTGGGCTGCATCCTGCGCCCAATGAACATGCCCGCCCAATCCTTCAACCTTGGCCTCATAGGCTTCCAGATAAACGTCGAGATTGGCAAGCGTGTGGTCTTTAACGTCGCGGGCCTGATTGCGCAATTGCTCAAACTCAGGCAGTGCCTGGGTGGTCTGGGCCCGCTTGGCCACAAACCCTTGTTCAATGGTGCCAAGCGCACGGCGCAATTGCTTGTCACCAAGGGCTGTTTTGACATTTGATTTAAACGCTTGGGTGGTGGGTTCCATCTAGGCCGCCTATGACTTGCTGTCGCCGATGGCTGGACTGTCGGTCTGACCTGCCAGAACTTCGGCCACATGGCGCACTTGAATGTCTATGTTTTCGCGTTTGAGCTTGCCTGCAATATTCATGAGACAGCCAAGATCGCCCGCCACCACCACGTCAGCTTTGCTGGCAACAATATCGGTGATTTTCTTGGACACCATTTCGTTGGAAATATCGCCAAATTTAACGCAAAACGTGCCGCCGAACCCGCAGCAGATTTCACTGTTTTCCATTTCCGTAAGCTCAACGCCTTTTACCGAGGCCAGCAATTGGCGCGGCTGTGCTTTAATGCCAAGTTCGCGCAGGCCCGAGCAGGAATCATGATAAGTGACATGCGCATCCACTTGGGCGTCGATATCTTTAACCTTCGCAACATCTGTCAGAAATGAAACCAGTTCATATGTCCGCCCGGCAAGCTCGTCCGCTCGTTCCGCCATGGCAGGATCATCTGCAAACAGACTTGGATAGTGATGTTTGATCATGGCCGCACAAGAGCCCGACGGGGCAACCACATAATCAAAACCTTCAAAAACAGTAATAACTTGAGCGGCAATGGCGCGGGTGTCAGGCATGTCGCCTGAATTATACGCGGGCTGGCCACAACAGGTTTGAGCTTCGGGGACTGAGACCTCAAATCCCGCTTCTTCTAACAAGCTAACAGTGGCAAACCCCACCGAAGGGCGAAACAGATCGACCAGACAAGTAACAAACAGGCCTACACTGGGTTTTATCTTTTGTTTCTTTTCGCTCATATGGCCTGTCGCAATCTTTTTTCAAACAGCTGTAAGGATCGCGTCATCACTGCAAATATGCAAATGAAAAAGCGCAGGCGAGCCCAGCGCTTTTATAGTGTTTCCGGAAAAGTGTGAAGCGGTTTTCCGATAAGAAACACGATAAAACAAGAACTTAGGGTCTTTACGGTTTTGATTAATACAAAACCGTAAAGACCCTAAGTTTGCCATATGCCGGAACCGGATTGGATGAATTATTTGGCGGCAGCTTTAAGCGATTTTAAATAGGCGAAAAGATCATCCCTGTCGGATTTCTTTCTCAAGCCGGGAAACGGCATTTTATTACCTTTCACGGCTTTCCTGGGATTCTCGATATATTTGTGCAGATTTTGATCTGTCCAAACCAAGCCCGCCTCGCCGGCCTTTTTCATAGCGGCAGAATAATTATAACCTTTAGCAACACCAGCCTTGCGGCCAATAATGCTTACAAGATGGGGCCCGATCTTGTTTTTTTCTGTAACGGCATCATGGCAAACCTTACATTTCCTAAAAACCGATTCTCCCTTCTTTGCATCACCATCCGCCTGTGCCGTTGCTGGGATAAAGGCCAGTGCGAAAACACCCGCAATTATTACTTTTTTCATATGTTTTGGTCCTCATAACCCTAAAATCTGGCCCTGGAGCCGATATGACTAGATCGTTTCCAAACGATAGGCGTTTCACAAACGCGTGCTTATGACATAAAGGACTGCTTGAGTGTATCCCAAATAGCGAAAAACCCTCAATTTTCCACATGTTAGGATCGCCCTTACAACGATTTGTTTGTAGTGTGAGCTTATGAAATAAGGTGCAGGAGACAGCGCTTTTGGGGGAACAGGAAGGCTTATTTTACCCATGTCCAATCTCGTTATGCCACCTGCGGACAGACAGATACTCGCTCGCCGTGAGGAAATAGCGCAGGCTCTAAGGGGCTTTGTTGCCTTCGAGAGTGTGATCACCAGTGAGGAGGAATTAAGGCCTTTTGAGAGTGATGGGCTGACGGCCTACAAGCAAATACCAATGCTGGCTGTTTTGCCGTCAACAACGCAAGAAGTCTCAGCCATCCTAAAATATTGTTATGAAGAAGGCATCAAAGTGGTGCCGCGTGGCGCTGGCACGTCACTGTCAGGCGGGGCGCTGCCGCTTGAAGACGGCATTTTGCTGGGCTTGTCGAAATTTAACGAGATTTTGGAGATTGATTACGACAACCGCGTGGTAATCACTCAGCCGGGGGTTACCAATCTAGGTATATCCCAGGCCGTAGAGGCTGAGGGTTTTTATTATGCGCCCGATCCCTCAAGCCAGATCGCATGCAGCATTGGTGGTAATATTGCGGAAAATTCAGGCGGTGTTCATTCCCTGAAATACGGCATGACAACCAATAATGTACTGGGCTTGGAAATGGTCTTGATCACCGGTGAGGTGATGCGCTTGGGCGGCAAGCATTTAGATGCCGAAGGATATGATTTGCTTGGCCTGATGACAGGCTCAGAGGGTCTTTTGGCTGTTATCACGGAAGTGACCGTCAGAATTTTGAAAAAACCGGAAACAGCACGCGCCGTCTTGCTGGGGTTCCCAACAAGTGAAGATGCCGGTCAATGCGTGGCAGACGTCATCGGCAACGGCATTATTGCCGGTGGTATGGAATTGATGGACCGGCCCGCCATTCACGCCGTTGAGCAATTTGTTCATGCAGGCTATCCGCTAGATGTTGAGGCTTTGCTGATCGCTGAGTTGGACGGGCCAGCCGCTGAAGTTGATTATCTGCTCAAGCAAGTAACAAAAATCGCCAAGAAAAATAATGCGGTCTCGGTGCGGGTTTCTGAAAGCGAAGACGAGCGGCTAAATTTTTGGGCAGGGCGCAAGGCAGCATTTCCGGCTGTGGGCCGCATTTCGCCTGATTATTACTGCATGGACGGCACCATACCACGCCATCAATTGCCAAAAGTATTGGCCCGCATTCGCGAGCTTTCAAAGAAATACGGCCTGGCCGTGGCCAACGTGTTTCATGCCGGTGACGGCAATCTGCACCCGCTTATTTTATATGATGCAAACAATCCCGGCGAGCTTGAGAAAACAGAAGAGTTTGGCGCTGAAATTTTAAAGCTCTGTGTGGATGTGGGCGGCGTTTTAACTGGCGAGCACGGCGTGGGTGTTGAAAAGCGCGATCTGATGGGCGCCATGTTCACCGATTTTGATTTACGCCAGCAACAACGCGTTAAATGCGCTTTCGACGACAAACAATTGCTCAATCCTGGCAAAGTGTTCCCAACCCTTCACCGGTGCGTAGAACTAGGCCGCACGCATGTGCATAAGGGCCAGGTGCCGTTTCCAGATATACCGCGGTTTTGATTGATTATGGACGGACGTATTTTCAAACCCAATGAGACCCGCGAGATTGCCGAACTGATCGCCTGGGCTGTGAGCGAAAACCAGCCGCTGGAAGTAATCGGTGCGGGGACCAAGCGTGATATTGGTCGGGCGAGCAATTGCGAATATGTGCTTGATGTCTCCGCCATGACAGGAATTATGCTCTATGAGCCCGAAGAACTCATTTTGCAGGCACATGCAGGCACACCCTTGGAAGATATTGAAAAAGCTCTGAAAAAACACAACCAGGAACTAGCCTTTGAACCGGCAGATTACTCAGCCCTCCTGGGCGTTAAAAAAGCCAAGCCCACAATAGGCGGCATTTTGGCTGGCAATATATCTGGCCCCAGGCGGATTAAGGCGGGTGCTGCGCGTGATCATTTTTTAGGGGTGAATGCTGTAAGCGGCCGGGGCGAAATTTTTAAATCCGGAGGCCGTGTTGTGAAAAATGTCACCGGCTATGATATGTGCAAAATCATGGCAGGTTCATGGGGCACGCTTGGCGTGATGAGTGATGTTGTCGTAAAGGTGCTGCCGGCCCCCGCAGGCCAGGCCAGCATTGTGGTTTTAGGGTTGAGCAATGAACAAGCCATTGCGGCTATGGCGCAAGCCATGAAGTCGGATTGCGAGGTGACAGGGGCTGCCCACTTGCCGCTCGATATTGCAAAAAAGTCGAAGATTTCTGAGATAAAAGACCTCAAAAAACCAGCCACAATATTCAGGCTTGAGGGCGTTGGGCCCTCGGTGACATATAGGCGGGATCGTTTGATTGCAATTCTTGCCACGTTCGGTAAATGCGAAGTGCTAAAGGCTGCAATCTCCAGAAACTTGTGGCGTGAAATTTGTGATGTCACATATTTTGTAGAACCGGCTGCAAGGTGCGTCTGGCGGATCAGCACAACACCAGGTGAGGCTGCCAAGCTTGTTGCGGCTTTGAAGAAACATGGTTCGGTTTCAGCATATTTCGACTGGGCAGGCGGGCTTATATGGCTTTCACTGGCCGCTAAAGATGATGCACTTGCAGGACCTTTGCGCGAATTACTGGGCCATCATGGCGGACACGCAACATTAATTCGTGCACCTGCGGCACTTCGTGCGGCAATTCCTGTCTTTCAACCACAAAACCCAGGACTGAAATTATTATCGCAGCGGCTCAAACGCGGGTTTGATCCCTCCGGCATCCTAAATCCAGGTCGCATGTATGCGGGCGTATAGGTAGATCACATGCAGACCAAATTCACCACCAATCAGCTTAAAAACCCTGGCATTGCTGAGGCCAACAAAATCTTGCGCAATTGTGTGCATTGCGGGTTTTGCACGGCCACATGTCCGACCTATGTTTTATTGGGTGATGAAAATGACAGCCCGCGCGGCCGGATTTATCTAATCAAGGAAATGCTGGAAAAGGGCGAGCCTGCAACAGCTGAGGTCACCAAACATGTCGATCGGTGCTTGTCGTGTCTGTCTTGCATGAGCACATGTCCGTCAGGCGTCCATTACATGCACCTGGTTGATCAGGCACGCGTGCATATCGAAAAAACCTATAAGCGCCCCTGGATGCAACGCGCTTTGCGGGGCCTGCTTGCAGCCATTTTGCCCTATCCTGGCCGGTTTCGCCTGATCGCCGGATTGGGGCGTCCATTCAAAGCTTTCAGTGCTGTCTTGAATGTTTTTAAGCCAACGCGCTCGCTCGGCGCCATGCTTCAACTGTTGCCCAAGGCCAGGCTTGCATCACCCCAAACAAAACGTCAGGTCCATTTTGCCAGCGGCGCACGCGAGCCAAAAGGACGTGTTATTTTACATCCCGGTTGTGCGCAACAAGTGCTGAGACCGGAAATCAATGAGGCCACAATTCGCCTGCTAAACCGGTTGGATATTGAAGTGGTTGTGCCCGAAAACCTCGAATGTTGTGGTGCCTTGGTCCACCACATGGGTCGTGAGGCGCAAGCCTTGACCCAAGCACGCAAGAACATTGATGTCTGGCTTGCGGAAACCAACCGTTATGAGGTTGATGCCATCATATCCAACGCCTCTGGGTGCGGCGTAGTGGTTAAGGATTACGGCCATATGCTGCGCCTGGATCAGAAATATGCTGACGGTGCAGCGCAGATTTCCAGTTTGGTCAAAGACATTTCGGAATATTTAGCCACCCTTGAATTGCCTAAGGGAGACTTGGACGAGCAAATGAATATTGCCTATCATTCAGCGTGTTCGCTGCAACATGGCCAGCAGATAAAAACAACACCGGCAAATTTATTGTCTCAGGCAGGCTTTACCGTCAAAGCCATTCCCGAGGGGCATTTATGCTGCGGGTCAGCAGGGACTTACAATATTTTACATAGCGGGATAGCAGACCGGTTGCTAGAACGTAAACTCGCGGCTATAGAAACGGTTCAGCCGGACATAGTCGCCGCGGGCAATATCGGTTGTATGACGCAGATTGCAAGAAAATCGGCGGTGCCGGTAGTGCATACGGTGGAACTTCTCGACTGGGCGACCGGTGGGCCGGTGCCAACACAAATACGAGCGCATGGCCGCACAGCCTCTGCTCGCAGTTAAGTCGCGCTAATATGAGGTGAGTTGTGCAAAAAACCTGACCGATCAGTTAGCTGGAAACATCAGTAGGCGATGTCAAAATAAAGAGTGTGGAAATGGATAAAATGATTGAAATTGGGGGCCTTAAGGTCGCAACAGTTCTTAAAGATCTGATCAATAATGAAATTATCCCCGGAACCGGCGTTGACGCGCAAGAATTCTGGTCTGGGTTTGAAAGTATCATTAATGATCTTGCCCCCAAAAACCGGGCTTTACTGGCCAAGCGTGATGATCTGCAGCTTAAGATCGATGCCTGGCACAAAGAGCGTAAGGGTGAAGAGATTGATCCGGTCACCTACAAAGAATTTTTGAAGGATATCGGCTATCTGGTGCCCGAAGGGGATGATTTTAAAATTTCCTCGACCAATGTCGACGATGAAATAGCCACCATGGCCGGACCGCAACTTGTGGTGCCGGTAACGAACGCTCGTTTTGCACTCAATGCAGCAAATGCGCGGTGGGGATCATTATATGACGCGCTTTACGGCACGGATGTCATCAGTGAAGAAGGCGGCCTTGAAAAAACAGGTGCTTACAATCCTGCCCGAGGTGCCGCTGTCATTAAAATGGCGGCAGAATTTCTTGATGAAGCAGCGCCCCTGGCAAGCGGCAGCCACGGCCAAGTTAGCGAATATCGGCTGGAATCATCCGGTAATAACAAGCAATTGGCTGTCACCTTGGCCGATGGCAGCGAAAGCGGACTAGCTGACGCCGGTCAATTTGCCGGCTACATAGAAAATGGCGCTTTGAGGTCTGTTTTGCTCGAAAACAATGGGCTTCACATCGAAATCCAGATCGATCGTGATCATCCGATCGGCTCAAGCGCGCCTTCCGGCGTTAAAGACGTGGTGTTGGAAGCGGCTTTAACAACGATCCAGGATTGCGAAGATTCCATTGCCGCTGTCGATGCGGAAGACAAAACGCTGGTGTATCGCAATTGGCTTGGTCTCATGAAAGGTGATCTTGAAGAGACGTTTGACAAGGGCGGCAAGCCAATGACCCGCGCCATGAACCCTAACCGCAGCTATACCGGGCCCGATGGTGCGCCTGTCTCACTCCATGGCCGCAGCCTGATGTTGGTGCGCAATGTGGGCCACCTGATGACAAATGACGCAATTATTGACGCCCATGGCAATGAAGTTCCTGAAGGCATCATGGATGCCATGGTCACAACACTGTGCGCCATTCATGATTTTAAACAGACGGGGTCATTGCGCAATTCTCGCACGGGCTCAATCTATATCGTTAAGCCAAAAATGCACGGGCCAGAGGAAGCCGCTTTCACCAATGAATTATTTGGCAGGGTTGAAGATGCGCTGGGCCTTGCGCGCAACACAATGAAAGTTGGCGTGATGGACGAGGAACGCCGCACGACCGTGAATCTGAAAGAATGCATACGTGCTGTTCAAGAGCGTCTCGTGTTTATCAATACCGGTTTTCTGGATCGCACAGGTGATGAAATTCACACCAGCATGGAGGCCGGTCCCTTCTTGCGCAAGGATGCGATCAAAGCTCAGCCGTGGATTTTCGCCTATGAAGATTGGAATGTTGATATCGGACTTGAAACCGGCCTCAAAGGTAAGGCGCAAATCGGCAAGGGCATGTGGGCCATGCCCGATGAAATGGCAAAGATGATGGAAGCCAAAATAGGCCATCCCCAAGCCGGTGCCAGCACAGCCTGGGTGCCGTCGCCAACAGCTGCTACGCTTCATGCCATTCACTACCACAAAGTCAATGTTGCTGAGCGCCAGGACGCGCTTGCAGGACGTGCGCGCGCCAGCCTTGATGATATATTGAGTGTTCCCCTTCTGGCAGGGCAAAACCTTTCTGCTGACGATGTTCAAAGTGAATTGGATAATAATGCCCAGGGTCTTTTGGGCTATGTGGTGCGTTGGATTGATCAAGGCGTTGGGTGTTCCAAAGTGCCCGACATCCATAATGTCGGCTTGATGGAGGACCGTGCTACCTTGCGGATATCATCTCAACATATCGCCAATTGGCTGCACCATGGCATCTGCAGTGAGGATCAGGTGACAGAAACCCTCGAGCGTATGGCGGCTGTGGTTGATCAGCAAAATGCCGGTGATCAGAATTATCACAATATGGCGCCTGATTTTGACAGCTCAATAGCATATCAGGCAGCTTGTGACCTGGTCTTCAAGGGTATGGAACAGCCCAGCGGCTACACCGAACCGATCCTGCATGCCCGTCGCAGAGAAGCTAAAGCGAAGCTTGCCGGGTAAATCATAAGGTAGCGGGTGGCCCATATTTTTTATGTTATCCGCGTGACTATATTTTACTGACCAGCCAGCATGCAATTATAGAAAAAGCCCCTTCCAAGGGGCTTTCTTTGCCTGGAATCAACCTATTATTAGGGATTGTGAGGGTAATTATTAGACAATGGAAAGTTGTGGGCGCTTTGGGGGCAGCTCAAGTCAAGAAAGGGTATGCGTTATATGGCTAGAGCGCACAAAAAGCAATTTCGCATAGAACAGGTTTTGCAACCAAGACAAGCCTCTTTGGAAGAAGAGGATATTTCCGCGTTTCGCCATCAAGAACTGCTGAATGCGATCTCAAGACTTACGGACGATGTCGAAGCGGACGATCATATTTCCGAAGAATTGCTTGAAAAACACCGGAAAGATTTGGAAGAAGCACAGCATCTGAAACAAGAATTAGCGGAAATTTACAATGCAATTGCGGACACCAAGCGCGAAATAGCAACTTTGCACCACAATAGTTTTGCAAATAATGGCTCTGCGGCAGCTAGCTATGAATTGGACGAGGTGGTGCGCCATACAGAGCAGGCAACAGATGCCATATTGTCGTCAGCTGAAACAATCGACAACAATGCCACCGATCTCATCGCTTCCTTGAAGATCAAAGGCAACAACAATTTGGCCAGCGATATTCAAGACCAGGTTATGACCATCTTTGAAGCCTGTAACTTTCAAGACGTCACCGGTCAGCGGATCAATAAAGTGGTCAAAACGTTCCAATTCATCGAAGACCGGATTAATGGCATCATGGAGATTTGGGGCGGTACGGAAGGCTTTAAGGATATAGCACCTGATGCTGTTCCAGAACCCCAAGGCGATGAAGCCCTGAAGCACGGCCCCTCCATGGGTGATGATCCGACCACGGCCAACCAAGACGATATTGACGCTTTATTCAATTAATTAGCCTATTCCATATAATCAGGGCCGCAATGAGCGTAAGCTTAGCTTGCGGCCTCTCTTGTCGGCTATGGCCCATTGGGGTAGAAGGGCATGCCACATGGATTTGTGGTAATAATTATTTTCCGGCTCGAGGACCTCATGGCCAAATCGAAAAAACCACAAAGGCCCAAAGCGCGCGCGCCAAGAGGCCTGCGCGATACTTCTGCACGGGAAGTCCGCGCGCAGGATGCAATGCTGCGTACGATCAGGGATGTCTACGAGTCCTACGGCTTCGAGCCGCTCGACACCCCGGCCTTCGAATATACCGACGCGCTCGGAAAATTTCTGCCCGATCAGGACCGGCCCAACGAGGGCGTCTTCTCTTTTCAGGACGAGGACGAGCAGTGGCTCTCGCTGCGTTATGACTTAACAGCACCCTTGGCGCGCTACGTGGCCGAGAATTTCGAAACCCTTCCCAAGCCCTTCCGCCGCTACCAGACTGGGCCCGTCTGGCGCAACGAAAAGCCGGGACCGGGCCGTTACCGCCAGTTCACACAATTTGACGCCGACACCGTAGGCACGCCGACCGTCGCAGCGGACGCTGAGATGTGCATGCTGGCGGCAGATGCGCTGGAGGCGCTTGGTATTGAGCGCGGTGATTACGTTATCCGGGTTAATAACCGCAAAGTGCTGGATGGTGTACTGGAGTCGATCGGCGTCGACCCGTATGATACGGACCATCTCGGCAAACGGCTGACGATACTGCGCGCGATCGACAAGCTGGATAGACTTGGATTGCAGGGCGTTGAATTACTGCTTGGTGAGGGCCGGAAAGACGACTCTGGTGACTTCACCAAAGGTGCCGCACTCAGCGGTGAGCAAATCTCCCGCCTCAAATTGTATCTGACAACGAGATACCGATCTGGATCGCCTGAGACTAGCGAGCTTGCAGAGCTTAGAGGAGAGACTTCCCCACTGGGCGATTTCCTGGGTGAAGAAACATTCCCGGATGATTCCACTTCCTTTCGTGCTTGGCGCGAAGCTGTGAAGGATTCCTCTGTCGGGCTGGAAGGCGTCCAAGAACTTGAGACGATGGCCGAGCTGTGTCGAGCGGCTAACTACGGACCTGGACGTATCTACTTTGATGCGTCCGTCGTGCGCGGCCTCGACTATTACACCGGTCCTGTGTTCGAGGCGGATCTCACCTTCGAAGCCAAGGACGAAAAGGGCAGGCCGGTGCGTTTCGGATCTGTCGGCGGCGGCGGCCGCTATGACGGTCTCGTTGCCCGCTTCAAGGGCCAGGAAATTCCTGCCACTGGCTTTTCGATTGGCGTCTCGCGGCTTTATGCAGCGCTCGACATGCTTGGCAAGCTGAAAGATGCGCAAGCCCAGGGCCCTGTGGTCGTCACCGTGTTTGATAAAGAGCGCATGGCTGATTATCAAAAAATGGTTCAGGCGCTAAGAAACGCGGACATCCGCGCCGAGCTTTACCTCGGAAACCCGAAGAATATGGGCGCGCAGTTCAAATATGCGGATCAGCGCGGGTCCCCCTGCGTCGTCATCCAGGGCGGTGATGAAAAAGAGAAGGGCGAGGTCCAGATCAAGGATCTGATCGAGGGCGCAAAGGCCGCGGAAAACATCGCCTCGAATGAGGAGTGGCGCGCCGAACGTCCGGCGCAATTTGCGGTCCCTGAAGACAAGCTCGTTGAGGCGGTGCGCGAAGTGCTGGCGCGGCAAACGAGTTGAACCATGACGCAAAAAGACGCCAAAACGCTCGATAAGCTCGATAAACAAGCAGCGAAAATCATTCAACTGTTCTCAGGTGCAGGCTGTGAGTTGATCGCCCCTGACATTTTGCAGCCCGCTGATGTTTTCCTCGACCGTTCAGGCGAAAACATCCGCCAGCGCGCCTATGTATTCAGCGATCTTGATGGGGCTGAGCTTTGTTTGAGGCCTGATCTTACGGTGCCTGCAGCCAGGGTTTATTTGCGCAATAACCCACAAGCTGATCAGCCGGCGCGATATTGCTATCGCGGGCCTGCTTTCCGCTATCAATCTGCCGAAAAATCGGGCGTCAATCCGCGCGAATTCGAGCAAATGGGTGTTGAGTTTTTCGGTGACAGTGATTGTCAAGCCGTAGAAGCCGAGGTGCTGGTGCTCACCATCGAGGCGCTTAAAACTGTCGGGCTTAAAGATTTTTCCGTCCACATTGGTGACTTGGGTTTATTTGCAGCCATTGCTGACAAGATTGATATGCCAGCCCGCTGGCGTGAGCGCATGAAGCACCATTTTTGGCGGCCAGGGGCCTTTCGTGATCTGCTGAGCAGCTTAAGTGATGGCACTTATGGCGATCCGGACAGCAATCGTATGAAAGTTCTTGATGAGATTTCCGGTGCGGGGGCCGGTGACATAACCATGGCTGTGAGTAAGGTGCTTGACGCAAAAGATATTCCACTGGCGGGATTGCGCAGCCTTGATGAGATTGCAGCAAGACTTGCAGAGCAAGCCGCAGATAGAGCGCAAGCGCCACTTGATACAGAGGTTGTGAGTGCTATTGGCGATTACTTGTTGATAGATGGCCCGCCGCGCGAAAGCCTTGAGCAGGTTGAGGCCATTGCCAAGCGTCTTGGCATTGATATTTCAGCAGCTCAGCAGGCCTTTACACGCCGCCTGGATTTGGCGCAAGAACGCGGTGTTTCCCTCGATAAAGCGAGGTTTTCAGCAGAATTTGGCCGCAATCTGGAGTATTACACAGGCTTCGTATTCCAACTTGAGCTGCCTGATAGCAATGCGTCAGGCCAAATTGCAGGCGGCGGCCGTTATGACGGGCTGCTCACAGACATTGGCGCCCCAAAACCCGTGCCGGCAATCGGTTGTGCCATTCACACAGAACGGCTGCTTGCAGCTGTCAAGGCAGGTGACTTGTGAGCGCACAACAAACATTGGTGCTGGGCATACCTAGCAAAGGCCGCCTGATGGAACAGGCCGCAGAGATATTTGCGCAAGCAGGCTTGCCAATCACAAAAACCGGCCCTGATCGTGGCTATCAAGGCCGCATTGAGAGCATGGAGGGTGTTGAAGTAGCCTTTTTGTCGGCTTCTGAGATTGCTCATCACGTTAAGGCTGGCACGATCCACTTAGGCATTACCGGTGAGGACCTGTTGCGCGAAGATATCGCTGATTTTGATGTTAAGGCGGAAATATTAAAACCTTTGGGCTTCGGCAACGCCGATGTGGTTGTGGCTGTGCCCGATGCCTGGCTGGATGTCTGGGTGATGGCTGATCTTGATGATGTTGCCATAAAATTTCATGAAGCCCATGATCGCAGGCTGAAAGTTGCGACGAAATATCTTAATTTGACGCGCCGTTTCTTCACGCAAAAGGGCGTCACAGGCTATCGCATTGCCGAAAGCTTGGGTGCCACAGAAGGTGCACCGGCAGCGGGCACGGCTGAAGTGATTGTTGATATCACATCAACCGGCTCAACGTTGAAGGCCAACCATTTACGCATTCTGGAGGATGGCTTGATCTTGCAAAGCCAGGCCGTGCTGGTTTCAGCCAAAACGGCTGACTGGTCGGGCGGACGTGAAGATATGCGCACGCAAATCCTCAAACGCCTCGGCTAAGCACGGCTTTTTGCCTTTAAGATCCGATTTTTCAGCCTGTCAAAGCAATTTTTTCAATCTGCGAACGCGTTAAGTCCAAATTCACGCATATTTTTGGTTCGGAAAATTTGCCCGACAAACACTTAACTGAAATCAGTTAATGAGGTATTTTTCAAAGAAAAACTCCAATTAACTGATTTCAGTTAATCGTAATTAATGGATTAAAAGCAATGAATTGAACGAAATAAAATGAAAATACATAAGAATTAATTTAAATTGTAAAACCGCTCATAAACGTATGTCGGAACTTCGATTCGCCTCTTAGTATATCACTTATTTTAAAGAAAAGCCGCTGTTTGGTGTTGACATTCAAATTAATAAGTGTAAATACACGTATATTGCAAGGAGCAACTCAATGGCACAACCAAGCAGTCCTGACTTGAACGTCTATGAAAATTGTCTGTGTTTCAATCTCCAGCGTTCAGCCCGCATGATCGCTCAATTTTATGATGTTGCGGTCAAACAGTTTGGCCTGACGGTCCAGCAATTTAGCCTTCTGGCAACGCTCTCAAATTTCAAAGATGGGGTCGAATTGACCACTTTAGCCGAATATATGGGGGTAGAACGCACCACATTGACTCGAAATCTCAAGCATATGCAAAACAAGGGACTTGTTGAGACTGTCTCCGTGCCAGATGGGCGTGTCCGGCAGCTCAAGCTCACGAAAGAGGGCGAGGCAATATTAAAGAAGGCATCCCCTGAATGGCGAAAGGCGCAAACGGGCTTCAGCAAGGCTTTGAGCAATGAGAATACAGCAGACCTTCTACGATTATTGAACAAGGTCAGTCAATTAAAACTGCCGCCACAAAATCATACATCAACAAAAACCAATTAGGAGCCTAACAAGAAAGGCTTATGCCTTTATCATCTCATAAACGTGTAAATACACCTAAATACAGGAGAGAATTATGACCACAACAACCACACATTCATCTCACTCATTCGACAATTCGGTGGTGCCGATCGTGATTTTGCTGTCCATCTGGTTTGGCACAGCGCTAACTTTCGCATTGTCAGATGCGTTCAAATTTAACCCTGATGTTTTGCCGATAAATATAGTCATAGCAGGGCTCGCGCCCCCGTTATTGTTATTGGCAGCCCTTCGAACATCTTCAAGTCTTGCTCATTGGGCGCGTGCGCTCGACCCGGCACTTCTCACCACATTGCAAGCCTGGCGCATAGTCGGCGCCGTGTTTGTTGCTTTGCTGGTTTTCGGACAACTTCCGGGATTATTCGCCTGGCCGGCGGGCCTTGGTGATGTTGCTGTCGGTGTTGCTGCCCCGTTAGTGGTTTGGCGGGTTATGAAAGATAGTGCTTACGTGAAAACCGCACGTTATCGCTGGTTCCATTATCTTGGCCTGTTTGATTTTGTGGTGGCGTTTACCACCGGCATTCTGGCCTCCGGCCAAGTGCCGGGACTGGTTGGGGCTGTTACATCAGCACCAATGGGTAACCTGCCTTTGGTCATGGTGCCGGCGTTTTTCGTGCCAGCCTTTGCCTGCCTGCACGTCTTGGCACTCCATCAGGCCCGCCACGCCTGATTATAACAACGAATATAACGACATGCGCTCATTCGGTAAGCAATTGCCGGATGAGCGCTTCGCCTTTCTTGGGCTGAAAAAACCCGAATTTCTGAAAACGGATACGCCCCTTTTTGTCGAGAAAGGCCATTTCCGGCGTGCCGCGCGTATTATAGCGCTGCATGGTCACAGGCACGAACGCGCCTTTGATGTTTCGATCAACGCCAACAGGATGCGTTATGCCTTTTTGTTTAAGAAAACGGCGCAGGCGCTGAGGGTTTTGATAGCTATGGCCTTCAAACACAGTGTGAATAGAGATCACCGCAAGCTTCTTTTGCTTAATCTCTTCGTCAAACACCTGTTCCCAATGTTGCAGCAGGGGGATGGAGAACTTGTTGCAACCCGGACACCAAAGTTGGAAGAAATCGATAATCACCACACGGCCGCGCAAATCCTCAACTTTGAGAGCAGGGGAGTTAATCCACTCGGTGATTTCCCATTGTGGTGCTTGGCGATATGTCTTTTCAGCCTGACTGGTTGAAGTGGTGAAAACGATGAACACCAGCAAAACTACGGTGAAAAACTTCTGCATGCCAAACCCTCCTGAAATAGTGCTCAATCGCTAGCTATCATCGACCTTGGCACACAGTCCAATCACCAGCTGGTGAAAGGAAAGAGAGTGAGTGGAATGCGGGGCACAAAAAAGGGCCGCCCCGAAGGACGGCCCTTAATCTTGGTAAGCTTGTAGCCTGGGCTACTTAGCGAGCGTGAATTACATCATGCCTCCCATGCCGCCCATGTCGCCCATGTTCGGGGGAGCACCGGCACCAGCACCAGCAGGGGCTGGCTTTTCAGCAACCATAGCTTCGGTTGTGATCAACAGGCCAGCAATAGAGGCTGCATCCTGAAGAGCTGTGCGCACAACTTTCGTTGGATCAATAATGCCTTTCTTGACCAGGTCGACATATTTTTCCTTTTGTGCGTCAAAGCCGAAATCGCCTTTTTCATCAAGCACTTTGGCAACAACGATTGAGCCTTCAACACCGGCATTTTCCACAATCTGGCGAATTGGCGCTTGAATGGCCCGCAAGATGATGTTGATGCCAGCTTGAATGTCGGCATTGTCATCGCTAAGAGCTTCAACAGCTTTGGTTGCCCGAAGCAATGCAGTACCACCACCTGGCACAATGCCTTCTTCAACAGCAGCGCGTGTCGCATTCAATGCATCGTCAACGCGGTCTTTGCGGTCTTTCACTTCAACTTCCGTTGCACCACCAACCTTGATCACAGCAACACCGCCGGCGAGTTTCGCCAGACGTTCTTGCAGTTTTTCACGGTCATAATCAGAAGACGTTTCTTCAATCTGCTGGCGGATTTGCGTAACGCGCGCTTCAATGTCGCCTTTAGCGCCAGCGCCATCAACGATCGTTGAATCATCTTTGGTGATGTTGACTTTCTTGGCTGTGCCGAGCATGTCGAGCGAGACATTCTCAAGCTTGATGCCCAGATCTTCAGAAATCACCTGACCACCTGTGAGAACAGCAATGTCCTCAAGCATGGCCTTGCGGCGATCGCCAAAGCCCGGCGCTTTAACAGCAGCAATTTTCAAACCACCGCGCAGCTTGTTGACAACCAGAGTTGCCAAAGCTTCGCCTTCAACATCTTCTGCAATGATCAAAAGCGGACGACCGGCTTGCACAACAGCTTCCAGGATTGGCAGCATGGCTTGCAGATTTGAAAGTTTTGATTCATGCAGCATGATGTATGGATCATCAAGATCGGCAACCATTTTTTCTGCATTGGTGATGAAGTAAGGTGATAGATAGCCACGATCAAATTGCATGCCTTCAACGACATCGAGTTCAGTGTCGAGTGATTTGGCTTCTTCAACCGTGATAACGCCTTCATTGCCAACCTTTTGCATGGCTTCGGCAATCATCTCACCAATAGCTTTTTCACCATTTGAAGAGATCGTGCCCACTTGGGCGACTTCTTCATTGGTTTTAACTTTCTTGGAGCGTTTCTCAAGGTCTGCAACAACCGCTTTAACCGCGATGTCAACGCCACGCTTGAGATCCATTGGGTTCATGCCGGCAGCAACCGCTTTGGCGCCTTCGCGCACGATTGATTGAGCCAGAACAGTTGCCGTTGTCGTGCCGTCGCCAGCCTCGTCATTGGTTTTAGAGGCAACTTCACGCACCATTTGTGCGCCCATATTTTCGAACTTGTCTTCAAGTTCAATTTCCTTGGCAACCGTAACACCATCTTTGGTGATGCGCGGGGCACCGAATGCTTTGTCAAGAACAACATTGCGCCCTTTTGGGCCCAGTGTCACTTTAACGGCATTTGCAAGAATATCGACACCATCGAGCATGCTCTGGCGGGCGTCGGAACTGAATTTGACTTCTTTAGCCATAATCTAATTAAACCTCCTGACCGGAATGTTTGCTTTTGCCAGGTCCTGCGGCATTAAAAAACCGCGCTTCATGACAAATGAAAACACGGTCTCTACTTTTCAATAATACCCATAATGTCGGACTCTTTCATGATCAACAGGTCTTCACCGTCAACCTTGACTTCTGTACCCGACCATTTGCCAAACAGGATACGATCACCCTTTTTGACATCAAGCGGTGTTAGCTTGCCTTCTTCGCTTTTGGAGCCGGCACCAGCTGCAATCACTTCACCTTCAGACGGTTTTTCCTGTGCTGTGTCAGGAATAATAATTCCACCGGAAGATTTGGTGTCTTCTTCGACCCGGCGTACAAGCACACGGTCGTGGAGAGGACGGAATTTCATGGTCTCACTTCTCCTCATACTTACAAATATATAGTTGAATGAATGCCCCGCTCCCCTAGCGAACGATTTAAATCGTCTTTAAGAAATTGGAACGCGCTTAGCACTCGCACTTATAGAGTGCTAACACATACGCAGGTAGATAGGATTACATAGAGGAATTGTCAAGAGAAAGGGGAACAGAAAAGCTCTATGGTTAACCAATCTTAACCAAAACTCCCGGTTATGCAGCGCCCTGTTCCAGCCATGTCTGCCGTTTGCGGTAAATTGTTGACGCAGATATTTCAAGACAGGCTGCCGCTTTGGCAATATTACCGTCACATAACACAATCGCCTGTTCGATAATATCGCGTTCTTGTTGCCAAATGGGGCGCAGCAGGGGTGAAGCCTCGCCAAGCCTGGCAACTTCACTTGGCCCGTGTGAAAGTAGCAAAGGTGCGTGTGCCGTCTCTCTGGCGCTGCGGGCCAATGCCAGCGGCAGCATTTGGGCTGTGGCCACGGGGCCATCGTGGATCACCACAATGTTGCGGATGACATTGAGCAATTCACGCACATTGCCCGGCCAGGCGTAATTTTCAAGCATATGCTCGCACTGGGCGTCGAAATGGCTGAAGTTTTTGCCTTCTTCACGGGCATATTGCACGAGCGCCTGGTTAGCTATGGCAACTATATCATCTTCGCGCTCGCGTAATGGCGGTAGGTTAATCGGCAAAACATGCAGCCGGTAAAGCAGATCTTCACGGAAAACCCCCTGGCGCACTGCTTCAATCGGGTCTTTATTGGTGGCACACACAAACCGGACATCGACATGCTTGGTCTGCACACCGCCGACTTTGCGGAAACTGCCGCTTTGGGTGAAGCGTAAAAATTTGGCTTGCAGGGCAAGGTCCATGTCGCAGATTTCATCGAGAAATAATATCCCGCCATCGGCCAATTCGGCAGCGCCTGCGCGGGCTTCATAGGCACCGGTGAAAGCCCCTTTTTCATGGCCAAAAATTTCACTTTCCATCAATTCTCTGGGGATGGCGCTGCAATTAAGCGTAATCAGCGGGCGATTACAGCGATTGCTCAACCGGTGAAGAGCCTGGGTGCACAACTCTTTACCGGTGCCGCTTTCGCCGGTGATAAATGCTGGAGCTTGTGAGCGTGCTGCTTTTTCAATCGTATCATAAGCCAACTGCATTGGCGCACTTGTACCAATAAACCCCTCAAATTGAGTGCACGCCTGCGGCAAGGCATCGCCCGAGCCAAAATCTACTGCAAGGCCTGTGTCATTTTCCACGTGCTTATTAAGCACCGCGGCCAAAGCTGCCGGTGTTACCGGTTCAATCAGGAAGTCAGCAAGGCCACATTGCATGGCCTGCACAGCAAGTTTTATGGAAGTGTTTGAGGAAATCGCGATCAGTGGCAATCCAGGATACAGCTTGGCAAGCTTCGTAATCAAAGCAAATATTGCCTCATCCATCCCGTCAAGACAGACAATCAACCCATCGGCAGCAACCTCTGCGAGCGTATCCAGGGCCTCGCGATCGTCTAAGGCAGAATAAATTTGAGCAAAATTAAGCGACAGCTCGTGCAATAAGGCGCCACGTGCACGTGTTTGTGGCCGCACTTTGTCAACCACCACCAAATTCAAGCGACGGCTAGTTCTGGTCGTTAAACCCGACACCTCCAGACCCCTTTTGCAATTACGCAATTACAGTTCCCCAGCGAATAAATCGCAGATTTCATTGTCACCGATCAGGGTAAAGAAATACTTATCGCTATAAGCACGAGGCGATGCCGCAAGGCGGATTACGTCTTCGCCTAATCCTCCCTACATGGATAAGCTTTTCAAAGATAATCATTGAAATATAGGAGAGCGTGGTTTTAACTGCGGGCATGAACGGATATGGCATGGCATATTTTGGCGAACGCTCCCAAGCTGTAGGGCGCAATAGCGTAAGCGTATTGCGCCTATTGGCGACACTGGACCATGACGCTGAATTTGGGCTCATGGCCGAGAAAAAACCCACAAAAAAGAAACCTGCCGCGAAATCTAAAAAACCAACGGCCACTGCCGCAGCCCCAAATGGTGGCGAGCAAGCAGCAAGCCCTCAAGGTGTTGGCGAAACAGCGTTCAGCGAGCCAACGCCGGGCGGGCAAAAAACCGTTGCCAATATGATGGGCGAAATTGTCTGGCTGCTCACCCAGTCACAAGCCCATAAGAATTTCTTCCTCTCAGACCTTGAATGGCTGGTCATGACCCCGTTGATGCTGCAACAGTTCCGGGTGTTTTATGCTGATGACCGCCCTGTGGGCGTAGCCCTTTGGGCCCATGTCAACGAGGATGTTGAAAAACGGCTTATGGCGGGCAATGCGCGGCTGGCGCCCAACGACTGGAAATCAGGCGACCGCCTGTGGCTGGTTGATCTTGTTGCACCTTTCGGTGGACACGACGCCATGTTGCAAGACCTCAAATCTCAAGTCTTCCAAACGCAGGTGTTCAAGTATCTCGGCCAAGAAGACGGCAAAGCCGTGGTGAGGGAGATGTGAGGATGGGGGGATGAGTAATAAGAAGCGAGACAACGATGAAATTTTGTACAAGATGGCGCTGGTAGTCAATGGGAAGGAGCGGGCAGAGGATCATGTTTTTACTCAGTCCATGTTAGACCGTCTTGTGTCGGATGTTCTGGATCGCCCTGACCTTGTGAAAGAAATTAAGATATTTGAGCTGGAAATTCAAAAACAAATTGCTGCGGGTGTAACCGGTTCGTCGGGACCGCATCCTTATACCGAAAAAATCCACGCTTTATTGCCCGAATATGACTTAGGAGTTTGGAACGCTTTGGGGCCAAGAATTATACCCCTTCTGATAGAGGCGTTAGAAAAACACAAAAAGTAATTTTTAAACACCCTACCAAATTAAAGGGAACAAGATGGCTAAAGAATCTGTTTTTTTTATAGATGCCGATGTGTTGACTTTTTTAGGACAACTAGGTGTTAATACGGGTCAGGGAACTTTCTTTCTCGACCAGCTGTTTAAGCCTGGACGTACCGTAATTGTCACCTCGACAGTTCGATCGGAAGCTGCTGGTTTACCACTCTCTTTTCCGAAGGATGCATTGGTAGATTCTTGGATTAATAGCGGTCTTTCTACAGGGAATATACAGGTTGTAAGCACAAGCATTCCACCTGGAAATGATGGTGGAGAGCAAAGCATATTGCAAGCTGCAACTGGCACTAATTTTTTTGATAAAAATATATATATTTCATCTAACGATAGCTTTTTTGATACTCAAGGTCTTCCTGGAAATATAATAAAAGCAGCGCGTAGGGCGTAATAGCGTAAGCGTATTACGCCACTTGGGCGCACGAGGTGATGTCGCAATGGCGGATTACGGCTTTGCCTAATCCGCCCTACGAGGATAAACTTTTCAAAGATAATCATTGAAATACAGAAGAGTGTGGTTTTAACTGCAGGCATGAACGGATATGGCATGGCATATTTTGGCGAAGGCTCCCAAGCTGTAGGGCGCAATAGCGTAAGCGTATTGCGCCTTTTGGCGGCCACGACGCCATGTTGCAAGACCTCAAATCTCAAGCCTTCCAAACCCAGACCTTTAAGTATTTGGCCCAGGAAGACGGCAAGGCCGTGGTGAAGGAGATGTGAGAATTTGAACAATTTTGATTGTCATGTGTTGTGGTGCAAATGAAAACATTGAGCCTTGAGTATATTTTTGAAATAACCAAAAAAAGACCTGTATTTCTGATATTAATTTACGGATTTACAGTGTTTTACTTATTTTTGTTCTATTTATTAAAATTTTATACTGGATTTCTGCACAATTATTTATTTCTTATGGTTTGTTTTTGTTTATTTATAATGATTCTGTATTCATTCATTGCGGGGGCTATTGAGAAAAAGAAATGGGAAAAATCGCTTGTAGATCAAGGCCTTGTTGAGGAGTCGCTTGTTGATGATTATACATATAAGCAAAAATATACAAGTTTTAATAATCCTGACAATACTCAGAAATTAGGTATTAGATGGCAGGCGACTAGAATGATCGGGATATTTTCTACGATCAATATTTCATTGATTGTAGCACATGACTTTATGGTTTGAAAGTTAGCGCGTAGGGCGTGATAGCGAAGCGTATTACGCCGCTTGGGCGCACGAGGCGATGCCGCAAGGCGGATTACGTCTTCGCCTAATCCGCCCTACGGGGAAAGTGTTTCGTCAATTACGCAGCAACCATTCCTCAGCAAAAAACGCATTTTCCACTATTGCCGAGCAGAACAAAGAAATACTTATCGCGTCAAAGCAATCTAGCCTACACTTTCACCATTATTCATAAAAATCGGAGTCGAGTCCCATGGCCTTAAAGGCGCAGGATTTAACAGCCAATAATCTGGAAGCCTATTGGCTGCCGTTTACGCCAAACCGCCAGTTCAAAAATGACCCGCGCATTATATCTGCCTCCAAGGACATGCACTACTTCAAGCCTGATGGTACACAGGTACTGGATGGAACAGCCGGTCTGTGGTGTTGCAATGCGGGTCATTGCCGCGAGCAGATTGTCTCAGCCATTCAGGCACAAGCAGGCGAGCTGGATTATGCGCCACCCTTTCAATTTGCTCACCCCCAGGTGTTTGAACTTGCAAATAAGTTGGCACTTACAGCGCCTGGCGATCTTGATCATTGCTTTTTCACCAATTCCGGCTCTGAAGCTGTTGATACCGCCCTTAAAATTGCGCTGGCCTATCATCAGGCTCGCGGAGAGGCGCAACGCACCCGTTTGATCGGGCGTGAACGTGGCTACCATGGCGTGGGCTTTGGCGGCATATCCGTGGGTGGCATTGCGCCCAATCGCAAGGCTTTTGGCACATTGCTCGCAGGGGTTGATCATCTGCCTCATACATATGATCGTGACAAGCAGGCCTTTAGCCGCGGCGAGCCTGAATGGGGCGGCCATCTGGCCGACGAGCTAGAGCGGATTGTTGCCCTTCATGGAGCTGAAACCATAGCCGCTGTGATTGTGGAGCCAATGGCAGGCTCAACTGGGGTGTTGGCGCAACCCAAAGGATATTTGGAACGCTTGCGTAAAATCTGCACCAAACACGGCATTTTACTGATTTTCGATGAGGTCATCACAGGCTTTGGCAGACTGGGCTATGCCTGGGCTGCCGAGCGCTATGGTGTCGTGCCCGACATGATGACATTTGCCAAAGGCGTAACATCAGGCACAGTGCCCATGGGCGGTGTTATGGTACGCGGTGAAATTTATGACGCCTTCATGCAGGGGCCTGAGCACGTAATTGAATTGTTTCACGGCTATACCTATTCGGCACACCCTCTGGCGGTGGCAGCGGCCAATGCAACGCTGGATCTCTACACACAAGAAGACTTGTTCAAGCGCGTGCGTGACCTGGAAGATGCCTGGGCTGATGCGGCTCATGCGCTTAAAGGCACACGTCTGGTGGCTGACATTCGCACCATTGGCCTTGTGGCGGGTATTGATCTTGAGCCCAACCCTGAAAAGCCCGGATTACGAGGGTTTACAGCCATGGTTGAGGCCTTCAAGACGCATAATCTCATGGTCCGGGCAACAGCCGATACTTTGGCTTTGTCGCCACCTTTGATTGTTTCCCAAGATGATATTGGCGAAATGTTTGACAAGCTCGCTCGTGTATTGGAAGTCTTGGATTGATAATGAAACCTGGCCCTAGAGTTAAAGCCAGGTTTATTGCTCTTTTCCCATAGTTTCCACAGGTAGAAAATTCTTGCACAAGCTAAATGGTGCACCCGTGCTCTGATGTGTGATAATTCAAGAGATCGAATCACTATACTAAACCGGTATGGCACTGAAGCGGGGCAGGCATGGCCAAACTTAAAAAACTCTTCACAGCTCTTTTGGTTATCTGTGGTGTGCTTGCCGTAGGGTTCGCGCTGTGGCGGGTTTCTGGGTTTACCAATATTGAAGTGACGATTGTCCTGGTGTGCTTATTACTGGGGTTAGCCCAATTGTCTTCGCATATGAGCCGGCAAAAAGAACATGATAAACGCCAGGATGAAATTGAAGATTTAGCAGCCAAAACAATGACCCTGACCCGTGAATTACAGGAGACAAAAACAACAATCAGCGACCTTGAATCCTATCTTGATGCCTCAATCCGGGCGCGCAATGACAAGATGATCGCCCAGATGAAATCTCTGGAAAATGTCGTCAAACAAATGGCTGAAAACAAAAGTAAAAGCCGAGCCTCCCAACAATCTGGAAAGGCAGCGACAGCTCAAATGATGGAGACTGAGGAAACACAAGAGCCGTCGGTTGACGAAAAACTTTTATCTGCTATTCGCAAATCTCTTGCCGAAAATAAAATTGATCTCTATTTGCAGCCGATTGTGACCTTGCCACAACGCAAAACCCGCTATTACGAAGAATTCACCCAATTGCGTACGTCCACGCACGGCCTTTTGGCACCGGCCACATATGTGCTGCAAGCCGAAGAAGCAGGCTTAATGCCAATGATTAACAACCTCACTTTATTTCGTTCAGTGCATGTTTTGCGCAAACTCAAGCAGCGCAATGAGGCAATCGGTCTATTCTGCAATATGTCTGTTAAGTCTATGAGCGATGCTGCTTTCTTTCCCCAATTTATGGAATTCATGGAAGACAATAAGGATCTGAGTTCGTCGCTTATTTTTGAATTTGCCCAACCCATGATTGCTGCCGCAGGGCCGCTCGAGATAGAAAGTCTGGACGCTCTCGCCAAGTGTGGATTTGGATTTTCACTAGACCATGTGAATGATCTGGACATGGATTTTCAGGAATTAAGAGCACGCAATTTCCAGTTTTTGAAACTAGATGCAAATACCTTGCTTAGCAGCATGGAAGAGGTCAACTCTCCCGTTCAAGCTGAAGATTTGGATGAGCTGTTAAAGCGATATGGTGTTGAGTTGATAATTGATAAAATCAATGATGAACGCACGGTTGCCAATATTCTTGATTTTGATGTAACCCTTGGGCAAGGAACTCTGTTTTCCGAGCCGCGTCCAGTGCTCAGTGATATTCCTGAAAATGAACAACAAGCCTTATCTGCAACGGGTTAAAGCGTTTTCCTGAAAAGTTGTAGACTTTTCAGATAAGAAATCGCGCAATAAAAGCATAATCCCCAAAAGTGGGCACCGGTTTTGGGATAAGGTTATGCGGCTAAAAAAGCATAATCCTCAAAAGTGGGCACCGGTTTCTATCCCAGGATAGTTTTGGGATAAGATTATGCGCTCTAAAAAAGATTTAAAATCTAATACTCGCATTTAAAGGCAATACCGCATAATCTGGCGGCCTTAGAACACACCCTTTCATCAATAACAGCGTCCCTGATATGAACACTGTAAATAAGCTTGATGGCGTAGGAAGCCTTGCGCACCGCTATCCGATTTGGCTCTGTGATATTTGGGGCGTGATCCACAATGGGGTAGCCGCCCATGAAGCAGCTGTTGAGGCGCTAACGCGCTACCGTTCCAGCGGTGGAGCGGTAGCCCTTATTACAAATGCGCCGCGCCCGTCCCCTGAAATTGCCCTTCAACTGGATAATTTTGGTGTGCCGAGCGATGCCTATGATGCGATTATTACATCGGGTGATGTAACAAGAACTTTATTGGAAGACCGCCAATCACAAGCCATGTTTCACTTAGGCCCTGCGCGTGATGCGCCAATTTATGCGGGCTTGGAGATCGAGTTTGGCGCGCTTGAAGAGGCTGAATGTATTTTATGCACCGGCTTGTTCAATGATGAAACAGAAACGCCGGGTGATTACGCGGATATGTTGAGCGAGGCCGCAGAGCGGGAACTGCTGATGATCTGTGCCAATCCCGACAGGGTTGTGCATCGTGGCGAAAAGCTCATTTATTGTGCAGGCGCTCTGGCCGATGTTTACAGTGCATTAGGGGCGGAGGTTATCTTTGCCGGCAAACCATATGCGCCGATCTATGATTTGGCGCTCAAATATTTAGAAGAGTTTTGCGGCCTGGACCCTGAACCAAAACATGTATTGGCGATCGGCGATAGCATGCAGACAGATATTGCAGGGGCTGCATCCCTCGGGTTTGACGCCTTGTTTATCACCGGCGGCATTCACGCCCAGGAAATGATGGACGAAGAGGAGGGCGGCCAAGTGCTATCAGAATATTTAGATGAGTTACAAGCCGAATTGCCATCATTGAACCTTGTTGGAACACAAACACAATTATGGTGGTAGCAGTAAGAGCGTTTCCGGCCAGGCAAAAAAAGAGGCATGAATAAATCATGCCTCAAGATCCAGGTTGCTGTTTTTTGATTATTGTTAAAATTTAGTCGAATAAGGCATCAATATCAGCTTGTGAATTGTCGCCGCCATCATCACTTGCCTCAGCAGGGGCAGGTTTAGGTGCCGCAGGCTCTTTTTTCGGCGCCGCAGCAGATTCCTTCTTGGGAGCAGCAGGCTCTTTTTTCGGTGCCGCAGCAGCATCTTTTTTGGGAGCAGCAGCCTCTTTTTTAGGTGCCGTAGCAGCTTCTTGTTTAGGCGCAGTTGGCTCTTTTTTCGGTGCCGCAGCTTCTTGTTTAGGCGCAGCAGCCTCTTTTTTAGGTGCCGCAGCAGCTTCTTTTTTGGGAGCAGTTGGCTCTTTTTTCGGTGCCGCAGCAGCTTCCTTCTTGGGAGCAGCAGCCTCTTTTTTCGGTGCCGCCGCAGCTTCTTGTTTAGGCGCAGCAGCTTCTTGTTTCGCTTCTTGCGTGCTGCCCTCTGGCTCAGAGACACTCATTTCGGGCGCGCTTTGTGTTGGCGCTGCCGTTTCCTCTGGTTCCTCAATCACCAAATCTGCAACATCAAGAAGTGCATCAACCCCATCTTGGTTCGTGCCTTCGCCCTCAAATGCCGGACCATGAAGTATGAGGTCTTTCTTCCGCTGTTCGTATTCAGCTTCTTCTTCGTTCAGAACGATTTCATCAGAACCTATCCCAAAAGCGTCCGAGAAGCGTGCTATCCGGTTATCAATATATTTCAGTGTATGCACAACTTTGTTGATCCGCTGTCCTGTAATGTCTTGAAACGAACAAGCTTCGAAAATAGCCATGACATGATCATTGGTCTGTTCTTGATAGCTTTCCAGGGTATCAGCTTCAATTTCCATGAGCTTTTCGGCAGCTTCCATAATAGTATGGGTTGCACTTTCCGTAGATTTAATAATTTCATCAAGTTCCCTGCCAGCTTCGGGAATGTGATTTTCTTGCAGATCATTGGCCTGCAGACTGCTGATTTCACCCTTCGCCTTGGCGATATATTCACCAATTTCACGAATTTCGTTATAAACGGCATTGTCATATGTATTCAAAAAGGTCTGAACCGCCTCTATCATCAGTTCAGCAAAAGACATGACTTGAGAAATATCGTAACTGCCGTCACGCCCCCTGCGCACTTCGGCGATGACTTTTTCGATGCTCTCGCGCGCAACTTGTGTTGCCGGCATAATGCTACCCCTTCCAATGTTCTGGCCAATAAGGCGCAGAAATACGTTCACGGCAGAGAACTGCCATGTGATCTTAGCCCAAGCTTTGGGGCTTAATTATTCGTCAAACACAGAGTCGATTTTGCTTTTTAGCGTCTGTGCATTGAACGGCTTGACGATATAGTTGTTTACGCCGGCTTTTTTCGCGGCGATAACATTTTCGGTTTTCGATTCAGCCGTAACCATAATGAACGGTGTTTTCGAAAGACCATCGTCAGAGCGGATTTCTTTAAGCAATTCGTAGCCTGTCATTGGCTCCATATTCCAATCAGAAATCACCAACCCATATTGCTTTTCACGCAATCTTCCAAGTGCTTCCACACCATCGGATGCATCATCAACATCCTCAAAACCTAATTGTTTCAAAAGGTTGCGGATAATGCGTATCATTGTTTTGTAATCATCGACCACAAGAACAGGCATCGACATATCAATAGACATTTTAAGCTCCGTTTACTTTTCCCATGGGCTCACCACCCAAACATCCTTTACAAAGCCGGTAAGTACTATACTGGCACCCCCCTAGAGTGGAGCATTCGTTATTCGATACCCTCCGGCGTATGGCAGTAACCATACTCGTGCGCGTTAAAAATACTGTTAACACGCATGGGTAGATTGGCGTTCAAGCACGTTGATTGATCTCAGGGTTAATAAAGGGTTACGGGCGGATTTTGGCAATATTGCAAGCTCGGCTTGCTCAAGCAGCATCCGTCTTATAAAGTCCGCCCTGCTTTTAATATGACCACGGATGAGCAAAGTGGTTTGCAGGCTAAAACATATTATTCATGTTCCAAACAAGCGACGATGCGGCGATGAAATTTTTGGAAAACACCACGATCGTGCCGCAAGAAAATCGCGGATCGGTTCTTGCCATCGGCAATTTTGATGGTGTCCATCGCGGCCATCTGGCTGTTTTGTCTGCCGCACAAAAAATTGCAAATGAAATAAATGCACCTTATGGCGCGTTAACGTTCGACCCCCACCCAAGACACTTTCTCAGACCACAATCGGCACATTTCTGTTTAACGCCCTTAGCCCTCAAGGTGAAGCTTATGGAAGCGCTGGGCCTGGATGTTTTGATCGCAGCCCCCTTTAATCAAGAGCTTGCAGCAATGTCTGCCAGGCAATTTGCACAAGAGATCTTGGTTGAGAATCTGAAGGTAAGCCATGTCGTGACCGGCGAGAATTTTTATTTTGGCAAGGGGCGGGAAGGCGATATCAGCACCTTGAAAACATTGGGCGCAGAACTCGGGTTTGGCGTTGAAGCTATCCAGCAAGTTTTGGGTGATGACAAACAGGCATTTTCTTCAACCACTGTCAGAGATTGCTTGAAAACTGGCGATATGCGTCAAGCCGCAGAAATTCTTGGACACTGGTGGCAAATTCTGGGCCCGGTTGTTGAAGGTGATAAACGTGGACGGACAATTGGCTTTCCAACCGCCAATATCAAACTTGAAGCAGATGTGAAACCCAAATTTGGTGTCTATGTGGTGCGCGCCCGTGTCGTAGATGACAAGATTGATGGTAAAATGGGGCCCATCATGTCAGGCGTTGCCAATCTGGGATTGCGCCCGACATTTGCCCGCGATGATGCCGTCCTTGAAGTTAATCTGTTTGACTTTGACGGCGAACTTTACGGGAAAACGCTTTTGATTGATGTGATCTCATTTCTCAGGCCAGAGCAGAAGTTTGACGGTCTCGAAGCGCTAAAGAAGCAAATTTCGCAAGATGCGCAAGCAGCCAAAGTGATTTTGGCAGACTTGCAAAAACAGGGCGATCCCATGGAGGCCTATCCGATCGGTAAATATTTTGCATCCTAATAGCCCAAATATGAGCAGCTTTTTGTGTCTGGTTGGAAAATATCGATCACAACAGTGGATTGTGGCGCTCAAGGTTGCTAAAAGAGCAAAAATCTAGCCCGGAAGTAGTCTTAAAATGAACGCCAAGGATGACAGCGCGCAAGCCCGCGATTATCGCGACACAATCTTTCTGCCGCAGACCGATTTCCCCATGCGTGCGGGCCTGCCCAAACGCGAGCCGGAAATTCTCGAACGCTGGCAAAAGCTCAAGCTCTATGAGCGCATGCGCAAAGATGCCAAGGGCCGCGAAAAATATGTGCTGCATGATGGCCCGCCCTATGCCAACGGCAATATTCACATCGGCACCGGCCTTAATAAGATTCTGAAAGATGTCATCGTCCGCTCTCAGCAGATGATGGGCAAGGACGCCAATTACGTGCCCGGCTGGGATTGTCACGGCCTGCCGATCGAATGGAAAATCGAGGAGCAATATCGCTCTAAGGGCAAAAATAAAGATGATGTGTCGATTAATGAGTTTCGTGCGGAGTGTCGGGAGTTCGCGGAAAAATGGATTGATGTTCAGCGCGAAGAGTTCAAGCGCCTTGGTGTTGAAGGCGACTGGGACAATCCTTATACCACAATGTCATATCCAGCTGAGGCCACTATTGCCAATGAGTTGATGAAGTTTGCCATGAACGGCACGCTTTATCGAGGCTCCAAACCGGTCATGTGGTCCGTGGTCGAACGCACAGCCTTGGCCGAAGCCGAGGTCGAATATGAAGACCACAACAGCCCGACCATCTGGGCGAAGTTTCCGATCGGCCCAACAGAAGGTAAGAGAGGCGACGGTTTAACCGCAACGGAATTACTCGGCAATTACATTGTCATCTGGACAACCACGCCCTGGACCATTCCTGGCAATCGCGCCATCAGCTATTCGCCCAGAATTTCCTATGGCCTCTATGAGGTCACCCAAGCTGAAAATGATTTTGGGCCCCAGCCAGGAGAAAAACTTGTCTTTGCTGATAAGCTTGCAGAAGAGGCTTTTTCACAAGCAAAACTTAAGTTTAAACGACTTGGTGATGTGCCAGCGTCGTCCCTTAAAGACATGACCTGTTCCCACCCGCTCAAAGGCGTCGGTGGGGGCTATGACTTTGATATCCCCCTTCTGGCAGGCGATCACGTCACCGAGGAAACCGGCACCGGCTTCGTGCACACGGCCCCCGGTCATGGCCGCGAAGACTTTGAAGTTTGGACAGAGAATGACGCGGAGCTAAAAGAACGCGGCATCGATACCACCATTCCCTTCACTGTCGGCCCGGACGGAATCTTCACCAATGAAGCCCCCGGCTTCGAAGGCAAAGTCGTCATCAATGACAAAGGTAAATTCGGCGATGCCAACGAGAGTGTGATCAAGGCATTGATCGCAGCAGATATGCTGTTTGCTCGCGGCAGACTGCAACATGAATACCCGCACTCCTGGCGCTCAAAAGCCCCGATCATTTTCCGAAACACGCCGCAATGGTTCATTGCAATGGATAAAGATATTCAAGAGGCGGGGAGTGCCGCAGGCACAACAGGGAATGTAAAAAAAGAGGCAGGGAGTGCCGAAGGTGACAGCTTGCGCAGCCGGGCTCTCAAAGCGATTTCAAAGACACGTTGGGTGCCATCAACCGGTGAAAATCGCATCACCGGCATGATCAATACCAAGCCCGATTGGGTGATTTCGCGCCAGCGTGCCTGGGGTGTGCCGATCACCGTATTTAGAAACCCTGAGAGCAATGAAGTAATCCCGAGCGCAGATTTTGATAAATCCGGCGAATTGATTACCCGTATCACTGAGGCCTTCGAAAAAGAAGGTGCTGATGCCTGGTTTGCAGATGGCGCAGCTGAGCGTTTCCTTGAAGGCCTGGTGGACAATCCGGTTGACTGGGAAAAGGTCGACGACATTCTGGATGTCTGGTTTGATTCAGGCTCGACACACAACTTCGTTTGCGACCCGGACCTCAACAAAGGCAAATGGGATCTTAAGTGGCCCGCCTCGCTCTATCTTGAAGGCTCGGATCAACATCGTGGCTGGTTTCAATCATCATTGCTTGAAAGCTGCGGCACGCGGGGCAGGGCACCTTATGATGCGGTCCTCACACATGGATTCGTTATGGCCGAAGATGGCCGTAAAATGTCTAAATCATTGAACAATCAGGTGTTTCCGCAAGATGTCATAAAACAAAATGGCGCTGACATATTGCGTCTTTGGGTGATGAGCTCGGATTATGCCGAAGATCTGCGCATCGGCCCTGAGATCATCAAGTCAAACGTTGATGCTTACCGTAAATTACGCAACACCATGCGGTTCCTGCTCGGCAATCTTCATGGGTTTGATGAAGCAGAACGCTTGGAGCTAGACGAGATGCCCGAGCTTGAACGCTATATGCTGCACAGATTGGCCGAGCTTGATGAACTGGTGCGCAAGCAATATGACGCTTTTGATTTCAAACGCATCTTTGCGGCACTTTTCAATTTTGCAACAGTAGACTTATCAGCGTTCTATTTTGACATCCGCAAGGATGCGCTGTATTGCGACCAACCCGACAGCACATCCCGAAGGGCGTGCCGTACCGTGCTTGACGAAGTGTTCAAGTGCCTTACCGCCTGGCTCGCCCCCATGTTGTGCTACACCATGGAAGAAGTCTGGTTACAAAGGTTCCCATCAGACGATGGCTCGGTTCACCTGCGTCAATTCCCCGATGTTCCTGATACATGGCGCAATGAGGCCTTGGCTGAAAAATGGCAGAAAATAAGAATATTAAGACGCGTGGTCACCGGTGCATTGGAAATTGAGCGGCGCGAAAAAAACATCGGCTCAAGCCTTGAGGCCGATGCGCATGTTTATGTGAGTGATGCATCATACCTTGAAGCCTATGAGGGTCTTGATGCCGCAGAAATTTTCATCACCAGCCAGGCAACACTTAAGCAAGGTAAGGCTCCTGATGGTGCCTTTACTTTAAGCGAAGTTGACGGCGTCGCCGTAGTGCCCAATCTGGCCAAAGGCAATAAATGCGCCCGCTCCTGGAAAATTCTGGCTGAGGTGGGCACTGACCCTGATTTTCCCGATTTAACCTTGCGCGATGCTGATGCCGTGCGTGCGTATGATCAGCGTATGAAAAACTAGGCGTGAACGGCATGCTTTCACAGCTAAAATTTCGCGGACCGTTGACGAAATTAGGCCTAAGCATAGCCCTGATCATATTTCTGATAGACCAGGGGCACAAATGGCTGATGATATTAGGCCTTGGCCTCAAATCAGGTGACGTGATTACACTTACGCCTTTTCTCGATGTGGTCATGGTCTGGAACAAAGGCATCAGCTATGGCCTGTTCCAGCAACATTCAGCGATTGGCCGGGGGGTTTTATTGGCCATAGCCCTTGTGACATGTTTGATTTTGATCATCTGGTTGGCGCGCACGTCACACGCGCTGGTGGCTTTCGGTTTAGGCTTCTTGATCGGCGGCGCTTTAGGCAATGCGCTTGATCGGCTCATTCATGGTGCTGTTGCCGATTTTTTCTCACTGCACGCTTTTGGGTTTTACTGGTACGTTTTTAACATTGCTGACATGGCAGTGGTTGCAGGCGTGGCTTTGCTATTGTATGACTCAATTATGCGGCGCGATGAAGCATGAGGCCAACATGATGATGGGAAAACCAATCCATTATCATAAATGCAAAAATCAGCTGTACAGGCATCATCAAATATGCCGATAAAGTGGCGTATTTCAGAAGCTTAAAAGCTGATTATGCACTTAAGGGATAAGGCGAAGGGCTGGGTGTCATTCGCATCAAAACGCATAATTCTGCCTTATTGTGGTGCAAAAAAGGCAATATTGCTTGGTGAGTGGATATTAAGAACATGACAAACTCGACATTGAAATACAAACTGCGGTGCATAGCGCAATTGACAGCTGTGGTGATCGTCGGATTTGGATTTGCGGCATGTTCGAAGAGCATGAGTGACTATGTTGGCATATCCAAGCGCTCTCCCGATGAAACGCAGGTGACGACCAATCGGCCATTATCAGTGCCACCGGATTATGCTTTGCGCCCGCCAACAGATGCGCCTAAGCAAATTCAGCCGGGACCATATATTCCACCTGAGAACCAACCACTTAGCGCCCCGCCAAAAAACCAGCTGGCACCTGCACAGCGACCCGCAAGCCTGAATGGTGCACAGCCGATAGCACCTCTGCCAAGCCAGCCGGCACCTGCACAGCGACCCGCAAGCCTGAATGGTGCTCGGCCGATAGCACCTCTGCCAAGCCAGCTTAAACGTCAACAGGCTATACGCGAGCGTGCCGCCGCTCAAGCAGCGGCTGCCCAAGCACGGCCTGTCACGACAGCCTCTGCGCCGCAGCAAAACGCACCAACAGCACTTGGCCAACCGGGCCAACCGGTAACAACCCAGCCATCAAAACCGGCCAGGCGTCCCACTCAGGCTGAGTATGATGAAAAACTTGAGCAAGCACGCAAAGATGATATCGCCCGCAGAAAAGCAAAAAACCCCAATTATGGTACATGGCGTAATGTCTGGAAGACAATTTGGGATTAAAACTGAGCCAGAAAGGCTTAGACAGACATTTTGCAACTCTATATTCAGTGAAATTAGACCCTAGCTGAGGCAATTTGGTATTACACCAACATGTGATGCTCCCATATCTTGCAGCATTCCAGCGAATTCGTATATTTGCCATGGCTTAACGTATGTGAAAGTCTGATAAGATCGCGTGTCGGATAAAAAGGCCCTGAATGATGCATAAAACCAATTTGATCACCATGTTACGCCACAGTGTGATGGCTCTCTTGTGCTTATGGTTATTTGGAACGTCTGCGCAGGCTTTTCGTAATGATGTCAGCAGTTTCAAGCTGGCCAATGGCTTGGAAGTTGTCGTAATCCCCGATCATCGCGCACCCGTCGTCACACATATGGTCTGGTACAAGATTGGCGCAGCTGATGAGGCGCCTGGCGAATCCGGTCTGGCGCATTTTCTGGAACATCTCCTGTTTAAGGGCACTGATAAAATCAAACCAGGTCAATTTTCCAAGACAGTGGCGCGTGTCGGCGGGCGAGATAATGCCTTCACTTCACTTGATTACACAGCATATTTCCAACGCGTGGCCCGCGACCAGCTTCCCCTTGTGATGGAAATGGAAGCTGACCGGATGAACAATTTGAAATTGACAGATGCCTTGGTGCTTCCAGAGCGTAATGTGGTTTTGGAAGAACGCCGCTCGCGCGTTGATAATCGCCCGGCAAGCCGGTTGTCTGAGCAAATGAATGCAGCTTTTTATGTCTCCCACCCCTACGGCAAGCCGGTGATTGGATGGCAGCATGAAATACAAGCGCTTAATCGCGATAAGGCCATGGCGTTTTACAAGAAATATTACGCCCCAAACAACGCGGTGTTGATTGTTGCGGGTGATATTACGGCTAAAGATCTGCGAAAACTTGCAGAAAAATATTATGGCTCCATACCGTCAAAATCTGACCTGCCTAAAAGAGTGCGTCCAAAAGAACCCGATCCGCAAGCAGCCCGCCGCGTGACGCTCAAAGATCCCCGCGTGACAAGTCCACAAATCCAACGTTCTTATCTCACACCAAGCTATACGACAGCCCAGCGGGGTGAAGCTGAAGCCTTACAGGTTTTAGCTGAGGTATTTGGCAGCAACTCGACGAGTATTTTATTTCAAAGCCTGGTGGTCGAACAAAAAATAGCCTCCGTAGCAGGCATGTATTATTCGGGCAACGGACTGGATAGCGGGCGGGTTGGCTTTTATGCCATTCCAGCAGCGGGCAAATCTATTGAGGAAACCGAACGCGCGATGGATCTGGCGATCGCTGATTTTCTGAAAAAAGGGTTTGCAACAGAAGACTTAAACCGGGCTAAAAATGGGCTAATAGCAGAAGCCATTTATGCACAAGACAGCCAAAACCAATTGGCGCGGCTTTATGGGACTGCCCTGGTAACCGGTCAAAAAATTGAAGACATCCGTGAATGGCCCAAGCGTATAGAGAAGGTGACTTCCAAGGACGTTATGAATGTTGCGCGCAAATACCTGTTGTTAAAACGCTCAACAACGGGCCATTTAATGCCAAGCAAAAAAAGTCAACCGGCAAAACAAAACGATAGAGCGCCTGTGAAGGAAGCAAAATGAAATTGAGAGCACGTATATCAAGCAAATTATGGCTTTGCAGCATAGCTCTGTTATGCGCGTTCCTGTTTGGTGTAAAGCCTGTCCAGGCAGTTGAGATACAAAGGGTTAAAAGTGCATCCGGCATTGAAGCCTGGCTTGTAGAAAGTCATTCTATCCCTCTGATTGCCATCAGATTTTCTTTCGAGGGTGCGGCCGGGCTTGATCCAAAAGGCAAGGCGGGTCTTGCCAATTTCGCGTCATCCCTGCTTGATGAAGGTGCTGGTGAGCTTCCAGCCAAAGCCTATCAGAAAAAAATGCAAAGCCTGGCCATGCGCATGTCGTTTAGCGCTGGCAAGGATTGGTTTTCGGGACGCTTTCAGACACTTAGCAAAAACCGCAAACAGAGTTTTGATCTTTTGCGCCTTGCTCTAACATCGCCACGTTTTGATAAGGAGCCGGTGGAACGTTTGCGCTCGCAAATTGTCGTTTCAATCAAGCGGGATGTTCAAAACCCTTCGCGTCAGGCCTCTAGAGCCTGGATGAAATATGCTCTTAAAGATCACACCTATGCCCGGCCAACGAAGGGAGATATGACAACGATCAAAGCGATAACGCGCGATGATTTGAAAGCATTTGTCAAAAACAGGCTGGTGCGCAAGGGGCTGAAAATAGCTGTGGTTGGCGACATTAAGCCACAAGAGCTTGCCAAGGTTTTGGATGATGTTTTTGGCAAATTACCACCCAAGGGCGAGACAAAACAGATTAGCCAGGCCGTTATTCGAGACAATGCTGCTGAAAATTTTGTCAAAATGAATATTCCGCAAACGGTCATTCAATTTGGTCACAAAGGCTTTAAGCGAAATGACAAGGATTTCATCCCAGCCTATATTATCAATTATATCTTAGGCGGCGGTGGATTTTCATCGCGCCTGACCCAGGAAATACGGGTGAAGCGTGGGCTGACATATTCCGTTTACAGCTACATGCACCCTATGCGAAAAGCAGCCCTGTTTATGGGAGGCGCATCCACCCGGGCCGATCGGGCAGGTGAAACAGTAAAACTGATTCGCGCGGAACTTGCCAAAATGGCCAAGCAGGGACCAACGCGCAAAGAGCTTGAAGATGCCAAGACCTATTTGATGGGTTCATATGCGCTCAGGTTTGACACCAATACCAAGATTGCCGGCCAATTATTGGGCATACAGATGGAAAACCTAGGCATTGATTACACCGAGCGCCGCAACGAATTGGTGAAAGCTGTAACAATCAAGGATGTCAAACGTGTGGCCAAACGTCTGCTGAGGCCAGATGGCATAATGTTCACGATTGTTGGCAAAACACCCCCTCAAGGCGCCAAATCGACAAAAGAGACGAAAGCGCCAGGCGGAAAACCTAAAAAAGCCACTGTCAATTAAGGCCAGCTGTCTGCTAACGTCGCAACTATCAAGGGCTGAATGAAGTTGCAACAGAGCGCATGGATCAGAAATACACTCAATCGCTTGAATTAGCGCTCAAGCCCAAATGCGGTGAGCCAGCGCTTGAGGCAACCGCATTAGATCCATATTTAAACAAGCTCGCACCTGCATTATCGCATCTCAAAGCAGCATATGACGAAGGCAGCTTGCCGCTGCTTTTGAGCCCAGGTTGGCGCGATGATATTACACAGGCCCAATCCGCTCTCGACATTTTGCGCCGTGGCGCACGCGATATTATTATTCTTGGCACCGGGGGCTCAAGCCTTGGCGGGCAAGCTTTGGCGCAATTGGCCGGCTGGCACGTGCCTGGTTTTATGAGCAGCCCTTCAGATGATGAAATTGAACTCCATTTTCTGGACAATTTAGATCCACTGGCCATGTCGGCCTTGTTGCTCGGACTGGATCTGAAAACCAGTCGTTTCATCGTTATTTCCAAATCGGGTAATACGTCTGAAACGCTGATGCAAATGCTGGTGGTAATTGAGGCTTTAAAAGAGGCTGGTCTGGACTGGAATTTGGGCCATCATTTTTTATGCCTCACCGAGCCAGAGGGTAAAAATGCTCAAAATGCGCTAAGAAAGCTGTGCCAGCTTCATAAAATTCCTGTGCTTGATCATCCTGATATAGGCGGGCGTTATACGGCACTAAGCGTGGTTGGCATGATCCCCGCGATGTTAATGGAGCTGGATCCAATTGCCATACGCGAAGGCGCACAAAGCGTTGTCGAGCCCATTATTCATGGCATACAGCCTGGCAATTATGCACCTGCTCTAGGCGCTGCCGTGCAGGCAGCCTTGCTTGAGGAGCGCCAGGTTTCAACCTGCGTGCTGATGCCATATGCGGGACGCCTGCAGGCTTTTACCAAATGGTTTGTGCAATTATGGTCTGAAAGTCTGGGCAAAGATGGCAAAGGCACAACACCTATAGCCGCATCAGGGCCGGTTGATCAACACAGCCAATTACAATTATTTTTAGATGGCCCGGCAGACAAGCTGATCACTATCATCATGACGGACTTGGCAGCCATGGGACCTGTGGTGCCGCAAGCTTTGGCGAAAGATCCGGAATTAGGTTATCTTGCGGGCCATGCTATCGGCGATCTTGTTGATAGCCAGCAAAGAGCCACAGCAGAAACCCTGGCACGCAATTCAAGGCCGGTGCGGGTGATACACACACAGGCGTTGGATGAGCATACAATGGGCGCACTGTTGATGCATTTTATGATCGAAACCATACTCATGGCCCACCTCCTGGAGGTTGACCCGTTTGATCAGCCGGCAGTAGAAGAAGGCAAGGTTTTGGCCCGCTCCTATCTGGCGGGGAAATCTTAAAGAGCGTTTATCTGAAACCATCGCGATGGTTTCAGATAAGAAAACGTGAAGAGAAGAAGAGGCCACTATCATGACAATACGCCTGCTCACCGAAGGTGTCATCAACCAGATCGCCGCGGGTGAAGTGGTGGAACGCCCGGCCAGTGTGGTGAAAGAACTGGTTGAAAATGCCATTGATGCTCAAGCCCGCGATATTACGATCGCAGTAAGCGAGGGTGGCAAATCGCTGATCCAGGTTGAAGATGACGGCATTGGCATGACGGCAGATGAGGTGGAACTCGCTGTTGAGCGCCATGCAACCTCAAAGCTGCCGGATGATAATTTAAGCGATATTGCAACATTGGGTTTTCGCGGCGAGGCGCTTCCATCAATAGGGGCCGTGGCAAAACTCACAATCACATCGCGCACGCAAGATATGGACCACGGCGTTGCCATTTCTGTTGCAGGCGGTAAAAAATCACAAGTCAAACCGGCCTCCGCCACCAAGGGCACGCGGATTGAAGTGCGCGATCTGTTTTATGCAACCCCTGCCAGGTTGAAATTCCTCAAGTCAGAACGCGCAGAAAATGCTGCAATTTCAGACATGGTCAAGCGCCTTGCCATGGCGCATCCCGAAGTTGGGTTTATCTTGCGCCTCGGCGAGCGTCAGGCGCTGACATTGCGCGCTGCCCCGCTTGATGCCGATGGCAGACTGGCGCGTCTGGCCGCCATTATGGGGGCTGATTTTGCCAATAATGCCTTGCCGATCCTGGCCGAACGCGAGGGGTTAAAACTTGAAGGCTTTGCCGGTCTGCCAACATTTAATAAAGCGAATGCTCAATCACAATATCTGGTCGTGAATGGCAGGCCTGTGCGCGACAAGTTATTGGTGGGCGCTGTGCGTGGTGCATATTCAGATTTCCTGATCCGCAACCGCCATCCGGTGCTGGCCCTGTTTTTGACGATTGATCCCCAGGCTGTTGATGTCAATGTGCATCCTGCTAAAACCGAGGTGCGGTTTGCCGATGCAGGTCATGTGCGCGGGCTTATTGTGAGTTCTTTGAAAACCGCTTTGCACGGCGCCGGCCATCAGGCGTCCACCACTGTGGCTGATGCAACATTTTCAGCCATGGCACGGCCGCACCCAAGACCCAGCACAATGGACCCAAGGGTGGCAGCGAGAAATGCCGACATGCATCAAGCCTGGCCATCACCATCTAATTTTGCGCCTGCATCCAATCTTGCACAGTCCACGGAACTACCTGGCTTTGCCGAGGTTGTAAGCGGAGATGTCAATCTCGCTGAAATCGTCACGGAAGACTTAAGCAAGCCATTGGGAGCCGCCCGCGCGCAATTACATGAAAACTATATTGTGGCGCAAACCGAGAACGGCATGGTGATTGTCGACCAGCATGCAGCCCACGAGCGGTTGGTTTATGAGAAGCTTAAAAAACAGATGAAAGCCTCTGGTATTGCTCGTCAAATGCTGTTGGTGCCCGAAGTGATCGAGCTTGAAGACACGGACGCAGAGCGTTTGGCAGGTCATGCAGAAGAACTGGCAGGTTTTGGACTGGTACTGGAACTATTTGGTCAGGGTGCGGTGATGGTGCGCGAGAGTCCTGCCATACTGGGGGACAGTGACATTCAGGGGCTGGTGAAAGATCTGGCTGATGAATTGGCCGAACTGGATGACACAACAGGTCTTAAAGAGCGGATTGACCATGTACTGGCCACCATGGCGTGTCATGGTTCAGTACGCTCAGGCAGAAGGCTCAAAGCGGATGAGATGAACGCCCTGTTGCGTGAAATGGAAGCAACGCCTCATTCCGGCCAGTGCAACCATGGCAGGCCAACTTATGTTGAGCTTAAGCTTGCCGATATCGAGCGACTGTTTGGGCGGCGCTAATTATACTTGAAGATTATGGTCTGCGCTTCGCCATGGCGGCGTTGATCCAGTATCTCAAAATGATCCGGCTGTTGAACCTCAACATCATGCCGTTCTTCCAGAACAATTATGGCTCCTTGTATGAGCCAGCCGCCATCGCGCAATGACAGCAGGGCTTTTTCGCCAAGCCCTTTGCCATAGGGCGGGTCTAAAAACACCAGATCAAAAGGTTTAAGGGATTGTATCGGCCCAAGGTTGGTCGCATCGCGCTTGAATACCTTTGTGTGCCCGGTAAGCCCAAGCGTTTCAACATTTTGCCGAATGAGCGCGCGGGCATCTGCCTGGTCATCAACAAACAGGCAAAATCGACTGCCGCGCGAAATCGCTTCAAGACCCAAAGCACCCGTTCCGGCAAACAAATCAAGCACGCGTGTGCCTTCAAACGAAAACCCCTCTATGCCATGTGCCAGAATATTAAACACAGCCTCGCGTGTGCGCGCGGATGTGGGGCGGGTTGCTTGGCCCTTGGGGGCGGCCAGCCTAGCCCCTTTGTGGACGCCGCCGACGATTTGCATGAAGTTTCTCTCGCTTTGGTTTGGCACTTTCCGGCGCTTTGGGGTCAAGCCTCTTGCCGATTTGGTCGCGCAAAACTTTTTGCTTCACGGATTTAATGTCACCAACCTTGAGATCGCCAAGCTGGAACGGTCCGAACGACACCCGGATCAGTCGGTTCACTTTAAGACCCAGTTCTTCCAAAATATGTTTGATTTCGCGGTTCTTGCCCTCGCGCAGCGCCATGGTAATCCATTGATTGTCGCCTTGCTGGCGCTCAAGGGCCGCTTCTATGGGGCCATAATCAACGCCACCCACGCGAATGCCACCTTTGAGCTTATCAAGCCTCTCCTGGGTTACCCGGCCATAGGCACGTACACGATAGCGCCTGAGCCAACCGGTTTTGGGCAGCTCAAGCTGGCGAGCAAGCTCACCGTCATTGGTCAGCAACAACAAGCCTTCGGTGTTGATATCAAGCCTGCCGACCGACACAACGCGGGGCAGATCGTCAGGCAGTTTTTGAAACACGGTCGTGCGGTCTTTTTCATCTTTATGGCTGGTCACCAACCCGCGCGGCTTGTGATATAGCCAAAGCTGGGTCGGTTCAACTTGCGGCAGGGGCTTGCCGTTGACCTCAATCTTGTCACTAGGCACAACCGTAAAAGCCGGGCTGTCGAGGGTTTTGCCGTTCACTTTGACTTGGGCCTGCGTGATCAGTTTTTCAGCATCCCGGCGCGAACAAATGCCCGCGCGCGCAATCACTTTTGCGATCCGCTCACGCTTGGTTTCATCTTTTGTTTGTTTTTGATCTGTTGTCATGTTCATTTACTAGCAGAAACCAGTTGAATTCGCAGCACTATCAGCTCTTTGGTCAAAATGAATATACAAAAAACCACAAATTTCATGGATATGGCCCTGGCTGAAGCCCGCGAGGCTGAGGCCCGCGGCGAAGTTCCGGTGGGCGCTGTAGTGGTTTCCAAGGCAGGTCGGGTTCTAGCCCAGGCGGGCAATCGCACATTGGAGCTTAAAGACCCGACAGCTCATGCTGAAATGCTGGCCTTGCAGGCGGCAGCCCGTGAGCTTGGCAGCGAGCGGCTGATCGATTGCGACTTATACGTAACCCTTGAGCCTTGCGCCATGTGTGCCGGTGCCATTTCTCTCGCCCGCATTAAAAGATTATATTATGGCGCAGCAGATGAAAAATCCGGCGGGGTCGATCATGGCGCCCGTGTTTTTGCTCAGTCAACCTGCCATCACGCACCGGAAGTCTATGGTGGCATTGCCGAGCGCGAGGCGGAAGATTTGCTCAAAATATTCTTTCAAAACCTCAGGCGATGATCGCTTCCATTAAAACCTCAAGCTTGCGTTTGAATTCATCCTTTGCAGGCTCAGAAGCCGCCAGTATCTCCTTAACTTTATGGAATTCTAAAACGCGAAACCGGTCGACATCAGGTGCGATCAATATATCGATCGGCATCAATTGTAATCTCGCCTTGGTGATCTGGCGCTGCATAATTTGACTGGAGCGAAACACCAGATCAGCATTATTAGGGGGGCGATCAACGTTTTCGACCGGCCCACCGGTAACATCAATGGCAATGATATGGTCGGCGCGGGACATGAGTTTATCAAAGGGCAATGGGTTGACAATGCCGCCATCAATTAACAACCGTCCATCGGCATGACAGGGCGCGAACAAGCCGGGCAAGGCAATGCTGGCGGAAAGCGCTTTGCGCAGCGGGCCCGTCTCGAATATTTTCTCTTTGCGCGCATAATAGTCCGTCGCCACCACAATCAGAGGTATTTTCAACTCGCTGAAATCTTCATTCACGCCGGGTGGCAAAAACAGGTCCAGCAGATGCATGCCATCAATCCGAGCGGTTGTGCGTGATGAGAACTCCAACAATTTAAAAAAATCCCCGGCACGCTTGCCAACAAGCCGCTTTGCGATCTCCCTGCGAGATTTGAGCGCTTCAAGAGCATGCACACGAATATCGCTACCCGTAAGGCCGGAGGCATAGCCAGCAGCAGCCAGAGCACCGATACTGGAGCCAGCTATGACGGCTGGTTTTATGCCCAATTCGTCAAACACTTCCAGCATGGGAATATGGGCCAAGCCCCGTGCACCACCGCCGCCCAGGGCCAAACCAATCTTGGGATCTGAGGTATTGGGAAGAGGGGACTTGCTATGTAGTGTTTCGCTCATGAGATTTACATTATATCCAAATCAAAGGTCTTTAGAGAGCCCCAGCACGTTGTGCGAAATCCCAGGCCGTTTTAGCCAATGGCGATATTTCACCCGCTTGCGCTTCAGCGTGGACGTTGGCGGCCGTTCCTTCTTGTGCCCGTCCCACAATGCCTTGCAATATTGCCGCCAGCCTGAAGAAATTATAGGCGAAATAAAACGACAAGTTTTCAGGCACGCCAAAGCCCGTGCGTTCGCTATAAAGCTTGATATAGGTCTGCAAATCGGGAATGCCAAGGGCCTCAAGGTCATGTCCTATCAGTGTCCCGGTGCCGGCCCCTGTTTTTGAGGGTGGCATGACCCATTGCATCAAATGATAGGTAAAGTCTCCCCAAGGATCACCAAGCGTTGAAAGTTCCCAATCGAGCACGGCCAGAACCTTCGGGCTTTTGGTATCGAGGATCACATTATCAAGCCTGAAATCACCATGAACCACAGCTGCCAGCGTTTCTGTTGGACAGGCTTTGGGCAACCATTCCATCAGCTGATCCATTTCCGGAATGTCTTGAGTAAGCGAGAGCCGATATTGCTCCGACCAGCGTTTGATCTGGCGCGCCACATAGCCTTCCGGTTTGCCGAAATTTGCAAGGCCCGCAGCCTCAATATCGATCTTATGAAGCCTGGCGATCGTATCGTTCAGCGCATCATAGACGCTTGCACGTTCTTGCACGCTGGCACCGGGCATAGGCGGCTCCCAGATCACCCGGCCTGCAACATAATCCATGACATAGAACATGGTGCCGATCATGTGTACGTCTTCGCACAGCAGATAGGGCTTAGCGACAGGAAAACCCTGGTCAAAAAGCGCGCGGATAATGCGAAACTCACGATCAACAGCATGCGCCGAGGGTAATAATGTGCCGGGAGGTTTTCGCCGCAGGACATATTTAGCGTGAGGCGTTTCCAGAAGATAGGTCGGGTTGGATTGCCCACCTTTGAACTGGCTAACAGTGATCGGTCCGGCAAAACCCGCAATATTTTCTGCAAGGTATGCCTCAAGCAAAGCCACATCAAACTGCAAATCAGCCGTCACAGGTTTGATGCCGGAAAATGCTTCTTGCCGTTTGATTTTACCCGTCGTCATTTGCTCTACGAAAGAATTCCTTCAGTTTCAGCTATGTCTCGCCCTGTTCGCGTTCAATCGCCCGCCAGCCAATATCTTGTCTGCAAAAGCCCTGGGGCCAGTTAATTTTATCAATGGCGTCATAAGCGCGTGCCTGAGCTTGCGCCACAGTACTCCCCAAAGCTGTCACATTAAGCACGCGCCCGCCATTGGCCAATATCTTGCCGTCTTGGGCTCGGGTGCCCGCATGAAAAATCTCGACTTGGGTCTCCTGGCCCGCTTCTGCAAGATTGCCAATCTCAGACCCCTTGTCATAATCGCCCGGATATCCAAGGGCGGCCATCACCACGGTAAGGGCTACCTCATCATGCCACTCAGCAGTAGCGTCTTTAAGTGTACCATCAGCCACCGCCAGCAAAAGAGGCAGCACATCACATTTAAGCCGCATCATCAAAACCTGGCATTCAGGGTCACCAAACCGGGCATTATATTCAATTAGTTCAGGGCCTTTTTCCGTAATCATCAAACCCGCATACAAAACGCCTTTATAGGGCATACCGCGCTCAGCCATGGCGCGAATTGTGGGGTGGATAATCTCATCCATTGTTCGCTTGCACATGGCCTCATCCATAATAGGCGCTGGCGAATAAGCCCCCATGCCGCCGGTATTGGGGCCGGTGTCACCGTCTCCAACGCGCTTATGGTCCTGGGCTGTGACCAGGGGTAGGGCCGTTTCGCCGTCAGTTAAGGCAAAGAAACTGGCTTCTTCCCCTTCAAGGAACTCTTCAACAACAATCTCCTGGCCTGCGTCGCCAAACCGCCCGGCAAACATTTCATCAACCGCGTCCAGCGCCTGATCCATGGTTTCGGCAATAATCACACCTTTGCCCGCAGCCAACCCGTCGGCCTTAATCACAATCGGTATGCTTTGTTTGGCAATAAATGCTTTGGCTTCATCTGGTGATGTGAAGCGGCCAAAGCCTGCTGTTGGGATATTATATTCAGCACATAATTCTTTGGTGAAACCTTTGGAGCCTTCTAGTTGGGCGGCCTTCGCACGTGGGCCAAATACTTTAAAGCCTTCGTTCTCAAGAGCGTCAGCAAGCCCTGCCACCAAGGGCGCTTCAGGACCAATAATGATAAGACCAATCTCATTCGTGTGGCAAAAATTGATCACCGCGTTATGGTCAGCTTCATCGAGAGAAACACATTGTGCGACATCTTTAATGCCGCCATTGCCAGGCGCACAATAAAGCGTGTCCAAAGCGGCACTTTTGGCAATGGCCCAGCATAAGGCGTGCTCACGCCCACCAGACCCAATAACAAGAACATTCATGTGCGACACCCTTTGTTATGATTTATTTGCTGGCCATTTCATGCTTGAGCCTTGAGATTCGGCGAATTTTATTGTTTCTATCATGTTGAGGAAACGAGACAAGGATTCTTGACCCCAATGGTAAGCGTTGATGATGCAGGCTCGGGCAATATTTCCGAATATACGGTTAGCGAGCTTTCCTTTGCTCTTAAACGCACGGTGGAAGATGCTTATGGCTATGTGCGCGTGCGTGGCGAGCTTGGCCGCATCTCAAGGCCAGGATCAGGCCATGTCTATCTCGACCTTAAAGATGATAAAGCCGTACTGTCAGGCATCATCTGGAAGGGGGTGGCCGGAAGATTGAAAATCCAGCCGGAACAGGGCCTGGAAGTGATTGCAACCGGCAAGCTCACCACCTATCCGGGCCAGTCAAAATATCAGATCATCATTGAAAGCCTGGAGCCCGCCGGTCTTGGCGCATTGATGGCTTTGTTAGAAGAGCGGCGCAAGAAGCTTGCGGCCGAAGGCTTGTTTGATGACGACCGCAAACAGCCGTTGCCATATCTGCCACGCACCATAGGCGTTGTAACCTCACCAACCGGCGCTGTGATCCGCGATATATTGCACAGGCTGGCGGACCGCTTCCCGGTTCATGTTCTGGTTTGGCCTGTGCGTGTTCAAGGTGAAACATCCGGCAATGAAGTGGCCGCGGGTATTCGCGGATTTAATGACATGGAGCTTGAAGGCCCCATCCCAAGGCCTGATTTGATCATTGTTGCCCGTGGCGGTGGCAGTGTTGAAGACCTTTGGGGTTTTAATGATGAAGCTGTGGTCCGCGCCGCTGCCGACAGCGCCATCCCGCTGATCTCTGCCGTGGGTCATGAAACCGACTGGACCTTGATTGATTACGCAGCTGATTTCAGAGCACCAACCCCAACCGGTGCTGCTGAATTTGCCGTCCCCGTGCGCAGCGAACTGGTGGCAGGCCTTGGTGATTTAGCAACTCGCCAGCAAAGGGCCATTTTGCGGCTGTATGAAGAACGCGCAAATGCTTTGCGGGCTGCCGTGCGGGGCTTGCCCAGGCTTGATGATTTGTTGAGCCTGCCACGCCAAAAGCTTGATGATCTTACACGCCGTTTGCCCGGGGGTTTATCATTTAATCTGCAGAAACAACGCACCGATTACGCCCGCGTTTCAGGGAGATTGACCAAACGCGGGCTTGAGCGCCACATCAGAGATCTCACAATACGGCTTGAACAGCTTCATAGCAGGCTTGCCCGTCAGGTGCGCAATGTGTTGAGCGAACGCCAGGTGAAATTTGAAGGGCTTAAAAAACTATTGGCTTCGGTGAGTTATCAAAATGTGCTCGAGCGCGGCTTTGTGCTGGTCCATGCCGAAGGTGGGGGAATGATCTCGCGCTCTCAAGGGCTGCAAGCCGATCAGAAAGTCGCCCTTGAGTTTTATGACGGCAGGGTAGGCGCGCAAATTATTGAGGGGGAGCCACCTGCAAAAACATCCAAGAAAAAACCCAAATCCAATAAGACGGTTGGGAAAGGTCAAGGCGATCTTTTTTGAATGTTGTGTTCATGTGGTTTATAATATCTTACACAATGACACTTTATACTCACGACCAGTGGCAATTTAGGCAATTGATATGAATCGTTTAGGCACCGGTTTTACCAAAGCAAAAGAAGCGCAATTGCGTTATATCGATGCAGATTTTGACGTGATCGTACCTGGTGAATTTGTGCGTTGTGCGGTTACTGGCCAGCCAATCCCGATTGAAGATTTGCGTTATTGGAGCGTTGAAAATCAAGAAGCCTATGCCAGTGCGGAAATCGCCTTCCAGAAGCTCAAGGGCTAATCTTAAAACAAATCTCAATGTTCGTCTTGATCAGGATCCATCAAGCGATGCATGTGCACGATAAAATAACGCATATGCGCATTATCAACCGTTCGTTGAGCCGCTGACTGCCAGGCAGCGTGAGCCGTTGCGTAATTTGGAAAAATTCCAACAATATCTAGCCCATCCAGATCCCGGAAGTCACGCCCCTCAAGTTCTTTGAGTTCGCCGCCAAAGACGAGATGCAAAAGTTGTTCCTGGGGTTGATCGGTCATGTGTTGCTCTCCGGAGAATATAAAAATACTTCTACGCCCAGATGTCTGTCGCTGGAAACGTTGCAAGCTCTTACTTCTAGCGCAAATATTCTAATAATTCGTTGTGAAGGTGTGGCCCTGCTGCAAGCACCGGCTTATGTCGGGATTTGGGCTGGTTATATAATAGGCTCTTGCCGCCTTCACCTGTCACCGAACCGCCAGCTTGGGCTACAATCAAATCCGCTGCTGCCAGATCCCAATCTGATTTTGCACTCAGTGCTAAGGCAACATCAAACCGCCCTTGCGCCACCAGGCACAGCCGATAGGCCATGGAATTGCGCATATCAACCTCAAGCGCGGGCCAAGGTTTAGGCCATATGTCACGTTTGAAAATGTGCCCATGCGCCAGTATTTTACAGCCCGCAAGAGACTGTGTTTTGGACACACTTATAGGAGCATTATTGAGCAAGGCCTGCCCACCTGCCTGTGCTTCGAAAAATTCATTCTCAACGGGGTTATATACAGCCGCCATAATTGGCCGCCCGGCTTCAACCAGGGCAACAGAGATGGTCCAATGGGGTTTATTTTGTAAAAATGCTCGTGTGCCGTCTATTGGATCGACAACCCAAACCCGCTCGCGGTTAAGCCTTTCAGGCGTATCTTGGGATTCTTCCGACAGCCAGCCATAGTCGGGTCGCACCTGGCATAATTTTGTCTGTAACAACTCATTGACCGCTAGGTCGGCTTCACTCACCGGGGTGTTATTATCTTTGAGCCAGTTTTTGGGGGCTTGGCCGTAGTATTCAAGGGCCAAAACACCGGCAGCCCGCACAGCGTGGTTTAAAACATCGACTGTGTCACGTTCCAGCAACCATCAATCCTTCCACGCGCAGGCTTGGCGCATCTGTACCGTAGCGAAATTCCAGATCATTTGCCGCCTCAACTGAGCGATACATATCCTTGAGATTGCCCGCAATAGTGATCTCACTTACAGGATATGCAATCTCACCATTCTCGATCCAAAAGCCCGACGCCCCGCGGCTGTAATCACCCGTCACCCCATTAACGCCCATACCAATCAGGCTGGTGATGTAAAGCCCTTGGGAAATATCGCTGATCAGCTCTTGCGGACTTTTTGTGCCTGCTTCGAGATAAAGATTGCTGGCCCCAGGACTAGGCGGCCCGCCTATGCCACGGGAGGCATGCCCCAAGGTTTTGAGGTTGAGCTGTTTGGCCGTGCTTGTATCGAGCAACCATGTTTTAAGCGCGCCATTTTCAACCAGATGCATTTTGCGGGTTTGAACGCCTTCACCATCAAACGGTCGTGTGCGCAGGCCGCGCATGCGGTGAGGGTCGTCAATAATGTTTATGCCAGACGAAAACACCTGAGTGTTCAGCTCATCCTTGAGGAAGCTGGTCTGCCGGGCAATGGCGGCACCTGAAATCGCATTGGCAAAATGGCGTACCAGACCGCCTGAAACCCTTGGGTCATAAATCACCGGCACGGCTTGTGAACTGATCTTTTGAGGGTTTAGCCTTTTGAGTGTGCGCTCAGCTGCCCTGCGGCCCACGTCTTTTGGCTCGGCCAGATCTTCAAAATGTACACAATGGCTATAGTCATAATCGCGTTCCATCTCCGTGCCTTCACCAGCCAATACCGAACACGACAAGCTAAACGACGAGCTTTGAAACGCGCCTAAAAACCCTTCACTTGTGGCTAGCACCATGCCCGATGACCCATAAGAGGCAGAGCTGCCGAGCGAATTGGCGATGCCTTTAACATCAAGTGCTGATGTTTCCATGTCCAGCGCCATTTCTTTGAGTTGGGTGGCTTCGGGGGTTGTTGCATCGTAAAGATCAAAATCATCCCAATCGCGCGCCAGTAAATCAGCTTCAGCCAAGCCGCAATAAGGGTCTTCTGGGGCGGCTTTTGCCATTTGCACGCAACGATCAGCCAATTGATCCAGGCTGGAGGATGAAAAATCTGTCGTTGAAATATTGGCTTGTGATTTGCCGATGAAAACCCGCAAACCCAGATCGGTGGATTCCGATCGCTCAATATCTTCCAAAGCCCCCATGCGAACCGAAACATCTTCGCTCGAGGACTGCGCAATCACAGCATCTGCAGCATTCGCCCCATGCGCCTTGGCGCGGTCCAACAACTGGCTGGCAATTTCAGTAAGATTATTTGTGTCCATAAACTTCGCCGACTTTAAAAAACATACACATTACAGCTGAGATATGGCGGGCGCAGACTGGATATGCAAGCACTGAATTTTCTCAGATCAGTTTCGAGACAAGGACATCCGCCAGGATGGCTGCAAAAACCAGCCAACCGAAATCGCGATTGGCCCGAAACAGCATGAGGCAAACATCAGGGTCTTCAGTATCAAGCCGTTTGAGCTGCCACAGGGCGTGCAGTGCCACCAGCCCAAGGAGACTAAGAAAAACAATGCCGGCCCCGGCCAATGTACCGGCAAGGCCAATGCCGAAAATAGCGAGTGCAAAAAACAAAACCAGCCAGCGTGGCGTTGTCTCACCAAATTTAAGCGCGGTTGATTTCATGCCAACCAAGGCATCATCTTCCTTGTCTTGGTGGGCATAAATCGTGTCATAGGCAAGGGTCCAGCTAATGCCTGCTAGGTAGAGCACGTAAGCTGCAGGATGAAGGCTGCCTGTAACAGCTGCCCAGCCGAGCAATGCGCCCCAGTTAAATGCCAGGCCTAGAACGACTTGCGGAAAATAGGTGATCCGTTTCATGAACGGATAAACCACGATGATCAACAATGAGGCGGCTCCAAGAAATACGGAAAACCAGTTAAACTGCAAAAGCACGGCCAGGCCCACCAGGGCCTGAGCGATCATGAATAACTTGGCTTGGGCCACGCTAACCTGGCCACTGGGAATTGGTCTGGAACGAGTGCGCTCAACCCGGCCATCGAGGTCTTTATCTACAAGGTCATTATAAGTACAGCCAGCACCACGCATGACAATGGCACCAATGCCAAACAGGGCGATCAGCCACAGGTCAGGAAAATCCATGCCCTCATAAAGAGCGGCCAATGCCAGCGACCACCAACATGGCCATAACAGAAGCCACGTGCCGATGGGCCGATCGAGCCGGGCCAACCGCATATACGGCCTCGAGTTTTGCGGCGCGAACCGGTCGACCCAGTTGAGCGGCACCGCATCGGCCACTTCGCCGTTATTTTTTTGAGCCTGTGTCATGCTTCAAGAGTGCCTTTGCCCTGTAAAATTCATCCGCATCTTACTTTTAATATATCAAACCAACCTGAACATCAGGGTCTAATATTGACAAATTAACTCTTTGGTTACCTTACGCTGAAAGATTCAGCTCAGCGCTATTTATTTCTATCATTTGAAAGGTGAATAGGGGGAGCATATGGGACTGTTTTCAAGGAAGCAGGCTGTTGGGCAAGATCAAGCCTCTGAAATAGCTGTGGAACAGGGCCAGGAAGCCACATCATCAGAGGATACATCGCAGCTCGCCGATTCTTCCGAGGGTAAATCTTCACCTGTGCAGGAGCTAGATAGCAATGCAGGCAGTTCTGACAATTCTGATATTCTCAATCAGTTAAGTGGCAGTGTCAGCGATCTAAGTCTTGGAATGGCTGAAGTCGTCGGTGTCATGCGCGCGCTGTCTAAGCAGGCCGAAAATGATGTTGGTGAATTTCATACACTCACAGAAGTAACCGACAAGGTAAAAACCGATAACGCTGAGATTTCCCAAGCCGCCGGTGAAGCCAGAACGGCCGCCGAGCAGGCACAAAAAGACGTTGAAGCATCCCAAGCAAGCTTGCAGAACACTGTTGAAGAAGTAAGCAGCCTGAATGCTTCAATGCACGTCATTGAGACACAATTGACTGATTTGCAAAAGGCACTGGAAAGCGTCGGCAGTGTTGCCGGCACAATTGATGCGATTGCACAGCAAACCAATCTTTTGGCGTTAAATGCCACGATTGAGGCCGCACGCGCTGGTGAGGCGGGCAAAGGGTTTGCCGTTGTTGCCAGTGAAGTAAAAGCCCTTGCCACTCAAACCAGTCAGGCAACGTCCGAGATAAGCACCACTCTAAGCGAGCTTACAGAAGGTGCGCAGAAATTAATCGCTCATGGTGCAGAAACAGTTGAACGGGCAACCGCAATGGAAGCCTCAACAGGCGAATTGAGTGACGTGATCAATACGGTCAGCGCCGCCATGGGCAAGATCAATGATACGTCTGTTACAATCCATGAAGGCGTGAAGCGGATAGATGAGAATTCCTCAAAATTTGTTGAGACAATTGATGTTTTGAGCAGCGATATTTCCCGCACGAGCGGTGATTTAACGCAAGCCTCTGGAAAGCTCATCGATTTGGCGGTGAGTGGCGATAAGCTTGTCGGCATGGTAGCGACCACAATTGATAATGAAAATACCGTTTTCATCAACCAGGTCATGGAGCTTGGCAAGCAGGTTTCACAAGCCCTGGAAAAAGAAATTCAGGAAGGGCGGATCACTCAAGAGACGTTGTTTGATCAGGATTATAAACTGATAGAAGGATCTAATCCCAAGCAGTATTTGACCCAATATGTAGAATTAACAGACCGGGTCGTGCAACCGATGCTGGATGCAAATTCTGATCCGTCTACTGATGTCATGTTTTGCGGCATGTGCGACACCAAGGGCTATATGCCGACCTATACGTCTGAATATTCAAAACCGCAGACCGACGATCCTGAATGGAATGCAAAATACTGCCGTAATCGCAGGATATTGGAAGATAAAAGTTTTGATCATATCGGGGCTACGAAGGAAAAATTCACGCTTAATACCATCCCAATCATATTGGGCAATAATACTACGATGATCATGAAGGGATTAACCGCACCAATCATAATTAATGGCAAACCATGGGGTGCGGTACGAATGGCTGTTAAGGCTTAATTATAGCTAGAGCATGATTCAATATGATCGAAACATGCTCTAGAACTACGCCTTTGCATTTTGCATAAATCAATAAAGCTTGCTCTTTGGCACATCTTACCCATAAAACAACGCTTTGAACCCTCAGCCATCTGTCGAAAGACATTTTAGCTTTATTATGAGAACGCCCAAATGACGGAACCGGTTAAAACCGAGCATCCTCCAGTTCAAGCCCGTGATGAACTGGTAGCCTATCTGGAGCAGGGCTCTAAGCCTGCTGACGCATGGCGGATTGGAACCGAGCATGAAAAATTCGGTTTTCTGACCGACACGCTAGCCCCCATTCCTTATGATGGTGAGAAGAGCGTGAAGGCTGTCCTGGAAGGTTTGCGCGATCAGTTCGGCTGGAGCCCGGTCTTTGAAAATGACGTGTTAATTGCGCTTAATTGCCCGGGCGAGGGTGCAGGCGGGTCAATCACCTTGGAACCAGGAGGCCAATTTGAACTGTCTGGTGCACCGCTTGAAACAATTCATGAGACCTGCCAGGAAGTGAACACGCACCTTGATCAGGTCCGCGCCGTGAGCAAGGGGCTTGGCATTGGTTTTCTGGGTCTGGGATTTTCGCCGAAATGGACATTGGAAGAAACACCCATAATGCCCAAGGGCCGTTATCAGATCATGCGTGATTATATGCAGCTGAAAGGCAAGCTTGGTCGCGACATGATGTTCCGCTCAGCCACCGTCCAGGTGAATCTGGACTTTTCTGATGAAGCCGACATGATCAAAAAATTCCGCGTGTCTCTGGCTTTGCAACCAATTGCGACAGCCATTTTTGCCAACTCCCCCTTTACAGAGGGTAAGCCCAATGGCTTTTTAAGCTATCGCAGTGAGATTTGGCGCGATACCGATCCTGACCGTACCGGCATGTTGCCCTTTGTGTTTGAACAAGGCTTTGGCTTTGAACGTTATGTGGACTACGCGCTTGATGTGCCCATGTATTTTGTGAAACGAGACGGCATCTATCACAATGTTGCAGGTAGCTCTTTTAGAGATTTCCTCGAAGGCAAGCTTGAAGCCTTGCCGGGCATACACCCAACCATGGATGATTGGGTCGATCATCTAACGACTTTGTTTCCTGAAGTGCGCATGAAACAATTTTTGGAAATGCGCGGCTGCGATGGCGGGCCGTGGCGCTCTTTATGTGCAATGCCAGCGCTTTGGGTTGGCCTGTTATATGATGACACAGCCCTTAATGCGGCGTGGGATCTGGTGAAAGACTGGAGCGCGGATGAGCGCCAAGCTTTGCGTGATGATGTGCCCAAGCTTGCTTTAAAGGCCCCAATTGGCAATACGACCGCAGGCGAAATCGCCAAGTCCATGCTTGAAATTTCCAAGACCGGCTTGAAGGCACGCAATCAAAGAGACGGACTTGGGCGCACAGAAGAGCTTTTCTTGAGTGCGCTTGATGAAGTGGTGTCACAAAGCCGAACGCCTGCTGAAGAAATGCTCGCCAAATTTGCCGATGAATGGCACGGCGATATTGATCACATCTTCAGAGAATACGCTTACTAAAAACTTAGCATAATACCGAAAAGTGGGCACCGGTTTTCGGATAAGATTATGCGGCTAAGAATCATAATCCCGAAAAGTGGGAACCGGTTTCTATCGCGATAGTTTCGGATAAGATTATGCGGCGCTTAAATGCTTAACTCAGCATTTTTTTTGCAATGTCAAAAATGTCATCCATCGATGAGCCGTCACCATCGGCATCCAGCATAGAGCCAAAAATATCAGTAGCAGAAGTGGGTTGTTGACCCTGCGCGTTGGCACCGCCAAGCAGGCCGCCTAAGACAGAACTCAGCAAATCTCCGCCCGCTGAAGCTTCCTGGGTGTTTTCCATTGTTGGCATATTGGTGTTTTTAGCAAGCGATCCCATGACCATGGACGCGACAATCGGCAACATTTGTTTAAGCAAGGTAGAGCCAATGCCGGTTTGCTGTGCTGCTCTGTCGGCAACCGCGCGGCTCACATCTTTGGACCCTAGAATATGGCCTAAAATTCCGTTTCCCTGGGCGAGAGCTTCCGGAGAGGAAAGCGCCTCCTGATTGTCCGCAAATTGTTGGTGCTGACCCGACTGCAAGGCAGCAAGCAGGCCCGCCAGGCCTTCAGGTTCGACCGTGTTGCGTTTCATACCGCTCGAGAGTGCCGGCAGTAAAGAGCGAACAGCATCCTGTGTTTGATTGTCATCAAGGCCAAATTGGGCGCCGAGCGATTTTAGGCCATTGCCACCTTGGGCAGCATTTAACAGGTCTAACATGTTCATGAACTGGTCCTCCCCAAAAGTTTAGGGCCTGCAACGTGCTGCACCCTAAGTCTCACAGTAAAGCGCAATCATGAAAGATTAAAGGCAAGGTCTTAGTGATTTTAAGTAGCAGTTCCACCAACAGTCAAAGCGTTCATCCGCAATGTCGGCTGGCCAACACCCACAGGAACACTTTGCCCGGCTTTGCCGCACGTACCAATGCCATTATCAAGTTCCAAATCATTGCCGATCATGGTGACGCGGGTCAAAGCATCTGGACCATTGCCGATTAGAGTGGCGCCTTTGACCGGTGCCGTAAGCTTGCCGTTCTCTATTTTATAGGCCTCAGTACAGGTGAACACGAATTTGCCGTTGGTAATATCAACCTGGCCACCGCCAAACGAAGATAGATACAGGCCCGATTTTACCGAGCTTATGATCTCTTGCGGGTCTTTATCGCCCGCCAGCATGAATGTATTGGTCATGCGCGGCATTGGGCTGTGCGCATAGGATTGCCGTCTGCCATTTCCCGTAGGATTTACACCCATGAGGCGCGCATTGAGCCGGTCTTGCATAAAGCCTTTAAGAATACCATCCTCAATCAATGTGGTGGCGGAGGTAGGTGTGCCTTCATCATCAATGGAAAGCGATCCACGCCTTTGGCCCATTGTGCCGTCATCAACCACGGTAACACCGGGAGAGGCGACCCGCTCACCGATCAGACCGGCAAATGCACTGGTTTTTTTGCGATTGAAATCGCCTTCAAGGCCGTGGCCAACCGCTTCATGCAGCATGACACCAGGCCAACCCGGTCCTAACACAACGTCCATTTCACCCGCGGGGGCATCAACTGCTTCGAGATTAACCAGAGCCTGACGAACGGCTTCTTTCGCAACCGACTGCCAATGATCAGGTTCTATAAACTTCGTGTAAGCTTCGCGGCCACCGGCGCCATATGAGCCATTGCCCATGCGTTCACCGTCACTGGCCACCACAGACACATTAAGCCGGACAAGAGGGCGTATATCGCTCACATTCCAGCCATCGGTGCGTAAAATTTCAACCATCCGCCATTCACCCGCCAGCGAGACAGAGACTTGCGCTATCTTGTCATTTTGTGCGCGCGTAAAAGCATCGATCTCCTGGAGCAGAGCTACCTTGGTTGCAAAATCAGGACCATCAAGCGGATTATCCGGGCCATAAACCTGTGTGTTGGTGCGCACAGGAGCGTCTGAATAAACGCCGCCATGACCAGTTTTAACGACACCAATTGCTTGGCCAGCACGTTTAATGGCGGCTCGGGATAATTCGCATGAATGCGCATAACCTGAAGTCTCGCCAGCGACCGCGCGCAGGCCAAATCCTTGTGAGGTGTCATAAATAGCGGTTTTCAGGCGGCCATCGTCAAAAACGAGGCCTTCGCTTTGGCCATATTCCAAAAACAGCTCACCATCATCGCAGCCCTGCAACAAGTCACCAACAAGGGCACTGGTTTGCTCGCGTTCAAGATCTGTATTGGTAAAGAAGAAATCGCCGATTTGTGTGGTCATTGGTGCACATCCCATTGGTCTATCCAACCAAAATTTCCTGGCGTTTCAAAATTTTAATCAGCCGGCAGTTTTAAAAAGAAGCCAGGGCTTTGCCGAAACCGGTCAAGTCCAATTGAAATTTGGCGTTCTTTTGTGGCGTTACAGCAACAAAAATGTTGGCTGTTTTACCTTGAGTGAACTGCTTTTCCATCTTTGGAGTTATATCCACATTAGACATACACCGGCGCGTCACACAAACCTGGTATGGAAACCGCCCAACAGGTTTGCTGCCGACTTGCAGTGCAACACCTGCAGGAAGATACACACCCTCCGGGACCACTATGCGCAAAAGCTTAAAATCTTTACCGCGCGTTTTGCCCTTCAGCACGCTTACGTGCATGGCGACATTTCTGCTGTTTCCAACGGGTTTTACCTGCTGCGACATGAGGCAAATTTCAACGACCTTAACGGCTGGCTTGGCAGCGGTTTTATTGCCTCTATCGCCTTTGCTACTTTTTTTTGCAGCAGGCTTTGGTTTCAGATTCACGGGAACTTTTTGCTTCTGACAACGTATAATCCACGAACCATGCTTGGCCTTTTGCGTGATTTCAGGAACTCTTCGCCGTGGCGGCACGGCAGCTGGCGGCACCGCTTGTGGTTTTGCAAATGGCACGCGCGGGGTTGCTTGCTGAGCTGTTGCAGAAGATGCAATGATCGTAAGGGCAGCCACACTCACACATGTGCTGCTGCAAAATGAGATAAAACTCTGAAAAGATGTGGTCATTAAATTTCTCTATACAATTACTATTCTGTTGATCTAGCCAGCCCCAAAATATCGTGAGCGGTTCTCACACAATCTCTGAAATTCCAATTGTCATCAACCATTTCATTGAGCCGTGTTTGTGTTTGCCGCGTCAATAACATAAACATTAAGGTTCGTTCTAACGTCTTTCAAGCTCACTGTCATGTAAACTTATGTGGATAGGTTATGTCTGAAGCCGCGCCAAGACGAAGTTCAGATGTCTTTAAATGAAGGGGGTTTATGTGCGCTAAGCCCTTCATTCTTAAGTGATTCGATTGACCAAGAATGATCAATGAGAGGCTTGTGTCAAATAGTCGCAAGGTTAATTGCTTCCCTCATCACGTAGATGTTAAACGGCCCTTGTTAACAGGGATTTTAATGGGCATGGTTCACATAACCATCTAAAAAATAAGGCAAAATTTTGACTTTACCCAAGTTCAAAACACTAAAATAAGGCTGCCTTGAAATTGCGTCGGCACAAATTGTTCCATCAAATCTTGTCCAAGGCATAACCTGTGAGTTGCAGCCGGGCTCAGTTTGTGGTTTTTGACGGATAAGTTGATGGCGACCACAATTATTCAATAACAATAATTTACACGATTGCGGCGGTTTGCCGGATGGATTGTTTTTTTAAAAAGGAGCTAGGCGCGCTATGCGGTTGGTTTTTAAATTTTGGACTGTTTGCAGTTTATGCGTCTCAGCCATTTTGGTAGATGCCGTGGTTAATACCGATGCTCACGCGGCTGGTGTTGACCGCTGGCAATTGGGTTTCCAAGAAGCTGTCACGCCGGTGATGCGCTTGATTAATGATTTCCACAATCTATTGCTGGTGATCACTTTTGCCATCGCTATTTTAGTGTTTGCGCTTTTGATCTATTGTCTCATCCGGTTTAATGCCAAGGCAAATCCTGTGCCGTCAGCTACAACACATAATACGCTGATTGAAATTCTTTGGACGATCGTCCCAATCATCATTTTGATGGTTATTGCAGTGCCTTCGATCAAATTGCTTTACCTGCAAAGAGAGATCCCCAAAGCGGATTTCACCATCAAGGCGATTGGCAATCAATGGAACTGGACCTATGAATATCCCGACCATGGCGGTTTCAGCTTCACATCCTTTATGGTGGAAGACAAAAATTTAAAGCAAGGCCAACCACGCCTGCTTGCTGTCGATAATAATGTAGTGGTACCTGTCGGCAAAACGATTCGCGTCATTGTCACGGCCTCAGACGTTATTCACGATTGGGCAATACCCGCCTTTGGTATCAAAATGGATGGTGTGCCGGGACGCTTAAACGAGACCTGGTTTAAAGTCGAAAAACCAGGCATCTATTATGGCCAATGTTCTGAACTTTGCGGCGAAAAGCATTCATTCATGCCAATTGCGGTGGAAGTCGTGAGCGAGCAAAAGTTTAATGAATGGGTAGCTCAGGCCAAAAAGAAATTTGCTGCTAACCCGGAACCCGCACGCGTTATCACAACGCGTTTGGTGGCCACAGCTAAATAGTTAAAAGCACTTCGAGGGAATTTTTGAAAATGGCAGCGAACGCACAAGCCCATGGCGCACATGACGACCACCCCACAGGGTGGCGGCGCTATGTTTATTCGACCAATCACAAAGACATCGGCACGATGTATCTTGTCTTTGCTATTGTGGCCTCACTGGTTGGCGGCACGATGTCTGTACTGATGCGCATGGAATTGCAATTTCCGGGCGATGGCATTTTGCAGGGCGATCACCACCTGTTCAATGTGCTGGTGACAGCCCATGGATTGATCATGGTGTTTTTTGTTGTCATGCCCGCCTTAATCGGCGGCTTTGGCAATTGGTTCTTGCCACTGATGATTGGTGCGCCGGATATGGCATTTCCGCGCATGAACAATATCTCGTTTTGGCTTTTACCGTCAGCCCTAACCTTATTGGTCATCTCGACTTTTGTTGAAGGCCCGGCGGGAGGTAATGGTGTTGGCGGCGGTTGGACGGTTTATCCACCCTTATCCACCTCAGGTCAGCCCGGCCCGGCCATGGATTTTGCGATTTTATCACTTCACCTGGCCGGTGCCTCTTCAATTTTAGGGGCGATCAACTTCATTACCACCACTTTTAACATGCGTGCACCGGGCATGACGCTGCATAAAATGCCTTTATTTGTGTGGTCAATGTTGGTCACGGCCTTCCTGTTGCTGCTGACGTTGCCGGTATTGGCGGGTGCCATCACAATGTTGTTGACCGACCGCAATTTCGGCACCACCTTCTTCGATGCAGCCGGCGGCGGTGACCCACTCCTGTTCCAGCATTTGTTCTGGTTCTTCGGTCACCCAGAAGTTTATATTATGATCTTGCCGGCTTTCGGCATCATCAGCCAAATCGTCTCAACCTTCTCCAAAAAGCCTGTCTTCGGCTATCTCGGCATGGCCTATGCCATGGTGACAATTGGTTTTGTAGGTTTAATCGTTTGGGCGCACCACATGTATACGGTTGGTCTTAGCGTCGACACCCAGGCCTATTTTGTATTGGCAACCATGGTGATAGCTGTACCAACGGGTGTGAAGATCTTTTCCTGGATTGCCACAATGTGGGGTGGGTCAATTGAAATACGCACACCCATGTTATGGGCAATTGGTTTTATCTTCTTGTTCACAGTTGGTGGTGTCACCGGCGTTGTGCTGGCCAATGCCGGCGTCGACCGCTCCATGCATGACACCTATTACGTTGTGGCACATTTCCATTATGTGCTTTCAATTGGGGCTGTCTTTGGCATTTTTGCGGGCTGGTATTACTGGTTCCCGAAAATGTCCGGTTATATGTATTCAAGCTTCCTTGCTAGGCTACATTTCTGGGTCTCTTTCATCGGGGTTAATATTACCTTCTTCCCGCAGCACTTCTTAGGGTTAGCAGGCATGCCACGGCGTATCGTTGATTATCCCGATGCCTATGCTGGGTGGAATTACGTGTCATCAATAGGCTCTTATATATCGGCCTTTGGCGTTTTGATCTTCATTGCGGCCATGATTGAGGCGTTTGCCAAGAAACGGCCAGCGGGCAAAAACCCCTGGGGTGTAGGGGCAACCACGCTCGAGTGGACCTTGCCATCACCACCACCGTTTCACCAATTTAACACATTGCCGAAGATCAAATGATCTCGGGCTCACGTGGCAAATATATGATGTGGTCAAGACGAACCGGATGATTGATTGATGAGTGACACAAGCGCAAATTTTACCTCTTCTGGCAACGCCGATGCCCGTGGCGATATGGCGCGCCTGAAGGATTATATCGCCTTGCTCAAGCCACGTGTCATGTCTCTTGTGGTGTTCACCAGCATGGCTGGCCTCATTGTGGCCCCTGGTGAAATCAGCATCACCAGAGCTGTGATAGCCATTTTGGCGATAGCCCTTGGGGCGGGTGCGTCCGGTGCTTTGAACATGTGGTATGATGCTGATATAGACGCCAAAATGCAGCGCACAGCCATGCGCCCCATTCCCAGGGGGCGTGTCAGCCGCGAGGCTGCCCTTGGGCTTGGTGTCACCTTGAGTGTCATATCTGTTTTTGTGCTTGGCCTTGTCACCAATTGGGTGGCGGCTGGCCTGCTGGCAATCACGATTGGCTTTTACCTGTTTATTTACACCATGTGGCTCAAGCGGCGCACGCCGCAAAACATAGTCATTGGCGGTGCTGCAGGCGCTTTCCCCCCCATGATCGGTTGGGCGGTGGTAACAGGGTCTATCAGTATTGAGAGCCTGGCTTTGTTTCTTATTATTTTTGTTTGGACACCGCCACATTTTTGGGCGCTGGCACTTTACCGGTCCTCTGACTATGAGCGTGTAAATGTGCCTATGTTGCCTGTGGTTGCGGGGCCTGATGAAACCCGCAAACAAATTTTAATTTATTCAGTAATTTTGGTTGCGGTAAGTTTCCTGCCAATACTCTTAGTGATGGCAGGCAGCCTTTATACCTTCACGGTCGCGGCCATGGGTTCGATCTTTTTATTCTTTGCCTGGAGGGTTTATTGTGAACGCTTTGGGCGGGTGGCTGAAAAAGCTGCCCGACGCCTGTTCGCTTTTTCGATCTTTTACCTGTTCATGCTGTTTGCCACACTTATTGCCGAACAAAGCCTTGAGGGGCTTGGCATTGGTTTTCTGTAAGGGATAGGGCTAATAAATGGATGTTGCGCAACAAGAGCAAAAACGCAAAAGACGACGCTCAATTATGATTGCCTGGGGTTTGGCGGCCTTGGCTGCGATTTTTTTCCTAATAACGATATTCAGGCTCGGCGGCAATGTTTTAAACCGGGCTCTCTAGATTTGTGGTTTGGGCGATTTATGGTAGAGACAAAAGATAAGCAATCTCGGGTTAACCGGCGCCATGGTATTGTGGCATCCTCATGTGTTGCCTTCACATTTGCCATGGTTGGCCTGGCCTATGCAGCTGTGCCGCTTTATCAGATATTTTGTCAGGTCACCGGCTATGGCGGCACAACGCAAGTAGCACTTGCTGCCTCAACAAAAGTCTTGGAACGCACCATGACCGTGCGGTTTGACGCCAATACATCGCGTGATCTTCCCTGGAAGTTCAAACCTGCACAAAAGCAGGTGACGTTGAAAATCGGTGAAAATGGTCTGGCGTTTTTTGAAGCCAGCAATCTGACAGGCAAAAAACTTCGTGGAACAGCAACATTTAACGTAACACCGCAATCAGCCGGCAGCTATTTTGTCAAAACAGATTGCTTCTGTTTCACCGAGCAAGTTTTAAAACCAGGAGAGCGCACCGATATGCCGGTGGCGTTTTTCATCGATCCGGCAATCGTTGACGATCCCAATCTTAAGAGTGTCGATACGATTACCTTGTCATATACGTTTTTCCCCTTGCGCAAATCGGCCGGACTGGAAAAAGCCAGCCAAGCAGCGCAAGCCAATGAGTAAGAATAGATAGATTACCAGATCGGTACTTACTTAACAGCCGATTGAATGAGGAGCGAACAACCATGGCCGATAGCCACGCCAAAAATCATGATTATCACCTTGTCGAGCCTAGCCCGTGGCCGGCAGTCGGTTCGGTTGCAGCATTTGTGACCGCTGTTGGTGCCATCATGTATCTCCGTGAAGTAACCCCATGGGTGTTCATCATCGGTCTTCTGGGAGTGGTCTACACCATGATTGTCTGGTGGCGCGATGTGATTGATGAAGCACAAAACCGGGGCGATCACACCCCTGTGGTCCAGCTTCATCTGCGCTATGGCATGATCTTGTTTATCGCGTCAGAAGTGATGTTTTTTGTTGCCTGGTTCTGGGCTTATTTTGACGCTAGCCTGTTTCCAGGTGAGGCAATCCAAGAAGCGCGCACGGCATTTACCGGCGGCCATTGGCCACCTAAAGGCATTAATACCTTCGACCCATGGAGTTTGCCTTTGGTGAACACATTGATCTTGTTGACGTCAGGCACCACGGTCACTTGGGCGCATCATGCGCTTATACATAATGATCGTAAGGGCCTGATTTGGGGCTTGGTCTGCACGGTTGTTTTAGGCGCCTTGTTTACAGTGTTCCAGGCCATTGAATACAGCCACGCTGGTTTTGCTTTTTCCGGGAACATATACGGCTCCACGTTCTTCATGGCCACAGGCTTCCATGGCTTCCATGTTATTGTTGGAACGATCTTCCTGACGGTTTGCCTGTTTCGTGCGCTCAAAGGGCATTTCACGCCTGAGCAACATTTTGGGTTTGAGGCCGCTGCCTGGTATTGGCATTTTGTTGATGTCGTCTGGCTGTTCTTGTTTATTTGCATCTATGTCATTGGTGCAGGCAACGTGGCACACTAAAGAGTGCTTAGAGCGTTTGCACTCATTTTAAAGATGTGAAACCCAAGGCATTCAGGCTCATGAGCCAACAGCCACATTATGTAACGCCATCTGTTTTTTCAGCAGGTGTGAGCGGGCACTGTCCACGTTGCGGGCAGGGCAAATTGTTTTCAGGTTTTTTGAAAGCAGTGCCCGCATGCATTGTTTGTAAGCTTGATATTGGCAGCTTGGATTCAGGTGATGGACCGGCAGTGTTCATAATTTTAATAGCGGGCTTCATCGTCGCTGGAGCGGCTGCTTACACAGAGATTGCTTATGGGCTGTCTTATGTAGCCCATGCATTGCTCTGGGGTCCGCTGGCGGTGATTTTGCCGTTGATATTGTTGCGGCCATCTAAAGGCATAATGATAGCGCTGATCTACCGCAATAACGCGCAATTGGGGAAGCGGGCAGACGAGTAAATGTCCACAAAAACGTCTGCAGAACGCACCATTTCTATGATCCTGCCGGGCATATTCTCGCTCATCGGTATAGTTGTTTTGATTACGCTGGGCACTTGGCAAATGCAACGGCTTGCCTGGAAGCAGGATTTAATGACCAAAATCCAGGCCCGTACACAAATGAGTGCAATTCCACTCCCGCCGCAATCACAATGGGGCAAACTTGATCTGGGCGTTCTTGAATATCGCCCGGTGCGTCTAAAAGGCAGGTTTCTGCACGAACATGAAATGCCGGTTTTCACCCATGTGTCCAAACCAAAAGGCAAGTTTGGCGGAGCTGGCTATTGGATCATAACGCCGTTTGCCACTAATGGTGGGATTGTACTGGTCAATCGCGGCTTTGTGCCAGGGTTCATGAAAAATCCAGATGCGCGCTTGAAAGGGCAGACGAAAGAACTGGTTGAGGTCACAGGTTTGCTCAAGGCTAATGAGCGCATGGGATTTTTTACACCTGAAAATAAACCCCAAACCAATGAGTGGTATTATCGCAATGCCCAAGAGATGGCGCAGCATATTAGCCAAAAAAATACGGCCCCCTTCTTTGTCGATATGATCGCACCTAAGCCTACGGGAGGCGTGCCACAACCCGACGAGACCAAATTTACATTCAGCAATAAGCACTTGGGTTATGCTGTGACCTGGTATGCTTTGGCACTGTGTCTGGCAGGCGTGTTCGGGGCGTTTTTCCTCAAGTACCGCCAGCCTCGTTAACCCTTTGGCATGCAGCTCAGCAATGCGCCCTTGCGATTTTTGGGCATGACACGTAGTCTCGCGCCGCATTTAACACCGGGCCATGTCCCGGGACAGGGAAAACAAATACAGTGGTAAGTTATCTTTCAACACGCGGTGGCGACAAAAACCTTGGCTTTGCCGAGGTTTTGTTAAGCGGATTGGCACGCGATGGCGGCCTTTTCATGCCGGATGCCTGGCCGCAAATTTCTCCCGAGGAAATCGCTGGCTATGCAGCCAAACCCTTCGCTGAAGTTGCCTTTGATTTAGCGCGCCGCTTTGTTGATGGCGCCATTGATGATGCAACCCTGGAGCAGATGACACAAACCGCCTATAGCCGGTTTGATCATGCAGCTGTCGCCCCCTTGCGTGAACTGGCCCCCAATCAATGGTTGTTAGAGCTTTATCACGGGCCAACGCTTGCCTTTAAAGATATCGCCATGCAGTTTTTGGGTGTCTTGATGGATCACGTTCTAAAACATCAAGGCCGCCGCGCAACGATTGTGGGTGCCACATCGGGCGATACCGGGAGTGCGGCCATTGAAGCCTTTCGCGGACTTGAAACGGTTGATGTTTTTATTCTTCATCCCCATGGCCGTGTCAGCGAAGTTCAACGCCGGCAAATGACGACGGTGACGGACGATAATATTCACAATATTGCCCTTGATGGCACGTTTGATGATGCCCAGGCAATCGTCAAAGGATTGTTCAACGATCTTGGACTTAGAGACAGGATCGGTTTAGCGGGTGTCAACTCCATAAATTGGGCGCGGGTCATGGCGCAGATGACCTATTATTTTACATCAGCCGCTGAATTGGGCGCACCGGCCCGCCAAGTGAGCTTCACTGTTCCGACCGGTAATTTTGGCGATATCTTAGCAGGCTATGGCGCCAAACGCATGGGGTTGCCGGTGGACCGTTTGGTGATCGCAACCAACATCAACGATATCCTTGCCCGCACACTTGAGACTGGCGTCTATGAAGTAACTCAGGTGGTAGCAACAGCCAGCCCCAGCATGGATATTCAGGTTTCAAGCAATTTCGAACGCTTGCTATTTGATGCTTCAAACCGTGATTCAGCCTGGGTCACAGCTGCCATGGAGAGCCTCAAACAATCAGGCAGATTTGAACTTACACCTCAGGTTCTAAAACAGATTTGCAAGGACTTTGATGCCGGTCGTGCCGATGAAGCACAGGTGTCTGAAATCATGGCGCGCATTTATAAAACCACAGGCGTGATGGTCGATCCCCACACAGCCGTTGGTTTGTCTGTGGCAGAGCAGATAATAGGGACATCACCTATGATTACATTGGCAACGGCACATCCGGCAAAGTTTCCCCAAGCTGTGGAAGCCGCCACGGGTGTGCATCCTGAACTTCCAGCGCACTTATCGGATCTTTTTGAGCGGCCGGAACAATTTGAAGTCATTGAAAACGATCAATCGGCAATTGCCTCATATATTGAAAACAATCTGGCTAAAATCGGCAAAGGTGCCCGCACATGAGCACGCGCATCAGCCAATTACCTGGCGGCATGAGAATTGTCACCGAAAATATGCCGCATCTGGAATCAGTGTCCTTGGGCGTTTGGGCAGGCAGTGGAGCGCGACATGAAACGCCTGATCAACATGGCCTTGCACACTTAATGGAGCATATGGCCTTTAAAGGGACCAAGACCCGGTCGGCTTACGATATAGCAGAGGCGATTGAAGCTGTTGGCGGCGATATAAATGCTGCAACCAGTCTTGAAAGCACAGCATTTTATGCCCGCATGCTAAAGGGCGATGTTGATCTAGCACTTAATATTCTGGCCGATATTTTGCAAAACCCTAAATTTGCGCAAGACGAGCTTGAGCGTGAGAAAGCGGTCATTGCTCAAGAAATTGGCGCTTCACACGACACACCGGACGATTTGGTGTTTGAATTATTTCAAGAAGCAGCCTATCCGGGACAAGCGTTGGGGCGTTCAATATTAGGCACACATGAAAGTTTGCAGGGGTTTGATGCAAATAGGCTCGAAGCCTTCCGCAAGCATCATTACACCCAACCAAGCTTAATTTTATGCGCTGCCGGTGCGATTGATCATGATGAACTGGTGGCCCGAGCTGAAGAAGTGTTTGGCACGTTTGCACAAACACCATCGCCTATCGCCGAGCCGGCCCATTTCCATGGCTCAGATAAGCGTAAATCTCTGCCGTTGGAACAAGTTCATCTGGTGTTGGGTTTTGAAGGTGTGGCGTATAATAGTGAGAATATCTATGTGGCTCAGATATTGGCAACAATATTGGGCGGCGGCATGTCATCAAGACTGTTCCAGGAAGTGCGCGAGCGCAGGGGGTTGTGTTATTCGATCTTTGCTTTTTCTTGGAGTTTTGCCGATAGCGGTCAGTTTGGCATATACGCAGGTGCGTCTGAAGAGAGCGTATCTGAACTCATATCTGTTCTGGGCGATGAATTGCACAAGATCGGTGACGGGGTCTTGGAAAGCGAACTTGCACGGGCTAGGGCTCAAGCTAAAGCGGGCTTATTGATGAGTCTTGAAAGTTCATCCGCGCGCGCTGAGCAAATGGCGCGGCAATTAATGGTGTTTGGTAAAATATTCACCACGCAAGAGTTGATGGCAAAGATTGAGGCGATTAACGTGCAATCGGTGAGCAGCCTGGCGCAACAATTATTTGCTTCAGCCAAACCCGCTATTGGGGCGGTAGGCCCGCTTAAAAACCTTGCTTCTTATGATGAAATTACAACCCAATTTCAATAAACTAGAAATTCGTATATAAGAAGTATGACATTTTGAACTCAGAGACTAATAAGTGACGGCATAATGGTTTTTTTGCGTTCAGTCAGTCCGATAGAAACGGGTCCGGTGATTTACGCCGGAGAGATTTATTTGCGTGCGCCGCAAATGAATGATTATGCACAATGGGCGCACCTGCGCGAAGTCAGCCGTGAATTTTTAATACCCTGGGAACCTGCCTGGCCGAAGGATGATCTGGTGCGCAGTGCATACCGCAGAAGAGTGCGCCGTTACCAGCGTGATATACGTGATGATCGCGCCTATCCGTTTTTTGTGTTTAGAACCAGTGACGATGAATTTTTAGGGGGGCTTACATTAAGCAATATTCGCCGCGGCGTAGCACTGGCCTGTTCGCTTGGATATTGGGTTGGTGAGCCCTACGCCAGAAAGGGATATATGGCATCAGCCATATCCTCTGCGACCTCTTTTGTATTTGATACATTACGCCTTCATAGGCTGGAGGCTGCTTGCATTCCTAATAATCATGCCTCGATAAATCTGTTGAAAAAATGTGGATTTACAGAAGAAGGCTATGCGCGAGAATATCTTTTAATCAACGGCACGTGGCACGATCATAAGCTTTTTGCACGTTTGGCTTCTGAAGATATGCTCTAAATATAAATCATGATTTGTATGCAGCAGCGGTTGCGATATAGTCGTAAGCTGCAATGCGCTAATGCGTATAATTGTGCAGCAAGTGGTGATAGCAAGAATGGCGGGCGAATAGACCTTGAGATTAAAGTGAAGGTGGTGAGTTTCCGTATAATTTTAAGCCTTATGTGGTGTGTCCTGTTGGGTGTTCTAACAGGGGGCAATGCATTTGCGCGCGACATAATATCTTTGCCAAATGGGGCTGCCAGCCTGGAATTGGTCACAACACTTGAGCGCATTGAACAAGGTCAGCCGGAATTTCGCCTGCAAACAGCACCAGATGGCGCCGGTACCAGTTTTGAAATCATCGTAGATTCAAAAGGCCGCGGCCCCGTTTACCGGTGGATTGTTTTTGCTCTTCGCAATGTGTCCCAGCAACGCCTTGAATACCAATTGGTAACACAAAGGCGGGGGTTTTCAGGGTCTGGTTTTTACACTTCAAAATCTACGGCCCAACCAATTGTTGCTATGCGTGCCTCAACAGGTCCGCAACCTGCCATCGTAAAGGCGCAAGATGGCAGTCAGCAGGTCTCCATAGTTTTAACACCCGGTCAAACAATCACTTATGTTGCAGAAATATCAGCAGATTGGCCCCAAACGCTTACCTTGTGGAATAAGGCAGAATTACAAAAGCGTGGGATTCAAGAAGCCTTTCTTAAAGGGTTATTATTGGGCATAGCCGCTCTGATTGCGATTTATATTTCAACACTGTTTATTGTTCGCCGCCGGTTGATGTTTCCCATGGCCGCTTTGTTTTCCTTGTCAGCGGTTGCTTTCATCGGCGGCGAGTTTGGATTTTTGCCGTCCACTTTCGGTATTGTCGCCATAACCGACGAGGTCTTCCGGGCCGCGACCGAAGCTGTGATGTGCTTCAGCCTGTTTGGTTTTCTATTGTCCTTCTTGGAATTGAGACGCCGCGTGCCCGCCATCGGTTATGCGGTTTTAGGCATTATTCTGGCGACTTTTGGGAATGTGGTACTGAGTTTTTACATGCCGGTTTTGGCAACCAACACTGCCCGCATCGGCATTTTAATTGCGATTTTGGGAGGCTGTTGGCTGGTCTTCACTATGGCTCGCCAAGGATTGTTACGCGCTCAAGCGATTGTGCCTTTTTGGGGGTTCATAACCTTGTGGGCGTTTGGTGTAGGGGCTGCCACGTTAAACTTGCTGTCGCACAATTTGACTTTAGCAGCATTGATTGCAGGACTTGTTATTGTCCTGCTCACTCTGGCATTTACGGTCACCCAATTTGCCTTTACCGCCAATTTGATGAGTGATGGCGTTTATGATGATAGCGGCCGTAAAGCGCTTGCCCTTGCAGGTTCCGAGCAATGTGTTTGGGATTGGGATGAAGAGCGCAAACGGCTATTTGTTGGCCGCGAGATCGAAGCAATGCTTGGGCTATCTGCGGGCCACATAAAATCTGGTGGGACTGAAGCATGGGTGCAACTTATTCATCCAGAAGATAGAGCATTCTATATCTCGGCTGTGGACACTGCTATTGAACGCGGCCAGGGGGTGTTCTCGATAGAATTTAGAATGCAACGTGCCGACAGTACTTACCGGTGGTATTTGTTGCGCGCGCGTGCGGTCCCAAGCGATATTGGTCTGGCACAACGTTGCATTGGTGCTCTGGCCGACATCACCGCATTGAAAACGTCTGAAGAACGCATGTTGCACGATGCCGTGCATGATCACCTCACAGGCTTGCCAAATCATGCGCTGTTTTTAGACCGGCTTGAACGATCTATTTTGCGCATAAACCCTCAAGCCCCCATTCCCTTAGCCATTTTTGCAGTCGATCTGGACCGTTTTAAAAACGTGAATGATGGTTTGGGCCGCGCCATGGGCGATAGCTTGTTGCTGGAAATGAGCAGCCGTTTAAGCAAATTAATTGGACCACAAGACACAGTTGCCCGGCTTGGCGGGGCACAATTTGCCGTCATTTCGGTGTCAGTACCCGATGCTCGGGAGATTACCACAATGGCTGAGCGCATCCGCCGCGCCATGTCAGCACCTGTATTGCTCAACAATCGTGAAATTTATCTAACCGCCAGTATCGGTGTTGCGCGTTATAGCGAAGCAGGGGTGACGGCCCAGGAACTCCTTAAAGATGCTGAAATAGCGCTTCACTATGCCAAACGTCAGGGCAAAGATAAGATTGAATTTTTCCGTCCAAGCATGCGTGATGAGCGTGGAGCGCGGGTGTCTTTGGAAGCTGATTTGCGCAGTGCTCTGGAGAATAAAGAAATCGAAATTGCCTATCAACCGATTGTGCGATTAAGTGAAATGCGCGTTGCCGGTTTTGAGGCTTTGTTACGCTGGCAACATCCACGGCTTGGCTTGTTGGCGCCAAGTGATTTCATTGGAATTGCCGAAGAATCAGATTTGATCGTCGATCTTGGCCGGTTTGTTTTAGAACAATCAACCCGTCAGCTTGGCACTTGGCAGCGGGCCTTTACACCGAAGGATCCGGTTTTCATCTCCATCAATGTTTCAAGCCGACAATTGCTGACGGGGGCTCTGGTAGATGATTTGCAAGAAATTTTAGATCGTGCCGAGCTTGCACCCAATACTTTAAAGCTTGAAATCACAGAAACGCTCATCATGGAAAATCCAGAGCAATCAGTGAAAATATTGCGCCGCCTCAAAGAGCTTGGCGCCAGCCTGTCGATTGACGACTTTGGCACGGGTTATTCCTCCTTAAGCTATCTCCAGCGGTTCCCTTTCGATACGCTTAAAATTGATCAATCTTTCGTCCAGTCGGGCAATGCGAGCGCTGCAACCTCGATTATTATGGAATCAATTATCAAGCTCGCTGGAAACCTGGAAATGGAAGTGGTCGCCGAGGGTGCTGAAACAGCACAAGATGTTGAAATGCTCAAACAAGCAGGGTGTGAATTTGCCCAAGGCTTTTATTTTGGCCAGCCGATGTCCGCGAAAGAGGCGCTCGAATATTTCTCTGCCCGGGCAACCAAATGGGGCAAAAAAAGAGCTATCAAATCAGCTGAGACTGAAGAAGAAGCTGAGGTGGAGTTAGGGCTAGAGCCACAACAAACATCACAACAGCCGGTTGCTGAAGTTGAGGAGACCTTCGAAATAGAGACGGCCACCGAACCAGAGGCGATAGAAAAGCAGAACGCGCTCGAGCCCAAAGAGACGCCCAAGAAAAAGCCAGAAGAGATCGTGTTTTAAAGGCCTAACAAGGGCCCGCCTTACTGCAATAGCAAAAACACGGTATTAAGCACGGCCTGATTGTGAGGTTAGTTGGCCCGGTGTAATGCCTATTTTCGCCATCGCGGCTTCATATTTGCCACCTAAATCTGTTCCAAACAGCAATTGCTCATCGGAATCGCAATTCAGCCAGCCGTTTGATTGAATTTCTTGTTCCAATTGTCCCGGTCCCCAACCGGCATACCCCAAAGCCAGCATGGAACGGCGAGGTCCATCGCCCTTGGCAATTGCTCGCAAAACGTCAAGTGTGGCTGTAAGCCCCGTGTTTTCATCTATCGGCAAAGTGGCGTCATCGGAAAAATAATCCGCGCTGTGCAAAACAAAACCACGGCCTGTTTCCACGGGTCCACCAAAATGTACCTGAATATCTTGTGTGGCTGGGGGGACATTAATGCGGTTTTCTTCAGGGAGAATATGTAACCGCTCTAGCAATTCGGGGAAGGTGATCTCATCAGCAGATTTATTGACGACGATGCCCATAGCACCATCTTTTGAATGGGCACAAATATAGATCAGACTGCGCTCAAATCGTGTGTCCCCAATGCTTGGCATGGCAAGCAGCATTTGCGCATTGAGATACATGTCGTTAGGAAATTGGCCCATGGAATATCTCGATTCATTAGACATTAAATAAAAGTTTACCCACTATTGAGATGAAAGCAAGCTGTGTAGCGTTCCCGTTGTTAACGAAAGTTTGAAGAAGGCGGATTGAAGATATTGCCGTCAAAGCGAAAATATGAGCTAAAATGAGAACCATGAGTAATATTCTTGTTTCATCTAAATGCAGATTAATCGCGGCAGCACTTGTCATGGGCTGGCCAACAGCAGGGCTGGGCGCAGGTGCAACCAACATTTCTCAAACGCCAAATTCTGGCAGCTCCAGCTGGGATATTGGTCTTGCCTCCCAGGTCCGTCTTATTGCGGCAAAAACAGCGATTGCCCCAAAGAGCAAAGCTGCAAAGATAGGTGTTCAAATAAAGCTCAAGCCGGGTTGGAAAACATATTGGCGCACGCCGGGTGATAGTGGCGTGCCGCCGCAATTTTCCTGGAAGGGCTCTCAAAACCTTAAATCAGCAAACATCTTGTGGCCGGCCCCTCATTGGTTAAAAGACGAGTTTGGGGTTTCAATCGGGTATAAAAAACAGGTTGTATTTCCTGTGGAAATTACGCCTGTTGATGCAAGTAAGCCGGTCCATCTCAATCTGTCTTTGAATTATGCTGCTTGCAAAGAGGTTTGCATACCTGTGCAAGCTAAATTGAGCCTGAAATTGGTTTCAGGTTTTGCTGTTTCAACGCTAAATGCCGGCCTGATATCTCAATTCACAGCCCAGGTACCAAATGCAAAGCCTACAGTGCGTGACGCAAGTATCATCCGCGTCATAAGGGCAAATAAGCCAAAAACGACGATTGCGATAGATGTTAAGTCTGATCCAAAAACAACAGCCCCATCTCTATTTGTTGAGGGACCTAAGGATTATTATTTTAGCAAACCTGTTACAAGGCTTGCTCCTAAAGAAGGGCGGCAGCGTTATCTTGTGCGGGTTGACGGCCTGGATAAGAAAAAGCAACTCAAAGGCATGAAATTGCGTATAACGATCGTGGAAAAAGAACGTTCCAGCGAGCACGAAGTAACAATCCAATAGACCCCTAAATCTGAACATCATTTTGCGGACATGCTTTCTTTGGCCTGATATGCTAGTAACTCAGGTTTTTGGCGTATGACACAAACAACATTGTTTTTATGGAGACGAATATGGCAATTGCGATAGGTGATAAACTTCCCGAAGCAACATTCCGGCAAATGACGGGTGAGGGACCACAAGAAGTAACAACATCTGACTTTTTCACAGGCCGCAAAGTGGTTTTATTTGCCCTTCCAGGTGCTTTCACCCCAACGTGTAGCAATAAGCATGTTCCAGGCTTCATCGCGAATGCTGAGGCTATTAGGGCAAAGGGTGTTGATGCTATTGCCTGTGTATCAGTTAATGATGCTTTTGTTATGGGTGCCTGGGAGCAGCATTTAGGAGCTGATGGCGAGATCGTATTCTTGGCAGACGGCAACGCTGATTTCACCAAAGCAACAGGTCTTGAAATGGACGGTTCCGGCATTGGATTTGGCACACGTTCGAAACGTTATGCGATGGTGGTTGATGATGGCGTGGTTAAATCCCTTACCATTGAGCCAGCTCCCGGTCAGGCGGAAGAAACCAGTGCTGAAGAAATTTTGGCGGCGCTTTAACCCTCGAACTTAACAACTTCACGATGCCGAATAAGGTGCCATGCCCTGGCGTGCGAGTTCGTCTGCACGTTCATTTTCCGAGTGCCCAGTGTGGCCGCGCACCCAGTGCCAGCTCACATCGTGTGTGCTGATGGCTTCTTCAAGTTGGCGCCATAAATCTTCGTTTTTAACGGGCTTTTTGGCGGCCGTGCGCCAGCCACGTGCTTTCCATTGTTTAAGCCATTTGGTGATGCCGTCTTTCACATAGGATGAATCGGTATAAAGCTCGACTTTTGTGTCGAATTTTAAAGCATTCAGCGCTTCAATAGCGGCGGTCAATTCCATGCGGTTGTTTGTGGTGTCCTTTGTGCCTCCGCACAGCTCCTTGCGATGGTCCCCGAAAATCATAAGCACCCCCCAGCCACCTGGGCCAGGATTGCCCGAGCAAGCACCATCGGTGTAGATCTTCAAATCATTTTGTTTTGTCATGCAATGTTCAATCCTTAAGGATCAATGCCATAAGCGCGGGCTGTTTTTACACCGCGTTGGAAGCGTAGAATTTTAACATATTCATTTGGATTGTGTGGAGCCACCAGCGCGCCTTTAGGTGTGTTTATCCAGTCGTAAATCCGCGTCAAGAGGAACCGCATCGCAGCACCCCGCGCCAGAATCGGCAGGGCCTCATATTCGGGAGCAGTGATAGGCCGATACTGATTATAAGCGGACAATAGTGCGCGCGCCTTTGTGACATTGAACGACATATCCGCCTCGAAGCACCAGGCGTTAAGGCATATAGCGATGTCATAGGCAAAGGCGTCTGTGCAGGCAAAATAAAAATCGATAAAGCCTGAGAGCCGGTCATTTAAGAAAAACACGTTATCTGGAAAGAGATCAGCATGAATAACGCCTTTAGGCAGGCCTTTTGGCCAATTTACCTCAATGTCATGAAGATCAGAGTCAAGTTCGCTGTAAAGCCCGGGTGCTATAGCATCAACATCACTTTGAGAAGAGCTTTCAAGCAAGTTGCGCCAATTGCTCGCTGTCAGAGCATTTTCACGTGTCATGCCAAAATCTTGACCCGCAATATGCATCTGCGCAAGGCCGGCGCCAAGCATAGCGCAATGATCCGGCCTGGGTCTTCTGACCCAAACACCGTCAAGAAAAGTAATGAGTGCCGCCGGCCTGCCGGACAATGTTTTTAAAACCTTGCCGTCCCTGGATTTAACCGGCACGGGGCAACTGACCCCATTGGCGGCTAAATGGTCCATGAGCGAGAGGAAAAACGGTAAATCTTTCGCCGCCACGCGCTTTTCATAAAGGGTTAAAATATATTGGCCCTGATCAGTGCGCACGAGATAATTGGAATTTTCAACCCCTTCTGCAATGCCCTTAAACGAGAGCAAGGAACCGGCGTCATAATCAGCCAGAAATTCTGCAAGGGCCGCGTCGGAAACTTCAGTATAAACAGCCATAGAATTTATTCGGCCGCAGTTGCGCGCAACTCGCGCGGCAATTTAAAGGCAACATTTTCTTGTGCAGTGGTGATGATCTCAACACTAACATCGAAATGTCGTGCAAAAGCATGAACAATTTCTTCAACTAAAATTTCAGGGGCGGAAGCGCCAGCTGTAATGCCGAGCGTTTTGATGTTTTCAAAATAAGACCAGTCGATCTCGTCAGCTCTTTGCAACAAAACAGCTTTAGGACAACCCGAGCGCTCAGCCACTTCAACCAGGCGCTGTGAGTTGGAACTGTTAGGCGCACCCACAACAATCAGCGCATCGCATTTCTCGGCAACCGCTTTCACAGCTTCCTGCCGGTTAGTGGTCGCATAGCAAATATCAGCGCGCTTGGGCCCGGTAATATCAGGAAAGCGCGATGTTAAAATGGCAACAATTTCAGCTGTGTCGTCCACCGATAGTGTTGTCTGTGTAATGTAAGCAAGCTTGTTTTCATTCATAGGTGTAAACGTGCTTGCCTCTTGCGGGGTTTCTATCAGCCGCACGACATTATTAGGCAATTGTCCCATAGTGCCAATAACTTCTGGATGCCCCTTATGGCCGATAAGTATGATCTCAAAACCGTTCTGATGCATCCGTTCAGCTTCAATGTGTACTTTGGACACAAGCGGACAAGTGGCATCAAGGTAGAACATTTGACGTTTGGATGCTTGTGCCGGCACTGATTTGGGCACCCCATGAGCAGAAAAGATCACAGGTGCATCGCCTTCGGGTATCTCATCCAGTTCTTCAACGAAAATGGCACCCTTGGCCCTCAGATCATCAACCACAAATCTGTTATGTACAATTTCATGGCGCACATAAACCGGTGCGCCATATTTTTGCAAGGCCAGTTCAACAATTTGTATTGCCCTGTCGACACCGGCACAAAAACCGCGAGGCGCGCACATATAAATTTTTAAAGGTACAGCGTGTGTCATCAGCTTATATTTTCAAATCAAACCATCTGAATGTATAGAGAGTGCTAATCCTATGGATTGTCAAGGTTTGGAGAATGAACCTTGACTCGAAACTCATGCTCTCTAATATCTCAAGCGTGCTTGCGAATCTATCTAGCACATAATTTCAGATGATCCCTGCGGGAGAGAGCAGCCAAGAGCTGACGCCGAAGGAGCAACCGCCCCGGAAACTCTCAGGCAAATGGACCGCAGGGGGATGATACTCTGGAAAGCAACGTGATGGTTTAGGCCGGATGCGTTCACCGAAGGGGTAAGCACACAGCGCAATTCAATAAGCTGTGGGTGAATTCTCTCAGGTTCTGCGACAGAGGGGGCTGCTCTGCATCATAATTGATGTGGAAGGCCAACGTGATCGCAGGAAGAACCAATGAGTGTCAATGCCAGCCCCAATGAGACGCAAAACCTAAAGCAAACACAGCTTTATTCATTACATCTTGAGTTCGGCGGCAAAATGGTGCCGTTTGCGGGCTATGAAATGCCGGTGCAATATTCCACAGGCATTATGGCTGAGCATATACACACTCGTGAGAATGCCGGGTTGTTTGATGTCTCCCACATGGGTCAGGCCTCTCTTGTCGGTCCCGATCATGAAACAGTTGCGCGCGCTCTTGAAGCGCTAACGCCGGGTAATATTAAAGCGCTCAAGCCGGGCCGCATGCGCTACACCGTGTTGCTTAATGACAATGGCGGCATCATAGATGATTTGATGGTGACACGACCTGTCTCACCCGATGAGGACGGCAGGTTAATGCTGATTGTCAATGCCGCCCGCAAACAGGTTGATTATGAGCACATCAGGGCAAACTTGCCTGACGGTATTACACTTGAGACCGATGACACCCGTGCGCTGATCGCATTGCAGGGGCCTAAAGCTGCAGACGTGTTTGCACACCATTGTGACATTGCCCAAGAGCTGAAATTCATGGCGGCTAGCAACACGAAATTTGATGGCATAGCGTGCCACATCAGCAGGTCGGGCTACACCGGGGAAGATGGCTATGAGATTTCGGTCAGCAACGAGAATGCAGAAACCCTCGCACGTGCATTGCTAAGTGAGCCGGAAGTTCTGCCCATCGGTCTTGGTGCGCGCGACAGCTTGCGTCTTGAGGCGGGCCTTTGTCTTTATGGTCACGACATTGATGAGACCACCAGCCCTGTTGAAGCCAATCTTAGCTGGGTCATTGGCAAACGCCGACGCGAAGAGGGCGGCTTTCCGGGCGCTGAACGCATTCTGAAAGAACTTGAAAACGGACCATCTCGCAAGCGTGTCGGCATCAAACCTTCCGGCAGGGCGCCAGCCCGCGAAGGCGCTGTCATCAAAACGAAATCAGGTGAGGATATTGGAGTGATAACGTCTGGTGGCTTCGGGCCAACGGTTAAGGCCCCGGTGGCCATGGGATATGTCGCGACCGATCACGCGCAAACCGGTACTCAAATAGATTTGATGATCCGCGACAAGGCCCACGAAGCTGAGATCGTAGACCTGCCATTCACACCACATCACTATGCCCGACCCAAGAAATAAGGAGCAAGATATGACAACACGATTTACCAATGAGCATGAATATATAACGGTCGATGACAAGGGCATCGCCACCATCGGCATTAGCAATTATGCCCAGGAGCAACTGGGTGATGTTGTCTTTGTCGATCTGCCGGAAGTCGGCAAGGACATATCAAAAGGCGATGAAGCAGCCGTTGTTGAAAGTGTCAAAGCAGCCAGCGAGATCTACGCGCCGGCAAGCGGCGAAGTGGTGGAAATTAATGAAGCGCTTGAAGGCAACCCGGAAAGCGTCAACGCGGACGCACAAGGCGACGGCTGGTTTTTAAAGCTCAAATTATCGGATGCCGCCGAACTTGACGATCTGATGGATGAGGCGGCTTACCAGGAATATGTGAAGGGACTGTAGAGCTGATGCGATATTTGCCTTTAACTGATAACGACAGGGCCGCCATGCTAAGCACCATTGGCGTTGATAATATTGATGATCTATTTGCCGATATTCCCGAAGATGTACGATTTAAGGGACCACTTCCTCTGCCACGTCATGTAGGCGAACTTGAAGTTGAGCGCATATTGTCGCAAATGGCGGACAAGAATGTTTCTGCCAGCACGGTGCCGTTTTTCATAGGTGCCGGAGCTTATAAGCACCATGTGCCGGCCAGCATTGATCATCTCATCCAGCGGTCTGAATTTCTAACATCATACACGCCATACCAGCCCGAGATCAGCCAGGGAACATTGCAATATTTATTCGAGTTTCAAAGCCAGGTAGCTCTGTTGACGGGCATGGAAGTTGCCAATGCCTCCATGTATGACGGCTCAACCGCGTGTGGCGAGGCGGTGTTGATGGCGCATCGTGTAACAAAGCGGAAGAAGGCAATTTTATCCGGCACGCTCCATGCGCAATATCGCGCTGTCGTCAAAAACCTGTCAGAGTTTTCAGCCCACGAGATAGACGCACTAGCCCCTGCCTTCGGGGAGAAAGCAGACTTGATTGAGCACATTGATGATCAGACATCCTGCGTCGTTGTGCAAACACCTGGGGTCTATGGCAATTTAACAAACCTCACAGCAATTGCTGAGGCGGCACATGCCAAAGGCGCACTATTAATCGCTGTCGTGCCAGAGATTGTGTCGCTAGGCGCTGTTACACCACCGGGTGCCATGGGGGCAGATATAGTGGTCGCCGAAGGCCAATCATTGGGTGTGGGGTTAAATTTTGGCGGGCCTTATGTAGGCCTGTTTGCCTGCAAGCAAAAATATATTCGCCAAATGCCGGGCAGAATTTGTGGTGAAACAATTGACGCTGATGGCAAGCGCGGATATGTGCTGACGTTATCAGCCCGCGAACAACATATCCGCCGTGAGAAAGCGACGAGCAATATCTGCACCAATTCAGGGCTTTGTGCGCTTGCTTTCTCAATTCACCTGACATTGCTGGGCGAAAAAGGCCTGCGCCAACTGGCCGCCATCAATCACGCCAATGCGGTCAAGCTGGCAGATATGCTAAGTGAAAATCCAGGTGTAGAGCTGCTATCAGAAACATTCTTCAACGAATTTACGCTCAAAACGCCAAAGCCCGGCATTGAAGTGATTGATCAATTGGCCAAACGCGGCGTGCTTGGCGGCGTGCCGGCACAGCGTTTGGAACCGGACAGACCAGAGCTTGCAAACGCCATTATTGTTGCCTCAACAGAGGTGAATACAGATCTCGATCGCGCTGCTTATGTGAAGGCGCTTAAGGAGGTGCTGTCATGAGCTTGAACAAGCAAGGACGCCCAACAACACCGCAAGCAACAGAGCCCACAGAAATTCCCACCTTCACCGGCAATCAAGGCCTGGCAATGGAAGAGCCTTTATTGTTTGAGATCGGTCGCGCGGACGTGACGGGCGTCGATCTGGATGCGCCTGAAAAGGTTGAAAACCGGTTGGGAGGTTTAGAACGGCGCGATGAAATAGGCCTTGTTGGTTTGAGCGAGCCTGAAGCGGTGCGCCATTATGTGCGGCTCAGCACAAAAAATTATGCAATTGATGCGGGGCTTTACCCATTAGGCTCTTGCACGATGAAACATAATCCACGCGCGAATGAGAAAATGGCAAGGCTTCCAGGTCTTGCTGATATTCACCCGCTCCAACCTCAACAAACCGTTCAAGGGGCATTTGAGCTCATGGACACACTTGCCCAATGGCTCAAAGAAATCACCGGCATGCCGACGGTGGCACTGTCACCCAAGGCAGGGGCTCATGGCGAATTATGCGGCATGATGGCGATCAGGGCAGCCCATGATGCTAAAGGTGAAAAACGTGACCGCGTGCTTGTGCCTGAATCAGCCCATGGCACCAATCCGGCAACGGCAGCCTTGCTTGGTTATTCAATAGAGACCATCCCCGCGCGTGCAGACGGCACGGTTGATGTGGCCGAGATTAAAGCGCGTGTGAACGGTGATATTGCCGCCATTATGCTCACCAACCCCAATACATGCGGACTGTTTGAGCGCGATATTGTGGAGATCGCCAAAGCACTGCACGACGCGGGCGCATATTTTTACTGCGATGGGGCAAATCTCAACGCCATTATGGGCAAAACCCGGCCGGGCGACCTCGGGATTGATGCCATGCATATTAATCTGCACAAGACATTTTCAACGCCCCATGGTGGCGGCGGGCCGGGCGCTGGCCCCGTTGTCTTATCCCAAGCGCTTGCACCCTTTGCGCCTTTGCCATTTGTGGTGAGTGATAGCAAAGGTTTCAATCTCATCGAGCATCAAAACGGCGAGGGTGCCCAAAGCCTAGGTCGCATGACGGCTTTTCACGGCCAAATGGGCATGTTCGTGCGCACCTTGGCTTACATGTTGGCCCACGGTGGCGATGGTTTGCAACAAGCCAGTGAAGATGCCGTGTTGAATGCCAATTACGTGCGCACGCGTCTTAGAGATGTTATGAGCCAGCCATATGGCGACAGGCCGTGTATGCATGAAGTTCTGTTTGACGATGCGTTTTTGGAAGATACCGGTGTCACCACGCTTGATTTCGCCAAGGCGATGATAGATGAGGGCTATCACCCCATGACAATCTATTTCCCGCTGGTGGTGCATGGTGCCATGCTGATTGAACCAACAGAATCGGAATCAAAACAGAGCGTGGATTTGTTTTGCGAGACACTGCGCGATCTTGTGTCTGCCGCCAAGACCGGTGATAAAGATCGCTTCACCAATGCCCCGCGATATGCCCCGCGCTCAAGGTTGGATGAAACCCAAGCGGCACGTCACCCAATCTTACGTTGGCAGCCGGACGATACCACCCGAGCAGCTCAATAAAATCAGGTTGCAGTGTTTGCTAATTGAGCCGCTTTTTAAGCTCTTTGATGTTTGTATCAATCAGCTTGGAGGCATCAGCCTTTTTAAGTTCCGAGACAATCAAGTTCTCAGCCGCTGACACAGCCAAATCTGTTGCCGCCGCTCGCACATCTTTTAAAGCTTGAGCTTCAGCTTGAGCAATTTTATCTTCCGCGATTTTTGTGCGCCGCTCAATGGATTCAGCAAGCTTCTCACGGGTTTCAACAGCCAGCCGCTCGGCTTCATCCTTGGCTTGGGAAATAATAGCATCTGCCTCTTGTTCGGCATCGCGTTGTTTGCGTTGATAATCCGCCAGCATTGCCTGGGCTTCTTCGCGCAGCTTCTGGGCTTCTTCAAGTTCCACCCGAATGCCATCAGCCCTTTTATCAAGCGCTGAGGCTATCAAGCCAGGAGCTTTGAAATATACCAGCAGGGCGAGAAAGCCAAAGAAACTAACAGCAACCCAAAATTCCGGTGTTGAGAAAAAGTGAAACATGGAAATTTAGCTCCTGCTACGCGCTTGCCGCGTCAGCTTTTTTCATGGCTGCGTTGACTTTGGCTTTGGTAACTGTGCCACCAATCATCTCTTTAACAATAACACCGGCAATATCAGCTGCAACATCGCGCACTTGCGCCATGGCGGCATCCTTGGTTGCCCTAATGCTTGCTTCCGCCTCAGCCACCTTAACATCCAGCTTTGCTTCAAGCTCGCTGGCCTGCTTGTCGGTTTCCGCTTTAAGCGCCACACGGGTTTCTTCTGCAATAGCATGTCCCTTGGCGCGCGCTTCTGCCAAAGCCGTTTCATAGTCGGCTATGGCTTTTTCGGTCTCATGTTTCAGGCTTTGGGCCTGATCAAGATCGCTAGCGATTTTATCACGGCGCTGTTCCAACACCCCGCCAATGCGCGGAATGGCAGCTTTCGCCATGATGATGTAAAGCCCGATAAAACATATCGCAAGCCAAATCAGTTGTGGCGCCCAGTCATGAGCTTCAAGTTGAGGCATGTGTCACATCCCTGAAGAGACGGTCTGCCGATCAGCAGACCTCCCAAGCACAAGTTAAATGCTAAACGCCAAACAGCAGGATGAAGCTGATCAATAGACCAAACAAGCCGGTTGCTTCAGCAAGCGCAAAGCCGATAAACAGGTTTGTTTGTTGGCTTGCCGCCGCTGCAGGATTGCGCAGGGCACCTTGCAAATAACTGCCGAAAATATTGCCGATACCAACACCGGCACCCGCCATTGCAACAGCGGCAATACCCGCACCAATCAATTTTGCTGCATCTGCTTCCATTTTATTTCTCCTTAAATCCTAATTTGTGTTGTTGTCTGAATTAAACCAATCGCCATGCAATTAATGATGCGGGTGTAGCGCGTCGTTAATATACATGCACGATAAAATAGCGAAAACGAAAGCTTGAAGAAACGCAATAAGAACTTCAAGCCCGGTAAAGGCGACCATAACGGCCAGGGGCACTACGCCCATCCAGCCAAGCGCTACTACAAAGGCGCCAAAAACTTTAAGCATAGTATGGCCTGCCATCATATTGGCAAACAAACGCACAGATAAGCTAATAGGTCGGCTGAGATAAGAGATCACTTCAATCACGATCAATAACGGCAGCATAACGATGGGCACGCCATCAGGGGCAAATAATTTCAAATAGCCCAAGCCATTTTTGTAAAAGCCAAAAATAGTGGCGCCAATAAACACCGTCATAGCCAAAGTGAAGGTAACGATGATGTGGCTGGTGACGGTAAACGAATAGGGCACCATGCCGAGCATGTTGGTGGCCAGCACAAACATGAACAGGGTGAAGATGAAGGGGAAGAATTTGCGTCCCTCATTGCCCATGGTGTCGCGCACCATGTTGGCGATAAACTCATAGCCAAGCTCACCGACAGACTGCAGGCGGCCAGGTATAAGCTTACGTGAGCCGGATAGAAGAATGATTGAAATGACGGCAACTGAAATCACCATCCAAAGACTGGAATTGGTGAAAGACGCATCTATCCCGACAAACTTAATGGGGATATGCCTGACAATTTCAAATTGGTGCATCGGATCAAGAGCTAATCCCCCTTCGGCACCATGAGCTGCTTTTTCAGCCGCCACGCTTTGTCCCCTCTTAAATTCTTAAATCAGCCGCAGTAATTCTCAAATCCTGTCCACATTAACATGGGGACCATTATGGCTCTTTTGCATTCAGGCTTCTTGCTGTTCGAATGACGTTCAAAAGACCAGCCGCCACGCCGAACAGAAAAAATATGAGCAAGAATAAAGGCTTGGTTGACAACCAGGAATCCAAAGCCCAACCAATTCCAACACCGACAGCAATCGCTACAACAAGGTCCGTTGCAATCTTAAACGCAATACCAAAGCCTGAGTTTTTGCGCTCCGGGCTTTCTTTGGTTTTGCGCGCCTTTTGTGCGTGGGTTAGACGGTCTTCAAATTCCTCTAGCTTTGAGGACGTGCCCGACTTGCGGCGCTCGTCCATAACACTCTCCATGTCGTCATTCCAAGCCCAACAAGCATGCTTGCTCACACCTCGCTAAGCCGGGCGCACAATAGATCGGTCAACTAGTACTGTCAAGCTTGCACAGGCGCATTTAACCCATTGAAAAATATGGTAAAAATAGACGGGAAAACGCCTGTGGCAATTGGTCCGGCAAGGGAGGCTTCGATCTGTGCAGGAAAGGTGTGATTCTACTCAAATTAGCTCTAGCCAACTTCGCGGAAACGTTCTGCTGTTTCAAGGTCAACCGAGACCAATTGGCTCACGCCGCGCTCACCCATAGTGACGCCGAACAGCCGGTTCATGCGCGACATGGTCAGCGCATGGTGCGTGATGATCAAATACCTTGTGTCAGTGGTTTTGGTCATTTCATCCATCAGATTGCAAAACCGCTGCACATTGGCATCATCAAGCGGTGCATCTACCTCATCAAGCACGCAGATCGGCGAGGGGTTGGTAAGAAACACTGCAAAAATCAACGACAGTGCGGTAAGGGCCTGCTCACCACCAGACAGCAATGACAGCGCCTGTAAACGTTTGCCGGGCGGGCGGGCAAAAATTTCAAGACCCGCTTCCAAGGGATCATCGGCTTCAATCAATTCGAGCTTGGCTTCGCCGCCGCCGAACAGATTGGTGAACAATTGTTGGAAGTTTTCATTGACCGTATCAAAAGCCGCTAACAGGCGCTCGCGGCCCTCTCTGTTCAAACTGCCAATACCATGGCGAAGCCGCGCAATGGCCTTAACAAGGTCGTCACGCTCATGCAGCAAGCCGTCTAATTGTTCGGTCAACTCGACTGTTTCTTCTTCAGCCCTAAGGTTCACCGCACCAAGCCGCTCGCGTTCAGCCCGCCATTTATCAAGTCTTACTTCCGTCTCTTCGCTTGAGGGTAAGTCGCCCGATGCATCGAACTCCGCCGTCGCAGGAACCTCTTCTGGCTCAAGGCCAAGGGTCTCAGAAATATTAGCGGCAAAGTCTTCTTCCCGTTCACGTGCCGCTTCAAGCAGTGCATCAATGCGGGCCACAGCCTCGCGTGTTTCTGCCAGTTCAGCCTCGCTGGCGCGAGCCGTTTTGGTGAACTCGTTGAGTTTGGTTTCAGCTTCCACCAAACGGTCGGCGGCCTGTTTGCGCACGTCTTCAGCCTCACCCAAAGCATCAAGCAGGCGTTTGTGTTTTTCGGCCAGCTCATCAGGCAAACGCTGCAGGTTTTCACGTTCTTGGTTGAGTGTTTCAACCCGGTTTTGCAGGGTTGAAATCTGAGCTTGCGCATTTTGCGCACGCGCTTGCCATGAAGAGCGCTCAGTATCAATGGCGGCTAACCTTGTTTGGCGCATTTCAGCTTCTCGGGCCAATCCGTCATAGGCTGCCCGAGCCTGACTTACAGCTGCGCGATGTTCTTCAACATTTTGGCGTAATTGTTCAAGGTCACTATCAACAGGCGCTGAGCCATTGAGGGTTTCAAACTCTAGTTTAGCAGCTTCAAAATTAAGTTCAGCTTCACCAAGGTCTGTGCCTAGTCGCGCACGCGCTTCTTTAAGGGCGGCAATGCGCGCGGCCCGTTCGCTTAAAGCACGCTCTAATTGCACTTGCTCCGCGCGCGCGGTGCCAAGCGCATCATGGGTCTGGCGCCATATTGTGCGTTGTTCTTGTTCGTGGTTTTGTGCCTCTTGCACCCCGGCATGCACGGTTTCAAAAACCTGTTGGGCTGCTTGCGCAAGACTGTCAGCAGCTTGCGCCTGGATTTCAAGCTCGCCCAGCCGGTTACGTTCCGCCAGCCTGCGGGCAGCGGCAGTTGGCGCATCAGCAGCGGCCGTATAACCATCCCAACGCCATAAATCACCCTCGCGGCTCACAAGCCTTTGCCCAGGCTTAAGCTCTGCTTGCAGGCGCTTGCCCTCAGCTTGGAAAACGATGCCAATATGCTGCAAACGCCTTTGCAAGGCAGGCGGGGCCTGGACATGTTTTGATAAGGACACAGCGCCGCCTGGTAATTGCGTTGCGTCACTATATTCAGCAAGCCTGTCCCAGTGAATGGGGGCTGCATCATCCAACGGCACATTAAGATCTTCACCAAGGGCAGCACCCAGTGCCACTTCCCAGCCGGCAGCGACATTGAGAGCATCTATAACAGGTGGCCACAGATCGTTCTCATTAACATTAAGAAGTTTGGAAAGTGTACGAATTTCAGTGTGCAATTGTTGAGCACCACGTTGCTTAGTTTCAAAATCCTCGCGTGCCTCACCCTCTTTTTCACGCGCCTCTTTAAGCGCTTGTTCAGCGTCTAAAACGGTCACCTCAGCACTGGCGACATCTGCTTCCACTTGTTTGAATTTGCTGTCGGCTTGAACATGATCAGATGTTTGTTGGTATTGCGTTTTGCTGATCAACTCTTGATCCACATCGCTTAATTGCGCCTTAAGCCGCTCTGCACGCGCCATTTGCTCGTTCATGATGCGCTCGAGACTTGTTTGCCTGGCCTTGAGTTGCGCCATGGATTGTGAAGCTTCATCCAAGGCGCTTTCGTGTTCTTTGAGAGCGGCAGTAACGAGTGTCAACTTGTCTTGAGCATCTTGCGCGGCGTCTTTTGAACCAGCATCACTGGATTTCAAATCGCGCTCTTCTGTTGTGAGCTTCTCGAGAATTTCAGCCGTGTCGCGGATTAAATCGCGTTCACGGGATAAATCATGATTGGTTTGATCAAGTCTTGTTTGTAATTCGTCGCGGCGTTGTTGTGCGCGCTTTTCTTCCAATTCCAGGCTATCGCGCTCAACATTCAGTCTTTGCAAAGCGCTTGCAGCAATGGTTTCTTTTTCGCGCAGCTCTGGCAAAGCATCAGCGGCTTCGGTTTGTGCTCGTAAGGCTTGTGACGCAGCCTGGGTCCTTGTCCCCAGAACGCGACGCTGATCGTCCAGTTCAATCTGGGCTTCTTCAGCAGCCTTTGCCGCTTCTCTCCAGCGCAGATAAAGCAGAATGGATTCAGCTTTACGAATTTCTCCGGCTATTTTTTTATAACGATTGGCTTGGCGTGCTTGGCGTTTCAGGCCGGCAAGCTGGGTTTCAAGTTGGCCTGTGACATCTTCTAGCCGGGTAAGATTGGTCTCGGCCGCATTAAGCCTGAGCTGCGCCTCATGCCGCCTTGTGTGCAGGCCGGTAATCCCTGCTGCCTCTTCCAGAATACGCCGGCGTGCAGCGGGTTTGGCAGAAATAATCTCGCTGATTTGACCTTGGCGCACCAAAGCTGGTGAACGGGCACCTGTTGATGCATCGGCAAATAAAAGTTGCACATCGCGCGCGCGGGCATCCTTGCCGTTAATGCGATAAGCAGAGCCTGCCTCGTGTTCAATCCGTCGGGAAATTTCTATAATATCAGCATCGTTAAATGCGCTAGGTGCCGTGCGCTTGGCATTATCCAGAACAACAACGACCTCGGCCATATTGCGGCCAGGCCGGTTGGCGCTACCGGCAAAGATGACGTCCTCCATGCCAGAGGCACGCATGCTTTTGTATGAGCTTTCACCCATCACCCATCTGAGTGCTTCCAGCAGATTGGATTTGCCACAGCCATTAGGCCCGACAATGCCGGTCAGGCCTTGTTGGATGACAAGTTCTGTCGGATCAGCAAAAGATTTAAAGCCGGTCAGCCGTAATTTGTTGAATTCCAAAGAAGCTTGTCTCCAAATTGGTTGAGTTTGCCGGGTTGCCCACGGCAAACTCAATGTTTTGCTATTTTATAATCTCAGCAATGCGCTTTTCGAAAGCATCCAGGGTCGCATTGCCTCTCATAACTTTGCCATTGATGAAAAAGGTTGGGGTTGATTCCACATTGAATTTTTTGGATCCGATATCGCCAACCTCACGAACGGCCCGAGCTATTTTTTCGTCTTTCAAACAACTATCAAACTGCTCTTTAGTGAAACCTGCAAACTTGGCAATGTTGAAAAGAGCGGTGCGGGGATCACTTGAGCTTGACCATTCGCGCTGCTTTTTGAAGAGAATGTCGACAAAGGCGAAATATTTGGATTTGTCCGCACAGCGCGTCAGCATGAATGCTGCAAGTGATAAATTGTCGAGCGGAAATTCACGGAATATCAGCCGCGCCTTGCCGGTATCAATATATTTTTTCTTGAGCTCTTGGTAAGTCGTCAAATGAAATGCCGCGCAATGCGGACAGGTCATTGAGGCATACTCAACAATTGTAACCGGCGCTTTGGCGTCGCCAATAATATTGTCACCAAGAGGCCCGGGCTTAAGCAGCTCTTTTTCATCTGCTGCCTGGGCTTGATTGATAAACCGGCCGCCTGGTAAAATTCCGGATATTTTATCCAAAACCACACCGCTGCCTACAATGCCAAGCCCGCCTACAGCAAGCCTGCTCATAAATTTTCGTCGATTTAGTGTCACGTTATACCTTTACTACTAAATGTTGATCGGACTATACCCCCAGAATCAGGATAGCTCAATGGCATCATTCTTAGAGAAATAGAGCAATTCAGGGTTATTCACAATTCAGTGTGGTGATAGGAGCGCAAACTGTCCAAATTAGGGCCAGGACTCATTAATAGCATGCAATTAATGAGTCCTGACCCTAAGAGGTATGGGTCACTTTTTCAAAGGCCGCACACCTTGGCCGAGCTTTTGCAGCGCCGCTTTGAGGTCTTGATCTTCGATCTGATCAAGTGTTTCGCTCGCAGGTGGCGAAGTTTGAGGTGCCACATCCGCTTTGACAGGCTTTTCACTGTCACGCTTGGGCAAGGGTCCCTGGATAATTTTAATATCGCTTATGGCCTGATACCCGTAAAACCGATTAATCCGGTCAATAATTTCAGGCCCGCGATGTTGAATTTCTATCGCCCGTGGCCCATCCACTCGAATGGTCAAAATGCCGCTTTCGTAAAACCCTTGCTTGGGCATGCTTCGTCTGGGCCAGCGAATGCGCTCAGGGCTGGTATGGCGGGCAATCTCTTCACCAACAATGTCGGACCAATGTTCAGCCACGTCAGAATAAGCAAAGCCGAATTTTTCAAACGCTTTTTTGGTAATGTCAGGCAAAAACCGGGCGAGGCGATCCAGCCCGTAAATAGAATTTCTGCGCTTTTGTGCTGTGCGAGACATGGGAATAATCCACGCCTTTCTCATGACCGCTTGGTGTTATTATTGCGGATGCATCAAACAATGCGCAGTATAAGGACAGCACTGGTCCGGCTGCAAGTCTGGCGGCAATCGCTGTGTGGATAGAAATAAATCCGGGAAGACTAGAATAACGATGCGCCCCTCCTTAGCGGAACTTTTACTTGATTGGTATGATCGTGATGCCCGCGCATTGCCTTGGCGTGCCCGTCCAGGGGAATATGCCGATCCCTATCGTGTGTGGTTAAGCGAGATCATGCTGCAACAAACAACAGTGGCAGCCGTTATTCCTTATTTTAAAAAATTTACACAGCGATGGCCGCAGGTTGAAGATTTAGCAACAACGCCTTTGGATGATGTGCTGACCCAATGGGCGGGGCTTGGTTATTATGCCCGCGCGCGCAATTTGCATAAATGTGCGCAGGTCATATCGCGAGAACATGGCGGAAAGTTCCCAGACCAAGAAGCTGAGCTGCTCAAGCTGCCTGGCATAGGGCCATATACGGCAGCGGCTATTACAGCCATTGCCTTCGATAAAAAAGCCACTGTTGTTGATGGCAATGTGGAGCGCGTGATGGCCAGAATGCACAATATTCAAACGCCATCGCCAGCTGCTAAAGATGAATTGCGTAAACGAGCAGCAGCGCTAACGCCTGATATCCGCCCAGGCGATTATGCCCAGGCGGTTATGGACTTAGGGGCCGTTATTTGCACGCCGCGCAGCCCAGATTGCCCGCGTTGTCCTTGGGGGGGCCAATGTGTTGGGCTAAAAACCGGCGATGCCTCCAGCTTGCCCAAGCGCACGCCGAAACCTGTAAAACCTCAGCGACATGGTGTCGTGTTTTGGGTGGAAAGCGATGATGATTTTGTGCTGGTGCGCACGCGTGTGCCAAAAGGCCTATTGGGCGGCATGACAGAAGTGCCTTCAACGCCGTGGTTGGATGTGAAGGAGCAGGCCTATGACCCCAATCTCCATGCACCTATAACAATGTCCTGGCAGCGATTGCCGGGCACTGTGCGTCACACATTCACGCATTTTCACCTGGAGCTTGAAGTTTGGGTGGCCCAGGCTGGGGCTCATGAAAAAATATTATTGCCGGACGATGGCAGTGCCTGGCTTTGGGCTGATCTTGACCAGCTTGAGGATTATGCCTTCCCGAGCGTTATGCAGAAAGTCATCGCCCTTGCGGGTCATTCCGTAAAACAAAAGCGTGTTAAACCATCTCGGAACGCACTTGCTGGCGCAATAAATCAATCGGCTTGAGTTTGCCATCTGTTTTAAAGTGCCAATATGTCCAACCGTTACACGCTTCCAGTCCTTGAACATGCGCACCGATTTGATGGATTGATCCAGTGGCATCTAAACAAACAAGTGTGCCATCAGCGCGTACTTTGGCGGCATGGCGTTTATTGGGCGCATATAACACGTCGCCCGGTTCTAACAGTCCGCGTTCGACAATAGAGCCAAATGGAACTCTGGGAGCAGAGCGTTTGCTGGTTGTTACTTGCAGGCATTCTTCTTCAATTTGGGTGATAGCGGCAATTCGCTTATTTGCCACTTTGATATAATCTTTGTCGCGCTCAATGCCGATCCAGTTACGTCCCAGTCTCTTGGCGACAGCACCCGTCGTGCCGGTGCCGAAAAACGGATCAAGCACCACATCATCCTGATTGGTTGAGGCCAGGATTACCCGATGAAGCAGTGATTCTGGTTTTTGAGTGGGGTGGGCCTTTTCGCCCTTAGAATTTTTAAGACGCTCAGCACCATTGCAGATCGGCAGCAACCAGTCAGAGCGCATTTGCAGGTCCTCGTTGAGCGCCTTCATGACATCATAGTTGAACGTGTATTTTTTCTGATCAGAGTCGCGTCCAGCCCAGATCATGGTTTCATGAGCATTGGTAAAGCGGCGGCCACGAAAATTAGGCATCGGATTTGTCTTGCGCCAAATGACGTCATTGAGAATCCAGAAATCCAGATCCTGCAAAGCTGTGCCGACCCGGAAAATATTGTGGTAAGAGCCAATCACCCAAATCGCCCCATTGGGCTTGAGCACCCGGCGCGCGGCGGCGAGCCAATCTCGGGTGAAGCGATCATAGGCTTCAAAGCTCGAAAATTTGTCCCACTCATTATCGACGCCATCAACGCGGCTATTATTAGGGCGGGTCAGTTCGCCGTTGAGCTGAAGATTGTAAGGCGGGTCTGCGAAGATCATATCAACGCATTCAGCAGGCATGTCATTGAGAACGTCAATGCAATCTCCTGCAATGATTGTATTGTGTTTTTGCCCTGACTTCAGGCTTTTTGGGGACCCCATACTCAACCTCTATACGCATACCAACTCAACAAGCCTGTATTTTGAAGGTATAGGGTAAAGGTTCAATTAACTTAGAAAATCAATAAGTTAACGATTTGTTTAGCATGTTTTCTCTGGGTCGAGTAAAGCGCGGATTGGCTTGAAAGATCTGCGGTGATGTCGGGTGACACCAAATTGAGCAAGTCCTGATTGATGGGCCTTTGTGCCATAGCCCATATTGCGCTCCCAGCTATAGCTTGGGAATTGATCTGCCAAATCGCACATGATCCGGTCGCGCGTGACTTTGGCGCAGATTGAGGCCGCCGCAATCGACAAGGAACGCCCATCACCCTTGATAAGAGCTGTGCCGGGGCAGGGAAGCTTTGGCAATTGCCGGCCATCAACCAGAACATGTGCTGGAGTTTGACCCAGATTTTCAAGGGCCTGCTCCATCGCCCAAAAGGTTGCACGCAAGATATTATCCCGGTCGATGCGTTCAACATCACCAATGCCAATGCCGATTTGAGCGTGCGCCTTGAGCTGTTCAAAGAGCTGTTCGCGACGTTGGCTTGAGAGTTTTTTTGAATCATTCAGCCCGTCAGGTATCGCACTTGGGTCAAGAATAACCGCAGCTGCAACCACCGGGCCCGCCCAGGGACCACGTCCTGCCTCATCAATGCCGGCAATGGGCACAATCCCATCTTTGATCAAAACATGTTCGTGGGAAAAATCAGGAGTTTGAAGTTTTGCTTCTTGAGATTTCATGGCCGCCAGTTTGGCGCAATTGGGTGAATATTTACAAGTGGTCACGACAAGTTAGACCACAGGTAAAATTCAAAACTCAAACAATGATAATTGCGGGTCAGGCGTTGAGGGCCGCACAAACAGGTCTGTCGTTAAGCTGGCCGGATTTTTGTTAAGCCCCAAGCGCTGACAGGTCAGTTCAAACCGCCGCCCGATTGACCAGGCATAAGGGCCGGTGCCACGCATACGTTTGCCCCAGGTCGCATCGTAATCCTTGCCATCGCGCATGGAACGGATGAGTGAAAACACGTGATCTGCCCTGTCGGGATAGGTGGCTTTAAGCCATTCATGGAAGACATCGCGCACTTCCAAAGGCAGCCGCAACAAGACATAAGCCGCTCCCTGTGCGCCGGCCTGGAAAGCAGCTTTGAGCAGGTTTTCAATCTCAGCATCATTAAGCGCTGGGATAATGGGCGCAACCATGGCAGTTGTTGGAATGCCGGCCTTTGCAAGAGTGCTGATTGTGCGCAGCCTGCGTTGTGGTGTTGCAGCACGTGGCTCCATAGAGCGTGCAAGTTTCCCATCAAGCGTGGTAAGCGATATAGCAACTTTAACAAGACCTTGGGCTGCCATCGGCGCCAATATGTCTATGTCGCGGGTAACAAGCGCTGATTTGGTAACAATAGCAACGGGATGACGGAATTCAGCGAGTACCTGCAAAATGCTGCGCATAATGCGTCGCTCACGTTCAATCGGCTGATAGGGGTCCGTATTCGTGCCCAGAGCAATTGTTTTGGGCCTGTATTTTGGTGATGATAACTCACGCCGCAAACTTGTCGAAGCATTGGTTTTGGCAAATAGTTTGGATTCAAAATCAAGCCCCGGTGACAGGCCCATATAGGCATGTGTCGGCCGTGCAAAACAATAAGTGCAGCCATGCTCACAACCACGATAGGGATTAATCGATTGATCAAACCCAATATCAGGCGAACTATTGGTTGTGATGATTTTGCGCGTGGTCTCTTCGGTAACATGGGTTTGAAGGGTCGGCAGGTCTTCAAGTCCATGCCAGCCATCATCTATGCGGGCATATTGGTGCGGCTCAAAACGACCACTTTGATTGGTCTGCGCCCCACGTCCGCGCGCCTCATGGCCAATCACGCCATTGAAGTCGTCTGGTCTGATGCCCTTGTGGTCGGGCAGGGCTTGAGTGTTTAATATTGAAACCATGCACAAAGCATAAAACATAAATCAGAACAAAACAAGAACAAATTTATTTCAATAGAACCTTGGCCCATTTGTTTAGATGAATATGATAGAGCTCATGTTGAGCATTGTGATTCCAACTTTAAATTCGGCCGATGGCCTGGAGACCTTGCTAAAGGGTCTGGCTGAAGGCCGTGAACGCAATATTGTGGGCGAGATCATCATTGTCGATGGTGGCTCTGATGACGAAACGCGCCGCCTTGCCAACCATTTTGGCGCACGCGTGTTTTATTCAAAAAAGGGACGGGGTCCGCAATTGCGCGCCGGTGGGGAAGAAGCAAACGGCAAATGGTTATTATTTCTGCACGCAGACACCAGATTAACACCGATTTGGTTTAAGGCTGTTCAGCAGTTTATTGATGAAGGAAATGAGAATAAGGCAGCAGTGTTCCGGTTTGCATTTGACGACACTTCAAAAAGTGCCAAGCTGATTGAGCGCGGGGTCGACCTTCGCTGGAAGCTGTTTGGCTTGCCATATGGCGATCAAGGACTTTTGATTTCAAAAAAGCTATATCATGACATTGGAGGCTATAAGCCAATACCCCTGATGGAAGATGTCGACATTGTGAGGCGCATTGGCAAAAAGCGTCTTGAGTTATTGCCGGCCCGGGCTTTCACGTCCGCCATCCGCTATCAGCAATATGGGTATTTGTTGCGTGCAATGCGCAATCTTTGCATTTTGACATTATATTTTTGCGGCGCACCACCACGCTGGCTTGCAAAGCTTTATGGCAGATGACCCAGCCCTATATTCCAAAGCTTGTGATCATGGCCAAACGCCCTGCGGCTGGTCGCGTTAAAACCCGATTGGGGCGCGGGATTGGCCCGGCACGCGCAGCTTATTTTTACAATCATTTGCTAAAGGCAACCATGCAGCGTTTGGCGGGCGATCCGCGCTGGCAGACCTGGTTGGCAATAGCCCCTGACGTTGCTGTAACAGATGCTTATTGGCCGCAGCAATGCCAAATAACAGCGCAAGGGCCGGGCAATTTAGGTCAGCGCTTATCAAGGCTTATGAATGGTTTACCTCCTGGACCTGTGGTTATTATAGGCAGCGATATTCCGGGCATAACAGTGTCGGATATTGCCAAGGCCTTCAAGGCGCTTGGCTCGGCTGATGTGGTGTTTGGCCCGGCGCATGATGGAGGGTATTGGCTGGTGGGTCAGAAGCGTTTACCGCAAGTATATGAGCTTTTTGATGAGGTGCGGTGGTCAACAAAACATACGTTAAAAGATTCTTTAATCAATGCGTTAGGCCTTAAAGTCGCAATGCTGAGTGAACGTGTAGATATTGACGAGCATCAAGATTTTGCTAAGGCGGGAAACGCCGGGCGGCTTATTGTTTCTGCCGTTTAAGATGTTCATCCAGCCGCGGCATAATTTCGATAAAATTACACGGCATGTAACGATAATCGAGCTGATATTTCAGGATCTCATCCCAGCCATCTTTGCACGCCCCGGGCGATCCAGGCAGGGCAAATAAATATGTGCCACCGGCAACACCAGCCGTTGCACGCGATTGAATGGTAGACATGCCAATTTTCTCAAAACTTATCTTATGAAAGATCGCCGAAAACCCATCGATCTCTTTTTCATAAAGCCCCACAAAAGCCTCAGGCGTCACATCCCGGCCGGTTAATCCGGTGCCACCTGTTGAAATCACAGCATCAATGCTTTCATCATCAATCCAGGTTTTAAGCTGGGCTTGAATGACCTCAACATCGTCGGTCACAATGGCGCGGTCGGCAAGCCTGTGACCGGCAGCTTCTATCCGGTCAGCTAATATGTTGCCCGATTTGTCATCGTCCAGACTGCGCGTGTCCGACACCGTCAGGACAGCAATTGAGATAGAAATGAAGGGACGGCTTTCGTCAATCTTGGCCATTATTTTCTTCCGGTTTTTCGGGCTCAACGTCTGTTTGGGCGTCAAGCATGCGTTTTATTTCTAGAAAATCTCGCCAGGCAAGCCGTTTGTGTGCAGGTTGGCGCAGCAGGTAAGCTGGGTGCAATGTGGCAATCGCACGATATGTGTGTTCATTGGGTGGAAACTCCATCCACTTGCCTCTAAGCCGCATAATGCCGGTGGTAACCCCCAACATTTCCTTGGCGGCAACTCCGCCCAGAAATACCAAAACCTTTGGGTTCACTAGCTCAATATGCCGGTCAATGAAGGGCCTGCAAACAGCAGTCTCAGCCGGTGTTGGCGTTCTGTTGCCGGGCGGACGCCAGGCAATAACATTGGTAATATAGGCCGATGTGCGATCAAGCCCGATTGCAGCCATCATACGGTCAAGCAATTGGCCAGACCTGCCAACAAATGGCTTGCCTTGAATATCCTCATCACGCCCCGGCGCTTCGCCGATGAACATAACGGAAGCCTCGGGATTGCCATCGCCGAACACAAGGTTCTTTGCGGTTTTCTTCAAGGTGAGACCGTCAAAATCTTCCATGGCTTCGCGCAGTTCAACAAGCGTCTTGCAAGCGGCTGCGCGTTTGCGGGCATCCAGCGTATTGGCCTCGATGTCCAGGCTTGCGGCATTTGCAGTTGGCCGGGTGTCCTGGGAAGGCGCAGGTGGGGATGTAAGTGGTGCTTTTACAGGCGCTTTAATCGGCGTTTGTGCGGCAGGTTTCGGCCTGGCTGCTCTGGCCTTGCTTTCCTCAAACCGGTTTTGCGGCTCAGCAGCTATGGCCTCGTCAATGCCCATATCACGATACCACGCAAGTAATTGCGCCGCTGATTGCTTATCTTGGCCAGCCCCGTTCACCTGTTTGGAAATCCTTATTCTGCATACCATTAATTGGTTTCGCCATTAGTTGGCTTTGCCATTGTCTTTGCACTCGCTTGAATGGCATTATGGCATGTGAATAGTCCATATGGCGAGAGCTTGCACTTTTTAAACACTTAAAAATCACAATGCCTCTGGGGGCGGGAAGACAATATGACGCAACAAGAAAACTTTGAGCCACGCGAGGCAATGGACGTTGATGTGGTGATCGTGGGAGCGGGGCCCGCAGGTCTGTCGGCGGCCATAAGATTGCGGCAATTGTCCCAGGAACACGACCATGATGTCTCCGTAACTGTCTTGGAAAAGGGTTCGGAAGTCGGAGCTCATATTCTCTCAGGTGCTGTCATTGACCCATCGTCACTAACGCAATTGATCCCTGACTGGAAAGACAAGGGAGCACCGCTGAAAACACAGGTCAAAAAAGACAAGTTTTTGTTTTTGCGCGCCGCAAGCGCATTGCCAGTGCCGAATTTCCTCATGCCGCCTTTGATGAGCAATCATGGCAATTACATTATCTCTCTAGGCAATCTCACCCGTTGGTTGGCCGAACAGGCAGAAGCTCTGGGCGTTGAAATTTACCCGGGCTTTGCAGCATCCGAATTGGTGCTTAATGAGGATGGCAGTGTTAAGGGGGTCGCCACCGGAGACATGGGCGTTGGCCAGGATGGTGCACCTAAAGACACTTTCATGCGCGGCATGGAGCTGCATGGCAAATATACACTGATTGCCGAAGGCGTGCGGGGGTCGCTTGCAAAACAAGTGATCAAGAAATTCAACCTTGATGCCAAAAGCGACCATCAGACCTATGGCATTGGGCTGAAAGAGCTCTGGGAGGTTGACCCGGCCAAACACCAGCCGGGGCTTGTTATGCACAGCTATGGCTGGCCGCTAAAATCTGAGGATGCTGGGGGCGGATCATTTATTTATCATTTTGAAGACAATTTGGTGGCCGTGGGCTTTGTGCTCAATCTGAATTATAAAAACCCCCATATTTCACCGTTTGATGAATTCCAGCGTTTTAAGACACATCCCAATATACGCGATATGTTTGAAGGTGGGCGCAGGATTTCCTATGGCGCACGTGCGATCACGCAAGGCGGATTTCAATCTGTGCCAAAATTGAGTTTTCCGGGCGGGGCGCTGATTGGGTGCTCGGCAGGGTTCGTCAATGTGCCACGCATCAAAGGTACGCATAATGCAATCGCCTCCGGCATGCTGGCAGCTGAAGCGGCATTTGAGGCTATAAAGGCAGGCCGTGCCAATGATGAACTTGTGGAATATGAAACCGCTTATCAGTTAAGCAGCATTCAAAAAGACCTTAAAAAGGTGCGAAATGTAAAACCATTGGTCAGCCGGTTTGGCGCATTTTGGGGTGTTGTTTTGGGCGGAGCTGATATGTGGCTCAATACAATATTGGGATCGCTTTGGTCTTTGACGCTAAGTCACGGCAAGCCTGATCATGAGAGATTGAAGAAGGCACCTCAGGCCGAGCCGATTGACTATCCCAAGCCGGACGGCAAGGTAAGCTTCGATAAATTATCATCGGTCTTTCTCTCCAGCACCAATCATGAAGAAGACCAGCCGGTGCATTTACAATTGGCTGACCCCTCTATTCCGATTGAGAAAAACCTTGTTGAATATGACGAACCCGCCCAACGTTATTGTCCGGCAGGCGTATATGAAGTGGTGCTGGATGAACAAGGGGCCAATCCAAAGTTTCAGATTAATGCGCAAAACTGTGTGCATTGTAAAACCTGCGATATTAAGGACCCTGCACAAAATATTACCTGGGTTCCTCCGGAAGGTGGTGGAGGCCCGAATTATCCCAATATGTAAGAAAATTAGGGTTGCTGAGACCATCAAAAGACATTTTGTCGCTAAAGTGACTTGCAGAGCGTATAGAAAACATCCATTTTGAGAGAAAGTCGTATTAAACGAGCAATATGATTCAGCTTATGGCAGATATATTCAAATCAATGACCAATTTCAGAGCCTATAAACACCTTAAGGTGCTGGCTATACCTATGATCGCAGTGGGCTTTCTTGGAGGGCAGGCGGCATTTTTGCCTTCAACGACCGCATCTGCGGCTTTGGGCAATGATGAAACGTCGCTGTCAGGTGACTTTCTTGCCGGGCGATATGCAAGCCGCGTGCGCGACAATGAAAACGCTGTGGAATATTTTTCACGGGCGCTAAAAGAAGACCCTGAAAATCGATTAATCCTTGAGCGCACCATGCTGCTTCTGATTGCAGCTGGTGATTTTAACAAGGCTTTGAGGTTTGCAAACAGGGTCGTTGAATATAAAAAAAACCATCGCGCCGCTCGTTTGGTTTTAGCCTTAACCCACTTCCGCGCAGGACGCTATTCATCGGCACGCAAACAATTAAAACGTGACAGCAATGTGCCTTTGGCGAAGTTAACGTCAATTGTGATCACAGCCTGGAGCTACTTAGGCGAAGGCAAGCCGCAAAAGGCTTTGGAGGAACTTAAACGCCTTAAATCTACAAATAGTCTTAAAACATTTCGTAGTTTCCACAGTGCATTGATTGCCGACGTTGGCGGTTTGAAGAAGCGTGCGCGCAGAGCATATAAACAAGCTTACAAAGATAATGGCCGCTCACTGCGGGTCATTCAGGCTTATGGCCGTTATCTAGAGCGTAATGGCAAGCGCAAGGAAGCACTGGAGATTTATAAAAAATTTTTAAAAACAAATCCCACTCACGCCCTCGTGCTAACGGCTGTGAAACGCATACAAGATGGTAAAAAGCCAAACCGCCTGGTAACGAACGCCAAAAGCGGAGTGGCAGAATTAATGTTTGGTATTGCCAGCGTCCTGTCTGACGAAGCCGGTATCGACATTCCCTTACGTTTCACCCAGCAAGCTTTGTATTTGCATCCTAAATTCGTTTTAGCCCAAGTGCTCAAAGGAGATATTTACGGCGAGACCAAGCGATATGAAAAAGCCATAGAGGCTTATAAGCTTGTGCCGGCATCTTCACCACTCAAACGAAATAGCGACATTCAATTAGCCAATAATTTAAACAAGTTGGAGAAAGTTGACGAAGCGCGCCATCAACTAGAAGAGGTTATCAAGCGCTTCCCTAATGACTATGAACCAATAGTGGTTATGGCTGATCTATTGCGATCGCATTCCAAATTTAAAGAGGCGGCCGTCTATTATACCAAGGCGATAGACCTGATTAAAAATTACGAAAAGCGCCATTGGTTGTTATTTTATCATCGCGGCATTTCTTATGAGCGTTCCAAACAATGGCCGCCTGCCGAAAAAGATTTTAAACAAGCGCTTAAACTTAATCCCAACCAGCCTTCGATTTTAAACTATCTGGGATATTCCTGGGTGGAAAAACGGCTGAACCTTAAAGAAGCGATGGCAATGATCCGCAAAGCGGTCGAGTTGCGTTCGGGCGATGGCTATATTGTTGACAGTCTCGGCTGGGCTCATTTCCAGTTAGGTGCCTTTGACGAGGCGGTGAAAGTGCTTGAGCGTTCAGTTAGCTTGCGTCCCGATGACCCGGTGATCAACGACCATTTGGGCGATGCCTACTGGCGTGTCGGGCGTAAATTAGAGGCAAAGTTTCAGTGGAGCCATGCACGTGATCTCAAACCAGAATCTGATGTCTTAAAAAAGGTCTTGGAAAAGTTGAAACGCGGCCTCGATACCTCAAGCACGAACGCTAAAACAGATTAGGTCAGTTGGCACTTGGTTAAACCCCAAAAACAAGAGCTCGTTACTGAGCGCGCCAGTGCCAAAATCAATCTGAATTTACACATCATCGGCAGGCGCCGTGATGGCTTTCATATGCTCGAAAGCCTGGTGGCTTTTGCCGACATTGCAGATGTCCTGACATTTTCCCATGCCGGCCAATTTACGCTCTCCCTATCTGGGCCGTTCGCTAAGGATCTTGAAGGGGTTGGTACCAATCTGGTCCTTGAGGCGGCCCAAGCTTTAAGCGATGGATTTTCAGATTTGCTACCAGGTGCTGATATAAATTTACAAAAAAACTTACCCCTGGCCTCAGGCATTGGCGGCGGCTCAGCTGATGCAGCAGCCACTTTGCGCGGCTTGCTAAACCTTAATGAGACCCAAATATCCCCAGCGGCTCTGGTGCAAGTTGCAGCGTCATTGGGGGCTGACGTGCCCGTTTGCCTGTTGTCACAAGCAGCGTTTATTTCAGGTACAGGCACGCTTGTCGAGCCAATGAAAGCGGCTCTGCCCGAGCTTTATGTGGCCTTGGTTAATCCAGACATACAAGTGTCCACAAGTGATATTTTTAACGCCCTTGGCCTGGAGCCCGGCAGTGCTGAGCACATAACCGAACCAATTGCTGGACCAAAGCCGTTTTTAAATGCGCAAGAAATAGTGGCTTACCTCAAAGAAACCCGTAATGATTTAGAGCCCATAGCAGCGCAAATGGTGCGCGAGATTGATGATGTGCTTGAAATTTTATTCGCACAAAACACGTGCTTGCTTGCGCGCATGTCCGGCTCGGGTGCTACCTGTTTTGGCCTGTTTGAAACACACGATGAGGCAGCTAGTGCTGCCCAAAACATCAAATCCGCCAACCCCAACTGGTGGACGGCGCATGGTAGGCTTATGTAGCAGGCAAAAACCTTATTCCCAACTGTGGATCAATCCAGATGGAGCAGCATAGCTGCGACTAGGGCCGACTGGCCCTCGTGCCGGTCAGGCACGCGCCCGCGCAGGCCAGCGCGAAGCGCGGTGCGGCCGTGAGCGAGATAGCCGCCGCGCCACAAGCTAGCCCCTATCCGGATTGTGGGGTGCGGCAAGTATCAAAATTCCCGTATTACTCACGGAGCAGCATAGCTGCGACTAGGGCCGACTGGCCCTCGTGCCGGTCAGGCACGCGCCCGCGCAGGCCAGCGCGTAGCGCGGTGCGGACGTGAGCGAAATTAATGCGCCCGGTCGATGCAGAAATCAACCGCTTGGATCAGCGCGCGTTTAAATGCGCAGTCATCAAATACAGACAAAGCTTGCTTGGCCTGGTTGCCATAGAAGCGTGCGCGCGCAATTGTTTCTTCAAGCGCCTTATATTTAGTCATCAACTTGAGGGCATGATCAAGGTCAGCAGGCGCCTGATCAAGCTCATGTAAACTGCGTTGCCAAAATTCCCGCTCGTCTTGAGTGGCGTTTTGCAGGCACAAAATAATCGGCAAAGTCATTTTACCTTCGCGGAAATCATCACCAACAGATTTACCAAGCAGAGCTTGTTCGCCTGAATAATCAAGAGCATCGTCAATCAATTGAAAAGCAATCCCCAAAGCTTCGCCATAGGTATTGAAGGCAGCACGCTCTTGTCCATTGCGGCCAGCGATCACAGCGCCGACTTCGCATGCTGCTGCAAACAGAGCTGCGGTCTTGGCATTGATCACCTGGAGATAAATGTCTTCTGAGGCGTTAATGTCCTGCGCTGCACTTAGCTGCATAACTTCGCCTTCTGCAATGACAGCCGCCGCATTTGATAAAATGGCCAGCGCGTCAAGTGAGCCGGTCTCAACCATCATTTTGAAAGCCTGGCCGAGCAGAAAATCACCGACAAGAACGCTTGCTTCATTGCCCCACACCATGCGGGCCGCAGCTTTGCCGCGCCTGACTTCGCTTTCATCAACCACGTCATCATGCAGCAATGTGGCTGTGTGCATAAATTCAACGCTTGCCGCCAATTTAATGTGGAATGGGCCTTCATAGCCGCACATTTGGGCGGCAGCCAAAGTCAGCATGGGACGCAGACGCTTGCCGCCTGAATTGATCAAATGGCCCGCCACTTCCGGAATCATCTCAACATCTGATATAGCACGGCTGAGGATTTCCTCGTTCACACGCACCATGTCATCAGCCACAAGGGCAATGAGCGGCTCAATGCTGGCGTCTTGCGAAGGCGTTTCCGCCAGATCTGGAGCGCCCATAGGCTAAGTTCCTAAAATTACAATCATTATTGTGCCAAAATTGGTGGCGATAGGCAATATGGTCAAGAGCACCATTGGCGCAACACGTTTCTTTGTTTAGGGTCAAGGCTCTAGAGTGCGAGCGTACTAAAACATTTGGGATTGGACATGAAAGAATTATTGCGCACCAATGATATGGTTTTAATTTCTTATATAGAAAGTGTGCTTGCGGGTGCAGACATAGGCCATGTGGTATTGGATGGCAATATGAGTGTTATGGAAGGGTCGATTGGTGTTTTACCGCGTCGTGTGATGGTGGACGAGGAGGAGCTTACGCGTGCCTACAGTCTGCTTGATCAATTGGAGGTCGAGTATGATCGCTAAGGCACTGGCAGATAGCACCCCAAAACCAGGATTTGATGTCACTGAGGACGCTTTTTTAGAAGGTGCTGTCAGCGCTTTCCAGCCCAGACAGGGGTATCGCGCAGGCATAGATGCAGTATTCTTGGCTGCCAGCATTCCAGCAGTTCCGGGACAAAAAATACTGGAACTGGGCCTGGGATCAGGCATTGCAGCACTTTGTCTGATCGCACGCGTTCCCGGCGTGACTGTCACGGGTCTGGAATTACAGGCTGACCTTTGTGAATTGGCCAGGACAAATGCGCAGCATAATAAATGCAGTGCTGCTCTTGATGTTATTGAAGTTGATATTAAATCCGGCGCTCATGCCCTTGAGATAATGGGCCTGCAACAGGCCAGTTTTGACCATGTTTACGCCAATCCGCCATTTTATGATGAAGCCTGTGTTCGCCGATCACCCGATCAAAGCAAGGCACAAGCGCATAGTTTCGCCCAAGGTGATCTTGAAACATGGGTCAAACTCATGGTTGGCATGGCTGCTCCAAAAGCAACGGTCACACTTGTTCATCGTGCCGATAAATTGGATGAAATTTTAAACTTATATAATCGCAGACTTGGTGGTGTCATCGTAACCCCTCTTCATTCCGAAGCAGACCAGCCAGCCACCAGGGTTATAGTTCAGGGCATTAAAGGCTCGCGCGCGCCCCTGATACTCAATCGCGGTTTTGTTCTGCACAAACAGGGCGGAGATTTCCGTGATCAGGCAAAAGCAATTTTGCGCAAAGGTGCTGCATTTGCTATGCAGCAGGCTGATTGATCTTGTGTTTGCGCCTACGCATAATTATCTAGGGCCCAGACCCTGACAAAAACAGTTTTGTAATCATAAGAAGTTTTTATCTCATGTTAAAATTCTTGCTTCCCAAGCGCTGGCGCAAAGATAAACCCCTGGTGGCTGTTGTGCGGCTCGTGGGGGCCATTGGCATGGTCTCTCCGCTCAGGCCAGGCCTGTCACTAGCTGGCATTGGGCAAACGCTGGAACAAGCCTTTAAAATACGCAGCGCCAAAGCTGTCGTCCTCGCGATTAATTCTCCGGGGGGCTCACCTGTGCAATCAACTCTGATCCACAACCGCATTCGGCAATTGGCTGAGAAGCATGAAAAACCGGTCTATGTGTTTGCTGAAGATGTAGCTGCTTCCGGCGGTTATATGCTGGCCTGTGCCGGTGATGAAGTCTTTGCCGATACAAGTTCGGTCATTGGCTCTATTGGCGTTGTTTCAGCAGGGTTTGGCTTTACAGAGGCTATCAAAAAACTCGGCATTGAGCGGCGTGTATACACAGCAGGTACAAAGAAAACCATGCTTGATGCGTTTAGCAAGGAAAACCCCGATGATATCAAACGGCTGAAAGCCCTGCAAAAAGAGGTCCATGACGCCTTTATCGGGCTTGTTAAAGCGCGGCGTGGCGACAAGCTCAAAGGTGCTGATAACAAATTGTTCACTGGTGAGTTCTGGGCAGGTGGTCAGGCTTTAAAGCTGGGGCTGATTGACGGCATTGGTGACATGCACACCATCATGAAAGAAAAGCTGGGCGATGAAGTCCGCTTTAAGGTGCTGGGCCAGGAGCGTGGCTGGTTGCGGCGCAGGTTAGCTGGGTCAAATGGTACAGCCCCCAATTTCGCGGGGCTCATGTCATTGGCCCGCACATCTCTGGCAGATGATGCCATTTCAGCCCTGGAAACCCGAATTTTATGGCAACGCTTTGGTCTTTAGTCAAAAAGCACGGCTCATCGCAAGTCACATTCTTGACCCATGGGTGCAGCAAGACTAGGGTGCGCGCGAACGTCAGATAATTTCCGTGAGTCGAAGGCCAAGGCCAGCGTCATGAGCGCCAAGTCATCTAAAAAAACCGCACGCCAACTATCACCCGAAAACTCATTTCAGGGATTGATCCTAACGCTGCAAAATTATTGGGCGGAATATGGCTGCATCATCCTCCAACCTTATGACATGGAAGTGGGAGCCGGCACGTTTCACCCAGCAACTATCTTGCGGGCATTAGGCCCCAAGCCCTGGAACGCAGCCTATGTGCAACCTTCAAGGCGACCGACAGATGGCCGTTATGGTGAAAACCCTAATCGTCTGCAGCATTATTATCAATATCAGGTTGTGTTAAAACCATCGCCAGATGACATCCAGGAGCTTTACCTCAAAAGCCTTTATGCCATCGGCATTGATTCAAAGAACCATGATATCCGCTTTGTTGAGGATGATTGGGAAAGCCCGACGCTTGGCGCCTGGGGGCTTGGCTGGGAGGTTTGGTGTGATGGCATGGAAGTCTCACAATTTACATATTTCCAACAAGTTGGCGGCATTGATTGTCACCCCGTCACAGGCGAGCTGACCTATGGGCTTGAGAGGCTCGCCATGTATGTCCAGGGCGTGGACAATGTCTATGACCTTAACTTCAATGGCGGTGAAGGCGACAATCGCGTGAGTTATGGTGATGTGTTCTTGCAGGCCGAGCAGGAATTTTCCCGCTATAATTTCGAGCACGCAGATACCCAGACATTGTTTCGTCATTTCGCCGATGCCGAGAAAGAATGCCAAGCTCTCCTGACAGCAGGTGATAATGGTGACACACATGAAATGGCACTACCGGCATATGACCAATGCATCAAAGCCAGCCATTTTTTCAACCTGCTAGATGCGCGTGGGGTGATTTCGGTCACTGAGCGGCAATCTTATATTTTGCGCGTGCGCACCTTATCCAAAGGTTGTGCTGAAGCCTGGCTGAAAACAGCGGGAGGCGGCGCCAATGCCTGAACTTCTGCTTGAACTATTTTCAGAGGAAATTCCATCTCGCATGCAGGTAAAGGCGGCGGACGATCTTCAAAAGCTTGTCACAGATGCGCTGGTGGAAGAGGGGCTTGTTTATGAATCAGCTCGCAGCTTTGCAACGCCGCGCCGGTTAACGCTGATGATCGACGGTCTGCCTGCCAAACAGCCTGATATCAAAGAAGAGCGCAAAGGCCCACGTGTCGGCGCGCCTGAAAAAGCCCTTGAAGGTTTTATGAAGGCTGCTGGCTTAACAGACATCTCCCAGGCACAGGTGCAAGAAGACAAGAAGGGTGATTTCTACGTGGCGGTCATTGAGAAGACCGGCGCTGCAGCGCAAGACGTCATTGCCAAAATCATACTTGATGCGATCAACAATTTTCCCTGGCCCAAATCTATGCGTTGGGGCGCTGGTGAGTTGAAATGGGTAAGGCCCTTGCAATCCATCCTGTGCACTTTTGATGGTGAGATTGTGCCGCTTGAGATTAGTGGCACAAAAAGCGGCAATGAAACTTATGGCCACCGCTTCATGGCGTCTGACGCAATCTCAGTAAAAGGTTTTGAGGACTATGAAGCGGCCCTTGAAAAAGCCCATGTGGTGCTTGATCCTGTCAGACGTTATGACATTATCCTGCATGATGCCAAAGACCTAGCACTTGCTGCTGGTCTGGAGCTTATTGAGGATGATGCGCTCTTGAAAGAAGCAGCGGGCCTTGTCGAATGGCCCGTGGTCTTGTTGGGAACGTTCGATGAGACCTTTCTTGATGTGCCTCCCGAAGTCATCATCACATCGATTAGAAGCCATCAAAAATGTTTTGCCCTGCGTGATCCTGGCACCGGCAAACTCGCCAACAAGTTTCTTTTGGTCTCAAACTTGATAGCTGCAGATGACGGTAAGGCGATCGTGGCGGGCAATGAGCGGGTGATTGCAGCACGGCTATCTGACGCCAAATTCTTCTGGGACCAGGACAAGAAGCATACGCTTGAAAGCCGATTGCCAAAACTCAATGATCTGATTTTCCACGCCAAGCTCGGCACCGTGCATGACAAGGCCCATGCCATTGCCAAGCTTGCGATGGCACTAGCAAAATTTATACCCCATGCAGATACAAGCCGATGTGAACAAGCTGCATTGCTGGCCAAGGCGGATCTGGTCACCAATATGGTTGGCGAATTTCCGTCATTACAAGGCTTGATGGGCCATTATTATGCCCGCAATGACGGCTTGCATGAATTCATTTCAAACGCCATTGCCAAACATTATGCACCACTTGGTCCATCAGATGCCGTGCCTACAGAGCCTGCAGAAATTGTAACAGCCCTGGTGGATAAATTTTATAGCCTGGTTGGCTTCTTCGGCATTGATGAGCGCCCCACCGGATCACGTGACCCCTATGCGCTCAGGCGTTCAGCACTTGGTATCATCCGCATTGTTCTGGAAAACAAGCTGCGGCTCAACCTCATGGAATGGTTCACCCAAACCACAGAGGTCTATCGTGACATCGGCGAGAATGTCACCAAAAATTGGACGCAGGACTATGACGTCAATGTCGAATTGCTGCTGTTTTTCGCTGACAGACTTAAAGTTTACCTTAGAGATCAGGGCATCAAACATGACCTGATTGATGCGGTGTTTTCCCTTAAAAATCAGGATGATTTGCTCATGATTGAAAGTCGCGTCAAGGCGTTGAATCAATTCCTTAAGACCGAGGACGGCCAAAACCTGCTTGCGGGCTATAAACGCGCGGTCAATATCGTACGCATTGAAGAAAAAAACGACGGCCCAGGCATTGAGTATTCCGGTGACGTTGATCCAAAATTCTTCGAGCAGGACGAAGAGCGTACCCTGCACGCTGAATTACAAAAAGCCAAAGAGGCCGCACTTGACGCCTTGGACAAAGAAGATTTTACAGGTGCTATGGCCGCCATGGCACCACTACGCGCTCCGGTTGATGCATTTTTTGACGCGGTTACGGTCAATGCCGACAATCAGATTGTGCGCCGCAATCGTCTGTGCCTATTGAACCAGATAAGAGTGACACTTGGTCGCGTTGCTGATTTATCCAAAATAGAAGGATAAAACTCGCCATGTCTTCAACCGATGAGAAATGGGTCTATTTCTTTGGTGATGGTGTTGCCGATGGCACAGCTTCCAAGAAAAACCTGTTGGGCGGCAAGGGGGCAAACTTGGCCGAGATGTGTAATCTGGGTCTGCCGGTGCCGCCGGGTTTTACCATCACCACAGAAGTCTGTGCGGCATTTTACGAGGCTGATAAACATTATCCTGAAAGCCTTAGTGCCCAAATCGATGAGGCCCTGGCAAAAATAGGCACGCTTGTGGGGGCGTCCTTCGGCAGCAAGGACCAACCACTCTTGGTTTCCGTGCGTTCCGGCGCGCGCGCCTCAATGCCCGGGATGATGGACACTGTGCTTAATCTTGGCCTCAATGATGAAACGGTCGAAGCCTTGGCCGACCAGGCAAATGACAAACGTTTTGCCTATGACAGTTATCGCCGTTTCATTCAGATGTATTCAAATGTGGTCATGGGTGTTGATCACGACCATTTCGAAGATATTCTAGATGGTTATAAAGATGGCAATGGCCATGTCCTCGACACCGATTTAAGCGCTGACGATTGGCGCGAAATCATCAAAAGCTATAAGGCTTGCGTCGAAGAGCATTTGGGCAAATCATTTCCGCAAGATGTGAAAGAACAGCTCTGGGGTGCTGTCACCGCCGTGTTCGGATCTTGGCGCAACCAACGGGCCGAAACCTATCGGCGCTTACACAACATTCCAGAAAGCTGGGGCACAGCCGTTAATGTGCAGGCCATGGTGTTTGGCAATATGGGAGATAGCAGCGCCACAGGTGTGGCATTTACCCGCAATCCATCAACCGGCGAAAAGGCGCTTTATGGCGAATTTCTCGTTAATGCCCAAGGCGAAGATGTTGTTGCTGGCATCCGCACACCGCAAAACATCACCGAAGCCGCGCGCATTGAGGCAGGCTCTTCAGATCCATCATTAGAACAGCTCATGCCGGAGACGTTTGCAGAGCTCAAAGCCATTTATGAAAAGCTTGAGGGCCATTATCGCGACATGCAGGACCTGGAGTTCACCGTTCAGGATAATAAGTTATGGATGTTGCAGACACGCTCAGGTAAGCGCACAGCCAAAGCTTCCCTTAAAATAGCCGTTGATATGGTTGCCGAAGGTTTGATCACTCAAGAAGAGGCCATCGGCCGCATTGACGCGGCATCGCTTGATCAATTGCTTCACCCAACCTTAGACCCAGATGCAGAACGTAACGTGATTGCTGTTGGTCTGCCTGCATCCCCCGGTGCAGCCTCTGGCGAGATTGTGTTTAATTCCAACGAAGCCGAAGCTCTTAAAGCTGCAGGTCATACAATTATTCTGGTCCGTGTTGAAACCAGCCCGGAAGATATTCATGGCATGCATGCCGCCGCGGGCATTCTAACCACGCGCGGCGGCATGACCTCTCATGCAGCAGTTGTCGCCCGCGGCATGGGCAGGCCTTGTGTGTCCGGGACGGGCGCGCTCAGGATTGATTATGACGCACAAACCATGAGCGTCATGGGCGAAGTCCTAAACACAGGCGATATCATCACCATTGATGGTTCAACCGGCCAGGTGATGAAAGGCGAGGTTGCCACCCGTCAACCTGAACTTTCCGGTGATTTTAACAAACTTATGTCATGGGCTGATAAATGTCGCCGCATGGCCGTGCGCGCGAATGCAGAAAATCTTGTGGATGCCAAAACCGCTCGTGATTTCGGCGCACAAGGCATTGGGTTGTGCCGCACCGAACATATGTTTTTTGATGCCGATCGCATTCTTGCCGTCCGTGAGATGATTTTGTCAGATGATGAAGCTGGCAGACGGGAAGCTTTGGAAAAAATTCTGCCGATGCAGCGCAACGATTTCATAGAACTGTTTGAGGTCATGCAGGGCCTGCCGGTCACCATCAGGCTGCTTGACCCGCCACTGCACGAGTTTTTACCGCACACGGCTGAAGAAATTGCTCAGGTCGCAGAGGCCATGGGGGTTGATGCTGCCAAGTTGAAAGACAGGGTATCTGATTTACAGGAATTCAACCCGATGTTGGGCCATCGTGGTGTGAGGCTTGCTGTAACATACCCAGAAATTTATGAAATGCAGGCGCGTGCCATATTTGAGGCTGCTGTAAAAGCTGCTGAAAAAACCGGCTCGGCTGTCATACCAGAAGTTATGGTGCCGCTTGTGGCCAGCAAAGCCGAACTTGATTTTGTCAAACAGCACATTGATGCGGTCGCATCGCAAATAAGCGAACAGACCGGCAAAAAATTAGACTATCAAGTTGGCACCATGATTGAGTTGCCGCGCGCTGCATTGCGCGCCTCTGAAATAGCCAAGTCCGCAGAGTTTTTTTCGTTTGGCACCAATGATTTAACCCAAACGACCTTTGGCATCAGCCGGGATGATTCAGCGAAATTTCTCAACGACTACACCTCAAAAGGCATATTAGAGGTTGATCCATTTGTGACATTGGATAGAGAAGGGGTCGGCGAATTGGTGTCATTGGCAGTTGAAAGAGGCCGGGCGGTAAATCCTGACTTGAAACTTGGTATTTGTGGGGAGCATGGCGGTGATCCGTCCTCGGTGGAATTTTGTGAAACTGTAGGTCTTGATTATGTTTCATGTTCACCTTTCCGTGTGCCTATTGCCAGGCTTGCGGCAGCCCAGGCTGCGTTAAAGGATTAGAAACCAAAAAGTTACAGGGTTTTCTATTTTGAGGTTTGACTAAAAATATTCTTTAAAACGTCATAATTATCCCCAACTTTCAGACGAATCACACTAAATATGATCCATAGCAAGCGGTGCCATTTTGGTGCCACTTTGTTGTTGGAGGCTGGGATTGTGCAGAACTCTTGTCGCTTTGGATTGTGTGCACGCTTAACTTGTGGTAAACCATGCCCGCGTATGTTTGGCATGAGTAAGAATACATTCAGCTCTTTGCGTTATTGTGAGGAGCTCAAGAATGTTAAGTTGTAAGAGTATTTGAGGGGAAAATGGGGTCAATGCGGACGTTAACTCCTGAACCATCTACGCGTTTGAACCTAGCGCGCGCAGTGCCTTATATACTGCTGGGCGCAAGCCTATTTGCGAGTGCTGCTTTCGGCGGTCATTATATTGGCCAGAAAAACAATGAAATTCAGGTGGTCTCAGCATCACTAGGATCGGGCGTACTCTCTTTTAAACCCAATAGTTTTGACACAGTAATTGTGAAATCCGCTTTATTGCGCGGTGCTTTTGGTAATCCAAATCCACAAGAGCGTTATCGTGGTCATCAACGCATTCGCACATCAAGCAAGGGCGATTTTGAAACTGCGCGCTGGCAAGCAACTATTGCTGCTTTGCGGCCGGTGGTTATACGGCCTTCGGCTGATCTCAACACAGCCAAGCTTGCCGCATTGCGCTCCTCTAAAAAGCGCGGCGCACAAAAATTCGCTTTATTATCCGTGCCCAAGCCACGTATTCTTTCAACATCGGCCCGTCAAAGATTAGCGCTCAAGCGTAAGCGTTTCACATCAGCCCGCCATTGTTTGGCCCAAGCCATTTATTTTGAAGCGCGTGGGGAACCCATGGTTGGCCAGATCGCCGTGGCCAATGTGGTAATGAACCGGGTGAAAAGCAAACGCTATCCCAATACGATTTGCGGCGTTGTTTTCCAAAATTATCACAAGCGTAATGCTTGCCAGTTCTCATTTACCTGCGATGGTCAACCTGAATTGGCTAGAAACGGTAAATTATGGCGCCAAACCGTACGGTTGGCGAATAATATGATGACCGGTAAACGCAAATTCAGGCCTGTCCGCAATGCTACCCATTATCATGCTGATTATGTGAGCCCGGATTGGTCGCACCAGCTCAAGCGGGTTAAGAAAATCGGACGACACATTTTCTACCGCAATGTCCGCGTTAAACCCACTGCGGGCTAAAGCGCATTTATCGGTAAATCGCTTTTTCAATCTTGTAATTTTGCAAATTTCTTAAGGAACATTTCTTGTGCTTGCGGCACAGGCCAGGGTTCCAGTTTTAAGAATTTTACAGCCGCTTTCCCGGAAAGCCCGCGCGGTCTGCTGAAAAATTTTGCAGCTTCCATGTCTTCAAATCCAGCCAATTGCGTTGCTTCCAAAAACGCACTTGCTTTATCTGCTCTTTTAATGAGCTTTTGCGTCTCCATCGTGAGCTGCGCCGGCAACCCAAAGCGGATATGAATGGCTTGCATCAGCTTGTCTTCAAAAGCTTTATAATCAATTCCAAGCGCTGCTTTAAATGGACTGATCATATCGCCGACAACATATTCGGCAGCATCATGTAGCAGGGCCGCGCGGCGCAGGTGAACATCAATTTTAGGTTTGAAATGACTGCAAAGCTCTTCGACCAGCAAGGAGTGTTGGGCAACAGAGAACGCGTGTTCGCCTGATGTTTGGCCGTTCCAGCGGGCAACACGGGCAAGGCCATGGGCAATGTCTTCAATTTCAATATCAAGAGGTGAAGGATCAAGTAAATCTAACCTGCGGCCAGATAACATACGCTGCCAGGCCCGTTTGTGCTGTGTGGGTTTTTTCATGAGCTCTTAAGACCCACCAAATGGGCTTGAAGATGCCATGTCAGCACACATCTTATGTCTGTAACAGGGGGTGAGGTGATCATTGACCATGCCAACGGCTTGCATGAAGGCATAAACAATTGTGGGTCCGCAAAATTTAAACCCGCGAGCTTTAATATCCTTGGAAATAGTTTTGCTCAACTCTGTTTCAGCCGGCAAGTCTGCCATTGTGGCTATTGCATTTTGCAATGGCGCGCCATCAACAAAATTCCAGAGATAATGAGCAAAACCCTCATGCTCCATAAGTTCAAGATAGCCGCGCGCATTCGCAATCGTGCCCATAATCTTTAATCGATTACGCACAATGCCTTTATTAGCCATCAATTGCTCGATCTTGTCAGGGCCATATTGGACAATGACTTGAGGTTCAAACCCGTCAAAAGCTTCGCGGAAAGCATCGCGCTTGCGCAAAATCGTAATCCACGAAAGCCCCGCCTGAAAGCCGTCCAAAATCAGTTTTTCAAACAAAGCCCGGTCGTCATATTCAGGAACGCCCCATTCTTCATCATGATAAGCGACATAAACCTCATCCTCGCCATGCCAGGCACAGCGTTTTTTCCCATCAGTCATTTAGGCATGCTCCTGTGTGCCGGGGACTTGGAATTTTGCCCAATCAGGCGCAATGATATGCAATGTGGCATCGCCCGCTGTAAGAAGCAGGCCTTGTGCCAGAGCGGCCTCTGCATGATCGAGCCTGAGGAGTATAATCGCGCGGTTATCTGCCTGGCTTAAAACCTCACCAATTGATTTGTCGCCCGCCTTAACAATGGCACCCGCCTGAGGAGGAGGGCCTTTAATTTCAACTGGCAGCATGCGTTTGCGCGCCGTTGCGCGATGTTCAACGCGCGAGACCACTTCCTGCCCGATGTAGCATCCTTTGGAAAAACTGACCCCGTGGAGCTGGTCAAAATTGCACTCATGTATAAAATGTTCGCCCGAGCCAATATCTGCACTATCTGCAAGTCCAAGAGAGATACGGTGTTGATGATAATGCTCAAGGTCTAAGAGCGCTAAGCCATTTTGCTCAATAAAACCCTCAAGGCTCTCAACTGGTAAGGCCAAGCGCATGCCTGCAGCTTCCAGCCGTGGATCAGGAAAGCACAAAGCACCTTCAGGTAAAAAGGTAAGCTCGATCTTGCCGCTTTGGGACCATAGCGCTGCCATCTGATATTTATCATCAAGCGCTGTGAAACTCACATCAGCCCTTAGTTTGTAAAACCCCAGCCGCTTGATCAACTCGTCTTTAGCCCCAAGGGCGCAATCAAGCATAAATCCGTTGTTTTGCCGCGCGATAAAAAACTCAAATAAGATCTTACCTTGCGGGGTCAAAAGCCCGGCATAAAGCCAGACCTTGTCATCCAGTAATGATATGTCATTGGTAATCAGCCCTTGCAGAAATGCTTCGGCCTCGCTGCCGGAAACTGCAATCAGGGCGCGGTCGCTAAGTTGGGCAAATGAAGTTTTTGTCATGAAGTTTCCATTGAGCTTTAGGCGCATAGATACATCAATATAGGGCAAGATGCGCACCTCATATTTAAGGGATAGCGATCACCTGGTGCAAGTCCTTTGAGATAAAGGGATCGTGACCTTAATCACCTGCAACGAAAAATTGCCATGTGCCATTTGGTGAAATGCCGCCGCGATAGCCTATATAACCGCCGGCATCCACCATGGCCTTGCGTTCTTCAGGTGTTATGAGCAGGTAAAGTTCAACCTCTTGAGCCGGTGTCAATTTATCGAGCGGATGGGCAAAATGATAAGGCCAGATATAGACCTCATTTGGTGTGCCTGCGCCAAATAGGACGAAACCCGAAGAAAACACCCGCACCATTTCAGCAAGAATATCGCGGCCGGTTTTATCAGCAGAGCTTTGTTTCCAAAACGCGAGCGGATCTTTTTCGCCACCAAAGCTGAAATTGGGAACAAGTTTATTATCCGCCAGAACTTGTTTCAGCGCGTTCAAATCGCCCGTCTTTGCCGCTTGAAGTATGGCATTGCGCTTCTTGAGCACGGGGCCGGGCAGTTTTTTCAAATCATAGAGAATTTCCGGCAGCTTTTCTTTTGCCGATCCGATCCGGTTTTGATCTTTCGTATTGCTTTGAGAAAATTGCTGAATGCGCTCTGCTGTTTGAGCAGGAGCTCGAGATACGGCAAGGCCCAGCAATAAAAGACTGCCCGATAAAGCCAAAGCATGTCTGAACTTAATGCAGCGTAATATTGTGTTGTACAAGTTGAACCTCAGCAGGAGCTACAGCCTCACAAGCTGCAATTCTCACCGAATGAAGCGGTCCGTCAAGTTCACGTTGCCAAAAATCCAGAAATCCTGAGAGTACGGGATATTCAGGAGCCACATCCAGGCCTTGCCAGATATAGGTTTGCAATAAATCTGGGTGGTCGGGAAGTTTATAGATGATTTCCGCCGTGGTGAGCTGAAAACCAGCAAGACGTTTTTCAAAATCGCTCATAAGACCTCCTGCTGCTCAAGGCAACTTAGATGAAACCCAATATCCTCCCCGGTACTCGTTTTAACTTTTTAACGCACCTCACAACTATAACGCGATGCTGTTAATAAATTGTTTCCTTCTGCATGTTGGACATTGCACATAGCTAACCTGTCACATTGCACGTCTCATGCGCGACTGCTAGAACAGAGAGGTCATTCACTCCAATATCAAAGCTATTTTGGGAACAGCAGGTAATCTTATGAGCGCACCATTTAAAGCAATTATAGCCGACAAGCACGAAGGCATGCTGACCATTGATGTCAGCACAATGAATGATGACGAATTGATGGAAGGCACGGTGACGGTGGCTGTGGAATATTCCACCTTGAATTATAAGGATGGTTTAGGACTTGCTGGTAAAGCACCGATTTATAAATCATTACCGATGGTTCCAGGCGTGGATTTTTCAGGCGAAGTGCTCAGCTCTGAAGATAAGGATTATAAGCCTGGCGATAAAGTGGTTTTGAACGGTTGGGGGGTCGGCGAAAGTCATTTTGGCGGCTATGCCGAACATGCCCGGGTGCCAGGTGAATGGTTGGTGCCATTGCCGGAGGGTTTGAGCACGGCTGACGCCATGGCGATTGGCACGGCGGGCTATACCTCAATGCTATCAGTCATGGCGTTGGAAGAGGCAGGTGTGACACCCGAAGATGGTGAAATATTGGTTACCGGCGCTGCCGGTGGCGTGGGATCGGTTGCTATAGTTCTACTTGCCAAGCTTGGATACACAGTTGTGGCATCAACGGGTAGGACGTCAGAAGAAGCCTATCTAAAAGATCTAGGTGCCGCTGAAGTTATTGACCGCGAGCAATTTTCAACGCCCCCTAAACCCCTTGCCAAATCCCGTTGGGCGGGAGCTATTGATGCCGTGGGCAGTGTGACGCTCGCAAATATCCTGTCGCAGATGAAATATGGTGGCGTGGTAACAGCTTGTGGCCTGGCCCAGGGCATGGATTTACCGGCCAGTGTGGCACCGTTTATTTTGCGTGGAGTGAAACTGATTGGCATTGATTCCGTTATGCGCCCGCGTGATCAGCGCATTGAAGCCTGGCAACGCCTGGCCCAAGATTTGGACATGACGAAGCTTGAATCCGTGGTGACGACAATCCCCTTGGAAGATGTGCCTGAATACGCTGCCCAAATTGTCGAAGGCCAGGTCAGGGGCCGTATCGTTGTAAAAATCTAGGAGCGCCTTGATTTATGGGGCTTTCTGCTGGTCACATACGCGCTCTCAAAGCGCCATCGGGTGCGGACAAATGATCGAATGGCAGTTGATTGCAACCGGCATAATGGTCGGCATTGCGGTTTCAGCACCGATTGGGCCCATCAATCTTATCTGTATTCGCCATAGCTTGAGTTATGGGTTTATGGCCGGTGTTCTCTCCGGCCTTGGGTCTGTTCTGGGTGATGGCACATTTGCCGCTGTTGCAGCTTTTAGCCTCACGGCTCTGTCTAACCTCATATTGCAATGGGCACCTGTGCTCCAAGTTCTAGGTGCCATATTGCTTATCGCAATGGGGGTTAGAACCTTTTTTGCAACCCCGATGATAACCGGCCTCAGTGATAAGCCACCATTGCGACGCCATTTTGCAACTCTGGCGACAACCTATGTTTTGACCATCACCAATCCGGCAACCATGATGGGGTTTGCAGCAATCTTTGGAGGTGTCGGCGGTCTTGTTAAAGAAACCGCCTCTTACGGCTCCGCCTTAATGCTCGTCATAGCGGTCATGATGGGATCATTATGTTGGTGGATTTTTCTGGCTCGTATTGTGTCCATCGGCAAAAGCCGTATTCAAGAAAAACACCTGCGCCGCATTAATCAGGTCACAGGTGTTATTATCTTGAGCTTCGGACTGGTCGTTGCGGTAAAAGCGCTGAGCCCCTACCACGCCATGATTTGGTGATTATTGTGTGACGCGGTTGAGCGTGAATTCGCCTTGGCGAATACGTTCGGGCAATGCTGAGACCATCTGAGCGACCTGTTCTTCACCATAAGACACAACCATGTCGCTTAAAGCAGCAAAAATTGCTGCGGTGGCGAGCATGTCTGAATCAACCCCATCAATAACCGCATCTTGCCAAGCATCTAAAATATGGCGCAAAGCCATATGCTTTTGTTCTTGAATATCTGTTTTTTCTTCTGTTGTTGTGTGAAGCGTCATTGCGCCATCCCCGTGTTAATTCCGTTAGTCCCTGCCAGAACCTTGAGAAAGTTCTAGCATGCTTTGCCAAAACCGCTTGTAAAGGTTTTGTTAACGGTTAACGGCGCTGGAAGATGTTTGTTCTGAAGGGGTTGGAGCAGGAGTTTCTTTCAGGCGAACACGTGCCATTGCTTGAGCAAGGCCTGCCCCTTCACGGGTAAATCTGCTAATGGCAAGATTGGCTGCTTGATTGCATTGGCGATAGGTTCGCTTATAGCTGCGATACCCCTGGTTGAAGTTTTTAATGAGCCTGGCACGCTTTGCGGCAGACGGGCGTTCTGCACCAAGCAGCTTGATCATTTGATCACGCCACAGCTGGCCTTCATTCGCTGTGCAAACCTCACGCAAATGGTGAACAGCGCCCAAAATCTCTGCCAGCCGCATGAGCTGACGGTCATATTCAAGCGATGGCGTTGTTTGGGCAAGGGCAGCGGTGTTGACCAAGGCCAATGCGAACAAGCCCAAAACGCTCAACGCGAAGAGCCTGGTTTTCAGTCGGATGATGTCTGTTATATTTTGATGAATCACTAAACGATCCTTGATCGAAAGATTCTAATAGTTCCTTGTTATTTTGGTCTAGCCGAAGCCATGCCCAAGTGCAATGACAAGCTTCAAATAGCCCTAACAACTCAAAATAGGGTTATTCTTTCAAAATATCCACCTTGGGGTGGAACGCATTGAACACAAAAGCAAATGTAACGTCGTAAACAATATCTTCAAGTCCTTTGGACGTTTTGCGTTGAACCACAATATTGCCAACATCCTTGCTTTTATTGATTGCTGAGCGGTCAAGTGCAGAATTTTGCCCAGGCGTCCAGGTCATCACCACATCGCCCAATTCGACTTGGCGCTTGCGCACGATCAGCCCCATCGACACGGCACGTGGCTTGCCATCCACATTAACAGTCACCACCCGCACCATTGGATTAATGCCTTTGGGCATTTCACCGCGATAAAGAAATGGCCGGGCAGAGCTGTCATAGCCGACATAAGGATTGCTGCCATAATTTCTCATGCGCGGATTGTTGGGCACCAGTACTTTGCCGGTTGGATGGCGTTTGGCAAATAGTTCAAAAGCTTCCAGCCGGGCAGGGATAGCCTCAAGCTTGGTGCCAAGCAAGGCACCCACAATGGCTTGCCCGGTAAATTGTTGCCACCAGCTTTCGCTCTGCCTGTCATACATCACCATGTCCGAATTCCGAAGTTTGCCCGTGGTGCCAAAGTCATGAACCTTGCCGTTGATTGTGCGGTCAAAAACAATGGCCGAATTACACAGGGGACAATAGGTGACAGCCACAGGTTTTCCGGCAATCACATCATTGACGATTTCATGCCAGATCAGGATACGCAAAGGATAGGCACGGGCTTCACCTCCGATTTGCAAAGAGATGACCGGCTCTTTGGCACCCAAATCCTTAATCTCGCCAAGGGACTTAAAAATCGGCTTGTCGATCGAAGGGATGCCGTCTTTGGGTGGGCCGCCTGAAAGGATCTCCTCAAACTTGATTGAGGTCTTTTTAAAGTCGGTCTTGCCCCACTCAGATCGCCACACTTCGGGGTTTGCTTGTGCCGAAGGGAAGGGGGTAATTGCAAATATGACGCCGAGTAAAAACAAGGCAGCGCACAGTCGCAAAATATTTGATTTAAGAAAACACATCATATCGTCACCAGAATGGGCTGAGTTTGGCAGTTTGACCAATCAAACGCCTGTGATCAGGTTTAGTGCGAAATCCTTCAAACATCCTTTGTGATGAGCTTGGCAGCCTTGTCGACAATTGTTTCAAGATTATCTGTCAAAGCAAGCCCTTCAAACTCGTCGGGCGTCAACCAGCTAGCTTCAGCAGCATCACTAGAGGCTATTGGCGTGCCTGCGTGCCAAAGACCTGTAAAGACTGCCAGCACATAATGGTTGTTTTTCCTTGGCATATATTCAGCAAAATCAACCAAAGAGAGTTCGCCAGCCTCAACGCCTGTTTCTTCATGCAGCTCTCTGCGCGCGGCATCGATTAATTTTTCGCCAAATTCGACGTGACCGCCAGGCAGGCTCCAGAGGTTCTCACTCGGGCTCTTTCCACGCCTGATCATGAGCACACGGGGACCGTGCCAAATACAGGCACTTACAGCAAGTATGGGACGATCTGTCATGGAACGGGAGTGTAGGTTTGTTGGCTCAATCAAACAAGGCTTCAACAGTTGCTTGGGTAAATTCAACTGAGTCAACTTGATCTTCTATGCCATCTGATGAGCCATCATCTGAATCATGACCCGTACCGTTGATAATAGCGCTCAACCGGTCAATATAAGCCATCAATTCTTGAGATTGCGCTTTGCAAATTTCATTCAACATATCCGGCATATCAGCCTCGATAGCCCCACCAACCGCATCAATCACAATCTCAACGGCAGTATCCAATTCTTCAATAGTTTTGGTGAATTCTTTGAAAATTGGCGGAGGTACATGCACATAAGCCTCAATTGCCAGCATTTTATCGTGAAAACCAGACTCTTCGAAATGCTGAATATATGATTTTGGCTTCCAGGCCGTAATTTCTTCAAACATGTCCGGCATTGAGGAAAGCATGTCCAGCAACATAATGATCTCGTTGTAGTGATTGAGATAATCAGTAGCTAAAAGCGTTTCTGAATTTATGTTGGTATTTTTGCATAACTCCTGCAAACGCGCTGTTTGGGCAGGATCATGAGTTGGCATAGCAGCTACATCCGATACCGTATCGGTGCTGTTAATATCGCTTGAAAGTTCCGTATTCATGATAATAACAAACGCATTCCAAGCTTGCGGCACTCTCGTGCAACAAACAACTCTAACATTACAAAACTGACGCTCTATTTTCCGCTAACAGGGTTTCCAAAAGATTACTATCAACCCAAGAACAGAAGGTTTTCACTAAATTGAATCAAAAAGTCATGATAAGGAGAGAAAACAGGCAAAAATGATAATTTAAGCCCCTCGCGCCAATAAACCAAATTGAGGCATGATTTATGTGTGGCAGATTTGCTTTAACATCTTCAATTCAAGACCTTTTTGAAACATTCGACCTTACTGCAGGGGCCGATTTAGCGCCGCATTATAATATTGCACCAGGAACAGCCATTCCTGTTGTGCGAGAAGGAGAAAACGCCCGTGAATTGGTCTTTTTGCATTGGGGTTTTGTGCCTCATTGGGCAAAAAAAGAGCCTGACAAGTTACTGATAAACGCGCGCGGTGAAACGCTTGGTGAAAAACCATCTTTCCGTGATGCTGCACGCAAACGTCGCTGTCTTGTGCCAGCTGATGGATTTTATGAATGGCAGCGTAGCGGCAAGAAACCCCAACCTTATTTCGTAAGGCCCAAAGAAAATGTTGGCCCAATTGCCTATGCGGGCATATGGGACGCGTGGCAAACGCCGTCTGGCGAGATCATGGAAACAGTGGCCATTATCACAACAAATGCCAATGAAACCCTACAATCCATTCACCACCGAATGCCGGTTGTCATAGCACATGAAGATTTCGATCATTGGCTCAACGCGGAAATAGGCGAAGAAGCTTTGGAATTGTTGAAACCTGCTGATAATACTTTTTTTGAGGCAATAGCCGTTGGCTCGGCTGTCAACAAAGTGGCCAATAATGGACCCGAGGTGCAAGAGCAAGCCTCCAAGGGCGACTTACAAGCAAGCTCTGATACGCAATTATCTCTCTTCGGGCGGCAATAACTTGCCAGGATTGAGAATGCCATCGGGGTCTAGCAAGCCCTTAATCCCGCGCATCATATCCAATTCAACCTCGCTTTTAATCTCCGGCATATAATCGCGTTTCATTTGGCCAATGCCATGTTCAGCACTAATCGAACCACCGTGAGCTCTAACAACATCATATATGGCCCGGTTCATCGGGTCCCAAAAGGAAAGAAACTCTTGTTTGTCCATCTGTTCTGGTTGCGTGATGTTATAGTGCACATTGCCGTCGCCAATGTGCCCGAACGGAAGTGGGTGGCACCCTGGGACAATTTTATGAACGGCATTCTCAGCGGCCTTTAAAAAGTTTGAAATTTCAGAAATTGGCACGGAAATATCATGTTTGATACTGCCGCCGGCATGATTTTGGGCTTCGGGCAGATTTTCTCGTAAATGCCAGAATTGCTGCCGCTGAGTGTCATTTTGGGCAATAGTTGCATCTTCTATCAGCCCTTGATCCATGCTTTCAGCTAGAAACTCCGGCATGAGAGGGGCCAGTGCGTCCGGACCGGCACCACCTGATAGGTTAAACAACACATACCAGGGATGGTTTTGAGCAAGTGGTGCACGACTATTTGGAATATGTTCTAGTACAATCTCAAGGCCGAATTGAGAGATCAGCTCAAAGCTTGTAACCACACCGCCGGTGAAAGCTTGAGCCAGGTGCAACAGCTTAATGGCTTGGTCAACTGAAGCAAGGCCCACAAAGGCTGTTTGCACATCGCGCGGCTTGGCAAATAGTTTAAGCACCGCACCGGTAATAACACCCAATGTGCCTTCCGACCCAATGAACAAGTTTTTGAGATCATATCCGGTATTGTCTTTGCGAAGCGCGCGCATGCCATCCCATATGCGCCCATCTGCCAGCACAACCTCCAGACCCAAAACCAGATCGCGAGTATTGCCATAGGCCAACACATTCACACCACCCGCGTTTGAGCCAATATTGCCACCGATTTGACACGAGCCTTCAGCCCCCAAGCTCATGGGAAACAATCTGTCGTGCTCATTGGCAACATTTTGTACCTCAGTCAGAATGACCCCTGCATCAACAGTAATGGTATTGTTATCGGGGTCGATGTTGCGAATCTTGTTAAGCCGTGACAGCGACAAAACCACTTGAGTGCCGCTCTCATCAGGCACTTGTGCGCCCACCAATCCGGTATTGCCGCCTTGTGGTACAATCCTGGTTTGGGTCTCATGCGCAATCTTGAGAAGGCCCGCCACCTGCTGAACATTACTTGGCCTTAAAACGGCAGCGGCCTTGCCTATGTAGCGTTGGCGCTCTTCAACTTGATAAGGACCAATGTCCTTGTCCTCTGTCAGGACATGCTCAGGCCCAACAATATCTGCAAAGCGGGCGAGGACCGTCTCATCTGGCTGTTTCAATTGGCCCATAATCATCTCTTATGTCTTATTGGAATTGGGATTAAATCATACTACGGACGAAGTCTCACGGTCGAGGGGCTGCCGCACGTTCAAGGCGGTCATTGATGGCTTCACCTAAGCCTGTGGAAGGAATGGGCATGACGGCTATGGCCTGCACCTGAGCATCCAGACGGCGTAAATAATCAAATAAATGGCTGGCAGCCTCCGCCAAATCACCACTAGGACTGAGATTGAGCGTTATATCCGCACCGGGTGGTACATCAGACCCAAAAGCAAGCAGGGCCTCGCCGGGTTTAACATCATTTGCCTCAAGCCGCATTTTGGCCTGCGGCGCATAATGGCTTGCGAGCTGTCCGGGTGCTTGCGGGTTTTGTTGGTCTTCATCAGGTGTTTCAATGGTTAAGCCTAAAGCTGCTTCAATATCTTTGCGTGCAATTCCACCGGGTCTCAACAAGGCTGGCGTATCATTAAGACAGGCGATAATGGTTGATTCCAAACCGATCGGCACGGACCCCGAATCCAACACGAGGTCAATAACTTCCCCCAGATCATTCAGCACATGTTCGGCCTGCGTGGCGCTTACATGACCCGACCGGTTTGCACTAGGCGCGGCAATGGCCATGTCTGCTTCGCGAAGAAGAGCTTGTGCTGTTTTATGTGCGGGCACCCTGATGGCGAGCGTATCAAGTCCGGCTGTGGCCAGCAGTGAAACCGGACTGTCGGGCGCTCTAGGCACCACCAAAGTGAGAGCGCCAGGCCAAAAGGCATCTGCAAGCTTTTTTGCCTGGGTGTTAAATGTTCCCAGTTTTTGGGCGGCACCAAAAGAAGCTACATGGATGATAAGCGGATTGATCTGTGGGCGGCCCTTGGCCTCAAAGATTTTAGCAACGGCCTTGTCATTGGTGGCATCCCCGCCTAGGCCATAAACGGTTTCGGTCGGAAACGCCACAAGCCCGCCTTGTTTCAGCAGGGCTGCCGCCTGTTTAATTGAGGCATCATTGGCGGGTTGCATCTTATGTGCGTATTGATTGATTGACGTCACGCTCTAGCTCTTTAAACTTTGTCTGACAATTCGCCCATCACCATAACAGGTCTGACCATGACGATTTATACTCCACATACAAGCGACATCATGCATGTTTTAAATGATGTAACCGGTTTTGGCGATGCGATTGAGCAGGGCGTGTTTGGCGACCTGGATGTGGATACCATTGAAGCGGTTCTTCAGGAAGCCGGAAAATTTGCAGCAGAGATAGTGGCTCCCCTCAATCAGGTTGGCGATGTGCAGGGTGCAAAACTTGAAGACGGCAAGGTCACCATGCCGGATGGCTGGACTGAGGCTTATACACAATGGGCGCAAGCTGGCTGGAATGGGCTTTATATGCCTGAAGACATCGGTGGTCAAGGTCTGCCGCTCACCATGAATATTGCAATCCAGGACATGATGAATGCAGCCTCCATGTCCTTTGCCATTTGCTCAACCCTGACCCAGGGGGTGGCCGACGCCTTGCAAAAACACGGTAGTGACATGTTGAAGCAGCAGTTTTTGCCCAAAGTAGTATCAGGCGAGTGGACCGGCACCATGAACCTGACCGAACCCCAGGCAGGCTCTGACTTGGCCTTGCTGCGCGCTAAAGCTGAACGGCACGATGATGACACCTATAAGATCACCGGTACCAAGATTTTCATCACCTATGGCGATCATGAGATGACCGATAACATCATCCATCTCGTTCTGGCGCGCTTGCCTGATGCGCCCGAAGGCACGCGCGGTATATCCCTTTTTGCCGTGCCGAAATATCTCGTCAATGAAGATGGCACATTAGGCGCCCGCAATGATGTTAAATGTCTGAAGCTGGAAGAAAAACTTGGCATTCATGCCTCCGTCACCGCTGTTATGGCCTATGGCGAGGATGAGGGGGCCATCGGCTATCTGGTGGGTGAGGAAAATCGCGGCCTCAATTGCATGTTCACCATGATGAATCAGGCGCGTCTTTTGGTAGGTGTCCAGGGAATAGGTGTTGCCGAGCGCGCAACCCAGCAAGCCATTGCCTATGCCCAAGAACGCAAACAGGGCAATCGTCCTGGCGGCAAGGAAACGGTTGCCATTATTGAACATCCCGATATTCGCCGCATGTTGTTCACCATGAAAAGCCTGACCAATGCAGCACGAGCGATTTGTTTGGCAACGGGCCTTGCAACCGACCTTTCCGAGAAAAGCCCGGATGAGGAAACGCGTGCCAAAAACGCAAATCTTGTTGCCTTGCTCACTCCCATTGCCAAGGCCTTCAGCACAGATGTTGGCGTTGAAGTCGCCTCCCTAGGCATCCAGGTGCATGGCGGCATGGGCTATATGGAAGAAACCGGTGCTGCCCAACATTATCGCGATGCTCGCATAGCACCCATTTATGAGGGAACGAATGGCATTCAGGCAATTGATTTGGTCGGCCGCAAGCTTCCCATGGAGGGCGCGGGTGTTATTGGCGACTTTATCTCAGAGCTACGCCAAACCGCACAAGACGTTATGGCCATAAATGATCCCCAGCTTGGGCGCATGGGCTATCGGATTAATGGTGCCGTTGATGCCTTGGAGGAAGCAACCGATTGGCTGCTGCAAAACGGGGGTGATCAGCCTGATTTGGCGCTAGCGGGTGCCACGCCCTATCTGCGTTTGTTTGGCCTCACCACAGGGGGCACTTATTTGGCGCGCGGTGCGCTCAAGGCGCTTAAGGCTCAGGAAAATGACAAAGCACCAGTTGCCTCAAGAATTGCGCTTGCGCGCTTTTTTGCAGAAAATCAATTGCCGCAAGCCCATGGGCTGTCCTCCATCATACGCGGTGGTGGTGCCTTTGTAGAGTTCGATGCCAATGATATTGCGGTCGCATAATTTTTTTATAATCGGGACGAAGACATGACGGACAAGCTTCTTGAAGGCAAAACCCTATTTATCACCGGTGCCAGCCGCGGTATTGGGTTGGCCATAGCGCTCAGAGCCGCGGCAGATGGTGCCAACATAGCCTTTGTTGCCAAAACCGATAAGCCGCACCCAAAATTACCGGGCACAATCCACACAGCGGCAAAAGAGATTGAAGCAGTAGGTGGCAAGGCTTTGCCGATATTGGCAGATGTGCGTGATGATGATGCAATGGCGAAGGCCGTTGAGAAAGCCGTTGAGACATTCGGCGGCATTGATATCTGCATCAACAATGCCAGCGCCATCCAGCTCACCGGCACGTTGGACACAGATATGAAGCGCTATGATCTGATGCAGCAGGTTTGTGCGCGCGCAACCTTCATGACATCAAAGCTCTGTTTGCCACACCTGCTGAAAGCAAAAAACCCGCATATTTTAATGCTGGCACCCCCGCTCAATCTCAAGGAGGAATGGTTCGGTGCGCATCTGGCATACACAATGGCAAAATTTGGCATGAGCCTGGCCGTGCTTGGGCTGGCAGAAGAATTTAAAGGCAAAGTGTGTGTTAATGCGCTTTGGCCGCGCACGACAATTGCCACAGCCGCCATCAGCAATATTGTGGGTGGTGACGATATGATGAGCCACAGCCGCAAACCTGAGATTATTGCAGATGCGGCTTATCTGATCATCACCAAAGAGCAGCCTGGCCCGACCGGACAGTTTTTTATTGATGAGATGTTGATGGCAAATCACGGCATTTACGATTTGGATGAATATAGCGTTGATCCAAGCCAACCACTACAAACCGATCTGTTTATCGAGGCTGACCGGTGGGGCATACAAGATGCCATCACCAAAGGCGCTGTGCCGCGATGACCACCTTATTGCTCAGCCACCCGGCATTTATCGGACATGAAACAACACCCGGCCACCCAGAACGTGCCGAGCGCATGCAGGCGGTGGCACAAGCGCTTGGCACAGATGAATTCAAGGACTTAAAGCGCGCAGAACCTCCTTTGGCGGCCCTTGAAGACATCGCCTTGGTGCATCCCGAAGCTTATATTGAAGCCATCCAAGCCGCTGTGCCTGAGGGCGATGATATAGCCCATCTTGATTCGGACACCTCGCTTTCTGCAGGCTCGTGGGAGGCTGCTTTGCGCGGCGTTGGGGCTGCAACACACGCCATTGATCAAGTGATGGCTGGTGATGTGACAAATGCCTTTTGTGCCGTGCGCCCGCCCGGCCATCATGCAGAAACAAACCGAGCCATGGGCTTTTGCCTGTTTTCCAATGCGGCCATTGCTGCACATTACACCCGTAAGCATCACGGCGCAGAGCGTATTGCTGTTGTTGATTTTGATGTTCACCACGGCAATGGCACACAGCAGATCTTCTGGTCGGATCAGGACCTGTTTTATGGCTCGACCCATCAAATGCCTCTATTTCCTGGCACGGGTGACATGTCGGAAACCGGCGAGGGCAATATTTTCAACGCTCCGATGCAATCCGGCGATGGCAGAGTTAAGTTTCGATCAGCCATGGATGATGTTATTTTGCCGGGCCTTGAAGCCTTCAGCCCCGATATCCTTATTATATCGGCTGGTTTTGATGCCCATATTCGAGATCCTTTGGGGGGATTAGAGCTTGAGGCAGAGGATTTTGGCTGGGCTACGACAAAACTCATGGAAATCTCCTACAAAAGTGCGGGAACACGGGTTATATCTATGCTTGAAGGCGGCTATGATCTGGAAGGTTTAGCACTTTCAACAGCGGCACATGTAAAAGCTTTGATGGCGCATTGATCAAGTTAAAGGAGCAGGCTCGAAATGGCCGATGACAAAACCAAAATTCCAAGCGATATTGCCAAACTTAATTTTGAGGCAGCCTTGGCTGAGCTTGAAGAAATCGTCGGCAAGCTTGAAAGTGGCGGTGTTGAACTGGATGTTTCTATTAAAATTTATGAACGAGGCGAGCAGCTTAAGGCCCATTGCGAAAATCTGCTGAAAACAGCACAGGGCAAGATCGAAAAAATAACACTATCAGGAGATGGCGAAGCTACTGGGACGCAGCCATTGGATGTTGAATAATACGAGTGGATACAGTTTGAGGTTGTGCTGATATTTGCTATAAGCAGGTTGGTTGAAGTTGGGGCATATGGGGTTGCATAACAATCCACCCAGAAAAATGGATTAAGAGCGCATGGCGCGTGACACACAAACACCTTTGTTAGATACCATCACCACGCCTGATGATGTGCGTGCGCTTGATGATAACAAGCTTGAGCAATTAGCAGATGAATTGCGCACGGAGACAATTAGTGCCGTATCCGTTACCGGCGGTCATCTGGGCGCGGGCTTGGGTGTTGTAGAACTCACTGTGGCGTTGCATAAAGTGTTTAACACACCCGATGACAAATTAATCTGGGATGTGGGGCATCAATGCTACCCGCATAAAATCTTAACAGGCAGGCGCGATCGCATACGCACATTGCGCCAGCAAAATGGCCTGTCAGGGTTCACCAAGCGGGCAGAAAGCGAATATGATCCGTTCGGTGCGGCTCATTCTTCAACCTCAATTTCAGCAGGCCTCGGCATGGCTGTTGCCCGTGACCTTGAGGGTGGCGACAATAATGTTATCGCCGTGATCGGTGATGGTGCCATGAGTGCCGGCATGGCCTATGAAGCCATGAACAACGCAGGCTCCAAAGATAGCCGATTGATTGTTGTGTTAAACGACAATGACATGTCGATTGCACCGCCCGTGGGGGCCATGAGCGCTTATCTGGCACGGCTTTTGTCCGGCAAGCCATATTTGAACCTGCGCCATATCGCCAAGCAATTGGCTCACAAATTACCCAAATATTTGGAGCAAAAAGCCATCCGTGCGGAAGAGTTTACGCGCGGGTTTTGGACCGGTGGCACCTTATTTGAAGAACTGGGCTTTTATTATATCGGTCCCATAGATGGCCATAACCTCAACCATCTTCTGCCTGTATTGCGCAATGTGCGCGACGCTCAAGATGGACCAATTTTGGTGCATGTTGTAACCCAAAAAGGCAAGGGATATGTGCCCGCTGAGGAAGCTGATGATAAATATCACGGCGTGTCGCGCTATGATGTCGTAACCGGCGCTCAGGCCAAGTCAAAACCGAATGCGCCATCCTACACCAAAGTGTTTGCCCAAAGCCTGATCAAGGAAGCAGAACACGACGACAAGGTCGTGGCAGTAACGGCCGCTATGCCATCGGGCACGGGCCTTGATCTGTTTGAAGAGGCCTATCCCGACCGTTGCTTTGATGTTGGCATTGCTGAACAACATGCGGTTACGTTTTCAGCAGGTCTTGCTGCTGAAGGTTACAAACCTTTTGTCGCCATCTATTCAACCTTCCTGCAACGGGCCTATGATCAGGTGGTGCATGATGTCGCGATCCAGAAATTACCGGTAAGATTTGCAATAGACCGGGCAGGTCTTGTGGGGGCTGATGGACCAACGCACGCTGGTGCGTTTGATATCACCTACCTTGCAACCTTGCCGGGCTTTGTGGTGATGGCAGCAGCTGACGAGGCAGAATTGGTCAACATGGTTGCAACATCTGCTGCCATTGACGATGCGCCCTCAGCTTTTAGATATCCACGCGGCGAGGGCACGGGGGCTGCAATGCCCGAACGTGGAACACCGTTGGAAATCGGCAAAGGCCGGGTGGTCCGCGAAGGCTCAACAATTGCTTTGCTAAGCTTTGGCACACGTCTGCAACATTGCCTGCAGGCTGCAGATGAATTGGCTTCATTTGGTTATTCAACAACAGTGGCGGACGCGCGTTTTGCCAAGCCGTTGGACGAAGATCTCATCACCCAATTGGCAGCCCATCATGAACTGCTGATTACCGTTGAGGAAGGTTCTGTTGGCGGGTTTGGCTCGCACGTCTTGCAATTCATGAGCCATGCCGGCCTGCTGGATCAAGGTTTGAAAGTGCGCCCTCTGGTTTTGCCGGACAGCTTCATAGATCAGGGCAAGCCTGAAGACATGTATGCCAAGGCGGGGATTGATGCGCCAGGGATTGTCGAAACAGCCCTTGCTGCTCTTGGCCATGATGCAGTTGCTGCAGCTCCAAAACTGGCCTGAACATGGTAAGTCTCCTGGCCCGCGCTGATTATGCTTTGCGCCAAAGCGCACGGGTTGCGTGGTACACCGGTCATTATTTGGCATCCAGGCGCGGACAATTACGTGCCGCCCGCGAAAGTGGCATACAGCGTCCTAAATCACCCATGCCATCCACCCGTGAATTAATGGAAGACATAGGCGGCCTGTTTGGCCGTGATTTGGCAAATGCCAAAGCAGGCCTTTATCCCGTGCCGTATGATCATGATGGTTCCCTGCGGGAAATCATATCTCGCAGCCGTCAATATTTTCGCGACCTGCCATCCGTCGAGCGCAGGCGGTCTGAACGCGATGGCTCACAAGTCTTTGTAGAGCTAAATGATGCTGCATTACCGCGCTATTACCAGCAAAATTTCCACTATCAAACAGATGGGTATTTAAGTGATCATTCAGCCAAGCTTTATGATCTCCAAGTTGAGGTTTTGTTCACAGGCGCTGCCAATGCCATGCGCAGGCAAGCGCTTGTGGCAATGGCAGAATTTATGCATGGCCGCGATCAGCGCGATGTACATATGCTTGATCTGGCGTGTGGCACCGGGCGTTTTTTGCGTTTTGCAAGACAAGCCTATCCGCGCTTGAACTTGTCCGGTCTTGATTTGTCGAACGCCTATTTGGCCGAAGCCGGTCGGCATTTGCAAAAGCTCAAACACATCGATCTCGTCTGTGCCAATGCTGAGAAGATGCCTTTTGAAAATAGCTCACAGGATTTGGTGAGTTCAATCTTCTTGTTCCACGAATTGCCGCCTAAAATACGTAAAATTGTGGCTGGTGAAATCGCCCGTGTTTTGAAATCCAAAGGCCGGTTTATCTTTATCGACTCGCTGCAAACTGGCGATAAACTTTCTTATGACGGCTTGCTGGAGCTTTTTGATAATGGGTTCCACGAACCTTACTTCTCATCATATGTGAAAGAAGATTTCACGGGCCTTTTCGCCGCTCACGGTTTGCATCCAGTTGAACAATCCCGTGCTTTTTTATCGAAAGTTGTGGTTTACGAAAAAAGCTGAACTACTCTGCAGAGCCTCAGCCCATTTGGCCGCGGTGAAGCAGGAAATGATCCGCTAAAACAAGAGCCATCATAGCTTCGCCAATCGGCACAGCGCGAATGCCGACACAAGGGTCGTGCCGGCCCTTGGTGGAAATTTCGGTTTCCTGGCCGTTTCTGTCGATCGTTTTGCGCGGGGTCAGGATCGATGACGTAGGTTTTACTGCAAACCGCACGACCACATCTTGGCCCGAAGATATTCCGCCCAAAATCCCACCTGCGTGATTTGACAGAAATTCTGGTGCATTGCCCTTCATGCGGATTTCATCGGCATTTTCTTCACCAGTTAGACTGGCCGCCTCAAAACCCGCACCAATCTCAACACCTTTGACCGCATTAATGCTCATGCAAGCCGAGGCGAGGTCTTGGTCAAGCTTGGCATATACTGGCGCGCCAAGCCCTGCGGGAACACCGGATGCGACGACCTCAATAACGGCCCCACACGAGGACCCCGCCTTGCGTAAACCATTAAGATAATCTTCCCAATGTTTGGCAGCCTCAGCGTCTGGGCAAAAGAACGGATTATTATCCACCTCAGCCCAGTCCCAATTCTCACGATCGATTTTGTGAGGCCCCATTTGCACCAGACCACCACGTATGGTGACACCGGGCAAGATTTTGCGGGCTATGGCGCCGGCCGCTACACGTGTCGCTGTTTCGCGCGCCGACGAGCGCCCGCCGCCGCGATAATCACGAATGCCATATTTCTCAAAATAGGTGAAATCGGCATGTCCCGGGCGAAACTTATCTTTGATCTCGCTGTAATCTTTGGACCGCTGATCGGTGTTTTGGATCATCAGGCAAATTGGCGTGCCGGTGGTAACTTGCTTGCCCGTCTCATCTTCAAACACACCGGAGATAATCTCAACTTTGTCTTCCTCACGGCGTTGCGTGGTAAAGCGTGATTGGCCAGGTTTGCGTTTGTCCAAAAATGTTTGAATTTCAGTTTCGGTAATTGGGATAAGTGGCGGACAGCCATCAACCACGCAACCAATTGCGGTCCCGTGGCTTTCGCCAAAGGTGGTCATGCGAAACATATGGCCGAATGTATTCTGTGACATGAACCCGTCTTATCAGCGCTGTGCCCAAGACGCAAATGCAAGCTGCAGATATGCCTAATGATATTGTGAGTTATACGACTGATATATCCGGTGCATCTTCTGCCTTCATGCCAACGATATGATAGCCTGAATCAACATGATGCACTTCGCCGGTAACCGCACGGCTTAGGTCGGATAAAAGATAGAGCCCGGCACCCCCCACATCCTCAATGGTCACTGTTCGCCTGAGGGGAGAGTTATATTCATTCCATTTGAGGATATAACGGAAATCACCAATGCCTGAAGCCGCCAGAGTTTTAATGGGCCCGGCAGACAGGGCATTTACACGAATATCCTGCTTACCCAGGTCAGCCGCCATATAGCGAACACTGGCCTCAAGGGCTGCTTTGGCAACGCCCATGACATTGTAATGCGGCATAACTTTTTCAGCGCCATAATAGGTCAGCGTTAAAAGTGAGCCACCATTGTTCATTAATTTCTCAGCACGTTGGGCAACCGCTGTGAAGGAATAACAGGAAATATCGAGCGTACGTCTGAAATTATCGGCACTTGTGTCAACATAGCGGCCATCAAGCTCTTCCTTGTCGGAAAAAGCAATGGCATGAACCACAAAATCAAGCGTGCCCCAATCTTTGCCAAGAGTGTCAAAAACAGCATCAAGGCTTGCCGTATCAGTAACGTCACATGGCAACACATGCTTGGCGCCGATTGAGGCCGCCAAAGGCTCAACGCGCTTTTGCAAAGCCTCACCCTGGAATGTAAAGGCAAGCTCCGCACCATGATTTGCCAAGGCCTGAGCAATGCCCCAGGCAATTGAGCGGTTATTGGCCACGCCCATTATAAGGCCGCGTTTGCCAGCCATTAATGGTCCTGGATCGCTCATACACCCCCCATTTTATAGGTGAATTTTACGTTATTTTTCAAGCAATCCTACACAAATGGCCCATCCGGTCCATAGAAAAGGCGAAAATGCGCAATGAAGTGAATTTGATTTCTAATTGTTACTGAAATCAGTTCCACGAACTTGATAGGGCATGGCTTGAGCTAAATCTTCCATAAGCTTGTCAAGTTCAGGGCTGCTTTCCTCTGGAAGAACAATGCGCAATGTGATCAGCATGTCTCCAGGCGTGCTGGTTTTTGTGTCAGCAGGCACTCCTTTACCCTTTAGCCTTAAGGTGCGCCCACTGCTTGAAAGTGCCGGAATTTTAAGATCAATCGGCCCATCAAGCGTTGGCACGCGAATTTTGGCACCTTGTGCTGCCTCATAAAGGGTGATGGGCAGGTCCAGTTTGAGGGTAGACCCCTCGCGGGTGAATATTTTATGCGGTTGTACATGAACAGTGATGATTGCATCACCCGGAGCACCGCCATGACTGCCGGGCAGGCCTTGGCCTTTCAAACGAATTTGCTGGCCATCTTCAATGCCCGGTTTAACCGTGACATTCACGCTCTTGCCGGATTGAAGTTTGATCTGGCGTTTTGTGCCGGCAAGTGCATCCATAAACCCAATGGTGATTTTATGCTGGCTGTCTTTGCCGCGCGTTGGTTGCATGGTGGTGCTTCTGCGCTGTGGACCGGCATCTCGCAGACCCCCAAATAAATCTGCAAAAATATCTTCCGGCCGAAAACCTTGAGAACCCATGCCGCCGGCCCCTCTCGAGGCGCTTCCTTGACCTTGGCCAAACGGGTTGAAACCCTGAAATTTGGGGTTTCCTTCAGCGTCAATTTCGCCACTGTCAAAGGCTTTGCGTTTTTTCTTGTCACTCAACAGGTCATAAGCAGATGTTGCAGCAGCAAATTTAGCCTGTGCTTTTGCATCATCTTTCGCGCTGTCGGGATGATATTTTTTAGCAAGCTTGCGATAGGCCTTCTTAATCTCGGCATCAGAGGCCTGCTTACCAACGCCCAATACTTTATATGGATCGTTCATATCTTTCTGATCTTATATAAATTTGTTTCACACATGTTGCTGTGATTTGTTTCACTTATGTCAGATATATGGAGAAATGGACAGCATTTGGCAAGTTTGCCAAGCAATCAATGCTATTAATGAGTCCTGACCCTAGGAATATTATTGTAAAACAAGTGCCATGACAGACAAACCAGTTGAAGAATTTGATAGTGAAAAAATGTTTGCGCAAGGTGATCCATTTGCCTTGTTAGCGGAATGGATGAGGGCTGCTGTGGTCCACGAGATCAGCGATCCCAACGCCATGTCACTCGCCACAATTGATGAGACAGGCTTGCCGAATGTACGCATGGTTTTGGCAAAGGAAATAGGCCCAGACGGGATTGTATTTTACACCAATTTTGAGAGCAAAAAGGGACTGGAATTATTGCATCAGAGCAAGGCAGCGCTTTGCTTTCACTGGAAGACACTTGACCGTCAGGTTCGGCTGCGTGGCTCGGTTACTACAGTTGAAGAGGCGACCGCAGATAAATATTTCGCAAGCCGCGATCACGAAAGCCAAATTGGTGCTTGGGCATCGAAACAATCGCGCCCCGTGGCAAGCAGGGAAGAGCTTGAGGCGGAGGTCGTTAAATATGAGGAACATTTTAATGGTGAGAATGTACCACGGCCAGATCACTGGTCTGGTTTCACGCTTGTGCCAATTGAATTTGAGTTTTGGCATAAACGTCACTTTAGATTGCATGACAGATTACACTTTGAACGCACCAATTCAGAAGAGCCATGGGTGAAATCGAGATTATTTCCATAAATTATAGAACTTCAGCATATACTCGGGCGCGTGCAAGGCCCTGAGTGTCAAAGGTGAAAGTTGAGATGGCAGAACCGACAAACCAAGAACGTAAAACGCTGATTTTGACCGGTGCCAGCCGTGGCATCGGGCACGCAACCGTTAAAAGGTTTTCTTCAGCGGGTTGGCGGGTGATCACTTGCTCCAGATACGCTTTTCCCGAAGATTGCCCCTGGGAGGCAGGACCTGAAGATCACATTCAGATTGATTTGTCTGATCCTGAAAATACCAGGTCCGCGATTGCCGAAATGCGCGAACGATTAAAAACCAATGGCAGCCGCCTTGATGCACTCATCAACAATGCGGCTATCTCGCCGAAAAAAGAAGATGGCAGCCGGATTGGGGCAATAGAAATGGAACTTGCAGGATGGCAGCAGGTATTTCAGGTTAATTTCTTCGGCCCGATCATGCTGGCGCGCGGGCTGATGGAAGAGTTGAAGATGGCCAAGGGCTCGGTCTTGAATGTGACCTCCATTGCGGGCGGCCACGTCCATCCCTTCGCCGGTGCAGCTTACGCCACATCCAAGGCAGCGTTAGCCGCACTAACACGTGAAATGGCCGCTGATTTTGGTCCGCTTGGCATTCGGGTCAATGCTATCGCCCCTGGTGAGATCGACACGTCCATCCTATCGCCCGGCACCGATAAGATAGTAGAGCAAATCCCTCTCAGGCGCCTGGGAACCCCCGAAGAAGTTGCCAAGATCATCTATGTTTTATGTTCGGACACTGCAAGTTACGTAAATGGTGCAGAAATTCACGTAAACGGCGGCCAGCACGTCTGAAATATTCACAATTTGGAAATTGGTTACAAGCTCAATGGCGCAAAACGCAATTCGCAGCAATATTATTCTGAGCCTTATAGGCATTTTGACTTTTGTACTGATAAGTCCCGCGCAAGCGAATTCCGCTGAGGTCACCCTTGAGCAGAAAATTGGTCAGATGCTGATCCTCGGATTTCCGGGCCGTTCAGCGAACGATGCATGGCCTCAAAATATTCATAAAATGATCAAAGCAGGCGAAATCGGCGGTGTTATTCTATTTGAGCGCAATATCAGCTCACCCAAACAGGTCAAAAAACTTAACGAATATTTTAAGTCAGCTTCTCTAAATTCCGATCCCTTCATTGCCATCGATCAAGAAGGCGGCAGGGTGCAACGCATGCATGAGGGTAATGGATTCTTTGACACCCCGTCGGCGGAAAGCCTCGGTACCAAGGATCCAACTTTTGCGTCCTTGGCTTATGAAAACATGTCCCGACAATTGGCGCGTTCGGGTTTTAATGTCAATTTTGGACCCGTGGTGGATTTGAATATCAATAAAAGAAACCCAATAATTGCACAAAAGCAACGCAGCTATGGCCGCAATCCTGAACGTGTCATCAAATATGCTGAAGCTTTCATAGCAGCTCATCAAGAGGCTGGTGTGCTGACTGCTGCCAAGCATTTCCCGGGCCATGGCAGCTCTAGGGCAGACAGCCATCGCGGCTTTACCGATATCACCAAAACCTGGCGTGCAAATGAATTAAAACCCTATGCTTATTTGGCGGGCACAAAACCGGTTGATATGATCATGGTGGGCCATTTATATCATCCGCGCTTTTCGTCAAAACCTGGAGAGCCGGCCTCATTGTCCAGCAAAGCTATAAAAGGCGAATTGCGTAAGAAACTGAAATTTTCAGGTCTTGTCATCTCAGACGACATGGAGATGAAGGCGATCACCAAATATTACGGCTTTAACGAAAGCATCGTGCGCGCCATTGCGGCAGGCAATGATCTGATAATCCATTCAAACCATATAAAGCCCGACAAAAATATTGCCAAACGCGCTATTAAAGCCGTCCTGAAGGCTGTGCGAGAAAACAGAATTTCTTTAAGTCAGATTGATGAATCTTACCAACGCATCATGCGAGCCAAGAAGAAAATAGCGCTGATAGCGGCAAAAAACGGCAATTGATCTGAGGTTTAAGCTGTTCGCAGGCCTTCTTTGGCCACCCAGGATTCGGTTTGATCAAGTGCTGTCTCCAGCCGGTCGAACATTTCGTTGACTTCATCAATAGTGATAATCAGCGGCGGGCAGAGTGCCAGCGTATCGCCGATATTGCGCAATATCACACCATTGTCTTGAGCGTTTTGAGCAGCCATCGCGCCCGCTTTGCCAACCGGGTTAAAGGCGCGCTTAGTTGTTTTGTCAGCCACCATTTCAAGGCCGCCAACAAGCCCCTTGCCGCGTGCTTCCCCCACCAATGGATGATCGGCAAGCTTTGCCAGCCGGTTTTGGAAGGTGGGGGCAACAGCGCGAACTTGTCCAACGATATTATCGCGTTCATAAATCTCTAATGTTTTATTGGCCACAGCTGCTCCCAGCGGATGGCCCGAATAGGTAAAGCCATGGCCAAAGGTGCCAATTTTGCGGCTTTCAACAAGCATGCCTTGATAAACATCTTCAGGGATCATCACAGCGCCAATCGGCACATAGGCAGATGACAAGGCCTTGGCAATTGAGATCGTGTCCGGTTGCATATTGAAAGTCTCAGCGCCCCACATATTCCCGGTGCGCCCAAAGCCACAGATCACCTCATCGTCAATAAACAGAATGTCGTGCTTTTTCAGCACGGGCTGGATTTTTTCAAAATATTGATCAGGCGGCACAATCACGCCGCCAGCGCCCATGACCGGCTCGGCAATGAAAGCTGCAACCGTATCGGGACCTTCTGCAATGATGAGATCATCCAGGGTTTTGGCAAGCCTGGTGGTGAATTCATCCTCACTTTCACCAGGCTGGGCTTCACGATAAAAATGCGGACAATCAGTGTGCAAGATACGGTCAATCGGCAAATCAAAATCAGCATGGTTTCCCGGCAGACCGGTTAAGCTTGCACTGGCAATGGTGACACCATGATAGGCTTTTTGCCGGGAGATGATTTTTTTCTTCTCCGGTTTTCCGCGCGCATTATTGTAATACCAGACCAGCTTGATTTGGCTGTCATTGGCCTCAGAACCTGAACAGGTGAAGAAAACTTTTGAGATGGGAACGGGGGCCAATTCTTTGAGTTTTTCAGCAAGTTCAATGGCTGGATCGTGGCTTTTGCCCGAGAAAATATGACCAAAAGAAAGCGTTTCCATCTGCTTTTTGGCAGCTTCAATCAGCTCTTGATTGCCATGGCCAAGTGAGGTGCACCATAGGCCTGCCATGCCCTCAATGTAATCTTTGCCCTCTGTGTCCCAGACCGTCACACCTTCGCCGCGCTCGATGATCAGCGGGCCTTGCTCACGGTGCGTGGCCAAATTCGTATAGGGGTGAATGAGTGTTTCAATATCGCGTTGAGCGGCATTTGACAGCTGTGTCATGAAGGTCTCCAATTTGCAAATCGACTATTCTGCCTTCTTAACGAAAGCGCACAATTTGAGCAATCCTATTGAACGATTGCACATGTGACATACCGTCCGCTAAGTTTACAGCGTATCTCCCAAAAGTGGGTACCGGTTTTGGGGTAAAGATACGCGAGGATAAAGCGTATCTCCCAAAAGTGGGTACCGGTTTTGGGGTAAAGATACGCGAGGATAAAGCGTATCTCCCAAAAGTGGGTGCCGGTTTTGGGGTAAAGATACGCGAGGATAAAGCTTATCTCCCAAAAGTGGGGACCGGTTTCTATCGAGATAGTTTGGGATAAAGATACGCTTAAATAAAGAACTAGTGCGCTTATGCGCTCTAGAATAAAAATAACGCTGAGGGAGGCGAGGGGAATGTTGGGTTTGATGCAGGACTGGCCGTTACTGGTCCATACGATTTTGGATCATGCGGCAAGTTATCATGGCAATCGAGAAATTGTGACCCGCACAACCGAAGGCCCAATTTCACGAACCACATATCAAGACCTCGATAAGCGCGCCCGCGCCCTGGCGCATGCTTTGCAAAAACTTGGTGTCAAGCAGGGCGATGTTCTGGGCGTCATGGCGTGGAACACGGCAAGACATATGGAGCTGTGGTATGGAGCCATGGGCATTGGCGCTGTGGCCCACACGCTCAACCCACGGCTGTTTGCCGACCAACTGGCCTATATTATCAACCATGCGCAAGACAGTTATGTATTTCTGGACCTGACCTTTGTGCCGATCCTGGAGGGTCTGCAAGACATGATCGAGACCTCCAAAGGCTTCGTCATCATGACGGATCAAGGTCATATGCCTGAGACCAGCCTTGAAAACGTGATCTGTTACGAAGAACTATTAGCAAAAGGTGACAGCAGTTTTCAATGGTTAGCCCTGGATGAAAACACAGCCTGCGGACTGTGCTACACCTCGGGCACGACGGGAAACCCCAAGGGCGTGTTGTATTCTCACCGCTCCAATGTGCTGCACGCCTTGGCAACTGTGGCAGCTGACGCCTTGGCGATCACCAGCAGCGATTGCGTGCTGCCGGTTGTACCTATGTTCCATGCCAATTGCTGGTCCCTGGTTTATTCGGTGCCCATGGCGGGTGCCAAATTGGTCATGCCGGGCGGCAAATTGGATGGTGAAAGCGTTTTTGAATTGTTGGATAAAGAACAGGTGACTTTGACGGCAGGTGTGCCGACGGTCTGGTTCGCTTTGCTGCAATATCTCGAAGAGACGGGCAATAAGCTGCCGTATCTTGAGCGTATTGTCATTGGCGGGGCGGCCTGTCCGCCCTCCATGCTGGAAGCTTTTGAGAACAAATATGACACCCAGGTGATCCATGCCTGGGGCATGACGGAAATGAGCCCGCTGGGCTCTTTGTGCAAACCGGTGCCCGATATCGAACATCTTGATGAGGCCGCCAAAGCTAAAATCATGATCAAACAGGGTAGGCCACCCTATATGGTGGAAATGAAGGTGGTCGATGATGAGGGCGGCGAGCTGCCACATGATGGCGAAACATTTGGCCACCTCATGGTGCGCGGGCCAGCGGTTGCGGAAGCTTATATGAGAGATGAGGGCGGCGATATTCTCGATCCCGACGGTTGGTTCGACACAAGCGACGTCGCAACAATGGACCAATATGGCTATATGGAAATCACTGACAGGTCCAAGGATGTGATCAAGTCAGGCGGCGAGTGGATTTCTTCCATCGAACTGGAAAATCTGGCGGTCGGTCATCCCGATGTGGCCGAGGCGGCAGTGATCGGCATCACCCACCCCAAATGGAACGAACGCCCTTTGCTTGTCATTGTGAAGGCGGAAAATGCCGATCCCTCGAAGCAAAGCATTATGGATTTCATGACAGGTAAAACTGCCAAATGGTGGCTGCCTGATGATGTGGTCTTTGTTGATGAAATCCCGCACACCGCCACCGGCAAGATCCTGAAAACCAAGTTGCGCGAACAATTTGGCGATTACAAGCTGCCGGACGCTTAAGTTGACGCATAATGCGCATCCAGCGACGGATCGCTGTCGGCTAAGGCTTCGCCTTTCTCGATCAAATGCACCAAATGAGCGAGCATGGACATGGACGCTGCCGGATAAAGCTTAAGGTCAAGTCCTTGATAGATTTTGGGGACCATGTCGGCAATGGTCTCATCGCCTGCCGCCAAACGCTCCAGAATGGCATGCTCCCGCGCAAGCCGATGTTCGATAAACGCCTCGACATAGGGCTGGGGATTGCGCACGGGGCCACCATGGGTCGGCCAGTAAATCTCATCATCGCGTGTCAGCAGCAAGCGAAGCGATGCCAAATAATCCGCCATGCTGCCATCGGGAGGCGCCACCACACTGGTCGACCAGGCCATGACATGATCGCCAGCAAACAGCGCTTTTTCCTGGGGTAGGGCAAAGCTCATATGGTTTGACATATGGCCTGGTGTAAAGACGGCCTCAAACCGCCAGTCCGGCCCCTCAATCATATCACCATGGCCAAGTTCAACATCGGGCTCAAAACCGTGGTCGCCACTTGCATCAAGCTCAACATTACCGCTTTCAATAGTACCCTCATTTTTAGTATGCGTGGCATAAGCATAAACCGCAGCACCTGTTGCAGCCTTGAATTTCGGAACCAGTTCTGAATGATCACTATGCGTGTGTGTAACAAGAATATGGCTTACACGCTCACCTTCAAGTGCTGCCATGAGGGCTTGCAAATGTGCGTCATCATCGGGTCCCGGATCAATAACGGCAACCCCGCCATGCCCGATAATATAAGTGCCCGTGCCTTTAAAGGTAAACGGGCTGGGATTGTTTGCCGTCACACGGCGAATGAGGGGGCTTAACTGCTCACAGGCCCCATATTCAACGTCATGTTCGCGATTAAAAGATATGGATGTCATGGCTACCTTCAGCAGTGGTCGGAGTGGCAGGATTTGAACCTGCGACCCCCTCGTCCCGAACGAGGTGCGCTACCAGGCTGCGCCACACTCCGATTGTATATAACGTTGGGTTTTATAGCGCTGCAGGTCCGCTGGGGCAACACTGGGTGATAGATAAGCGAATATGCTCAAAGCCCGTTGCCTAGGCGCGCGCAAGGGGTTATGGTCCGCAACGATTCAATTGAATCCTCATAAGTTGGGGCGTGGCCAAGTGGTAAGGCACCGGTTTTTGGTATCGGCATTCGCAGGTTCGAATCCTGCCGCCCCAGCCATATCTTCTCGTTAAGTGAAAAAATTCTAGGGTGATCAAGCTTGCGTTAAATGCGTTTGCCGTCGCTTCCAAACAGATAGATCTGTTTTGGTGGGAAGGAGAGCGGTACGACATCGCCGACTTTGAATTTTTCGACTTCAAACCCTTCGACTTCAAACCCTTCGACAAGAGCAATAAGTGGCCGCTCTTCCTTGGTCTCGAAATACAGCAGGGTATCTTTGCCCAAAGGTTCAATCAGACTGATCTTGCCTTTCATGGCAGGGTCTTTGCCGCCAACCATGATATGCTCTGGCCTGATGCCAAGTGTTCCGGTTCCAGCTGGTGCTTTCTTTGGCAAATCCTTTGAGACCATTTTATTTTTGAAATGCGCTTTGCTTCCGCTATGGGTAATTTTGCCCTCAAGCAGGTTCATTGAGGGTGAACCGAAAAAGTCGGCAACGAAATAGCTTGAAGGATTGGAATAGATATCCATCGGCGTGCCTTCTTGCTCAATCTCGCCGTCTCGCATCACAATAATACGATCAGCTAGGGTCATCGCTTCTTCCTGATCGTGCGTTACGTAAATAAATGTCTTTTTGAGCTGTTCATGCAATCTGCCGCACTCAGCACGCAGTTCGCGACGCAATTTAGCGTCAAGGCTTGAGAGGGGCTCATCAAGAAGAAAGGTGGAAGGGCCAGTAATCAGGGTACGCGCAAGCGCAACACGTTGAGATTCCCCGCCCGAACATTGCCCCGGCATCTTGTCCAGCAATGGCGTGATATGGACAAGTTTTGCAACTTCTGCAACCTGTCGTCGCCTCTCATCTGCTGGCACTTTCTGCATGCGCAGGCCAAATTCAATATTCTGATAAACCGTTTTATGGGGAAACAGGGCATGGCTTTGAAACACCATGCCAATGCCACGCTCACGTGGTTCAAGATCATTGACCACAATGCCGTCCATCGTGATCTCACCAAGAGTTGGGTCCTCAAAGCCTGCCAGCATGCGTAATGTCGTTGTCTTGCCGCACCCTGATGGCCCAACAAGGACTAGAAATTCGCCTTCCTCAATCGTCAAATCCAGATGTTTGACCGCAATGACAGCGCCATATTCTTTCCTCACATCTTTTAGTTCAATGCGCGCCACGTTCGGTTACCTCCGTACCATTCCAAAACTAAATCCGCGGGCCAAATGCTTGCGGATGAAGATGCCCGCTGCCACCAGCGGCAATGTAATGCCCACGGCAAGTGCCGCCTGGCGGCCATAAACCCGGCCTTCTGTTGAGCCTTCATATTTTGACAATTCCACTGGAAGCGTCGCCACTTCTGTTTTGGACAAAATAAGTGCCAGCAAATATTCACTCCACGTCAGGATCAAAATAAACAGGAAGGTTGCAACCAGGCCCGAACGGATCAGCGGTAGCACAATTTCCCAGATGATCCGCCAGCGATTAGCCCCCAGCACCTCAGCGGCTTGTTCAACCTCAAGCGGCACCTCGTCAATGAAACTCTTGGTCATCCAGACCGCATAGGGCAGCGTCGTTAAAAAATAAACGATCACCAGACCTGTCATGGTATCCAGCAGATGAAGTGTCGAATAATATAACGACAGGGGGGCCACGATAACGATTGGCGGCACCATGCGCAGCATCAGAAGTTGGAACATGCGCGCTTCGGAAAGAATTTTATAGCGCGACACGCCATAAGCCAAAACACTGCCGAAACCCACAGCCAGAGTGGTTGAAATAACTGAGATAACCAGTGTATTGCGGAGCGCCGTCCAGGGTTTCTGCATCGATTGGATATATTGCGTGTTTGCATATTCCTCCAAGCCGGTCCAGACATTGAGATAATTGCTCCAGGTAGGCGTTGCCGACCAATAGACCGGCGGCCAGGCAAACCATTCCGAATCCGGTTTGAACGAAGTTGAAAAGATCCAGAAGATCGGGAACATCACCACAAGCAACCAAAGGGTTAAAATCCCATAGCGCCCGGCTGTAAACAATTTACGTTTCTGGGTTTTGGTCATGGCCATAACGCTAATCCTTACCCTTCGCTCTTGGTGGCATACATCTTATCAAGCGCCGATTTCTCGCGCCGCAAGAGCTGGATCGCTGCCAGGACTATCGCCACCATGAGCATAAGCACCACGTAGGACATGGCAGCCCCCTTGGAAATTTCGAAATAATTCCAGGTAGTCAGATAAATATAAATTGGCAGCGTTTCAGTGGCCGATCCCGGCCCACCCTGGAACAGGGACCAGGTCTTGGGAAATTCAGCCATAGCCTCAAGGAACCTGAGGATCAGGGCCAAAATAATGACCGGCCGTAGCAGAGGCAGCTGTATTTCATAGAAAATGCGCCAACGGTTCGCCCCTAATATGTGGGCCGCTTCCTGCGGCTCGCGCGGGAGGGACGCCAGACCCGCCATCATGATGATGAAGCTGAACGGTACCCAGTTCCATATCTCAAGGATCATAACTGTTGTTAAGGCAAGATCCGGATTGGCCAGCCAAATCACATTGATATCTTTGCCTGCAATAGCACTAAGTATGCCGTTGATTGGGCCTTTCTGATAGAGCAGCATTTCCGCTGTATAGGCGATTACGATTGGCACAGTGAGCATCGGCAAAATGAAGAAAATATAATAAAAGCCCTGACCTCTAAAAGGCCGGTACATAAGCAAAGCAAGACCAAAGCCAATGACAAAACAGCCAACGGTCGAGCCTAATGCAAAATAAAGCGATCTTAGGATTGCCCAGCCAAACCGTGAATCGGTTAACACTTCATGAAACAGCTCGAGACCGACAAATTCAGCGTCCCACCAGGAGCCGAGATAAACAGTCCAGCCGTGAAAGGAAAAATACAGCTGCAACAGCAGCACGGGCATCAAAATGAGCGCAAAAACCAGGACCAACGGCGAAAGCACCGCCCATTTAAACCGTCTGACAGCCCGCGCCTGTGTCATCTCTTTGCGAGATAATTTCAGCGTCGAGTCCGTATCAAGTCCCCCTGCCGAAGACACGGTCATTTGGCTAACCTCCCAATGGGCACCCCGGAGCACAAAAGCACTCCGGGGCTGTTTACAAGTATAGTGTAGTCACTCTTAGGTAGGAACGTCCACTTTAGGGAAGACAGCTTTATAACTGGCGAGCTCTTTTATGAGCCTCTTCTTGCCGACACGCCGGACAATTTTCGCCCAGGCTTCTTCGGTTTTAGGCAACACATCCTTGGCCGCCATCTGTCCGACATAGGCCTCAGAAAGGTTTTTGCCAAGAATGTCCTGGAATTCCAACAATCCCGTAAGGTAGATCGGTGGTGAGGCCACTTTCAGGTTTTGCTCAATGGCATCCACACCACCTGGCGTGTAAGCCTTACGAACGACCTTACTGGACATATGACCCTTGTGCCACGGATCGTGGAACGTATTCACGCGGTCGCCAACGATCTGCTCTGAATTTTTAAGCGTGGCAAACCACATTGCCATATAGGCGGCCTGTTCCTTACGTGGGCTGTATTTGTTGATCAGGAGTGAGGCGATTGGCGAAGAAATCGAACGGTGCACAAGTTTGCCGGATTGTTTGGAGCCTGGCACCAGGCCATATTTCCATTTGCCAACTGTCTTGGATTTCTTCGGGTTTTCGGCAAGTGAAATAATGCCGTCCCAATATTGGCAAGAGAACACTTTGTCGCCGACAATCCGCGGGATCATTTGTGGCGTGCCCCAACCCGGCGCTTCGGGGTGTGATACGGATTTGGTCTTAAGGTAAGTCTCAACTGCATATTTGCCCGCGGCTGTGTTGAGCGTTGGGTTCATATCATCATCAAACGGGAAGCCGCCTGCTGAATAAAACATCATGTACCACCAGGTAACGCCATTGGCGCGGTTACGCAAATTGGCGGAGCCATAGAAGTCGTTCTTCTGATCTTGGAAGAATTCCATCATCCGCTGGTCGTCTTCCCATGTTTCAGGCCAGGCTGGCGCTTTGCCGAACTTGTCTTCATATGCTTTGGAACCAGCTTGCACCTTGTCCCAACGGACAAACTGGGTATGCACATTACCGTCGGTCGGAATGCCGTAGGTATTGCCTTTATATTTCATGAAATTGCCGAATGTGCCCACAGCGTCGATCTTGAAGCCGGCCTTTTCCATATATTTGTCGAGCGGCTCTAAAAGTCCGGCCGAGGCTAATGACGGGATCATATTGGAATCGACGTGGAAGAAGTCAAAATCCGGTGCACGTGATACGGCTTCGGCCATGGCGCGCTGGGGAATGACAAAGACTGAAATGTCTTGAATGCTGGCAATACTGGTGCCGGTTAGTTTTTTAAACTCTTCCGATGATTTTTTCATGGCCGCCATATAGTTCGACCAGATCATGCCGCGAAGACCTGCTGGTTTGCCCGCTTTGGCAGCAGCAATAATGCCTTCTTCTTCGGTTGCAGCAAATGCTGAATTCGCGAATGTCCCAGAGGTCATCCCGACAGCCGCCGCAGCCGCAGCACTTTTCATGAAATGTCTACGGGTAAAGTCACCAAAATTCGTGATCATTCTTCATCCTCCCTCGTCACTGATTACGCTATGAATCTTGTGCCCAGTCCGCTTTCGGTTTTTGTACGGATCTTGCTTTTGTTGCCATGAGTGTATAACAAGGCGGCGTTTCTGAAAAGGGATAATTTTCTCATACTATAAATTTATACCATTAGAAATTATTTGCACTGATGTCGGCCTTTGATGTAAATAGCCTGAATGGCTTCACGGATGTGCTATTTTGTAAAATTAAGCGGGCTTGACCGCCTTTAGGACTGGATCTGGAGTATGAAACCCGCTGCCTTTAAATATCACGATCCCAAAACTCTGGATGATCTGACCGGGCTGTTGAAGAACAAGGAAGACGTTAAGATCCTTGCTGGCGGGCAGTCATTGGTGCCTATGCTTAATATGAGATTTGTTATGCCGGACCATTTGATTGACATAAATGGTATCGACGAACTGAATTTCATAAAGCAAGAGAAGGGGACGCTCTCTATAGGTGCCATGACCCGGCAAGTACAATTGGCGCATTCATCTGAAATCACCAAAACCTGCCCAATTTTGCAGGAAGCCTTGAGTTATGTGGGCCATTTCCAGACACAAAATAGGGGCACTCTTGGCGGCAGTCTGTGTCACCTCGATCCGTCTGCTGAAATGCCCGCTATTGCATGTTTGCTTGGAGCCGAACTCACGGTCAAATCCGACAAAGCTGAGCGCAAGATTGCTTTTGACGATTGGGCGCTGGCTTATATGACCCCTAATCTCGAACCAGAAGAAGTACTGGTTTCAGTAGACTTACCGGTCTGGCAGGAAAAACACGGTCATGCTTTTGTTGAATTTGCCAGGCGTCATGGCGATTTTGCCATTGTGGGAGTAGGGGCATTGCTGGTCGTTGATAAAAAACAAAACATTTCGAAAGTGGCCCTTTGTGTTGCCGGCGCAGATGTGCGGCCGCAGCGGCTCCATGATCTTGAAAAATCATTGATCGGTCAGCCGGCCACGGATGAAACATTTCTGCAAGCAGGCGCCCAGGCGCGCAATATTGAAGCGTTTTCAGACGCCTATGTAAGCAAAGCTTATCGCCAAAGACTGTCGGGCGTATTGGTCGAACGTGCGCTCAAACAGGCGCACGAGCGTCTATAAGGGGAATGTTATGGCGGATATAAGAAATATCACCGTAAGCGTGAATGGTGAAAGCTACACACGCGACGTTGAAACACGAAAACATCTTGCTGATTTTCTAAGGCAAGATCTTGATTTAACAGGAACCCATCTTGGTTGCGAGCATGGCGTTTGCGGTGCATGCACAATATTGGTTGACGGTGAGGCCATGCGGTCTTGCCTGATGTTTGCCGTTCAAGCTGATGGCAAGGATATTGTTACAACCGAGGGCCTTGTTGCCAAGGATGGGACGCTCAACGCTTTGCAACAAGCGTTTCGAAATCACCATGCTTTGCAATGCGGATTTTGCACACCGGGCATGTTGATGTCGCTCATGGCTTATTTGCGTGATCATAAGAACCCGGATGAAGCAGAAATCAGACGCGCCATTTCAGGCAATATTTGCCGGTGCACCGGCTATCAGGGCATTGTTGATGCAGCTTTGGAAGCAGCTGATGCAATCCACCAAAACGCGGGGGTTTGAACCAATGGGAGCACGTTATTTCGGCGCCCGTGTTGATCGGATGGAAGATGAAACGCTTTTGACCGGTAATGGACAATACGTCGATGACATCAAACTACCGGGCATGTTGCAGGGGTCATTTCTGAGAAGCCCGCACGCACATGCAAATATCAAATCAATCGACACGTCTCTGGCCGAAGCGGTTGAAGGGGTGCACGCCGTCCTTACTTATAAAGACCTGCCGTCACCTTTAAACCAGCCCGCCGTTCAGCCCTATCCAAGCCCGGCCATCAAGCAAGACTTGCGCCCCTATCCTTTGGCAAAGGATGAAGTCAGTTTTGTTGGTGAGGCTGTGGCCTTTGTTGTAGCAAGCACCAGACATATTGCCGAAGATGCTTGTGCGCAGATTATGGTTGATTACGAAATTCTGCCCGCATGCGTCGAATTGCGTGGTGCCATGAACGAAGATGCCCCACGCGCTCATAATGGCACCCCGGATAATCTCGTCGCCAGACTCAATGCTAAATATGGTGATGTTGATGACGTGTTTGCCAAGGCCGACCATATCTTGAAAACCGATTTCACCCAGCACAGAGGCGGTTGTCATGCCATGGAATGCCGTGGCGTGGTAGGCTTCCATGAGCCGATAGACGGACAATTGACCATCTGGTCGGCAACCCAATGCCCTTATCTCATCCGCCGCTCGCTGGCCCAACAAATGGACATAGCGGAAAGTCGATTGCGGGTCATAGCACCTGACGTTGGCGGAGGTTTTGGCCCCAAAGCTGGATATTACATAGAAGAAATCATTGTGCCACATGCTGCTATGGTGCTGGGGCGGCCGGTCAAATGGATTGAAGACAGGCGCGAGCATTTCGTGACCACCAATACCCAACGCGACAGCTATTGGGACCTTGAAATTGCCGTCAGCAAAGACGGCGATATTCACGGCCTGCGCGGCAATATCATGCTCGATTGTGGTGCTTACATTCCCTATGGCCTGTTATTGGCAGTGACAACCGTGGTGCCATTGCCGGGGCCATATAAACTTGCGGCCATGGATATTGTTGAAGATGTGATCTTCACCAATACGGTGTCTAATTCACCCGTGCGTGGTGCTGGCCGGCCAAATGCTGCCTATACCATGGAGCGTGTGATCGAAACAGTTGCGCGCGAGCTCAAGATACCGTCTGCTGATGTGCGTCGCCGTAATTTTGTGCGCAAGGAAGAATTTCCTTATAAAACCGGCCTAACCCATTTCAATGGCAATCCGATGACATATGACAGTGGTGATTATCATGCACTGCTGGAAAAAGTAATGAAGCTTGCCGATTATGATGGCTTTGAAAAGCGCCAAGAGCAAGCCCGTAAGCAAGGCCGTTATCTTGGCATCGGTATTTCAAGCTGCATTGAAGATACTGGTGCTGGTCCTTATGAAGGGGCCACCGTCAGGATCGATCCCCTTGGCCAGGTTCATGTGGTAACGGGCGCTGCCAGCCAAGGCCAAGGACATAAAACCGTAATAGCACAAATCGTGGCCGATGAACTCGACGTTGAAATTGAGAAAGTCCGCGTTGAAATTGGCGATACCGGAAAATTTCCTCAAGGTGTCGGCACGGTGGCAAGCCGGGTTGCCGTTAATGTCGGCACAGCATGTTACACAGCGGCGAATGAAGTGCGTGACAAGGCGCTTGATCTGGCAGCTCAACTGCTGGAGATCGACAGGGACGATCTGCAGATAGCCGATGGCATCGTGCAGGATAAAGGCAATCGGAACGTAAATATATCGCTCGGCCAGCTCGCGCATAAGCTGGCACCTATGACCGGCGGCTTTATCCCCGAAGGGTTTACGCCCAGTCTTGAAGCAACTTCTTATGAAGGATCTAAAGGCCTGCCCCATGCCAGTGGGTGCAATATATGCGAGGTTGAGGTTGATATCGGCACCGGCGAAGTAAATATCCTGCGTTATTCTGTGGCCCATGACTGCGGCAAGAAAATCAATCCCACCATTGTTGAGGGCCAGATCATCGGCGGTGTTGTGCACGGCATCGGCAATGCGCTGTTTGAACAAATGGTCTATGACGAACAAGGCCAACCCTTATCGACCAATTACGGCGAATATCTACTCCCGATCGCAACCGAAATGCCCAGGATCGATATTGTCCATCAAGAAACACCGTCACCACTCAACCCGCTTGGGCTTAAGGGTGCTGGTGAGGGCGGCACGATCCCGGCTATGGCAGCTGTGGTAGCGTCAATTGAAAATGCCCTCGAAACCTTCAACGTCGTGATCGATTATTATCCGGTCACCCCCCAAAGACTATGTGAATTAATAGATGAGGGCAGCAAAGCCGCAGAATAGAATTTAGGAGAACTTATGTCGGTACAAATAATCTCGGTTGATGGCACGAATGTTGAAGTGGTTCAGGACGGCTCGGGTAGAGACCTTGTCTTGTTGCCAACATTGCTGGCAGAGCTCAGCGTTTATGATGAGGTTATCGCAGAACTTAGCAAAAACCGACGCGTACACCGGATTAATTTTCCGGGATTTGGAGGCTCAACCGGACCGATCGGCTCAAGGGTTGAAGATTATGCCAACCTGATTGCAGGTGTCATGAAGGAGCTTGATTTGCCCAAGGACACAGATGTGCTGGGCAATGGGTTTGGCGGTTTCGTCGCTGGCACGTTGGCCATCCACCATGGTTCAATGTTTGATAAATTGGTGTTGGTTGACACCGGTCCGGGCTTTCCTGAAGAGGCAATCCCACCACTTAAAGTTATGGCAGGCAAAGTCACCAGCGAAGGCATGGCTTCTGTGCTCGATATCGCAATCATGCGGATGTTTCCAGAACCTTATATTGATGGACATCAGGCCGTTATCGATCGCCGCAAAGAAAAATTATCTGCAGCAGACCCGGAATTGTTCGCCAATGCGGCATTGTCTTTAGCCAGCTTGAACAATTACGAAAAGCTGAGTGAAATCAAAAATGAAACCTTGGTTGTTGTGGGCCTGGAAGATCAGACCACGCCGCCGTTTTTATCTCGTGATTTGCATGACGGTATTAAAGGTTCGAAGTTCATTGAACTTCCCGGCATCGGCCATTGCCCACAGCTGCAAGATCCCAGAGCGTTCATGGATGCTGTCAGCCCGTTTCTTGAATTATAGATTGTATGGCTTAATTTTTGAGATCGCTTAAGTTCAAACCGATCACCTCGGCAATTTCTCTTTTTACCTGATCTTCATCGTGAGATCCGCCGGGCAGCCATATCACCAGCAATTCAGCTTCTTCGTCACCGGGGGCGACGTAGCAATGCGGCATCGTGCTGTCCATATACAGGCTGTCGCCCGGGTTAAGCACTGCCGGCTTATAATGTTCAGTTCGGATTTCCACAGTACCCTTCAGGACATAAAGGAATTCTTCGCCCCTGTGCCCCACCATTTCAGCGGGCTGGTTTTCTGCCCTGGGGCGAACCCGTGTAATCATCGGATTAATGCGTTTTTTAAGCAGCCCTGCGCATAACCCCGAAAAGCTATAATGAGTGGCATCCGTAAAGGAGTGCTCACTCGCCCTGGTTACCGTAAGTCTGGCCGATGGCTTTTGTTGCTCATCGCTAATAGTCACCAGATCCGCAACATGAATGCCAAAACCATCCGCCAAGCGGAGTAAATTGCTGAAAGTTGGCGACACCTGATCGTTTTCAATTTTGGACAAGGCCGATACAGAAAGGCCTGTGGCCTTGGCCATGTCAGCCAAAGTCCGCCCTGAGCGTTTCCTAATGGTGCGCACATGTTGGCCGAATGATGGCTGTCCGGACTTCGTCGCAATCTTTGCTCGATCATCCGCGACCAGCGTTCTCCCAGATACAGACATTTCTTATTTCCTCATCAGCATGTTGCCTTAGTGCCGCGGTTATGCCCAAATTTTCCGAATTCCAAAAGTTCTTTTTTTGTCTAAGCTCATATTACGGCCCCAAAATGGAAGCCAAAAGCCGGAAAATTGAAATTAAAGTCATTAAAACAAATAATTACCTATTGTTGTAACGAGGCATTGTGTCACATTTCCTAGCCCTTGCTTGTTTCCCGAATATACTGGCAAAGCCATATCTTCCTAATATTCAAGACATTTTTGGCATACACGTCCATGCAGGCGGATGCAAAATTTGCGATTTTCTTATTATAGAATTTTCTATTATAGTTGATTTGTATCAAAATATGAATAATCGTTTCATAAAACTTCGAGGAGCCTAAAATGACCACTGTCGAAATCGTCGATCGTTCAGACTACCAACAAAAGATGCTCGACCAACTTGAGCTCCGGCCAAAAGAGACAGCCATCGTCACAGTTGATATGCATCGCGGCCATCTTGATATGGAGATTGCCACCATGCCGGCCAAGGCAGATGATGCAGCACGGGTGATAGCAAATGCGGAAGATGTTTTGAACCATGCGCGCAAGCTTGGCGTGCCGATCATACATGTCATTTTGGTTTACCGCAGGCTACCGGGCATTGGTTCGGAAGGCATGGCCAATCCATTTTGGCAGACCTTGCACAAAATTCGCGATGAAGAAAACCGGCTAACGCCTGGACGCAAAAGCACGGTGCGCGACCATAATATTATGGGCGAGCCCACCACCGAGATTATTCCGGAACTGCTTGTTGATACTGATTACGTTATCGACAACAAAAAGCGGCTCGATTGTTTCATGGGGACTGACCTAGAGGGCTTGCTGAACACACTGGGGGCGAAAAATGTCTGCCTCATGGGCATTAACACCAATACCTGCGTGCTCAACACAGCGTTCACCGCCATGAACAAAGATTATCGTGCTGTGGTGATGTCCGATTGCGTAGCCTCAATGTATGGAGATGATCTTCATGCTTTCGGGTTGCAAAATGTTTTCCGTTGTATCGGCTGGGTTGCCGATAATGAAACCTTCAAAGCCAAACTTGATGAGGGCCGCAAACTAAACGATTAATCACAAAAAAAGTAAGGGGAGGATGGAGCATGGCTAAAAAAGCAAAAGCTGCGCACAAAGACTATAAAACCGATATCCGCGACGGCATGACGATCGACTGGGATGTTCCGATCGAAATGGACGACGGCATCGTTTTGCGTTGCGATATTTATCGCCCCATTGATGAGGGCAAATATCCGGTCATCATGTCCTATGGCCCCTACAGCAAGGGGTTGCTGTTTGAAGACATGTATGCCGATCAATGGCACGCCATGTGCCGGGATTTTCCAGAGATACCATCAGGCTCCACCAATAAATACCAGCAATGGGAAGTGGTTGACCCTGAAAAATGGGTGCCGGACGATTATGTGGTGATCCGGGTTGACTCGAGGGGGGCTGGCCGCTCTCCGGGCGTTATTGACATTTGGTCGCATCGTGAAGCCCAAGATGTTGCAATCTGTGTCGACTGGGCTGGTGTACAATCCTGGTCCAACGGCAAGGTGGGCCTGAACGGCATTTCTTACTATGCCGAAAACCAATGGCAAACAGCGGCTTTGCAGCCCAAGCATTTGGCAGCGATCTGCACCTGGGAAGGAGCGGCTGATTATTACCGTGACATGGCCTGGCATGGTGGCATTTTCTGCCGTGGATTTGTACAGGACTGGTCGATTGCGCAAGTTTATTCTGTTCAAAACGGTCTTGGGACGCGTGGGCTTCGCAGCAGCATGAATGGCTCCTGGGTATCAGGCCCTGACACACTCACTGATGAAGAATTGCGCCAAAACCGCAATGACTTTTACGAAGATTGTCTGGCCAACAAGCTGGACACAGATGAATTCTGGCAATCGCGTATGCCGGATTGGTCGAAGGTTGAAACACCCTTGCTGTCAACCGCCAATTGGGGCGGACAAGGGCTTCATCCGCGTGGTAATTTCGAAGGCTTCGTGCGGTCAGCCACAAAAAACAAATGGCTCGAAGTGCACGGTATTGAACACTGGACACACTTCTACACGGACTATGGCCTTGGCCTGCAAAAACGCTTCTTCGGTCATTTTCTGAAAGGCGAAGATACCGGCTGGAAAGACCAGCCGAAGGTCCAGCTGCAAATTCGTCATCCAGGTGAGAAATTTGTTGAACGCCATGAAAATGAATGGCCGCTAGAACGCACCGACTGGACCAAGCTCTATCTTCACCCTGATAGTGCACGGCTTATGGACGAGGGGCCGGTTGAAGATAGCAGTGTAACTTATGGCGGGTTTTCCGACGGTGCCACTTTTCTGTCCCATCCATTGGAAGAAGACATGGAAGTGACCGGGCCGATTGCCGCCAAACTATGGGTGTCGTCCGCGACACAAGATGCCGATTTGTTTGTTGTCGTGCGCGTGTTTGCGCCCGACATGAAAGAACTCACTTTCCAGGGCGCGCTTGATCCCCATACACCGATTGCTCAAGGGTGGTTGAGATGTTCTCATCGTAAACTGGACGAGAAACTCACTTTGCCGTATAGGCCCTATCACACCCATGATGAAATCCAAAAACTGAAACCGGATGAAATTTATGAAGTTGATGTAGAGGTCTGGCCGACCTGTATTCACATTCCAAAAGGATATCGCATAGGGTTGTCTGTTCGCGGGAACGATTATGTCTATCCCGGCGACACCGGCCTGGATTTTGGCCATTATGGCGCCTGGACCGGTTGCGGCCTGTTCAAGCATGATGACCCTAATGACCGCCCGGCAGATATTTTTGGGGGCGATGTGACGTTGCATACCGGACCAGACAAGCAAGCTTATGTACTATTGCCCGTGATCCCGCAAAAATAGGACACGGGTCACAAACAGTTTGAACAAATAATATGATCGGGGAGGAGAGTTCCAATGAAACAGGATGTGGAAACAAGCGGTGGCGATTACAAAACCGATATTCGTGACAACATGGTGATTGATTGGGATGTGCCAATTGAAATGGATGACGGCATTATTTTGCGTGGCGATATTTACCGGCCAATCGAAGATGGCCAATATCCTGTCCTGCTGTCATACGGGCCTTATGGCAAATATCTGCATTTTGAGGATGGCTATGAAAGCTGCTGGCAGCGTATGGCCACCCAGCATCCTGATGTCACGGCAAACTCGACCAACAAATATCAGCAATGGGAAGTGGCCGATCCTGAAAAATGGATACCGGAGGGTTATATCTGCGTGCGGGTGGATTCGCGCGGTTGTGGCCGATCACCCGGTGTTGTCGAGTGCTGGTCGCCACGAGAAACCCAAGACATGTATGAATGCATCGAATGGGCAGCCATCCAGTCCTGGTCATCGGGCAAAATTGGGCTTAGCGGCATTTCATATTACGCGATGAACCAATGGCAGGTGGCAACCTTACAACCACCCCATCTGACAGCCATCTGTTCCTGGGAGGGAGCGGCTGATTATTATCGCGACATGACGCATCATGGCGGCATCATGTGCACTTTCTCGGCCAATTGGTATGACAAGCAGGTGAAAAGCGTTCAACACGGCCTCGGCTCAAGAGGCTATAGATCACGCATGAATGGCGACTGGGTGTCTGGCCCACTTGAACTGTCGGATGAGGAATTGGGCTCTAACCGCGAAGATCTTGGCCAAAGCATTCGCGATCACGAGTTGATTGATGACTATTGGAATGACCGCATGCCCGATTGGGACAAGATTGATGTGCCGGTCTTATCTTCCGCCAATTGGGGTGGCAACGGTCTGCACCCACGCGGCAATTTCGAAGCTTTTTTCCGGGCAGCCTCCAAGGACAAATGGCTTGAAGTACACGGCATTGAGCATTGGACGGAATATTACACCGATTATGGCCGTGAAATTCAGCTAAAATTCTTCGACCATTTCCTGAAAGGTGAGGATAATGGTTGGGCAAAACGTCCCAAAGTGCAGCTTCAGGTGCGCCATCCCGGCGAGAAGTTTGTCGAGCGATTTGAAAATGAATGGCCGCTAAAACGCACCAAATGGACAAAATTCTTCCTCCATGGTGGTTCGCATCGGTTGCGCACGGAGCCGATCGAGAACGACAATCAAAGAACCTATCGTGGTTTCTCAGACGGTCTGACGTTCATCTCGGGCACATTTGAGGAAGACACGGAAATCACAGGCCCCATGGCGTCTAAATTATGGGTATCCTCCAGCACCACAGATGCCGACCTGTTCCTGGTGTTTAGGGTATTTACGCCTGATCTCAAGGAAGTTGTGTTCCAGGGCGCACTTGACCCACACACACCGGTGGCTCAGGGCTGGCTTAGAGCATCGCACCGCAAGCTAGATGAAAAACTGTCCGAGCCATTCCGGCCCTATCACACCCATGATGAAAAACAGCCTTTAACACCGGGTGAGATTTACGAGCTTGATATCGAAGTCTGGCCGACCTGTATTGTTGTGCCCAAGGGGCATCGGATTGCCTTAACCGTTCGTGGAAAGGATTATGTCTATCCAGGCGAGCCGGATGCTGGTCTGTCAAACATGAAAAACGCCTTCACCGGTGTTGGCCCGTTCCTGCATAATGATGGGCAAGACCGGCCACCGGAAATTTTTGATGGTGATGTGACCTTGCATTTCGGTGGCGATATGCAACCCTATATTATGGTGCCGATTATCCCGGAGGCCTAGAGCGTATCCGGTCTTTATTGAAGCATTTGATGGAGCCAAATCAGCTCACTCGGCTAGGCACGAAATGCAGTGCGATGCGGTGCATCGTACAAAGTTCGTAACGACGCCGATGGGCTGATTTGGCCCACCAAAGGCTGGGTTTTCACGCCCGCTGGACTTCGTTATGTTTCCCTTGTGGTCAACCAGACCACGGCGGGAAACATGCCTTGCCAGCAGACGTGAAAATCCAGTCAAATGCTTCAATAAAGACCGGATACGCTCTAGCTAGCGCCGGTCGAATTTGCTGAGCAGACATGTTTCAAGCTCATCGAAAACACCGGTCAGCCGGCCTGGATAACGTCCCTGCACCAGCCACACGAAGGTATCGAAACTAAAGTCATTAGCCGGCAGCACGCGAAGCTGGTCGACATGGGGTGTGCGTTCCAGCCATTTCATGGGGACCAATCCCAAACCAATACCGCGCGCCACAAGCGACAGCTGTAAGTCCTGGCCATTGGCTTCCACCGCAATATTGACCTTTTCATCTTGATTATGCAGGGCTGATTCAAGCCGTGCCTTATGTCCGCAGCCGGTAGGTTGTAAAACCCAGCCGAGCTTGTTCATATCGCGCAAAACTTTGGGCGGGTTTTTTAGTCCCTTAGAGCCCACAACTTGCACACCCTCCCGGCCCAAATAGCGTGCATTGAGTTCTTGCGGTGGCGATATGCCTTCGCCAAGTGTGATTATGGCACCGTCAAGTGTGCCCTCAGCAACCATGGACAACAACGGATCTGACAGATCGGTGCGGAACTGAACGGTTAGTGCTGGAAAACTTTCGCGCAATATCTGCAGCGGTTCACAGGCCGCCAGCGCGCCCACCGTATAGCTAACGCCCAGCCGAAATGTTCCTTTTGGCATCGTGACTTCGGAAAATACGCCCTGGAACTCATCGACATGCTGCAACACGCGTCGGCAATGCAACAGGGCGATTTGACCGTCTTTTGTCAATTTGAGAGGCTTGTTGCTGCGGTCGAAAAAAGTAACACCCACTTCGTCCTCAAGCCTCTGGATAAGGCGTGAGACCGCAGACTGCGTAAGATTAAGTCGCTTGGCCGCTTTTTTTACAGATTGCTCTTCTGCAACCGCGACAAAGCTATGAATTTCCCCCAATTTCATAACGCTACTCACATAACTGACACAATAAGACTTACTTTTTTATACGCTACATATTCCCGTATCACGAATGAGCGGTAAAGTAAAAACACCATATCGCTAGCAAACAACTTGTAGGAAGTATTCCTAATACTGCAACGGGGCACCGCTTTTTAAGCCGTGCCCCGTCATCATTTTTAACAAACATCATCCCTAGGAAGGGATGGTTCGCATTAAGCAGCTAGTGATGCCCATGTCTTCTGCGGCCCTTTAGACCTGGTGCCAATGGCCGGACACGTACCATCAGGTTCTTGCCGGTGCCCATTTCAACACCACCATGTAAAGCAGCTCCCAGGTGCAACTGGTTGATCGTGACATAGAGATAACCGTCTGGGCTAAAGGCCACGCCGTCCGGCCAGTCAATATTCTCGTCATCCCTGACAAGTTCTGTGAAGCTGCCTTTGGATGTCACCCCAATTGCATTGTCTTCAAGATTGGTAATATAGACATTGCCCTTGATATCAACGGCAATGCCGTCGGAGTGAGATTTTGGTCCATATTCCTCAACCTTCGAAGCAAGTTGGGCTGGTGATAGGCTTGAATTTGCCAGATGTCTCGACTTGATCCGATAGACTTTACGCCCGGCAATCGCCCCGTAATAGAGCCATTCGTTATGTGGGTCGATGGCGATCGGGTTAAGCCCCGGTAAGATCGGCACCCCATCTAAGGCAAAAGGCGTACCATTGACAAAGGTCGTCTCACCATCATCCAAAAAGCTCGGGTGGCTTTCAAGCAGCCGCCGTGCATGACCGGTTTTCAAGTCTACCACCACGATCGCTGGCGTGCTCGCATCGGTCAAACCGCCGCGCGTCATATCAGCGATGTAAAGCTGCATCCGCTTGGTATCTAGCGCAAAATCCTGGTTGAGCGAATTGTCTTTCAGAACTTCCGGCGGGAGGTAGTAGACGCTATCGAGTTTGTTGGTTTTCAGGTTCCAGCCGACAAGTTTGGAAGCACTGGTAGCGCTTCCCATGTCGAGGAAATAGAGTTTGCAGTCAGGCGACGCCCAAATACCGATTACGGCAGACGTACCTTCGCCATCTACCGGATTGTCCGGGGCGCTCGCCCAATTCTCGTTGGGGAAGGGCACTGTCGTGCCATCTTTTTTGATTTCAACGACGTTGAAAGTGGGGCCATCGAAAGGATGCATGCTCATGAACATGCGCCCGTTGGGTGCTATTGCTGGATTGCCGGGACGGCTGTCAAATTTATGGATCACTTCCAACCCGTTGGCACCCTGAGCGATTGGTGTTCTGTGAATGAAAGGCCCACCGCAACTATTGCCTTTGGCAACAGCCTCAGTGGACGTCACCACAGCGGCAGTTGGCAGCATCATCATCACCGCCAGCATTGGGCCAGCGACAGATGCCGCTAATTTTATGAATGGAACAGGTCTCATATTATACTCCCCTATATGTATTATTATGAGTTCTCATGAAGCTAGAATCATGCCGGCTATTGGGACGAATCCCAGCGGTCAACCCGCAACACACAGCAAATTGCCCACCCGTGAAGTGCTAAGGTCTTTGACATGATCCAAAAAAGAGAACGTTATATTATTGTGAAACCCCGCATTCTCCCCGCGCGGCGGTTTCATCTCACAAGGAAAGTGTATTTAAAATAAATAATGCCTTCAAATTCATAATACGAAAGCATTAATGTCCAAAATGGAATAACCTCAGAACAAACAAGCCAATTTCTCTCGAAATTTTCTTTCAGACATGGCTATTTAAGCAACAAAAATATATAATTAAGCTCTTTTGTTACCGCAATTGCTTGCCAATGATGCCTATGTGTCGACTGTCACAGTATTTTGGATATATCGGATCACAATGTTGTCATGGTTGCCGATAGCACTCTTGGGCGGCGCCATAGTCACGCCCGACGAAGGCATATAGCCGCCCAAACGGCTCTAAGTAACGTTCAGCTTGTGGTCTGAATAGCTGAAGGACACGCAATAGCTGCCTTCATTAATCTTCCAACGCTTGATTGTATATGCGCGCAAACCATTTGCGTGCATCGGATCACTGTCGGCAATTTTCTTTGCTTCTTCAAAATCTTTGGCTCTAATCACAATGCAACCGCCTGAAGGCGCGTCCCCACCTTCATCAAATATTGGACCTGCGGCAAACAATATGCCTTGCTGCTCAATCTTTATCTGATGTTCTAAATGGGTTGGCAGCATGGCCATAACTTCTTCGCGGGGTTTCACAGGCGTTGTTATGATCAAAAATAAAGTAGGATCAATACCCTGCGCCGGATGGTTGTCTTCGCTCATTATTTTATCCTTCAGCTTAGCGTTATCAGTTTATCCGCTTATAGCCTTTAATGAGCAAATGCGCCACAGATTGGTCATTAGACACTCAAGAAAGCGTGTCTGGTTTTTTCATCCTTCATCAATGCATCCATTTCGCCGTCATATCGAATGGCCCCTTTTTCAATAATCAGAGCACGATCTGAAACCGCACTTGCAAAATGCAGATTTTGCTCACTCAGCAAAATAGAAAGACCAGCTTCTTTTAACATGGTGATCATTTCGGCGATCTGCTCCACAATCACAGGGGCCAGTCCTTCAGATGGTTCATCAAGCAATAATAAGGTTGGATTGCCCATTAAAGTACGCGCGATGGTGAGCATCTGCTGTTCGCCGCCGCTCATCGCACTGCCGAGCCTGTCGCGCATTTCAGCCAAGTTCGGAAAAATCTCAAACAAACGCTCAGGCGTCCAAGGTTCATGTGCCCCGCGGCTCTCCTGACGGCCCGCTTCAAGGTTTTCCATGACAGTAAGGTGGGTGAAAATCCGCCGTTCTTCAGGCACATAGCCAATGCCGCGTTTGGCAATCACATGCGGCGCCAAAGTGGTGATGTCTTCATCCTGAAAGCTCTTTTTGCCCCTGCGGGGCCTTACCAGTCCAATAATGGATTTGAGCGTGGTTGATTTGCCAGCCCCATTGCGGCCCAGCAAAGCTACGATGTCACCTGGAGATAGGCCAAAGGAAACGTCAGACAGGATATGCGCCCGGCCGTAATAGCTGTTGATATGGTCAAGTTCGAGCATCATTTGCGCTTGCCTTTGGCATAGGTAGTGCCGGCCCCCAGATAAACCTGCTGCACCTGCTTGTTTTTGCGCACCTGGGCAGGTGTGCCATGCGCAATAAGTTCACCCAGATTAAGCACCAAAACCTCATCGGCATGGGTAAAGACCGTGTCCATATCATGCTCGGTAAACAGGACAGCTATATTGCGTTCTTTGGCAATCGTGGCTGTGAGAGACATGAGGTCGACGCGCTCGGCGGGCGCCATGCCGGCGGTCGGCTCATCCATCAATAACAAGCGAGGCGCATTGGCGAGGGCAACAGCAATCTCAACCCGTTTGAGGTCACCATATGCAATCACGCCGCATGATCGTTCGGCCTGAGGGGCCATATTGACCATATCAAGCAGCTCAAGCGCTTCATCTTTATAACTTCCGGAAGCTGATTTTATGAGATTAAACAGGCGTTTATGATGGCTGATGAGAGCCATTTGCACATTTTCAATAACCGTCATTGTTGGATAAGTCGCCGTGATCTGAAACGTGCGCCCAACACCAAGCTTCCAGATGTCTGAGGGGCTCTTGCCGGTCAATTCATGATCCCCAAACCGGATTGATCCACTATCAGGCTTAAGCTGACCATTGACCATATTAAAACACGTTGTTTTGCCCGCCCCATTGGGTCCGATCAGGGCAACGAAAGTGCCAGGGGTTACTTTAAAGCTCACATTGTTGACCGCATGAACGCCACCAAAAGATTTGGAAAGCTTCTCAATCACCAGTTTGGCTTGGTGTTTTGCCTCTTGTACCATGGTCAACGAACCTCGGTTTCAACGCCGAAGAAGCGGCCAAAATGTTGCCTGAGCGCCCCTGCGACACCTTGAGGGAAGGCAATAACGATAAAGATGATCACCATGCCCAATAGCAGGCGCCAATAATCGCGGATCAATTCCCAGTTAGAGAATTGATCGTTGAGCCAGGTAAAGGCCGTCGAGCCGACAAAGGGTCCTGACAGGGTTTTGACGCCGCCCATGAAAACCATCAACAAAACATCGAATGATTGGGCGATATCGAGCGTATCCGGGAAAACACTGCCCTTGGCAAAGGCATGTAAGCCACCGGCAAGGCCTGCAAACACAGCCGCCCAGGAAAAGGCGAGCCATTGATGGAGCTTCACATTCATGCCGATGGCCTCAGAACGCAGAGCTGAATCGCGACACGCCCGGGCAGCATAGCCAAAATGAGAAAACACGGAATGGCGCAGCATGATGATGCCGCCAACACATAATATCAACACGAGGTAATAATAGATTTTGGGCTCGCTTGCCCAGGCAGACGGCCACACGCCCAACAACCCGTCATCGCCACCGGTGACGCCTGTCCATTGAACTGCCGTTGACCATACCACTTGGGCAATGGCGAGCGTCAGCATGGCGAAATAAACACCTGTAAGCCGCACAAGCAGCCAGCCGACTGACAGCGCAAAGAGCCCCGCTATGAGAGGTGCGAAAAACAGCGCAATCTCCATGGGTGTTGAGAAATATTGAACTAGGAGCCCAACGCTATAAGCGCCTATACCAAAATAGGCCGCATGACCAAAGGAGACGAGACCGGATGGCCCCAGCAGGAAATGCAGGCTGGCGGCAAGCAGGGCGAAGATCATCATATCGATGACCAGCACAATATAATCTGGCGTCACCATTGGCAGGACGATGAGACCCGCCATAAAGAGGACAAACAAAGCCTTAAGCCTGGCGCTGGCGGGTTTATAGGGCAATTCAAGCTCGCCCACCTCACCAAGTTGGCCCGGTCGCTCGGGCCGGCCAAGCAGGCCCCAGGGGCGAAAGACCAGCACCACCACCATCACCAGAAACATCAACACCAATGTGCTTTGGGGAATAAATAAAATACCGAATGTATTGAGTTCTGCAATGAGAACAGCGGCAAGATAAGCACCTAAAATGCTGCCCATACCGCCGATCACGACCACCACGAATACAGCAGCGAGAATACCAAAATCCATTAAAAGGTCAGCGCCCCCTTTGGGCAATTGGGCAGCCCCCCCAAGGCCTGCTAATATTGAGCCAAGCACGAAGGCGGCGGTGAACAACCAGGCCTGGTTGACGCCAAGAGCACCCAGCATTTCGCGATCTTCGGTGGCAGCGCGCACCAACACGCCCCAGCGGGTACGGTTAAACAACAGCCACAGGCCTAAAAGAACCAGAGGTCCAAGGGCGATCAAAGCCAGATCATATAGAGGCAGGGCGGTGCCCATAATATCGACAGCACCTTCAAGCCCCGGGGCGCGGGGGCCAAGCAGGTCTTCGGGCCCCCAAACAAGCAGGGCAATGTCCTGTATCATCAAGATGACACCGAATGTTGCCACCAGCTGAAACAGCTCAGGTGCACGGTAAACCCGGCGCATGATAGTAATTTCAATCAATCCGCCAATAAGACCAACAGCAATGGACGCCAACAAAATGCCCAGCCAAAACCCGACAGCGCCGCCGCCGATATGCGTGATCAATGTATAGGCAATGAAGGCGCCCAGCATATAAAACGAGCCATGGGCGAGATTGACGATCCGGGTAACGCCAAAAATGATTGACAGGCCCGAGGCCACAAGAAACAAGGCGGCGGCGGACGAAAGACCCGTTAAAATTTGGACGATGTAAAAGCCCATGAAACCTTGCCCCACTTTGCAAACGGGCTAGAAACAGAATTATTGCACCATATGGATTGAGATGGAAAGACGGACAGATCGTTTGTCTAAATCTGTCCGTCTTTCGTTTTTTTAATTGGCCGCAGGGCGAAGTTTCTTCACTTCTGCATCAGATGGGATGTGCTTGGCACCATCCTCATATTTCCAATTGGACAGGATGCCTTTGCCATCTTTAAGCGCGATGGTTCCAACATAAGCGCCCATGGTGGATTGATGGTCGAGGGCACGCATGTGGATTTTGCCCATCGGTGTGTCAATGTCCAGGCCTTCCATCGCCTTAACCAGGGCCTCTGTGTCTGTTTTGCCAGCTTTTGTAATGGCAGCGGCCAATGTCAGGCCGGTGTTGTAGCCAACGATTGAGCCAACGCGGGGATAATCTTTCCAGCGTTTTTGATAAGCTGCAACAAAGGCCTTGTGGGCATCATCTTTGATGTCATACCAGGGATAACCCGTGGCAATCCAGCCGACAGGTGCTTCGCCTTTAAGTGGATCAAGATATTCAGGCTCACCGGTTAAAAGACCAACAACCTTGGCCTTGCCAAACAACCCGCGCGTTGTGCCTTCACGCACGAATTTACCAAGGTCCGGTCCAAAAGTGACATTGTAAATGCCTTGCGGTTTGGCAGCAGCCAGGGCTTGCACTTCAGCGCCCGCATCAATCTTGAACAAGGCAGGCCATTGCTCGCCAACAAATTCAACATCAGGCTGGCGTGCCTTAAGGGTTTTCTTGAATGCCGCCACAGCGTCTTTGCCGTAAGCATAATTGGGCGCAATGGTGGCCCAGCGCTTAAGTTTCAGCTTGGCCGCTTCTTGAGCCAGCATATCGGCTTGCATATAAGTCGAGGGTCTGAGGCGGAAAGTATATTTGTTACCTTTTGCCCAGGTAATGGCATCTGCCAGTGGCTCAGCGGCGAGATAGAGCACTTTTTTCTTGCCCGCATAAGACGTTAGCGCCAGACCGATATGCGAGAATAATGTGCCGGAAATGGCAACGACTTTTTCTCTGTTGACCAATTCGTCAGCAAGTTTAACAGCCTCGGCAGGTTTGCCTTGGTCATCACGAGAGATAATTTCGATCTTTTTACCAAGAACACCGCCCTTGGCGTTTATTTCAGCTATGGCAAGGTCCAGACCTTGCTTATAGGGCACCGTGAAGGCTGGCAGGCGTTTGTAGCTGTTAATATCACCGATCTTTATGGTGTCAGCAGCAATGGCAGGCTGCGGCACCGCAAAAGCCAGGGCGCCAAGTGCAAAGGCTGTTGCAGTGATGTGTTTTTTAATTTGTTTCACGTCTTCCTCCTACTTTTACTTGGGGTGGTTTGTTGAAGCTTTGGGTTAGATCTCTTAGAGTAGATTTGTATAGGGACATTGCCTGTGACACAAACATTACTGTGCCTTTTGTATGGTTTAGGCGCAGTGGTAATTGATGAACTTGTGCTTTGGCGAACCGGTCTATGATTATAATATCTCTCTTTCGCGCCCGTATTAACTGGCTAAGCAGACAATCCTTCAACCAATAATTCATGCGTACACAAACGATTATCAGTCTATTTAAGTGGAGTTCATTGTCAATCAGGGTTGAACTTGAAAAAGCCCATTTTGATAGAAGCTTCATGGATTTCCGCACGCTATTCAATCAATATGGCACGGAAGTCGTTGACATTGGTAAGTGTGGGACCAGTGATGATCAAATCACCAAGCGCCTCAAAAAAACTATAGGCATCATTGTTCTCAAGAAATTCAGCAGGGTTGAGGTCAAGTGCCGCAGCTCTGGCAAGCGTGTCAGGCGTAATCCTGGCACCCGCATTATCCTCGCTGCCATCAATGCCGTCCGTATCACAAGCAAGTGCACTTATGCCTTGAGCACCATTTAGAGCGATGGCAAGGCTGAGCAGGAACTCAACATTGCGTCCGCCGCGTCCCTTGCCTTTAACGGTGACTGTGGTTTCGCCACCTGAAAGGATCACACAAGGCTTGTCATCCGCTGCGTGCTCAAGCGCCAGGATTGCGTGCTCAACACCGACATCACGCGCTTCCCCCTCTATCTTGTCGGATAAAATTTGAGCCTCCATGCCATGCGAGCGCGCTGTTTTAGCAGCCGCCTCAAGGGCCATTTGTGGGGTTGCAATCAAGATATTTTCAACCCGTTCAAAAATCGGATCTCCGGGCTTAGGGGTTTCGTTTTCTAGATCCTGAAGCAAAATATCAGCAGCTTCCGGTAGCTCGATTTGATATTTCGAGACGATAAGTCTTGAATCACCCAGCGTTGTTGGATCAGGTACTGTAGGGCCAGAGGCAATCATCGAGAGATCATCGCCTGGTATATCGGAAATCATCAACGCATGAATGGGGGCGGGATAGGCTGCTTTCGCCAATCGCCCGCCTTTAATTTTGGAAAGATGTTTGCGCAAGCAATTCATCTCCGTGATGGTGGCCCCTGATTTGAGCAAGGCTGAATTGATCTCTTGCTTATCTTCAAGAGTGAGACCTTCTGCCGGTAGCGCTAGTAAAGCCGAACCACCTCCAGAGATTAAAGCGATTACCAGATCATCTTCTGTAAACCCTTGAACCATAATAAAAATACGCGACGCGGCTTTGCGCCCGGCCTCGTCAGGTACAGGGTGTGCCGCCTCGACAATCTCAATTTGTTTGCACGGGGTTGCGTGGCCATAACGCGTTACAACAAGGCCCTCTATTGGTCCCTGCCAATGGGCCTCCAGAGCCTGGGCCATGGCGGCTGAGGCCTTGCCGGCACCGATCACAATTGTGCGGCCTTTTGGAGGCTTTGGCAGATGTTTTGGCACGGCATGTCGCGGCAGCGTTACCTCTAGAGCATCTGCAAACAATGACAGCAAAACATCATTTTGCATGCGCGCGCGTTTTTGCCAATTATCAGTCATATCTGTCCTGATTTGAGATAAGGCTTTATAAATCGAAGTCCTGCTTACAAGGCCAATAGGTCAGGTGATCAAATTATCTGAAATTTGAATGTGACTATATTGCTTCAGCACTTCTGCATCAATGAGATCAGGGGCAATGCGTTTTAAGTGATCAAAGCCAGAAAGAGCGGACTGCGTGCTGCCGGAAATCAGATTGCTGGTGATCAAGGCCGAACCAGCGCCTTTTGCAACGGATACAGCAAAGCCGATTTTTGCTTTGCGAACCACATTATTGCTTGCTACGACATCGCGCAAATATCTGCCCCAACCAAGAGCAATGCCAATCTCCGGCGTGTTTTCAACCACATTGCAGCTCACCACCGTGTCGGCCTCAACCGCAATGCCAACGCCACGTGGTTCGGGCTCCTTGCCAGAAAATAAATCTCGAATAATATTATTTGCGCACACAGCCATGCGACCGCCTTCTTTGAAATTTGTGATCGAGATCCCACTGGCGGCACGCTCAATAAAATTGCCTGAAATGATAGCACCCTCAAATCCAAATTCGGCATAAATTGCAACTTCAGCAAGATCTGAACAATTGTTTCCAAGCACCTGACAAGAATCCGCTTTATTGGATCGGATGGCAGAAAAAGCGCAGGATTTGACCCGATTCTCAGAGATCAAAACATTTCCAGCGCGGAAGACATTGATGCCATTACCATTTTGCCCGCTGCCGCCCGCATCTGCACGAATATTTTCAATTTGGTTATGCGTCACCTGGCTATTGTCGGGCCCAGTGCTGGAACGCCAGATCTGAATGCCGTTATTGCCGCACTCATGCACATGACATTGAGCTATCTCAAGGCCTTGCGCATCGAGAGAAAATATCCCCGTTTGCAAAATATCGCGCGCCTCAACACGCCCAATGTAACCCGAGCACTCAAGCAGAGCCAGCCCATTGGCATGGCTGTTTTGAAACACGCAATCCTCAATCATAAACCCTGAAATATTCTGGGCAGTGACCAATCCCCGTTTGTCACCATCGTCAAATTTTTTTGTCTGACCATCAAATGTGAGGCCTGAGAATGAAATCTTTTCAGCATGCTCAAGGCGTATGAATTCTTGGCCACCGGCAAACAGCAACACTGTTGCGCCTGCCATACCCTGCAGAGTAACGGGGGCGGAAATCGTTAGGTCAGAAATGACATAGCGACCGGCAGGAATGAACAGGGGTTTTTGTGTATGCTGCGCTGCTTTAATCGCGGCCATAAGCTTTGCTGTCTGGTTATCCTTGCTGTCCGGCTTGAGACCAAAGCTTGAGGCATCAAGAGCTGTGCCTGTATATTTGGCAGGCGTTTTGGCCTGCGCAGATGTGGCAACTACAAAAGCGCCTGCTCCCAATAGACCGGCACCAAGCAGGCCCCGGCGGGATATGTTTTGTTCTTCCATGGCTGAAGATTACCACGCAAGACGCCCCAAACGCGGCTAGATCGTTTGCAATGGTAAATGGGATTCAGGCATTGGTTTGATAGCCCAATTGCTTGAACAGTTTTTCAAGTAGATCAATTGCTGCTTCAGCAATCACGGTACCGGGTGGGAATATAGCTTGAGCGCCAGCTTCCATCACCGCGTCATAATCCTGAGGTGGAATAACACCACCTGCAACAATCATAATATCGCTGCGCCCAAGCCGCTCAAGTTCGGCCTTAAGAGCAGGCACGAGTGACAAATGACCTGCGGCAAGGGAACTGGCACCTATAATATGAACATCATTATCAACCGCTTGGCGGGCGGCTTCTTCAGGTGTTTGGAAAAGGGCGCCAATATCAACGTCAAATCCAAGGTCCGCAAAGGCAGACGCAATCACCTTTTGGCCTCTGTCATGACCATCCTGACCCATTTTTGCCACCAGAATACGCGGTCTGCGCCCATCCTGTCGCTCAAAACCTTCAACCATTCGGCCTAGTCTTTCAGCATCTTTCGACTTATCCCCCAACTCCCGTAGATAAACCCCGGTTATGGCCTTGGGTTGCGCGCGGTGGCGGCCGAATATTTTTTCCATCGCGGTAGATATTTCACCCAGGCTGGCTTTGGCACGGGCAGCCTCAATCGCCATAGCTAAAAGATTGCCATTTTCGGTCTTGGCACACTCAGTCAGCTTCTTAAGGGCTGATTGGCAGGCGTCTTCATCTCGTTCCTGGCGCAGGCGGTCAAGTTTTGCAATTTGCGCTGCGCGCACAGCGGAATTATCAACTTTTAAAACGTCTATATCATCAGGTGTTGCAGGCTTGAATTTATTGACCCCAATAACACTTTGCCGACCCGTATCGATCCGAGCCTGTGTTCGCGCTGCTGCTTCTTCAATGCGCTGTTTGGGCAAGCCTTGCTCAATCGCCTGTGCCATACCGCCCAGGGCTTCGACTTCTTCTATATGCGCCCAGGCTTTTTGCGCCAGATCATGGGTGAGGCGCTCAACATAAAAACTACCACCCCAGGGGTCGATCATTCTTGTAGTGCCGGATTCTTGTTGCAGGAATATTTGCGTATTACGGGCAATGCGCGCGGAAAAATCCGTCGGCAAGGCCAGCGCTTCATCCAGCGCATTGGTGTGCAAAGATTGCGTGCCGCCTTGGGTTGCAGCCATGGCCTCAATGCAGGTGCGCGTCACATTGTTGAAGACATCCTGCGCGGTCAGGCTCCAGCCTGAGGTTTGACAATGGGCGCGCAGCATCAGCGATTTTTGGCTGCTCGGCTTAAATTGCTTGATTAGCTTGGCCCAGATCATTCGAGCCGCCCGCATTTTGGCAACTTCCATGAAGAAATTCATGCCTATGCCCCAGAAGAAAGAAAGCCTTGGCGCAAAATCATCTATGGCGAGGCCAGTAGCTAGGCCCGCACGGATATACTCCAGACCATCGGCCAATGTGTAGGCAAGTTCAAGGTCTGCGGTCGCTCCTGCTTCCTGCATGTGGTAGCCCGAAACCGAGATCGAGTTGAATTTCGGCATATGCTCTGCACTAAAGGCAAAAATATCTGAAACGATCCGCATGCTCGGTTTGGGTGGGTAAATATAGGTATTGCGGACCATAAACTCTTTGAGAATGTCGTTTTGAATGGTACCGGAAAGTTGCTCAAGCTTTACCCCTTGTTCTTCAGCGGCCACAATGTAGAGCGCCAGGATGGGCAAGACAGCGCCATTCATGGTCATCGACACACTCATTTGGTCAAGCGGAATGCCGTCAAACAATGTGCGCGTGTCGTAAATAGAATCAATCGCCACACCCGCCATGCCGACATCGCCACGCACCCGCTCATGATCTGAATCATAGCCGCGATGGGTCGCCAAATCGAACGCGACCGACAGGCCTTTTTGACCGGCTTCAATATTCCGCCGGTAAAACGCATTGGAATCCTCAGCAGTTGAAAACCCGGCATATTGCCGAATGGTCCAGGGCCGGGTGACATACATGGTCGGATAAGGGCCACGCAAGAAGGGGGCGATGCCAGGATAGGTCTCAAGAAAGTCAATGCCGTCCAGATCGCTTGCAGCATAGACAGGTTTGGCAGCAATCCCCTCAGGTGTCTGCCAGGGTTTTTTGTCATGTGGAGACGCACTACTTTTTGGGGTAACAAATTCCACTTTGGAAAAATCAGGAATGCTCATATCAGAGGTGCCGGTCATGCGCTTGTATCCTCTTCATAAGGTTCTGCCAAACGGGCCTGGGGCAGGGGTTGAACCTCAAGGGCTTTGCCGCGACCCATGGCAGTAAGCGCTGCCGGTGTCGCACCTTCCTTGGCCATGGCAATCATGGCATCAAACTGTTCGCCTCTGCCGGGCGGGGGCAAATCAGCAGGCGTGTCTTGTGGCAAGCTGCCGTCATTTGGCTGAACATCCAGTATGCGAACGAGCGCTTCATCCTTGTTTGGAAACATAGTGACACCGGTGAGCACGTCATGCCCATCTGCAAGAGCCTTGGCACGGGCTTCGTGTGCTTTGGCTATATCCGTTTGGATTTTCCCGGATTTAACAGCTTCGGAAATACCACCGCCAGCTTCAATGTCCTGAAACAAGCCCCAGGCGGATTTGGCAAGTTCCTGTGTAAGCTCTTCCAAGCCACCGGCTCCGGCGGCGGGATCCATAACTCGCGCTATATGCGCTTCTTCAAGCAGGACAGATTGCGTGTTGCGGGCAATGCGTCGGGCCATTTCATCGGGCAGTCCAAGGGCGGATGTGAACGGCAGCACTGTAATTGAATCAGCCCCGCCCACGCCCGCTGAAAAACAGGCCATGGTTGTGCGCAACATGTTCACATGAACATCCAAGCCAGCCATCATCCGCCAGGCGGTTTCACAATGAATATGAAGCGGTTTGTCTGCAACATCACAAGCTTCAAGCACGCGTGTCCAAAGCAGCCGCAACGAACGGATCTTGGCAATGGTCATGAATTGATCGGCATCTGCCGTTAAAACAGCTCCAATGCGCGATGCCGCCCAGTCGAGCGACACTCCGGCAGACGTCATGTCACGCAGATAGGTCACAGCAAGACTTAACACCACAGCAAGCTCCTGAGCTTCACTGGCACCCGCATTATGCCAAACCCGGCCGTCTGCATTGGCAATCACGCCGCTAAAATTGCGTTTTTGCAAGGCGTGCGCAACGTCAGCCATCCGGGCGCCAACTTTAGAGTAATCTTGTGGAAACCGTCCGCGCATCCCAAAGGCGCTGATGGGATCAAGGCCCAAATTCAAATCCAAATCGCTTAAAGAGAGATTGTTGTTTTCCGCAAGCGCGATCAAGCAAGCCGCGGCCCCCAGGCTGATACCACCAGCCTCCAGTTTGAGAGCAATGCCATCGATAAATATGCCGTCAAGCACACGCTCAAGATCGCTTAAGCTCTTTATTTGCAGGCCAAAGCCACGCGCAGATGGCGCGCCCGCCAACACCAGGCTTAAGCCGGTAGCGCCACTTTCAAGATCTGCAAGTGCGAGTGAATTGGCATGGGCAGGCTCGGGATGGTCGATCCGCTGGATCACCTGCCAGGGGGCAGCCCCTCTTTTGCCGGCTATAATGTCAGCTTGCTTGGCCCGGTCATAAAGTGGTGCGATATTAATGCCGTCAGCTGTTTTGTGCGTGAGTGTGGCATCGAAGTCTTTAGTGCCGATGGTGCGCTGGGCAAGCTTGTGCCAGGCTTCATAATCAGCCTTTGCAAATTCCCGGGCCAATAACAAATCACTCATGGGTAATTTTGTCCCTAAAGCATCGTCGCCATTATTGAGTGCACAATGGATACTAAATCCCGCCACTCAAAGCATATAACACAAAAGGCCTATCTCAGAATGAAGCTTTAAAATAATGCTAAACCAGTTTATCGAGCCCTGGTATTGAGGCGATAATTTCTTCAACCTTCTCCTTGCCCAGTTTTTCTTCCGTATAAGCCAAAACTTCACGGCCCATGATTTCAATTTGATCAGTAGAAAGCCCAAGTGTTGTTAGCTTGGCAAAAGCTCCCATAACGGTGCCGCTCAGCATCGCCAGCACACCTTTCTTAGGCGTCCCATATTGTTCAACAAGCTGTTGTGCGCCGGGCAGGGCATCCATTATCTCTTGCGCATCTTGCGCGCTGGCTTGGTCCTTTAAAAGCGCAAACACCGTGCCCACAGCTTGTTCTGCCTGGCTGGCGCTAATCCCTGCTTTTTCAGCGACACGTTGAATGAGTTCGTCCATGGTTATCCTGCTAAATCACACTAACAATATGTCGTCATAGTGCTTGTCTGGATGGTTCACAACCATAAATCGAATAACAAAACCCAAATCTTTCTAGCGAGAGCACGTGAACTTCGGGTAAACTCGCCTCTGCCGGGCAGACGATATGGGATTTCAAGGATTATGACAGACGAGAATACAATTTTCATTGGCAAAAGCGTCAAACCCGAGAGGCTCAATCTCAAGCTTGCCAATCGGCATGGATTGATTGCAGGCGCCACGGGGACGGGCAAGACCGTAACATTACAAATATTGGCAGAAGGTTTCAGCGACAACGGTGTGCCCGTGTTTGTTGCTGACGTGAAAGGCGATCTCTCAGGAATTGCAGCGGCTGGTGTTTCCAAGGATTTTTTGGAGAAGCGCGCAAAGACAATAGATTTTGACGATTATGATTATCGCGACTTTCCGGTCATCTTCTGGGACCTGTTTGGTGAGCAGGGCCATCCAATACGCACAACCATTTCCGAGATGGGCCCTTTATTATTATCACGTCTGTTAGACCTCAATGAAACCCAGGAAGGGGTGTTGTCCATCGCCTTCAGGCTGGCCGATGATGAAGGCCTGGCCTTATTGGATTTGAAGGATCTCCGCGCTTTGATCGTTCACGTGGCTGATCGCGCTTCTGAATTGTCAGCTGAATATGGCAATGTGTCTAAGGCCTCTATCGGCTCCATCCAAAGACGCCTGCTGACGCTTGAAGACCAGGGAGCCGAGCATTTTTTTGGTGAACCGGCTTTGGAAATAACCGACCTCATGCGCACCACGCGCGATGGCCGTGGATATATTAATGTGCTGGCTGCTGATAAATTAATGATGTCGCCGCAACTTTATGCCACTTTTCTTCTATGGCTTTTATCAGAACTGTTTGAAGAAATGCCCGAGGTTGGTGACCCGGAAAAACCAAAGCTGGTGTTCTTTTTTGACGAAGCGCACCTGTTGTTTGATGAAGCACCCAAGGCACTGTTGGAAAAGGTCGAACAAGTTGTGCGTTTGATCCGCTCCAAGGGTGTTGGCGTTTATTTTGTCACTCAAAACCCGCTTGATGTGCCCGACACTGTTTTAGGCCAGCTTGGCAACCGGGTGCAGCATGCCTTACGCGCCTTTACGCCTCGTGACCAGCGTGCCGTGAAAGCCGCTGCAGATACTTTCCGGCCAAATAAATCGTTTAAAGCCTTTGATGTCATCATGGAATTGGGCGTAGGTGAAGCCTTGGTATCAACACTTGAGAAAAAGGGCACACCGTCAATCGTTGAACGCACTTTGATCCGCCCGCCATCCTCCAGGCTTGGCCCGTTGACCAAGCAAGAACGGACTGATGTCGTGGCGCAAAGCCCCTTAAGGGGGATTTATGATCATGCCCAGGACCGTGAATCAGCTTATGAAATTTTGGCAAAAAGGGCCGAACAAAAAGCCAAAGCCGAAGAACAGCAAGAAGAACTTGAGGCAAGTGGTAAATCAGCCAGGCGCCCCAGCATCACAATTCCCAAGCCGCCATCTCGCAGATCATCCTCACGGCGCCAATCCACCATGGAAGCGATGGCAAAATCAGTTCTGCGCTCGGCAGGCACACAGATCGGTCGTGCCTTGGTGCGCGGGCTTTTAGGCAGCCTTAAGCGCGGGTTGTAACTTAAGCCAATATCCTAGTGAAAATGACGTGTGATCCGCACCCAATTGGCGAGGACTTCTGCTTGAATCAATCAGCCATAGAGCTTCCATAATATATTGAATAATATACATAATTTAGAACTGTTCTTATTCCAATTCAACAAGATATTACTTGCTCTATAGCTTTGATCAAGTTAGCGTATGCCCTACAATTCATTAGCAATGTGAATTGTTAACAGCCGAAATGTGGCTTCCTTCTACTAAATCGTGGTGAGGTTTCACATAGCGCAAGGTTGGTTTTAAACCTTCGATAAACGAGCGCATGCGCGGCAATGCCGTGAAAAAGCAAAAAACACATTCGGTATGTAACCGGGAGTAAAACTCAATGAACATATTGCTTCTGTCCCTGGAGGACAGAGAAGGCATGCCTGATTGGTACAAATATAATCTTGAGGCGGCCGGCTTTTCCATCATGTCTATGGCGGGGGATGGGCTATTCAACCTCATTGGTGAATGGCGCCCAGATGTTGTTTTGGTATCACCAGATTGTTGGTCAAAGCAAGACACGGTCACCGCACAAGTTCTAAAAAGCAATCCGGCAACCCGTGATATTTTGGTAGTTGAGATGATGGGAAGCGATGAACGCTATGTGCGCACTTTAAACAAAACGTGCCATGCTGATGTTGTGATACCACATATGCAAAATCCATTGAGCCTAGCGGCTCATATACAAAACTTGCTGGCGAAGCATTCGCCACAACTCGTGGTTGAAAGCTACACATCAGACAATCTCACATTGTCTGATCAAGCTGCTGGTATATATGGACCCAATGGGTTTTTGCCTCTGAGTAGAACAGAACATCGCCTGCTGGACTATTTGATGCGCAGGCCTGGTAGAGCGTTCTCACGCAAGCAATTGCTGCATGCCGTTTGTGGTATGGGGACACATCATCAGGTGCGCACGTTAGATGTTTATATGGCGCGTCTAAGGCGTGTGTTGCGCAAGGCTGGAGTGACATCCTCAATACAAACTTTGCGTGGCATAGGCTACGCATTTTTGCCGGCGGAGACGTTCAATCAACCTTCGGTCTTTTCTCAAAACAGAATTCCGCACAGCACATTCTTTGAGCCGGGCTCCATGCGTTTGCAATAAGCTTGGGCGTGGGTAATGAAAAAAGGCCGGGGAATTTCCCGGCCTTTTCTTATTCATGTCTGGCTCATTACAGTTTAGGCAAAACCGCCATTTTGCTGCGCCACCATGCAAAACAACATGGGAATTGAAAGCAAAGTATTTGTCCGTGAAAACAGCATGGCTGTGCGTGCTGCAGCTGCTTTTTCATCAGCACCAACTTCAACAATACCAAGGGCTTTTTTCTGGTTTGGCCAGATAATAAACCAAACGTTGAACCACATGATTATGCCAAGCCACATGCCGATGCCAATGGCCGTATATGTGCCGCCACCTTGAGTGCCAAGGGTAAGGGCATCAACCAAATAGCCGTTCATTTGGGCAAGCAGCAGGCCTGTGATGATGGTGGCCATAGCACCCCAGCGGAACCACCATAAAGCGGCAGGTGCAATGACCTTGCCGATTGCTGGTTTTTGCTCATCTGGAATATTGGGCATGTTTGGAATTTGCACGAAATTGAAATACCACAAAATGCCGATCCACATGACACCGCTAAGCACATGCAGCCAGCGCATGAAAAAGGCGCGCCACGCCAGATCAAATGCATAGCCTGTGCCGGTGAGGGCGTGTACGAGAACGTAAATGACGAGCGTTAAAATAATGCCCGCAATGATCGTATTTCTGAGGTTGGATAAGATGGAGGCCATATTCTTCCCCTATATATTGCCTGTTAATGGCAGTTCGCCACCCGCCAGAGCAGCTTAAAAATGGTTTGCCTGCGAGTGCTCTAACTGTAACTTTCGTATAATGCGGGACGTTATCGTTTTAGGTTGATTTTAGCAAGCGACCTTAACCTTGAAGTTTCGTTCCAGGTTCTGCCGGTCCTTTAAGCTCAACCATATTGCCGTCTGGATCATTGATATAAATTGATGGTCCAAAACCCCCAGCACCATAACGCCGCGCCGCTGGTTCGGATTTTATGCCATGGGCCTCAAGGTGGCTTGAAATTGAAACCTCATCAAACGGGTCAATGGTGAGGGCGAAATGCTCCATGTTTTGCACTGAAACAATCTCTTTTTGTGGCACAAGATCAATCAATGAAGCGCCGGTGCGCATTTGCACCATGCCCAGGCTTTCAATCTCACGCTCTATGGAAGCGCCCAAAACATCACGATAAAATGTAATCGCTGTGTCCATATCAGTGACTTTAAGGACAATATGATCAAGTCCGACGAGGCCAAAAGGAGGGGGTTTATCGGGCTTCATCAACGTGAATCTCTTTCTTAAAATCAGCCTGTAAAGGCTTGAATTCCTGTTTGTGCCCGGCCCAGGATCAAGGCGTGAATATCATGCGTGCCTTCATAGGTGTTGACCGCTTCAAGGTTCATCACATGGCGGATGACATGGAATTCATCCGACACACCATTGCCGCCGTGCATGTCACGCGCAACGCGCGCAATATCAAGTGCCTTGCCGCAATTGTTACGTTTCATCAGTGATATGGCTTCAGCTGCAGCCTCACCACTGTCCATCATGCGGCCAAGCTGCAATGCTCCTTGAAGGCCGAGCACGATTTCGGTCTGCATATCAGCAAGTTTCTTTTGAACCAATTGGTTGGCGGCCAAAGGCCGGCCAAATTGCGTGCGATCGAGCGTATATTGCCGGGCTTGATGCCAGCAAAATTCAGCCGCCCCCATAGAGCCCCAGGCAATGCCGAAGCGGGCGCGGTTGAGACAGCCAAACGGCCCCGAAAGCCCGCGCACATTAGGCAAAAGGTTCTCTTCGGGCACGAAAACATTATCCAGCACGATTTCACCGGTGATTGAGGCGCGCAGGCTGAATTTGCCCTCAATTTTAGGTGTAGAAAACCCGTCCATCTCACGCTCAACGATAAAGCCGTGGATGCCTTCATCCTCAAGCTTAGCCCAAACAATGGCAATATCAGCTATGGGGGAATTGGTGATCCACATTTTGGCCCCATTGAGCCTGAAGCCGCCGTCTTCACGTGTGGCGCGTGTTTTCATAGCCCCTGCGTCAGAGCCATGATCGGGCTCTGTCAGACCAAAACAGCCAACAATCTCTCCGGTTGCCAATTTGGGCAAAAACTTTAGTTTTTGTTCTTCAGTGCCATATGCAAATATCGGATACATCACTAGGCTTGATTGCACGGACATGGCCGACCTGTAACCTGAATCGACCCGTTCAATCTCACGCGCAGCAAGGCCGTAACACACATAACTCATGCCGGTCCCGCTATATTTTTCGGGCAAAGTGGTCCCTAACAAGCCCATTTCGCCCATTTCATTTATAATGTCGCGATCAAAAATCTCATGCCTGTTGGCTTCAAGAATGCGCGGCATAAGCTTGTCTTGTGCATAGCTTCGTGCAGCATCTCGCACCATACGTTCTTCTTCGGAAAGCTGGTTATCGAAGCCCAGAGGGTCTGCCCAGTCAAAAGCCGACATTTTGGTCACATTTTTAGGTGTTTGTTCTGCGGGTTTAGCCACCTGATCTCTCCAAATATAATCATCTATCAGATATTATAGCGCATATTATGTTGGCATGCCCCACATCTTCAAGGCGAATGCATAAGTCAAAGCCACTTCTTCAAGCCTGTCAAACCGGCCGGCAGCGCCACCATGGCCTGCTGACATATTGGTTTTAAGCAAAACCAAATTATCATCAGTTTTAACGGCGCGCAATTTTGCAACCCACTTGGCAGGCTCCCAATAGGTAACACGCGGGTCGGTGAGGCCTGCAACAGCAAGGATATTGGGATAATCTTGGGCTGCCACATTTTCATACGGCGCATAGGCCTGGATCGTCTTAAAAGCCTCAGCACTTTCTATTGGATTGCCCCATTCGGGCCATTCCGGCGGGGTAAGCGGCAGACTTGAATCCAGCATGGTGTTGAGCACATCAACAAACGGCACTTCAGCGAGAATAGCCTTGAAAAGCTCAGGTGCCATATTGGCAACGGCTCCCATCAGCATGCCGCCGGCTGAACCACCATGAGCAATAATATTGCCGTGGGACGTATATTTTTCATCCGCCAAATGTTTTCCAGCAGAAATGAAATCATGAAAACTGTTGGTTTTATTCTCAAGCCTGCCGTCCTTATACCATCCATAGCCCTTGTCTTTGCCGCCGCGAATATGCGCTATGGCATAGATAACCCCGCGATCAACAAGCGACAGGCGATTGGTTGTAAATGAGGCGGGAATGGAAATGCCATAAGCGCCGTAGCCATACAGCAGGAGAGGGGCTGAGCCGTCCAGCTTCGTGCCTTTTTTGTACAGCAGAGAGATTGGTACCTCTTGCCCGTCATGTGCTGGCGCCATGATCCGTGCGGTCACATATTGTGCTGGGTCATGCCCGCTTGGCACTTCTTGGGTTTTACGCAAAAGGCGGGTCCGTGTGACCATGTCATAGTCAAATATCTGAGCGGGTGTGGTCATTGAGCTATAGGTGAACCGCAAAGACTGCGTGTCGAACTCATAACCCGCGCCAAGACCAAGGCTATAGGCTTCTTCATCAAAGGCGATGTCGTGTTCTTCAGCATTAGCAAGGGCGCGCACCACAACGCGCGGCAACCCATCTTCGCGCTCAAGCCGTATCATGTGGTTTTTTAAAACTGTAAAAGAAATCAGCAAGCGGCCCGGCACATGGCTGATCAAATCCTTCCAATTTTCACGTTCAGGTGTCACGAGCGGTGCTTCAACAATTTTAAAGTCTTCTGCATCATCCGCGTTTGTTAGGATAAATAGCTTGTCGCCGTGGTGCTCTACATCATATTCAATGCCAGGCTGGCGTTTGGCAACACAGCGTGGCTCGGCTTCAGGTGCGTGTGCATCAATCAGCCAGGCTTCGCTTGTGACATGATCATGTGCTGAGACGACGATGAAATCAGCGCTTTGCGTTTTGCCGACACCGACAAAAAACCCGGAATCAAGCTCTTCATAAACCAGGCGGTCATTCTTAATGTCAGTGCCCAGAACATGTTGATAAACCTTTGAAGGGCGGTGATTTTCATCAAGCTTTGTATAGAAAAGACTTTTGCTGTCCGCACTCCAAACACCACCGCCCGCTGTGTCTGGAATGATGTCGGCAAGCTCATGATCGTTCGTGATATCACGGATCTTGACGGTGTAAAATTCAGAGCCGTTATCATCAGCGCCATAGGCGACATATTTATGGTCGGGGCTGTGGTCTACAGAGCCCAATTGAAAGTAATCAAACCCTTCAGCAAGCCTATTGCCGTCAATTAAGACCGTATGATCGCCGCCATCGCGCGGGCTGCGGCAGTAAAGTGGGTGTTGGTCGCCGATTTCATAAGCAATGAAATAGGCAAAATCGCCGTCAACAGAAGGGACACTTGAATCATCTTCCTTAATGCGGCCCTTCATTTCTGCAAAAAGTTGTTCTTGCAGGGCTTGCGTGTCGGCAAGGCTGGTTTGGGTAAAACTATTTTCCGCTTCAAGATAGCTGCGAATGTCCTGATCAAGCACATCTGGATCACGCATCACCTCTTGCCAGTTTTCAGCCCTGAGCCAAGCATAGGGATCATTAAGTTCAATGCCGTGGTGCTGACTTCTATTTGCAGCAGTCTTTGCGGCAGGCACGCCGGCGCCGCCGATAATGTCATCTTCGTCCATTAGCTGGTTTAGTCCTTTTTATCAGCTTGCATCTTGAGCGCTGTACCGTTCATGCAAAATCGCTGACCGGTTGGTGCAGGACCGTCGGGAAAAACATGGCCCAAATGGGCATCGCAATTTGCACAGCGTATTTCGGTGCGTTTGGAAAACAAGGAATTATCCTCATGTTCGCTGACGGCATCTTCTTTTATAGGCGCAAAAAAACTGGGCCAGCCCGTGCCGGATTCAAATTTTGTTTCTGAGCGGAACAAATCAGCGGCGCAACAAATACAGCTATATAATCCGTCTGATTTTTCGTCCCAATTGGGGCCGGTAAAAGCCCGCTCTGTACCGTGTTCGCGGGTAACGTAATATTGCTCGGGCGTTAATTGTTTTCGCCATTCTTCATCCGACTTAACGACCTTAGGAGGCATGAGGGCAACCTTTCTCCAATTGAATAGTATGAGTTCGCTATTCGTAAAATAGGGTAATGGTTTCTGCAATCAAGGCTGGCTTTTCAACGCCTTTGATTTCAATGGTGACTTGAGCAATCGCGCGCATTGATCCTTCGTTTAAAACCGCTCGGGTGAGAAATATCCGCCCTCTTAATTTTGCATCAACCGGCACCATATTTAAGAAACGAATTTTGTTGCAGCCATAATTAACAATGCGATCGGCACTTTTTACTGAGAAAATTTCAAACATTAATTTCGGAATGAGCGAAAGCGTTAAAAAGCCATGTGCGATGGTTGTCATATTGAGCTCTTTTTTTGCTCTTTTTGCGTCAACATGAATCCATTGATGGTCATCAGTCGCATCCGCAAAGGCATCAATACGAGTCTGATCAATCTCTATCCAATCGCTCACCCCTAATTCAGTGCCTTGGGCTTGTGCAAAATGCTCAAGGTTTTCATATTCTTTCGTCATGTTCTCCGCGCCCGCCCCTACAATTTTAATGGTGATACTAGCCTAAATTTGAGGAAATCGGCCAGATTCATGTTGCTCAGAATTGATTTGAATAAATTTTTATAAGTCATTTAATAAACAAATACATTAAACTATATATATTTAAAAATAAGTATTTAAATAATTATATTTCAATGCAAATAATGTAAAAAACGCAATATTTGTGTTTTTATGGTGTTATAGGCCAGAATTACTAAGTTTAGGGCCGAAAAAATGCCGTCTGATGGAGTGTTGGATACGAAAGAAACGTTGAACCATAAGGTTCAAACGCTCGACACCCCATTGACAAATGGGTCTCAAGTTACGCCTGAAATGGAGCTGACAGCTGTCGATGGCCTGGCTGATGTGGCTTCCTTTCGTGAATTAGCCGACATGTTGTTCATGCCTAGTCAGGTGCTGCAACCCCATGAGCGGGCTTATCTTATTGACATGATCAAAGTAGCTTTACCAGCCTTGGTGAAGCAAGAGCGATTGCATTTTGCACAACGTGTAGCGCAGATGGGTGGTGGTAGTGCCAAGCCGTTACTGCCGATTTTATCGCGAGACGAAGATCTTGAAATTGCAAGTGCTATATTATCATCCACCATCACGCTTGCAGATGATGCATTGGTTGAACTTGTTCATTCGGCAGAACCTGAACGGCTTATGTTGATTGCACAGCGGCCAGATTTATCAACAGCTGTGACCGCGGCAATTTTTTACACAGAAAATACTTCAGCTATTTGTCAAAGCCTGAAAAATCCCAAAGCACGGTTCTCACCTCAAATTCTTGCTGAATGTGTGGCATTGGCGAGAGATCATACAGTTTTGGGCAGCCCTCTAATGCAGCGCCCAGAAGTCACACCGGCCGTTGCCCTGGATCTGTTTTGGGTGCAGGGCCACAAAGGTCGCACGGACATTTTGTATCGGCATCTGGCTGACGATCAATATTTGAATAAGACATCTCTGTCCACATCATCTGCAGCTATGCGCCAGCGAAATAATCAGGCTAAGCAGACTATTGCAGCAGGGGCGGACGACCTTGAACAGCTAAACGCATTTATCAGCGTTGGTGAAATCGAGAAAGCCATACCGCTTCTGGTTCGTGCAGCAGGACTGCGCGATGTTTTGGCGCAACAAATATTATCAGATCCGGGAGGCGAGCCTCTAACTGTACTCTACAAACATGCGGGTGCGCGCCGGGCACAATTCCAAGAGCTTTGTCAGCGTACCAAACATCTAGGCTTGTCGCCCTTGGCTGAAAATGCTGATTTTGAAGGACTTGCAGTATTATTTGATAAGCTGTCACGTGGCCAAGCTCATATGGCCATAACCTATTGGGATTGGCGCGCAGCTGGCATTGGCCCATACGCTACGCAAACTGAAGAACCAGTATCAATGCAATCTTTGAGAGAAAAGCTTGCTTCAAATACTGCTCAATCCGCCCCGCACATTCAAGAGGTTGTCTCTGAAAACCCAGTTGATGAAAAACCAACAAAGGCTGGTTTTGGCAAGCGAACGCAACCTGTGGATCAACCAGAACCGCCCATTGCATTGCATGCTGAGCCAGTTGCAGCCCACGCCGAAATCCAAGAAAACATGCCTGAGCAGATAGTAGAGCCACAGGCCAAACCGGTGAGGGATGAAGAGGAAGCAGTCGATCAAAGAAACAATGTGCGACATTCACAGCAAGTTGTGGATCAGGTCGTAAAACAGATTAAGGCTGGCCTCAAAGACGATCTCAAACGCCAAATTGATAAGGAAGTACCAGCTCGGGATCAAGCTGTGCGGCATTCGCAAGAAATTGTGGATCAGGTTGTAAAACAGCTTAAAGCTGGTCTTAAAGATGATCTTACACGCCATATACAAAGTGTAAGCAAAGAGGAAAAGCCTGAATTTAGAGAGAAGTTGGATGAGTTAGAACGTCAAACTGAAGATGATGAGGTTGAATTTATAGAAAAATTAGAAGAGCTAGATCTTCTAGGTGAAGATGACGAGCTTGCGTTTATAGAAAAAATGAATGCAGCGGAAAACGCGCTCAAAGATGATGAGGTTGAGTTTAGCGAGATAAAACAGGAAACTGAAATAGAGACGAAAGCAGAAAAAGAACCTGTTTTAGATATGCGCGGTTTGCCAAGATTAGGCAAGAAAACAGGTTATTTATCCGATATTGATTGAAGATGAGCGGCAAACGTATTCACCAGCACCTGGCGTGTGTCGGTGGCCGTATTGATCAGACGTTGTTCGGCTTCATTCACACGATCAATCATCGTATTGGCAACATCATAAACCAACGCCAGCCATTGCTCGTCAATCCGGCCGTCAAGACCGGCCTCAATGGCAAGCTTTGACAACCGCTCAGAGGTTTCACGCACAGCAGCAATATCAAATGGCCGATCGTCACCCATCATGTCTTGCAGAAGTTTTATTTGCTTGAGAATGGTCGTGCGCCGCGCCCGGTTAACACGCGCCGTCCTTTCTGCCGGGTCTGAAATGGGGGTGAGATCATCAAGTGTGACCCCAAGGCAAATAGCAATAGCCGACATGGTTTTAAACGTGCCGTCTTTCTTGCCCGTCTCGATTTCTGAAAGGTAAGCCGGGCTAATGCCCGCCTGGCGGGCAAGCTCTACGGCTTTGAGTTTTTTATATTTACGCCAAGCACGCACCGGATGTGAGCCATCGGCGACTTCGCGAACGACTTCTGCAGGCGTTAAATCAACAGTGTCCTTGCCCAACAATTGTGAAAGTTGTTTGAAATCATGAGATCGCTGTGCGGTAGCTTTCAGCGCTTTGAACCGCTTAACAGGGATGATGACAAATGATTTTTCGCCAGCCTCATCGAGAATATATTGCCAATTTTCATCAGACATTGACGTTAGCCTTTTTTAAAAATCTAAATTATCAGCCATATTAAGCGTTAGAACAGAACAATTTTTTTCGGTGAAGGCGCATACAAGATGAACCTGTCCGTCAATATCAACACCAAATAGCGGGCCATCATATGGGGTGATTTTCGTGGCAAGTTTGTTTTCCGTCGCACCATCGCCCTCAATAGAGCTGTCCTTCGGCAACTGGCCTTGTTTGAGCGCTACGCTCAATTGATCAACCCACATGTGAACGCGCGTTTGATCTTCTTTGCTTAAATCTATCAATGCGCGCATGGCAAGACGCGAAAACGAAACGTTATTTTCGTCCATAAGCTTGATCCTGATATGCCTGAACCCACGTCATGATTATTTGTAAGCACTTTGACATTACATGCCAGTTTAGCCAAGTTTATTGGCCAAACGCCACAAAATTACAAATTAAAAATGAGGCTTAGAGCGAATTTTACGAAGTAATGAAAAACATCTCTGTGTCTGGCCTACAGATAATAAGCCAGCATATAAGCACCAAGTAAGGCCGTGGCCCAAAATGCCATCGAGCCGGTTGGCCAGGTGCGTGCTAGCACCCCTGTAGGACCGTGAGCACGGTAGATTTGGCGCATAACCCGCCCAAGCCATCTCCCTGCACGGTCAAGCAAACCAGTGCGGCAGAGCACACAAATCGATAATGCCCAATTGCCAATAGCGGGCAGGGCTTTGCGATAAAACCAATCCCAATCCAGACTGATTGTCAAAGTGCGTTTCATCAACGGAAGGGCAAGGAAGAACGATAATCCGGCAAACAGCAATAATTGCAGCTGATTGACGACATGCGGAACTGTGTATGGCACATAAGATGTCGAAAACGGCAACAGGCTATAAAGCGGACCAGGCAGAACACCTATGGCAATACACAGGACGGCAAACAATATCATGGCGGCCGTCATGTTCCACGGTGGATCCTTTGGCCTAAGCCCTGAGTCTTTTTGGAAGAAAACAAACCATGGAAACTTAATCCCTGCATGCAAGAACACACCCGCAGAGGCCGCAGCAAGGCACATCCAGATAAAGAATAAATGTTGATCACTTGCGGCTTGCGCAATCATTGATTTGGAGACAAAGCCTGATGTGAGCGGGAAAGAGGAAATGGCAAGGGCACCGATGATACCGCATATGCAGGTAATCGGCATGCTTTGGAATAACCCGCCAAGATCTGTGCATTTGCGTTTGCCACCGGTCATGTAAAGAACCGACCCTGCCGACATTAAGAGCAGCGCTTTATAGATAATATGCGTGAACGCATGCGCGGCTGCGCCATTGAGCGCCATCTCAGTGCCAATGCCAATGCCGGTCACCATGAAGCCAACCTGGTTGATAATGGAATAGGACAAGATACGGCGCATATCATTTTCCAGCAGCGCATAAATAATACCGTAGAAAATCATATAGACGCCGAAATAGATGAGAATTTCCACGCCCGGAAAGCCGCGCAATAAAACATAAACAGCCGTTTTGGTTGTAAAGGCGGATAAAAATACCGCACCACTGAAGGATGCTTCCGGATAAGCATCAGGCAGCCATGCAGTTAAAGGCGGTGCGCCAGCATTGATGAGGAAGCCTGCCAAAATCATCCAGGTTCCAAAACTGTTTGGTGTCATCGCTTGGAAGGCAATGGAGCCGGTATCTGATATATGTGCAACAACACCGATCATCAGTATGACCCCGCCCAAGAGATGGATCATGAGATAGCGCATTGAGGCTTTATAGGATTCGGGCGTTTTAGCAGCCCAAACCACCATAGTTGAGCCAAGCGCCATTAATTCCCAGAAGATAAAGACGGTAATGAGGTCACCAGCTAAAACAACGCCAATGGCGCTGCCCGCATAGACGAATGCTGAAGCAAGTTCGATGGGTTGCTTCTGGTTGAGCGCAAATAAACCACCCGCAAAGGCCATAATTGCAAACACAGTGGCAAACAGGCGGCTTAAGGCATCACCTTTGACAACAGCCAGCTTATATTCCAGGAATGGCAGTTCCAACTGTACGCCGTCTGAGATTTGCCAAATGCCCCATAAGACTATGAGAGGCAAAACTAGGATTATGCCAGCCCTGACGCGTGCAGAAACGAAAGGCAGAACAAGGCCGCCAAGTATAAGAATAAGACCGGGAGGGAAGGCATTAATCGTCATAATACGTATCCTTCCGCTTTAGAAAGAACGCCAGAAACTTGGAAAACAGGATCATTGCAAAGCAGGTGATAAGCCCATACCAGGAATAAAACCCGAATGAGCCATCAATACCGAACGCTGCATGTGGATGTATGAAAAAATCCGCAAGGACCAGTAAAACCAGAATTCCTGAGCCATAAAGCCACAACATTTTAATCGTTTCGGGCCTGACCAGCCAGTGAAGTTCGGGTGTCTTTTTCCTAGCCATTGCCGCTCCTATTTACCAACAACTTGTTGTGCAAGTTCCAGCGGAACACCGGAAAAGAAAAACAACAAAACAGTGCCGATAGCTGTCGCCGTTAAAGCGATAACAATAGGCATAGGCGCCTCGCCATGATCGTCATGTTTCCCTTTCTTGGAATCTGGTTGCTTGAAGAAAGCATTGTAAACGATGGGCATAAAATAACCGGCATTAAGCAATGTGCTTAAAATGATCACCCCGATGGCAAAATAGTGCTCAACCTGAATTGCCCCCATCAGCATATACCATTTGCTCATGAAGCCTGCTGTTGGCGGCAGGCCGATCATTGATATGGCTGCAATAGCAAAGGCGCCCATGGTCCATGGCATTTTACGGCCAATCCCATTGAGTTGACTAATCTCGGTCTTGTGAGCGGCCGTATAGATTGATCCTGCAGCAAAAAACAACGTGATCTTACCGAACGCATGAGCCGCTATATGCAAAACAGCTCCCATAATGGAAATTGGCGCCAGGATTGCTGTTGCCATAACGACATATGACAATTGGCTGACCGTAGAATAGGCAAGCCTGCGTTTCAGATTATCTTGTTGCAGAGCAACGAGTGAGGCCGCAATAATTGTGAAACCAGCAACATAGACCAGCCAGTTAAAGTCTAATGCGCTAGCGAGAAATTCATAGCCGAACACATAGATAATAACTTTGACGACAGTAAATACACCAGCCTTAACAACAGCAACGGCATGAAGTAATGCTGAAACCGGCGTGGGCGCAACCATCGCCGCGGGTAGCCAGAAGTGAACCGGCATCAAAGCTGCTTTGCCGATGCCGAACATATATAGCCCCAGCAATACCGCAACAAACACACCGCTTATCTTACCGCTTAAAATGCCGCCTGGAACAAAGTCCATCGTGCCGGCAATTACCCCTGTCCAGATAATTGCAGGTAACAGAAGGGCCATGGAGGTTCCAAGCAACAAAAGCAGATAGAGCCTGCCCCCAGCACGGGCCTCGTCAGTGCCTTTATGGGTGACCAATGGATAGGTTGAGAGTGTCAGAATTTCATAGAACAGGAACAGCGTGAATAGATTGCCGGCCATGGAAACGCCCATGGCACCCGCAATTGCCACGGCAAAACAAACATAAAATGACGTTTGCCGCGGCTCATTATTGCCGCGCATATATCCAATCGAATAGATGGAATTAATGATCCATAAGGATGAGGCAACACAGGCAAACAGCATTCCAAGTGGTTCGGCAGCAAAGTAAAGTTCAACCCCTTGGATAATTTCAAATTTTCCTGTCGCGGGTCGGCCACCTGCAAGAACAACTTCCAGAAGCGCAAGAACGGCAACCAGTAATCCGACAGCTGTCGCTAGTGTGACAGCTTCTTGAATGTTTTCAATGCGGCCAACAATGGCTATACCGACAGCGCCCAGAACCGGCAACAGCAGCATAATATAGATGAGTTGCTCCGCAGTCATTTCGGCCCCGCTAGTAAAATCTCAGCGGCCTTTGAAGCCATTCCTGCAGTAAGTTCTGTGTCTATGCCAAAATAGATTGTTGCCGCAGCAAGCAGCCATGTCACACCGAGCATCTCAAGCGGCACACGATTTGGCGTAATAGGCTTTGCCGTAACATCACGGAAATAGGCAACTTCAATAACACGGCCAATATAGACAACAGCAATCAGGGATGAGAGCATGATGGCTGCAACCAGCCACCACAAGCCATTCTCAAAGGCGCCTTGTGCCAAATACCACTTGGAAACAAAACCAACAGTTCCGGGCACACCAATCAGGCTGAGGCCGGCAACAGTGAAAGCTGCCATTGTGTAAGGCATTCTGCGGCCAATGCCTGACATGTCTTCGATTTTTACAATCCCCATCCTGTAAACCAAACATCCAAGGCTGAGGAACAAAGCGCCTTTGATCAGGGCATGATTGAACAAATGAACGATACCGCCCGTAAGCCCTGTCTGGTTGGCAAGGGCTATACCAAGAGTTATGTAGCCAATCTGCGCAACAGAAGAATAGGCCAGCATGCGCTTCACATTAGATTGGAAGACCGCAACAATCGAGGCGCCAAACATGGCTGCTACCGAAAGCGTAAGGAGGATTTCTGAAACCGGCAGCGTGTTGAAAACAAGCGCAACGCCGAATACAGAAAAGAAAATTCTGAGCAATAAATAAACCGCAACCTTTGTTGCTGTAGAGGCAAGAAAGGCCGTGGCAACGGAAGGGGCGTAGGCATAGGCATTTGGCAGCCAGACATGAAGCGGAAACAGGGCAAGTTTCAATGAAATGCCAACCGTGAGGAAGGCGAGAGCAGCGAGAACCGTTCTTGTTTGTTCAATATTCCCAATCCGGTTGGCAATATCGGCCAGGTTGAGTGTGCCGGTCATGACATAAAGCAGGCCGATGCCAATGACATAAAATGTCGCCCCAATCGTGCCAATAATCAGATATTGATAGGCTGAGAGAACCGCACGCTTATCTTTACCAAGGGCAATCAAAACATAAGTTGCAAGCGATGAGACTTCCAAAAATACGAAAATATTAAAGGCATCGCCCGTTATCGCAATGCCAAGCAGGCCGGTGAGGCACAAAAGATACATCGTGTAAAACCAGCTGGCTCTGTCTCTTCCTATTTCAGCTGTTACAGATCGAGGGGCATAGGCCATCACCAGCGCGCCCATAACCGATACCAGAAGCAGGATAAATGCATTCGCCAGATCGATACGATATTCAATTCCAAGAGGCGGTGCCCAGCCACCAAGTGCGTAGGAAATAATCCCAGTCTCTGTCGCCAAAACCTGTTGAAGCAGTGCAAATGAAATCACCGGCATCATCAGGCTGACGATCAGCGCTATGCCCCATGACGCTTTATCATGGCGCACCAATGCTGTTAGCACAGCGCCAAACAGCGGAATGATGACCTGAAGGGCTGGGAGTTGGGCTTCAATCATTCGTCGAGGTCTCCGGCGAATAATTCGTCTTCTTCAATGGTCCCGAACGCCTCATTTATCCGCACCACAAGAGCCAACCCTAGCGCCAATGTCGCAACGCCAACGACAATCGCTGTTAGAATCAATACATGGGGGAGGGGGTTAGCATAGGTTTTAAAACCCTCGGCGATAATGGGTGGCGTTCCACCAAGAATTTTTCCAGGTGAAATGTAAAGCAGGTAAACAGACGTTTGAAACAGGGACAGGCCAACGAGTTTTTTGACCATATTTCCGCGGGCCACAACGATATAGAGCCCTGAGACCATCAAAAAAATGGTTATGAAATAATTGAAGTGGGCAAAGGCATCAAATAAAAAATTCATGAGCGCCCCCGTCCTGCAAAGGCATAGAAAATCGCAATCATCGTGCCGGAAACAGTGACTAAAACGCCAATTTCAACCAGAAAAACGCCCCATTCCTGGCCATGTATCTGGTCGTGTGCTAGATGCGAATAATCGAGAAAGTTATGGCCGGTGAGCATGCCTGCAACACCAACACCGGCAAAAATTAGAACGCCAAGAGGAATCATGGTCTCAACCACAATCGGGGGAACAACTTTCAGAGTTGCAGCAAGCCCAAAAATAATAGCATAGAGAATGACCATGGCAGCCACGATAACACCGGCTTGAAATCCACCACCGGGGCCATAGTCGCCATGAAATTGCACATAAAGGGCGAACAGCAAAATATAGGGTAGAATGAATTTCGTAACGACCCGCAAGATGACATCTAACCGCATTGATCCGCCCCTTATTTATCCGCTGAAGAACTAAATGTGCGTTTCAGCAACAAAAGAACGCCAATTCCGGCAGTAAACACCACCGTCGTCTCACCTAAAGTATCAAACCCTCGATAGCTCGCCAAAACTGACGTCACCACATTTGGAATACCGGTGTCTGAAAGCGAATGAGCAAGATATTCAGGCCCCACATGTGTATGCATTGGGGTTTGCGCAATGCCGAATGCTGGCAGGTCCCATGTCCCATAAATCAGGGCTAAACCCGTAACAATGGCCACGAATAATGGCAGGAAAGCTTGAAGGGGTTTATGAACAGGAATGGTCTCCTGGGTTTTGGTCAGGTAAAGCGTGCCCAACATAAGGACAGTGGAAATTCCAGCACCAACGGAAGCTTCCGTCATTGCAACATCAACCGCATCAAGCACTATCAATACGCTTGCCATAAGAAAACTGTAAATGCCGCCTAAAATAACAACCGCAAACAGATTATGAAGCCGGATAACGCCAATCGTCACCGCGGCCATCAATGTCAGCAATACCATATTGATCAGCGATTCGATGGTGGTTTCCTCTTCGTTTTTCGTTTGGTCGTTTTTGTTTTTACTCTGCGTGCAGGAGGCGATTGGCGTGTTTTGCCTGTGGATAATTCTTCCAGGGTTACCAGCGCTATTTCCTCGCTCACTGGTTTGAGGCGGCCTTTTTGATCGGCAATTAAGGGTTCTAAATCATCATGCAGGGCGGCCTGTGCAAGAGCGTGGGTTGCAATCGGGCCTGTCATGAACAAAACCAGCAATATAAAGATGAGTTTGACAGCGACCAGTGTTGGTCCAGCCTGCAGCACCATGCCCGTGATTAACAGGCCTGCACCCAAAGTGTCTGAAACTGAAGTGGCATGCATCCTGGTGAAAACATCAGGCATACGGTTGAGGCCAATAGCACCAACGACGAAGAAGAATCCACCCGCTACCAGGGCTATCCAGCTCAACACATCTATGAAGCTGTCATAACTCAAGAGCTGGCCTCGTCTTCTTCGCCACCATGTGCCATAGAGCCATAGCGGAAGAATTTGAGCACAGCCAATGTTCCAATCACATTAAGAAGCGCATAAAGCAGGCCAATATCGAGGAATTCAGGCCTGCCGGTTAAGAAGCCAAACAGAGCAAGCAATAAAATAGCCCCGGTGCCGATGGCATTTGCAGCTAGTGCACGGTCAAAAACCGTTGGTCCTTTAAGGGCCCGAGCTACAGCCAGGGTGAGGGCTATTAGAACTGCAATGATCGCCACTGCAAACATCATGACTTGTTGCCCTCAAACCAGGTAACGTGCCCATCCATCTTGCCGTCTGCCAATCCCATAGCAGATGAGTGTGAAATGGCATGTACGGTGATTTCATGGTCATGGCTGGAGACCCTGGATGAAATCGTGCCCGGTGTTAACGTGATCGAATTAGCATATGTCGTTAGACCCATAGCTGATTTTTGGCTTGCCTTTATGCGTACAAGAGCCGGAGAGATCGGGAGACTTGGGTGCAGGATTAATTTGGTAACATCCAAGGCTGACAGGATGATCTCCTTAACAAGCCACGGCCAATAGATAAGGCCGCGTGCAAGCTGCCCAATAGGATGTCCTTCTTCATCGGCATACCCCAGGCGTAACCCTGCCAAAAGCACGAGGAAGGAGCATAAAACCCCTGAAACAATAAGCCATGTTGTGTAATGACCGGAGAGAAGCAACCAGTAGATAAACATCACCAAAATGAGTGTCAGGAGACGCATCTGTTTTGCCCTCGCAAATACAACCGGCTCATATAGCAGCCGCGTTTGAAGTCCCTCGCATTGCGGTGCATTCCAAGCAATTGGCCTCTTTTGTCCTTGCCGTAATAATCAGCCAAAAGCTGTCGATATGCGATGTGGCCAACCACTTTGAAGCATTGAGGATCATTAAGTTTGAATGGTTAATGACACGTTAACCTTAGCGATTGTGGGGCAGAGCTGGGCGCAGCATTTCACCGTTGGAGGTGGGGGAGAGCAAAATACACCTCTTGAGGGCATATTAATATTAATACAATTAACAGTATAAGCCTCTGATTTGACGTTGCCTATATTTATCCTTCGATGTAACGCCGCTTGCATAATAAAGCATTCATGTATTAGCAATAATTTTTGGTTTCTTATTGGAAATACAATGATGTTTACCTGAAGCAATTGTATATGAGGCTAATTTTCCTTCTTCAGATGCAATGATAAAAGTCATTATCTTGTTGTAATAATTGATAAATTTAAGGTTTTGTCAAAATATTTGACGCGCGTGGAAATAACAGCATTCAATCTCGACGTTGCACTTTAATAAGCAGAAGAGGTTTTTGGATAGAAATAGGAAATAATAAATTGAGCGTTCATTATAATGCTAAAATAGAGGTAATACAGCCAAGGAATCAAGTTATTTTAGTAATAACTTGCATATCTGTAATAATAATAAGGCAATTGACATCACTAAAAAAACTTATAATAAATAGAATTGATGGTTATACCTAATGAAGAGAGTGAAGCAATGGAGAATAAAACAGAGCTCGTAGAGCTTGCGGTTGATGTAGTTGCAGCTTATGTTGGAAATAATGCAGTAACAGCTTCTGATTTGCCAAATTTAATAAAAGAAGTGCATTCCGCGCTAAAAGTTGCTTCTACTGAGGGTAGCGAAGCAAGTGCGTTGCAACTTAAACCAGCGGTTTCTGTGCGTAAATCTATAACACCGGATTATATTATCTGTCTTGAAGATGGAAAGAAGTTCAAATCTTTGAAGCGCCACCTGCGCACGCATTATGATTTGACACCGGAAGAATATAGAGAGAAATGGAGCTTGCCTAGAGACTATCCGATGGTGGCCCCCAATTATGCTGTGGCCAGATCGAACCTTGCTAAGCAGATGGGGCTTGGTCAAAAGGGGCGCAGCAAGGCAGCTTCTTGAGATAAAACACCAATCTGCAGTTCTAAAAAGCGCTCATTTACGGGCGCTTTTTTTAATGCGCCTGGCAAGCAAATAGACAAATTTCACATATATTAAGATTATCAACTTGCCAGGATTCGTTACTTTGATTCATAATGCCCACAACTGATTCTTCTATTGATTCAAATTTGGACATCTCATGATAGCGTCTACGGAATTGGCCTTTCGTGCTCAATTAGTGATACCGGAGCAACAGGATCTATATGATTATTGGCGCGGTCTGTGCGATGAAGAAAAATTGCCGTCACGAAGCGATATCAAACCCTCTGATTTCCCCAAATTATTACCGTCAATTAGCTTGATTGATGTTGAGGGTAATGGACGTTTTAAGGTGCGACTGGCGGGCACAAGGTTACGTGATTTTTATGCAAAAGAACTAACCGGAAAATATCTCGACGAACTTGGCTGGGGGGCGAAAGAGGCTTATTGGACGTCGGCTTACCAGCGTGTAATTGAAGCATGCCGGCCTGCACAGGGCATTGTACGCGGGCCGCGTCATGACAATGATCACATCGTGCAGTTTTGGCTAAGATTGCCATTGGCAGGTGATGGTGCGACGGTGACTATGATCTTGTGTTACGATGCTTTTGTGCCATTAGCGAAAGCCTCTGCCATAACAGAAAATTGGGACGAGCCGACTGTGCGCTATTTCGATTCTGCTTAAAGCTGAACGGAATTTGTCCAAAAAAAATCTGATCAATTGAGCTTCACGTGTTTGGTTTTTAACAATTCCAGCTCACACTTATAAGCCTGCATTAAACCAAGATGGCGGTTGAGGTCATAAGCCCAGTGCCCGCTCTTGCCCCGATTGCGTTCTCGCCTTAACGCGCAGTTCAATTTTGTTACAATCGCTTGAGAGTGCTCTCTATCAGCCGTCTCATTAAAGTTTTCAGGAAGAGGGATGAGCCGAGGCAAATGGATGTTACGTTGATATCTTTCAGCACCCTTAGCTATCCGCATATAGATAACATCTGATATTTGGTCTGTTTTTTGCGACAAAATGTTCTCCCGCACTCACTGTTCCATATGTTTAGCGATGCCATCATGGCGGCAGATAAGCGGGAGGGGATTAGTTTTTTAAAGGGCTTGATTTAGGGTCTGACCCTAGGCGAGCGTTTATGTATACATAACGTGCATAACAATGCGACCGACCCATTTCAAGGGCTGGTCATAACGGATGGTTCCACCGGCAAGAATAGGCACCAATGTATAGCTGTCGCCAGTTCCCTTGATGAGCCGGCATAGTACGATAAGGTCTGAATGAAGAGCGGCTAACACATCTTGCCCAAGCGCATTGGTCATATCAAAGCCGCTTAAGCGATCGGCAATCAAAATGGTACCCGATGTGTAGGGTCCAATATTGTCATCAATTCTCACTGCAACCGGATCGTCAGCCGGTGCATCAAAATTAATGGAGCTATATTCTGTTTGCGCTTGTGTTTGCTTGAGGCACGCATCAGCTGCAATGGTGCCAAGGAATGGGACATCCCGCGCTGTGCCGTCAGAAATAAGTTCGACGGGTTTAACGTTAAATGCGGCGGCAACTTTTTGTAGCCAATCCATTGAAACAGTCATGTTTGACGTTTCCAGTCTTTGGATGGTTTGCGCGGTCGTGCCGACCTGATCCGCCAATTGCTTTAGTGTCCACCCCCTCATTTTTCTAAAATAACGAATACGTGTTTGCATCAAAATTTCCTTCAAATAAGCATATTTCGTGTTTTTAATGTAAAAACTGGCAATAACTTATCCCCGCAATGTACGGGTAGCGTAAAAATCAACACATAAGGTATTTATTCCTACAACCATAGAGGGTAACTCATATAATATATCAATTCAGAAGTAATAGTACAAAGTTGATGAAGTGAGCAAATGATGAAACACGTATCGGTCCAGGCGGGGGCAAATCCGTTAAACAGCATTCACGCAAACACAGAAATTCATTGTGAAATAGAAACTATTGCACTGCGTAATATGATTGAACATACCGTAGCGCATGCGTTTGAAATTACAACACACGAGCTTCGCGCGCCAACACGATGCAGAGCGCAGGTGGCGCTGGCGCGACAAGTGGCGATGTATCTGGCCCATGTTGCTTATGGTTTTACGCTCACGGAAGTTGGCCGCCTGTTTAGTCGTGACCGCACAACCGCTGCCCACGCTTGCCGCTTGATTGAGGATAAGCGAGATGATCCGGCATTTGATGTGTCTCTTGATAGTTTGGAAATAGCGTTAAGGGCGTGGGCTCAGGCACGGCAACTAAGTTCGGTGGCATAACATGACAAAACAAGAGCGGCCTAAAGCAGAATTGGTGAGCGAAAATGAGCTTATTCGAGAAGTAAAGCGGATATTTCCAAGATTGGCATTACAGGCAAGCTATCTGTCAGTCCTTAATAATGCACACAACGAAAAAGCTGTGTGGGGTGTTTTTGTTGCTAAAAATAACTTCAACAAGCCAGTCGCCAAAATAGACGCACGTATCGTAACAGCGTTGCAGGCAAAGGATTTTATTGAACAGAAAAACACAGGCATGTTTGTTATGTGCGATGCGGGCAGGGCGTGGTATCGGCGTATAATGGCGAGCAGCGATCCTTATCGCACACAGCATCATTTGCTTTCAGAGGCGAGTATAACAATGCCTCAGGGCGTCAAGCAGCGCGTCAAGATTAACGAGGGTGAAAGCCCACTTGGGTGGTTGCGACGGCGCAAGTCGGCAAATGGCCAACCTTTTTTGACGTTGCCGCAATATGATGCCGGCGAGCGCCTGCGCCGTGATTTCATGCAGGCACATCTCATGCCGTCCACAACATCGAATTGGGCGTCTCCAATGAGTGGAAAAAAACAACGCCGTTTAGGCGGGGCTGGTGGAATGGCTGAATTGCGCGATAGTGTCATTGCCGCAAAGTCACGATTTTTCAAGGCATTAGACAATGTTGGCCCTGAATTATCAGGCGTTTTGGTACATGTATGTTGTCATCTCAATGGTTTGGAAGATGCCGAAAAATCGCTTGGATGGCCCCAACGCTCAGGCAAAGTCGTTTTGCAAATTGCGCTGGAAGTTCTCGCCCGTCACTACGGTTTGATAAAGTCTGAACATGCACGGCCGAAGGGTGCAGACGATATGTATCATTGGGGTGCTGATGGCTATCGGCCAAATATTGATGGGGTTTAGCATTTTCAGGAAAAGTGGGAACCGGTATTTATCTAGATAGTTTCCGCCCGGAAAATGCGTGAGAAAAGAGCTTTAGCTCAAAACCACCTGTGTATTGGCAAGAGCATCGCTTGCATCTTGTTTTATGCGTTTAATCATGGCGGCAAGACCGTTTGATCGTTGTGGTGTGAGGTGATCTTCCAACGCTAGCTTTTGCAACATGGCGCGTGCATCAATGGCAAGAATTTCCTGCGCATGTTTGCCGGAGAATAAGCTGAACAGCACAGCGATCAGGCCGCTCACAATATGTGCGTCACTGTCACCGTTAAAGACCAAGATAGGATCGGACGTATCAGCTTGTTGAATTTTGGTGTCAAGCCAGACCTGGCTGACGCACCCGCGCACTTTATTGTTTTGTGTGCGTTGCTCGTCGCTCAAAGGTTCAAGTGTTTGGCCAAGTTCAATGAGATATCGATACCGGTCTTCCCAGTCATCAAGCATCTCGAAATCTTCCATGATATTTTCGAACAGGGCCATTTGAAGCGTCGCTTTTTTACATTCACTCATGCTTGAAATCTAATGCTGAGACAGCAGAAGAACAAGCGTAAGCTGCCATGTTGGCATAGCCAGCATATCGAACATATCTCTATATATGAAATTATGGTCAAGTAAAATGGGGTGCGCACCACGGAGATATGGAAAGGGCAGGGTATAATCTCCGCAGTGCGCGTAATGGCAGGTGGGTGGCTGCCATTGGGGTTATGTCGTTTTCGGAAGGCGGGTTAAAATTCCACCTTTAAAATTCCGCCAATTAAGCGATCCTGTGCTCGCTAATAGTGGTGTTTCGCATCAAGACACTATGCCCGTGTTGATGGTTTAGGTCCCTGCCATGTGGGAACAAGATCTTGTATCTGTAATGTATTCTGCGAGGTTGGGCGTTTTGGCTTCATCTTGGGCCGCACGATGCGGGCCCTGGCTGGCCGCTCATTTTCACTCACACGCAAAAACGCCTCTGTTTTATTGCTGGCCAGCTTACGGCCGACAATTTCATTGAGAATAAGTGCAGATTGCTGTGGTTTTAACGAGTGCGCCGCTGGGCCGGAATTCGCCCAATCATAGATCAGGCGAACGGCATATTTTGCCTTACGCTCTAAAACCTCAAAAGCCGTTCCACCCGCAGCACATACAGTTGGATTTCGATCACAAAAGCTGGAAAAATCACCATAGGTCTCCCTGGCAACGCCAATGGCCTGCGCAGTTGTGATGGTTTGAGGTTTTGTTGTGGCCTTCGCACCTTTTTGTGCGGGCTGATCGTCAATTGGCAACAGCAGAAGAACCACCGTTATCCAAAAAGCACTTCTAAGTAAAAACATTGATTTGCCCTTTCCCTGTTTCTTAACTGGAGGATCGTAGCAAAATCAGTTTTATTTCAAGTAAAAACCAAGCAACCATATGTAATAAATAAATATTATTGTTATAATAAAACAAACATAAAATTCTAAAAATATAAAATAAATATATACTTGAATAAAAATTGATTCAAAGTTTAATAGTCTATGCCTTCTTAAGGAATGGCCCCTGAAAATGCTCATAAAATGGCCAATAATTATATTTGAGGCATCAAGTGGCTGTTAAATCATCAGCTTGCGGAAATATTTTATCTTTCTTTAATCGTGAAATGGGATGATCTGCTTAAAGCCGTGGGGTGCATTTGAGTTAGCCAAAGGGATTGGCTGTATGAAAATTGTCAAAAAAAGTTTGATTCAGACCCGCCATTGGCTAAAAAGGTTCGTCAATAAGAAAATACCAACCAATTCGATAGAATTTTCCTGGCATTATGGTTTTATCGGAACCCATATGCTTGCGGCAATCGCGGCTTTGGTTTCCTTTTTGGCGTATGTTTTGGCATATGATGGCTGGCCGGATTATGTCATCTTAGGGGGCGTTGGCCTGCTTATTTTACCTATGGCTATTGCAGCCCACCTTTCATATTCAGGAAGTATTAAGCAAGCTCAATTTTTATCATCGACAAATTTGGTTTTGCTCACTGGATATGGAGCTGTTTTTACAGGTGGTGTGTCTTCTTTTCTTGTGCCCTGGTTTGCAATAGCGCCATTTGAAGCGGCTTTATCCGGCTCTCGCCGTGTTGTGATCTGGGCGCTATTGATTTCATGTCTAGCTGTTGCCGGTCTATTTGGCTTGGATTATATGGCCATGTTGCCGCTCTCAAGGGTGGCAACTCTAAACCTCGATCTGCTCAATATATTGGGTATATCGAGTGCCGCCATCTATGCCGGAAGCCTGGCCCTCATGATTCACAAATTCAATATGCTTTCAAAATCTGCCTTAATGAAGGGCGAGCGGCGTTATCGTTTGCTTGCAGAAAACGCAACGGACATGATCACGCGTCATAGTCCTGAAGGGGCTGTGATGTTCATTTCAGGTTCCGCCCAGGGCTTGTTTGGATGTGAGGCCGAATTATTGCTGGGTGACGGCCTGGCGGCACATATTCATCCTGATGACCGGGCAAATTACTATCAATCCATATCCCTGGCATCACAGACAAAAGAAACAATAGCCGTTGAATTCCGGATTGGGTCTTTCGATGAGAAATTCACTAACGACGGGCCGCAGGCTTTGTTAGATGAGCAATGGGTTGAGATGCGATGCAGACCCTTAACCCGCAGTAATGATCGTTTAACATTGCTGCAAGCCTCAGAAATCGTTGCGGTCACACGCGATGTGACGCAACGAAAAAGACAACAGGTCGAACTCAAACAGGCTCGCGATGATGCAGAGAGAGCATCGCTTGCCAAAACCCATTTCCTTGCCAGCATGAGCCATGAACTTAGAACCCCTCTGAATGCAATCATTGGGTTTTCGGAGGTTTTGCAGGCGCAAGCAGGCAACACGAAACAGGAAGCTGCAGAGCAGGAATATATTGGCCTTATTCATAGCAGCGGCATTCATCTCTTAAATGTCGTGAACTCTCTGCTTGATATGTCGAAAATCGAATTCGGTAAAATGCAACTGGATATGCAGCCGATAGATCTAGCCAATGTTGTAAGTTCATGCATGGCGCTTATGCAGACAATGGCACAAGAGGCCGATGTGCGCATTTCATGTTCATCCAGCGAGGATACAATATCTTTGGTAGCCGACCAGCAAGCCTGCAAACAAATCGTTCTCAACTTGTTATCTAACGCCGTTAAATTTTCCAAACCTGGCGGACAAGTCACCATTACACTTGCCCGTAAAGGCGTTTTTGCGGAACTGATTGTTGAAGACCAGGGTATCGGCATTCCAGACGACATTCTACCTAGGCTAACAGAACCTTTTGCCCAAGTTGAAAATACGTATGACAGAGCAACTGAGGGTACAGGTCTTGGCCTGTCCATAGTGAACGGTTTGGTTGAGCTTCATGGTGGTACATTAACACTCGAAAGCAAGTTAGGTATGGGGACGCACGCAATTGTTCAATTGCCGCTTGTGGCAAGACAAACAAAGCCTGATGAGGAGAAGATTGAAAAACAATCAACACTTTTGCCTGCGGGTAAAATGGATCACACACAAAACGCGAAACAGATAATTTCATAATGTGAGATTCACCACTCATTCATATCCATTGGCTAGACTGAAAACATAAGGGATGAAAGACATCGCAATGGGGAGTTGCCGTGCGTGGAGTACAAACTGTCGGGTTTTTAGCATTTAGTGTGCTTGGAGTATTCATTGCAGTGAACGCAATGTTTCTGCAGCCTGGCACGCACCCATCGCCTTTTGGAACTCTCTCAAAGTCTGCCCAGGCAAAACCAAAGCGGGCCTTCACCAAAAATGTGCCAAAACCGCGGCACCATCCACCAAAACCCGCATCCACTACACCTAAAAGCGTTGCGCTGGCACCCATAAAGCCAAAGACAAAGCCCAAATCTCGAGTGAGTAATGACTTCGATAAAACAGCCTTGCAGAAAAAATTACGCCACACGGTTAAGAAAGCGATAAAATCACCGCCTGCTGTAAAAATCTCGACGTCTGGGATCCATAATACCAAAGCCACAATTCGCCTCGTTCAAATGGGGCTTGCTGAGTTAGGGTATAACCCCGGTCCGGTAGACGGCACATTAGGCGAGCAGACCAAGGTTGCTATCCGTGAATTTGAAAAACATCACAAACTTGCCATAACAGGACGTGTCACAGCGGCTCTCATTAAAGAATTGCGCAATGTCACCGGCACTTCTGTCCTCAAAGTGTTATAACCATTGCTGTCTCTAAGGCTTTTACGGCAGGCATTTCTATGCGCATAAAATCCGAGCTATGGGTAAAAGCATATTTGCGAAGATGTGCTGGCGCCGGCATGGGTGTGTATGTTACCCGGCGTGGGGACAGTGATGCCGGTGTTATTCTAATCAAGGTAGATTGCCTTAATGGAAATTATCAAGTCTATGGTCCAGCCATTGGGTCGTCATTTACAAAAGATGGTGAGCGTCGTTGGCAGTGTTTAACGGCGGGTCAAGACGCCGATGAGCATGAAACAGACACGATGATTGCACAACAAGTAGCTTTTGATCCCGATATTTGGGTCATTGCAGTTGAAGACCGCCAAGGTGACGCCTTGTTAACAGATACATTGGTTGAAGACCTTTAAGGCCTTGTCCTAACGTGCATCCATAAAGCTTATTATCAAGAAGAGGCGTTTTGCGCCACGCGTTGTTGGGCTTGTGGTGGGGCCGCTGCATCGCCATCACTCTTTGATGTGTTCTTACGCACCCGCCAGAAACGCAAAATGCGCTGGGAGGTTTCAACAGTCAAGCGGTCATAGCTTCTAAGCATGTTGTAGGTATCTTCAATTGCCCGGGTTTTATTGGACCCGGTCGCCAATACGAAGATTGAAAATGTCGAACGATCAAAATCCAAAGCCTTACAAATAATTGCAAGACCCTCATGATTCTTATTGAAGATGGCATGTTTCGCCGTAGGTACATCGATATTTGCTAATTTGGCCAAGCCACAAATAAATTCAGTAACTTTTTGAGAACGCACGAACTTAATCAAAACGCGCTCGTTTAACTTCTTGTTTTGTGCAAGATTATCAATTAACAATTCAGCCTTGCTGGGTCCCTTGGGTTGTGTTGCAGCATGTTGCTGGGTGATTTTTTCTCCAACATCTTTCAAAGCTTCGTCTAATTGAACGGAATCGACCGGATCAACCTGCGCCAATATCTTTTCTTTAAGCCCCTCAGAGACAAACTTCACCATATCTTCCAGTAGATCTTTTGGCAGGTCTGGACGGCCGGAAAGCGGCTCATGTAGACTTTCATTGGTCTGGGCGCGGACCATAACAGCCTCCATTGTCTCGCGTGATAATTGTGCCGTTTCATTCCCGATAAGGCCGCCGACGACCTGGTCGTCGCCACGTTTAACCAGAACGCTGGAAATCGCTTGGGTAATATCTGGGCGCTTTGTGATCGCTAAAAGATGGCCTTGGCCCTTCTGTTCTGCCAGTTCAATAAGATCGCTTTCTTCTAAAACCGGGCTTTGCTCCAGCACAGGCCGGGCAACGGCAATTTCATCATGGGCAAGCTTGCGTATAAGATCATGTGGTGCATTTGCTTCGGAGGCCAATTTTTCGGCCAATTCCTCACGAATTTGCTGTTCGAGATCAAAGGCAATAGTCCCCATAATCTCACCAAAATAGGAATTTTCCCGCGCACTATAACTATCAGGTGCGGTTAAAAACAAATCCGTAATTTCACGCAGTAAATCTCTTCTCCGCTCACTGGAGGTTTCGGTTGCAAGATCTACGAGCCGTCCCAGATTATTTTCTTTTGTCAAGGTTTTATACCTTCCTGGTATTAAGCTAATGCTGGTTTTACAAGCATATAAACGTAAAAATCTGGAGATTTAGTAAAGATTGTCATGTAAATTTATAAAAGGGCAAAACCAGCGATGCCCTGTGCCCAACCTGTTTATCCCCATTAGGTGTTTGTTAACCATAATAGCCGCAATAATGCATTGCGCTTGAATTCACCTCGTTTTGAGACAGGCGATATTTTTGGATGTTCCAAGGCGCGTTGCGTAAGGAGGTCCCAATGGCCGATATTCTTCCATTTAAGGCATCGTTTCGCCCAGCCAGTCCGCGCGGCATAAAACCAGAAGGACCTGCTCAGGTTATAATTTTTCCTGGGGTGAGGATTGACCGTGAGAAATTCAGCCTAGCAGATCGTCTGAAGCCGTCGCCTTTAATCCGCACCAATGCCAAACAGACCCAGCCCAAACAGCGTGATTAAATTATAGGACGCCCCTTTTTTCGTAGGATCGAATGAAATTCCAAACCATCTTTTCCGCAACAGCACTAGTAATTTTGCTGGCTGGTTGTTCGAATAGAGGGGATTTCGGCCGCAAGGAACCCTCTTTCTTTGAAGATAGAGTTTTGCCGGTAACAAGATCGCTTATTGGCAAGGCCAGAGGCGTTGCGGTCTCCAACTATCCTTTGACTGAAGACGAAAATACGTTACGGGTTTTAAGCTATGGTATAGCGAATCCAATAAAGCGAGATGCTGTTAAAAAAACACTGTATCGTCAAGCTCATGCAGCAGGTGTGGCAGAAAATACTTATGAGGAAAAACGCCGCCACCGCCATGATATTGGTCTTGAAGCCGCACAATATAACAGTCCTTATAGGCAACATTATGCTCTGCTCTATGTAGTCAAAAACGACGTTCGTCTAACAGAGCGCTTCATTGAAACCAGCCGTAGAGTATATAAAACCGATAATATTCGTTATCGTCGCCTGGTTTCCTCCAGCGATCTCTCAGACGATCAGATTAGCAATGTGACAGGCCGTCTGAAAGATAATAGAGAAATTGTCGAGGCAACGCTGTTGGTTCTGGAAAATAGAGTGTCGGATTATCGCCTGGATTTAAAACATATGGAGTTGCGCGCACCGGGACCTTTAGAGCGTGAAATTGCTTATGCAATTGATAGCCTCAAAATCCGGGCAGAGAAATTGCGCTCCAAGACGTCTTATTGGTCAAAACAGCAAGTCGCCGCAAAATCACCACGGCCGCCGGTCTCATTGAAGTAGCATTCTTCAAAATCATGTATATTTCGAATTTAGGGGAATTAAACCGGCTCGCAACGGGATTGTTTGAGAAAATGCCGTACGGCCTCAGCAGAGCTTTTGTCAGGAATAGCGGCACGCAACACAACCAAGCCAGAACTTGATGGCGCTGATATCAATATAGTGTTTTCAGGAATATCAAGGATCTCACCTGAAGGGTCTGCATCCGGATCAACCTTGGCCAATAGAAGCAATAACTCTGATTGACCGGCTTGCACGTTGTTTATGACATAAAAATTATCGCTCTTTTCCGAATACATCGAAATTGACCAATAGCTATCAGGTATTTTAGCCGTGATTATTATCGGCTGATTTGTCAGATCAAAACGGCAGAAAGCATAGGAAATATCCGGGCTTGCATGGGCCAAAGTCGTGCTTTTTGGTGTAATGTTAGGGATCTGAAAAATCTGATTAACAGGGCCGAACGCTTCAAAATCGCCAATCCTGCGCTTGGTGTCTGCGAGAGGTTGAAACAGAACAAATCCAAGATGGACCACAACTGCTAAAACTGCCGTCAGTACGCCCCAATATGCCCAGTCTTTTATCTGCATTTTCCCCTCGTAATCACTGGTAAGCGCACGGTTTTAAGGCTGTTTGTTATTTTTTGTCCAGGACCAAACAGCCGAAATGTTATGAAAAAGTCGTCATCTTCCTCACCCGTTGGAATCCAATTTCCAGGTTGAGCTTCTTGAGATAATGTAACTTTAAAAGAGCTATCAGCCTTTAAAACGATATTATCAGAGTTGAACGAATATCTATCCGATGGGTTCTCAATCAACGTGCCATCATCGGAGTAGACGGTAAAATTCCACCATCGGACATCAAGCGGTAAGCCTTCCACCGTATAATCACAATTGGCAACGAGCGGATTGCCTGCTTGATCTCTAAACGCGCGAAAAATAATGGCTTCAAAAGAAGCAAGCGGCAATTCTCCGGTGTAGGCAAAATGCGCCCGTGTATAAGGATCAGCCGTCGGGCTTCCCGCCGCAGGCCAAGCGGTCCAAGAACTATTCTGAACAGCCGTGACACCGATGCCATAGACAATAGCCGTTTGTGCCGAGCAATATCCCAAACCAAGACCGGTCAGAATAAAGATCAAAAATTTAAAAAGCTTCTGTAACACGTATAACCATTCGAAATTTATTGCAGAGGCTATTCAAAACATTTACGTGAAAGTGGCATGCTTTTTTGCACTTTTCTAATTTACTGTCTGCGATGTCGTAAACCTGGAAGCAGGAAGTACCGTTGACCAGGTGCGCGGCCTCTGTTTGCTTTGGTTTGATGATACCGGTTTTATAGGTTGGGCATTGTTGCCTGCTTCCTGAATCTCCAGGAATAATTGTGCAATATTGCTGAGAACTTGAGCGGCGCGATGCACCGCTTGTGGTTGCTGAAGCGCTTTTTCTTCCTCCACGGCCACTGCCTGGGTCCCTGGTCTCTCAGCAGCTGCATAACGATTGGAAATAGGGACACCATGCAGGGCGACCATAGGTTTGCCCTCAAGGGCACGTACCATGAACTCGCGCCAGGTTTGCCCCGGCAGGCTGCCGCCGGTGACACGTGCCATTGGGGCATAATTATCATTGCCAAACCAAACACCCGTAACATAGTGGCTGGTAAAACCCATAAACCAAGCGTCACGATAGGCCGACGTGGTCCCGGTTTTGCCTGCTGAAGGCATGAAATCCATGAAGGTTCGCCGTCCGGTGCCGTTTAAAACAACATTATTGAGCATCGAGTTGAGCATGCCGACATACTTAGGATTGACGGTTTGTTCTAGTTCACGAGCATCGTGCTCGCGGTTATAAAGCAATTCCCCTGAAGGTCTGTGAATTTGCAACACGGCGTAAGGAACAGCGCGCTTGCCGCCATTGGCCAGACTGGCATAGATGGTCGTTAAGTCCAGCACTGTGACTTCAGAAGTTCCAATAACCATGGAAGGGGTATTGATAAGTTTCGATTTAAGTCCCAAATCCCGTGCTGTCTTAATGATTTTTCTGCGGCCAAACTTGAGCGATAAACGCACAGGGATTGTATTGATCGAACGTGTTAGTGCCGTCATCAGTGTTATTGAGCCTCGATAAGAGTGGCTGTAATTCTTGGGCGACCAATTGCCGATAGTGATTGGCGCGTCCACGACAATTGACTTTGGGGTATATCCATTGCGCAGAGCGGTTAGATAAACAATCGGTTTGAAGGACGAACCGGGTTGCCGTTTAGCACTTGTAGCCCGATTGAACTGGCTCTTCTCATAATCACGTCCACCGACAATGACTTTCACAGCACCATCTGGTGTCATTGAAACCATAGCGGCCTGACGCGCGCGCTTTACTCTGCCGTGCAGATCCAGCGTGTTGTTCACTGTCGCTTGGGCAATCCGTTGCATGCGCAAATCGACCGTGGTGGTCACATCAACAACATATTCTTTCTCAAGTTTTTGTTCTTTGAGTTTTTTGAGCGTTTGGTCATAGGCCCAGTCGAGGAAATAATTTGGCGTGAGCGGATCAACTTCTTTAATAAATTTAGCTGGGTTGTGACGTGCGGCAAAAGCCTCACCTTCACTAATGAAACCAGAGGCCACCATGCGGTCAAGCACCACACTGGCGCGACCGCGGGCCGCTTGTATATTGATATGCGGTGCATATTTGCTGGGAGCTTTAAACAATCCGGCCAGCATTGCCGCTTCTGCTAAAGTAACATTGCGGATCGACTTGCCAAAATAAAATTGGGCAGCGGCCTCCACACCATAAGTGCCACCACCAAGATAGGCACGGTCGAGATAAAGCTTGAGAATTTCTTTTTTTGTTTTTCTAAGCTCAATCCATAAAGCCAGCATGGCCTCATTCATCTTGCGCTTGAGTGTGCGGTCAGGTGTGAGAAATAGGTTTTTTGCCAATTGCTGCGTAATAGTGCTGCCGCCTTGAACCACATCATTGGCCCGCAGGTTCTCCAGCAAAGCGCGAAATGTGCCAAGAAAATCCAGCCCCACATGATCGAAAAACCTGTGATCTTCAGTGGCCAATGCGGCATTGATAACCAAGGGTGGGATTTCTTCAAGTTTTAGCGCATCGTTTTGGCGTATGCCGCGCCGGCCGATAATCTGTCCGCTCTCATCTTTAAAGGTGACGGCATATTGCCGGCCTTTGTGCCAGATTTCATCACTTTCTTTAATAGGCGGCAGGGCAAAATACAACATCAGAAATAAGAGTGCTGTACCAAACGTCACACCATCAGATAATAAATCGACAATGATGCGCCTGATGCCCCAAATGTGCCATCGGCCCAATGCAGATGAATAAGAAGCATAAGCATTGGCAATATAATCGGAGAATTTATAAAACCCAGAATCCAGCCAGGCATCAATCACGTCTGCGAATGAGTCAAATTTGCTGTTTGGGTCTTTTTTTCGAAACATTAAAATGTCCCAAATCCATATGAGTTAAAAATGCAAACCACCGCCGCTGGTAGAACGTCAAATGCATGTCTTAGATTGCCATTATCAGACAATTTCTATGAATACGCGATTCTTCAAGATAAATATGGTAATTTTTGGCCCGAAAGCCAGCATTTTCAACATATTAAACCTGTGATATATTAAGGATAATCAATAATGACAAAACGGCGGGCTGATATTTTGGGTGCAAAACAGCCTTTTTGGCGCACCAAATCCTTAAGCGAAATGTCGAAAAGCGAATGGGAAAGCCTGTGTGATGGGTGTGGACGTTGCTGCTTGGTGAAGCTTGAATTTGAGGATGATGGCGAAATTGCTTATACCGATGTAGCCTGCAAATTGCTGGATCTGAGCACATGTCGCTGTAGGGATTATGCTAACCGGCTAGCGCACGTTCCCGATTGTTTGCAACTTACCCCGGAGAGTCTGACGCAAACCGACTGGCTGCCGCCGACCTGTTCTTATAAATTAATTGCAAATAAGGAAGATTTGCCATGGTGGCATCCCCTTGTTTCCGGCTCTGACAAAACTGTCATTGAGGCGGGAATATCTGTCATGTCAAGAGTCCTGAGTGAAGCTGAGGTTGATGAAGATGATCTGATTGATCGTGTTGTGATTTGGCCAGACTGGCCGGCAACCGAGGGAGGGGATGAATAGGATGTATTTGTTTGGTTGCTTGGATTGCTCTGGTTAGTGTGAATTTGCCTGTTATTTATTCACTTATATCGTGTTGTATGTATTGTTTTTTATAAAATACTATCAATAAATAACATATTGAGTAAAAAAATAACTTATACTGAAATTAATTGTTGACAGCGTTACGGTGTTTGGTGTAGGTTTATATACAGTCAGACAATTGCGACTGCCGCGATGGTGATTTCCTTCACAACACGAATTGATTTATGAGCCAGTTAGCGCCGCTCGATTGGGACGGCATTAAATCTGCCTATCTTAAACGCGATATGACTGTCGGGGATATATGTCGCACATATGACGTAACAAATAGCGCACTTTATCGGCAGATAAAAATTGAAAACTGGAAGCGGCGACAACCACGCTCGTCAGATATTGGCAATGTGGCACAAGGCGTAAAGTCCGAAGCTATTTCAGTTATGTCCACAAAGCTTAATACCAAACTTGATAAGACCGATTTGTTTCAGCGTTTTTTTAGAGTGATTGATCGCCAGATGGCGATGCTGGAAGCAAAATTGAATGAGGGTGGTGATGATATTGATCAACCAACAACTGCCGCAGCTCGCGAACGTGATGCACGCACATTGGCATCACTTGTGAGACTTCTGGAGAAATTAAACGATCTTGAGCCAGAAAAACAACAACAGGGCCAGGATACAAACACCGTCGATGCAAGTGATGAAGGAGCCGCTATTCGCCTCCGTGAAGAACTTGCAAGCCGCATTCATAAGCTCCTGCAAGAAAAGCAGGATTGAAGATTTCCTGGCCGGGCTTTCAATTGATGAGCTCGGCTTTTTAGTACGCGATTGGTTATTATGGGCACGTCCTGACCAATTGCCGCCGTCTCACCTTAACGAACGCGACTGGACGACTTGGTTGTTATTGGGTGGGCGCGGCGCTGGTAAAACACGGGCAGGGGCGGAATGGGTGCGCAATCTTGCTCTAGGCCGGGGGAATGGCGCCAAACAGATCGCTCTGGTAGCCCAAACCTATGCCGATGCTCGTGAAATTATGGTGGAAGGCGTATCAGGGCTGATGTCGGTACATCGTGATGACGAGCGGCCCAAATTTGAAAGTTCAAGACGCAGACTGGAATGGCCAAATGGGGCCATAGCTTACTTATTTTCAGCAGAAGACCCCGAACGCTTACGCGGTCCGCAATTTAGCGCTGCTTGGTGCGATGAATTGGCCAAATGGCGATATGCTCAAGAAACCTGGGACATGTTGCAATTTGGGCTCAGATTAGGGCCCAATCCGCGCCAAGTGATCACAACAACACCACGGCCATTGCGTTTGCTGAAAACCATTATGAGCGATCCGCTCACAATTATCAGCCGGACGGCAACCAAGGCAAATGCATCAAACTTGTCAGCGGCTTTTTTAAACGCAATTGTCAGCCGCTATGAAGGCACAAGACTTGGCCGGCAGGAACTTGAGGGTGAGATTTTAGAAGACCGGCCCGATGGGCTGTGGCGGCGGGCCATGCTGGAGGGTTTGCGTATCAGCCGTCCGCCGCCGATGAAACGGATTGTGGTGGCCGTTGACCCGCCGGCGTCCAGCACGATCAAGTCTGATGCCTGCGGCATTATTTGTGTCGGCATCGGTGAAGACAATATTGCCTATGTTCTCGACGACGGCACAGTTGAGCGCAAACGGCCATTGCAATGGGCACAAGCCGCTATTGCACTTTATCGGCGCTATGGTGCTGACCGGCTCGTCGCCGAGGTCAACCAGGGCGGTGACATGGTGCACACAATCATCGCTCAGGTCGATCCGACCGTGGCGGTAACAAGCGTGCGGGCGACACGTGGCAAATGGCTGCGTGCAGAACCAATTGCGGCACTTTATGAACAACGGCGCGTACGCCATGTGGGTACGTTTCCAGACCTTGAAGATCAAATGTGTGACTTCACACCAGAGGGTCGGGCTAAGGGCTCAAGCCCGGACCGTTTGGATGCTCTGGTCTGGGCGCTGACCGATCTCATGCTTGATCGTGAAGCCGGTGTGCCGCGCATTCGAGAATTAAACAGCTAGCAAGCCAGTAACGGAGGAATTTATGGCATCGATGTTGAAAAATCTGGGCCGCCTATTTGGCATGCCCGCAGAACCAGTCGAGCCAATATTTTTGCCAAAAATAGAAACAAAAAAAAGTGCCGTTGGAGGCCTGTTTGCATTCCATCATCAGGGACAACCTGTCTGGACGCCACGTGATTATTCCGCACTGGCCCAGGAAGGTTTCATTAAAAACGCGGTTGCTTACAGATGCGTGCGCATGATTGCTGAGACAGCAGCGTCCGTAAAATGGCGGGTCATTGAAGAGGGGCTGGAGCAAACCGAACATCCGCTTTTAGAGCTTTTGGCAATGCCAAACCCTGTCCAGGGCGGGTCTGACCTCATGGAAACCTTCTATGCCTATGTCCAGGTTGCGGGCAATGGCTATCTTGAAGTTGTGCAATTGGAAGACGACTTGCGCGAATTGCATGTATTGCGCCCGGATCGAATGAAAATTGTGCCAGGCGCTCAGGGCTGGCCCGAAGCTTATGAATATACCGTCAGCGGCAAAACCCACAGATTTGCGCAAACGCAAGATAAGGGCGTGCGCCCCATCATGCATCTCGCCTTGTTCCACCCCACCAATGATCATTATGGCCTAAGCCCGCTTGAGGCGGCTGCCATCGGCATTGATTTACACAATGCGGCAGGGGCATGGAACAAGGCGATGTTGGATAATTCAGCAAGACCGTCTGGCGCTTTGGTGTTTAAGGGCAGCGATGGCTCATCCAATCTCACCGACGAGCAGTTCGAGCGTCTCAAACACGAGCTTGAAACCACCTATCAAGGCGCAGCCAATGCGGGAAGACCATTTTTACTGGAAGGCGGTTTGGACTGGAAGTCCATGGGGCTGAGCCCGAAAGATATGGATTTCATCGAGGCCAAACATGTGGCCGCCCGCGAAATAGCACTTGCTTTCGGGGTGCCGCCAATGCTGCTTGGCATCCCGGGTGACAACACATTCAACAATTATGCCGAGGCCAATCGAAATTTCTGGCGCCAAACCATCTTGCCTCTGGTTGGCAAAACGGCTCAAACCATTACCCGCTGGCTGGCACCTGCTTACCCAAAACCGGTGAAGCTTTGGTACGACATTGACCAGATAGAAGCCCTGAGCCCAGAGCGCACAGCCCTTTGGGAGCGCATTCAAAAAGCCGACTTTTTAACCGTAAACGAAAAACGCCGTGCTGTCGGTTTTGATCCGGTTGAGGGTGGCGATAGCCATGGTGATTAACAATTGAGGATTCAATGAAATCTCAAAAAATACACTCGAATTGTGAGAAAAAATTTTCACCGCTCGATCTTTCACAAGTTGATGCAGACGGCACGTTTTCCGGCTATGCCAGCCTATTTGGTAAAGAAGACATGGGCCACGACATTGTGTTGCCAGGCGCGTTTAAACCAAGCCTTGAGAGACGCGGGATCGCCGGCATTAAAATGCTGTATCAACATGACCCCAATGAACCCATAGGGGTGTGGACTGAGATCTACGAAGATAAGATGGGGCTTTTTGTCAAAGGGCATTTGCTGCCCGATGTGGTGCGCGCCAAAGAAGTATTGAGCCTCATGCGGGCAGGGGCGTTGGATGGCTTATCAATCGGCTTCAAGACGGTTAAAGCCAGACAAGACAAGACCAATGGAACTCGCCGCATAAGCGAAGTGGATTTGTGGGAAATTTCAATTGTAACGTTTCCAATGTTGCCGGAAGCCAGGGTGAATTCGGTCAAAAACCGGATGGGCTTGGCCTTGCCGACACAAAGGGAATTTGAGCGCTGGCTCACGCAGGACGCTGGGTTTACGCGCGCTCAAGCCAGAACGGTTATCCGCGATGGTTTTAAAGCTGTCGCCGTCAAGCAGGACGCTGCCGGCAGGGCTAATGACGGTGCCACCCGTTTGATCAGCAGGATCAACGAGGCGGCAAAACGACTGAAATCTTATTCAGATTAGAAAGGTTGATGATGACAGAAATGATGAATAACCCGGCCCTTGAACATAAAAGTGCGTCGAGCGTTTCTACCGTTGAAATGGCGCAAGCCGTTGACGGTTTTATGCACGCGTTTGAGGCGTTCAAGAACACCAATGATGAACGCCTGGCGCAAATTGAGCGCCAAGTATCCGCCGATGTTGTGACAACGGAAAAAATGAATCGTATTGATCACGCATTAGACGAGCAAAAGCGTATTGTCGATGAATTTGTCTTAAAAGCCAAACGGCCACAACTCTCTGGCAAATCTTCCGCTACCTGGAGCCCGGCTGCTTTTGAGCACAAGCAGGCTTGGGACAGCTATATGCGCGTTGGTGATGCCTCAGGTTTGCGCAATCTTGAGCAAAAAGCACTCTCAGCTGGCTCTGATCCTGATGGCGGTTATCTTGTGCCCGAGGAAACCGAGGTGGAAATTGCGCGGGCGATGTCTGAAGTGTCGCCCATTCGCGCTATTGCCGGAATACGCCAGGTGAGCGGTTCGGTTTATAAAAAACCGTTCACGATCACAGGACCAAGTGCCGGTTGGGTTGGCGAGAGTGATGCGCGCCCTGAGACCACTGCTCAGACGCTTTCTGAACTTTCTTTCCCAACCATGGAGCTTTATGCCATGCCGGCGGCAACCGGCACATTGTTGGATGATTCAGCGGTGAATATTGACCAATGGATTGCCGAAGAAGTGCAGATTGCATTTGCCGAACAAGAAGGGGCTGCTTTCGTTAATGGTGATGGCACCAATAAGCCCCGCGGCTTTCTTGATTACACCAAGGTTGATAATGACAGCTGGACCTGGGGCAATGTCGGTTACGTGCCAACAGGTGTTGATGGTGGTTTTGCCGCAACTGACCCGAGCGATAATCTGATTGACCTGCTTTATTCGGTAAAATCCGGTTACCGGGCAAATGCCCATTGGGTGATGAACCGCAAAACCCAATCTGAAATCCGCAAGATCAAGGATGCCGATGGCAATTACATCTGGCAGCCAAGTGTTGTGGCAGGCCAACCGGCAAGTCTGATGAACTTCCCAATCGCTGAAGCAGAAGACATGCCCGACATTGCAACCGACAGCTATTCAATTGCTTTTGGTGATTTCAACCGGGGTTACCTGATTGTCGACAGGGTTGGTGTAAGAGTGTTGCGCGATCCTTATTCCAACAAACCATTTGTCTTGTTTTATACAACCAAGCGAGTTGGCGGTGGCGTACAGAATTTCGAAGCCCTCAAGCTTTTGAAATTTGGGCTGACTTAGCATTTTCAGGAAAAGTGTGTGCGGTTTTACGCCCGGAAAATGCGCGAAATATGCACAATAAACTCCTCCCTCAACTGGGGCGTGGTGGCAACACTGCGCCCCATTTCTTTTGGGAAAATGTCTCGAAAACAATGGATTTGTGATGACAGCTATATTGATCAGTGGACCGGCAAGTGAGCCGGTAAGCCTTGTTGAAATGAAAGCATATTTGCGTATTGACGACAGCAATGAAGAGGCGCTGATCACAAGCTTGATCACAGCGGCGAGGTTGCATGTTGAAACGCATTTATCAATCGCAACATTAACGCAATCCTGGTCTATATTTCTTGACGATTGGCCCAGTTCATCTCAAGTCGAAATACCAATATCGCCGCTGATTTCGGTTGACCTCGTCAATCTTTACGACGAAGCGGGCGCTGCAACACTCTTGGATGCAGAAAATTATTACATTGAGACGGCAAGCCGTGTGCCGCGCCTGGTGCGCACCGGAACTGGGATTTGGCCGAAGCCGGAACGCAAGGCGAGCGGCATTGAGATGCAAATTACTGTTGGCTATGGGCCTGCTGCTGATGATGTTCCACAAAATCTGCGCCAGGCCATTATGATCCTGGTGGCTCATTGGTTTGAAAATCGCGAGCTTGTGTCACTCACTGACAATCCCATCATGGTGCCTGAAACGGTTTCAGCCTTGCTACATGCCTTTAGGCGGGCACGTGTCATATGAGTATCGGTAAATTGCGCCATAGGCTTGCACTAGAAGAGCCGGTTAATGGACCTGATGGCGGCGGCGGTGCCAGTGTAACCTGGCAGTTGGTGGCCAATCTATGGGGCCAAGTTGAGCCTTTGCGGGGTACGCAAAGCTCTTTTGGTGAACAATTGGAAGCAGAAGTTACGCACCGCATAACACTGCGTTACCGCACGGGACTAACACCTCGTAACAGATTGACACTTGGCACGCGCATTTTCGACATCCATGTCGTGATGAACAAAGACGAGAGGGATCAATGGCTCGTGTGCCAATGCCGTGAGGTTTTGAACCAATGACACAGCAAGTTACCCTAAATGGATTTGCAGCGTTCAAAACCAAAATAGCACGTGCTCAAAAATTAACGGGCCTTGAGAGCGTTGCACATGAGTTGGGTGAGATCGTGCTGAACGAAGCCCGCAGAACTTTGCGTGAAGATGAAACCTCCGGTGGGCGTCAGGAAATTATCGAAAACAGTTTAGAGATACGCCAGGGAGCCACAGCCCATGAAATTCTCATCGGTACCAAGCTTGATCTTGGCCACCACCTTGAATTTGGCACAACACGCATGACGGCCCGGCCATGGATTTCCCCCGCTATTGAAGCCGCCAGGCCAGCCCTTCGACAAAAATTGAAGCAAGCTCTGGCGTTGATGTTCAAGGATCAAAGTACAAAAGAGAATCGAAATGGCGCGGAAGGATCAAACATATGACAGGTGATGCGCCATGGGTTTTGCAAGAGGCACTTTATCAAACTTTGTCTGCTGATAGCGCCTTAACGACGCTGCTTGGCGGCGTACGGATTTATGATCATGTCCCGCAGGGATCACAATATCCCTATGTCACTATTGGTGAAAACATAGCGCGTGATTGGTCAACGGCATCAAGCTCTGGCGCTGAGCATCAATTGACCCTGCATATCTGGTCAAGAGCGGCCGGACGTAAACAGGCCCATGACATTATGACGGTTCTTAGCAATCTGCTTCACGATAAAAGCTTAACGTTGAACGCCCATGCGCTGGTGAACTTGCGACTGCAATTTTCCGAAGTGCGGCGCGACCCGGACGGCAAGACATTTCACGGGATTATGAGATTCCGCGCAGTTACTGAGCCTGCCGCATAAAGGCCAGTTTTAAAATTTTCCACGACAGACTGATTACATAAAATAGGAGGTTGAAAGCATGGTTGCCCAAAAGGGTAAGGACCTACTGCTCAAGGTTGACGAAACAGGCGCTGGCGCATTTGCAACAATGGCAGGGCTGCGCACGCATACGCTGTCATTTAATGCAGATAGTGTCGATATCACGGATGTGGAATCGCAAGGGGCTTGGCGTGAATTGCTGGAAGGTGCAGGTGTTAAACGTGCCAGCATTTCAGGATCTGGCATCTTCAAAGATGCAACCTCTGATGAAACCGTAAGGGGTTATTTCTTCAATGGTACGATCCGGGATTGGCAGATTGTAATCCCCGATTTTGGGACGGTTGAAGGCGCATTTCAAATCTCTAATCTTGAATTTGCAGGCCAGCATAATGGTGAACTCTCGTACGAGCTATCGCTTGAATCTGCCGGCATGCTCAGCTTTGCAGCGCTCTAGATGGTCAATTCCAAACGCGGTGAAATTGAAGCTGTACTTGATGGCAAGCCTTATCGGTTGTGTTTGACATTAGGCGCTCTGGCCGAACTGGAACATGCCTATGGGGACGAGGATCTGCTTGCCATTGCCGAGCGGTTTGAGACCGGACGGTTGAGCGCAAATGATGCGATCAGAGTGATCACAGCAGGCCTGCGCGGCGGTGGCGAAGAGATAGCTCAAGAGGCTGTGGCTGCAATGCAGGTCGAGGGTGGTGCCGCAGGCTACGTGCGCATCGTCGGCGATCTGCTCAAAGCAACCTTTACATCCCAGGAATTACCACCGGAGGGTGAAGACAACAGCCTGGGAAAGTAGCCAATGACGAAGGGGGCTCAACGCAAACTGAAGCTGGCAAATTCCCTTGGGGCCGCATGATGCAATTGGGCTTGGGCATTTTACGCCTGCCATCTCAACATTTTTGGGCCATGACACTCAGCGAGCTTGAAGCTGCCGTGAGTGGTGCATTGGGCCCAACCTCCTTGCCATCCCCTCTGGCAAGGAGGGACTTAACGGCGCTGATAAAGCGTTTTCCTGACAATGAAGGAGGATAATCTGTGGAACAAACGGAGCAGGGCCTGTTTTTCCCCCTTGGGCTGGATTTATCCGGCTTGCGGACTGATTTTCGCGAAGCAACAAATTTGGGAAGAACATTTGGCACAACGCTGTCACGTGCTTTTAGTGATGTCGCAATCAAAGGCAAATCTTTCTCATCAGTTATGAAAAATGTGCTGTTGAGCCTTTCCAGGTCAGCTCTTTCTTCAGCGCTCAAACCTGTCGGAAATGGCCTTGGTGGGTTATTTCAGCAGACTTTAGGCTCTGTTTTTGGTGGCGGTGGAAATGGCTTGTCAGCCTCCTCAGGTGGTCTGTTTGCCAATGGCGGCGCCTTTGTAAATGGCGTTCAGAGATTTGCCAATGGCGGCATTGTCTCCAACCCTTCTTTATTCCCAATGTCCGGCGGCGGGCTGGGTGTTATGGGTGAAGCAGGTCCTGAAGCTATCATGCCTTTGGCGCGTGGCAATGATGGCAAACTTGGCGTGCGCGCACCGCAGACAGGCCAGGCCATTACCATAAATTTCAACGTAACAGCACCCAGCCCCGAAGCGTTTGTGCAAAGCCAGGGGCAGATCAGCGCCATGATGGGTAGGGCGCTTAACGGTGCGAGGCGAAATTCATAATGTCTTTTCATGATGTAAGATTTCCAACAGGCATTTCGCGCGGCGCTTCTGGCGGGCCGGAGCGCCGGACTGAAATTGTAGCGCTGGCGTCAGGCTATGAAGAGCGCAATTCCAACTGGGCGCAGTCCAGGCGAAAATATAATGCAGGCTATGGTGTGAAAGCCGTCAATGATCTCCACACCGTGATTGCGTTTTTTGAGGCACGCCACGGCCGGCTCTATAATTTCAGGTGGAAGGATTGGGGCGATTATAAATCTGTTGCGCCAAATCAGGCGATAACAGATGCAGATCAAAACTTAGGTCTGGGTGACGGCGCACAAACGCAATTTCAGCTTGTGAAAATCTATTCTTCCGGCACAGAGAACTATATCCGAACAATTTCAAAGCCTGTGGCTGGTAGCCCACAGATTGCCGTTGACGGCACGCCTCAAACAGAAGGGGTGGATTTTTCAGTTGATACAACAACGGGCATTATAACGCTCACCTCACCACCTGGTCTGGGACAAGCTGTTACCGCCGGTTATGAGTTTGATGTGCCCGTTCGGTTTGATACTGATTTTCTAGACGTAAACATGTCGCATTTTTCAGCAGGTCAAATTGCCAATATTCCAATAATCGAGGTGCGGCTATGAAGCTTCTGCCTGCCGGCATGCAGGCCCACCTTGATACGGGAGCAACAACTCTGTGCTTTTGCTGGAAGCTGACCCGGCGTGACGGGCAGGTGTTCGGGTTTACTGATCATGACCGCCTTCTTCAATTTGATCTTGTTGGTTTTGAACCAACAAGCGGTTTTACGTCAACCGTGATTGAATCATCGCTTGGCCTTTCGGTTGATAATATGAATGCCATAGGGGCGTTGTCAGCCACAGCCTTGTCGGAAGATGATCTGGCGGCAGGTGATTTTGACGATGCTGAAATTGAAATTTACCGGGTGAACTGGGGGGATGTCAGCCAGCGTGTCCTGCTCAGAAAAGGCAATCTTGGCGAGGTTAAACGTGGGCGAACGGCGTTTGAAGCCGAAGTCAGAGGGCTTGCTCATAAGCTCAATCAACCGATTGGACGGCTATTTCATTTTGGTTGTGATGCAGACCTTGGCGACATTCGCTGTGGCGTTGATTTGGAAGACTTGGCCTTTAAGGGTGTGGGCACTGTTTTAAGCATTACGTCACAACGGCGCGTGTTTAAAGCATCAGGGCTGGATGGGTTCGAGACGGGATGGTTTGAACGCGGCAAAATTACCTTTGCATCAGGTGCCAATCTAAATCGCCAGATGGAGGTGAAACGTCACACCAAAACGGGGTCGAGCGTGGTGATCGAGCTTTGGCAGGAAATGCCGGATGATTTTGCCTTAAGCGATGGTTTCACCATAACCGCGGGCTGCGACAAGCAGTTTGAAACCTGTAAGATCAAATTCAACAATACCGTCAATTTTCGCGGCTTTCCCCATATGCCGGGCAATGATTTTGTTCTCTCAACGCCTGATCAGGGCGGCAAGAACGATGGAAGTAGCCAGTTTAACTAATGCCACGACGCAAAGAGATTGTCGCTGCCACACGCGCGTGGTGCGGCACGCCATACCATCATCAGGCCAGCACTAAGGGTGTCGGGTGTGATTGCTTAGGCCTAATCAGAGGGGTTTACCGCGATGTTTTTGGCCCTGAGCCTGAGCGTGTGCCGGCATATTCCATGGATTGGGCGATTACTGAAGATAGCCTGCGCGAAGCCGCGAGCCGCCATCTTGATGAAATTCAGATAGCCGATATCAAGCCGGGCGATGTGGTGTTGTTTAAAATTCGCGGAGCTGCTGCACGCCATGCTGCCATCATCACACAAAGAGATCCTTATATGATGATCCACGCCTATTCCGGATACACCGTGCGCGAAGAAGCCTTGGTGCGTTGGAAAAAATATTTGGCATATGCCTTTCGCTTTCCCGGAGTTAAATAATGGCGACACTCGTATTAACAACGCTTGCCGCTTCCGCTTCTGCGTCCATTGGGGGTGGTTTTCTTGGAGCATTTGCCACATCGGCCTTGTCCGTCGGTGCCGGGATTGCGGGCAATGCGATTGACCAGGCAATTTTCGGTGAAGACCGCACATTGGAAGGCCCCAGGCTTTCAGAGCTCAGCATTCAAGCCTCAACTGAAGGTGCCCCAATTCCGCGTGTTTATGGGCGCTCCAGACTTGCAGGCCAGGTGATCTGGGCGAGTAATTTCAAGGAGGTCGTAAATACCACAAAACAATCGAGTGGCGGTGGCAAGGGTCTGGGCGGACCTTCCACCGAAGTCAGGGAATATACCTACTTCGTCTCTCTGGCTATCGCTTTATGTGAAGGCGAGATTTCAAACATTGGTCAGATCTGGGCTGATGGCAAACCGCTTGATATCTCTAACGTTAATTATCGCGTGCACACGGGCACTCGAGATCAAGCAACAGATACTCTGATTGAAACACTGGAGGGAGTTGACAATGCACCGGCCTATCGCGGGACCGCCTATGTGGTTTTTGAAGATCTCGAACTCGCCATATTCGGCAATAGGATCCCCCAGCTAACCTTCGAGATTTACCGGCCGCTAAATGATGTTAACCAGCTCATTCGCGGTGTCGATATCATCCCGGGCTCGAGTGAATATGCTTATGACCCAGATATTGTCTTCTCAACACCCGTGCCTGGATTTTCACAAGTGGAAAACGCATTTAACAATTCAGGCGAAAGTGACTGGAATAAATCGCTTAATGATCTGGAGGCAATTTTACCCAACGTTAAAACCGTGGCTTTGGTGGTTGCCTGGTTCGGCGATGATTTACGCATTGACCAATGCGAACTAAAGCCTCGCGTTGAGCTAAACGAAAAGCAAACCACGCTGAATTGGAACGTGGCGGATCAAGCTCGGTCCCAAGTGCCTGTTGTAAGCCTTGTTGACGGTAAACCAGCCTTTGGCGGCACCCCAAATGATGCCTCTGTTATCCGGGCTATTCAAGACCTCAAAGCGCGCGGCTATAAGGTCTTGTTTTATCCTTTCATTATGATGGACATTGAAGAGGGTAATACACTTACGGACCCCTATACGGGCAGCGCAGGCCAGCCAACCTATCCCTGGCGAGGACGGCTTACTGTCAATCCAGCTGCTGGCCAAGCCGGTAGTCCGGATAAAACAGCCGCAGCGGCGACACAAGTCGGCACCTTTTTCACTCGAACCTGGGGTTATCGTAATTTTATTTTGCACTATGCAAATCTGGTTGAGACCGCTGGAGGGGTTGACACCTTCCTGCTTGGCAGTGAGTTAAAAACGCTCACGCAAGCTCGCTCTGATGCCAGCACATATCCTGCTATTGCACAGCTAAAAACGCTGGCTGCCGATGTAAAAACTGTGATTGGTTCAACGCAATTGAGCTATGCGGCTGATTGGTCCGAATATTTCGGCCACCAACCGGCTGATGGTTCGGGCGATGTCTATTTTCATCTTGATCCGCTCTGGTCAGACATCAATATCGATTTCATCGGCATTGATAATTACATGCCTCTGTCTGATTGGCGTGATGGCGATAGTCATTTGGATGGCTTAGGCATTCCTGAGATTTATGATCTTGATTACCTCAAGGGCAATATCAAAGGGGGCGAGGGTTACGACTGGTTTTATGCCAGTGATGTTGACCGTGATAATCAAAACCGCACCACAATCACCGATGGTGCGGGCAAGCCCTGGGTGTTTCGACACAAAGACCTGTGGAACTGGTGGTCTAATGAACATTTCGATCGTCCAGCGGGTGTGGAAGGGGGAACTGCCACGTCGTGGCTGCCGGAATCTAAACCGATATATTTTACCGAGATAGGTTGCCCCGCGGTTGATAAAGGAGCCAACCAGCCGAATGTATTTACGGATACGAAAAGTTCGGAAAGTGCCGCTCCTTATTTTTCTAATGGTGTTCGTGATGATTTGATGCAGCGCCGTTTCATCGAAGCACATATGCGCTTTTGGGATTCGTCTGATCCTGATTTTGTATCTGCAAATAATCCAATTTCATCTGTCTACAGCGATCATATGATTATGATCGATGAAATATATATATGGACGTGGGATGCGCGCCCGTTCCCTGATTTTCCACGCCGTGAGAGCGTTTGGAGCGATGGCCCCAATTGGGTGCTTGGTCACTGGATCACAGGACGTGTTTATGGTGTTGATCTCAAACAACTCGTTGAAACAATCCTGCTCGAAGCCGGTTTCACTGCGTTTGACACCTACGAGCTGTTTGGTGTGGTTGATGGTTTTGTCATAGACCGCATCATGTCGGCGCGAGCTGCGCTTATCCCTCTTATGAAAGCCTTTCTGTTTGACGGCGTTGAAACCGGCGGCCTTATCAAGTTTGCCTCGCGAGGACAGCCAATAGCGCAAAGCTTAACGTTTGAAGATCTGGTGGTGCCGTCTGATGAGGCCAAAAGTCCGTTTGAAATCACCCGTGCGCAGGAAACGGAACTGCCGATCTCTGTCAAGCTTAGTTACTTGAATGGTGAGGCCGACTATGCTCAAGCAACTGTAGAAGCCCGCCGGCTCATCGGCTCTTCGATTGCGGTTAAACAAGAAACAGTTTCAATCATTATGCGCCAGGCGCGTGCTCAAGCTGTGGCCGATGTGCTTCTCCAGCAAGCTTGGGCAGGGCGTGAAGCAGCAGGCTTCAAACTGCCGCCCAGCCGTTTGGCACTAGATGTGAGCGACGTGATTGATTTGCAGGTTGGTACAAGAAATCATGAATTCAGGCTGGAGAGAATTTCAGATGCCAGTGACCGGTCTGTTGAAGCGCGTCGTCAAGAAACAGCCATCTATACGCTTCCCGATGGCCCACAACGTATAACAGAGCCTCTGGAGCTTGATAATCCTGGGCCTTCGCATGTGAAATTCCTCGATCTGCCCTTGCTTTCCGGCAATGAAGAGGCGCATGCACCGCATATTGCGGCATTTGCAGACCCATGGCCGGGACAGGTCGCGGTTTACCGCTCACCGGCCAATTCAGCATTTGCTCTCGATAGCATCATCCCATCTCAGGCAATCATGGGGGCGACAAATACAGATTTCTTCTCAGGCCCCGTTAGCCGGTGGGATAAGGGCAATGAAGTCTGGGTAACTTTGTCTTCGGGCATACTAGACAGCAAATCTGATCTTGAAGTCTTGGACGGCGCCAATATTGCTGCAATTGAAAATATCGATGGCGAGTGGGAGGTGTTCCAATTCGCCAATGCAGAATTGGTTGGACCCAATCAATATAAACTCACCAGATTGCTGAGGGGCCAATCCGGCACTGAGCTTGCGATGCGCGATCCTGTTGCACCAGGGGCAAGTTTTGTTTTGATATCGTCCTCATTGGTACAGGCCAATATGACATTGGCTGAACGAAACCTGCCATTCTTCTGGCGTTATGGTCCGGCTAGCCGTGGGGTTGATGATGCAACATATACAACGGAGCAGTGGGCCTTTAAGGGCATTGGTTTGCGTCCCTACTCGCCGGTTCATGTCAAAGGGGAGCGGGCGATCAATGATGATCTAACGATCACATGGGTGAGACGTTCGAGAATATCAAACGATTCCTGGGATCAAATTGACCTTCCGTTAGGCGAGGAAAGTGAGGCGTATGAAGTTGATATTCTGGACGGGTCCAACATTGTTCGCACGATCACCGCTTTAAGTCCTGAGATCACATACACAGCCGCCCAACAAAATGCTGATTTTGGTACAGCCCCTCAATCGCCGCTAACGGTCAAAGCCTATCAGCTCTCAACGATCTTCGGCCGAGGAGCTGGCCGCACCGCAACGATTTTTGTCTAACCATATAATGAGGCTATGACTTATGGCGAATAGCACGAATTTAACACTGCCGTTTCTTGAAGCAGCCCAAGCGCAAAAACATGTGACTGTTAATGAAGCCCTTTTGGCACTTGATACGCTTGTTCAACCCAATGTTTTGGATAGAGATCTGGCAACCCCTCCAGGCTCGCCCACAGACGGTGACAGATATATCGTGGGCTCCAGCGCCACCAGTGATTGGGCGGGCAAAGACTTCGACATTGCCGTTTGGCAGGATGGTCTTTGGAAATTTTATGATCCACGCCAAGGCTGGTTTGTCTGGGTGCAAGATGAAAGCGTTTTACTGATTTATGATGGTGCCGCCTGGCAATTTTTTACCGATGTTGCAGGATTTGTGTCGCTGGCAATAAACACAACGGTCTCGATCTCACCGAATAATGCGCTTAACAAAATGGCGATCGCTGAAGAAGAGCTCACGAGCTTATCGGGTGCAAGTGTTGATACAACGATTGTGATCCCGGACCGGGCAATTGTGTTTGGTGTATCGGTGCGGACCACAACAGCAATAACTGGCGCCAGTTCATTTGATTGCGGTATATCGGGTGAAGCCAGCAAGTTCGGCGGCTCTCTGGGCATAGCTGCAGGTTCAACCAATGCAGGCGTCATAGGGCCAACAGCATTCTATGCCGACACACCAATCCGCCTGACCGCCAATGGCAGCAATTTCACCGGCGGTGCTGTGCGCATCGCTATTCATTATTTCCAACCCCAAGTGCCACAAAGCTGATTGATGAGCATTTCTATAACCTGGGAAGCGGTCATATCGCTTCTGGCCATTTTCACAGCACTCGCCGGTGTGTGGTGGAAGCTCCATATCAGGATCATTTGCGGCGAGCGGGAGTTGCAAAACTATAAACTTGAAGTGGCCGAGAAATATGCGTCCGTCAGCCACTTGCAGGATGTCGAAGAACGGCTGGTTAAATCAATCGACGGACTGACATTTCGCATTGATAAACTTATTAATGTCATGACGGCAAATAGCACCAAAAAATAAGCATCTACATTTTGAAACTATGCCGCCCTTTTGTGGCGGCTTTTTTTATGGGAGCGGCAATGATTGATATTACCGTCTTGCAATTGCGCAGATTAGCACCTTTTGCGAAGCAATGGATCATTGCGGGCCTAGTCGAAAACGCGCCAGACGTTTTGCCAACATATAGCATCACGACACCGCTTAGGATTGCTCATTTCATGGCGCAAATAGCTCATGAGAGTGCAGGCTTTAGAACTCTTGAGGAATATGCTTCAGGTCAAGCTTATGAAGGGCGTAAAGATCTCGGCAACACGGAAGTTGGAGATGGTCGACGCTACAAGGGCCGAGGGTATATTCAGCTCACGGGTCGTGCAAATTATATTGAGTTTGGCGCACGCATCGGCATTGATCTTGCAAACCGTCCCTGGCGGGCACAAGACCCACGCATAGCCTTGTTGCTTGCGTGCGAATATTGGAAATCACGCAGGCTCAACGCGAGAGCAGACCGCAATGATATTCGCACCATCACCAGGAAAATCAATGGTGGTTATAACGGCTTAAGGGATCGCAAGAAGAAGTTCAACAAGGCTTGGAGCATCTGGGGATCGTCCGCCAAACGCCCATGGTTTGGCAACATGCCAATGCTCAAGCGCGGTATGAACGGACCTGCGGTTGAAACCCTTCAAGCCAAACTCAAAACCACAGCCGATGGTATTTTCGGTTCAGGAACTGAAAGGGCCGTTAAAGCCTTTCAACGCAAAACCAAACTTAAGTCCGATGGCATTGTGGGCGTAAAAACGTGGGGCGAGGTTTTGAAATGAGCGGAAGCATCATGGAGTTGCTCGCTGCAACGCAGATCTCTGACATTGTCATCATCGCTTTGCTAATCGTGATTATTTCCAGGCATTGCAGATAAGCAAAAACAAACAATTTTAACCGGCCGCCGCAAGGCGGCTTTTTTGTGTCTAAACGGACACAAGCAAACAAAAGGAGATTATTATGAAGGGTTGGAAAACCATTGTCTTTGGCGCGCTCATTGCAGCGCTTGGCACGGTCGATGCCGCATCGCTTGCAAATGTCATCCCTGAACAATTTGCAGGCCTGGCTGTTGGTGCCATTGGCGTCGTTGTCATGTTTTTGCGGTCAATCACCACAACACCTGTTGGAACGTCAAAATAGCCATGGCCTGGCTTAGCTTACTTAGCGGTGCCTTCTCGCTGATCAAGGCAATTGTTACGTTTTTTAGCAATCAGCAATTGATTTCAGCGGGCAGGGCGCAAGCCACATTACAATCATTGGAAAAACAGAATGAACGTATTGAGACCGCCCGGCAGGCTCGCCTTGCTGCTCGTGCTGATGCACGTGCTGGCAAGCTGCACGACGACGATGGGCACAAGCGTGACTGACACATCTTGCACGGGTTTTGAACCTCTTACCTGGTCAACAAAAGACACCCCCGAAAGCATCAAGCAAATCAAAGAACACAACGCGGCATGGAAGGCGCTTTGTCAAAATAAACAAGATCCCCGCACAAATTGACAAGTTTGTGACGATGCATTGGCTGCTATAAGTCGTGGAATTATTTATATAGGAATATGAAGGCGATTACATACTTGAATGCACAGTGTGATTCGTTTTTTAGAATTACAAATAATTTGAACTTTTTCTTGCAATTCCGGGTAAATAACATTTACCTGAGGTTATTATCGGATACAAATTGTATCCATTAAGGGAGCAGGACGGTGAGGTTTAACCCTCAATCATAGGTGTGGACCCCATGAACCGTCCCGCAAGTGGCCAAGAGAAGGGTGGAACCCAATCTTGGTATACGAAGAGGTGCGATAACCACCTCTAAGGCACCGTAGCTCTGTTTAGCGACGGGCGCGCCAGCCTTCGGGCCGTGATGACGGGTGTGATGCTTTCTGACGGCGAATCACATCCTTATCGCGAAAGCATCTCATGACTATCCGAAGCCAGCGGCTACGAATAGAGGAGAAATAAATAAAACCTTCGGAACTGGGTCATATCCACGTTATCCACAGCACTGTGAAAAAAATTTTTGAAATGAATAAAGAAGTTGACAGAAAAGACCCCGCTTTTAAACGGGTCGTGGATCATTTCTTAAAATCCAAGCCTAAGCCGCATAATCCTAAGCAGGACAGCTAGGACCATAAGAAGCACGGCAACAAGGGTGAGGCAAAACGACGTAGCTAACTTGATTTATGTCCAGCAAGGGCCACATAATAGTAGGCTGTCGTGATACCTAATATGTTGACCTGCGCGGTCTATAGGCACTACGGTTAACCAAATCACCGCTATTTACATACGTTGTTTACAATTCTCGGTTACGCTTAGGTTTAATTGATCATGCAGTTCTTACTTATTTTTTTAGGATTGGACAAAAAATGAGCAGGAAAGAGCTTCGCAATAAAATTATTTCAGATTTTAACAATTCTGCAAACGGGTCGTTCTTTATGGTCTATAGCGCGTTGAATGAAGAAGCTCGTGCGAATAATGGTTCAAAAGACCTCTCTAAGGAAGATGTTTTGAACAGAATAAATCTATTGCGGAACAAAGAAGCGAAAACAGCTTGATATGTCTCTGAGCATATCAACGCTCAGCTTATTCGTCTTTTTGGTCCCTGGGTTAATTTTCAGATATTCACTCTACCATCAAAGCATTGTCAAAAGAGCCGTATTAGCTTCAAATGCTATTTACTCTTCAATACTGTTGGTGATGTTTTCCTTAGGCATTCATCTTTCAGCTCTGATGCTAATCTTTGTCACGATAAAGACCGTATGTCTTTTCGGGTGGGCGAACATTAATATCAGCGCAACAGCAGATAGCAATGTACTCTTAACCCTTGGCGAGACAAGCTATAAAGCGCTTGAAATCCCTTATTTGATTTATGTCGCCCCAATATATTTTGGGGCGACTGTTGGGTTGTCTTATTTCATCGCTCAATTTATAAGCGCATTAGCCAGAAGCTATTCATTCTTTTCTCGTTTATTGTATGGTCCGTTTGGTTTGCTGTTCACGTCGTCACGCATCACGGTGCTCACAGCGTTCGTTCTCACAAACATATCCTACGAAAATCGGAGGGTAATTTATGCTGGTTACGCTGCAGAAATTGGGCTTAAGGACGGTTCGAAAATCGACTACATGGTCCTTAATTTTCCGCATAAGTTTTATTTAAGGCTCAACCAGCGATTGCCCACTACGTCTTTTGAGAAATCAACACCTGTTAGCCGTGATCCAACAGTTCCAGGTTCACTTTTTATTTCAGGTGACGAAATAGAGAACGTGCATATTGAAGAGTGGAATATCGATTAGCGTTAAAAATCTCTGTTTTCTCGTAAGGTATTTCATCGATTGTTTATGTCTTCTGACCTCCAAAAAATAGCTTATGCTCTGTGGTGTGCGACAAATAACGAACCGGAAGTATCACAGATAGCAATAGCCTGGGCGCTGCGTAATAAAAGCCGTGTCCTTTATGGTATAAATTGTCAGCCGAAACTCTCACTTTGCCATGAAACTTTGTGCGATGAGCTTGATGCTCCAAAACCCTGCCAAAAACAGCTTAGTGCACCTCAAATATGGTGTGTTCTGGCCAATTTATGTCGTGTCTGGGCTGGTCAAATTGAAGATCCTACGGAGGGGGCAATCGCTTTTCATTTACATAATGTCACGCCATCCTGGGCTGTGGGTTTGCAGCCTGTAGCCTTAATAGGGCGGCGATTCTTTTACAATTCACCCACCCTCAATGCATAAACATCCTACCAGCAACATCACATAAAGATCATTTACCCATTTAAATACAGTATAAAATAACTATGTTTATCAAAGTAATACCAATTGTAGCTCATTAAAAAGTATAACATTGGTCAGGTGAATGGTTCATGTCTCGTTCAGGTTTGTGACGTTATATTTCGCCGTAACGTGAGAAACAATAGAATTGATATGCTTAAACGAACCAAAATTGCGGCTTTGATGCTGATTGTCACGGCACTTCTAATGACCATGTTAGAGGCCAGGGCAGATCTATATGGATCACAGAGCCACCGTGATACCACGGCAGTTCAAGGTGTGCGGACCATAAATCTGCAGCTTGGGATGCATGATGCCGATCCCTTTGGTTTGCAAGGATCACTGCCTGGCGCAAAGCGTTTTGCGCAAGGGTATGGCAGGAGAAAAGGCGGCTATCAACGCAATCCTTACCCAGCCAACCGGCCCGGTCGCTATCGGGAATTGCCCCCAGCCTATGAGCGCGCACCAAATCGTCCCAACGGATTAAGGCGTGACCGTTTTGTAGACGATCCCCCCGCAAGGCGCAATCCATATAGGTCTATTGGGCCGAATAGACCAGGTCAGTTTCAGAATTCGATTTCCCCCTCCCGTGCAATTAACCTTGCGCGTTCGCATGTTGATGGCAAACTACTCGGCATTAGGCGTGCAAAGCGCTATGGTATGACTGTTTATGTGGTAAAGTTCAGAACAGCGTCTCGGGTACGCGAAGTTATTGTTGATGCATCGTCCGGTTCAGTTTTAAACTGAACCCTGGCTGCGCCAAGGCTTATGAGGGGTTTCATGCGCTTATTAATTGTTGAAGATGATCCTGATCTAAATCGTCAATTGGTAACGGCATTGACTGATGCCGGTTATGTGACTGATTCGGCGACAGATGGCGAAGATGGGCATTTTCTGGGTGATACTGAGCCCTATGATGCCGTCATTTTAGATCTTGGGCTACCTGTCATGGACGGCGTCACGGTGCTGGAGAAATGGCGGCGCGATGGACATAAAATGCCTGTTCTAATTCTCACGGCGCGCGATCGTTGGAGTGATAAGGTGGCCGGTTTTGACGCAGGCGCTGATGATTATGTGTCCAAGCCTTTCCATATGGAAGAAGTGTTGGCACGTGTTAGAGCACTTTTGCGCCGTTCTTCAGGTCATGCGACCAGCGAGCTTGAATGTGGGCCGTTGCATCTGGATACCAAAAGCGCGCGCGTAACAGTTGATGGCAATGCGATAAAATTAACATCACTCGAATATCGCTTGCTTGCTTATTTAATGCACCATCAAGGTCGCGTGGTCTCTCGAACCGAACTTGTCGAGCATTTATATGACCAGGACTTTGACCGCGATTCAAATACCATCGAAGTGTTCGTAGGGCGGCTACGCAAAAAGCTGGACGTGCAATTCATCCAAACCATACGTGGTTTGGGATATTGCCTGTCACTGCCTGAAGATGCGGACTAATTCTCTTTCCTTTCGCCTGATTGCGACCTCCGCGGGGTGGAGCATCATTGTGCTTGCCCTCACAGGTGTGGTGTTGTCCTCCCTGTTTAGAAGCTCGATCGAAGCAAATTTCGACGCGCGCTTGCAGGTTTATCTCGATAGCTTGATCGCCAATGTTGAATTAAGCAAACAGCGTAAACTCTCAGAGGTCGGCAATTTAGGAGAGGTGCGGTTTAATCTGCCGTTTTCCGGCTGGTATTGGCAGGTGTCTCTAGATGGCGGAAAGGATGAGGAAGGCCTTGCCTCCCTATCTCTATTGGATCAACGCCTGCAGATTTCAGCACGAGCTGCAAAAACGGCTCAACCCAATGCGCTTATTAAAAGTGTAATTGAAGGGCCGGAACAGCAGCAACTGCGCATTATCAAACACCAGATCAAGTTGGTGGGTTCTGAAAATGATTATTCTTTTATTGTTGCAGGTAATTCAGATGAACTGGAAGACCAGATTTCTGATTTTAACACAGCTTTGTTTATCGCCCTGAGTTTGGTTGCCGCGGGCCTCATGATAGCTGTGTTCATTCAGGTGAGGTTTGGTTTGCGGCCATTGCGTCTGCTCAGACGTTCTTTGGCAAGAATCCGTTCCGGCGACCAAGAACGCCTTGTTGGCAATTATCCGGAAGAAATCAAACCCCTCGCAGATGAACTGAATGCTCTTTTACAATCCAATCAGGAGATCATCGAAAGATCACGCACCCATGTTGGCAATCTTGCCCATGCGCTGAAAACCCCTTTAAGCGTGATTATGAATGAGGCCCAGACAAATAAAAGCAAATTTGCCGATAAGGTTGCCTCTCAAGCTCAAACCATGCGTGAGCAGGTTAATCTATATTTAGACCGGGCGCGAATGGCAGCTCGCGCACGTGTGATCGGCGCTGTTACCGAAATAACCCCAGTTGTGGGTGGCATTGCCAGAACACTCGAACGGATACATTCACAACGCAATATCACCTCTGAGATAAAGATTGCTGAAGACATCAAGTTTCGTGGCGAACAGCAAGACCTTGAAGAGATGCTCGGCAATCTTTTGGAGAATGCTTTTATATGGGCAAATACCAAAGTTACAATCTCCGCAGAGATATTGAAGAGTTCCTCTGATGCGTCAAACAAACAACTTGCCCTCCACGTTGATGATGATGGGCCGGGCCTGCCTCCTGATGGAGCCGAGGAAGTTCTCAAACGAGGCAAACGGTTGGATGAAACCAAGCCGGGATCGGGATTGGGCCTGTCAATTGTCAGTGAATTGGTGGCCCTTTATGAAGGGGAAGTGAAACTTGAAACATCCCCTGCCGGCGGGTTGCGTGTAGCCTTGATCCTCCCGGCTGCATAAATTATCTAACCTCATAATTTTCCTGCACAAATCCCCTTTTCAGCAAGTTTACAAAGATGAACGCCAGATGAACGCGGTGTTAATTATAGGCTCAGCTGCATTCCCTTATAGTCACAATCATCACAACGAAGACACTTGATCTGATGAAACGGTGTTTTCGATGTTGACCAGGAAAAGGTAGGATGCGTCTTGCTCTAATGCCCCCGGTAGTGGGACGTATCTTGTCTAGGCGGGCCTGAAAAGGCTCGCCTTTTCTTGTTTTTCACCATGCCACTTGTCTCTTTGCGCTATGATATGGTTTATAGAGTTACTTATAAATCTTCCGCCATACCAAATCCCAAAAATAGAAGGCTCGTGAACTATGGTTGAAACACCGATCTCTGCAGAAATGCCATACAGCAAGAAGAAAATAACTGTTTTGGATAAATCGATGGCTTATGTCGACACGGGCAAACCGGCAGATGGAGGTGATGGGGAGACGGTGGTTTTCTTCCACGGTAACATCACATCATCTTACATGTGGCGTAATATTATACCCTATGTTGAACCCATGGCGCGCTGCGTGGCCATTGATAATATCGGTCAAGGGGATTCTGATAAACTTGATAATACGGGCCCTCACTCATATCGGCTGGCCGAGCATCAAAAATATATAGACGCTGTTCTCGATAACCTGGATTTGGGAGATAAAGTAACCCTTGTTATGCACGACTGGGGCGTACAACTCGGACTCACTTGGGGCAATGCCAACCGCGAGCGTCTGAAAGCTGTTGTTTATTTCCAAGGCGTTATGGGTAATTTCCATTGGGATTTTTGGCCCGAGCCTGTTGCTGATTTAATGCGTAAATTTCGTGGTCCAGACGGGGAAAGCATTGTGCTTGAGCAGAACGTTTTCGTGGAAAAAATCCTGCCCGCTATGGTCATAGGCGATTTGTCCGATGAGATTTGGAATGAATATCGCAGACCCTACCTCAATGCTGGAGAAGACCGGCGTCCAACACTCACCTGGCCGCGCGAAATCCCGATCGAGGGTGACCCAGCCGATGTTTTAGAGGTCTGCGAACGCAATAATACCTGGCTCAAGCAAAGCCCATTGCCAAAGCTGTTGATACATACTGAGCCACCGACTGTTTTGATGAACCATATCTTGGATGAAGTGCGCACATTTCCCAATCAAAAAGAAGTCACCGTTCAAGGCCTTCATTATGTCCATGAGGATAGCCCCCACGAAATCGGCGGCGCAATCGCTGATTGGTATCAGAAATTATCGTAATTTATTTTTGCAAAGACATAAAAAGTACCGAAAAATCAAATAATTACATTTTTTTTGGATAAATAAATTATAACAAGCATCGCACAAATACCGGTGCTTTTTTCGCCACACCCCATCTCCCTGCGCGTAAAAAAAACGCCAGACTTCAACCTCTTATTAGCGATTGTATCAAATAATAAAAATGTAAGGCGTTGAAGTCGCAGTTTTGAAGTTGATCCGTCAGGGATAAGGCATGAAAGTTAATCAGTTTAAAGATGAACAATTATCTGTTCTCTTATCGTCACTCGAACCAGAAACGGCACGCAAACTGCTTCAGGCAATCGAACATGGTGGGCTTCAACAGGGAAATTCTGACGCTGCACATTTAATCGCCACCCATTTGCACGAAATTTTGAATGCTGATGGAATCGATACTGAAAAAAACCAGTTTAAATCTAATGAACAGCCTTCCGATAGAAGTGATGAAAACACACAGCCGCTCCCGCAATTCTCATTGCCCTTTGCTGATTTGCTCGTTGAAGAAACCGCTTCCGCAAAACAAGCGGGGCGTATCTCGCAAAGTTCAGTTGCCGCCGTCTGGATCTGGCTTATGCGCGATCTTTTGCCGGGTAAATTGCCTGGTCTTGTTGAGAATATTAAAACAGCCCTCTCTGAAAGTGATGATGACGGTCTGTTAGGCAATACCAAGGCCATGTATGCCGCCATAGCGGCCGCGTTAGAGACAAATCTTTCATCTTTAGACCCGCACTCCTCATCATATATGAAGCTTGCAAGCCATGTTGGCGGGGCGAGCGTTCTGGAAGATGCGCGCGAAATGCTTTTGGCGATTAATCTGGGGGATCAAATCGCGCAAATCCGAACAAGGCTACCGGTCCAAATTCACACGCTGCGCGATGATAGCGCCGAATTATATATTAAAATTTATAAAGAATTCGACGAACAAACGGATGGTTTTGGCTGGCTGGCCTTGTTGACGATCATGCGTCGCCTTAAAAAGCCTGCGGAGATTGTCTGGCTAGTTACAAAAATTGTCGGCTCCAAATATGAGTCCGATATTTGCGCGCATAAAACGGCACTCATTTGTGAATGCGCCATGTATGACATGGAAACTGCTGCACGCAATGCTGCTCGACTAATCAATGAGCAACGAGATATTGAAGCTGTTTTTGCAGAGATTGATAAGTTCTACATATTGGCAGATGAATTTTCCAGTGAACTGGATATCGATTTGAAAGGCGAGTGGGGCGTTAATTTAATACGTGTGCGAAATATTTTAGCAGAAGCGATCCGTGGTCAAATTTCAGATGCGCCGCGCCGTGTGAAGGCCGCTCTATATTGCGGGTTAGGGCACGAAACGGGTAGTGATACCAAAACACCGTTACTGACAAAAGGCCCTGATGAAGAAGATTTGCGTTCAGCTGAATTTTCAGTTCGCCTATTGTTGGGACTGCGGCAATATCTGGAACAATTACCCATTAATGCTGAATACACAGCCCTTAATGACCACGTTCTGCAATTTGTCGAGAACATGGGTGATGCAATTGTTGGCAAGGTTCGTGAGGCAGATAGCGCTGAAAAAGCAGCTGTTGAAGCCTATATGAAAGCAAATATATATTTCACGAAAATCATGTTTGGTCAGGATGCCGCTGATCTCATGCGCCGTCAGGCTTATGTAGCAACCCATGTTAAAGGCAAGGTAGAAAATTCTTCAATCAACTCCTAGACACATCTTAAATTCCGTAAACTCTGCCTCTCACAGGGCATATTTGTCAGGCTCCGGAAATTCTCATTTTAAATTCCCTTGAACCCAAACAGCTCTTTATGCAACAAAATGCGTCATGAATTTGGCGCTCGCGTTACCGTGCATTGATTTTGAGCGCCGCTTATTGAACAAGATGGTGCCATGAGCTTATGGATTACATTTGCGTTCATGACCGCCATTGGTCTTTGGGCGGTGCTAACCCCGTTCCGCAGGGCTGTCAGCCTTGCGCCGGGTGCTGCCAATGAAAATATGGCGGTCTATCGAGATCAGCTCTCGGAAATTGAACGGGAGTTAGAGCTTGGTTTAATTGGCCCTGAAGAAGCCGAGAGTGCAAAAGCAGAAATCTCGCGCAGGCTGCTTGCTGCCGCCGCTCACCTTGAAAACAGCGATGCCAAAACCGGCGACAGCCGCCATATAATGTCTCTCAGGCGTACCGCAGCTGTCATGGCGTTGATCTCCATCCCTGCCATCGGTCTTGGCCTTTACCTATCCTCAGGTTCCCCCAATCTTCCCGGCCAACCATTTGCCAGCCGAATGTCGGCGCCAACCTCCGGCCAAAAAATCACAGAACTCATCGCCCGTGCCGAAGCCCATTTGCGCACAAGACCCAGTGATATCCAGGGCTGGGCTGTCTTGGCACCTGCTTATATCCGCCAAAAGCGTTACTCCGACGCCATCTACGCTTTAGAGCAAGTGCTGAAACTTGATGGCCGCAAACCTGCCGTACTCGTTCAATATGGTGAAGCTATTATGTATAGCGAAGGGGGCCTCATAACCAAAAAGGCACGAGATGTGTTTAGTGAGGCACGTAATCTGGACAAGACGCTTGTTAAGCCCCGGTATTATTTAGGTTTAGCAGCAGCCCAAGGCGGCAAAATAGCTGAAGCTCTGAGCATATGGCAGGCGATGTTGAAAGACGCTCCGCAACAAGCGCCCTGGCGTCCTTTGGTTGAGCGCACGGTAAAGGCAGCCCAAGCCCGCATAGCGAAAGGCCCAGAAACAGCAAAGGCCCCGGTACTTGACCAAGCCACAATAAATTCTGTGAAAACAGCACCACCCAAGCAGCAACAAGAGATGATCAACGCCATGGTTCAGCGCCTGGCAACACGGCTTGAAACAAATGGCAAAGACTTGCAAGGTTGGCTAAGGCTCATACGCTCTTATACTGTATTACAGCGCAAACCGGATGCTCAAGCAGCCCTTAAACGCGCGCGCGAGATTTTTTCAGGTGATGAAAAATCACTCAGCGCCCTTGAGCAAATGGCGACCCAGCTTAAATTAACACAATGAGCAAAGAGTATAGCGAGATGAATAATCATAAAAAGGGCAGTCCATTATGGCGATGACGCGCAAACAACGCCGCTTGTCGGTCATAGCATTGGCTGCCGGAATGCTAACCCTGGCGACAATATTGGTATTGGTGGCATTTGAAGACACAATCGTGTTTTTTCACTCGCCAAGCGATGTCGTTGAAAAGAAAATAACCCCCGGCACACGGTTTCGCTTAGGCGGCCTTGTTGACAAAGGCTCTGTGGTGCGCGGCCAGGGCAAACAGGTGGCCTTTACCGTCACTGATCTCAAATCCAAACTTAAAGTAACATATGATGGCGTCTTGCCCGATCTGTTCCGCGAGGGTCAAGGCGTTGTTGCCGAGGGTGTTTTGGGAGCTACCGGTATATTTGCTGCCGACACCGTGCTGGCAAAACATGATGAGACCTATATGCCTCCAGAAGTAGCCGCCGCTTTAAAGAAACAAGGCATGTGGAAACCTGACGCCAAACAAAAGAGTAAGTAAGCATGATTGCAGAGATTGGACATTTTGCCCTGGTGCTGGCTTTTGCCCTGGCTTGTTTTCAAGCAGCCGTACCATTGTTGGGGGCACAACGCGCCGATCCCGTCTTGATGCAAACAGCCGTGCCTGCGGCCCAAGCACAATTCATCTTTGTTTTGGTGTCATTTTTAGCGTTAATGGCGGCATATGTGACATCTGATTTTTCTGTCCAAAACGTTTGGCAGAACTCACACACGCTCAAACCGCTGATATATAAAATCTCAGGCGTATGGGGCAACCATGAAGGCTCCATGGTTTTATGGATACTGATTTTAACGTTTTTTGGTGCTTGTGTTGCAACCTTCGGATCCGGCCTGCCCAACGGTTTGCGCGCCCGCGTATTGAGCGTTCAAGCGATGATTGGGGTGGCGTTCTTATTGTTCATCATCTTAACGTCAAACCCGTTTATTCGGCTTGATCCGGCACCCTTTGAAGGCCGGGGGTTAAATCCGGTTTTGCAAGACCCCGCCTTGGCTATCCATCCGCCCTTGCTCTATATCGGTTACGTTGGTTTTTCCATGGCGTTTTCCTTTGCCATTGCAGCCTTGATAGAAGGCAAGGTTGATCCGGCCTGGGCGCGTTGGGTAAGGCCCTGGACGCTGGCCGCCTGGATGTTTCTTACCGTGGGCATCGCAATGGGCTCGTGGTGGGCTTACTACGAACTGGGCTGGGGTGGCTGGTGGTTCTGGGATCCGGTGGAAAATTCATCTCTCATGCCCTGGATCATAGGGACCGCTCTTCTGCATTCAGCCATTGTGGTTGAAAAGCGCGATGCTTTGAAAACCTGGACGATCTTGCTGGCCATTTTGGCATTTTCGTTAAGCCTTATTGGCACGTTTCTGGTGCGCTCCGGCGTTCTAACCTCAGTCCACGCCTTTGCGGTTGATCCAAAGCGCGGTGTTTTCATTCTCGGCATCCTTTGTATCTTTATCGGCGGTGCTTTAGCCCTTTATGCCTGGCGCGCGCCAAAGCTTAAAGGCGGTGGCCTGTTTGCCCCAATCAGCCGGGAAGGCGGCCTGGTGCTCAACAATCTGTTTTTAACAACAGCTTGCGCCACCGTGTTTGTCGGAACACTCTATCCGCTTGTGCTGGAGGGAATTACTGGGGCCAAGATTTCTGTCGGCGCCCCGTTTTTCAACGCAACTTTCGTGCCGTTGTTCATCGTCTTATTGCTGCTGGTACCCTTGGGGCCGTTTTTACCCTGGAAACGCGCCGACATTTTTGCAGCCTGTCAAAGGCTTATGTTTGCAGCCGTCTGTGCCTTGATTGCAATGGCAGCAACCTATGCCTGGACCAAAGGCGGACCGGTCTTGGCCATCTTTAGCATTGGCCTTGGATTTTGGTTGATTGTGGGCGCGTTAAGTGAACTGGCCTTTCGCATTAAAATGTTCAAAGAGCCGTGGGGGGCGGTCTGGCGCCGGGCCTGCCATTTGCCACGCTCAGCCTATGGTATGACACTGGCGCATGCAGGCGTTGGTGTCATGGTGCTAGGCATTGTGGCGGTGTCTGCCTGGCGGATTGAAAAAGTTGAGCTAATGAAACCATCAGATCGATTGGAAATTGCCGGAATGCAGATTGAGTTCATTGGCGTTAAACCCCGCCAGGGCCCAAATTACCGCGATGATGTTGGCATCTTTAAGGCCTGGAATGGCAAACAGCTGATATCGACGATGGAAGCCGCCAAGCGGACGTTTACGGCCAATCGTCAACAAACAACAGAAGCGGCCATTCACACCTTCTGGACAGGTGATCTTTATGTGGTGTTGGGTGACAAGCAAAAAGACACATCTTACGCCGTGCGGATCTATTATAATCCATTGGCCCCATTCATCTGGTTTGGCGCGTTGATCATGTTCATCGGCGGCCTGGTGTCATTATCCGACCGGCGCTATCGGGTAGGCGCTCCGCGCAAGGCAAAAGCTAAAATTGGCAAAGCGGCAAAAGCGTGAAGATTTTAAGGGTCATATGTGCGGTCCTGCTGCTCGCCTCAAGTTTTGTGCCGGCACTTGCTTACGAACCTGATGAGGTTTTGAAGGACGTTAAACTTGAAGCGCGTGCGCGTGATCTGTCCACAGTGCTGAGATGCCTTGTGTGTCAAAATCAGTCGATTGATGATTCCGATGCACCGCTGGCGCGTGATCTGCGCCTGATCATCCGCGAACGACTGACGAAGGGTGATACAAATCCGCAGGTGCTTGATTTCGTTGTGGCACGCTATGGCGAATTTGTTTTGCTCAAACCAAGATTTGCCCCCCACACATGGGCGTTGTGGCTCACAGCACCCATTTTGCTGCTGATAGGGGCGATCGGGCTTTTTATGCGCCAGCGCAAACAGGCACACGCAACTCCGCCGCCACCTCTGACGAAAGCAGAAAAAACCAAGCTAAAGAAGCTTTTGGATTAAAGCATCAGACCCTACTGAGATTTACGCAATTACTGGTCTCAGTCATTGGCCACCAAAACGACGCTTTGTGAAGAGCGTCCAATAAAACCCTGCTCATCATACAGATTGGCGAATGTGAGACCGGCGCCATGGGATAACCATTGTGACCTGCCGTCAATGCCAACCCATTCACCTTTCGGCGCACGAACAAGATGCACTGTTAAATCGGCATTGGGGAAGCTCACGACATTATTGGTGCCAAACCATTCAGGTCTTGCGAGCGCGGACGTCAAATCTACCAGCGATGTGACCAATGATAACGGACCCATGGGCAATGAAATCGGCATTTTATGCCTAAGCCAAAACCAGCCTTGTTTGTCACGCTCTATGTCAATTGCATCCCTAAACCAGGGCATGTCGGAAAAATCGCCAACATCATAATATTCCGTATTTTGTTTTTGCACCGACCCGGGGAATTGGGGCAGAGCACTGAATGTAAGCGGTTTGATGAAGATGGCTGTTGCTTCAGCAATTTGCCGGTCGTTTTGCATCATAATGGCTCTCAGCCGTGTGATGCGTTCCTCGTGGCTGACTTCTTGAACCTCAATTTCCACTGGTTCAAGGGCGGCCGCGCTCATTAAATAACAGGTCATCTGACTGGCCAGCCCAGCATCAAGACTGCGGGCACGCATTTCCATAGTCCCTGCCAAAATACCCGCAATAGCCCCGCCATGCTGTCCAGCAAAGGGTCCCTTTGCTAAATTATGGGGATGCCATAAACCACCCTTTAGGGCGTAAAGTGTGCCGCTCAATTTATTCTGCCTTCAAAGTTATATTTCCAACCAATAAACATGAGTCTATCGGTCAAATGCCTCAAAATCATTAATGCCACTTACCATAAATATGCAATCGCAAAACTCTTGGTAAAGCTGTTGGGCGCTATGCTACCGGGCTAAAATTACCAAAATGTAATCTTGTCGTAAGCTCAAGGTAATGTCGCATTTGTCATATTTCACCTCAAGGGGCACATCAGCTAGCTTTGCAGGAGAACGAAATGACAGACAATTCCTTGAAATCAGCGCGCAATGAGGCCAAAAGCCGTGCAAAGCGTGCTGTGCCGATTGTTTTGGGTTTGGCAGGTATACTGAGCCTGTCGACCATTCTCACCCCAACTTTATTTACAACGCCCAAAGCCCAGGCGCAGACATCATCGCCGGCGCAATTGATAAACGTCGCACAATCGGGTTTTGCTGATTTAGTGGATAGGGTTAAGCCCTCGGTCGTGAGCATTAATGTTGTGCACAAATCACGACATGAAAGACGCCGCGGCAGACGGCATGGCATGCGTCGAGATCGCGAACATCGTTCTGGCCCGGATTTCCGTAATTTGCCTGAAGGTCATCCTTTCCGTGAATTCCAGGATCGTTATGGTCGTGGCGAGAATCATCGCCGTTACGGTCGCGGAGAAAACCGTCGCCGTCATGGCCAACGCCGCCATATGCGCCGCTCCAGAGCCCAAGGCTCAGGTTTCATCATTTCCGAAGATGGTTATATTGTTACCAACAAGCATGTAATCGAGCGCCACAACCGTGTCAGAGTTACACTCGATGGTGGCAAGACCCATGATGCCAAAGTGATCGGCACCGATCCCAAGACCGATCTGGCCTTGTTGAAAATCGATGCGGGTCGCAAATTAACCCCTGTGAAATTTGCTGATAAACCAGCCCGTGTTGGCGACTGGGTCGTAGCTGTTGGTAATCCGTTTGGTCTTGGCGGCACGGTAACAACCGGTGTCGTCTCGGCAAACGGCCGCTCAATTGGGCGTGGCTCATATTCCGAATACATTCAAATAGATGCTGCTATCAATCGCGGCAATTCAGGTGGCCCGGCGTTTAATCTGGCAGGTGAAGTGGTCGGTGTGAACACAGCTATTATTTCACCTTCAGGTGGCAGCGTTGGTATTGGTTTTGCCATTCCTTCCAGCACGGCAAAACATGTCATCGCCTCGCTTAAGTCAGATGGCAAAGTCACCCGAGGCTGGCTTGGTGTGCAAATCCAGCCCGTGACAGACGATATTGCTGAAAGCCTGGGCCTTGATGGTCGCTATGGCACCATTATTGTCCGCGTCACAGAAGACAGCCCCGCAGAAAAAGCTGGTCTGAAATCTGGTGATACGGTGCTTGAAGTTGACGGCAAGCGCGTGCTCGGTCCACGTGATCTCGCTCGCAAGATTGCCCGTGTCCGTCCAGGCACTGAGGTTGAAATCAAGCTGTTGCGTGACCGCAAAGAGATGACCAAATCAGTAAAGGTCAAGGCCTTGCCTGGTGAAGACAGAATTGCTTCAGCCAAACCCGATGTTGACACAAAAGAAGTGACCATTGCCAAATTGGGACTTGAGTTGCGCATGGATCAGGATGATGAAACCGTCATCATCGCAGATGTTGAACCCAACAGCACCGCAGCTGATAAGGGCTTAAAACCTGGTGATCGCATCATTGAAGTTGCCGGAAAAAAGGTCTCAAGCCCCAGCGAAGTAAGACGTGCTCTTGAAAAGGCCGCCGAAAAAGGGCGCAAGGCCGTGTTAATATTGGTGCGTTCTGGTAAGAGGGAACGCTTTATCGCACTGCCTTTGAAACGCGTGTAACCCCAGCACCCAGCTTGTACTCCATGTAAGATGGGTGTATATCGCCGCGGCATGAAGCATCTGCTCCTTGCTGCGGCTTTTTTTAACCCTTCATTGACGAGTAAACATGAGGATGCATGATGAAAGCTGAATTAAATTTCGAGCTCTTGAGCAAGGGAGAGAGCATGCGCATTCTTGTGGTTGAAGATGATCAGGAGGCCGCGGGTTATTTAGTGAAAGGCCTCGCTGAGAGCGGTCATATAGCTGACCATGCCGCAGACGGCGAAGAAGGATTAGCCCTTGCGCGTGAAGGAGTGCATGACGTTTTGATCGTCGATCGCATGCTGCCCAAACTTGATGGGCTCAGTCTGATCGAAACTCTGCGCAAGGAAGATAACCAAACCCCGGTCTTGATATTGAGCGCCTTGGGAGAGGTTGATGACAGGGTTAAGGGATTGCGCGCCGGCGGTGATGATTATCTGGCAAAACCCTATGCCTTTTCCGAGCTTTTAGCCCGTGTAGAAGGACTGCCCAGACGAGCAAAGCCCGCTGAAACGCAAAGCATATACAAGCTTGCTGATCTCGAATTGAATTTACTGACGCGCGAGGTAACACGCGATGGTCAGGATATTGTGTTGCAGCCGCGTGAGTTCCGTTTGCTGGAATATTTCATGAAGCATGCAGACCAGGTGGTAACCCGCACCATGTTATTGGAAAATGTCTGGGATTATCATTTTGATCCTCAGACCAATGTGGTCGATGTCCACATTTCCAGACTGCGCGGAAAGATAGACAAAAATTTCAGCCAAGCTCTTTTGCACACGGTGCGTGGGGCGGGATATATGCTTCGTGCCTCAGATTAACCTTCTGCGCACATCAACCTTCCGTTTAATGGCGGTTTATCTGGTTTTATTTGCGGTCTCGGTGGGCGCCATTTTGGGCTATGTGTACTGGAACACGGCCGTGTTGCTGGAACGCCAGGGTGATGAGACCATTAAAGCGGAAATTGCTGGATTAGCTGAGCAATATCGTCAAGGCGGTTTGCGGCAATTGGTCCAAACGGTTGGAGGCCGCAGCCGCAACCCAAGCAATAATGTTTATCTGGTGGCCAATTTCAACGGCAACCATCTGGCGGGCAACATCGACACGCTGCCACCTGGTGCCACCGGCGGTACAGGCTGGACGGAATTTACCTATAGTGTTGCAACACCCAAAGGGCAGGTACAACATCTGGCGCGCGCGCAATATTTTGCGCTTGCTGGCGGATTTAAGCTTGTCGTGGGCCGCGATGTCCAAGAACGCCGCCGGTTTGCGCGTCTCATCAGGGGCGCCTTGATCTGGGCTTTGGGCTTCACATTGGCCTTAGGGATTGGCGGTGGTATTTTCCTGTCACGCACATTGCTGCGCCGGGTTGAAGCCATCAATAAAACCAGCCGCGCGATTATGGCGGGTGATTTAACCGAACGCATGACGGTGTCAGGCACCGGCGATGAGCTTGACCGGTTGGCATCCGGCCTTAACGAAATGCTGGAGCAGATTGAACGGCTCATGACCGGCATGCGTGAGGTGACGGACAATGTAGCGCATGATCTCAAAACCCCGCTCACGCGTCTTAGGGCAAGGGTGGAGGATGCCTTGCGCGGTGGCTCGAAAACTGAATACCGCGAAGCTCTCGAGCAAACATTGGCAGAAGCTGATGACCTGCTGAAAACTTTTAATGCGCTGTTGTCGATTGCCCGCGCCGAAGCAGGAGAAGCCCGTGCCGGCATGGTCAAGGTTGATGCAAGCCAATTGGTGCATGATTTAGCTGAGCTTTACGAACCGCTGGCCGAAGAAGCGGGCTTTAAATTCACCGTTGAAGTGGAAGCAGGCTTGACCGTTAAAGCCGACCGGCAATTATTGTCGCAAGCCCTTGCCAATCTCATAGACAATGCCATGAAATATGCACAAAGCCCAAGCGGTGATCAGTCAGGTGACATTACCCTGTCAGCCCGTGCTGAAAAATCAGATGTCATGTTATGCGTTGCTGATAAGGGTCCTGGAATTGCGGAAAAAGACCGGGGCCGCGTGGTTGACCGTTTTGTGAGACTTGATGAGGCGCGCACAAAACCGGGCAATGGTTTGGGGCTGAGCCTGGCTGCCGGTATTGCCAAACTTCATAATGGTCATATGCGCCTAGAAGACAATAACCCCGGCCTTAGGGTTGAACTAATTTTGCCGGGCATCAAACCTGATCTTGCAGCCGATGCTAAGACGTGATTGCCTATAGGGATGAGCATCTATTTCACTAATCCCAATAAAACATAATGGCCAAACCTCTAATCGACACAATCAATCCATCTTTCCTTCGAGACATTGAAAATGTCGATGAAGTAGAAATGCGATTGCGTGAAGCAATAGCAAATGACGCAAGCAAAGAAGCTGCCTCACTCCTTGAAAGCTTTTCCGAGAATTCAGCGGTTAGAGCTTTGATGTGCAGTGTTTTTGCAAGCTCACCATTCTTGTCCAACATTATAGAGCGCAGACCAACCTTGGCGTGGCAGTGCCTTGCAACCGACCCGGACGCTCACATGATGGAGCTTATAGAGGGACTTTGGCCAAACCTCCGTGACTTTGAAACTGAAACCGAAGTTATGAAGGTTTTGCGCGAAAGCCGCGAACAGGCAGCATTATTGGTGGCCCTATGTGATCTGGCAGGTCGCTGGCCGGTCATGACGGTCACTGAAAAACTCTCGAATTTTGCCGATGCGGCTATCTCAGGCGCCGTGAATTGGCTGCTGCTAGAGGCTGCCAAAAAGGGTGATTATTTAGCCTCCTCACAAACAGACCCGGCATTGGACAGTGCTTATTGTGTGTTTGCCATGGGCAAGCTGGGCGCGCATGAGCTGAATTATTCCAGCGATATTGATTTAATCATATTTTATGACCCCGAAGCAGCCCTTTTGGCTGATGGCATTGAGCCTGCAACCTTTTTCATACGTCTCACAAGATCACTGGTCAAATTACTGCAAGAACAAACGCAAGATGGTTATGTGTTCCGTGTTGATTTGCGCTTAAGGCCTGATCCTGGTGCGACAGCAGTGGCCATCGCGCTTGAGGCTGCGGGCCAATATTATGAAAGCCTGGGCCAGAACTGGGAGCGTGCGGCCATGATCAAAGCCCGCGCTGTTGCTGGTGATAGCGCTGTTGGGGAGGAGTTCTTAAATAGGATCAAGCCGTTTATCTGGCGCAAGCATCTTGATTTTGCAGCCATTGCAGACGTGCATTCCATGAAACGTCAAATTCACACGCACAAAGGCCATGGAGAAATTGCCGTTGCCGGTCACAATATTAAACTGGGGCGAGGGGGCATTCGCGAAATTGAGTTCTTTGCTCAAACCCAGCAATTAATCGCAGGCGGGCGTGTGCTGGAGCTGCGCACCCAAAAGACCCTGGATACGCTCAAGTGCTTGGTTGAGCAGCAATGGATCACGCCTGAGGCAGAACGCGAGATGCATGAGGCCTATCTGTTTTTGCGCCATATCGAACACCGATTGCAAATGCGCAATGATGAGCAAACCCACACTTTGCCCAAGGATGATAATGAGCTTGAGACACTCGCCCATTTTGCAGGCTTTGATAGCACAGAAGCTTTTGCCAAAACACTCACCAAGCATCTAACGATTGTCCAGGGCCATTATGCAGCCCTGTTTGAAGATGCACCTGACTTGGGCGTGGAAGAAGGCTCCCTGGTGTTCACCGGCAGCGAGGATGATCCCGCAACGCTTGAAACGCTAAGCTCCATGGGATTTGCCAAACCAACTGAGCTCACGCAGGCCGTTCGTGCCTGGCATTTTGGCCGCTATCCTGCCACACGCAGCCTTAGAACCCGCGAAATTCTAACCGAACTCATGCCGCAATTGCTCAGAGCTCTGGCGCAAACAGCAAATCCTGACGCAGCCTTTTCCCGGTTTGATGATTTTCTGCAAGACCTGCCAGCTGGCGTGCAATTATTTTCCCTGCTGCGTGCTAATCCCGAGCATCTCAAACTCATAGCAACCCTCATGGGCTCAGCGCCCAGGCTTGCGTCATTGCTCAGCCGTCAGGCAAGCGTGCTTGATGCTGTCATCGATCCAGATTTTTTTTCCAAACCCAACGAGCAAGAGTTTGACCGGCAGATTACCGAGCGTTTTGCATTAGCAGAAAATTTTGAAGATATCCTGGATGAAGCCCGCACCATTGCCAATGACCAGAGATTTGCCATAGGGATGCAGCAATTGGTCCGTACATTGGATCCTATTGAAGCAGCCGTTGCTTATGCACAACTCGCAAGTGCCATAATAAAAGGCCTGCTTTGGGCAGTTGGTAATGAGATCGAAAAAGCGCATGGCCGCATTAAAGGCGGTCGCGCGGCAATCATCGCCATGGGCAAGCTTGGTGGTCGTGAAATGGCGGCAACCTCTGATCTCGATATCATGGTGATTTACGATTTTGCGCGCGAGGCAGATAAATCTGACGGCCCAAGACCGCTTGACCCTGTAACCTACTATACCCGCTTGACCCAAAGATTGATTTCAGCCCTGTCAGTGCCGACAGCGCAAGGCCAACTTTATGAAGTTGACATGCGCCTGCGGCCATCAGGCAGGGCAGGTCCCATTGCCACCAAGCTGGCAAGTTTTATCGATTATCAACAGGCATCAGCCTGGACCTGGGAGCATATGGCATTAACGCGAGCGCGTGTGATTGCAGGCGATGACGGCATGCGGGATCAGATTGAGGCAGTTATTTTCGAAACTCTATCGGCAAAGCGTGACCACGCAAATCTTGTCCAGAGCGTTTGCGAAATGCGCGACAAGATTGATCAGGAAAAACACACGACCAATCCATGGAATACAAAAAATGTGCGTGGTGGCCTGCTAGATCTTGAATTCATATGTCAGTTTTTACAGCTCGCTCATGCTGCCGCACAACCCGAAATCCTCGATCAAAATACCGGGCTTGCTCTTGCCAAATTGGCAAAAGCGAAAATTTTAAATTCAACTCAAGCCGAAACGCTCATGGAGGCTTACGGCATTTTAACGGCGATTAGCCAGATTTTGCGGCTGTCGATAGAAGGCGATGTAGTGCCTGAAACAATGCCGGAAGATCTAAAAAGACTGCTTGCTGGCGCCTGCGACGAACCGGATTTTGAGCGCCTGTCTTACTGTCTGACCGCATGTCAGGAAGATGTAAAAACATTGTACAATCAATTAATTACATAATTTTTCGGAATCAACTTATCCGGAATTTTAAATTTCATTTAGCGCAAAAACTTGATTCATTTTCTTAAAAGAATATCTAGCCCAAAAATACCAACGACGGAAGTTTGCAGCCATAACCGTATCACTATTAATGAAGGCTTTCGTGATGTTACGGCAGCAATCGCTTTTGGCGCTCTGAAATGGCCAAATAGGCTGTATACTCGCTATGTCGCGATGGCGTGAATGAACATGGCGCAAACAATGACACTCTCAGCCGGGAAATTGATCATGCCAAATTTGCAAAGATCTGTCTTGCCGGCTGAGGTCTCAGAGCCCAGCGAGAGCGAATTGTTCGCGCGCATTGGCAAACGCGATCATATGGCCTTTGAAGCGCTGCTCAGGCGGCATTTCGATTATGCTTATAAAGTTGCCATGCGCATGTTGGGTGATGCTCAGGAAGCTGAAGATGTCACGCAGGACATATTCCTGAAACTCTGGGCAAACCCAAAGCTTTGGCAACCCAATAAGGCGAAATTTTCAACTTGGCTCTATCGGGTGTCGGCCAATGCTTCAATCGACCGCTTGCGCCGCAAAAAGCCCGAGCCGATTGAAAAAGCCTTGATGAAGGCCGATGACGGACCCGGCCCTGAACAAACGGCTTTTGAAAGCCAATTGGGTGCGCGCGTATCAGCAGCCCTTAACCAGCTGCCACCGCGACAAAAGCTGGCCCTGGTGCTGACCCATTATCAAGGGTGTACCAATAAGGAATCAGCGCAGATTATGGACATTCATGTCGATGCGCTGGAATCGCTCTTATCGCGCGGCAGACGGAAACTAAAACAACTTTTGTCAGAGGATTGGCAGACACTTTTAGCTTCATGAGGGATGTTTTGAACCCATGTTGAAGGATCAATAAGGACAATGGTCATGAGCAATGATTTAGAAACCAAACGAGAGCGTTTGCGCAATGTATTGGCAGCCTATGGTGCTGATCCCAAACATTGGCCTCAACTTGATCGCGACGATCTGGAAGGCTGGTTTAAGGCAAGTGGGGAATTGGCGCAAGAAACCGCCCAGGCCAAGGTGCTTGACCGCCTGTTAGACACGCAAACCCCACCCAAAATGCCGCTTGGGGCCATTGGCAGGGTCATGGCAAAAACAGCAGATATACCCCAGACCCAGAAAACAACAGCGCCTTTTAAGACCGGGATTATCCCTATAAGCGCGCTGTTGGCGGCAAGCCTCGTCTTTGGCATCTATCTTGGAATGACCGTTACCACAGAAAGATATCTCTTAGGTGCAACCGCCCTGTTAAGTGACGATTGGGGGGAAACAACCTATGCAAACCTCCAAAAAGAAATGAATGAGGATTGGCTATGAGCACGCAAGACAATGACACGAGCCCCCGCAAAAAGCGGTGGAACTGGTTGAAAATAGGACTTGTGCTGTCACTCGCACTCAATGTGCTTGTCATCGGCGCGGTTGGGTCCATGGCGTATAAATGGAAGTCGCATCAAAATCATTGGCGCTCGCAAATAACGGTTTTCAAGGAAGGCAGAAAATTTGTCAGATCTTTGCCGCGTGATCGCAGAAGGCAATTGCGGCAAATCTGGCGCACACAGCGGCGCGCGCTTCGCTCAACCACCATATCGTCTGAGTTGGATAAAGCTGCAACACGCGCCCTGATTACAGCACTGGAAGCCAAACCACTTAATGCTGAAGCAGTAGAACAGGCCATGTCAAAAATTCACGAACTGTTTTCATCTGGCTTTGCGCCCATGAGAGCTGGGGTTGGTAAGACGGTGCGGACTTTAACGCCTCAAGAGCGCGCAGCATTTGCAACCCGCCTCAAGCAAGCCATAGAGCAATAATCTGCGCTGGTTGCGTTTGGCAGGTACAGCCCTTTAGGTTAAGGCTGTAATGGGCAAGGAAAATGAGATTGTTGTGCCTTCGCCTTCTATGCTGGCAATGTCCAATGCGCCCCCATGCAGCTCAATCAGCGAACGCGAAATGGCAAGTCCCAAGCCGGACCCATCATGACCCTTGGAGAATTGACTGGCAACCTGCTCAAATGGCCTGCCAAGCTTGGCGATATCTTCTTCGGCAATGCCAATGCCGGTATCTTTAATAGACACATTTACATGGGATTTTGTTGAACTGGCTTTAAGGGTAACGCTGCCGCCTTCCGGTGTGAATTTCACGGCATTGGTCAGCAGATTGAGCAAAATCTGTTTAAGTGTGCGTTTATCAGCCTCAAGCTTAATGCTTTTAGCCACCTTGTTGATGATTTTAATATTTTCGTCACTTGCCCGCGGTTTAACGATGCGCAGGCTATCATCGATAATAGTGCCAATGTCGCATTGCACAAAATCCAACGTTACACGGCCTGCCTCAATTTTCGACATATCAAGAATATCATTGATGACATCCAATAAATATTGGCCGGACTGGCGTATATCACTGGCATATTCGGTGTACTTCGGCACACCAAGCGGTCCAAAAATAGCGTTTTCCATAATCTCAGAAAATCCGATAACCGCGTTGAGAGGTGTACGCAATTCATGGCTCATATTAGCAAGGAACTCGGATTTGGTTTGGTTGGCCGTCTCCGCCCGGGTTTTTTCCATGGAATATTTCTCAGCCAAATCGACCAATTGCTGGGCTTGGTGTTCAAGGGTCGCCTGCGAACTTTCAAGATCGCTCACGGTTGTAATAAGCTCTTCCTGACTTTGGGTGAGGGCTTCTTCATGGGTTTTAAGGGCGGTAATATCGGTTCCCACACTCACAAACCCGCCGTCTTGGGTGTGCCGTTCATTGATATGCAGCCAACGGCCGTCTTCCAATTGCGCTTCAAATGAGTTGCCCTGGTCAGTTTTATCATCTTTATAGTGCATTTGCGTGCGCACCACCGGCTGCTTAGCGGCTTTAATGACCACATTATAGGGTGTGCCAGGGCGTGTTGCCTTGGGCGTTAATTTGTGAAATTCGCGATACTTACTGTTGCACATCACCAATTTATTTTCCGCATCCCACAAAACAAAGGCCTCTGAGATGTTCTCAATGGCATCACTAAGACGCAAATCAGCCTGTACGGTGCGCTCATCAGCCTGCTTTTGTTCGGTAATATCAATCGCGATACCGACCAAATGGGGGGACTTGTCGGGCCCATTATCGACCAATTCGGCGCGCGCCCTGAGCCAGACCCAGCGGCCATCGGCATGACGCATGCGAAACTCCTGATCAATCGCCTTGTCTTCACTGGCCATCAACCCATTGGCGAGGTCATAAAGGTCTTGGTCGTTTTGATGGAGCCGGTCGACAACTTCGCCAAACGACAATAATTCGTCGTGAAATTCCATGCCCAAAATATCAAACATCGATTTTGACCAGGAAATCGTACCGCCCGCCACGTCCCAGTCCCACAAGCCACACCGGCCTCTATCAAGCGCCTTATCAAGCCGCCTGGTGGCTGATGAAAGCGTATATTCAGCCCCATGGGCCCGCGCTGTTTGCCAATGAAACGCGCCGCCAAGCAGAATTAAAAGCAGGCTCGTTAAGGCAAATAATGTAACAGAGCTTGCCAGTCTTCTGTTCCAATCAACCAGCAGGCCAGACCGGGTTTGAATGACAGCAAACAAACCGGGGTGTTGTTCAAACGTGCGCACAACCCCAAAGGCAGGGTGTTTACCGTCAATTTGGAAGAGGGACAAATTATTAATTGTACTCCCAGCCGATTGAACAATTGCAAGCGGTAAAATATTGCTCAACTGTTTGTTGCGATAAATCTCACCATTTGGGCTGACCGCACGGATAATACCTTGAGCGTCGCTCAAAAGAAAAATGCGGCCTTGAGGAATGGCTTGTGAGATGATGCTGGCGTCAAGATCACTTTGTGCTGGAGTGCGTGGGATAATGCCGGACTTTTGAGCAGGTGCCAAGCGAGCATTGACCCTGAGTGCTGTCAGTTCCGCTTCAAGCTGCGTATTGGCTTTGCCGTTCTTTACGATGCGTGTGTAGTCGGCATAAAGCGAGGCTATGGTAATCAGAGCTAATACGATCAGGAAAACGCCGATGAGAAAAATAATCAACCGGTGCAGGTTTTTTTCAGAAATTTGTCCCCATCGTTTGGGCTGTACAATATAAGCCGGCACATTTTTAATGTGCTTGCCGACAAACAAATCCCCTGTTTGCGCCTTGCCCAATATAATCCCCTCAACCTTGCTCTTGTGGTTTTATCGGGGAAAACCTTCTCCCGAATCACTTAATCGTATTGATTCGAAATTGGATTCGCTTGTCTAGCTAGAAAAACAGTTAACGAGAAGTTTATGTAAAGAAATCCTTAACGTGATACGGATTTTAAAACCGCCAATGCTTTTTGCGACTCACGTTAGGCTCAAGATAGGGATTTCGACACGATTTCAGAAGTGTCGCGCGAGAGGCCCTCATGAGCCAATATCCGCTTGAGAGCGGCCTTCATCCCATTGCGTCTTGTGGTTTCCATCGCGCGCCAATTTTTAAATGCACCCGCCAGGCGGGCGGCCACCTGCGGATTATCTTGATCAAGTTCCAGCACGGCATCTGCAACAAATTCATAGCCTTTGCCGGCTTTGTCATGAAAGCGTGCCAGATTGGCAGTCGCAAACGTGCCGATTAAAGCGCGCACGCGGTTGGGATTTTTCATGGTAAAGGCAGGATCTTGTTTAAGGCGTTTAATCTCTTTGAGAGCATTTTTATGCGTTGATACGGCTTGCAGCATGAACCATTTGTCCAGCACCAATGGGTCATTTTTCCATTTCTTGTAAAACCCGTCAAAAGCCGCTTTGCGTGCCTGGCCATGCTTATGGGTCAAAATAGAAAGAGCGGCAATTGTATCAGTCATATTATTTGCGGTTTTAAATTGTGTGCTCACAAGAGTTAAATATTTAGCTTTGCCGGTTTCTGCCAGTAGAGCCAGCACACCATTGCGCAATGCACGCACACCGGCGCCGGCGGCATCCGGCAGATAGGTTTTGTCTGTCTTCAAAGAGTTGAAAATTGCAACCAGCGTGTCTTCAAGCGTATCACTTAACGCGCTGCGCAAATGGTTGCGCACGGTGTGGAGTGCTTCAGGGTCGACATTTTTGGCAATGTCACGGGCCAGATCGCTCAGGCTTGGCAGCTCAAGACATTGCGCCTTAAAAGCGGGTTCTAATGTCTCGTCTTCTAAAATGATTTTCAGCGCTTCGGCCAGTCTGGCACCACGCCTCAGCGGGGTGCCCTTGGCAAGATCACGCACCATGCGCTTCATTAGAAGCGAGGCATAGGCCTGACCTGCCTGCCACCTGTTGAAGGCGTCATCATCATGCGCCATCAGGAACAACAGGTCTTTTTCTCTCAAAGAACTTGTGAGCTTGACCGGTGCTGAAAAGTCGCGCAGCAAAGAAGGGGTAGGTTTTGAAGCCACGTTCGTAAAAATAAATCGTTGCTCGCGTTTGGTAATGGCAACAACATCATCGCTACCTTCAACCAGACTTTTGGAATGAACAGCGATCGGATCACCATTTTTATCTGCCAGCCCCAGCTTGAGAGGAATATGAAAAGGCGCCTTGCTGTTTTGTCCGGGCGTTGGCGGGCAATACTGCGTGGCTGTAAGTTCAAAGCGCTTGGCGCTTGCGTCATATTTTGTGGCAACCGTCAGCTCAGGCGTACCTGCTTGTGTGTACCAGCGCTTGAATTGTTTCAAATCAACGCCGGAGGCATCTTCCATCACCTGCAAAAAATCTTCAATGGTTGCAGCATCCCCATCATGGCGCTTGAAATAAAGGTCCATACCCTTGCGGAAGCTCTTGACACCAATCAGCGTTTTGAGCATGCGAATAACTTCCGCACCTTTTTCGTAAACCGTGGCGGTGTAGAAATTATTGATCTCAAAATAACTTGTCGGCCGCACAGGGTGCGCCAGCGGGCCAGCATCTTCCGGGAACTGCTGGTTAAGCAACCTGCGCACATCATTAATGCGCTGCACGGTGGCCGAGCGCATGTCGGCTGAAAATTCCTGATCACGAAATACAGTAAGGCCCTCTTTCAGGCAAAGCTGAAACCAGTCGCGACAGGTAATGCGATTGCCGGTCCAATTGTGGAAATATTCATGCGCTATCACAGCTTCAATGCCGGCATAATCCACGTCAGTTGCGGTATCTGGACGGGCGAGCACATATTTATCATTAAAAATATTGAGGCCCTTGTTTTCCATAGCCCCCATGTTGAAGTCTGATACGGCCACGATCATGAAAATATCAAGATCATATTCTCTGCCAAATTTCTCCTCATCCCAGCGCATTGACCGCTTGAGCGCATCCATGGCGTAATCCGCACGATCCTGCTTGCCGGGTTCAACATAAATTTTAAGCGCCACCTTGCGCCCCGACATGGTGGTGAAATGGTCATTCACACACGCCAGTTTACCGCCCACCAGTGCAAATAAATAACATGGCTTGGGGTGAGGGTCGTGCCACACCGCATAATGCCGGTCTGTGTCCTTAACATCGCCGTGTTCAACCAGATTGCCGTTTGATAGCAATATTGGGGCTTCTGATTTGCGCGCTTCAATGCGGGTTGTAAATCTTGCTAAAACATCGGGGCGATCGGGGTAATAAGTAATCCGCCTGAACCCTTCGGCCTCACATTGCGTGCAATAATTGCCGCTGGAGCGATAAAGCCCAGAGAGCGCTTTATTGGCATCGGGATCACAAAAGGTCTCGACAAACAGCGTGAACGGTTTTTTTGGCGGGGAGAAAATCGTTAAAGCCTCATCCGAGACGTCATAGTCATCACGCCCTAAAGAAAAACCGTCGAGGCTCAAACCCACTAGCTCAAGCATTTCACCGTCAAGCACAAGGGCGCGTGAGCGGCCTTTGTTTTTGGGATTTTGCCGCATGCTCAAAGTCGCGCGCACCCGAGTGCGTTGCGGCACCAAAGTGACTTCGAGATATACCTCATCGACGAGATAAGCTGGCGGTGTGTAGTCTTTGAGACGGACGGGAAGGACTGATTCAGTTTTCATAAACGTGAAACTATCCAAGACGGCAGTAATTGCAAGTAGCTTCAACGTGATTTTCTGACATAGAAAATCAGAGCTTGCAGTTTGACGGGAAAACGCTCAAATATGTGGCAACTTATAAAGAATAACAGGGGCAGTTTATGTCATCAGAAATGCATCCACATCTCTTTGCACCAGGAAATATCGGCAAGCTCAAAATTAAAAATAGACTGGTCGTTGCCCCAATGACAAGGGTGAGTGCCGGGCCCAAAGGCATAGCAAGCGATCAAATGGCTGCTTACTATAGTGACTATGTCAAAGGCGGCTTTGGCTTGATTATTTCCGAAGGCACATATCCAGACGACAAGCAATCTCAAGGCTATCACAATCAGCCGGGCATCGTTTCTGACGAACAAGTGGCTGCCTGGTCGAAAGTCACCGATGCGGTACATGCTCAAGGCGGCCTGATTTTTAGCCAGCTGATGCATGCAGGCGCCTTGTCACAATTTATCGAAAAACCTGTAGGTCCTACGAAGCTTCAATATACAGGTGAAATGGCGCGCAATTATATTGGCGAAGGTGCCTATAACATACCGCGTGAATTGAGCCTGGATGATATTGAGGAGATAACAAATGACTTTGCAGCATCTGCCGCGCGTGCCGTCGAAGCTGGTTTTGATGGTGTTGAGATACATGGCGCAAACGGATATTTGCTGGATCAATTCACAGCCCCTGAAACCAATCTCAGAACAGACCAATATGGCGGCAGCCTCGAAAACCGCATGAGGTTTCACGCAGAAATTATGGCTGCGGTTAAACAGGGGGCAGATGGCAAAGTGCCTGTTGGCATGCGCACATCCCAAATCAAGGTCAACGACCGGACTTATAAATGGAGCGAAGGCGTTGATCATGCCCGCGCACTGTTCAGCACTCTGGCAGCAGCAGGTGCTGATTTCATTCATGTCAACGGTCCCCCTGGCAATGCCGAAGTATTTGACAGTGGCAAAACCATGTCGCGCCTTTGCAGGGATTGTTTTGAGGGCCAAATCATCACCTGCGGCATGATGAGTGATCCCACAATAGCGGATGATCTGGTGGCATCAGGTGACACAGATTTTATTGCCAATGCCAGGGCATCTCTTGCCGATCAATCCTGGCCTAAGAAAATAGCCTCGGGCGAGACGCCAATTCCTTTTGATATGGGCATGACGACACCTTTGGCAACGATCGATAACACGAAAGCCTGGCGTGAAGCCCAGAGTTGAGGGCGTAGAGAATTGGTCTTGAGCACAAATTCAAAGCATCTGAGTGCTTGAAATCAACTTTCAATAGCCGCCAAAATAAGACGTGCGTCTTCCGCCATATCTCCCAATTGATTGGGCATATTATCAGCCTGATCTTCGGCATATTGTAAAAATCTGCGCAGCAAAGCGACGCATTGAACAGATTGCGCAATAATGCGTGCCTGCATCTCAATCCGGTTTGGGTTGAGGTCATATTCAGCAGCCGGTACGCGCCAGCCACCCCATTCGGCATCGCTGGTAATCACCACGGGATGTGTGCCGGGATAAGGGTGATGGTGGCATTCTTCGGCGGGCTTCCATCGGTTATTTGCCCGTGTCAGCCGCCATTGAGCGTCTTCATCGACAAAGTCGGTAGTGTCTGCTGTCTCAATGCCAACCAATTCTTCTTCGGTAAATTCACGACCCAGGCCAACATCATAAACAATACCCATGGGCACTTCGACACCCTTGGTCCAACGCGGGATGACGGCTTCAATGAGTGCCCATGTACCAACCGGCTCGACATAAACCCTCTGTCCTTTATGGAAAGCTGCAATCGCCATAATTTATTCACCTGCTCTATAATCTCCTCACAGAGTTATGCAGGAAAATCCTTACAAATATGGCTCAACATTACAGGTGATTTATCTAAGATTTTAATGAAATGGGGACTGGCCTAACATCACGAGGCAATATATGTAATGTTTTGTTTGTCATTAAACAGGGTAAAGAAAAATCACATTGAACAACAACCAACATATCTTCTCCGTAGCTCCCATGATGGATTGGACAGACCGTCACGACCGCTATTTTCTGCGGCTGTTAACGCGCCATGCCTTGCTCTATACGGAAATGATCACGGCCAATGCTGCACTCCACGGCGACAGGGAATATCTGTTGGGCTTCGATGAGGCAGAACACCCCATAGCGCTTCAGCTTGGAGGATCAGACCCAAAAACATTAGCGCAAGCCTGCCGCATTGCCGAGGACTTCGGCTATGACGAGATCAACCTCAATGTCGGTTGTCCCTCCGACCGCGTGCAATCAGGGCAATTTGGCGCGTGTTTAATGGAAGAGCCAGACTTGGTGGGCGATTGCGTGGCCGCGATGCAGGCAAGTGTTAAAATTCCCGTCACCGTTAAATGCCGCATTGGGGTTGATGATCAAGATGGTGAAGAAACGCTGGATCATTTCACCCGGATTGTTGCGGCTGCGGGCACAAAAACCCTCATTGTACATGCCCGCAAGGCCTGGCTTGAGGGTTTGAGCCCGAAACAAAACCGCGACATACCACCACTTGATTATGAGCGGGTCTACCGGCTTAAACAGCGCTATCAAGACCTTGAAATCATTCTCAATGGTGGCGTGATATCGCTCGATCAGGCAGCCCGGCATCTGGAGCATGTCGATGGTGTCATGATTGGCAGAGCGGCTTATCAAAACCCCTATATTTTGGCAGAGGTAGACGCCAGATTTTTTGGCAGCAAAACAACCACCCCAACCCGCCACGAAATTGTCGAGGCCCTCTTGCCCTATGTCGAGCGTCAATTAAAGCGCGGTGTGTCACTTAACGCTATAACCCGCCATATTCTGGGTCTTTTTCAGGGCATGCCTCATGCGCGTGCCTGGCGCAGGCACTTAAGCGAAAACGCACATAAACCAGGCGCAGACACGCAGGTTATTGTTCAAGCCCTGGCAATGGTGACAACACCGTCTACTGCGCGTCACGCTGAGCTCGAACCAGCTTTATAGTTTCCCAATTCATGAAATGTGCAGGCAGGATTTTAATTTCAATTGCCATATAGGGGTTGAAAAAAACTTGCTGCAGCGCTGTCATAAACAGTTAAGATAAATCAGTCAGAGCTTATCTGGATGTAAACCCAAAGGGAGGACACGCGTATGTTGGTGAGATTATTTGGAGCTTTAATGATCGCTTTGCCGATCTTGTTTTGGGGGTCATCACAAGTTTCTGCACAAGGGGCGCAGTGTAATACGTTAAAAAGCCGCTCTTGTGGCGCGCGTGACGATTGCACGTGGGTTAGTTCTTATAAAACCAAAAAAGGTGCGTCTGTCTCTGCCTATTGCCGATCAAAAGGCAAGAAGGCTGGCAAATCGACCAAGAAAAAATCGACTTCAAAAACAACGTCCAATTTCAACAAAAAAACTACGACTAAAAAGTCAACGGCTAAGAAAACAACCACGAAGAAAACTGCGGCCAAAAAATCTACAGCTAAGAAGTCTACAAAGAAAACCACAGCTAAGAAAAAGTCTACGGCTAAGAAAAAGACCGCCGCTGCAAAAAAGACTTCGACGAGCAAAGCTAAGAAGTAACAGGCAATGTCCTAACCCTAGCGCAAGACGGCCTGTATAAGCTCAAAATGCGTTGAAATGTGTTTTGCGGCGGCATCCCCAATGTAAATGGCAAGCATGGCGGGCAAGCACAGGCTGAGGGCGTAAACGAGTGGAAGGGTAGGTTTCATAAATAAAAGCTCTGCTGTTTTCAATTTGCATTGGCAAATGAGATAGGACAAGAATTTGGCAGTGAAATGAAGCTCAAAGCACCCATGCTGAGTGCTGTGGGCGTCAAATGTAATTCAGTTATGCCGCGCGTTTTTTGGCAATTTTCTTAAATCTGACCCCAAGCTTATTGTGGGTTCGCCACTTGGTCTCACACACATAACGACCGTCATTTTTCCGAATATAGAGCCGGAAATTATCAGGAATGCTCCACACGGCGTCAACATTCAGCTGTGCGCCATTGTCTGACACGTTCGTCACCAGACATTCGAATGTCGATGGTGTGTGCTCGAAATATATTTGTCCTCCCAAATACGCGGGAGAACGCTCGTATTTTCTTGTTTCTTGCGGAGTCATTTTTTCAAATCACAATGATTAACACGTCAACATGGTGTATAATATGTTAAAGCCATGCTTACTTAAAGTATTGACTATAGTATTGGTTAATCCGTGACACTTATATTCTAGGAAAAAACGCAGATCGATTTAACGATATCTTTTGATATCATTATGTGCGACAACTCTAGGGTGGATAAATATGAAAAAAGCCGCAAAAACATAATCTTGCGGCTTTTTGCTAAAGTTATGAATGATAGGGAGAACCCAAATAGGGCTCCTTAGGACATAGAAAAGGCTAGTCCTTTCTGCGTCCAATTAGCTCATCCAGAACAGCAATAACTTCTGCGGATGCTTTTTCCATTTCATTATAGGCATCAAGTGCTGCGGGGATATTTTCTTCTTCATATAATTCAGCAGCCTTAACACCAAATTTGTGGACATTTATATGCGGCTCTTCCAACTTGGCAAAAGCGGGATGTTGCCTCAATTCACCATCCGGTAGAGCTTCATACCACTGACCCAATCGGCAATGGCGATGATCTGCTAGTTCAGATTCATCAAGGCTAATCATACCAACAAGCATTTCCGCAAGTCGGCTTTTCCAAAGGTAATGGTCTGATTTTGCCCGGTATAATTCATAATCTGTAATATCGCGCGCTTCCAGATCAGAAAGCCGTTGTCCAACCAATGTCTTGGCCTTACCCACGGCATCAATCACCGCTTGAGCGTTTTGAGCATTTTGCTCAGCCTTCCCTGTGACAATCTCAATATGCGAAGACATGTTCTTTGTGGCAGTGGATTGCTGTGTCAGTGTTTCGGAAAGCTCATTCATTCGCATGGAATTGGCCGTAACAAGATCATCCAACCGGTCCATTTTGCTTTGAGCCTGCGTAGACAATTCACTATCTTCAGTAACGGTCGCTTGCGCTTCACTCATGACTTTCAGCAAATCGTCAGCTTCGGTCTTCAAATGCTTGATCCGAGCATTAATGTCATCAGTTGCTTTTTGGGTTTCCCCCGACAATTCCTTAACTTCACTGGCAACGACCGCAAAGCCTTTGCCTGCATCGCCTGCGCGAGCTGCCTCAATCGTGGCATTAAGGGCCAGCAGATTGGTTTGAGAAGCGATTGTTTCAACGATTTCAATGAACTCTGATATTTGCTCAATCGCTTTCGAAAGCCCGCTAACGCGCGATGACATACGGCTCATGGTCTCGCTGGTTTCTTGAGACGACTTCGAAAGAGCTTGTATGGCTTCAGCACTTTCGCGAGAAAAGCTGGCTGCTTCCTTCATTTCCTCGGTTGAAGATTGGGCGGTTGTCGAAATATCCCGAATAGACGTGTCTAATTGTGTAAGTGCTGCACTCATTTCTTCCGTGCGTTGGCGCACTTCACGGGCATTACCGGTGATTTTTGAAACAGCCGCCATGGCTTCGCTGGATTGTACGGAAAAGGCAACCGTAACATTCAGGTCTTTTTGATTACGGCCATCTAAACCCTTGAGAACGTCAGAAATAGTGTCAGATATCACCTCGGGAATATGCGTTTTATCATAGCCTTCCTTGGTGTATATGGTGTTGATGGCCAGTGCTAATTCCTGATGCGTATCCACCTTCTGGACTGCATCACCATCCACACTGTCATTTGCTTCTTCAGCAATCTGTTGATCGCGTTTTTTTGCAAGCATAAACGCCATAAAACTCCCCCAGCATAAATTTAGCTCAGTTCACCCTTGCTAAACATGCTCCCATATACTTTCCAGAATCCTAATAAAGTGAAAGTATTTAGAAATTAAATGGTTTCACAATTTCTGATTGTATTCGCCGACTTCGTCAAAATCCGACAAAACCATGTCAATATTTTTAAACATTGCTTTCATGCCATCTTCCGAAACCGGGCTTTCCACCACAACCACAAGCTCCGGTTTGTTTGATGAAGCGCGCACCAGACCCCATGTGCCGTCTTTCAGCACAATACGTATGCCGTTAACGGTGACGAGCTCTCGAATAGTCTGCCCGGCTATCTTCTCAGATCGCGCCGCCAAGTTTTGATAATGCCGGCTCACCTTATCCACCACATCATATTTAACCTCATCAGCACAATGCGGCGACATGGTCGGCGAGCCCCAGGTTTGGGGCAGGGCGCGTTTGAGATCAGCCATTGATTGATCCGGCACGCGCGCGAGCATGTCGCAAACAGCCATGGCAGAGATAAGCCCGTCATCATAGCCGCGGCCAAGCGGCGGATTGAAGAAATAATGCCCGCTTTTCTCGAACCCAACGAGCGCTTTAAGCTCATGTGCACGGCGTTTAATGTAGGAATGACCGGTTTTCCAATAATCAGTCTTGGCGCCGTTTTGCTTCAACACCGGATCGGTTTTAAACAGGCCGGTGGATTTAACGTCCACCACGAAGGTCGCATTTGGGTGCAATTTTGAAATATCGCGCGCTAACATCACGCCCACCTTATCGGCGAAAATGAGATCTCCCTCATTGTCCACCACACCACAGCGGTCACCATCGCCATCAAAGCCAAACCCGATATCGGCCCCAGTTTCCAGCACCTTGTCACGAAGAGCATTGAGCATTTTGAGGTCTTCGGGATTTGGATTGTACTTTGGAAAGGAATGGTCAAGCTCACAATCAAGCGCCACCACCTCGCAGCCAATCCGGTCCAGCACTTCAGGGGCAAATGCGCCCGCCGTACCATTGCCGCAGGCCACAACCGCCTTGATTGGACGGGTGAGGGGTTCACGATCGCAAAGATCGTCAATATAGCGCTTGGCCATATCTTCAATGTGAATATGCTTACCCCCGTCCTGCGTGCGCGAGCGTGCGTTCATGACAATCTCTTTCAAAGCGGTCATGTCATCAGGGCCAAAGGTGAGCGGCCGGTCAATGCCCATTTTAACACCCGTCCAGCCATTTTCATTATGGCTGGCTGTCACCATGGCAACGGCTGGAATATCAAGCTCAAATTGTGCGAAATAAGCGGTGGGGGTGAGCCCCATCCCAATGTCGTGCACTGTGATGCCGGCATTTACCAGACCCGTGATGAGCGCTGATTTCACATCTTGCGAATAGGAACGGTAATCATGCCCAACCACGATGTCGGGGCGGATTTGCTGATCCAGCATATAGCTGCCAAGCCCAGCGCCGAGTGCTTGTAGTCCTAAGAGATTGATTTCTGTTTCAAACAGCCAGCGGGCGTCATATTCGCGAAACCCCGTGGGCTTGATGAAGGCATTTGCTTCATATTCCGGCGTGCCGGGCTCGGCATTGGTCAGAGGTTTTACGGACATAACAACTCCCCCTCCCTTGAGAGGGAGGTAAACATGTATCTATATTCGTGCTGGAGTAACGCGTTACTGGCGCAAGATCAACCGTGAGCCGGAAATTTCAAAAGAAGATATGGCTTGCAGGAAACTCATGCCAAGCAGGCTTTGATGCATGACACCCGGTTTTGCAACCAGAGCCCGGACGTTTTCAACGCGGATAGGGCCAACTTCAATCACATCAAGTTGAACAGCAGCACTGAAAGCCCGGCCGTTGGCCGTACTCACAGGTACTGTATAGGAGAGTGCATTGACGTTAATCCCAATACGTTCGGCATCTGCATTTGTGAGAGCGACAACAGTGGCCCCCGTATCCGCGATCAATCTGACACGGGTATCATTTATCATGGCATTGACGTTAAAAGCACCGCGTGAATTGGCCCGGATCGCAACTTCTTGGCCCGCAGATTTTGAGCTTGCTGGCTGGTGGACGGCAACTGGTGTGCCAGGCACAAGTTCGCCCATAATACGCTCACCCAAGCCCATAAATTCAACACGATAGCTGTAAACGGCAATGAGAGTAAGCCCAATGGCAGCCCAGCTAATCGCCTGTTTGAAGGCGAGGCTGATGCGTCCTCGATAGCTAAACAGAACAGATGAACCAATAACGGTTATAAGGGCGACACCGGAAACAAGCCGGGCCAGACTGTCATCATCAAGACCTATAGCCTTGCCCGGATTATCGAAGAACACCAAGACGAAGGCTGCGATAACCAGTAAACCTATGCCGATCCAATGAAACATCTAAACCTTTGCTCGTTTAATCATTGACAGTGTGAATGTAAGATGGGGGCATGTGATAAGTTTTTCCAGTTTGTCCATCAAGTTTCACCATTCATGCGTTCAGGCAACAGCCGTTGAAGGGTCAAGACCTGGTGCGTTCTGGCCGCTTTGCAGCACACGGTCACTGGGAAAGAAGAAAATGGCTTCCGTGCCGGCCCGCACTTCGCTTTTCAATGTAAATGTACCGCCATGAAGTTTTATCAACCCTTGCACGATGGGCAGGCCCAGACCTGCGCCCTCTTCAGCTTTTTCATGAGCAAGCGATCCTTGGCCAAATGAGCTCAACACGATACTCATTTCATGTTCGGGAATGCCGGGTCCCGTATCATGCACGGAACACATAATACCACCATGCGGGTTGCGCATGGCCGTTAAGGTGACGGTGCCGCCACTGGGGGTGAACTTAATGGCGTTGGAGAGCAGGTTCAGCCAAATTTGCCGCACGGCACGCTCGTCGGCATAAAGTGCAGGCAAATTAGGTTCAAAGGCAGACGTTAGAGTAAGGCCGCGTTCTTCAGCCCGCAGTTTCAGTAAATTAAGGCATTCCTCGCCAATAACATCCACAGCAACAGATTGCTCACGCAGATCATATCGTCCAGCTTCGATCCGCGATAAATCGAGAATTTCATTGATCAGGTTCAAGAGGTGCTGGCCGGACTTGAAGACATCACCAGCGTATTCTTTATAGACCGGCACAGCGTGGGTGCCCAATAATTCATTCTTCATAATTTCGGAAAACCCGATGATGGCATTTAACGGCGTGCGCAATTCATGGCTCATTGTCGCCAGAAACCGCGATTTGGAAATATTGGCGTCTTCGGCGCGTCTGCGGGCTTCATCAGAATTAGTGCGCGCTTGCTCAAGCTCAGCGATCAGGGCATCTTTTTCAGCGCGGAAATTATAATTATTGAGCACGTCTTCATGTTGATACTCCGCGCGTTTGTAAAAATAATATCCTATTGCCGCAGCGATTGCCGCAAGGCCTATATAGACCTGTTCGCCCTGCACCAGGCATTGGACAATGATGGCGAGGCTCACAGTGCCGGCACAGGTGCGCGCAATTGGCAAAACATAGGCATTATGGTGCGAGCGAAACGACATTATGACCATCAAAATAACGACCAGAAATATGCGCTCGGCGAAGTCTGCTGCACCCCAAAACTGATAAAGACCAAAAGACCAGGTCACCATATAGAAGAACTCGGAGGCTGAAAAAACTCCGGCCCAGCTTTTTATATCAATTTCGACTGGTTTCAAGCTTTTGAAAATGCGGCATAACGAGAACGTAATGCCTTTGGAAATGAAAATAATGGCCAGCCAGACAAGCGCATCATGAAGCGGCATCCAGATCAGGCTGGTAAGAACGGCAATAAAAACGAAGATCGGCGTTGCAATAGCCAATTTATATTCATTATTGATCCACGCCATCAACAATTCATAACCGCGCGAATATTCACCATCTGAGCCAGCACCCACACCTGAGGCCAAAGCACGCGCTTGACGCATCATTGCTTTTGACTTGGCATTGCCGGCAGGTGCAGCCTTGCGCGCATCGAATGTTTGGTTGTCGTGTGCCATCAATCTCCGCGGTCATGTCTTATTGCTTCTTAACAGCATGAAGGTGCTGATATTAGAGGCTCAAACATCGATCCCAGCAGGTGATTATGAAGGCCAAACGTTAAAAACGGCTTCCGAAGTATAGTTAACGAAATGTGAATAAGGCTCAGCTTTTGTTCCCAGCGCGTGCCAGGGCAATGAATTTAAGCGTTTGCTCTCTGCCAACATTCAAAGCCTGGGCCTCGCTCATATCGGCAATCCCTTCCCAGTTATTTTGAATGTCTTCTGCAGTTGCGTCTGCACCGAGATAACAGCCCGCACTTTCGACAATTTCAACTTTGGCAAAGCCTCCCGCACCAGCTGCTAAAATAATACCATTTGGCGCGTCTGTGCCGGCCAGATAGATCACCGCCGGACTAACCCGTTCGGGTATTAAGATCTCATCAGCCTCATCTGGCAGCAGACCGGCTGTCATGCGCGTGTAGGCCACAGGTGCCAGGGCATTACAGCGAATATTATATTTTTCGCCCTCATGTTTCAGCGTATTCACCAAACCAACCAGCGCCAGCTTTGCGGCCCCATAATTTGATTGGCCGAAATTGCCATAAAGCCCGGTAGAAGAAGACGTCATGATGATGCGGCCATAGTTTTGCTCAACCATGGCCGGCCAGACGGCCTGTGTCATGTTGACGGACCCTGTGAGATGCACGTCAACAACAGCCTGAAAATCTTCAAGCGGCATTTTTCGGAAGGTTTTATCGCGCAGGATGCCGGCATTATTGACCAAAACATCAATACGACCAAATTGATCAAGCGTGTTTGCGACAAGTGCTTTGACACCGTCATTGTCCGTAACACTTGTGCGATCCGCGACAGCACGCCCCCCCAATGCTTCGATTTCAGCGACAACAGCGTCCGCGGGCACCTGTTCAACACTGCTGCCGTCAACAGCCCCGCCAATATCATTGACCACAACGATAGCGCCACGCCTGGCGAATTCAAGCGCATGCGCGCGTCCCAAACCGCCGCCGGCACCTGTTACAATGACTACCTGGTCATCAAATTGAATGGTCATTTATTTTCTCCATTGAAGGCAAAACGTGCCGGAAAGATTTGAGATTAAGGAACTCGACAGCTCGGGCAAAATTATCATAGGTTCAATACATGATACTTTATAGCGATGATCGTGCGCCCAATCCACGACGTGTGCGCATATTTCTTGCGGAAAAGGGCATTGAGGTTGAAACCAGGACGGTTGATATCCTCAAAGATGAGCACAAATCACCGGAATTTGCCAAGCTCAGCCCCTTGCACCGCCTGCCGGTTCTGCAACTTGATGATGGCACGGTAATTGCTGAATCAGTCGCAATCTGCCGCTATTTCGAAGAGCTAAACCCCGAACCGCCTCTCATGGGCAAAGATCGGATGGACAAGGTGATGGTTGAAATGTGGCAGCGCCAGGTTGAGTTCAATCTGCTCTGGCAGGCCGCACACGTGATGCGCCATTTAATCCCTGCACTGGCCTCAATAGAAAACCCGCAAGTGCCGGAATGGGGCAAAGCAAACATACCACGATTGCACCGGGCCTATCATTGGTTGGACGATGTTTTGGCAGAGCAGCCTTATATCGCTGGCGATGATTTCACAATTGCCGATATAACAGCACTGTGCGCTGTCGATTTTGCCAGGTTTGCCAAAGTTGAGATTGCCCCTGAACGCGAGCATTTAAAACGTTGGTATGATGAAATTTCTTCAAGGCCGAGTGCTAAGGCTTAAAGCATACTCCCAAAAAGTGGGAACCGGTTTTTGGATAAGAGTATGCGCAAGTAAAAAAGCATACTCCCGAAAAGTGGGAACCGGTTTCTATCCCAGGATAGTTTCGGACAAGAGTATGCGAGGTGTATGTGAGTGAACAATGCCAGCTGCTTTTGATCACCTGATGGATGACATTGCAAAATGTCGCATTTGCCGGGATGCACCACTTGGCAAGACGGCCTTGCCGCATGAACCCCGTCCGGTGGTGTTTGCAAGCCCCACGGCAAAAATTCTCATCGCGGGCCAGGCTCCAGGCACCCGTGTGCATAAATCAGGCAAACCGTTCACAGATCCAAGTGGTGATCGCTTGCGAGCCTGGATGGGTGTGGACGATGACATTTTTTACGATACAAGCAAGATTGCCATTGTGCCCATGGGATTTTGTTTTCCAGGCCTTGATGCCAAAGGGGGCGATTTGCCCCCAAGGCGTGAATGTGTGCCGGCTTGGCGGGAGCAGTTGATGGCACAGTTTACCGATCTTGAATTGATCCTGGTGATTGGCATGTATGCGCAAAAGTGGCATTTGGGGTCAGACAAACGCAAAACATTGACCGAAACAGTTCAGGCCTGGCGTGAGTTCCAGACATTTGACAAAACACAAAAAGTTATCCCGCTGCCACACCCCTCCTGGCGCAATAATAGCTGGTTAAAGAAACATCCCTGGTTTGAGGAAGAACTGGTGCCTTATCTACAAACAGAAGTCGCCCGGCTTGTGACTTGACCTTAAATGCTCAATTCGCACGGCTTGTAAGTCTTCAATTTGACAGCATCAAATTTACTGACGACAATAACACCATGATGGCTGGCTACCTGCAAACAACGCGAATATACAGCCAAGGTCTGGGCCTTGTATTTTTAGCTGTTTTGTTTGTTTCTGCAAACAATCCAGCCCTCGCAGTTGATTGTACCTGTCGCTATTATGGCCAGTCCTACGGACTTGGAACCGAGATTTGTTTCAAAACGCCAACGGGCTATCGCATGGCCAAATGTAATCTGGTTCTCAATAATACATCCTGGCAGATTGGCAATCGTAGCTGCGCCGCAATCTCAATTCCACATGACTTTGAACAGAATTTCCGGGAAATAGCGCAGAGGTTATTTGCCCAACAGCAATGATAGCCGTATCTGGCTGAGGAGCATTAGACCAAAGTCGTGTTTGGGAAGTCGCAGCCATCATGCGTAACTGAAGGCTGAACTAATAAAGGATGATTGAACCAATATTCGGTTCAATAAGGTGAAGCGTTGTAATTGGGAGGACAAACCGTTGAAGAAATCACTCATTTTATTATCTGCTGCGGCAGCATTTTTTACCACGCAAGTGGCCAACGCGGCCACGCTTGATGATGTAAAGAAAAAAGGCGAATTGACTTGTGGGGTCTCAACCGGGCTGCCGGGCTTTTCTCAGCCGGATTCCAAGAACAATTGGTCAGGCCTTGATGTTGATGTTTGCCGCGCCGTGGCAGCAGCGGTTTTGGGCTCGGCTGATAAAGTGAAATATATTCCGCTGACTGCAAAAGAACGCTTTACGGCCTTGCAGTCTGGTGAAATCGACATGTTGTCGCGCAATACCACTTGGACGCATACGCGTGATACCTCCTTGGGCCTCAATTTTGCCGGCGTCGTCTATTATGACGGCCAGGGCTTTATGGTGACGAAAAAGCTTGGCGTAAAATCAGCCCTTGAGCTTAATGGTGCTGCTGTTTGCATCCAAGCCGGCACAACCACAGAGCTGAACCTTGCTGATTATTTCCGCTTTAAGAAAATGAAATTCAAGCCCGTTGTATTTGATACGTCCGATCAAACCGTAAAGGGTTTTGAATCTGGCCGGTGCGATGTTTTAACCTCCGACCAATCACAGCTTTATGCGCTGCGCATCAAGCTTAAAGATCCAAAGTCAGCAATCGTGTTGCCGGAAGTGATTTCCAAAGAGCCTTTGGGGCCGGTTGTCCGTCAGGGTGATGACCAATGGTTCAACATTGTGAAATGGTCTTTGTTTGCCATGGTCAATGCGGAAGAATTTGGCGTCACCTCCAAGACGGCTGGTGATGCTGCCAAAAACTCCAAAAACCCGGGCATTAAACGCCTTCTGGGGTCTGCGGGCGACGCCGGGCCGAAGCTTGGTCTTGCCAAGGATTGGGCACTTAAGATCATTACGCAGGTTGGCAATTACAGCGAAAGCTTCGAACGCAATGTTGGCAAAGGTTCAGCGCTCAAAATTGGGCGCGGGCTAAACGCCTTATGGAGCAAGGGCGGCCTGCAATATGCACCGCCGGTCCGCTAAGATCTGATGAATTCCGGCCGCTCCTGTTATGGGGCGGCCGGCTTCACTTCTGGGGGGATAGCTTCGTGAAAACAAACACAAACATATTCTGCTGATATGGCTGACGCACAGAGACATAGATCAAGTGCCGCCAGGCCATCTTTATGGAATGACCCAAAGGCGAGATCGATCGTCTTTCAGACAATTGCCATCGTCGGTGTATTGCTGTTTTTTTATTATATTTTTCAAAACACGCTTGCCAATATGGAACAGCGTGGGATCACGACAGGCTTTGGCTTTCTGAACAATGAAGCCGGCTTTGGCATTTTAATGTCTTTGATCCCTTATGATGAATCCAACACCTATGGCCGAACCTTCATTGTTGGCTTGTTGAACACGGTTTTGGTCTCATTCGTCGGCATTATTTTTGCCACGATTTTGGGTTTTATAATGGGTGTTGCCCGTCTGTCGCGCAACTGGCTGATTGCCAAACTGGCAGCTGTCTATGTCGACAGCTTGCGCAACATACCTTTATTGCTGCAAATGTTTTTCTGGTACATCGTCGTGTTGCAGACCTTGCCCGGCGCCCGCCAAAGTTACAATTTTCTGGACAGTTTTTACTTATCAAACCGTGGTTTAAATGTGCCAAGTCCTGTCTTTGAAGCTGGGTCTATTGGAATTTTAATCGCCCTTGTGGCAGGCATCATAGGCGCATTTGTGTTTCATCGCTGGGCACATAAGCAGCAAGATGTGTCGGGTAAACAATATCCAGTCTTTTTGGTGTCACTTGGCTTGATTATAGGTTTGCCTCTGATTGCTTATTTTGTAACAGGCATGCCAATTTCCTGGGATGTCCCGGTCCTGGGAGGATTTAATTTCCAGGGCGGTATCACCATTATCCCGGAGTTCATGGCACTGCTTTGGGCGCTTGCGACTTACACTGGAACTTTTATCGCTGAAATTGTCCGTTCTGGTATTCAGGCGGTAAGCCACGGCCAGAGCGAGGCGGCACATGCACTGGGCCTGCACAATAGCCCGACGTTGAGACTTGTTGTTATCCCGCAAGCGCTTCGGGTCATCATCCCGCCGCTGACAAGCCAATATCTCAACCTCGTAAAAAATTCATCTCTTGCCACCGCCATTGGCTACCCTGATCTCGTTGGTGTGTTTATGGGCACCAGTCTGAACCAGACAGGGCAGGCAATCGAGATCGTGGCTATGACAATGGCAGTCTATCTGGCCCTGTCTTTGATTATTTCCTTTCTTATGAATATCTATAATGCGCGCAAAGCGCTGACGGAGCGTTGATCAATGGCCAGGACACACACACCTTTGCCGGATCTGCCACCGCCCGCGTCAACCATTGGCATGGTTGGCTGGGTCAGGACCAATCTATTATCCACCCCACTTAACGTTGTCCTCACCCTTGCGGCAATTTACCTGCTCTACATCTCCATGCCGCCGCTTATTGGATGGGCAATTTTGGATGCTGATTTCCATGGGAGTTCGAAGGATGCCTGCACCTCAAGCGGTGCCTGCTGGGTCTTTATCAAAGCCCGGCTGGATTTCTTCATATATGGATTTTACCCGACGTCGGAATATTGGCGGGTGAATATTCTTTATGTTTTGCTGGCGATAATCATCGTTCCACAATTTATATCCAATTTTCCCCGTAAATCATGGATCGGCATTGCCGGGCTCACGATTTTCCCGGTAATAGCTTATATCCTGCTCGCAGGCGGAGTTTTTGGTCTGACCTCGGTCGAAACCAATAAATGGGGTGGTTTAACGCTCACGCTGGTCATTTCCTTTGTTGGCATTGTGGCAGCCCTGCCGATCGGTGTTCTGCTTGCTCTTGGCCGTAGATCGGATATGCCGGTGATCCGCACCATGTGCGTGATCTTCATTGAAATCTGGCGTGGCGTACCGCTGATCTCAGTTTTGTTCATGGCATCCGTCATGTTACCTCTGTTCCTGCCCGAGGGGGTCAATTTCAATAAATTACTACGTGCCCTGATCGGCATTGTCATGTTCCAGTCAGCCTATATGGCCGAGGTGATCCGCGGTGGTTTGCAGGCCATACCCAAGGGCCAATATGAAGCGGCAGATGCCATGGGGTTGAGCTATTGGAAATCAATGAGTCTCATCATTCTGCCACAGGCCCTTAAACTGGTGATCCCGGGGATCGTGAATACTTTCATTGCCTTGTTCAAGGACACTACGCTGGTTTTGATTATCGGGTTACTTGATCTCCTGCGCACGGTACAGGCTGCTTATGAAAGCCCCGAATGGCCTGATGTGGCAGCCGAAGGTTTGATTTTTGCAGCTTTTGTATTCTGGATCTTTTGCTTCTCCATGTCGCGCTACAGCCAAGACCTGGAAAAGAAATTGGATACCAGCCACAAAAACTGAGTGAAGACGTAACTAGAGATGCGGCATATGCTGCTTGGAGAAAACCATGGCGAAGACAACAGCGGCCAGAACCAGCTCATCAGCCAAAACAGGTGACGCTGCGATCGAGATTATAAATATGAACAAATGGTACGGCCATTTTCATGTGCTTAAAAATATCAATCTGACGGTCAGGAATGGCGAACGCATCGTGATTTGCGGCCCGTCCGGCTCAGGCAAATCCACCATGATCCGTTGCATCAACCGGCTGGAAGAACATCAACAAGGCCAGATAATTGTTGATGGGGTGGAACTGACCAATGACCTGAAACACATCGAACAAATTCGCCGTGAAGTGGGCATGGTGTTTCAGCATTTCAATTTGTTTCCCCATTTGACCGTGCTGGATAATTTGACATTGGCGCCAATCTGGGTGCGCAAAATGTCCAAGGCAAAAGCCGAAGAAATCGCCATGGGATATCTCGAAAGGGTGAAAATCCCTGAACAGGCCGATAAATATCCAGGCCAGCTTTCCGGTGGCCAGCAGCAGCGTGTCGCCATTGCGAGATCATTGTGCATGAGCCCCAAAATCATGCTGTTTGATGAACCAACCTCAGCACTTGATCCCGAAATGATCAAAGAAGTGCTCGACACCATGATCGAGTTGGCCCAAGAGGGCATGACCATGTTGTGTGTCACCCACGAAATGGGCTTCGCCAAAACCGTAGCCGACCGTGTTATTTTTATGGATGGCGGCGAGATAATTGAAGAAAACGAACCCAATGCTTTCTTCAACAAGCCGCAAAATGAACGGACCAAACTGTTCTTAAGTCAAATTTTAGCCCATTGAAGTATCGGTAAGTTCAAACTTCAAGTCATTAGACTTTCGTCTATAAACATACGGGAATACATGACGGCGGAATGAATTTCCGCTATACGGGATATGGTAAGCGCGGCGCTCAAGAAGTGTCGGTGCAGTTAGTTTAGTTTCAGACCGGCCGCACCATTGTTTTAATGCCGTGCCGGGAGGCAATAAGAAATATATGAGTGAAGTAGCAAAAGTAATTCCACATAGTAAATTAACCTCAAAGCCATCTGCCGCAGAAAAGCAAAACCCACATCGCGCTTCAGGACATGTTCAATCACTGGCGAGAGCCTTAAGTGTCCTGAACATGCTGGCCCGCCACACCCAGGGCTTAACGCTGAGTGAGCTTGCCGGAAAAGTATCCTTGCCCACCTCAACGGCGCACAGGCTTTTGACCACATTACAGAATGATCGCTACGTGCGCTTCGCCAATGATCGCAATCTTTGGTTTGTCGGTGTGCAGGCTTTTGAGGTCGGCTCAGCCTTTGTCCGCTCGCGCGATATTGTTGGCATAGCGCGGCCCTTTATGCGCCGTTTGATGGAGGAATCGGGTGAAACGGTCAACATAGCGGTACATGATGCGGGCGAGGTGGTTTTCCTCGATCAAGTCGAAAGCCGAAATATGATGCGCGCGATCGCAGGGCCGGGCGGGCGTGTTCCGGTGCATTGTTCAGGCGTTGGCAAAGCGTTTTTAGCAGTTTTGCCTGAAGGCGAAGTAGACAGCATTCTAGCCAAACGTGGTTTGGGCCGCGAGACGGCAAAAACCAGGGTGACCATTCCGGAATTTAAGCACGAACTGGAATGTATCCGCACACGCGGCTTTGCTGTGGATGATGAGGAATTTGCTATAGGGATGAGATGTGTGGCCTCTGTCATTTATGATGAGCATGGCAATCCCATTGCGGGCGTATCCATTTCTGGTCCGGCGGTGCGCATCACTGATGATCGTATAACGGAGTTGGGCAGGCGCGTGTGCGAACGTGCGCTGGACATTACCAGGGAAATGGGTGGGCGTGCGCCCGCGATCCCATTGGCAACCGCCCAAATATCTGCCAAAACACCAGCCAAGGCATAGGCGGCTGAGTGGTCAGACATGAAGTATACGAAAGCTAAGGCACCTCACAGATAATCTAGGATCTGAGTTCTCACGTTTTTTTTATGAGGAAGGCTAGCCAAGGTGACCCCTTGGCTTGAAAATATATCAATGGCAAAACTAACCCAAAAAGATGTGCTCGGCGCACTGTCCATGGTCAAGGGCCCTGACCTTAAAGAAAACATTGTGACCCTGGGTCTGGTGTCAGAAATTGTGATTGACAAGGAGCAGGTTTATTTTTCGCTCACGGTTGATCCGTCCCGGGCTGCGGAATTGGAACCATTGCGCCAGGCAGCAGAGCAAACCGTTCTAAAGCTTGATGGGGTAAACAAAGCCGTTGTGACTTTAACAGCAGAGCAAGCCTCTGGAAGCAGTGCCACACCACCACCAGCGCCTGCGTCTGGCAGGCCAGCGCTCACCCCCTCAACACCCAAGCCGGGGCAGGGGCCAGGCGCAACCCCGCAAGCTCAAGCTGGCCCGGTTCCAGGCCAGCCGCAAAATGCGCCGACCCCTGATGCTGCCGGTGTGCCCGGCGTTAAATGGATTATTGCAGTTGCCTCAGGCAAAGGCGGGGTTGGCAAATCAACCACAGCGGTCAATCTGGCACTTGGCATGCAGGCCAATGGCTTGAAAGTTGGCGTCCTGGATGCTGATATTTATGGCCCCTCCATGCCGCGCTTGCTGGCAATCACCGGCAGGCCGCAAGCTGTGAACGGCAAAATCCTCAACCCGTTGGAAGGCTTTGGCCTCAAGGTCATGTCCATGGGTTTTCTGGTGGATGAAGACACACCGATGATCTGGCGCGGGCCAATGGTGATCTCGGCCATCACCCAAATGTTGCGCGAGGTAAATTGGGGCGAGCTTGATATTCTGGTGGTCGACATGCCACCGGGCACGGGGGACGCGCAATTGACCATGGCTCAGCAAGTACCTCTAGCGGGTGCTGTGATTGTTTCAACACCGCAAGATCTGGCCCTGATCGATGCCCGCAAAGGGCTGAATATGTTCCGCAAGGTCGATGTGCCGGTGTTAGGCATTGTTGAGAATATGTCTTATTTCGCTTGCCCCAAATGCGGTGAGCGGTCCGAAATATTCGGTCATGGCGGGGCGAGGGATGAGGCTGAAAAACTTGGTGTACCATTCCTGGGCGAAGTGCCGCTGGATATGGAAGTACGCAGACGCTCAGATGAGGGCCAACCGATCGTTGTCTCAAGCCCAAAATCGGCCCATGCCAAAATTTACCGAGATATTGCAACCCAGGCGATCGCTGAAATCGAACGCAATGAGCAAAGCTCATCACGCAAGGCACCCAATATCGTTATGGAGTAAGGCACCGGTTTGGCGAAGCCAAATAAAATGATCCAGTGAATCATTTTAAGGGACGAACGCCCGAGCGGTTTCTGTAAGCGCCATATATAAATTGTAGACGTTTTGGTTAGAGCCGCGCCAGACAAAGTGCTATCCGCGTAAACGGACTTAAGACACCTGCTTGCCCAAAAATGCATAGGACGCATCAAGCTTTTGCTTGAGGTAGTCAGCACCTGTGACCAGCGGATATTTGGCGGGCCTGTCGGCACTGACACAACTTGGCAACACGTCCACAATCGCATCGGGGTTTGGGTCGAGAAAAAACGCAATGGAATAGCGCTCACGGGCCGGGATCTGCACCCGGTGCGGCGTTGAAACATAAACGTCATTTGTCCAGCGCATCAGGCAATCACCAATATTACAGATAAAGGCATTCTCAAGTTGCGGCGGGGCAATCCATTGGCCCTCACGCGTGCGAACTTCAAGGCCCGGCGTGCCGTCTGTCAGCAATAAGGTGATATTGCCGTAATCCGTGTGTTCCCCGGCACCAATCTGGCCAGCCTGAGGAGGCGTTTCAGGCATGGGGTAATGCAACAGCCGCAAGGTCGCAAGCGGCGCATCCAGCTTGTCCTCGAAGAAATCTGGAGCAACATCCAAATCAAGCGAAAAGGCCTTATGCATTCTAACGCCAAGCGCCCAAACCGCATTGTAATACTCAAGCATAATGTCTTTGAAACCAGGCGTTTCCGGCCAAAGATTGATGCCGCGAAACGGCTTGCCGGCCAATATCTCGGGATCATCAGCCGCCATCTCAAGGCCAATATTAAACGCCTGCTTGAGGTCAGGCGCCTTGCTGGGATCAAGCTGCTCGCGCTCAGGCCCAATCCAGCCGCGATTATGGTCTGATTTATCGAAAGATACCGCCTGTTTAATCGCCTCAGGCGCATAGAAGAATTCACGCGAAGCGTCAAACACGCCCTGCAATTGGCTTGGTGAAATACCGTGCCCGGTGACGCAAAAAAATCCCAGGCCGCGGCAGGCATCGCCCATTTCACGGGCGAGGGCTCCATGAGCGGCGATGTCACCGCTCTGGAGGGCCGACACATCGATCACGGGGATGTCCTGACGGCTCATGAATATGTCTCCAGTGCGTGTTTGTTTTAAAACTGAAGCTTAACAGCATCTACAATTCTTCACCAGCGAAGCTCGTCGATTGTCTAAAAACATTTAGATAAACTTGCCTAAGCAATGCATGTTTGAATAACTTATCTACAACACGTAACGTCTCGTATATATTAGGCGCATGTCCTCTCTAGACCAAACCACATCGCCCTTGTTAGAGGTCAAAAAACAAGCAGGCCGCCCGCGCTCGGAGCGAAAACATCGCGAAATACTCGCCGCCGCGGCTGATCTCGTTTCAGAAATCGGTTATGATGCAGCAACCATGGAAGGGGTAGCTGCGCGTGCGGGCGTTGGCAAGCAAACAATTTACCGCTGGTGGCCGTCAAAAGGTGCTCTTTATGCCGAAGCTTACACAGCGCTCGTCCCCAGGGCGGCATTAACCTCAAACGCACAGCGTGCTGAAATCAGACTAACCAATTTGCTCAGCCACCTGTTTGATCTTTATGCCATGCCACCGGCTGCCCAAATTCTCAGCGGCTTGATTTGTGAAGCCCAGAGGAATGAGATAGCCAGAGATGTGTTGCACGATGATCTGATCGAGCGGCACACATCTCTATTGCAAGAGATCTTCGAAGAGGGGATCAAGGCAGGCGAGCTTGGCACTGACTTTGATGTTGACTGGGCGGTCAGTGATGTGATTGCGAACATATGGTACCGGCTGTTGACCGACCCGGCTTTGCTGGACCCCGCATTTGCCCAAAAACTTGCCCAAAGGGTGTGTAATTGAAGGAAGATTAAACGCGCTATAGCCGCTGTTTAAACCAGCCAAAGGCCCGACCGTCAATTGCCAGCAGCCCAAGTGCAATCAGCACCATGCCGAGAACTTGTTGAAACTCAAGCCGCTCGCCCAAAAACACAAAACCCAAAAGAATAGCGCTTGGCGGGATCAAGAAGGTAACCAGAATAACATTGGTAGCACCCGAGGTTGCCAGCACGCGAAAGAAGATCAGATAAGCCGCCGCTGTTGACAGCAATGCGATCCATAATATTGCGATCCAGGCGGTCGTACTTGGCATATCCAATAGCCAAAATTGGTCGAAATAAGCCGCGATTGGCAGCATGATGACGCTTGAGGCGATCAACTGGCCCGCCGCGGTGACAATTGGCGGTTGCGCGTGGAAGCGACGGCCGTAAACAACAGCGATTGCATAGGCCAGCGCCGTGCCGACAACCGCGAGTTCGGCCAGCACATGCAACCCGAGGCCTTTCAGCGCATCAAACCCGACTATGACAACCACCCCGCCAAGGCCCAGGATCACCCCGATGATTTTACCCGCTGTTAGCCGCTCGTCGCGCAAAAAAGCATGGGCGATCAAAATGGCGAAAAGCGGTGATGTGGCGTTAAAAACAGATGCGAGTGAGCCCGTAATTTGCGTTTGACCCCAAAAGGTCAATGTATAGGCGGCAACATTGTTGAACAGGCTCATAATTGTGAGCCCGATCCAGATGTTGCGGTCGCGCGGCAGGCTGTAGCCCATGATTTTGGCAATGATGTAAAGCGCCAACGCCGCCAAACTCACCCTGGAAAAAGCAAGGGTTACGGGTGGCACACCGTCAAGTGCCAATTCGGTCATGAAAAAGCCAGACCCCCAGAGCAGGGACAAAGCGATGATAAGCCCCCATTCGAACGGTCCCATGGTCAGTTTGATTGATTGTGACATAAGCCATCCTGGTTTGTTCGATTACAAGGGGCGGACTATGCCGTGATTTGCCCGGTTTGGCGACATGATTTTTGCCGCAGTCAGGTATTCTTATTTGTGGTGTGAAAAATCTTAATTGCCCGCCCGTCAATAGCCGCAAGCCCCAGAGCAATCAGGACCATTCCAAAAATATGTTGCGGCTCCAGGCGCTCGCCTAAGAAAACAAATCCCAAAAAGATGGCAGACACAGGCACAAGAAATGTGACAAGTAAGACATTGGTTGCGCCTGAACTTGCAAGCAATTGAAAATAAATCAGATATGCCAGCGCTGTTGACAGTAAAGCCATGGCAATAAGGGCGGCCCAGGTTGCAGGCAAAAGGTTCGGTAAGGTCCAGAATTGGTCAACCAGTAAAGCACAAGGCAATAGCAAAAAGCTTGATGCAATAAGCTGTCCGCTTGCAACGATAATGGGCGGTGTTCCCTGAAACCTGCGGCCATAAACCCCGGCAAAAGAATATGAAATGCCAGCTGCAATAACAGCAAACTGGGCCAAAATCCCAAGGCCAAGGCCTTGCAAGGCATCAAGCCCGATCATCACAGCAACGCCGGCAAGCCCCAGAAAAATGCCAAATATTTTGCCCACACTCAGCTTTTCATCGCGGGTTAGAAAATGGGCAATAATCACCGCTGAAAGTGGCGTTGTGGCATTCAGGATTGAGGCAAGTGAGCCGGTAATCTCCGTTTGTCCCCACATAATCAAGCTAAAGGGCAGGGCATTGTTCAGCGCGCCCAGGATAAAAAATGGCCCCCAGGCCGCCAGCCCGAATGGCAATTTATGGCCAAATAAACGGGCAGCCCCCCATAGTGCGAGGCCTGCGATCAGCACACGTCCAAATGCCAGGGTAAAGGGTTGAAGTTCAACAAGAGCGATCTCGGTAAAAAACATGGTAGCGCCCCAAACCCCGCCGAGGATAATCAGCAAGGCCCATTCGTGCACGCCCATGTGTTGGTTGATCTTGCCTGTCATGAATGTTTCCTGAAACGCTATATCTATGGCGCAAAATGTGCGCTAAATCGATGAGAGAAGCGACCCGTTTTTTGCGGTTCAAAATAAGGCCATGAAATATACAGGAATTCAGCGGCAAAACGGCCCTGATCACAGGGGCCTCTAGCGGTTTGGGCGCAGATTTCGCCCGGCAATTGGCCCAAAGCGGTGCCAATCTGGTTTTGGTCGCCCGCAGGCTTAAGCACATGCAAGAGCTAAAGCGTGAGATTTTGGCAAACCATCCCGTTGAGATCGAAATCATCAAGCTTGATTTGGCGGCAAAGGGCGCTGCCCAAAAACTGTTTGATCAATTGCACCCAAAGCCGATTGATATCCTCATCAACAATGCGGGCTTTGGCGTTTACGGCAATTTCCTCAAACAAGATTTGCAGCGCCAACGTGACATGCTAGCGCTTAATATGATCACGCTCACCGAGCTGAGCCATTTGTTTGGTGGTGAAATGGCCAAGCGCGGCAATGGATATATCCTGCAAGTGTCATCTCTTGCTGGTTATCAGGCCATGCCGAATTATGCAGCCTACAGTGCAGCAAAATCCTATGTGCTTTTGCTGGGCGAGGCGCTGCACCATGAATTGAAGCCCAAAGGGGTCACCTGCACAGTCTTGTCGCCGGGCATCACGGCCACGGAATTTTTTAAAGCGTCTGGGCAAACGCCCTCGAAAAACAATCGCAAGATCATGATGAGCTCAAGCGATGTTGTGCAAATTGGGCTTGACGCACTGCGCGCTGGCAAGCAAAGCGTTGTGCCGGGCTTTGTAAACAAGGTGATGTGCTTGGCAACCCGCTTTGTCTCACGCAGAGTTACGGCGCGGGTGTCTTATCAGTTGATGAAAAACCGGTAACTGAACGCACTTTAGAACGTCCAGGCCCTATTTCACCGTACCTGCAGAAAACCGCTCAGCAATTCCTTTCGCGGTTTCTTCCCGAGGGGCTGTTGCCGCTGTGGCCTGATTGAAATGGGGGGCAGCAGCAGATGTCACAGCATTCAATGCCGGTGTAGCAGTTGCTGGTGCGGCCGGTTCAGGTGAAATAACAGCAGCAGGAGCGCTTGTGGCCAGTGTCGCAGGCGCGATTTCTGGCTGTGCTTGCACAGCGGTGGGCACTTGCTGGGGTTCATTATTCTGCTGAGGCGCTTGTGCTCTAGGCTTATCTTTGCCTTTGCGCTCTCTGTATGGTGTTGTGATTTCAATGCCGGACGATAGGCTAAGCGCTTTTATGAAAGCATTCGCTTCGACCAGGGTCATTCTAATGCCGCCGTCAGCTCCCAAGAAGTTTGAGAAATCAGTTTGTTGGCGCTCATTTGGCTGGTTTTGCGCGTCATAAATCGCATCGCCGCCTTCGGTGCGTTTGTCCAAAACTTGCATAACGACAGTGACATGCATCAACTCAAAATCAACTAGATCAACACAAAGCCTAAGATCAGTCATGGAATGGCCCCAAATTTTTTCATTTATTTTACCCAGATTCGAGGCCAGTTTAACGGTATCAAAAATGAGAGAAAGCAAAAAACGAGTACACGCCCCAATAAACAGTTGATAAATGGGGATAACCTTGGCGGCAAGCTAGCCCCTCTCCGTATTACGAGATCTGCGGATAGGGCGCCTTGCAGCAAATGCAAGGCGAGGACTTTAACGCGATGAACATGACCCCAAAGGTGGAATTAATCCACGCTCATTTCCTCATATAGGAAAATAAGCTGTCGAAATTGCCGTTGTTTTCCTTGAGCACAGTGGTGAACTGAGACCGCAGTCGCAAGGTCAGCCATACGCCGCGAACCTGAACGTCGAATATCTTTGGCTGCCCGCTATTCGTGATGACGCGCCACTTGACCTGTGCGGGCTCCACACCGCCGGCATAGATGATCTGGCTTTCAACGACCGTATCGGTTTTGCTGCGTTTTTTGCTGCGCAAAATTTTGATCGACTTGCCGGCAAAATGATCGGAAAACCCGACCATGAACTTGGCGACGAAATTCTCCATCAAATCGATATATAACAGCGCTTTGTCCGACGGCAGCTTACGCCGGTAACGGCCGAGCGAAAACAAGGCAATGGACCGGATGTCACTAAACCGCGATAATATGTCCCTGAGTTCCGATACTTTTTGCGCCACACTATCGTTGCCGCGTGCAACCGCAAGCGCCATTCTCCCGACCCTGCTGACATGTTGTTCGTTGGCCGCTGCAGTGTTCGCAGGCGCCGCCAAGGCTAAAATAACAGCAATCACAAGAAAAATCATTGGCCTGAACGGCCTCAAAATTTTGGAAATTGTAACCATTCCGCTAAAACCGATTTTTTTCATCGTCCCACCACCGTCGTTCGCACGTCAGTCACTGCCACGGCCACATTATCCGAAATCCACTCAGGAAACAAATGCCGAGGCTCGACCATCTCGCTCACAACTATTCCGGCCTTTGGCCGGGCCTACGCGGGCGTGGCGCATAAGCGCCGAGGCGCAGTCGCGCCTAGTCCTCGCTCCCACACTTATGTGTGTGCGCTCGTCCACCTTCAATACAGCCAGTCCCTCCGTATAGCACATGGAGCAGCAAAGCTGCGACTAGGGCCGACTGGCCCTCGGCGCTTATGCGCCGCCCCCGCGCAGGCCAGCGCGAAGCGCGGTGCGGCCGTGAGCGAAATAGCAGAGCTGCGGCAGGCTAGCCCCCATCCGTATTCCTTGGGTGCGCCCAGCAGAATATTTCCCGTCACTTGTCAAAGAGCGGGGGATCACGGAGCGCCGAAAGGTCGCTTGTGTCTAGTTGGTGAGCAACCCATCGGCGCTCCATGGTGGCGTTCGGGTGTTCGAACGATTCACTGGATCGTTCGATCCGGCTTTGCCGGACCCATCCTCACTCACATGCCCGCTGGCGAATATAACGAGAGGGTTCTAACCCACGCGCCTGAATCATAGTGTTCGGGCCCCTTAGCTTTGGCAAGACTCGCGCGACAAACACGGCCTTGGGCCGACATGCCCCGGGGCGGGCGGTTCGTTACACCAACCCAGCGCAGGACGCCACGCTTTGCTTCACATGAACAGACGGTCTGCAGCACGCTTCCCCGTGAGGCAAAGTAAACGCAGTTTATGGGAGGTTTGATAGGTGGGGATTAGTTTTTTTGCCGACATGCGAACGTCTGCTTAGTGCCATAAGCGGACATCTCAGACCGGTGTTAAGACGCTCCGCCCCAATGATTATGCTCCGTTCGACAGGATGTATCAGCCGTCGGGTCGTGAATGCCGTAGGTCAGATCGCTCTTGCCGGCATATTCACTTTCGCGGTGCGGGCCTGGCCGGGAAAGGCCGGACCGGCAGGTCTGAATTGATCCATCCGGGCCCATGAAATCCGCCCACCATGCCGTCATGGACGTCGATGACATTTGAAAATCCCTGCTGGGCAAGGCGTTTCTGGAGCTGATGAGACCGGCCGCCGTTGGCGCAGATCAAGGCGATGGGCCGGTTGCCCCGCTGTGCTGCAAGTGTGCGCACCTGCTTGATGAACGTGCTGAAATCCTGATCCATGGTGATCGGCACGGCATGCTTGCCGATACCGGTCTGGCGCCATTCGGACCGGCGCCTGATATCGATCAGCACGATATCGCCGCGCGCGGCTTGTTCAAACGCGGCTCTGGCGGTCATCGTGCGGGATTTGCTCACAGGCCGGGCCGCCGTCGATTGTAAAGGGCACAAATTGCGCGTGAGGCGGGCGATCGCGCCAAGCGTTGCCGCCTTATCGCCTCCGGGCTTAAATTCCCACCTGTTGTGCGGCGTCCAGACCGGTGCGCCATGTTTGTCATGGGCGGTCATGAGGTGCGCAACGCCCCTGCCGGTAAGATGGATGGAGACCTGCGCCGGTTTTCCGTCACCAGCGGGTACCGGCACAGCCTTAATGGCACGCCCCGCATTGCGCAGAAACACGCGCCTTGCGCCAACGGTTTCGATCAGGCAGCCGGCATCGGCAGGGTCTAGCTTCTCATAGGCCTTGGAGCGAACCGCGATGATGCACGCCTTGGGATCGATCACTTCGACTGCCGACCCGCACGCGCGCTTGCCGTGAAACAGCTGGCACGCGGTTTCCTTCAGGCTCTGCGAATAGGCCAACGGTATTGCCGCTCCGAAACAGACCACGTTCAAAACGACAATGGCAAGGGCGTGACGGGCCAGGGACATTCGAAGACGGCGGTATCTGCGGCGAAATCGACCTTTGCCGTTGGAACCGCCGAAATGGCCTCCACGCCCTTCATGTTCTGGGTGCATGGCACGAAAACTGCGTTTTGAAATGCCCGATGTCATTTTTCCCTTGCTGCTCTATTTGGATATCACACATCGCCGCCTCGCCATCATTCTCATAGCCAATGGTAGATGCGCTCGTCTTGCTCATTAAAACGGTTCTCGATACCGCGTGAATTGATTTCGATCAAGTTGGCACGCGGCCGCCTTGCTCGTGCCCATAATGGCCGGCGTTGTGGGTGTCCGCTTTACGCTCTCAAGCTGACCAAAACCGCAGTTAGCGGAAAGTCTGCTAAGTGCCAGAAGCGGACATTTATCGTGCATCAACGCAAAAAAACCTATAAAAGTGAAATGATTAGCAAACTTGAAATTCGCGAAAGCCGGCCCAGTGACGCTACAGGGATCGAACAACTG